>WLWI01000044.1_pt1 | contig 231600 bp, 219 predicted proteins | sample 6701501 | NCBI WGS metagenome assembly WLWI01 (sample SAMN12718690, study PRJNA515312) | sponge metagenome | isolation source: marine sponge | host: Mycale hentscheli | place: New Zealand: South Island, Marlborough, Capsize Point | collected 2014-11-01 | reverse complement strand
GGGGTAATCGTTGCAGCTGTATTCGTCTGGGTCATTCGCCAGCGGAAGACGATGGAGAATTCTCTCGAAGGTAATGCCGACACATGACGATTGCCAGCCAAACGCCTAATAATGAAACCGGTCCCAAGCCAGGAGTCATCAGCGTCCTCAGCCAGTGGAATTATGGTGTTTATACCGCAGGCAGTACGATCTCGCTGTTCGGGCTTTGGGCACACCGGCTGGCGGCAGCGTGGCTTGCCTGGGAGCTGACCCATTCGAGTTTCTGGGTTGGCATGGTGGCGTTTGCGGATTTGATACCGACCTTGTTCCTAACGCCCTTCGCGGGGGTGATCGCTGATCGATACGACCGGCGGTACTTGGCCATTATTAGTCAGGTGATGGGAATGGTGCAGGCCCTCGTTCTGGGCTGGATGTATCTCAAAGGTTATTTGGCGGAAGCAAGTGATATTTGGTGGTTGGTGGGCTGGACTTTATTTCTCGGTATTGCTTGGGCACTGAATACAGCGGCGCGTCTCTCGATGGTCCCCAACCTGGTGGAACATAATTTTATTCCGCCGGCGGTCGCCCTCAATTCTGCAATTTTCAATCTTGGCCGTGTTGTCGGCCCGCCTGTCGGCGCGTGGATTATTTTTGAATGGAATGTCGGCATTGCCTTTATCTTTAATGCAGCGACTTTCGTCTTTTTTATAGCAGCTCTTTTGGTTATTCGGGCGGTACGAACCGAGGAGAAACCCGCCAGCGGCGTAGGCATGATGGTGCAATTAAAAGAAGGTATTAAGCACACAGTCATTCATCCCGGCCTTGGCCCGGCAATGGTGTTGCTCATAGCAATGGCGATGGGCGGCAAAGCTCTTTTTGAAGTGTTGCCGGAATTCTCCGCAGAAGTATTTTCCAGGGATGTTATGGGGCTAGGCGAGATGACCGGGGCATCAGGCATTGGTGGATTAATCGCGGCGATCTTGCTGGCGCAGCGCGGTCCTGTTCAGGGGCTAACCCGCATTACGATATTCGCTCTGCTGCTAACAGGGTTATGCATATTTGGATTTGTTGCGACCACTTGGTACCCCTTGGCGATTTTGAGTTGTTTTGTCCTTGGGATCACCGGAATTTATGGTGGTACGGCGACCCAGATTTTGATGCAACATGCGGTCGATGGCGCTATGCGCGGGCGGGTGATGAGTCTCTACGGTGTCATCCATCGCGGCGCCCCAGCGATTGGGGCTTTGGCGATGGGGGCCGCCGCTGAATTTATTGGTATTCGGTGGAGTGTCGCATTGGGCGGCGTATTGTGTCTGGGCACTTGGATGTGGATGCTGACACGTTCACAGACAGTCGCCGCAGCGCTGGAAAAAGAACACCAATCCGATTAAGTGGACAAATCGGCTTTAAGGGCGCTAAGCGTCGGGCCCCAATCGCCGTCGCGGCCTTGGCGGTAAATACGCGTTCCGGTGAACCAAGGTGATTCATTGCCTTCCACCATCCAGCGGAACTCTGGCGGGTGGGGTACCAGAACCCGGCAGGTTTTCCCCTGCGCAGTTCGAAAGTGCACGTTGGTGTTGCTGACGCAAACATACTCATCGAGCAATCCCGACAATGCGAAGATATCTTCAAGGTCTTTGTTAAGGGCGGTGAGATTATGCAATGGCGCATTGAGCGCTTCGGAGAAGCTCTCTATTTCGCCCGGCGCTGGTAACCGTTGCATAGCAATAAAGGTACCGCTTGTCCCCTTCAATGCGGCCGCAAAATCAGCTGCCGAAACTTCCTTGTAAATCGCGTCACGGCGTCCGGCGGTCCCCGCGCGCCAGGTAACGCCGATATAGGGTGGTGGGCCAAAGCCCGACAATTGTTTCTGTATGCTGGCGACTCGGTCAGAGTCGGGCGGAATACTGATGGGAGAGGGCAGAGCACCGTCATCCTTTAGCCCGATGGCATAAGGCAGGTCACCAACATAAAGACGTGTTGCCGTGGTATCGACTTCCATACCCTTGGCGATGATTTTATCTGCGATAGTCGCCCGTTCCAGCATCGGCACAAGCCGTGGATCGGCGATGTAGCATGTCTGGGCGCCGCGTTTTCTGACCTCCGCCATGAAGCGCAAAAAGAATATTTCATCACCGAGCCCCTGATCGCCCTCCACCACAATCAGCTGCCCGGACAGATCGTCCGCCAAGCGGTCGTTGCCCATCCGGTTTGCCTCATGGCGGACGGCCAGCCGTTTGCGATAATCCCGTGCGCCGGCCTCGAACTTGCCGCATCCATATTCCAGAATGGCGCGGTGAAAGATCGTATCCGCGAAATCAGGTGTTTGTTCTATCGCCTGGTCGAAGACTGCTAGCGCTTCGTCAAACTTCCCAGAAGCAGCCAGTGCCACTGCTAGGATATGGCTCGACTCCGTCCGGTCGGGTTGTTGCTCTAACGCATGGCGGATGGTCGCTTCTGCTTCCTCATAGCGATATTGGCGCCACAGAATATCGGCGTAGTTGCTCAACGCGCCGACGGCATTCGGATAGGAGGTGATGATTTTCTTGAAGAGCTCTTCAGCCGCGTCAATCTGCCCCCGCTTGGAGCACAGATTGGCCATATTCAGGAGGGCTTCGTAATTGTCCGGTGAGCCTTTTAGGATAGCTGAAATAACGGCTTCAGCTTCGTCAAAACGATCTGCATCAACCAGGGCGGCGGCACGGCCATTGTGCAAATTGCCGTCTTGTGGCGTCACGGCGAGCGCCGCGTCAAATTGTACGATGGCTTCTTTCGGACGACCAAATTGCAAAAGAAGTTTGCCTAAGTTTGTACGAGCTTGCGTGTCGTTAGGCGACTGTTCCGTAATGATAGACAACATCTCGATAGCCTGTTGTGTCCGTCCAGACTCGGCGTGGCAAAGTGCCAAATTGTTCCAGGCCTCCGAGTAATCCGGTGCTGCATCGGTGACTGCAGTATATTCCCTAATAGCCGCGCCTAAGTCGCCTGTTGCCCGATAGGCGTTGCCAAGATTGTAGCGGGCATCGAGATGGTTAGGCTCTGCGGTTAGAGCATTTTTGAGCGCTTCAATTGCGTCCCTTGCTGAACCTGCTTCGAGCAGGGCCATGCCGAGATTGCCCAGATAGAGTGGATTGTTTGGTGCCAAGGCAACCGCTTTGGTCAGGTTTGATACCGCCTGGGCCGCGTTCCCGCGCTGGAGCATTAAACCACCTAGAATGTGAAGTGCGTCAGGGTTCTGTGGTTCTTGCGCGAGGAGGGCATCGCACAACTGCTCTGCTTGCGCCAGCTGTCCTGCCTGAAATGCTTGGACAATTTCGTTAAGGGTTGGGGTTGCCATCGACCATATATTGGTTTGCGAAGTGATGAACGAGACTAGCTGATTGGGTGATGCCAGACCAGATAGTCGCTGGTCGTTGAAAAATACGTCTTTCGCTTTCCTTGTGCGGGCAATTTACGCTAGTTTCTGCCGCCAGTTCGATTTGATGATCAGTGGTTAGTGCCCGCTTGGCGGAATTGGTAGACGCAACGGACTTAAAATCCGTTGTCCGTAAGGGCGTGCCGGTTCGAGTCCGGCAGCGGGCACCATATTTTTAGTTGATCAGAGGAATCGCAGCGCCCGTAGGCATGACTTTGCTTCTGACTGTCTGCTTTTGGTAAGTCCCTCAAAAAACTGTTGCTTTAACACTCTCTCTGATAGGCTTCACCGTAAGTTTATGCGGATACAGGGAAAGTCAGCTGTTGCGAGAGTGCTTCTGTCTGTAGCGCTGCGGCGACGTCAGCAGGCTTTAAATCTAAGAGCTGAGGGATGAAGATGCGTACATTCCATGTCGAGATCATTAAGCCGTCACATTATGACCGCCAAGGCTATGTCATTCAGTGGTGGAAAGCGTGGATACCCTCCAACTCAATGGCATCTCTGTTCGCCATCGCCAAGGATAGCGCCGCACGCAAGGTGCTTGGTGATGATGTCGATATCGAAGTAAGTGCGCATGATGAGATGACCATGCGTGTGCCTGTTGATGAGATGGCGCGCCGGATGAAGCAGCCCGGTCATTCTGGCATTGTTGCTCTGGTGGGTGTCCAGTCTAACCAGTACCCCCGTGCGCTTGAAATTGCGAAGCAGTTTCGCTCGCAGGGCATTAAGGTCGCCATTGGTGGTTTTCATGTATCGGGCGTTATCTCAATGCTCAAGAAGCCAACACTGGATTTGCAGGTCGCGATTGATCTGGGCATCACTTTATTTGCGGGCGAGGCAGAGGAACATTTTGACTCATTCTTGAAGGATGTTGACGCTGACAAAGCACAAGAAGTCTATAACTATATGGACGATTTGCCGGACCTCCAGGGCCAGACGATCCCGCTTCTGCCCAAGAATATTATCAAGCGCTATGACGGTATATTAGCGTCGTTTGATGCGGGGCGAGGTTGCCCATTTCAATGTTCGTTTTGCACCATCATCAATGTACAGGGACGAAAATCGCGCTGGCGGGGTGCAGACGATATTGAACGTATCATCCGTGAAAACACGGCCCAAGGGATCGATAAATATTTTATTACGGATGACAACTTTGCCCGCAACAAGAACTGGGAGGCTATTTTCGATCGCATGATCGAACTCAGGGAAAAAGAGGGGCTTGGTATTACCTTTCTGATCCAGGTTGATGTACTCGCACACAAAATAGATAACTTTATCGAAAAGGCGGCGCGTGATGGGTGTCATTACGCCTTTATCGGGTTGGAAAGCATCAATCCCGATAATCTGATGGAAATGAACAAGGGGCAGAACCGGATTACCGAGTATCGCAAGATGTTTCAGGCCTGGAAGGAAGCCGGCATTATTACCTATGCGGGCTTCATCATGGGGCTGCCGGGCGATACCCCCGAAACGATCAAACGCGATATTGGCATTGTTCAACGCGAACTACCGGTGGATTTGCTTGAATTCACAATGCTGACCCCATTGCCGGGGTCGGAAGATCACAAGCGACATTATGATGCCGGCACCTGGATGGACCCTGACCTCAATAAATACGATCTTGAAAACGCCACGATAAAACATCCCAAGATGTCTACTGAGGAATGGCAGCAGACCTATCAGGATATTTGGACGTGGTATTACACGGACGAGCACGTCGAACGCATGATGAAGCGCAACAAGGCATATGGCATTAAGCCGGTGAAAATCTGGCGGGGTGTTCTGCAGATATATGGCGCCATGGCGTTTGAGGGTGTGCATCCGCAGCAGTGTGGCTATTTCCGCATTAAAGATCGCACCCAACGTCGTCCCGAGAGACCAAGGGTTTCTGCATTGCGGTTTTGGCCAGCTTATATTGCGGAGACCATCGCAAAATACGCGACTTACGGCGCATATGCGTGGCGCTTCCATCGGATCCGAACACGTATTCAAAAGGACGATAGTGTCAAGGATTACACTGATTTGGCCATCACCGAAGTCATAGATGCAGAAGGCGAGGATCTAGAGATGTTCGATCTGAATGAAAGCTCTATGGCTGCGGTTGATAAGGCTAAACAGCAGGCCGATGCGCGCCGAGACCGTGAGGAAGCACGCGTAACCCAGGCTGCAGAATAAGCGGTTCTCGATAACCTGTCTCCACAACGCGCATTTTGATCGGGTTGACGATCAAGGGTGCGTGCGCTTGGCCTCGTGACTATCATTGGGCAAGATCTCAAAGTTGATTTCGGGGAGCCAAAAGAATGCCTGATACACTTGGTGACAATTCGATTGAAATGGTGGGAAACGACTATCCGTTTTTTCGGCATGTCAGCCGCGAAAGCGATGGCTTAAACCTGCAATATAAACCCGTCGGTCCCGGTCAGGCGTTCAAAGCAGTCCTTGATGGTCAGCCGTTTCAGGTTAATGAGTTCTCGCTCGCCAACTATACTCTGATGAAAGATCGCGATATCGCGCCGATGATGGCGATCCCGGTGTTCCTTAATCGCGCCTTCCGCCATGGCTCTCTCTATGTCAGTAAGGACGGAGATTTAACCCATCCAAGCCAATTGAAAGGCAAAACGATTGGTGCGCGTGAATATACCCAGACTGCCGGTGTTTGGTGGCGTGGTTTGATGGTCGATGAATATAATTTGCATTGGAGCGACATCAATTGGGTGTCGGAAAGGAAACAGCGCTTTGCACCGCCGATGGAAGCGGGCGTAGAGGCGTTGGATGAAGACCTCGAACAACTCGTCATCGATGGCAAGATCGATGCCCTTTTGGCCCCCACAACGAACGACAGCAAAAAGCCAGCGACGGAACAGCAATTACGACCATTGTTTCCCGATACAGAGGCAGCTGAGCGCGACTATTTCGGACGGACCGGTATTTACCCGCTAAACCATGCTGTGGTTATTCACAACGATACCCTCGTAAAGTTCCCCAACGCGCCGAAGATGCTGTTTGATGCGTACTGCGCGAGCAAGACGCAGTTTTATGCCGAGGGCGGTAATCTGAACCCTTGGGGAGATGAGCCGGGAGGCAAATCAGAGGATGATCCAATCCCGTTTGGCTTGACCGACAAAAACCGGGAGATCGTCGCGACGCTGATGCGCTATCTGCATGAGCAAAAGTTCATCAGCAAGGTGCCGGATATCGATGGTTTGTTTATCGACGGTGCTGCTAATTGGCTGGATGAGTAAGTGTTAAGTCCGGCAGCGGGCACCATTTCGAATTTTTTTTCAGATGATGCTAACAGTAATCCTGAAACAAGCTCGAAAATCGATCATTGTGGAGACTAGACGGGCAGCACTAACGTACACTACGCTGAGGTTAAGGTAAAATCCGGCTCATTGGCATGAGATCCTGCAGCGAATGTCGTGAAAACCCATTGGCCGTGTGGAGGGTGTCCTCCTCCGCCTGCACAAAAACGTAGTCTTAATGAAGAAATCCATCACAGTGTTCTTTGTTACCTTGTTGGCTGGTATCTTGGTTGCTTTGTTTGAATACGGATTTTTGACTGATAACGCAAAATCCGTGGCGGGAGATAATCAAGAAGAATCGGATGTGGACAAGTCTGAGGCGATGAACACCACAAAACCCCCCGTCCTTACAACGACTACGGTTGAGACCCGGTCGGGAAGTAAGCCGAGGTTAAAAATTCTCAGTGGGCAAAGTCAAAATGCTAAGCATATTGCACCACCTTTAAAATTGAGATCCAGAAAAATCGATAAAACAATAGAGGTGACCAAATCTCAAAGGGATAAAGTCAGTGTTTTAAAGCAACCGAGTGCGGTGGAGATCCTTGAAAGACGGAAAAGTCTACACGACATATATAACCTGATTTCGGTTGCGAAAAGAATCAGTAATAGGTTTTCTCGAGATGATGAATTGGTGAAGATTTCTGATCTCGCACTCGAAAAGAAAGAATATAAATTTTCTCTTATCGCTTTGGGTGATCTATCCAACAGACTTACGAAGGATCGGCAACTTAAAAAATTAGCAAATGAATTTGTTGCTAGAGAAGAGCTTGGTTTTGCCGAAACGGCTGCTAACCAAATAAGTAACAGATTTGATAAAGACGCGATAATTCAGGTCATACTTCGAGCGCGTATGAAAAAAATACGATCACCCCGTTAAATTTATGGTTATTTATAGGGGAGCGCACTCCTGCGAGAAGTTTATGGATTGATTCCTTCGGTTCTCGTATGTCATCGAAAGCTGTCAATTAACCACCCCACCGACAACCGACCCGATTGCAGCTGTAAGTGCCATCGCCAGTGCGCCCCACACGGTGACGCGGGCGGCGGCTTTGAGGACACCTGCCCCGCCGGCCTGAGCTGATAGCGTGCCCAACAGCGCGAGGCTGACAAGGGTCGCGCCTGCGACGACGGGAATGGCATGCGCAATCGGTGTTAGCATTATTGCAATGAGCGGCAAAAAAGCACCTACGGAAAAGGCGGCGGCTGAAGTAAGGGCGGCCTGTATTGGTTGCGCGCTGGCGGTATCGGTAATGCCAAGCTCGTCTCTGGCATGGGCGGCGAGGGCATCATGTTCGGTGAGCTGGATGGCAACCTGCCGGGCAAGGGGAGGTTCGACACCGCGCGAAACATATATCTGAGCGAGTTCTTCAAGTTCGCTTTCGGGTTCGTCTTCCAAGGCCTGTCGTTCAGTCTCTAAATCAGCACGCTCGGTATCGGACTGTGAGCTGACCGAGACATATTCACCGGCTGCCATCGACATGGCGCCCGCGACCAGCCCGGCGATCCCGGCGATCAGGATAACACTGCGGTCATCCGAGGCCGCCGCAACGCCAACGATCAGGCTCGCCGTTGAGACGATACCGTCATTGGCGCCGAGCACCGCGGCGCGCAACCAGCCAATACGATGGACGTAATGACTATGGTCGCCGTGATGATGTTCGATTCCTACAGAAATTGCTCTGTCCCTAAAATTCTTTGGACTAAATCTAAGGCAAGTTTATCCGCCCATACCCCGAATCGTCGGCAATGGGGGTTACTACGCCGCGGGTGCACTCTCGGCTTCGACCTGACAGCGGCGCAGTAAACGTACTTCGCCATCCGAGAAATCAGTTCGAGCATGGGACGAACAGAAATTATCCCATAGCAAAAGATCGCCCGGCGTCCAGACATGTTCGTACACGTGCTCAGGCTGTTCGGCGATATCGAACATCAGGTTGAGGATTTCCTCGCTCTCGTCGTGGTCGAGCCCTTCAATCTCGGCAGTCATCAGCCGGTTTACATAAAGTGCTTTGCGGCCTGAACGCGGGTGGGTGATCGCAACTGGGTGCGAGCAATTTTCCAGCAGATCGTTGGCCCCTTCAACGGTATTGCGCTCGGCGATGCGATCATAATCATAGAGATGTAGCGCCTTGCGGCCTTCGACTTTGTTTTTGATGTCTTCTGGCAGTGCGTCATAGGCCTTGTAGAGATTAGTGAATTTGGTGTTGCCACCGACAGATGGCACTTCAATGGCGTAGAGGAGCGTGCCGATGTGGGGGCGCGGTTTATAGATCGTATCGTGATGAAACATCATCTCGCCATCCGGTAGCGTGCCGATTGGCTTGCCATTCTCGCGGATGTTGGTGACCAGCATGAAAGCGGCATCGAGCTTGCTGTAATCTTCCGGTCGCGCTTCTTTGGGTTTTGGACGCTCGCCGAGCTTGCCGAAACAGGCGGCGAAGCGGAGCTGCTCCTCCTGCGACATGTCCTTCTTGTTGAATAACAGGACGATGTTGTCGCGCCAGGTGTCGTACAAATCCTGAATGGTTTCGTCATCCAGCGGCTTGGAAATGTCGAGACCGATAATCTCGGCGCCGAGGGCCGAGCCCAACGGTCGGGTATCGAACGATTTTGGCATGTGTTCCTCCCTCGGTTACAGATAGCGTAGCGGGCTGGGCAGGGCTTGTGAACCACCCAGTCTCGTTCTAAAAATTAGGGAACTCAATTTACGGATATAAGGATCAGACCGGATGGCGCTTTATTATCAGCGGCTCGTTGAAGAAGGTAAGGAATATTGGTGGTGTGCCTGCGGTCAAAGCAAGGACCAGCCATTTTGTGATGACTCCCATAAGGGAACCGGCGTGTCGCCCGTGCAATATATCGCCAAGCGTGACCGGCCGGTGACGTTCTGCGGTTGTAAACGGACCCAGAACCAGCTGCTATGCGACGGCACGCACGAAACTTAAGTCGCGTCGCGCCGCGCCGCCGCATTGCGGGAGTGGGAGAGTTAGCTGCCCTTGTGCTGGGCGATTGCATTCTTCAGTTCGGTATATTCATCGCAACCAAAGAAGCAGAGACCATCGAGCTTGGCGAGATTAGCTTTCGCTTTGGCAACCTGTCCGAGTTTTAAGTACAACCGACCCTGATATTCCAGAGCGCCGAGATGTTTGGGGTTGTGGGTTAGCGCTTGGCTATAGGCGACCCCTGACTCTTTAAGTTTGCCAAGGTTACGCAGGGCATATCCCAGATAGTTGTGGGCATTCGCATTTTTGGGATTGTCCCCGATATATTTTTGCAGGTGCGGAATGGCACCCGCATAATCTTTATCGGCGATCTTCTTTTTTGCTGCCGCCCAATCGGGATTCTGTTTTTTCTCTGAATCTGATCCCCAATTGCTATCGCTGCCGGCCGCTAATGCGTTAGGCGCTGTAGCGGCGACGTTAAGGGCCAGTGCTGCGAGACTAATAGCGAAAACAGCGATTTTTCCATTTATTGAGAGCTTCTGAGTCATTCTAACACCTCTGTTATAAATCCGTTTATATCGTCCATATGGGATTTGCCGCTCGTTGAATCCAGTATGTCAAATCCAGGTTTCACCATCCGGCGAGCTCCGTTAGGCTCTTGTATGGGAAACACGCTGGGATCGATATTATTCGTTCGCAATGACAAAAAATAATCAAGCCTTCGTTAGTGACGGGTTACCGGCGCTTTTACCGCGATTATGGCGGTTCGCCTATACCCTGTCACATTCCCCCGATATCGCTGAGGATCTTGTGCAGGCGGCTTGTGTACGAGCGTTGGAGCGCGCAGAGCAGTTTCAACAAGGAACCAATCTCGATCGCTGGGTTTTTACGATCTTATCTTCTATCTGGAAAAACCAACTGCGCGCTAATGCCGTGCGGCAAGGGCAGGGGTTGGTGCCAGCAGAAGATGTTCTGACAATCGACGGTCGACGGATCGCTGATGCGAATATTGAGCTGCAACAGGTGTTAAAGCAGATACACGGGTTACCGGAGGCGCAGCGTGTCACTGTGTTGCTGGTTTATGTAGAGGGGATGAGCTACCGCGAAGCCGCTGATGTCTTGGAGATTCCAATTGGGACGGTAATGAGCCGGTTGGCGGCGGCGCGGGCGAGTTTGGGTAAGTTGCAACAAGACGTCCCTGACGGTGCAGCGCAGCCAGGAAATGGGTAACGATATGGCAGATCAGGACAATTCCATCGGCATTACAGATGAAATGCTTGTCGCCTATCTCGATGGTCAGGCGACGACAGAAGAAACTGCTGCGATTGAAGAAAAACTCTCCGATGACGCAGATGTCAGCGCACGGCTGGCGCTTCTCGACGCTGGGTCGCGTCCATTCCGGAAGGCGTTTGACTTGATGCTTGAGGCTGCGCCGGCACAATCCTTAAAAGAAGGGCTTGAGGCGGCGCGCGCCACAGCGCCGTTGGAAGACAACGCTTTGACGTCTATGGGTGGATATCGGGGCTGGGCAATGGCTGCGTGTCTGGTCCTAGCGGTTGGGCTGGGTTTTGCTGTCGGTGACAGGTTTTCTCAATCGGATAACCAAATAGTCGCCAAGGCGCCGACGCCCAAAGCGAAAGGTTGGCGACAAGTGGTAGCCGACTATCATGCGCTTTATTCTGTGGAAACACTGGCGGGGACTAACGGCAACTCACCATTACAGGATGAACGGCTGGCAGCGGCGTCGAAAACGCTGTCAATCGAGCTGAAGCGTGATCGGCTGACGGTTGATGGCCTTGATTACAAGCGTACCCAAATATTACGCTTTAAAAGTAAACCGTTGGCACAGCTCGCCTACCTCTATGACGGAAAAGTGCCGGTTGCCTTTTGTATCCTGCCGAGCGGCAAGCCGGCGCATCCGCCTAAACAGGAAGTGCGAAACGGCATGCAAGTTGTGCACTGGATCAAAGGCGGGTTCGGGTTCATGCTGATCGGTAAGGTCCCAGCCGATGGGCTGAACAAAATCGCCAAAACTCTAGAAGGCCGTTTCGGCTAACGAGCCTATTTCTTCGCTAAATACTTCGCCATCCGCGTGGCCATCACATCGCCCGTCGTGTCATGCGGAAATAACGTCCTGAACTTGCCGTCGGGCCCCATCAGAAACGTAATACTTGAATGGTCGACCAGATAATCATCGGGTGCGGTTTTGTCGGCTATGACCTTACGACGATGCACCCGAAACGATTTGGTTGCCGCTCGGAGCTGGCCGTCTGTGCCGGTCAATGCAACAAAATTCGGGCCGAAATGCGACATATATTATTTGAGGAGTTTTGGCGTATCGCGACGCGGATCAATGGTTATAAAGAGCGGTTGAATGGACTTTGCTTGCGGTCCTAGTTTCTTCAACGCTAGTGCCATATGTTGCAGGTTCGTCGGGCAAATTGTCGGGCAATAGGTATAGCCGAAATAAATCAGCATAAATTTGCCGCGGAAATCCTTATCAGTACGCTGCTTGCCATTGTGATCGGTCAAGGTGAATGGACCGCCAAACAATGACGCCAGCGGTAGAGGAGGTGCCGCCCGGCTATTTTCGGGCAAGGAAACAGCAAGTGCGGCGGCGGTCAAACCAACCGCTGCAACACCTGCCATAATTTGCCGAAAGGGTCTCATTTGGGGGGCTTGAGACCCGGTACGCCCAGCACGCCTTCTTTAGCGATGGCGGCTTTGACGCGCTTGTCGTGTTGGAACCACTCACCGCCGGGTTTGCCGTTGGCTTTGGCCCATTCTTTGCCAAACCAGTTTGCACCGCTCCATTTACCATTTGGCTTCCCCTTGGGCGCTGCGCGTTTGAATTGCAGCTGAAAGATTGGCATTTTGGGATGGCTGATCAAAAGACCGTCGGCAACAATGCGTTTGTTGCAGAAAGAGATGAGGTCGACCGTTGCGCCCGCAAATGGATCGTTATTCTTAACAACCGGGACCAGTTTGCCGTTATCAAATAATAGGCCAAGCTGGCGTTTGCCGCTGCCACAATTGGCGACGCAATTGCCGGTAACCTCGCAGGCAATATCGACAACTTTGGCTTCGGTCCGTGTAACTTTCTCGTTCTTAATACCCCAGCCGTCGGCTGCCCAGGCGGCGGAGGAAATGGCGATCGTCGCGACCGCGCTGATAATAAATGATTTTTTCATGATGCCCCTCAGAACGGTACGACGCCGTGTTTCTTGTGCGTCAGGTTGATAACGCCCTTGTCGTCAGCGACTTTGTTGACGAGTAGGTAGTTTACGCCATCGCGAACATAGAGATCGCCATCGACGGTCACTTCATGTGATTGGATAGAAACGATCTTGGGGTTTGCAACACTGGTATCGTCGCCTTCAACGCGAAGAACCATGTAAACCTTGCCATCATTGCCCTTAATGCTAACCGGTACGCCGCCAACGGCGCACCAAATTGCGCATTTGTGATGGGCCGAGCCCTTTGCGAACATGATCTCGGTCAGATAACACCAGGTATCGACAATTTCGCCGCTAACTTTTACCCGTTTGGGAGACGCAGCTTCTGCCGCAAAACCCCAGACACCGATGCCCAACGCAACGGCGACTGCCATTAATTTTCTATGCATTTCTTATTTCCTTTCCAATGCCACCCAAATATCTCCAGATCGGATATTGGAAGAGTTACAGTGGAATAACACCACCGTACCATTCACGATGGCGTGAGAAATATGTCATGTGGAACGGCACGAGAGTGGCAATTGCATGCTACCGCAGAACGCCGCACACTGTAGAGCAGAAGCTAAGGAAAATTTGGCGTAACGAATGACCAATTTATTGATTACAGGTGCTGCCAGTGGTATTGGCGCCGCGACAGCAAAGCGCATTGCAGGGCCCAACTATCGGCTCATGCTCCACTCCCGGACCAATAGTGAAGGCCTCGATAAAGTCGTGGCGGCGGTTGAGGGGGCCGGGGGAAGTGCTGAAACAATTCTAGGTGACCTTACCGATGAAGACTTTGCAGAATCTCTTGTTGGCACAACGGTCGAACGCCTCGGTGGCCTCGATCAGATCGTCAGCAATGCCGGGTTTGCAGATCGACGATTATTTGGCGATGTTGACGTAGAATCTTTTGCCAGTGCAGAGAAAGGGATGCCCGAAGCGTTTTTCCGGATGGCGACCAACGCGATGCCCCATCTCAGTAAATCTGATTGTGGGCGTGTGATTGCTGTCAGCTCATTCGTGGCGCATGTGTTTGCTGCTGGCGGATTGTTTCCAACAACAGCTGCCGCAAAAGCGTCGATCGAAGCCCTAGCTAAATCGCTGGCGGTCCAACTGGCGCCAGATGGCGTGACCGTCAATTGTGTTGCACCGGGCTATACGAAGAAAGATGCCACCGGCCATTTAGCTCTGCCGGGGGATGCCTGGGCAAAGGCGGCAGCAAAGTCACCAATGGGTCGTATCGGCACCCCCGATGATGTTGCTGGATTGATAGCGTTCTTGCTGTCAGAGGAGGCGGCGTTTATCACCGGCCAGACCATTCATGTAGACGGTGGGCTAACGCTGGCTTAATAATCTGGAGCTTGAACGGTGTGCAGCAAAAAAGGCATGTCGTTAAACATGCCTTTTTGCCTCTGAGATTTGTCATCACTACTGCTTGGTAAAGTTCGCATCGGCTTTGGCGACGAGATCCGCTTCATCCCCATCATTCCATAAAGCCAGCGCGTCCGTGTCGTCATTTTTTAGAAAGAGGAAGAGACGCTCGTTAACAATCTTGTAGTTGGTTGGGTCAACGGGGAATGTTTCGCCAATACTCGTGCCAAAGGCGCAAACGCCCCTAAAAGCCGGTACGAATTTGGCAGGATTTTCATCAAAGGCCGTCTTCGCATCAGCGCTTACCAAATGGTATGTCTTGCCCTCATGGGTAGACGTAAATTCCGCGCTTCCTTTTAGAGGGCCATCCGCCACAAAATAGGCGACGGGGCAGTAACCATCGATTTCTACAGTGCTCATTTTAGTTTCTCCGTGGTGATTTTTTTCAACTGTTTCCCGGTCCTGCTCCCAGAAATTTAGTGAGAGCACTCCGGTCCAACACAGTTAAGCCCGTCCTGCGGGGTGTTAAACCTTTGGACCCTTTAAACGTACGGATAAGCATGTATTAGGAACGATCGGATAAGTTTAGGTCCGTTATAGTCACCAATCGGCCAAAGTTACCTCAAATTTGGACGTGCGATGGCTAACGCAGATGGCATTATTACGTCATGTCGACGCCCAACTGGCTATAGAGATAACAGGCTAGTCCCTGCAGGGATTACTCTGCAGCGGAACGCATCAGGGGCAGACTGAAGCCGTACTTCTGATCCAGCCCCAACTCGCGGCATATATGAAGCCCTTTTGCGAGATGGTCTGGCGAAATCGGCTTAAGCGGTTTGCGCAACGGTCCAGCAGGCAAGCCGACGGCACCCATCAGGCATTTCACGGCAACCGGATTGATTGCTGAATAGGTGAAATGCAGCATTTGCAGATTGGTCAGCCAGGCTTCACGACAGGCCATAGCATCTTCATAGTTTTTCCAGGGCGTAGAAATCGTGACCATTTCTTGCGGGATGAGATTGCCGGACATGTTTGCCGTGCCATGGCCGCCAAGCGACATTAACGGCACGACCAACCCAAGTGTCGGACTATCACAGCACATCAGTGACATATCGGGGTTACCAGCAACCGTCTGGGCAATCTGACCAACCCGCGCGGTTGATTCTTTGTTCACGATGATATTCGGATGCTCGGCGAGCCGCAGGATCGACGTGTGCGCCAGATCGGTTTTGACCCGGGGCGGGTTGTTGTAAATCCCGATAGGGATATCACTGGCATCAGCGACTTCGAGGAAATAATCTGTGATGTCTTCATCAGGTGCACAGATATAGGGCGGGGCGGCGATGATTGCGCCATCGGCACCTTCTTTTCCGGCATATTCGACATAGCCAATGGTTTGTTCGGTGCTGGGGCCGGTGCAGCCGTACCAGAACTCCATCTTACCGGATTTCATCTTGATGGTTTCACTGATGACCTGACGACGCTCGTCTGGTGTCAGCATCGAGACTTCACCGGTGGAGCCCATGATCAGGACGGCGGAGCTTCCGTTTTGCTCTTGAAAATCAAGCAAGGTACGGAAACCTTCAAAATCTACGGATCCATCATCATTCATCGGCGTAATCAACGCGACAAATGAACCTTCAATACGATGCTTGGTCATTGGAATACTCCTCAATTCGATATCATTTGCCCGAGAATATCGGGCAAAGCCGTTAAATCCAATTATATTATACAGTCTCGGTCTTGCCAGACTTTGCCGAGCGTCCCATAGCCTCAAGTGCAGCGACACCTGCCACCGCGTCTTCCGGCGATACCGGAAAAGCCCGCTCACCATTGATCGCAGCGGCGAAGCTTTCAAGCTGTGCGTTTAATGCGTCGAAGGCGTCGAAGTCGATGACGGTGCCGTCGCCTTTGAGTGGCTTGAACTCAAACCGGCGATCATTGCGTATCTCCGCCCAGCCCTCGGTGCCGAACAGATGCAGCCGATGAAAAACTGGTGTGACGCCGATGGCTGTGAGATGGCCGCTGATACCGCTGGCGAATTTTAGCGCTACTGCGGCGGTATCTGATATTTCTTCCGTGGCCGCATGGCGCGATGCCTGAACGGTCAATGATTCGACCGGGCCCAACAGCTCTATCATCCGGTAAAGCATATGATCGGTCAGGCTGCCGGGTTGTGAATTTTCATCAGACCCCTTCCAGTCGCCTTCTGGTAACCCACGATGGCGATCGACGCAGAAATTGCCTTCGGCGTGGATGATCTTGCCAAGTTTCCCGGCGGCGACGCATTTCCGCAACTCATCGGAAGCCGGATGGAAACAGCGATCATATCCCATCGCGAGAATAAGGCCGTTTTCTTCGGCTTTTTGTCGTAGGGCTTCTGCGTCTTTTTTGAAAAGGGCGAGTGGTTTGATCACCATCACATGCTTGCCTGCTTCCAGTGCCGCCATGGCCGTCTCGGCATGCAGTTGCGACGGTCCGGCAACGACCACTGCGTTGATCTCAGAATCGTTTAGAACTGAAGAGAGGTCATCCGATAGCCGAATGTTTTTCTCCTGACAGAAATTGGAGACCTTGGCGGGTGTACGGGTGGCGGCAGCCACGAACTGTATATTTTCGCTCTTCCCTTGAATGGAATTTACAAGGTTTTTGCCCCATCCGCCGAGGCCTGCAATCGCGAGATTAATCATGTCGTGTGTCTCTCTTTCTTGAAATCTTTACTGCAGTTGCGGCGCAAACAGCTCTTTGACTTCCATTGGCCGATGGGCGATGCCCTGTTCGAGACAAAACTGCAAAAACGGTTCCAGTGTCTTTCGATTAGGCTCGATGCCGTAAGGCCAGATGTCTGACCCGAATAGCGCGCGGGCGCGTTCAGCGCCTGCGAAATTCCAGGGGTTGGGGTAACGTGAAATGGTGACATCGCGTAGCCGTTCCGTTGAGCGGTTCTTGGCGGCTTCGAAAGCGGTGAACAGGTTTTTAGCCACCCATGGATTTCGGTCGGTGATTTCTCGCTTGATGGCGATACAATGCATGATCGGGAAAATGCCGGTTTTCTTGTAGTGGGCGCTCTCGACATCCTCAAAATCAGGAACCAGGCGGACGATATCCGGGTTTCCATCAATAAAGCTCTTCGGCGCGGCAGATGACATCAAGGCATCAATCTCGCCGGCGATCAGCATTTCGTCGAGGCTTCTATCAGTGACGGGTGTTATTCGTACGTTTGCGGGTAGCGCGAGATCAACATGTTCGGCGATGCCGCCCTTGTTCACACCAGATTGGACCCACTCTATTTCCTCCAGAGGAATACCGGTCTCGTGCATCAGATAGGCGCGGCTATAGATGCCCGCAGTATGGGCCCATTCCGGGTATCCAACTTTGCCGCCGCGCAGGTCTGCCGCTGACTTTATGGCGCTGTTGCGATTCACGTAGAAGGACGACAGGCGAAACACCCGCGATGTAAAAACCGGGATCGCGATCAGGCTGTCATCGCCCTGTGAACGAAGAGCGGTATACATGCCCATAGACATTTCTGATGCATCCCACTCACGGAAGGTGGTGAAGCGGTGGAATATTTCCTGTATCGAAAAACTCTGGAAATTGATGTTCAGTCCCTCGGCCTTCACAGCACCTGAGACAAGGTCTCGCACGTGATCGTAATCGCAGACGGCCAAAGACATTTCCAAATCACTCATTATCTCAGTCCTTTTAACTGGCGTCTTGAATGGCACGCCATACGCGTTGCGGGGTTGCGGGGATCGGGACATCCGTTACGCCAAGTGGTGACAAAGCATCGAGCGTTGCCAAGATGATTGCAGAAGGCATGCCGCAGTTGCCCGCCTCGCTACCACCTTTGACGCCAAGCGGATTGTTGGTGCTGGGAACCAGTGATTCCTCTGAAATGATATCCGGCATCATATCGGCGCGCGGCATACCATAATCCATGAACGACCCCGTCAAAAGTTGGCCGCTTTCACGGTCATAGAGGATCTGCTCAACTGTTGCTTCACCAAGCCCCTGTGCAACAGAGCCATGAAGTTGCCCCGCTAATGTCAGCGGATTAACAACAACGCCGACATCATCGACCGCGTAAAGCCGGTCCACGTTGAGGCTACCTGTATCCGGGTCGACTTCGACCTCGCAGATCATGCAGCCATTCGGGAAGCTATAGGTGCCATCATGATTGCCGACGCCATCGAGACCAACGCCAAGTTCCTGTGGCACCCCTGCGCCTAGATAGGAAGTTTTGACGACTTCTTTGAAAGTTACGGATCGGTCGGTGCCAGCGACCTTGAAGAGGCCGTTTTCGAAGGCGACATCAGCTTCCGAGGCTTCCAGCATCCAGGCAGCGATACGACTGCCTTTTCGAATAACATCATCTGCGGCCAGTTTGAGCGCTGGCCCACCGGTTGCCATGCTGCGCTGGGCGAATGTGCCGCGCCCAAACAATACCTTGTCAGTGTCGCCCTGAAAGACCCGGATTTGATCAAGCGGCACGGAGAGCCAACCGGAGATCATCTGCGCAAACATGGTCTCATGACCTTGTCCCGTGGAGAGGGTCCCGACATGCGCGGAAATCAAGCCGTCCTGATCGACGCGGATTTCCATCCGTTCAGAGAATGTCCCGGCGCGTTGGCAATGTAGCGCCAGGCCGATGCCACGACGCAAACCTCGATTTTCGGCCTTTGCTTTACGCGTCTCAAAGCCGTCCCAGTCTGCAAGCTCAATAGCGGTGTCTAAAACTCTCTCGAAATCGCCAGTGTCATAGAGATAGCCTCCTGGTGTTTGATAAGGCATCACATCAGGAGAAATCAGGTTGCGGCGGCGTAGCTCAATCGGATCGATGCCCATTTCGCGCGCGGCATTGCTCATGAGCCGCTCCAGAACATAGGACGCTTCAGGCTTGCCGGAGCCGCGATACGGGCCCATCAAGGTCGTATTGGTGAAGGTGGCTTTGACCTCGGCATGGATCAACGGGATGTGATAGGTGCCCGGAAAACTGATCGTTGCGTTACGCGGCGGCACAGCGGCCCAGATGCTTAAGTAAGCGCCGACATCGACAATCACGGAAGTCCGCATCGCCAGAATCTTACCGTCCTTGTCGAAGGCCATTGCGGCTTCAGCGATAGGGCTCCGCCCATGCATGTCCGTGGCGAGGGCTTCACTTCGGTCGGCTGTCCATTTTACCGGGCGATCCAGTTTGGCTGCGGCCCAAACGACGAGTACATCCTCGGGATAGACTTGACCCTTCATACCAAAGGCACCGCCGACATCCATGGCGATTACTCTGAGGTCTAACTGAGACATGTCGAGTATGTGCGAGACGACGTGTTTGATCTCATGGGGCTCCTGCGCGCTACTGCACAGGGTCATTCGACCATCCATCTGGTTTCGGTAGGCGAACGTCCCGCGTGGTTCCATAGAATTTGAAGTGGCGCGTGGATACTGAACCCGGAATTTGCTGACATGCGCGGCGGCGACAAATTGCGCGTCGACATCGCTACTATCGCCGGAGATGATCTGAAAGCTAGTATTGCTCTCCGCGTCATCCCAAACCTTGGGCGCATTGTCGACGTGTGCATCGACAAGGGTGACGGCGGGAAGTAGCTCGTATTCGATCTCAAGAAACTCGCCAGCGTCTTTTGCCTGTTCCAGTGTCTCTGCGACGACCAGAGCGATGCCTTCACCGACAAATAGTACTTTCTCACACGCCAAGATTGGTTGGGTAGGACAATAAGACGGACTGTTGGGCGGCAACTTGGGAAACGACATGCAGGTCAGATCACCGAGCTGTTCTTTAGTGACATCTTCGCCAGTTAGGATCAGAAGCACGCCGGGAGCGGCGGCAGCTCTCGAGGTGTTGATGCTCAGAAGTCGGGCATGGGCATGTGGTGAGCGGACGACATAGGCGTGGCACATATCCGGCATCGACAGATCGTCGACATAGCGACCCTTGCCGGTCAGCATGCGCTCATCCTCGACCCGGGGGATGGGGGCGCCTAATTCGGTTTTGCCGTCTCCAGCCTGTTCTTTTGCCGACATTGATCCTGCTCAGTCGTTAGTCTTATAGCTTCATGAGCCGTTCGGCGTTCCCGGAACACAAGGCGTCGAGATCATTGCGTTCGAGTTCGAGGCTATTGATCGCCTCAATGGTCTCGGCCGTTGGCGCGAAGGGGAAATCGGTTGAGAACACGGTGTGCCCGACGCCGAAATATTTCATGCCGCATTCAATACCCAACGTTGCGCCGAACATCGCGGTATCTGCGTAGAAATTTTTGAAATACTCGGCATGTGGCTTTTTGAGCGCCGGGAGAACGCCCGTAAGGTCTTCGTCGGTGGTACGAGCACCGAGCACATCCATGCCGGGGCCAACACGACCGTCAAAGAACGGGATCATGCCGCCCATATGGTGGGTGATGATCTTGAGGTCAGGATGACGGTCGAACATGCCGCAATAGACTAGCCGGGTCATGGCGACCGAGGTCTCATAAGGCCAGCCGAAGCACCACCACATCTCATAGCGACCTCGTTCTTCGCCTTTGTAATCAGACATATCTGCGCCGCGAGCAGGATGCATCCAGATCGGTAAATCGTATTCTGCCATTGCATCGAACAAAGGCAGGTATTCAGGTTTGTCGAGTGGTTCACCGGCGACATTGGTAAATATTTGAACGCCGCGTGCACCGAGGTCTTTGATCGAACGATGTAACTCTTCCATCGCACTATCCATGTCGAGCATACAAAGGGCTGCGGCAAAGCCTACAAATCGATCAGGGTGTTTGGCGCACTCCTCTGCCATCGCATCATTGGCAACACGGGCGAGGTGCGTGCCGGTTTCGGCATCCATAATATCTTCGAGCGGCGGGTTGGGCAGCGAGATCAGCTGTTTGTAATCGCCATAGGCATCCATCTGCCGAAAGCGTTCTTCGAGATTATGAACAGGAACGACGGCCTGCATACGTTTGCCGATATTTTCCAACCGTGGTGCCGCCTTTGACATCTGCTCGAAAAACGTGCCGGGAAAAATATGGGTGTAAATGTCGATTAACATGAGCCCCTCCTATTATTTGGCACTGGGATCTATCGTCCCACCGAAATCAGTTGAGATGCCAGCTGCGATATAGCCGCCATCGACATAAAGAATATGTCCGTTGACATAGGATGCCTGTTCACCCGCCAGAAATACAGCGGCGTCGGCCATTTCCTCGACCATGCCATAGCGGCCCGCAGGAATGAGCTGCTTATAGCCTTCACGAGTGACATCGTTATGGGTGACACGGGTCAGGGGTGTATCCACTGGCCCTGGGGCAACGGCATTTACAGTGACGCCATGCGGGGCTAGTTCCAAGGCTGCCTGCCGTGTTAGGCCGATGACGGCGGATTTGGAGGTCCCGTAGGCCGTGCGGCCAGAACCAGCGCGGGTGCCGGCAATGGAGGCAATGTTGACGATACGACCATAGCCCTGTTTGACCATCTCACGGGCGGCGGCCTGACCACAGATGAAAGTCCCCATCAGATTGACCTTCATGACGCGGTCAAATTCCTCGACTTTGGCCTCGAGAAAGCTATGACGTTGGCCGGTGCCTGCGACGTTGGCGATGATATCGAGCTTGCCATGTTCGCCTACATATTTGGCGACCATCGCCTGTACGGCCTCAGCATCTGTAATATCAATAGGACAGCTAGAGGCTTTGCCGCCATCTTTGTTGATCGCCTCTGCGGTTTTGGCAGCGCCGTCTTCGTTGAGGTCGCAAGCGAGAACGGTGGCACCCTCGGCCGCATAGCCTTTAGCAACGCCTTCGCCAATGCCACCCGCTGCACCGCTTACAATCGCTATTCTATCCTGAAGTCGCATTATGCTTCCTTTACCCTGTCCTGGATGTCGTGAATCTCGGGATGTCGTAGCATTAACCAGCCGAGCCACAACATGATCACCGACGACAATATTCCGATAATATAAAAACCGTATTCCAATCCCACCATGCTTGCCAAGGCACCGAGCAGGAATGGACCAATCATCGAGGTGACGCGGTTCATGGTGCCACGTAGCCCAATGGCTTTGCCCTTTTCATTGGGGCCAACGGTGCGCAACATTAGTGTGATGACGAGTGGTTGATGAATACCATTGGAGACTGATCTCAGCCCCGCGACGAAGCAGAAGACAGTGTATGCAGCGATTACCGGCGACATTTCTATGATCGTTCCCAAGGTGCCGGTTATACCAGCTACAACCACTGCTTTGCCGAGAAGGGGTGTAATGGCAATCAATATCAGTGCAGCAAATACGGTCGTCCATAAAACCCAGAAGGCCGGGAAACGTCGTCGTAATGGCGTTGCTACCAGTGAACCGCCAGCAGCTGCGATGGAGGAAAACGATATAAGAAATCCGATCAATGTTGCTGGGACACCGACATATTTTTCCAGCCAGACAATATAAAACGTGCTCTGAATGTTATTGCCGATATGGACCATCATGCCGAGCAGAATTACGATTGCGATGGTTGGGGATGCCAGCAGTTTAAACGACGCGATGTAATCGGCGGGGTTGGGCAGTAACGACTTCCATTTGATCGGCGCACGAGGTGTTTCGGGTGCCTCTGCCTCGCCAGCGGGACGTGCTGAAATTGCTGGTAGCATCATGACCGAAATCATAAATCCAATGCCGCTCAGCCCGACCAGACTAAAAGCAGCAACCGGGCCGGCGAAATCCCACATTGCACCGACTGCCGGCGGGCCGACGACATGGCCCGACCTGATCACCGCGCCCAGTCGGGCTGCATATTTGGTACGGCCATGCATGACTTGGCCGATAAGTGTTTGGGCACCCATCCAGCCGATTGAATCACAGACTCCAGATAAAAGCTGAATGACAATCAAGGCGGAGATAAAGGGTAGTAGAGGGTACATAAAGGGCGTTGTCAGGATCATCAGCCCGATAAAGAACAACACCCGTTTGGTGCCCAGCTTGTCCATCATTGTACCCGCATGGATCGACAGGAACAGCGATAGCAAGGGACGGCAGCCAAGGATAAGCCCGAGCGTAAAACCTTCAGGGATGCCCATATTCACTCGAGCCCAGATCGGCACAATGACCATCAACATGAAATGGGTTGTCGTGCTAAAGGTCCCGATCCCATAGACGGCAAGTTGTGTCTTTAACGGGACGTCGTCTGGGTTGGCCTGAGCTGTTGTTTGGGTGTCTGTCATGATGGTGGCGTCACAATAGCCCGTCTGCTGCGTCGCGAACATGGTGGAACATTGTTCCACTAGCGAAATTTGCCGGTTTGGGAGAGACTGACGATATGGATGATAGTTTTGCCGCCCCTCGCAACGCATCTGATCTAAGCGGACTGGTCCGCGCGGACAGTGTACATCGCTCCGTCTATACCGATCCGGCGATATTCGATCTCGAGATGGACCGCATTTTCGGTCGAGCCTGGGTGTATGTCGGACACGATAGCGAAGTGCCCGAACCGGGCGACTATGTTACCCGAACCATGGGGCGTCGCCCCGTTATCCTCAGTCGTCATGGCGACGGCGAAATCTATGTCATTCACAATAGTTGTGGTCATCGCGGTGCGAAGGTTTGTGTAGAGGCACGTGGCAATGCACAGCCATTCCGCTGTCCGTATCACGGTTGGACGTTCAAGACGAATGGCGACCTTGAGGCGGTTTCCATGCCCCGAGGATATGGCGGCAATGTCGACTTCAACGACCCAGCTCTTGGCATGCGGCGGTTGCCACATGTTGAAAACTATCGTGGCTTCGTCTTCGCTTGTGTTGCGGAAGAGGCGCCGTCACTAGGAGACTGGCTCGGCCCCGCTCAGCGTAGTATTGACGATATCGTTGACCGGTCTCCGTCGGGTAAGGTGCTGCTCAATGCAGGCATTCATCGCTACGTGTTTCGCGGCAATTGGAAGTTCCAGCTCGAAAACACCGTCGATATGTATCATGTGCCGTTTAGCCATGAATCGACACTGAGTCCGCAGGGTCATCAATTCTTTCGGCGTCAGGGCGATGATGCGGGGTCGACAATTAGTGACGAAGGTCAGGCGGCGGAACGTTGGGAAAAGCGGGAGGCCTGGGGCGCTGCAAAAAACGGCCATAGCTATACCGGCCATCAACCGGTTGCCGATAAAAGGCGCGATGACCCTGCTTATTTGAGCTATGTCGAGAGCTTGAAAGGCAACCATTCACCTGAGCGGTTGGCGGAGGTGTTGGCGCCAAGGCGTCACAACACAGCTTTTTACCCCAACATGTCGTTACAAGCGCTCAATCAGCATGTGCGCGTTATTTGCCCAGTTGCGGTTGATCGTACTGAAATCTTGGTATGGCCGGTCCTGTTCGAGGATGCGCCGGAGGAAATGAATCGCGATATTATTCGCGGGCTGAATGCAACCCATTCGGCGGCTTCATTAATCCAAACCGATGATCTGGAGAATTTTCAACGCTGTCAGATGGGCGCAAGCGCTGAAAATTCGGAATGGGTATGGTTTGCCCGTGGTCTTGATACTGATCAAACCGACAATCATGGTGATGTCATCAATACCGGCACAGGTGAATTGCCGCAGCGGGCCCAATTTAGGGCCTGGGAACGACTAATGACGCCTTAAAAGCGTCTTTATCACACGCTACACCGATGGTAGGGTCCGCCCGCTTTTACAGATAAAAGGGATGACTCGATGCGTGCGGTACTTGTTGAAGATTTTGGCCCCCTCGAAAATCACAAATTAGGTAAAATTGATGCACCTACGCCCGGTGCGGGAGAGGTATTGATCGATATCCACGCAATCGGGATTAATTTCCCCGATACGTTGATGATGCAGGGAATGTACCAAACCAAACCGGAGCGTCCTTTTACGCCGGGCCGTGATGTTGCGGGTGTGATTTCTGCTATAGGCGACGGCGTGACTGACTTTAACGTCGGAGATCGCGTGATGGCGATTGTGGCGTGGGGCGCTTATGCCGAAACATGTGTCGCGCCGGTTGCTCGCTGTTTTGCACTTCCAGACGATGTTGATTACGTAACCGCGGCCGGGATGGCGACAGTCTATATGACAAGCTGGGTCGCGCTGATGGAGCGCGGTGCTTATCAGCCGGGCGAAAAGGTCCTGATTTTGGGTGCCAGCGGTGGTGTCGGTCTGGCTGCGGTCCAGATTGCCAAAGCGCACGGCGCGTTTGTGGTTGGCGGCAGCTCATCCGAAGAACGCGGCAAGATCGTTATGGAAAATGGCGCTGACGCCGTTATTGATCTCTCGGTTGATGACATCAACGAGAACCTCCGTCAGCAGGTCTTTGAGGCCGCCGGCAAGGAAGGCGTCGATATCGTTCTTGATCCGCTTGGTGGTGATATCTTTACCGCAGCGCTACGGACGCTTGCTTGTTCGGGGCGTATTGTCTGCATCGGATTCATCGCTGGAATTCCTACGGCGAAGGCTAACTATTTCAACGTCAAGAATGTGACGCTGGTCGGAATGGCGCTGGATTTGCATTTCAAGTTCAAGCCAGCCGTTATCAAAGCCGCCGCTGATGATGTTCTTAAACTGCTGGCCGAGGGCAAGATTAATCCGCGCATCGAAGGCACATACGAGCTCGGTGATTTCCAGTCGGCCTTGGCGCAGTTCAAAGCAAGTAAAAGTCCGGGTAAGCTCGTCCTGACAACAGGTCGGAGCTAATCACATGGCAACTCGTGTAGAAAGAATACTCAAAGCTGCTCGTGCTAAGGGTCAAAAAACGCTTTCTGAATATGAAAGCAAGCGCGTTCTGGCGGCCTATGGCGTTCCAATCAGCCGCGAAGTCCTTGTCTCAAGCCAGTCGGAGGCTAAAGCTGCCGCAAAGAAGGTCAAATACCCGGTCGTTCTCAAAGGCTGTTCTGCCGATGAAGCGCATAAGACCGAGAAAGGCCTTATTGCGGTAAATTTGGCGTCGCAGTCGGCACTCGTAGATGCTTTCAAGACGATTAGCAAACGCGCTGGCAAAAATTACGACGGCGCATTTTTGGTTCAGGAGATGGTATCAGGGTCTCGAGAGATCATGATTGGCATGCACCGCGATCCTTCTTTTGGCCCGGCGGTTATGTTTGGACTTGGCGGTATCTTCACTGAAATTCTCCAGGACGTAACTTTCCGCGTGGCACCGCTGCGCAAGAAAGATGCTCGCGACATGCTGCGATCGATCCGTGGTCATAAAATTTTGGAAGCCGTGCGCGGCATGCCTGCAGCTGATCTGGATATTTTGTGTCATGCGTTGATGGCAGTTGGACAGGTGGCGTTGGATCACCCCGAGATCGAAGAGATCGATATCAATCCGCTTATTATCCGGGGCTCGAAAGCAGTCGCGGTTGATGCGTTGATTGTTTTGGCAGACCCAGAGGCGGACGGGGCCTCTTCCTGACATGGCTGATGTCATGGAAAAGTTTTTTGCGCCGAAAAGCGTCTGCGTTATCGGGGCATCATCGACAGCCGGTAAGCCCGGCAATGTCGTTGTCAAAAACATGCGCGATGCGGGGTACAAGGGTAAAGTATATCTCGTTAATCCGCGTGGCGGCGAGATTGAAGGTTATAAGGTTTACAAATCCATCGACGAGCTACCGGACAATATCGATCAGGCGGTGGTCACGTTGCCAGCATCCCTGGCGCCAGAAACCGTGCGGGCTCTTGGCGCGAAAGGCACCAAAGCCATCGTTCTGGCGGCCAGCGGGTTTTCCGAAGTTGATCATGCAGGTGAAGCGCTGCAGGACGAGCTTATAGCCGCCATCCGCGAATCTGGTGCGCGGGTTCTCGGCCCGAATACGACTGGCCATGTTTCGACATCGTCATCTTATACCTCCAGCTTCTTTCCGTTGGGTGATATTCCGCGTGGCTCGGTTTCCTACATCACCCAGACCGGTAATTTTTGTGGCATTTCACTGCGCCATATTATGTCGGCAGAGAATTTCGGCATCGCGCGGTCTTGTGGTCTCGGCAACAAGGCTGATCTCGATGAATGCGATCTGTTGGAATATTACGGCTCCGACGACGAGACTAAATCGATCTTTATGTATCTCGAAAGCATCAAGAACCCGAAACGGTTTTTGCGCGTTGCGCGCCGGGTTTCACAAAAGAAACCGGTCTTTTTGCTAAAAGGCGGAGCGTCTGACGCCGGTGCCGCCGCTGCTGTTGCTCATACAGGGTCTCTGGCAGCGGATGGTCGTGTGGTCGATGGCGCCATCGAACAGGCCGGCGTTACGCGGTTACGCAAGTATTCGCATCTATTTCAGGTGGCTAAGGCGCTGGATACGCAAAGCCTGCCGCGTGGCAACCGCGTGTCTTTTCTGTCGCCGTCAGGCGCTTTTACGGTTTGTCTAACAGATATCTGCCGATCGCTAGATCTAGAGGTGCCGGATCTCGAAGATAAGACCTGTAAGCGGTTGCAGGAATATGCGCCGCCATTCATTCGGATGCGTAATCCGGTTGATATCTTTGGCAGCGTTGGGCTGGTCGGGTATGAAAAGGCCTATGGCGACGCGCTGGATGCGGTTCTTGCAGATCGCAATATCGATGCGGTCGTTGTCATCATGATGCTGACGACCGAAACCGGTGTACCAAAGATGGATTTCATCGTTGACCTATCGAAGAAATACCCCAACAAGCCGGTCTATGTGACCTTCATGGGCGAACACAAACACAACGTCGCCGCCAAGGAATACCTCGAGCCTAAAGGTGTCCCTTGTTACATGCTGGTTGAGGAGCCCTTCGAGGTTCTGTCGTTACTGGCGTCCTGTCGAAAGAATATGCCGGTTCGCTAATTCTTTAGGTGCAATTGCTCCTACGCCCATGCACAGGATAAGCTGCTTCCACAATAATTAGAATGTGGGCAGGCAGGCTATGGGTATCAGAACAGGCGCGCAGTATCTTGATGGCATTCGTGATGACCGCGAGGTCTGGTGCGATGGTGAACGTGTCAAAGATGTAACCACTGATGTTCGGTTCGCTGGTGGCGCCAAAACGATGGCCGAGCTGTGTGACCTTCAAAACCAGCCCGACATGATCGACAAGATGACCTATGAGTCGCCGACGACAGGCGACCGCGTAGGCTTGTCCTTTATTCAGCCCAAATCGGCTGAAGACCTGACGCACCGCCGCAAGATGTTCAAGATCTGGAGCGATTATACCTGTGGCATGTTTGGCCGCAGCCCGGATTTTATGAATGTCATGTTGTCGTCCTATGGGGCCGCCAGCGACGCATTTGATTCCGAACAGAGTCAGTTCGGTAAAAACGTGGCGGCCTATTACGAATACGCCCGTGAAAATGATGTGGTAACAACCCATGCACTGGTCAGCCCACAGGTAGACCGGTCCCGGGCTCCTGATGCGCAGGTCAAAGATATTGCAGCGCGCATTGTCGGTGACAATGACAAAGGATTTATCATCAACGGCGTTCGTATGCTGGCGACCCTGGCCGCGATTGCTGATGAGATCGTCGTAATGCCGGCACCAAGCTATCCGCTGACCGACGCCGAAGAAGCGAAAACGCATGCCTTTGGGTTCGTTATTCCGGTCAACACGCCGGGACTAAAGCTGATCGCCCGGCCTTGGGTGGTGCATCAAAATGCCGGGTCACCGATGGACTATCCGCTGGCCAATCATTTCGATGACAGCGATTGCATGATCTTGTTCGATAATGTTCTGGTGCCGTGGGAGAAGACTTTCATCTACCGTGATATCGACGTCTATAACAACGCCCAGAAGAACACCCACACCCATACTCACACGTCGCATCAGTTTGCTACTAAGGATCTCGCCAAGGCGGAGTTTATGCGTGATCTTGCGATTACCGTCGCGCGGTCGACCAATGTTGATCAGTTTCTACATATCCAAAACCAGCTAGCAGAACTCATTCATGTCGCAGAATGGGTTGAGTCCTGCATTCGGACCTCTGAGATTGATTGTTTTCCCGGTCCGGGCGGTACCGTGGTGCCCAGACGGGAATCTCTGCAGACTGTGAAGTTTATGTTCCCGCCGCAATTTCGGCGGGCTTGTGAAATCATTCAGACCATTGGGGCAGGCGGCCTGTTTATGGTGCCATCCTTTAAGATGCTTGATAGCGATCTATCACCGGAGATCGAGAAGTATTTTCAGGCTGCGAATATTGATTCACATGAACGGATTCGATTGTTTCGGCTGGCCTGCGATGCAGCTCTCACGAGTTTCTCAGGCCGACAGCAACTCTATGAGCGGTATTTTGCGGGCGACCCGGTGCGGTCATCAGCCGGTTACGCCAATTCCTTTGATAAGGAACCGTCAATTGCCCGCATAACGGCGCTGCTTGACCGTTGGGAAGCGGAACTCGGTTAGTTGGATGTGAGAGAAGCTCTCAGTCGGTCCGGTTTTCGCAGTAATCGAGGACGGCTCTGACCATGCCGACATAGCCTGTACAGCGGCACAAATGGCCTGAAAGCATATCCCGCAGTTCTTCTTCGGTCGGCTTGGGGTTTTCTTTCAGATAGGCCGTCAGAGACATCAGAATACCAGGAGTGCAATAGCCGCACTGAAGTCCGTGATGCTTTTTAAAGGCGAGCTGTAGTTCGGAGAGTTCACCTTCATCGCTTGCAAGGTTCTCGGCAGTTTCAACAGTTGATCCTTCGGCCTGAACGGCAAGCGTAAGGCAACCACGCATAACCGTACCGTCAACGAGGACCGTGCAGGCACCGCAGACACCGTGTTCACAACCGACATGGCAACTGGTGATCCCAATCTCGTGTGTGAGAAAGTCGCTGAGCAGCATGCGAGGTTCTGCATAACCCGAAACTTCGTCCCCATTCAGAGTCATCGTTACAGTGTGGCGAGCATCTTTATTTAGCTGCGGCATGATTTGGCCTCCTCAATGACCCGGCGACCAAGTCGGCGAACCAGTTCACGGCGATAGCGCGCCGTTGCGTGAATATCGTCATATCCGCCCAAGTCCCAGGCGAATTCATTTAAAGCGTCGTCCAGGGCATCACCTTCAAGGATGTCCCATTCGCGAACTGTCGGTTTGTCTGCGACACCGCCAATGCCAAGCTTGATCTTGTCGGCGCTGGCAACGGCTGCCAGGGCGACAATCGCGAAGTCACCGCGGCGTTGTGCCATTTCAGTAAAGGCATGGCCGTCACCGGCTTTTGCGGTCGGATAACGTGCTGCAACCACCATCTCCCCGGTTTGTTTAGCGGTAGACAACATGCCGGTCTGGAATTCAGCTGCTGATAGAGTTCGTTTGCCAGTGGCAGATTGCAGATCAACTTCACCGCCGAGAACCGCCAGACAAAGTGGCAGTTCGGAGCTTGGGTCCGCATGCGAGAGGGAGCCGCAAACTGTCCCTTTGGATCGGGTCTGATAATGCCCAATGAAGGGGAACGCTGCGTTGAGTAAGGGAAGCTTGCTCTCTAACCCATCCCAGCGCATCAGATCGGCCTGCCGCGTTGCAGCGCCCACCTCAACGTGACCACCGGCCTCGCGGATATAGGTCAACGAGTCCACCTTGGAGATGTCGATCAGAATGCTCGGTTCTGCCAAGCGGAAGTTCAACATCGGCATCAGGGAAAGACCGCCGGCAATTATGCGGGCGTCTTCTCCGCCTGATGCTAGTGCAGCGACAGCTTCCTCTGCGGAAGAAACCTTCAAATAATCGAATGCTTTTGGTTTCATTTTGCAAGTCCCAAACTACGGAGAAGGTTACGCCACCAGGGCTCTCCTCCAGTCACAGGCGCGCCGCCCACCTGGGCGCCGAGCCTTTGAAAAAATTGATTTACAAGCGCTTTAGCTGCGCCTTCGAGTAAACGTCCACCGACTGAGGCAACCGTACCAGTCAGTTCGATCGCATAATCGTACGTGACCATTGTGCCGCCATCTGAGGCGCTGAGCGAAACATGGCCCGAACCCTTGGATGCGCCGAGAGAGCCGATGAGCCCGCCGGACAATGTTGCTTTCTCAGGTTCGACCATTTCGGAAAGCCCGACATTGGCTTTGAAACGACCCCGAACGGGTCCAACACCCAGCGAAACATCAGCTTCGTAGCTATTGTCTCCAACCAGGTCGAGCTTGTGACAACCCGGGATAACTGCTGTCAAGGCTTCTGGATCGAGTAATGTGTTCCAGACCTCTTGCGGGGCTGCCGGAACGAATGTTTCGCCGGTGCCACGTAGGACATTGCCTTCACCCTTGATCGGGGCAGCAGCGATAGGTCGGTCGTTGGCCGGTGGTTTTTCCTCGCCGTGAATCATGGCGCTGATCCGCGATGGCGTCATCGGCAGCGTGATGTCCTCAACATCCAGTGCATCAGCAACAGCGTTTGCCAGACAGACTGGCGTCGACATGCAGTTGCCTTCGGCAATGCCCTTGGCGCCAAGCGGCGTCACCATTGAGGGTGATTCCATATGAACAATCTGGGGTTCAGGGACTTCCCAGGAGGTCGGGACCAGATAATCTGCAAAGGTTCCCGTCAGGAAGCTGCCATCATCGCCATAAACGAACTCTTCATAGAGAGCGCAGCCAACGGCCCATGCAAAAGCGCCGTGAACCTGACCTTCAGCGAGTAACGGGTTCAGGATGGTGCCGGAATCATGCATCGTTACGTATTTGTCTATTTTGACCTCGCCGGTATCTTCATCGATCTCGACACCACAGTAATCGAAGACAAAGCCATAGGTCAGTGACGTGTTGATCTGATCTTTCTCGTTCGGTGATTCCAGCTCTGGAGGAGACCACGATCCGGTTTCGCGAACGCAAGGCTCCATCTCGTCTGGTAAATTGCCGGGTGTCCAATGTGCGGAACCAGCAGCGCGATAGAAATTGATGCCGTTTTCGATGTTCGCGGGGTCACGAATTTTGCCGTCAACGAATTCAAGCTGATCAGCAGGAACATTGAGGGTTTGGCTGGCAATACGGGATAGCTTCGCCTTGACCTTTTCAGCGGCTTTCAGACAGGCAACGGTTGTCGCCGATGAAAAGCGTGATGAATAGTTGCCGGTCGCTATTGACCAGGCATCCTTCGCGGTATCGAAGTCGAGGTTGACCTTAATATGATCGGGTGTCAGCCCCAGAACATCGGCGACAATCTGTGACAGGATGGTCATATGCCCCTGTCCCTGCGGGATTGAGTCAGCGGTAACGCTTACGGTGCCCAGTGGGTCAACGTTGACCGTCGCGTTGGCGACAGCGCCACCCTTTGGATTTCGTTGCCGTTCATCGCGCGGCAGAATATTTGAGAGATAGCCCATATTGGACTGCGCCGGTTCGACGATGGCGGCATAGCCTATGCCGTATTTCTTGCCGGCGGCACGCTTTTCATCGCGGCGCTTTATGAGTGCTTCAAGGGCGCCCTCATCAACAGCCTGCTCAACCGCTGCCGGATAGTCTCCGGAATCAATCAGAGCACCGGCCGCAGCACGATAGGGGAAGACGCCTGCAGGAACCAAGTTCTTGCGGATGACATCAAGCGGATCCATGTCGAGCTCGATGGCAACCTTCTGCATGATCCGTTCGATGGCGTAATACATCTGTGGGCCGCCAAAGCCGCGGACCATGGCGGATGGGCATTTGTTGGTCATCACCACGCGGTTGGTGACGGAAAGATTCTTGATATCATAGGCACCAGTCAGAATGCCGTGCATCCGATAGAGAGGCCCGGGCATTGGTGCGCGCAGGAACGCGCCGTAATCGTCTTGTTGGTCAAACCTGAAACCGGTCACGGTACCATCGCTTTTGACGGCGGCTTCCATTTCAATCAGCCGGTTTGGCGCAGCAGCTGCAGCTGAAAGATGTTCCAGCTTGTCTTCGACCCATTTGACCGGCTTGCCGGTTTTCTTGGAGGCGAGGCAGATTAGAACGACATACGGAAAAATTTGAACCTTTACGCCAAAGCCACCACCGGACCATTGCGGTGTCCGCATGCGCAGCTGTGAGTTCTTGACCCGCAGAGCCATCGACATAACAGGATGTGAGGTGAAGGGCCCTTGATAGTTGGAGGCGACATCATAAAGGTTTTCGCCCTCATGATAATCGGCAGTGACAACGAAGCCCTCAAGAGGTGTCTGAGAATTCCGCGGGTACCGGACTTTCATTTTGACGACTTTATCCGCGTCGGCAAATGCCTTATCTGGTTCACCGTATGTGAAGTCCCGCGTTGAAACGACATTGCTGCCAACCGCTTCATGCACAACGGGCGCGTCGTCAGAAATGGCCTCTTCCTGATCGATGATGGGTTTCATCGCTTCATAGACAACGTCGATCTCGGAAAGCGCGTCTTCGGCGATATAACGGTCGCGGGCAACAACCATCGCCACAGGTTCACCAACATAGCGGACTTTCTCGACGGCGAGGGCCCATTGGTTGATGGGTTGGCGTAGGACGATCAGGAAGGCTTCGGACATTTCCTTCACGTCATCACCGGTCATCACCGCGACAACACCAGGTATTTTTTCAGCTTTGCTTGTGTCGATTGATATGATTTTAGCATGCGCGTGTGGCGAACGAAGTATAGCCGCATGTTGCGTGCCGGCACGGGTTGGCAGATGGTCAGAATACTGGGCTTTCCCCATGAGCAGGATCTCATCTTCAACCCGTTCAACTGGTTGCCCGAGATATTTCTTTGCTTCTACCACGTCCGCCATTGTGATTACCTAATATGTGTTTGAACTTAACGCTCAGCCATGATGATCAAGTTCGGGAAACAGAGTTGGTGCCAGCTATTCGCCACAAAATCAACCCGCTCTTTAGGGGCGAAATGCCGCAATATATTCAGCGAATACACGAATACACACCAACGGTTTGCTCTATAACGAATTTAGCGCAAAATCAGGTCCTATTCGGTAGAGAGAATCATGAAAAACAACATCGTCCAAATTGACCAGACAGTGGAACCGAACAGGCTGAATTTTGCGCCTCAGTTTAACGTGGCGGTGGCGTTTATTGATCGGCATTTGGTTGAAGGGCGCGGCGAAAAGACCGCGATCAGGACGGTTGATGAAGAATGGTCCTATAAGGCTCTATGCGAATCTGTGAACCGATACGGCAATTATCTGCTGTCACTCGGCATTAAACCGGGCGAGCGGCTGATGATGGTGGTGCGTGATTGTCCTGATTTTATCGCTATGTTCTTTGGCGCGATCAAAGCCGGGATTATCCCGGCACCGGTGAATACGCTGCTCCGGACTGACGATTACAGCTATCTGATCACTGATTCTGAATGCACAGGTTTCGTGTATAGTACTCAGTTTTCGGAAACTCTCGAGCCCGCTTTAGTGGCCTCATCCCACAAACCTACCCATGTGATTATTGCGGAAGATTTGGCGCAGAGCGTCAAAGGAGCATCTGATGTTCTTGAAGCCGCGCCCACGACCCATATGGATGACTGTTTCTGGCTCTATTCGTCAGGCTCGACAGGAAACCCCAAGGGTGTCGTGCATCCACATCGTTCGATGGTGTGTACCTCCGAACGGTTTGCCAAGAACACGGCTGGCTTACGAGAGGACGACACGGTGTTCTCGGTTAGCAAGCTTTTCCATTCCTATGGTTTTGGCAATGCGATGACGTTCCCGCTGTGGGTGGGGGCGACAATTGCTTTGTCAGACGAAAAGGTCACACCAGCGATGAGTTTCGGGATGATCGAGAAGTTTCGTCCAACGGTGTTTTTCGGTGTCCCGACGCTTTACGCCCAGCAACTCCGTGTCATGGAGACCGAAGAGCCTGATCTTTCGTCATTGCGGATTTGTATCTCCGCAGGCGAAGCCTTGCCGGGAGACGTGTTCCGTCGCTGGAAGGAACAGACTGGTACTCTCATTATCGATGGACTCGGCTCGACCGAGAATCTCCATATCTTCATTTCCAATCGACCGGATGATTACAAGTTTGGCACCTCAGGAAAGCCTGTGTCAGGGTATGAGATAAAGCTGGTTGACGATGATGAGAATGAAATCACCGACCCTGATGTTATCGGCACCGTCTGGGCAAAAGGGGAATCGTCTGCTCGGCTTTACTGGAACAATCCGGAAAAAACCGCCGCGACCATGAAGGGTGAGTGGCTCAATACCGGTGACATGTATTATCGCGATGCGGAAGGCTATTACCATAATGCCGGGCGGGGCGATGATATGATGAAGGTCGGTGGGTTGTGGTGCTCGCCGTTTGAGATCGAAGCTCGGTTGATTGAGCATCCTAAGGTGCTGGAGGCTGCGGTGGTCGCCCATGCCGATGATGATGGGCTCTTAAAGCCAGCTGCCTATGTCGTGCTTAACGACGTCGCTGATACAGGCGATGAGATGGAGCAGGCGCTGGTGGCGCATTGCCGCGAGGGGTTGGCGCACTATAAATATCCACGCTGGTTCCATTTTGTGGATGATTTGCCGAAGACGGCAACCGGAAAAATCCAGCGCTTCAAGCTTCGGGAAGCGGGTTAAATCGATAAGGCGCTATTTCGTTTCTTGACTTATTTCACTTCGATCTGTATTTAACATATATCTTAATTAACAATATTGTTAAATGATGGAAAATGATCCTTTAAGCGCTACCTTCGCTGCTCTTTCTGACCCCACACGTCGGGCGATCCTTACCCGCCTTGCTAAAGGCGAGGCGTCGGTTGGTGAATTGGCTGACCCGTTTGCAATTTCACTTCCAGCGATCTCCCGACATCTCAAAGTTCTGCAACAGGCTGGATTGATAGAGCGTAAGGCAGAAGCGCAGTGGCGACGTTGCGTCCTTAATCCTGAACCTCTGATGGAAGCGGCAAGCTGGATCGAGCGCTATCGCGAATTCTGGGAATCCCGTTTCGATGCATTGGAGGATTTTCTGAAATCTGAACTCAAGTCCAAAATTTCACCGCTTAGTGGTAGGAAGAGGAAGCCGAAAAATGACAGCTGAAACGTCCTTGTCAGAGGAAGAACTTGTTCTTGAAATTAGCCGGCAGTTTGAGGCGCCACGTGAAGTTCTGTTTCGTGCCTGGACAGACCCATCCTGGATCGTGCGCTGGATGGGACCTGGAGAATGCTCCTGTCCGGTCGCCGAAACTGATGTATCCGTCGGTGGCGCTTTTAAAATCTGTATCCGAGGCGAAGGCGATCATTGGGCCCACGGACATTACCGCGAACTCGACCCGCCAGGACGTCTGGCCTTTAGCTGGCAGTGGGAACAGGAAGACGGTTCGTTAGGGCATGAAATGCTAATCGAAATCGACTTTGTCGATCAGGGTACGGGCACCGAAATGCAATTTAGACAGACGAAGTTCCCGGATAATGAAAGCCGTGGCCAGCATCGTGGTGGCTGGGAAGGCTCGTTCGAATGTCTTGCAGCAATTTTGTCTGAATGAAGGAGATTGATTATGGCTGATCACAATATTGCGTCGCGGGACGAATGGCTGGAAGCCCGGTTGGCATTGCTGGAACAGGAAAAAGCACTGACCCGACAACGGGATGCTGTTTCCGCTGCCCGACGAGCTTTACCCCGTGTGAAAATTGAAAAGGATTACCGCTTCCAAACTGACAAGGGCGAAGTAACACTTGCTGACTTGTTTGAGGGACGTACCCAGCTCATCGTTCAACACTTCATGTTTGGTGAAGGTTGGAACGAGGGCTGCAAAGCCTGCTCCCTCATGGCAGAAAATTATGACGGGGTCGTACCGCACCTAAATCAACGCGACGTCTCTCTTGTCGCCATTTCCCGTGCATCGCTGGATAAGCTTCATGCCTTTCGTAACCGTATGGGTTGGCAATTTAAGTGGGTTTCCAGTCTCGGTTCGGATTTTAACGCCGATTTCGATGTTGGGTTTACTGCCGAGGAGATTGAAGGCGAGATCTACTATAACTATCGCAAAACCAAGTTCCCGATGACGGAAGCGCCTGGCATGAGCGTCTTTGCACTCGACTCAGATGGCTCGGTCTATCACACCTATTCGTGTTATGGCCGTGGGCTCGATCCGTTGATGGGCACGTATCAGTATCTTGATCTTGTTCCAAAGGGGCGGGACGAGGATAATCTGAGTTATGGGATGGAGTGGGTTCGACACCACGACAAGTATGAATGACTGAGAGAAGACTTGGGAGAAGATAATGGCTGACAAAACCACAGGACAATGCCTCTGCGGCGCGGTGAAGTACGAAGTAACAATACCCGAAAAGCCTTTCTATTCGGGGCTGTGCCATTGCAAGGATTGTCAGCGCTATACTGGTACCGCTTTCGCCTCCAGTCTTATGGTGCCAAAGGCAGATATCAAGCTCGACGGCGAGCTGAAGTTTTACGGTAAAGAAACCGACCGGGGCACGGTTATGGAACGTGGCTTCTGCCCCGATTGCGGGTCAAATGTCCTTTGCCAGTCAAATGACTGGGACGACCAGTATGTGTTGGCTGCAGGAACGCTGGATGATCAAAGCCTCTACAAACCACAAATCAATATTTTCACCCGCAGCGCTGTGGCTCATGCACTGGATGCCGGTAAGTTGCATCAGTTTGAAGCGTTCCCCGAAAGCGGAGAGTAATCCGATTACAGGAGAACGCTTAACGTACTGTCGTGTAAAACGGTCTGCGCGAGATTAACAGTTCGCTCGGCAATTTTGAAACCGGTATGGTCCCGGATGAGGACGTCCTGCCGCTGACCGGCATACAAACCTGTTTCTGATGAACCAGTCCGGTTGGCATATAGCAGGATATTCGACGTCGTTTCAAAAATGCCATTCTGCTCTCCGTAATACGCTTCGACGTTTGAGACGATGCGCTGGGTCAGCGATGGAGGGTTCTCTGCGTGTGTAAGGCCCGGGTCTGAAATTTGGTCAACGCGCATTTTCAGCGAGTGATTGTCTTCATCAACAATGGCAATTCGGGATGTTTCATCCTGCGCCGGACGGGCAACGACAGTTGTCACCTGGTATCGGATATCCTCGGTGAGAAGCGCGAACCAGTGTTGAAAAGCGCGTCGATCCAATAAGGCGGCCTCGGCGTACAGAAAGCGCAGGATCGCGAGGTAATCCTCATTATCAACCGTCGGCCGTGCTGAAAACTCAGGCATGATTACTTGGACCCGTTGGAGCGCATCAGCGCGTCCCAACGCTGCATAAACCAAAATTGCGCGACTTCTGTATCGGCTGGGCGGTGGGCCCGGCCCGGCCATTTATGATTTTCGTCCGGCGTATCAAGATAGGGTAGAGCAGTCTGGAAACTATAGGGGTATTGCTGGGCAACCGGGTTGCTACTGGCTGCCGTTGCAGACTCCCAAAGAGCCATATCATCCTATTCAAAGACTCCTGCCGCACCGAAATTGTGAAAGCCGTTTCGGAGCACGCGGTCCTTGTAACCCTGATCGGCTTCCTTTTCGGCAAACACCCAGCTCAACACTTCCATTTCAGTCCCGCTGACGGGATGCCAGAGCCGGATAATCAGTGCTTTCTCACCGGCTCCAGCCTGACTTTCGATAAAGGACATATTGGGAAAGATCGTCCCGACACAGACCCGCAAGTGATGCAGCATTGAAACCTGGTCTGTATTCAACGACTCTTCGTAGAGAGGTTTCAGCGCCTCGGGATGTGTCAGATAATTTTTCTCGGGCATGCCGGGGGCGAGGTAAGTGAGGGTACAGCCGTGGCCTTCATCAGTGACAACGTGAAAACTGTCCTGTCCGTGTTTACGGAAACCATCGCGAATGGTGCGGGCAGCATCCAGCGTTGACGGCCCAATATGAGTGGTGGGTGAATGTTGGCTATCGCCAATAAAATTAAGCGAACCGATCTTCCAATTGGCCTTGGTTCGCCAGCGATGCGGTGGCGCAAGCACTTCCATGCCGCCCGGCGTGCGTTTGAAGAATGTTTCCAGGTACCAGCCGATATCGCCGAGATAGTCGCGTAGAGGTACGGCGTCTTTATCCCAACAGGCGAAGACCAGCCCGTGGAAACTCTCGACGTTCGGTGCAGGGATCAGCCCCATCGCGCTGAAGTCTGTGTCGTCGCGGAAATGGTGATCAAAGCCGGTCGTGCGGAGGGCGCCGTCGATCTCGTACGCCCAGCCATGAAATGGACAGACGAAATTTTTGGTGTTGCCAGCATCGGCTCGGCATAGTTTTGCGCCACGATGGCGGCAGCTATTGAGAAGAACTTTGACGCTGTCTGGCGTATCCCGCACAACAATGACCGGCGCGTTCCCCAGATTGCGGACGACATAGTCGCCGACAGCAGGTATTTCGGTTTCGTGGCCAAGATAGATCCAGCTGCGGTTAAAGATGCGCTCGATCTCCAGCTGATATACCTCTTCGCTGACGAACGCTTCGCGGCTTACCAGCCCGCGCTCCTTATCGACCCATCCTGTCGCATCACTTTTCATTGGGGAATGTTAGGTCAACACCCGCGTTTATGCCACAGCGGGTGCGTTGATGGTTGGTGCATGCTATCAAAACCCATCGAGTTATACGCAAAACGAGGGTGAAATGGGCGATATACATCTGACAATGGGCATGAATGATTATGACCATGTGCGGGATATGTTTAACGGCGCGGTCAAACCAAAGGGCATAGAGCTGACCAGCTTGATGATGGAGGTTGAGGAGACTTTCAAACGTTTCCTGGCGGATCAGGAATGGGACGTTTCGGAAATCTCGTTTGCCATGTCTTGTCAGGCGATCTCGCGCGGTGATGCACCGTTTGTGCTTATCCCGATTTTCCCGTCACGTCTGTTTCGATTGTCCGGTGTTTATATCCGTTCTGATGGCTCGATCACTAAACCGGAAGATCTTCGTGGGAAGAAGGTTGGTCTGCCGCAATGGGCACAGACCGCGACGACCTACGCCCGGGGCTGGCTGACGGAAACCATTGGTATCCCCCTGACAGAGATCGATTGGTATCAGCTAGGCCCTAATTCAGCCGGGCGTCTCGATAATACGGCTGAGCAGCCGCCGGAAGGCGTTAGCCTCACCGATCTTCCTGATGGGTCGCTCGCTGATATGCTGGTCGATGGCACAATTGATGCGTTGATTACAGCCGACCCGCCGCGCCGGATGCTGGCGGGCGATACGGCAATTACGCGGCTTTATCCGGAATTTGAAGGGGTGGAACGGGATTATTTCAAACAGACCGGCATCTTCCCGATCATGCATACAGTGGCCCTTAAGCGTTCTTCCTATGAGGCGAACCCGTGGATCGCGCGTAATATTTTTAACGCCTTTGAAGAAGCCAAGAACAACTCGGTGCGCCGGATGCGCGATATGAATGTTTCGCAAATCGGCCTGCCATGGATTCAACAATATATCGAACGCACCGCGACAGAATTCTTTCCCGATGGCGATTACTGGCCCTATGGCGTTGAACGCAATCGCACGACTATCGAGGCATTTCTACGCTTTTGCCATGATCAGGGTGTGACGCAACGACATCTGACTCCGGAAGACATCTTCGCTAAAGAAGCGATGGAGCCGTTTCATCAATTGCGGGTTTAGTCGCGAAAATTTGACCCCGTCCTCGCCATATTTGTGACAAAACCGGCTATAGTTGCACGCTCGACTAGGCTGCTTGCGCGTGCGGGTGGTTTCCGTGGATAGTGTGGCGGCACATAGATAAAGGACAGTCAGTTGAACAAGTTTCAGACATTGGTCGTGGTCGCCGGGTTGGCGCTTATTCCGGCGATAGCGGTGGCGCAAAGCAAATCTGGTGCGTCAGGGGTCTCGCCAGAGCAACGCAAAGCCTTTGAAGGGGTTATCAAGGATTACCTTCTCAAAAATCCGATCATTATACGCCAAGCGATTGAGGCGTTACGGACGCAGGAGGAAGCGGCTAAAAAAGCCCAGGCCGCTGCGGCTCTCAAGACACATAAAGATCAGCTGTTTTACGACAAGACATCGCCGGTAGCCGGTAATCCCAAGGGCGACATCACGATTGTTGAGTTCTTCGATTACAACTGTGGTTACTGCAAGCGTGCCGCACCGACGTTGAAAGCGGTGATGAAGAAGGACCCAAATGTTCGGATCGTCTATAAGGAATTCGCTATCTTGGGACCGAAATCAATCATTGCGGCCAGAGCGGCTTTAGCGGCGCAGAGGCAAGGTAAATACCAAGAATTTCACGACGGTCTCATGACTGGACAGGCGGATGAAGACAGCATTGCGGCGCTGGCGAATTCACTCGGTATGGATTATGCGAAGCTGCGTAAGGACATGGGTGATCCTAAAATCAATCAGGTCCTGCAGAATAATTATCAACTGGCAACGACGCTTGGTATTAACGGCACGCCTGCTTTTGTGATCGGTGAACGATTAGTGCCAGGTGCTGTCGGAGTAGCGGCACTGACGCAAATCATCAAAGAAGAACGTGCGAAGATGAAAGCCGGCAAATAAGAGCTTCAGCCGTTTGTTTTAAAACGGTTTGTCGCCGATCAATCCGACACGGCGCAGCATGCGTCGTTCCGTTGATGGAAAGTCGGTGCGGGCGTGCTGAATGAAACGATTGTCCCAAATCAAAAGATCGCCGGTCCGCCAGACATGCGTATAGCGAATGTCTGGATCTTCAATACGGTCGAATAAGTCTGCGAGCAGCGCGTCGCTGTCGGATTGAGACAGGCCCAAGACCTCCTCGGTCATGAGCTGATTGACGTAGATCGCTTTTAGACTGGTTTCCGGGTGCGTTCTGACCACAGGGTGTGTCGCGTGCGGCCCGGTCGAACGGTCATAATTGGTCTGTTTCACTTGGGTCGAGTAGTCATAGCCGTTAATGGCGGTCAGGCCGGCCAATTGAGATTTGAGATCAGCGGGTAACTTTTCATAGGCGATATTTGCGTTGGCAAAGAGCGTGTCGCCGCCTGCGCTGGGAACTTCCACGCTATAGAGCAACGTCGCCATCAGTGGCTCTTCATGGAACGCTGAATCCGAATGAAACTGTAATTCGCCATCCGGCAGCGAACCGATAGGGTTGCCGTTTTCCCGGATATTAGAAATCAGCATCAGACGTGGATCACGGTTGGGATCGGTTCTGTTGTTAGTTTTGCTGGGTGTCCCAAAGTTACCCGCAAAGCGGATTTGATCTTCGACTGACAAATCGTTGTTGCGAAATAATAGGACGCCTTTGTCGAGCCATATGGCGCGAAGTGCTGCAACTGTCTCAGTGTTTAAGGTGTCGCTTAGATTGAGGCCGGTGATCTCGGCGCCGACGGCGGCTGACAGCGGTGTTGCGGTAAATGATTGCCGTCGCGATTTACTCAAAGCGTTACAGGATAATGCTGAGATTGCGCAGGTTCTGGTCGCAATCAATGAGATTGACCTGCTTGACGAGAATTTTCCAGTTACCGTCCTGAAAGCCTATTTTATGGCCATACCAACCGGTATAGGTGCGCTTGTCACCCGCCTGAAACTCGGTCGTCAGAAAGGTCGAGCGGATCATCAAGGTGTTTTTGTCCTCGGTGCTGAATGCGCCGACGTTGGAGATCAGTCGGGCCGTTCGGGATAGCGGCTGTTGTGACCAGGCGAACTCATTTTTGAGGCGATAGATACGATCTTCGATGCGACGACGGTCATCAAAACAGACCGCAATTTCGGTGCGTGGATCACCACCATGTGGCGTGGCTGGGACCCAGTAGAGACATTCGGGCACATAGAGAGACAGCCAGTCATCGAGCCGATTTTGATCCAGCATCCGCGCTTCTTTTTCCAGCAACATACGGCAGGTGTCGCGGAGGGCTGGGTCAATGATCTCAGACTCGTCGGTCTGCCAATCGGTATAGCTATCGACCAGGGATTGATAGAAGTCGTCGCCGACGTAGTAGGAAGTACGGGAAGGGTCGTGCTGCATCAGTCGAGCCCCGCGTCGACTTCACGTTCAATAATCAGGTTGGGTTCTGACATCATCAGCTGCTTATAGACCTGCATGGTTTCTCGCAGGAAAACCTCATCGGTTGGTGGGCCAATCAGATAGCCATCTGTGTCGCGTTTGATACGGTCGGGAATACCAAGCCCGCGATGCATATAGACCCACTCATCTTCGACCCCGGCGAGCCCTGTCTGGATTTGCTCAAAATTCATCAGGTCATCAAGTTCGCCGAAATTGGGAAAACTCTCTTGGGTTCGCATCCGCAGGGCATTTACCGCATCGACACAGCCATGCAGTTCGTCTTTGTCATCAATCACCGCCGTGCCCCACCAGGTGGTATCGGTTTCGGTCAATGAGACCGGTTGTGACACCTGAACGTGATTGCCGAGGATATGCAGGTTCGGAAAGACGTTGATGTTCACGGGTTCGGATGACGCCAGGTCCAATATTGAACCGGCTTTATCGCCAAGCTTTTCACGGATCATCGCTTCGTAATGTTCCATACCGGGATGTGGGCCCTCTATATTCCATAAACCTCCCGGGCTGGTATCGACCGCAGGGCGTTTGTCTTTGTAGTGGTGGCCGTTCTCAAATACTTTTACGTAAAACGGTGCATTGTCAGGACTGGATTTGTAATACGACATCCCCTTGTCTTCTTCGCCGCCTTCAACCAGCCGGTTTTCCATCGCCAGCAATGAACGGTGCGAGAAGATGACGTGATAGCCGTCTGCCGAATTGTCGTAGAGCAGCTTCCAGTTACCGTTGAATTTGAGCCTGTTTGCATCACAGAACGAAAGCGTACCGCCAGGGTGACGGTCGAGCCATTCGTCGAGTGGCTTCTTGACGCCACCGAGATATTCCTCGAGCGGTGGCATGTCTGGGTTCAGCGTACCAAAGATAAAGCCGCGATAGGATTGCACGCGCGGCACCTGAGCCAGATTGTATTTTGGATCAGAAAAGTCATCGGCATAGCCGTCGGGCCACGGCACGCCGCTAATCTTGCCGGAATTGAAATAGCTCCAGCCGTGATAGGGGCATGAGAAAGACTTGGCGCTACCTTGATGTTGGCGGCAGACAGTGGAGCCACGATGCGTGCAACGGTTATAAAGTGCGCGTATGCGACCCGTTGAATCACGGACAACGATGATCGGGCGCAAACCAAGTTTCGACGTCACAAAATCATCGTTTTCGGGGATTTGACTTTCATGCGCCAGGAAAACCCAGACCCCACCAAACACCTTGTTCATTTCCGCGCGAAAAATCGCTTCTTCGGTATAGATGCATTGATGAACGCGATCTTCGAAAATTAGCTGCTCAAAATCGAACGATGTCGATTTCGGTCGGGCCACGCTGCTATTGAAGCTGTCATCCGGTGTCATGGCAGAACCTTTGCTGTGCCCGTAATCGTTAGGGGATCAAAAGAAATCGAAATATTCGTTCTGTTCCCAATGTGAAATGCCGTTCTCGGCATCCTGGTCACTATTATCCTCAACATACGCTTTAAATCGATTCAATTCGGCATTCTTGAGGCCAAGATAATAGTCGATGAACGTGTCGCCGATGGCGACGCGGAATAATTTGCTGTTATCCAGGGCATCAAGCGCGTCGTCTAGCGACGTTGGCAGTTTAGGTCTGTCGGATTCATATGGTTCATCATCGGCGTCCCAGGGTTCGGCCTTGCGCTGGATACCGTCGAGGCCCGCGACAATTTGTGATGCGATGAAGAGATACGGATTTGCTGCTGGTTCGCCGATGCGGTTCTCAAACCGTGTCGCTGGGTCTCCTGCACCGCCTAACACCCGCAGCATGGTGCCGCGATGATCATGGCTCCAAGTAGCGCGATCCGGGGCTAATGAGTTGGGCATAAACCGCCTATAACCGTTCACGGTCGGCGTAGCGAAAACCGAAGACGCATTCGCATTTTCGAGCAGACCCGCCATATAATTCTTCGCCAAAGATGAAAGTGGTGTGTCAGAACTGTCAGGCATACAGAGATTTTGAGCTGTATTTCTGTCCACAAGGGATTGATGAAGGTGCCAGCCGTTGGTGCAATATCCTTCAAAGGCTGGTTTGCACATGAAACTCGCGAGATAACCATGGCGGCGGCAGACCTGGCGCGTCGCCGTGCGGAATAGCAAAAAATCATCGGCTGCTTGCTGTGCCGATTGCGCATCGAAAGTGCATTCCACCTGCCCAGGTCCATATTCGTTTTCAATTGAACGTAGAGGCAATCCGAGAGCTTCGTACATCTCTGCCAGCTCACTTAAAATGGGCTGCATCAAGTCGAAATTCGATTCCAGGTGATAGGAATACCCAGGTTCAACCGAGGAGGTCTCGATCGGACGGCCGCGTAGACCAGGTACCCCTGAATTCTTAGGCGTAAGAACGTCTTGATCAACACGGCGCAGATACCATTCGACTTCAAGGCCCACCACAAGGTCGATATTCTTTTCGCGGAACCGGTCGACCTGTTTGCGTAGAATTTGTCGGCTTGAAAAATGAAACGGTGTGCCGTCATCGAAATATTCGTTACATAAAATCCACGCGATGCCTGGTACCCAAGGCAAAGTCCGATAGGTCAACGGGTCGGGTACGATGGTCAGGTTGGGCGAGCCGGTCATTTCATTCAGCCCCATCCCGCCGCCACGGATGAAGGATCGGAATACGCGTCCGCCGGTCGCATCCAACGTAAAGGTCGCAACATTGATGTTGTAACCGTCTGTCAGCGTTTTAAGGAAGACGGGCGCCGAGACTTCTTTGGCGCGTGAACTACCGTGACTGTCTGACCACGCCAAGCGGATTAGTTTGATGTCGTCTGCTTTGAAGCTGTGTTCGAGCTCGGCGGCGCGGCTTTTCTGCTCGTCACTCCACAGATTATGCCGTTCGATAAACCCGCCACTCATAACGATGTTCCGTTCTCAATCCCTGCTGACTGGTAGAGTAGCGTGCTTTCTACCAGTCAAACAGGGGTAAGGGGTTATCGTCCGAATTTGGCCAGCGAGTGCATCCAACCGTGCATACGCTTGGTCATGTTGTCGATATCAGAATCCGTAAACCAGTCTTTGGCATCAAATTTATCGACCGGATATTGTGGGCGGAGGAAATCTTCCTCATAGCCGTAAGGCACGGTCGTATCGATACCCATACCGCCTTCGAAACGAGTGTTAGAGGCAGTCCATTCCTTGTCACCCGCCGTCATACGTTCAGCTGGCATAAAGGTTTGGCCACGACCACCAGGCAGTGGATTGAGGATGTCGGTGTGCGGATTCACGCGAGTCGTCAGGCACCACATGACATCATCCATGTCATAAATGTCGGTGTCTTCTGAACAGGCGATAGCAACGCGTGCACCCTGAGAGGTCGACAGGATTGCCGACAGGAAGTTGCGTTGCCAACCTTCATCGATCTTGCTGTTCTTTTTAACTTGGATGATCGCGCCACCCCAGTCCGTCATGCAGTAGGGAATATTCACATCGGTTACGATCCCCGGCTGCATTCGCTCACACAGCTCATACATTGCGGCTTCCCGGATGGTTGTGTCGATATTGTGCTCATCCATCGTATGGACGCCGAGCGCAAAGATGATCGGCTTTGATTCCGGTGCCCGCGTCGTGACGGCAGTGCAATGGAAGGTCGGAGCCTTGTAGGCTTTACCCATATAGCCCGACCATTCTGGATGGAAATGGTGACGTCCTTGTTGCCCGGATTCTTCGGACTCCGCGGTCTCGAAGCGGCGGTCGCGTGGATAGATATAGCCCTCCAGAACAACTTCGGCGTCTGCCAAGGACAGCGCATCGACTGTACGGGCCTGTACCATTCGAACTGGAGCGCCCTGCATGGCTCCCGCGACGGCAATTTCGTCGCAGCCTTCGGGCAAGATGACATAGTCAAAACCGGCACCCGCCAGCATTGTGCAAGACGGCGGTACGCCGAAGCAGACCGTAATCGGAATGGGTTCGTCAGATTTGTAATAGCGACTGGCGACCTGCCACATATGCGAGCCGGGTGAGATCTGGAAGGTGCCGATATTGCCCCAGCGGAAGTTCATCCGGTTATAGCCAAGGTCGGTGCCGCCTTCGAAATGTTTACCAGTGACACAGCGAATGCCGGAGCCAACGGTTAGTTCAGGCTCATATTCGGTGTGACGAACAGGAACGATGTAATCGTTCACATCGGCAGGGTCTTCGATCACCACTTCCTGAACCGGGGCATCTTTCTGATCGATGATGACCGGCGGGATTGGATTACGAAGGGCATCGGCTGTCATCCGGGTGCGGGTGACGTTGTCGGGCCAGCCGAACAGCTTGTTAATAATGGTTTGATCACTCAAAAGGTTTGTGACGACACGATTATTAGGTTTGCCTTTGACGTTGTTAAACAGGATTGGGCAACCGCCATCGAATTTCTTTTGCAGGGAAATGATCTCGAGATCAGGGTCGACTTCTTTGTCTGTTACGACCAGATCGCCTTCTGCTTCCAGAAACTCCAGAGTGCCGCGGAGATCATATACTTTGTCCGATGGTGCGCCGGGGGCGGCGTCTTTGCGTGCCGTGCTCATTTTCACTTCCGAGTTGTGTTAAAAGAATGCATTTGTCTACGGGACGGGTGCCAAAAAGGCAAGGCAGTGGGTGGACAGAGATGGGCTGCTCCAGTATTTCAGTCCGCACGATAAATGGAGGATACAGTGAAAGCAGACGTCAACGGCATTACCTTGAATTACGAAGTTTCCGGTACTGAGGGAAAACCTTGGATCACCTTTGCACACGCGCTGTGTAATAACCTTACCCTGTGGGATGCCCAGGCGGAGCTGCTGAAAGACGATTTTTGTATTCTGCGATATGACCTTCGTGGGCTTGGTCAGTCTTCGGCACCCGAGGGACCCTATACATTCCCGATGATTATCGCCGATGCGGTTGGCCTGCTGGATCACGTTGGTGTCGACAAGACACATTGGTGCGGTCTCTCAATCGGCGGCATGATGGGCTATGGCTTGGCGCAAGAGCATGGTGACAGACTGTTGAGTCTGACTGCTTGTGACTCGCGCCCGGATGCGCCGCCGGATTACCAGGCTTACTTCCAGCACCGTATTGATGTCGCTGCCGAAGAAGGCATGGAGGGGTTAGTTGAATCGACAGTGACGCGCTGGTTCACCCCAGAATCGGTTGCCGCCAATATTCCAGTTCTAGACAAAGTGCGGGCAATGGTCCGTTCGACTGATCCAACCGGTCATGCCGGGTGCTGTCAGGCGCTCAAGACGCTGGCCTTTGGCTCACGGCTTGGTGAAATCTCAGTGCCAACGATGATTGTCGGTGGCGCGAACGATAAAGGCGCACCGCCGGAAGCGTTGGCCGCAGCCGCGGCCGCTATTCCTGGTGCCAAGCATGTTCTCATTCCTGCAGCGGGACATATCTCAAATCTTGAAAATCCCACAGATTTTAACGCTGCGCTGAAAGAATTTCTCGGCGGGCTCTAAGAGACACCAACCGGTTTGCGCGGCACGAACAACGTCGCCAAGCCAACGATTGAGCAAATTGCGAGCAACATAAAGACCTTGTCGGTCATGTCGTTGGTGATCATAAGCCCAACGATGACCGGCGTGATTGCGCTGCCGATGAGACGCCCCGTTGACATAAAGGCGAAGATTGTTCCAGCGGTACCAGGCGGCATGGCAGTGCGGACCATCATATCGCGGGCTGGTCTTACCAACCCTTGAAGAATGCCGATGCTCGCGAACACCGCGAGAAGAGCAAACACAGGCATATTTATTTCACCGATAACGACAAGGGCGACCGCTGTCGCCATAAAGGAAATAGTTGCGACCAGCCCATGACGCGGTGTTTTATCTGCTAGCCAACCTCCGACGATAACACCGAAGGCGGAGGCGATAAGAAACGCAGTAAGCGCGGTGCTGGCGGTGGTTTTCGCAACGCTGTGTAACTCGACCAACGTGAAAATGCCAAACGCCTGTATGCCACTTGTGACCATGGTGGTGACTAGGAAAAATGCAAACAGGACCAGAACTGACGGGGTTATCAAAAGGCGTAGATTGGCCTTAGCTGATCTGACCGGTCGACGTTTGAGGGCTTTCTCTGGTTTCTTTTTACCAGCAACTTGGTCTTTTAGAATGTGTGCCTGACTGGCGACCACGACAGCGGTGATCATACCGAATCCGGCGACAGCGATGAGCGCGAGCCGCCAATCCCACAGAGCTGCAAGAAAGGTGATTGTTACGGGTGCCAAGGCGGATCCTGCTGTCCCGGTAACTGTATGCATGCTGAAGGCACGCCCTATACGACTTTCATCAATAGAGGAATTCATGATGGCGTAATCAGCTGGGTGAAAAACGCTGTGACCTAATCCGGCCGTTACAGCCAGAGCAATTAGCATGGTGTAGCTGTCGGCGAATGCCATGGCACCGATTGAAACTGCTTCGAGTGTCAAACCACTAAACAATATTGCCCGCGCGCCGATCTTATCGACCAGGAGTCCGACGGGTAGCTGTGCTAAGGCTGCAGCAATAGCAAATGCGGCGATAAAGATACCAAGTTGCGCAGGATTATAACCAAAGTCCGCCGCTAGAAATGTAATCAGCAGGGGCAAGGTGAGGTTATAAAAATGGCTCATAAAATGGCCAGTACCGATCAGGCCTAAAATCCTAATTTCTGTGCCAACCGTCGTGCCGGTGCTGGAATGGGTAAGCTGCGCCATGGCGTGTAAATGCCATAAACCAACAATTAAATAAAATCATATTTTTAATATGTATTATGTCTATATATTATATCTTAAGATGGTGAGTACCTTTGATGTTATGGCTAAGTCGCCCTATCGGATTTAGTCGGCGGGCGCTAAGGTTAAAAAGGCGATATTTACTACAAATTCTAACTTTCGGAGGCCGCTCAGTGCCGACACAACTCGATCCGCCATTCCGTTTGGAACATATCGGTAGTCTGGTAAGACCACTTGCCTTGCTGAAAGCACGCGAGGCCAATGCAAACAGTGAACTAGACGCCGCAGGATTGCGCGAAATCGAGAATGCCGAGATCGAAAAAATAGTCACTTGGCAGGTGGAGCAGGGCTATCGCGTTATCACTGACGGGGAGTTCCGTCGTAATGCCTATACAGACGGTTTTGGTTTGGCTGCTTTTGACGGCATGGCCCGCCGCGAGGTCCCTGATGAGAATTTTCGCTATACGTCGCAGAACGGCGGCTCGGCGGATTGGCACGGGGTTTTTGTCGATGGGAAGCTCGCATGGAATAAGCCCGTTAATGCTGATGACTTCGAATTTCTGGCATCGGTGACGCCAGACGGATGTGTTCCGAAGATTACTTTACCGGGACCGTGCCACATTCATTATCGCGCGGGGCGGGACAGGATCAGCAAAGATGTCTATCCAAATCTAGATAGTTTTTGGGCAGATGTGGTTGATGCCTATGACAAAGAAATAAAGGCACTTCACGCCGTCGGCTGCCGTTATATTCAATTTGATGAAACATCTATCGCTAAGTTCAGTGATCCCAAAATTCAAGAAGGCCTCGCAGCCCGTGGTGATGATTGGCGTGATCTTCTTGACCTCTATACAGGTGTCATTAATCAAGTGATTGCCAACGCGCCAGAGGACATTGCCCTCGGATTACATCTTTGTCGTGGCAATAAAGGTGGGGCCTGGCAAGCCCAAGGCGGCTATGACGAGATCGCAACTCATCTGTTCCGTAAGCTCGCGGTGCAGTTCTATTTTCTGGAATATGACACACCGCGTGCCGGCAGCTTTGAGCCGTTAGCGGAAGTGCCCGACGATAAAATCGTCGTCCTCGGGCTCTTATCCACCAAATTGCGCGAATTGGAAGACCCAGACTATATCAAGCAGCGGGTGGCTGAGGCTGCGCAATACATGCCAATGGATCGATTGTGCATCTCCACGCAATGTGGGTTCTCCGGGGGTGTCGAGGGCACCGGTCTCGATGCCTATGATCAGCTCGCCAAAACCCGGTTAATGCTGAAGTTGGCGAAAGACCTTTGGGATTATGAGCCGCCGACAGTTTAATATTTCGCACTGATTATTGAGCCGCTTTGGTTTATAAAATTGAGAATAGACGCAGTGGAGAGTGAACTATGCCATCCTTTGATATTGTTTCCCGTACGGATATGCCTGAGGTCGATAACGCGGTTCAGGGCGCGATGCGTGAGATTGGAACCCGCTACGACTTCAAGGGGAGTTCAAGCTCGATAGAGCGTACGGACGAGGTTCTGCAAATTCTGGCAGATGATGAGCTTAAGCTCAAACAGGTGCAGGAACTTCTGCGCGGTCATATGGCCAAGCGCAAAGTTGCTGTTGGTGCGCTTGATTTTCAGACGCCAGAACAAGCGTTTGGTAATTCCATGCGGCAGAATATTGTCGTCAAACAAGGCATTGAACGCGAGCTGGCGCAAAAAATCGTCAAGATGATAAAGGGCGCCAAGATGAAGGTGCAGGTCGCTATTCAGGGCGACGAGCTACGCGTCACCGGTAAGAAGCGCGATGATTTACAGGCGGCAATGGCGCTGATCAAAGAGAGTAAGTTTGAGCACCCGCTGCAATATATAAATTTCCGTGACTGATATTAGCTGCGCGTTAGCGTGTTCTCATCAGTGTGCACAAATTGCTTCCGGCCATAAATGTCGACCAGTGTGGTTTGGCCGTAGGACATTTCGTGCTCGCCAACGACGACCTTCTGGCTGAAAGACCGTGTGCTGGCTTTTTGGGCCATAAATGGCGACTCAATAATTTTCCAGGTGTCGTGATCAGCAGAAGCTGATACGTCGAGAATGGCTTCTCCTTCGTGGTGTACAGCCCAGGTACATTTGCCGCCCGCAAGGACAGAAACAGCGCGCGGAATCTGTAAAGAGTGCATGACGATTTTTGCCGCTGCATCCCACATCCAGTATCCTGTTTGATGATGAAACACCTTGTCGTTTGATTTGCGCTGAACGACTTGGGTGTAGTGCAGACAGGTGAGAAGCTGTTCCTCGGCATTCTCGACATCGCCAATGGCCGTGTAGGTGATGGTCTCATAATAGGGATTGTTCTCAGTGCCATCGGGTTCAGGCGCGATATCGATCCCTTTGTCGCCTTTCCAAACACCGATCAGGCCCGTCAACGGCCCATAATCAAATTCATTGTCATTCATCACATGCCCTCAAATTTCGTCTTTTTCATTGTGCCCGGCGGTAAACCAGCCATTCTGTCATACAAATAGGCAAAACGGCATCGTTACGCCAGATCATTTGGAGGCTTTTCTCATGGATTCTGGAGTTGAAACACCGAGAGAACTCAATCAGCTGGGGAAGGCGTCTGACACTCGTGAGACTTTGGCGCGGGCCAAGCGCGCCGTTACCGAGGCCGGTCTCGATGATTGGCTCATCGTTGATGTTGATGCACATCATTTTGAAAATCAGTCCTGGGATCAGATTGTCGAGTTGATCCCCAATGACATTGTGCGCCATGTCGCTGAATCTTTTACGCGCAATGGACATCTGCATCCCGGGATAATGCAGTCCTCGGGCTGGCCCGCCAATCAGGGAGTCGGTGGACGCGTGAGTCATGATCAGGGGTTGGAGGAAATAGCTAAAGCGGAAGACGGTGTACACCGCGATATCGAACTCATTCGGCGAGCGATGGATTCCCTCGCTGTTGATTATCAAATTACTTTTCCGACCCCGATGCTATCGCTTGGCCTCCATCCTGAAGACGATGTGGAGGTTGGCCTGGCAGATGGCTATAACCGTTGGCTGGTTGATAATGTTCTGTCATCTGAAGACAGAATCTACTCGATGCTGTATCTGCCGTTTAACGACCCAGCAGCGTGTGAACGCATCGTTGCAGAATACGCTGATCATCCGAAAGTTACAGGTTTTATGGTGACGTCTGTCCGCTACAAGCCTGTCCACCATAACCAGTATATGCGGATCTATCGGATGATAGAGGAAAGCGGCAAGGTGCTCGGTTTTCATGCCGGGCCGAACTGGCAGAATGAAGGCTATGTCGGTCAGCTCAACCGCTTTATCTCGATGCACGCGATTACCTTTGTGCTGTGCAATATGGTCCATATCACCAATTGGATCATAAATGGTCTGCCAGAGCGGTTCCCTAATCTTCCTGTCTTATGGATAGAGTCTGGTCTCGCTTGGGTGCCGTTTATGCAGCAACGCCTCGACAATGAATATTTGATGCGGTCTTCAGAAGCGCCAAATCTTAAGCGCCTGCCCAGCGAATACATGGCGGAGATGTTCTACACATGCCAACCGATGGAGCGGACCAGCATGAAACTGTTGGAGGCAACGTTTGAATCGATCAATGCGCCGACGCAGCTACTCTACGCATCTGATTGGCCGCACTGGGATTTTGATTTGCCGACGGTGATATCCGACCTGCCATTTATCGATGAGCAGGCCAAACGCAATATCCTCGGCCATAGTGCGGCGAAGCTGTTCGGACTTGATACGCTCGGGAAATAATCAATCTTGCTGGCTGTTCACAACACCGCCCCAGGCCATATTGATCGCCTGTTCAATGAACATGCCGGTCATTAAGGTGCGAAAGACCTCTTCACCAATCAGGTCCTGGACCTGCCATTGCGCAGCGTCGAGTTCGCGAAACTCGTTCCATACCATATTGCTGCCAGCGTCCAATTCGTACTCGTCGGCCCACTCCAAAAAATCATCGCATTCTTCGAAATGCTGAATGGCGTGAAATGCTGCGATCATAAGATCTAACGGTGTCGTTTTGTCGGGATTGATGTCTCGGCAGGGCATTGTGACCTGATCGTCATCGCGCGTGAACAATAGGGACGGCCAGTCCTCGCCTTCAATGATCTCGTCACTGACCACGACATTAACGCCGTCGCGCTCCATCATTATGACAAGGTCGTCTTTAAAGGCCAAAATCTGTCCCTAATACTTTAGGTTGTTACCGGTGCGTCGGGTTCGCTAACGGTATAGCGCCGCAGCATGCGTTGTTCTTCTGTCGGGAAGTCAGTGCGGGCGTGATTGGTGCAACGATTGTCCCAGATGATCAAATCATCGATCTTCCACTCGTGAGCATAGACGAATTCAGGTTTCTCCGAATGGTCAAACAGTTCCAGCAGCAGTTCTTCGCCTTCGGCAGGATCCATATCGACGATATCCTGAGTCATCAGACGGCTGAGATAGAGCGTCTTCCGGCCACTATCCGGATGGGTTCTGACAAGCTGGTGCTGCGCCCGTGGTAACACAGGGTCGGCGGCTATCGTGTCGGCCCGATCAACCGCCTCATAGTCATAGACAATACGGGTTACCAGGTTTTCAATTCGGTCTTTTGTCTTCTGAGACAGTGCTTCATAAGCGGCATAGAGATTGGCAAACAACGTGTTACCGCCGCGTGACGGAATTTTGATGCCATACAGCGTCGTTGCGCGATAAGGACTCTCGCGATGGGCACCGTCCGAATGAAACATCATCTCACCATCGGGGAGAACGCCGATTAACTTACCGTTCTCACGGATGTTACTGACATACATCATGCCGCGCTGACCGGTCCGTCGGTTGTTTTTGTCGCGGCTCTTTTGACGGTCGCCGCCGTCGCCTCGACCAAACATGTTGGCGAAACGCAGTTGATCGGCCGCCGCAAGTTCCTGGCCGGGGAAGCACAGAACCGAATGATCGACAAAAGCTTGATAGAGCATTTTCTGTGTGGCTTCATCGACAGGTTTGCTTAGATCAACACCGCGTATCGACGCGCCAAGTATGGGCGATAGCGGCTCAATGTCGATTGTCAGGGTCATGGTCTTCGTCCCTAATTTCCGAGCGGAGCGTCGGGGTCACTGACAGTATAGCGCCGCAATAACCGCTGTTCCTCATCCGAGAAGTCAGTACGGGCGTGGTTAGTCGATCGGTTATCCCAGATCACGAGATCGCCCGGTATCCATTTGTGAGCATAGACGAATTCTGATTTTTCGGCGTGATCGAACAACTCGGCCAGTAAGGTCTCGCTTTCCGCATCATCCATATCGAGAATTTTCTCGGTCATCAGTCTACTGAGATAGAGCGATTTACGTCCGGTGACCTGGTGCGTTTTGACCAATGAATGGCGGGCCCGCGGCAGGGTGGGATCTTCGCCGATGGTGCTACGATCCTGGGCGGCGTAATCATAAACCGTCTGGGTTTCGAGGTCTTTGATACGATCCTGCATTTCAGGCGACAAGGCGTCATAAGCAGCCTGCAGATTGGCAAACAGCGTATTGCCGCCGATAGAGGGGATTTTGATCCCGAATAGAGTAGTAGCACGGTATGGATATTGACGATGTGCGCCATCGGAGTGGAACATCATCTCGCCATCTGGGAGTGATCCAATTGGTTTGCCATCCTTGCGAATGTTGCTGACCAGCATGACGCCACGCGTTGCAGATTTTTTCAGATCGCCGCTCGACTTACTGCGATAGGCGCCGTCGACCCTGCCGAACATCGCCGCGAACCGGCGCTGGTCCTCCGCTGAGATTTTTTGATCGGGAAAGCACAAAACGCAATGTTTGGCGAACAGGTCACGAAGTTCGTCTTGTGTGCGATCATCGACTTGCTCGCGGAGGTCAATCCCCCGCACTGCCATGCCGAGCGCTTCCGAAAGAGGTTCTAGTTCGATGGTTATTGTCATCGCTAAGTCTCGCTTAAAGTCTGCCGCCTACGTTAACGGATTTTTCTGCCAGATTGAATCGATTGGTCGGGATGGCATCGAGATCTGTACCGGTTACACGGACAAATCGTGCACCATCCGGAAAATGAATTGAATGAATATCGCCGATCTCGAACGTTCCAGCCTTGCCGGGTGTAAGGCGGAAGGTTTCGGCCTCATCGAGGTCCGCAAACCCTTCCTTGGCACCGTCATCCTTGCGGTTCCACAGAGTCATGTCGGTCCATTCGGCGGCCTGCCCGTATACTGCCCAACTACGACCATGGTCGTGCGGCGGGCCTTTTTTGCCGCCCTCATAAACATGGACCAGAACGTTGTATCCGGTTTCTTTGTCACGATAGAGCGTTCGAATACCGGGCTCGGCATCGGGACCGCATTCCGCGGCAACGAATTCAGGATCGTTCAGCAGCGTTTCCAGGTTTTGCTGGATCATCTGGCGACCTTCGGGACCTTTATAACTGTTAAGTGCCTCGCTACAGGCCCGACAAAATTGATCAAACGCAGCTACCATTTCGATTTCTCCAAAGTGAACGGTTTCGCGGCGAATTTACCCGGCTTGCGTCACATAGGAAAGAGGCTGTGTGCTCTACCGTCCGCATCGCCTCAATGTTATGAAGAAGGGACATAATGGAGGAACCCGATGTTTATTAGTGGCGAGTGGTGTGCGGCGGAAAGCGGCAGGAGTTTTGAAGTAACAAATCCCGCAAACGGTGAGAAAATCGCCGATGTGCCGGATGGTGGGCAGGTAGATGCCGCGCGCGCTATTCAAGCGGCGCATGACGCTTTTGCAGGCTGGTCGGGAATGACCGCTTATGAACGCTCGCGTATCCTCTACAAAGCCTATGAGTTGATGAGCAAGCGGCGCGAAGAAATTGCTCGTACAATGACGACTGAGCAGGGTAAGCCATTGCGCGCTGCCATGAATGAAGTTCAGTACGGCGCGGATTTCCTGTTGTGGTATGCTGAAGAAGCCAAGCGGGTTTATGGTGAAACTATCCCGGCACCGCGTGGTGATCAGCGGTTTATTGTTCTGCATCAGCCGGTTGGCGTTGTAGCGGCGGTGACACCGTGGAATTACCCGGCCTCGATGATCACCCGCAAGATCGCACCAGCATTAGCGGCAGGTTGTACGATTGTTCTTAAGCCGGCTGAAGCAACACCGCTTTGTGCTATTGAGATTTTTAAGGTCCTCGAAGAAGCCGGTGTGCCGGAAGGTGTTGCAAACCTTGTAACGGGCTATGACCCGAAACCAATAGGCGAGGAGTTCGTCACCAACCCGCTGGTTCGCAAGATTACTTTCACCGGCTCAACAGAGACTGGCAAATTGCTGGCGAGAGGCGCTGCGGATCAGATGAAGCGCGTATCGCTGGAACTCGGTGGGCATGCGCCATTTCTAGTGCTTAAAGATGCTGATCCGGTGTTTGCGGCCAAGGGCGCTGTCCTGGTCAAATATCTCAATACGGGCCAAGCCTGCATCTGTCCTAACCGCCTGTTTGTTCACAAATCAGGCGTTGAAGCCTTTACCAACGAGTTTGTCTCGCGCGTTGAGAAAATGCGGGCCGGGAACGGGCTGGAGCAGGGCATTAATATCGGCCCGTTGGTGAATGAAAAAGCCATTGAAAAGGTTGAACGTCAGGTAGCAGATGCGACAGAAAAGGTTGCGGAATTGCTGTGCGGTGGTCACCGGCTTATGGATGACGGGTTGGACAAAGGCCATTACTACGCACCGACGGTTCTCGGCAACGTCACGCCCGATATGTTGATCTATCGTGAGGAAACCTTTGGTCCGGTAGCGCCGGTTATCGCTTTTGATGATGATGACGACATATTGGCGATGGCGAATGATACCCATTATGGGCTTGCTGCTTACGTCTATACGCAGAACCTGTCTGCCGCGATGCGGACTTTTGAAGGGCTGAGGTTCGGTATAATCGGTATCAACGATATTAACCCAACAGGGGCAGCAGCGCCGTTCGGGGGACAAAAGGAGTCCGGATTAGGTCGCGAAGGCGGGCATGAAGGAATTTCCGAATATCTGGAAACCAAACTCGGCGGTTTCTCAATATAGCGAGAGACACAGTGATGGCAGATAAAGAACGTTTCCTGGATATCTTCCGGCACATGATCCTAATCCGCCGTTTTGAAGAGGCGGTTTTTGATTTTCACGAACAGAAATTGTTTGGCGGTCACTACCATCTCTACATAGGCCAGGAAGCGACCGGTGCTGCGGTTATGGCATCGCTGGGCGACAATGACCGAATATTCTCTACTCATCGCAATCATGGACATCTGATCGCGCGCGGGGTTGATCCGAAGAATGCATTGGCCGAAATCCTAAATCGGGCTGACGGTACCAATGGCGGGCGCGGAGGCACGTTTCATTTAGCCGACGCCTCGGTCGGCATGCCGCACACTTCAGCTTTGGTCGGTGGTGCCGTCCCGCTGGCAGCGGGCGCTGGATTTGCTGCCAAGCTGCAAAAATCTGGTGGCATCGGTGTGTCGATGTTCGGTGATGGCTGTTTCGAAGAAGGCGTCGTCTTTGAGACCCTCAATTTGGCGCGAATGTGGGAGCTTCCGGTAATCTTTGTTTGTGAGAACAACACGCCGGGGGCGGTTCTAAAATCGGCTGGCGGCAATAACACGTCGAATCTACCTGAAGGCCGAGTCATGCAAATACCGCAGGCGCTTGGCATGGAATGCCATGAAGTCGATGGTGGCGATGCGGATGCGGTTGATCTCTTGTTTGCTGATTGTGCGGCGCGCGTACGGGAAACCGGTCAACCTGTTTTCATCGAAGCGCTGACTGAACGCTGGCCAGGAAATTATTTTTCATTCCCGAGTATGGTAACGGGTGTAACCCGGGTTTCGATGGCGTGGGACGGCGGTTCGATAAGCGGTGAGTATGAGGACTGGTTTAGAGAACATGACCCAGTCTTACGATTTGCCCGTCAGCTGATTGTTGGTGGTGTGGCGACGTTTGGCGATATAGCTGGAATCGATGTCGAAGTGACCGAAACAATCGAGGCGGCCAAAGAATTTGCCTTGAGTTCGCCCTTACCAGGAACCGACAGCGTCCACTCTCATGTTCTTGCCGGGGAGGGCTGATCATGACTGTCATGACGCACTCCGAAGCGCTGGTAGAAGCCATCCGCGAATGTATGGATGAGGATCCAAATGTTGCGCTGGTCTGGGGCTCTTTGATGGGCGTTGGTGGCAATAATGACCATGTCCAACATATCAAAACTGATTTCGCTGATCGCATTTTTCATCCGCCAATTTCTGAAGCGGCCATTGCCGCCATTGCGACGGGTGCCGCGATGGATGGTGTGCGGACGATCTTTCCGATGGGGACGGCCAGCTTTATGTTCCGCGCCTGGGATCAAATCATCCATGAGGCCGGTGCGGCGCATTACATGTCGAATGGCGCTGTATCCGTACCAGCGGTATTTCATGTGGTGCATGGGCTCCGCGGTGGTGGTTCTGTCCAGCACAGCCAGAGTCCGCAGTCGATGTTGTGGAACGCGCCCGGGATTGAAATAGCGATGCCGTCGTGCCCGGCAGATGCCAAAGGGCTGATGCGCACTGCGATCAAAAGCAATAACCCGACTGTCTTCATCGATCATCAAAAACTCAACAAACGATCTGGTGAGGTGCCCGATGGGCCTTATGATATTCCGTTTGGTGTCGCTGACGTCAAGCGGGAAGGGAAGGATGTTACGATCGTTGCGGCATCGTTGCAGGTGGTTCATGCGTTGGAGGCAGCTGAAGCATTGGCCGAAAATGGCATCGAGCCGGAGATCGTTGATCTGCGATCTTTGGTGCCGCTAGATGAAGGCGCGATTCTGAGGTCGGTTGGTAAGACCGGCCGGTTGCTCGTTGTTGACGAAGCGCCACCGCGCTGTTCAGTGGCGTCAGAGATTGTCGCGACCGTTGCAGAAAAAGGCATGGATTTGCTCAAGACACCACCGGTACGGCTCAACCGCATGCCGGTTCATGTGCCGGCCAATGTCGCATTGGAAGATTTTGTTGGTCCCAATACGGATCGCATTATCGAAGTCGTAAAACAGCTCTGCGATTAAAGCGATTCAAGAACCTTCTCGACTTCCGGCCAGCTTTTTGCGCCATTAGTCCGGAAGTCGTTTGCTAGGGACTCCGGTAAATACTCGTTTACCGCGGGCTCAAAACTTTCGCGTGCTTTCATGCGCTCAAACCAGTCGAGCGCGCGGGGTCGCGCTGGCGGCCATTTCTCCAACATGGTGAACATCGCCAGTCGGTTCACATAAGGAAGCACGCCAATATCGGCGAGAGAGAGGCTGTCACCGGCCAGCCACTCATGATCGGCCAGAGCTGATTCCATATCCTTCAGTAGTTTTTCGAAGACCTGAACTGATTTGACAAATTCGGGCCCTTCAAACCCTAGCTCAAACCAACCACGTTTGCGCTCGCGAAGCCCGGCATCGGGTGTCTTGGCGAAAAACTCTTCGATCTCATCTTTTGACATATAGCTCATCGTGACGCGGTGTGAGCAGGTAAAGGTGAGAGTCGCGCACATCGGATGAACATATTCATCAACGAACTTTGTCCAGTTGCGCATGCGGGCGGCTTCGACAGGATTGGCAGGCCGCAAAGGCGTGTCGGGGTTAATATGGTCGATATATTCACAGATCACTGTGGATTCTCGGATCACCGTCCCGTCATCTATCAACGTCGGGACAACGCCTTTTGGGTTGAGCTTTAGATACTCTGGTGTGAACTGTTCACCCTTGAGGATGTCGATGTAATGACCGGTCCAGTCCATATCTTTTTCGGACAGCACCATACGCACTTTAGCCGCGCAAACTGATGAACCGTGGTGATAAAGCTCAAGCATTCTGTTTCCTTTTGTTTGTTTACCGCTCACCCCACCCGGCTACCCACTAGGATACTGGCTTTGGGTGGCCGGGTGGGGTGAGTGGAGCGCTTTTACATGTGTAACGCGACGCGGCCGATGGATTTGCGTGAAAGTACCAATGCCATCGCTTCCCTGAAATTGTCGAGTGGGAAGGTCGCGCAGACCTGCGGTTTGATTTGCCCAGCAGCGGCCCAGTCGCCGAATGCAGTCATCAGGCTGCGGACACGATCTTCCATTTCATATCGTAAATCGACAGGGCTCCATCCGTAATAGGTGCCCATGTTAAGACCGCACACCGTCACATTTTTCACGAGCACGATATTACTCGGAATTTGCGCGGCGCGACCTGATGTAAACCCGACCGGACATATTCGGCCTTCCATCGCGATGCAGCGCAACGATTGATCGAATACGTCGCCGCCGACCGGGTCGAGGATTGCGTTCGCGCCCTTGCCCCCGGTGATCTCGTTGACTTCGTCGCGGAAATCACCGTCTGAATAATCGATGACGTGGTCGGCGCCTTGCTCCAGTGCGGCATCGCGTTTCTTCTTGGTGCTGGCAGTGGCAATGACCGTGGCACCGATAATCTTCGCGATATCAATGGCGGCGAGACCGATCGCGCCGGCTGCGCCGTGGACCAACAAGGTTTGTCCGGCTTGCAGGTTGAGCAAATGCGGCCACATGAGGGCTGCGCCGCTCGTTGCATAAGAATTAAAATTGGTCGCCTGCGCGAAGGTCAAGTTATCGGGAATAGGGTAGGTGTTAACTTCCCAAGCAACGGCTTCTTCGGCATAGGCCCCCCAGTCGAGGGCGGCGCACACTCGATCACCGGGTTTAAACCTGGTGACCTCGGCGCCGCATTCGATGACTTCTCCGGCGCATTCAGTGCCGGGTGTAAAGGGTAGTGGTGGCTTGCGCTGGTATTTCCCGGCGACGACAAGATTGGCGGCAAAGCTAACGCCCGCAGCCCCCACTTTGAGGCGAACCTGTTTAGGCTCCAACGCGGGCGAGGGAATTTCTTCGACTGCCAGATTGTCGAACTCGGTGTACTTACTCAGTGACCCACAGGCCGCGCATCACGCTCACGCGTGTTCCTGGTTCCACATTTCCTGAAGATCGGGTCGCCGGACTTTGCCGCGGTCGTTCTTTGGTAGGTCGTCGATAAAGGTGAACTTCTTTGGCAATCGATAATCCGCGAGAGTCTCTGCACAATGCGCGTTGATCTCTTCTTCGGTCAGCGTCTGTCCTTCTCGAACGACGATGTAGGCGACAATTTCTTCGCCATAAATTGAATCCGGCACGCCGACGGCAGCTGCTTCATATACCTTGGGATGTTGCATCATCACATTGTCGACTTCGACGGGGGAGATATTCACACCACCCCGAATGATTAGGTCCTTGAGACGACCAGTGACCGTGATAAAGCCTTCTTCATCCATGACCGCGAGATCACCGAGCCGGACGCGCGTGCCGTCCAAATCCTCCCAAAAGCCTTCTGCGGTCATTGACGCTTTAGCGCATTGTGGGCCACCAAGAGTGACTTCGCCTTCTTCGCCTTGCGCGACAGCATTGCCGTCTTCATCGACGAGCAGGAATTCCTGATGCTTTGCCGGTGGGCCAACGGTACCGTATTTCTTCGCGTAGTGGCGGTTGCCACATACCCAGCCGCCTTCGGAGCAGCCAAAGAACTGTAGCAGGTTGATACCGTAAGTTTCTTCAAACTGCTTCCAACGTTCCGGGTTAAGCGGCGCCGTCGACGAACTCATCAAACGTAGGCTGGGAACGTCTTTTGATGTCACCCCAGTTGGTCGGTCGAGCAGCATATTGATGACTGTCGGGATACCCGCTGAGAACGTGATTTCGTTATCTTTGATCCACTTGAAGAAGTTGCTGTGCGAAAAGCGCCGTGCGAGATGCAGCGTGCAACCGGTTGCCAGCCAGGGCATTAGTGAAAGACCCTGTGGTGAATTCCAGCCAAACGAACGAAATTCTAATGTCTTGTCTTCTTCGGTTAGGCCGATCTGGTCAATCGTTGACATTCCAAATGACCAATGGGCTAGGTGATCAATCAGGAAGTTCTTGGGTTTGTCGGTTGTGCCCGAGGTGCAGAAGATCGTTGCATCATCGGTCTCAGAATAAGCGCGTCCCTGTTCCGGTGAGGCAGCGACGGCGGCGATTTGGGCAAAGGCTTCATCACTCGATGTATCCCCAGTGAGGTCGTTAGACCATCCGGTGAACTTGATGCTTTCGATATCGACGCCATCGGTCATCAGATTGACGTCAAGATCGGCATCATAAAGTGCCAGCTTACATTCCAAATTGCCGAGGATTTCGGCAACATAGGCAATGTTCATTTCGACATTGGTTGGGCAACAAACGGCACCAGCGCGCCAGATACCCATCCAGAGGATGAGCTTTTCAATGCGTTCTTCTGTCAGGAGGGCAACCCTGTCACCCTTTTGAATTCCCTTGGCGACGAGCCAGTTAGCAATCCGATTTGACCAGTCATGCAGTTGGCCAAAAGTGATGGAGATATCCTGAGTAACGTCAACCAGCGCGACCTTGTCGGCGTCCCGTTCTTTGTATTTGGCAAAAAGATTGCCGACGTGATCAAAGGGAACCGCGTAATCATGTGTTCCGCCGGGGGGTGTTCCGCCTGCTTTGGGCGCCATGTCTAACTCCTTGTTCTGAAGCGGCGGATTTTGCGGGGATGGATGCGTGGCGTCAAGCAGGACACAGCCAGAATACGGGATTATCTTGACGATTACGCGGTAAAGTCAGGATCATGGGAAAGACCTTTGGAGAAAAGATGATGGCGAACGAACTGGAAGATCGACAGGTACTTGAAAAGCTGGTGATCGACTTTACCGAAGCGTTCAACCGCGAAGATATCGACGAGGTAATGTCCTATTTCTCGGAAGACGCGATCTATGACGAGTTTAACGGTGTTCGCAATAAGGGCCTGACCACAATCCGCAAGGCATTTGAACCGCAGTTCTCCGGAGACTTCGGTAAGATGCGCTTTCATACCGAAGATATGTTCCTCGATGTTGATGCTGGGAAAGCAATGATCCGCTGGGTCCTAACCCTCGAGGAAGAGGACCGTGCAGGTGCCTATCGCGGGCTCGACTTACTGCGTTTCAGCAACGGAAAGCTGGTTGAAAAGCACACCTATTGCGAAGCCAAGATGCCGCTCATCCGTAAGAAAGCTGAGATGGTAGAGGAGGGCGCTTGGCCAGTTTAATTCCCGTTGGGTGATTTGAAGTGCGCTTCGCAATTATTTTTGCGAGATGGCAGCCTTTCAGCTTGAACTTTGTCGACCCGCACAAGTTCCGTAAAAATATCAGGGTGGAAAGGGAACGGTACGCTTCTTTTTTCACACATTCTTTGAAGAAGCCCATTTCGATCATACCAAAGGCGGATATTCAGCTCGCCGGAAATGCTTACGGGACCGTTATTTGGCTTGTTTATAACAACTGATTTTTGGGCAGTTGGGTTCGGAAGCCGAATTGCTTGGTGCTCACCTGTTGGAGGTAAGTTCCAAAATGTCAAAATTAGTATGTTTCGTAGGTTCTCCTTTTTAATTTCGGGTCGTTTCTCTTTGTTTACATAATTCAGAAACCGTCCTCGGTCGTTACTGAATATTGTTGTCGTTCCTTCGTCGACTTCATCGCCTTCAGAATAGCCTGAGACCCCAGACAGCTCGTTATTTTTCCATGTTTCGCAACGGTGATGCTGAACGCTAAATGATTTGCCAAACACTGTGGCTTCGCCCGCGAGTTTAACGACCATTTCTATCTGGCCATTTATGTTCTTCGCATTGATGGTTCTTGGGATTGTATATTGCTCATAACCGTCATGATCCCCATCGACGAAGACAGCAAAAATCAACCGGTCCGTGGGTTCGGAATGAGAGCACTTTTGTGCTGATGCTAGATCGCTCTGAATTGCGATGGTTGCGCAGATCGCGGTAGCCCACAGTAAGTATCGTTTCATACGTCCGTGTGCATTAGGCATGCCTCTGTTTCTTAGGCATGCACAACTAGGCCTTGCCGTAACCTCCGCCGCCCGGTGTTTCAATCACCATCACGTCGTTGGCTTCGACTTCCGTTGAATCAGTGCCGCGAAGTTCCTCCTTGGAGCCGTCGGTGCGGAACACATAGTTATGCCCGATCTTGCCTGGTTCACCACCTGCCATGCCATAAGGCGGAATCTCGCGATGGCCAGACAAAATTGATGAGGTCATGCCTTCGAGGAATTTAACCTTACGGATGACACCATCACCGCCACGGAACTTGCCTGCACCACCAGAGCCGCGTCGCAGCGAGAAGCTTTCCAGCAGAACTGGGAAGCGCCATTCAAGAATTTCAGGATCGGTAAGGCGGGTATTGGTCATATTGGTATGGACACCATCGGCACCTTGATAATCCGGGCCAGCGCCGCCACCACCACAAATTGTCTCGTAATACTGGTGATTGTCATTGCCGAAGGTGAAATTGTTCATTGTGCCTTGCGCGGCACCCATGATGCCAAGCGCGCCAAACAGGGCATCGGTAATAGCCTGCGATGTCTCTACATTGCCGGCGACGACGGCGGCCGGATAGACCGGGTTCAACATGCAGCCTTCCGGGATCACAATGTCGAGGGGTTTGAGACAGCCCGCATTCAGAGGAATATCGTCATCGACCAGGGTTCGGAACACATAGAGCGTCGCGGCGACACAAATCGCAGACGGCGCGTTGAAATTATTGTTTTGCTGTTCGGATGTGCCAGTGAAATCGAGCCGCGCTGTGCGTGCCGCCTTGTCGACGGTGATCGCGACTTTAATCGTCGCACCGATATCCATTTCATATTCGAACGAGCTGTCATGCAGCGTATCGATTACCCGCCGAACAGTTTCCTCGGCATTGTCCTGAACGTGCTGCATATAGGCGGTCACGACGTCGAGTCCGAAATGCTCGACCATGTTGTGCAACTCCTGCACGCCTTTTTCATTTGCGGCTATCTGCGCTTTCAGATCGCCGAGATTATGATGGAAGTTCCGGGTCGGGTATTTGTTGCTGGTAAAAATCTCTTCGACCTCGGCTTCCAGCATCGTGCCCTCTGCTACGAGCTGGACGTCGTCCAACAGCACACCTTCTTCATCAATGTGTTTGGAGTAGGGCGGCACTGAACCGGGTGTAATACCACCGATTTCGGCGTGATGGCCGCGTGACGCAACGTAGAACAGCACACCATCGACGCCTTCTTCAAAGACTGGCGTGATCACCGTGACATCAGGCAAATGGGTGCCGCCATTATAAGGCGTGTTGAGCATGTAAACGTCGCCGGGCTTCATCGTGCCTTCTCGCTGGCGGGCAACGGTTTTCACGCTTTCGCTCATGGAGCCAAGATGCACCGGAATGTGCGGTGCGTTGGCGACCAAATCGCCGGCGGTATCGAAAATCGCGCAGGAGAAATCGAGACGCTCTTTGATGTTCACCGAATAGGAAGTGTTTTGCAGGACGCCGCCCATTTGTTCGGCGATCGACATAAACAGATTGTTGAAGACCTCCAGCATCACGGGGTCGGCCTGCGTGCCAATGGCGACGCGTTTTGGCAAGGCGACAACCCGCGTGATAACGACGTGATTGTGCTTGGTGACCTCGGCTTGCCAGCCGGGTTCAACGACAGTGGTGGCGTTGGCTTCCTTGAGGATCGCCGGACCATCTACTTTGCAGCCGGGGACAAGCGCTTCGCGGTCATAGACCGGTGTGTCGTGGGTCTCGCTTGCTGAGTACATCGAAACAGTCGCCAACGGATCAGGGGCAACGGCATTCTCATCGACTGGCAAGATTGGATCTTCGAGGACTTCTCCTTCACCGATGACTTCGAGAGATAAGGCTTCGACGATGTGTCCCTTTTCGGGCGAAATAAATCCGAATTGTTGGCGATGGGCTTCTTCGAACCGTTCGATGATCTCGTCTCGGGAACCAAAGTCGATCACCAGCGCCGTGTCGGTGCCTTCATAGCGCAGATGCGCTTTGGAAATCGCTGAGGTACGAGAGGTGTCTACGCCTTGGCGTTCCATTTCTGCGCGGCCATCTTCTTCCATCTCCTGGAGGGCGTCATTCAACGTAGAGATTAGCGCATCGTCCATTTTAGCTTCGACGGCCCGTTCACGCATGACCCTTTGATCAGCGAGTCCCATACCATAAGCAGACAGAACGCCTGCAAATGGATGGACAAACACGCGCTTCATGCCGAGCGCATCAGCGACAAGACAGGCATGCTGTCCGCCAGCACCACCAAAGCAGTTTAGGGTGTATTCGGTGACATCGTAGCCTCGCTGGACTGAAATCTGTTTGATGGCATTCGCCATGTTCTCAACCGCGATTTTGAGGAAGCCGTCAGCGACCTCTACCGGACTGCGCTTGTCATCCGTTGATTGTTCTATCTCCGCCGACATGTCCGCGAATTTTTGGAAGACAACTTCGGAGTCCATTGGCTGATCGCCATCAGGGCCAAAGACTTGCGGGAAGAAGTCAGGATTGATCTTGCCGACCATGACATTGGCATCCGTGACGCTGAGTGGGCCGCCACGGCGGTAACAGGCAGGGCCGGGGTTGGCGCCAGCGGAATCGGGCCCAACGCGATAACGTGAGCCATCAAAGTGCAGGATCGAACCTCCACCCGCTGCAACAGTGTGGATGTGCATCATTGGAGCGCGCATGCGGACACCTGCGACGAGTGTCTCGAAAGCGCGTTCATATTCGCCATTGTAATGGGCAACGTCGGTGGACGTACCGCCCATATCGAAACCGATCAGCTTGGTATAGCCCGCCATCGCTGCGGTCCGGGCAGCGCCAACGATTCCGCCAGCAGGACCAGACAGGATGGAATCCTTGCCCTGAAAAAAGCGGGCATCTGTTAGGCCGCCGTTTGACTGCATAAACATCAGCCGGACATCGCCGAGGGAGGAGGCAACTTGATCGACGTAGCGCCTTAGAATTGGTGAGACATAGGCATCAACGACTGTCGTATCGCCGCGTCCCACGAGCTTCATGAGCGGGCTGACTTCGTGGCTAACTGAGACCTGGGTGAAACCGACTTCTCGGGCGATTTCGGCGACCGTCTTTTCATGGTCGTGATAGCGATAGCCATGCATGAAGCAAATAGCCACCGACCGAATACCATCATCGTATCCAGCTTGAAGTGCCGCGCGAGCACCTTCTGCATCGACGGGCTCAAGTTCTTCCCCTTGGGCGCTATACCGTTCCTTTACTTCGGCAACTTTCTCATAGAGTAACTCGGGCAATTCAATTTTGCGGGCGAAAATTTTTGGGCGGTTCTGGTAACCGATGCGTAATTGATCGGCAAAGCCTTCAGTGATGACAAGTAGGGTCCGGTCGCCTTTACGCTCTAGTAGCGCATTGGTGGCGACAGTCGTTCCCATTTTGACCGCGTCAATTAAGTCATCAGGAACAGGTGTGTCCTGATCGATTTCGAGCTGGTCGCGGATGCCCTGAATGGCAGCGTCTTTGTAGCGTTCCGGGTTTTCTGACAAGAGCTTGTAGGCATGCAGTGAGCCATCGGGACGGCGGGCGACGAGATCCGTAAACGTGCCACCACGGTCTACCCAAAATTGCCAGCCGTTTGCATTACCAGTCATCGAAAGCTCCCAGGAACAAATTGAGCGCTGTTTTTAGCGCATCACTGCCACCCGTCAATGCCTCCAACCGAATCCCCACCTCAGGCTTCTTGGCAAGGACAAGCAAAAGCGGTATCGATTCTGCATGTTTGTTTCCTGTCTTGCTCTTTGCGCGTTTGCGTCACTTCTGGCGTGGTTTTGGCTACTGCTCTTCCGCGGCGGCTATTGGCGCTGCGATCAGCTTTTGACGGATAGAGATCCAGAACCTGCTGATTGGCCTAATATTGTTGCTGTGATCCCCGCGCGAGACGAAGTGAAATCGATACATCGGGCCGTAATGTCGCTGCTCAATCAACCTTATCCAAGTTCGTTGCACATAATTGTTGTGGATGACAACAGCAGTGACGGGACCGCGGATGTTGTTGCGGCGCTAGATGATGAGCGGGTCGAGGTGATTTCCGGCAAGCCTCTGCCGGAAATGTGGGCCGGAAAAATGTGGGCCGTAGCTCAAGGTGTCGAATATGCTGCGGCTAAATTTCCCCGAACACCATATCTGCTTTTGACTGATGCGGACCTTGAGCATGGCCAAGACACTCTCTCTCTTCTGGTCGCTAAGGCTGAAAAAGGTCAGCTTGATTTAGTCTCGCTTATGGTACGGCTAAGATGTGAAACTCTTTGGGAAGCATTGCTCGTTCCACCCTTCGTTTATTTCTTTCAAAAACTGTTCCCGTTTCCTTGGGTAAATAAACCTCGTCATAAAACAGTTGCGGCGGCTGGGGGCTGTATGTTGGTTCGATGGACAGCATTGCGACGGGTCGGTGGTATCTCTCGTATTCGGGATCGGGTGATCGATGACTGCGCGCTGGCGGCAGCTATAAAGCCTGGTGGTTCTATATGGCTCGGGCTTTCCGAAACGAGCCATAGTCTCCGCGGGTATGACCAGCTAGGCGGTATCTGGGACATGGTCGCGCGGACGGCCTTTGTACAGTTGAAACGCTCAAACCTGTTGGTTGTCTTGTCTACCATTGGAATGATGTTTCTCTATCTGGGGCCTCCGATAGTACTGGTTCTTGGATTATTGCATACGGATTTGCCAGCGATTGTCTTTGGTGCTGCGGCGTGGTCAGTCATGGCGGTCTCGATAGTTCCGACAATTAAGCTATATGGTATGAATGCTGCCTTCTCGGTGTTTCTCCCGATTTCCGCGGCGCTCTACACCGCTATGACGATCTCTTCCGCGTGGCGGGATCATCGGGGAAAAGGCGGGGCATGGAAGGGGCGGAACTATTCGGCGTGACGGAAAACCACCTGCAGGTGACGTTGGCGTAGGATGTACATTATGCTGCAGATGAAATGAAAACTGACCAAGCCCTTGAACATGTCACCGCAATTGTCCGGGAGTCCGGCACGTCGTTCTATTGGGCGATGCGCATGTTGCCGTCCCACAAACGCGATGCGATGTATGCGGTTTATGCGTTTTGTCGCGAAGTAGACGATATCGCTGACGATCCTGGTGAACGGGCAGACAAACTCAGGCGTTTGGCCGATTGGCGGGTTGAGGTGGAACGATTGTTTTCGGGGCGCCCGCAATTTCCTGTTACGCATGCGTTGGTCGATCCAGTGGAACAGTTTGGGCTACGAAAAGAGGATTTTCTGGCGGTTATCGAAGGCATGGAGATTGACTCATCGGCCACTGTTCGGATGCCCACGGTGCCTGCATTGGAAGACTATTGTGATCGTGTAGCATGTGCGGTGGGGCGTCTCTCTAATCGAATATTCGGTGTCGTCGATGAGTTGGGTGAACCTGTTGCCGTGTCATTAGGGCAGGCTTTGCAACTTACAAATATTCTGCGAGACCTTGACGAAGATGCCGGTATTGACCGGCTTTACGTCCCAAACGATATGCTGGCGGCTTATGATATTCCTCCAGCAGACGTGAAATTAGTTATCCGTCACCCGCGTTTTCCAGAGATTTGTGAGGAACTCGCGGCGATTGCGCACCGTCGATATCAGGATGCCGAACGAGCGCTTGCTGCTTGTGATCGCCGAACGATGCGGCCGGCGATTATGATGATGCAAAATTATCGCCGAATTCTCGATAAGCTCGTTGCGAGAGGGTGGTCTCGCCTTGATGAGCCTATTTCATTGAGCAAAGCACAAAAACTCTGGCTTTTGATGCGTTATGCCCTCATATGAAGGTATATTGGGCGTTATTCATTCGCAAATCTTGTCAGGTCACGAAATAGTTGCCAATTAGTAACGGCAGAAGTTGTTGAATCTGTTATTGATTCTCGACGATAATTGGTTTTTGTGTAATGTCGGCGTCGTAATGTATCTCTCTAACAGGGTGGTAATTGTTTAGATGGATATTTGTCGTGCGGATCCAGGTAAATTAGGCCAAAAATGTTAAAATCAGTATCTCCCGAAACCGGGACCAACACTCCAGAGAGCTCTTTACTCGATTCCACGATTGAAGAAGTCGCGGCTGCCGTTGCTGATCAGCAGGCCGCTGATGGACACTGGGTCTATGACCTTGAAGCCGATGCGACAATTCCTGCTGAATACATTCTGCTCAACCATTATGTGGATGAGGTCGATCCTAAAACCGAATCCAAGCTGGGAAATTACCTGAGAAAAATTCAGGGAGCCCATGGTGGCTGGCCACTTTATCACGGCGGTGATCTCGATATGAGCGCGAGCGTGAAGGCTTATTATGCCTTGAAACTTGCAGGCGACGATATTGATGCGCCGCATATGGTGCATGCGCGTAAAGCTATTCTCGAGAATGGTGGGGCTGCCCGCTGTAACGTTTTCACTCGTATTTCGCTGGCGCTGTTTGAACAGGTCCCGTGGACAGCCTGCCCGCTTATTCGGGTGGAGGTGTTGCTGGCGCCACGCCGCACGCCACTTAGTGTTATGGACAAGGTGTCTTACTGGTCGCGTACCGTGATGGTGCCACTATTGGTCCTGCAGGCGCTCAAACCTAAAGCTTCTAACCCTCAGGAAGTTGGTGTGCAGGAGCTGTTTGTTATACCGCCCGAGGAAGAAAAGAACTGGTTACAGAATCCTACCGGGCATTGGCTCGGCGATGTCATGCTGTTTGTCGATAAAGTTGCTCGCCATCTCGTCCCTTATATGCCGAAATTTGCGCAACGTCGGGCGATCGAGAAGGCCATGGCTTATATCATGGAGCGGCTCAACGGCGAGGATGGCCTCGGCGGTATCTTCCCGGCTATGGCCAATACGCTCATGGTCTTTGACGCTCTCGGCTATTCAAAAAGCGATCCGACCTATGTTACGGCCCGAAAGGCAATAGAAAAGCTCCTTGTTGTGGATGATGATGTTGCCTATTGCCAACCATGTCTGTCGCCAGTTTGGGATACGGCCCTTGCCGCGCACGCTCTGCTTGAAGCGGGGCACCCTGGCGATGACCCTGTTATCACGCGTGCCAGTAAATGGCTGACTGAATGTCAGATACTCGATGTTAAAGGCGACTGGTCGATCAATCGCAAGAATGTGCGACCGGGTGGTTGGGCATTTCAGTACCGCAACGACCACTACCCCGACGTTGATGATACTGCTGCTGTAGTTACCGCACTTGATCGCACCGGAAATCTGGATCTTCGTGAATCAGTGGCCCGTGGTGCGGAATGGGTCGTTGGCATGCAGGGTTCCCGCGGTGGCTGGGGAGCATTTGATGCTGACAACGAATATTATTGGCTCGAGCATATTCCTTTTGCCGATCACGGGGCATTGCTTGATCCAGCGACGTCAGATGTTAGTGCGCGCTGTGTATCGATGCTGGCACAGCTCGGTTATGATCGGGATCATCCGGTAATGGCGCGGGGTCTTGACTATCTTCGTAAGGAGCAAGAGGCAAACGGGTCTTGGTTTGGACGTTGGGGGACGAATTATATCTACGGAACATGGTCGGTCCTTTGTGCACTAAATGCTGCCGGAGAAGACATGAACGCACCTCATGTTCATAAAGCAGTGACTTGGTTGCGTTCTGTACAGCAAGAAGACGGCGGTTGGGGAGAAGATTGCTCCAGCTATTGGAAGGATCGTGAAGCAGTTGAGATTGAATCAACCGCCTCCCAGACAGCTTGGGCGGTCCTTGCGCTTATGGCCGCGGGAGAAGTCAATAGCGAAGAGGTCCGTCGTGGTATCGATTGGTTGCTCACCGCGCCTCGGGATGGCGGAAAGTGGCATGAAGAGCTCTATAATGCGGTTGGATTCCCGAAGGTCTTTTATCTGCTGTATCATGGATATAGCTCCTACTTTCCGCTTTGGGCCCTGGCGCGATATCGCAATCTCAAAACCTCCAACACGCAATTCCCTGCCTTTGGTATGTGATTGCCCAAATTAGGCATCATTACCGGCAGCAAGCTTGAGGCTGCGTGTTTGGAACACAGCGACCCTTCTACAGAATTCGATATTCGGTGTTCAGGGGCATCGTCGGAGCGGGCGAATATCGCCGCTCGAACGAGCGTCGCAGCTGGGTGTGACGGTCTCGTTAGTTTCGGTCTAGCTGGGGGACTTGATCCAGCCTTACAGCCGGGCGACTTAGTTGTTGCGGATGCGGTGATCTGTGCTGATGGGTCAAAGATTCAAACTGACAAAAGTTGGTCAGACCAAATCATTGGAACTTTTGAAGATAACAATATTTCGTTTGCCGGCGGCGGTATCCTTGGGCTAGATGAAATTGCTTTCTTACCGGAAACCAAGCGATCTCTCTTTGCGGGGACAGGGGCACTCTGCGTCGATATGGAGAGCCATGCGGTGATCCATGCAGCTTCACTGGAAGCCATTCCTTTTGTCGCCCTTAGGGTTGTCGCAGATACGGCCTCTGATGAAATTCCACGTGCTGCAAGTTGTGCTCTTGGTCCCAGTGGAGGCGTCCAAGCGGGATCATTAGCTATGGCGCTTGCAAAAAACCCGGCGGAAATCGCCGGGCTTTTGAAACTTCGAAAATTGAGTGCTTTGGGATTTGAAACGCTACGCCGCATCGCTCCGCTTTTGAGCTTCAGCCGCGCGCTCTGACATTGTTTTTACGACATCTTCAAAGACGTATTGCGCAGGCCGTTGGTTCTCGAGATTGATTTCAGGGGCCATTGGCTTCTCGGTCTCAATGCCTTTGAGAAATGTTTTTAGGGCTTTAATGGGGTGAGCGACCGTATCCGTAACCGCTGTCGCTTCGTAGCCACAATGCACCATACAGTTGGCGCATTTCTCATACTTGCCGGTGCCGTATGCATCCCATTCGGTTTCTTCCATCAGCGCTTTGAAGCTCTGTGTATATCCTTCGGCTAATAGATAGCAGGGTTTCTGCCAACCAAAGATGTTCCGGGTTGGGTTGCCCCAGGGGGTACAGTGATACTCCTGATTGCCAGCAAGAAAGTCCATAAACAGTGTCGACTGACTAAAGCGCCACTTTTTGATGGACCCAATTCGAAAGATGTCGCGGAAAAGCTCTTTGGTCTTTTTCCGATTCAGGAAATGTTGCTGATCGGGTGCGCGCTCGTACGCATAGCCGGGGGACAGGGTGATGCCTTCGACTTGGAGTTCATTCATTGAAAAATCAAAAAATTCTGCTGCTTCGGCGGCGGTCATTTGATCAAACAATGTGCAATTAACATTGACCCGAAATCCCTGCGCTTTCGCAGCTTTGATCGCTGATACGGCCCGATCAAATGTCCCCTCTTGATTGACGGCGCGATCATGATGTTCGCGCATACCATCCAGATGAACCGAGAATGTCAGGTAGGGTGAGGGTTTGAAGCGGTCGAGACGTTTCTCAAGCAGCAAAGCGTTTGTACATAGATAAACGAATTTTTTTCGTTCGATTATGCCGCTGACGATCTCTTCGATGCCGTGATGAAGAAGCGGTTCACCGCCAGGTATTGAAACGATCGGGGCACCACATTCGTCTACAGATTCGAGACAATCTTCGACGGAAAGACGTTTATTCAGAATATCGTCTTCATAGTCAATTTTACCACAGCCGACACAAGCAAGATTGCAGCGAAATAATGGCTCAAGCATCAGTACGAGCGGGTAGCGTTCGGTACGTGTAAAACGCTGGCGCATAATATAGCTGCCGACGCGAATTTGTTGGATCAGGGGTACGCCCACGGTGTCCTCTCTATTAGCTGGTGCCAAACTATTCGCTTCGCCCCAAAGCGGCAAGAATCGTTATTGCATATGGCAGGTTTCCAGAAACATGTAAGCACTTGGCATGACAAAGGAAACCCCTGTTTACGCTTTCTTTCAAATAGAGGACGGAAGCAGTGGCGCTGGCCATCTTGTCATCCTATCTTTGCAGACATGACAGTTCTAGTAACAGGCGCAACTGGGTTCGTGGGGTCTGCAGTAGCGCGAAAGCTTCTCGCCATGGGGGAGACTGTGCGCGTGCTCGTGCGGGAGAACAGCGATCGGCAAAACATTGACGATCTTGCGGTTGAGGTTTGTGTTGGTGATCTAACGCAGGCGGAAACGCTCAAGCCTGCTGTTAGGGGTTGCTCGGCGGTTTTTCACGTGGCGGCAGATTATCGGCTGTGGACACGCCATCCCGAAGAGATGATGCAGACCAATATTGAGGGCTCAAAATCTTTGATTGGGGCGGCGCTAAAGGCCGGTGTTGAGCGGGTGGTTTATACATCGAGCGTCGCGGCACTAGGCATAAACAAAGATGAAACACCCGCCGATGAGACAACACCGTCTTCACTGGAAGATATGATTGGCGTTTATAAACGCTCGAAATTTCTGGCCGAAGAAGCAGTCCATAAGTTGGTAGCAGAAAAGAAGGCGCCAGTGGTGATCGTTAATCCCTCAGCGCCTGTGGGACCGCGTGATATTAAGCCGACGCGAACTGGAGAGCTGATTGCTGATGCTGCAGCAGGCCGTATGCCAGCCTTCGTCGATACCGGATTGAACGTTGTGCATGTCGATGACGTAGCAGAGGGACACGTCCTCGCCTGGCAAAAGGGAACTATCGGAGAACGATATATTCTCGGCGGTGAGAATTTGCCGTTGGCAACAATTTTACGAGAGATTTCTGAACTTGTTGGCCGGAAACCACCGCGCATAAGCATTCCCCATGGTGTCATTATGCCAATTGCCTATATTGCGGAGGCGTTGACTAGGCTTTCGGGGGGTGAAAAACCGTTGGTCGCTGTCGATGAGGTGAGAATGGCACGTAAGAAAATGTATTTTACGTCTGCCAAAGCTGAAAGAGAACTTGGATATCGACCACGACCTGTCAGTGAGGCATTTACTGATGCCATCAGCTGGTTCCGTGAGCACGATTATCTCGGATAGTTTACTTGTTTGAGGACGAATTTTTATGAAGGCTCTAATTCTCGCAGCTGGTGTTGGTACACGGCTGTTTGGTGACGATGACAAGGCCAGCCCCAAGTCACTTTTGCGTTTCGCTGGCAAAAGTTTGATGGCCCGCCATATTGAAAATCTGACTGCAGTCGGTGTCGACGAAATTGGTTTGGTTCTTGGCTATCAAGAGGAAGAGATAAAGGCTGAAATCCACGCTATCGGAGCGACTGACAAAGTGACTTTCTTTCATAACCCGCGATTTTGTGAAGGTAGCGTCGTATCGATGTGGACTGCGCGGGATCTTTTGACCGCTGGTGAGGGTGTTTTCTTTATGGACGCGGACGTTTTGTACGACCCTGAAATTGTTGAGCGGACAATCGAGCCGACCGGGATTACAAGCTTTCCATATGATCGTGAATTTGAGGCAGGAGACGAACCTGTGAAGTTCATGCTGGAAAAAGGCCGCCCCGTGGAGTTCCGAAAAGTACCCGACGAGGTTTCTTACGATACGGTTGGAGAATGGGTTGGGTTTATTAGTATGACGCCGAAGTTCGCTAAGGCTGTCGCCAAGCAAACAGAAAAATACGCCATCGGTGGTGACGTTTATGCGCCATATGAAGATGCAGTGCGCGATCTTCTGTTGGAAGCAGAGGATGGTATAGCAGTTGGCGTTGATATCACTGGCTTGCCGTGGATTGAGATCGATTTCCCTGAGGATATTGACCGCGCAGAAAAGGAAATTTTGCCTGCTATAGCGGATTAACGTAGGGTAACGCGACGTTCCATTTCAGTTTCATCTGATGCGAGCGTTTTTAGTATCATGTCACGGAAAGCGGGGTATTGCGCCGCGACGGCGTCTGCGATACCGCTCGGCATGTTCTCTCTGCGATGTATAACAATTTCTTCCGCTTCGGCGATCAGTGCCTGTTCGTCCACAGTCATCACCATACCGTTCTTTACGGTTTCGACGCCATCTACCCAGACACTTTCTACGGATTCCCCCGTCTCGTAATAAAATAAATGTAGAATAGGGTCGCCCATCGGGCGGTGCCAATGATCCACTGGTTTCATGACCGAGAAATCGGCTTGGTGCCCTGGCGCTAGGGTGCCGATCCGCCCAGTATTTCCCATTGCTCGCGCACCTGATTGGAAGCTCTCCCGCAAAATATCTTTGGCCTCTGGCCATTTCTCGAAATCGGGTTCTGTAAGCCGCATGAGGTGTGCTCCCAGGCGCAAGGTCTCTAGATAGCTGGCAGGACCACAATTCGAGCCGTCGGTACCATAAGCAATGGGGATACCCTGGTCGCGCAAACGTAACACTGGACAAATACCGGCGCCGAGCATGGTATTTGATTGCGGGCAGTGAACAACAGTTACACCGGCTTCGCTGGCTGCAGCGATGTCGTCGTCTTGCCCCCAGATAAAATGGACCAATGAAGACTTATCATTGAGGCTGCCAAGTTCGACCATTCGGCGGACAAAACTTTCCTTTGCCGGGTTACGCATAACAGCCTGAGTCTTGGTCTCCAGCATATGTGTATGTAAGCCGACATTGTGTGTTTTCTGAAAATCACCGGTCATTTCGATCAACAAATCTGAACACCTTTGCGGGCCATCTACGCCGAGAATGACGTGAACGCGATCCGTTTCGTTTCCGCGATGGCGAAGTGCAGCATCCATCAAGTCGAAATAAGCCTCAGCGTCAGGTCGATCCATGGCGTCATACTGGCCTAGGACATCTTGTGGTAGAGCCTGACGATCGATCGGTACAGATTCGATATAGGGCCTATCTGAAAACATCGTTGCGACCGTCGCTCTGATCCCGATGTCGCTAAACCCGTTGCAGACCGCATTGAGACCCTCGGCAGTCAGGGCCGGGCGCTCTGTGTAATGGTCAATTACGGATGTGATGCCTAGCCGGAGCATCGATAATGCATCAAGCTGAGCGCTGACATAGGTTTCTCGAGGTGTCATCGCGGCACCTGATGCGATGACACTCAGCATGTAGATATCCAGCGGGTCTTTTTCGACGGTGCCCTTGAGAATGGCACTATATGAGTGTGTATGGGCGTTGATAAAACCAGGAGCGATTACCCGACCGGCAACATGTTGTCGAGTTACAGGCTTCCCGTCAGGAGGCTCAAATCCCTCGCTGTCACAGACGGCGATAATTTCGCCTTTCTCGAACCATATCTCGCCGTGGTCATAAATCGTATTGTCGGCATCAAATGTAAGAATTTGGGCGCCGGACAAACAATAAAGCGAGTCGGTGGTGGCATTTGGCATGGTGGACCGCGCTACAGTTGAGGGACGAAATTAGCTATACCTTGTATACATATTCCCGATTTGGATCGCGCTCTATGTCTGGAGGGAAGTTTTTGCGTTTGTCTGCATAATATTGATCTATGTGATTGCCTTCTGAGGCCTTGTTATAAGTCGCGTAATATACCCGGCGGGTTGTCGACGTAGGGTTGGGCGCCGACTGGTGCGGCGTATAAGCATCAAAGAGAACCAAATCGCCGGGGCGCGTTGGCACAGGAACAAAAATCATGTCTTCGGTGTCTGCGTCTGTTAGCGGTTCCATACCGCGCAACAAACCATGCTTGTTTTGTCCTGCAGCTAACTCCAAACAACCGTTTTCGATAGTTGCCTCATCGATACAAATCATCGCAGTGATAAAGTTTGCGGCGTAATCTTCCCATCCGGCTTGCGAATCCTGATGAGGCTCGAACCCGCCGCCTCCGGGCATCTTAAAATTGATCTTTTCTTTGAACAGCGTGACCTTTTCCCCGACCAGCTGAGCAGTGGCGGTTTTTAGAGTTTCTGTCAAAGAAGCGAAGCCGGAATGAAAGGGGGCTATATACTCAATCCGATTGATCAGGTTGCTGCCGTCCAATGCGCTAGTTTCGTGAAAAACCCAGTGTTTCCCCTGGTTCTTCTGGCAGACTTTCAACCTCATCCGCCCACCGAATAATGGTTTTTGTATCTTCGTCGTCGAAAGCTTCGCGTAAAAGGACAAATCCATCGCGGTGAAACGCTTCGACTTGTAAATCTGTAAGAACTGGTGCTTTGGGCATCTTTACTTCAACTGTCAGGACGTCACTAATATTGCATTGAAGGTGTGATCTGCAAGTATTTGCAATCTCTTCGACGCCCCAATTCTTTGCGGCTGGTATTCGGTTTGGTTCGTCGGATACCAACATTCATCATAAGTTGAGTATTGAGACGATTGAATCAGATAGTTTATTAAAACTCGCCATTGATACGGGGTTTGATTTTTACACCTTATGTTCCGCGGTCGTTTCTGTCGGTGCCGGTGCCAATGTCTACTTGGTAGATGCTGCAGCTGCAATGGACAGCCCCCGCTTGCTCTATCCGATTATCATGGAACAAGGCACGGTCTCGCGAACCCCAATCGCGTAATATCGCTTCTTTCACTGAATCGGGTGTTGTCAAAGGTCCCGGCGTGAGAAGAATTTGTCGCTGGGTATTCTGTGTGGTCATTGCGTATTATTTCTTTTGTCTCGGAATTTGCGCAGTGCGCGCTTGATTCGTTTATAAGTCCACTCAATGTAATGGGTGCATAGGATCATTGTCGACCTGACCGGAGGAGATCATCAGTCATAATACTTGGGTTCATCGGACCGTAAGAAACTTTGTCCGGCCGCTGGCCAATACGCGCGTTACCCCTAACCATTTAACCACGCTTCGACTGATAACCGGCATGATAGCGGCGGGCGCCTTTGCGACCGGGCTTCCAGATTGGCAGATGTCTGGCGCGGCGGTTCTGATTGTGTCTCTTTTCCTTGATCGTGCGGATGGTGAACTTGCACGTCTATCCGGAAAAATGAGCCCGGGTGGACATCTTTATGACTTGATCGCTGATGGTGCCTCAAATGCCGCCGTTTTTCTCGGTATTGGTGTCGGGTTGTCACAAATGGGACATCCGTCTTGGGTTGTTGCGCTTGGAGTATTTGCAGGTGTTGCGGTCGCTATCGCTGAATTGCTCGTAATGCGTTTGGATTCCGCGGGTGTTCGAAGTAGTGCGGATCTCGGTGGGCGTTGGGGTTTTGACCCTGATGACGGTATGTTTGTTGTTCCCATTGCGATGTTTTTCGGATGGGGAAAACCGTTGCTTTTATTAGCCGCGATTGGCGGTTCGATTGCTGTAGTTGTTTTTATCGTCCTGTGGCTGAGGAGACGGACGGGCCCAGCTAATGGTTGAAGTAGATTAATGGCTAACATTTTTAGACAGTTTATTGGCCGTTGGGTCGATGGGGCACGACGGTTGGCGTGGCTAGTTGTTAGTGTCTCGATTCTGATTACAGGTGGCAGTGCCTGGTATGTCGCGACGCACTTATCTATCGATACTGACACGACAGGGATGCTTGCCGCCGAACTGCCATTTAGACAGGATTCTATTCAGCTTCGCCAAGCGTTCCCACAGTTCGCCAATAACATAGTCGTCGTTATCGAGGGCCCCACGCCTGATCAAACCGACGATGGCGCGTTTGCTTTAGGGAAGGCGCTTAGGGCAGATACCCGGTTGTTTCGAGAAGTCTTTGATCCTCGGGGTGAGAAGTTTTTTCGCGAGAATGGTTTGCTGTTTCTCGATCTCAAAGATGTCGAGGGGCTCGTTGATAGGCTAGCATCGGCTCAGGCGTTCTTGGGGTCTTTGTGGCGCGATCCGTCTTTAAGGGGATTGTTCTCTGTCCTGCAGTTAGCAGTTGAGAACACGGACGGGACGACACCGCCGGGTTCCCTCCAACAAATGATCGAAAAAGTTACAGCGGCGACGGAAGCAGCTAGCTCAGGGTCAGTAAATTGGTTGTCGTGGAAATCGTTGATCGATGACAGTACCGGTAACGATGTTGAAGCACGACGTCGGATTATAATTGTCCAACCCGCTCTTGATTCCGCGACTTTGCAGCCAGCTGGTCACGCTATCGCGGGCATACGGAATGTGGCAAGGACCCTTGCTTTGACGCCTGCTCAGGGTTTCCGCATCCGGCTTACAGGTTCAGCGGCCATAGAGGAAGAAGAGCTTGAAAGTGTCGCTGAGGGGATGGGGATTGCAGGCATCCTCTCTGCTGTTCTTGTCTGCGGACTGTTATTCTGGGGTTTACGATCGGGTCGATTGGTCTTTGCAATGCTTTTGACCCTCGTATTCGGACTACTCTGGACCGCGTGCCTTGCAACTCTCGTTGTGGGAAGTCTAAATCTGATTTCGGTCGCGTTTGCCGTATTGTTTATAGGACTTAGCGTCGATTTCGGTATTCATTTAACGCTTCGGATTACAGAAAAATTGACGCCTGGAAGTAATCTCTCTGACGCCTGCCTGAATGCAGGGCAGGGCGTCGGTGGAGCATTAACACTCTGCGCGGTTGCTGCGGCGATATCTTTTTTCTCGTTTGTGTTTACCGACTATGTCGGTCTGGCTGAGCTCGGAAAAATAGCTGGCATGGGCATGTTCGTTGCTCTGTTTGCCAACCTAACTGTTTTGCCAGCGTTAATTTCGCTCATGCCACCGCGTGACAAACAAACAAGTCGAATAGAAAATTCGAATGCGAGGAAAGGCTGGGTCATATCGAATGCCCGCAAGGTCGTTGTCGTTACAGTCTTGCTTGCGCTCGGCGCTACAATGCTGACACCCCAAATACATTTTGATTTTGATCCGATGAATTTGCGTGATCCGGATACAGAGTCAGTGAAGACGCTCCTAGATTTAACCAAAAACAGTGATACCGGTCCCTATTCAATTGATATTTTGGCGTCAGATCGAAAAACCGCTCAGGCGCTCCAAACAAGGCTGGAGGGGCTTACGACAGTTGATCACGTATTAGCGCTTGATGGGCTTATTCCGAATAATCAGAACGACAAGTTAGCGGTAATTGACCAGGCGGCATTTCTGTTATTGCCTGCGTTTCGGGCGAAACGGCAATCTTCACCGACTGATACGGAGCGCAAAATAGCGATTCAGGCGTTTGAAAATTTCCTTCAAAAGCGTGGTGACGCTTTCCCGGACGATGTACGCGCTTCGCTGGATCGACTTCGCCTGGCGCTATCGAAGGTAAGTAAATCGCCAGCCGGGCTCCGCGACCTCGAACGACATCTGCTTGGTAATTTAGAGGGTCGGCTGGTTGCCTTGAAAGAGGCCATGAATGCGGTCGAGGTTTCGGCTGCGTCGTTGCCGATGTTGTTGAAACGGCGCTTTATAGGGGCGACCGGGCAGGTCCGTCTAGAAGTGTTCCCGAAATTCGATCTCAAAATACGCAAGAATTTGGTGAAATTTGTTGCCGATGTCCGAGCGATTGCACCACGTGCGACAGGGTCCCCTGTAATCATTATTGAAGCGGGAAACGCAGTGGTCGGTGCTTTTGTGAAAGCGGCCCTGATTTCTGTTATAACCATTGCCATTCTTGTCGTCGTTTTATTGCGCAACTTGCGTGATGTCCTCCTGGTTTTCGCCCCTCTTACGCTCGCCGCTCTATTCACAATTGCTGCGACAGTTCTATTCAACCTTCCTTTTAACTTTGCAAATGTTATTGTTTTGCCCCTGCTCTTTGGTCTCGGCGTCGCAAGCGCCATCCACATCGTCATGCGGGAGCGCGATGAATCTGGGCAGCAAAATCTGATGGAAACAAGTACGCCGCGGGCTGTGGTGTTTAGCGCGCTGACGACGATTGGGTCCTTTGCGAGTATCGCGCTTTCCAGCCACCCTGGGACGGCGAGCATGGGAATTCTCTTGGCGATTTCCATAGGGTTTACGTTGATATGTACGATCTGTTTTTTACCAGCGTTGATGGCGTGTCTTCGCCTCCTTGCAGATGACAAATGAAGCTCGCTAGATTTCTGTTTTTGATCATTGGCATCGCTCTCCTCGCAGCGATCATTGCCAATACTGACCTGAATGAAGCGATGGATCTGGTTGGAGAAATGTCATGGGGGATTACGATTGTTCTTGGATTGTTTTTCGTCGCGTTTCTGGGCGATGTGCTGGCCTGGCAACTAACATTACCAAGGTCTATCGGTATGACATGGTTTGGTCGGCTTTGGATTGTTCGCATCGTCGGTGAAGCCTTCAATTACACCATTCCTGCGGGTGGAATGGGCGGTGAACCCGTAAAAGCCGTTCTTCTTAAGCGATATTTTGGTATCGATTATGACGGTGCGATCGCCTCTCTTGTAATGGTCAAGACAATCAATCTAATCGCGCTAATTGCGTTTTTGTCGATTGGCTTTGCCTTAATGCAATTTAGCTCTGTGATAGAGGATACTTATCGAAACGTAGCGGGCATTGGCTTGGTCGTCTTGATCACCGCAATCTCGGCATTCTTTGTGGTTCAGAGGTTTGGCCTGTTATCGACTTCTGCAACGTTGTTTAACCGACCTGGCAATCGTCCCTGGGCAGATATAGCGATCACAAAAATCCAAGTTGTTGAAAGCCGGTTCAAAGAATTCTACGACGGTAACTCGGCAAAGTTTATCGCCGCACTCACTGTTGCGTTTTTAGTTTGGTGCGTTGGTGTCGCAGAAATTTATGCCACGTTATACCTGCTGGGTTACCCCGTTTCGGTGTCTCAAGCCTGGATGATCGAGGCAGCAGCTCAGCTCATACGATCCGGAACGTTTTTCATTCCCGCCAGTATCGGGGCCCAGGAAGGAATTTTTGTCGTTATGTGTGGCGTTTTTACCGGAGCACCAGTCTCAGGGTTTGCGACGGCCCTTGTCAGGCGAATTCGGGAAATTATTTGGGTGGCTGCGGGGTTTGCATTTGGCGCGGCGTTGCCGAAAATCTGGAGACCGGTATCGAGTAGTTAAGGCCGCAATAGTTTATTTGTTTTCGAATTTAGGAGACGAATTAACCCGGATATTCCACTATCTCTAAGAACATTACGATATTCAGACCGCCGTACCGCAAGCTCGCTGATACCATCATCAACGAGAACGTCAACAATACGCCATTCTCCCTCTCTGCGACGGGTAACGTAGGTCAACGGGATAGGGCTATCGTCAGGACGCGTGATCTGGGTCCGAATAAGCTTTGTCCGACGAGGACCTTGGTCCACAGACAGAGTCTTGAACGACTGACCCGAAAATCCTGAAAATCGATCTGCGTATGTCGCTACACTAAATCGGGAAAAAGCTCTTTTGAGGTCTTGCTTCCCCGCGTCTGATGCGGCCCGCCAATGTTTGCCACTGGCCAACGCGATCATAAGCTTAAAATCAAAACTGGTTTCGACGGTAGGTCTTAGAAGTTTGAAGCGTTCTTGAACGCTGCGGGATTTTGCCTGCTTCATCACGTTGAGGAGAATAGCGTGAAAGGCTTCGACTTTGGCTTGGGCTGGTATGGGTTGCTGTGCGGCGACCGGAAATGCTGTCGCAAACCAAATTGCGACACCTGCTAGTGTTTTTGAAAGTCCTGTCACGTGCTTTGCGCTCCACAGCGGCAATTGTTCACAATACACTTATGCAGCCGGGTCGCCGAACGCAATCCCCGTACAGCTAACTTGTTATTTTGAAAAGATTTCTTAACTTCTGTTAACGATAATCATTAATCGATTCTATTGCCTTCAGGTGCTAGCTTTTCTACAATGCAACGCAATTGGGGCGGGAAGAGTTAGTACGCGGCATTAATTTGACGCGGATTGAGGAATATAAAATGGCTATCCTATTGAAAAAGCTTAATAAAGCAGTTCCTTCTGCGGCGGTTATTGGTGTTTCTTTGGCTTTGGTTGCGGCGCCTGTCGCTGTTTCTGCAAATGACAAAGGGCCTAATTTAGACGTAATCCCGCATGCAATTGAAGATTCTCAGGATGTTCGTGATTTTCAATTAGGTATCATAACAACACCTCAATTGGCTCAAAACAGCAAGAAAAGCGAGCCTTCTCTGTTGGCCAAAGGAGATGAGTTGGCGCAGGCGGCGGCCGACGTAAATGACCCAATTGAACCCGTAAACCGGGTAATGTTCCAAATCAATGAATTCCTTCATGGGTTGATTTTGCGGCCGTTAGCGGAGCTTTACATGCTGATCTTGCCTGATGAAGGCCAGGAGGCAGTCGGCAATTTCCTTGATAATTTGAGATCACCAGTAGTCCTTGCAAACGACCTGCTACAGGGTGAAATGAAGCGTGCCTGGACAACGACAAAACGCCTGGCGATAAATTCTACCCTCGGTCTTGGTGGCGCTATGGACGTTGCTGATAAGTGGGGCATTAAAGGACATTCCGAAGACTTGGGTCAGACATTTGCAGTATGGGGAATTCCGGACGGATTTTATCTGGTGTTGCCGATCTTTGGTCCATCTAATCCGCGTGACGCGGTTGGCACGTTCCTGGATTCTTATCTTGATCCTGTCTCACATTGGTTGGACAACACCCATCGGGACGATTGGTCCACCGCACGGACGGTTGTTGGTGGTGTAGATGAATTCGCCGGGGTGATGGATGACCTGCAGAAGCTCAAGGAAACCTCCATTGATTATTATGCTGCTCTTCGGAGTATCTCGCGGCAGAAACGCCAGGCAGAAATTCGTAACGGTGCGTCGAGCGACGCGCCATTGCCGGATTTGAAATACGATTTCAATGCTGATCTGAACACGAAATAGGAATAACGGCGCTTTATGAGCGCTAAACAAGCCGCGACTGAGAAATCAGCCGCGGCTTTTGTTTGACTTTTTGGGATTCATACAGACATTGGTCCTATCACCTGTACTTTAAAGCGAGCCAGCTAGATGTTTATTCAAACCGAAGCAACCGATGATGCAAATGCCATGAAATTCCTGCCAGGCCAGGATGTCTACTCTGGAGGGCCCATCTCGTTTGAAAGTGCAGACGCTGCGGTACAAGCACCATTGGCGCGGCGACTGTTCGGTGTCGCAGATGTCCAGAAAGTGGAGATTGGAACCGACGATGTGACGGTTACAAAATCGGATGATACCGACTGGCTTCAATTAAAACCGGCAGTTTTAGGAGCGATCATGGATCACTTCGTGACCGGTGACGCAGCAGTCACAGAAGAAGCTGGTGCGGCTTCAGAAGATGTTGAAAGTCTAGAGCTAGATGAAAGCAACCCGATCGTTGGTGAAATTAAGGAACTTATTGAAACACGTATCCGTCCGGCAGCAACGCAGGGCGGGGGTGATATCAATCTTCGGGGGTATACTGAAGGCGTTGTCTATATTGAGTTTGTTGGTGGTGCAGCTCAGATGCAAAGCGGCGTGGAAAATATGCTGCGGCATTACATTCCAGAGGTAGAACGCGTGGCGGATTGGCGCGATGCTATTCCGAAACCTGGTCTTGATACCGATGAGGGTAAGGCTATCCAGGAAGTCCTGGAGACTCGAATAAATCCCTCCGTTGCGGGGCATGGTGGCCATATCTCGTTGATCGATGTCGATGGTGCCCGGGCCTATATCCGTATGGAAGGCGGCTGCCAGGGCTGTGGCATGGCCAATGTAACGCTTAAAGAAGGTGTGGTTGTCGAGATACAGAAGGTTGTTCCCACGATTAGGGAAGTCCTCGACGTAACCGATCATGCAGGCGGTTCAAATCCGTATTACCAAGCTTAAACGTCCTCGCGGCCCAATACCTGATTAAGACGCCGCGGCTTCTTTTTCCGCCGCTATTCGGGCTACCGGTTTATCGTCGATCGGCCAGTGAAGCAGGGCGGCAACGAAGCCAGCAACGATAATCATGTACCAGGCATAATCGTAGCTACCTGTCTGTGTTCGTATAATGCCGCCGAGCCACACGCTCGTGAAACTGCCGAGCTGATGGCTCAGGAAGACGACGCCATAGAGTGTGGCGAGATATCGGGGCCCAAACACCTGGGCGACGATCCCTGAAGTGAGCGGTACTGTTGCGAGCCAGAGGAAGCCGACCGAGCAGGCAAAGATAATGACTGAGACTTTGCTGACTGGAACAATAAAGAAAATCAGGAATATGATGGATCGGGCCATATAGAGGTTCGCGAGTATATATTTCTTACGGACCTTGTCTCCGATAACCCCAGCAGTTTGCGTGCCAAACATGTTGAACAAACCGATGAGGGCAATTGCTGTTGCAGCCATAGCACCACCGACGACCGTGCCACTAAGATAATTTTCGAGGTGATTATTGATAAATTGTACCTGGAAGCCACAGACGTAGAATCCCATGACGAGAAGCCAAAAACCTCGATGTCCTCCTGCTTCTCGGATCGCTTGCCCGAGACTTTGATTATCTTTCTTGTTTAGTGTGTTGCTGGCGGCATGTGAAATGCAGAGAGTTAATGGCACGACCATCAGCGCCATTGTCGCAAGAACAATCGTGGCGAAGACCCAACCCTCCTGACCGATCATCCAGTTGCTCAGGGGAACAATGAGCATTTGCCCCGCGGTACCACCGGACACGACGACCGCAAGCCAGAAGGTTCGTCTTTCTTCTGGCGCAACGCGCCCGACGATTGAGAGAAGCATCGGCAGAGCAATACCACTGGATCCAATTCCCATTAAAAACCCGATGCTGAGAATCAAACCGGCTTCTGAAGTGGATTGAGACATCATGAAAAGGCCAAAGGCATAAACCAGCCCAGAGATCATGAGGACTTTTATGGGCCCCCAGCGGTCGGCAATGGCACCGACAAAAGGTGCTGCACAACCATAGATCAACACCTGGATGGCAGTTGCGAAAGACATCGGTTCAAAGTTTTGGACCAAGACACCCTGTGCATTCGTCGTCATGAACCCAAGTGATTCCGTAATGGGGCGCAAAAACATGCCAAGGCTTTGCCGTCCGCCATAGGCGAACAGTACGATGCCAACCGCAGAAATCAGCACGAAGTGGGGACTGCGCCAGAACGCCTTAGTCATTTGGTTTTCTCCGGAAAATGATCCAGCAGCTTACGCCGGTTGCGCGAGTCTTTCTACTGGCCGTTCCTTAATCGGCAGATGGAACAATGCAGCCAACATGCCGCCAAATATGATAACCCACCACCATTGATCATATGAGCCGGTTGCATCCCGGATGATACCACCCATCCAAGTGCTGAGGAATCCACCGATTTGATGGCTCAAGAAGGCAATAGCGTACAGTGTTGCCATGTAGCGTGGTCCAAAGAAGCCCGATACGAGCCCTGCTGTTAGCGGCACGGTTGCGAGCCAGAGAAATCCTATACTGGCGGCAAAGATATAGACCGACATCTGTGTTACGGGTGCCAGGAAGAATGCGAGCATGACGAGCGAGCGTCCGATGTAGAGACCGGCTAGCAGGTTTTTCTTTTTGTATTTGCCGCCGAGCATACCGGCGACAGCGGTCCCGATGACGTTGGTCAACCCAATGAGCGCGATGGCATGGGCGCCGATGGTGGCGCCTGTACCTGTATCTTCCAAATATTTGGGCAAATGGGTGACAACAAACTGAACCTGAAAGCCACAGGTAAAGAACCCAAGGCACAAATAGGTGAAACTCTTATGCCCACGGGCTTCTTGAAGCGCCTGTCCAAGTGTCTGTGTATCTTTTTTTTGATCGAGGGCTTCACCGCTTGATTTGCCGGCGACGAAAGCCATCGGCACGATGGCAAAGATAAACGCCGCGAGGATGATAATCGCGTCAGTCCAGTCCATGCGCTCTAGCAGGTAGCCATTGAGGGGCACGAGAAACATCTGACCACCGGTACCACCCGCGGAGACGATACCGAGCCACAGGCTACGCCTTTTTTCCGGAGCAACACGACCAACAACGGATAAAAGCATCGGTAGGCCACAGCCAGCCGCAGCGAGGCCGCTCAGGACCCCGACGCTAAGGGTTAGATGCATTTCCGACGAGGCGTGACCCAGAAGGAACATCCCGACGGCGTAGAGTGCGCCACCCGCGACAAGCATTTTGACCGGACCGAGCCATTTATCGGCGATAGCGGAGACAAAAGGCACACTGAGACCCACGATCAATGTCTGAAGACTGACCGCAAAAGAGAAGGGCTCTACCCGTCCACCGGCGATGGTATCACTAATTGGAATTAGAAATAGGCCGAAGCTTTGTCGGGTCCCGTAGGAGATCAGAATGATGAAGGTACAAAGAATAAGAACCAGATAGGGGCGGCTTTTCCACGGGATACTAGGCATCAAGAACACTCACAAACGAAAGGAAATTCAAGGCGTTGCTGGTGAAGCGGTTGTCCGGACAACAGGTTTTTCATCAATAGGCCAGTGCATGATGGCGGCAACAAAGCCAAGGATGATTGCGCTCCACCACATGACGTCATAGCCGCCTGTCATGTCAAAGACGATACCGCCAACCCAAATTCCCAGGAAACTACCGACTTGATGGCTGGTAAAAGCAAAGCCATACAGCATGGCCATATATTGGGTGCCGAAAATCTGGGCGACAAGGCCGCTGGTCAATGGAACCGTGCCGAGAAACGTGAGGCCGGTAAAAGCCGCAAATACAAGCGCACTCGTATCAGTCACAGGTAGCAAGACAAATATGATCATGCTCAAGGAACGAAAGATATAGAGCAAGGCGAGCATTAGTTTCTTGCTAAACTTGCCGCCGAGTGCGCCCCAAACAAAACAACCAAATATGTTGAAGAGACCAATGGATGCGAGAGCCCAGGCGGCGGTTTCGGCATCAATACCTGATTTATCCAAATAGTTTGGAAAGTGGCCTCCGATAAACATCGTTTGAAAGCCACAAACAAAGAACGCCGTGACGAGGAGTACATAGCCTTTGTGACCCAGCGCTTCGCGGATTGCCTCACCAGTGTTCTGCTTGACGGTGTTCGCGCCCTCGGGTGTTTGGGGTTTGCCAGCAATTGCTGCCGTGAGGGGGACGATGGCGATCATCAGCAGCGCTAAAACGACCAGAGCGACGGTGTATCCTGTGTCAGATATAAAATACTGCGCGAAGGGTACAACGATAACCATGCCGGATGAGCCGCCAGCGCTGGCAATACCGAGAAACAAGCTGCGGCGTTCTTCTGAAACGCTACGCCCAACGACAGCGAGAATGATGGGAAAGCTGGTGGCGCTCATTCCCAACCCTGTAACGAGTCCTGTCGATAGGGTGATGCCAAGCGGTGTTACGGACTCGGACATCATCCAGAGACCAGCGGCGTATATGATTAAGCCAGCGCTGACGACACGGCCTGCGCCAAACCGATCAGCGATATTTCCCCAGAATGGTTGTGAAAGGCCCCAAATAAGTGTTTGAAGCGCCATCGCGAAGGAGAATACGCCGATCTCCCAGCCTTGTGTTTTGGAAATGGGGGCTAGGTATAGGCCATATGTTTGGCGCGCACCGAACGATAGCAACAGGATGAGTGTTGCACAGGTCAGGATTACGACAGGGGTTCGCCAGGTTCGCGTCGCCATAGGACACCGGTTGTGGTTGAACGTCCTGCTTACCGCAGGACTGCCAGTCTGAGTTACAGTTTATACCCACGGAGCTGATACGGAAACAGCCGCCGCCAGTCTTTCTCGCCGGCGCTACACCAGTCTATTTGTGCCGAAATATAATCCGGGCTTTGGTCAGGTCATAAGGCGTCATTTCGACGTCGACCTTATCACCCTCGAGAACACGGATACGGAACTTGCGCATCTTGCCAGCAGTGTGCGCGAGCACTTCGTGGCCGTTCTCCAATTTTACTTTGAACATAGCATTGGGCAGCCGTTCCATCACGGTACCCGAAAATTCTAAGAGCTCTTCTTTCGCCATAATGCCTTCAATTTGCGTTGCGGTGGCGCATTAGTGCCCTGAAAGGTTCAATCGTCAAGGGTTTTCCCGGTTTCCTGGATTTTTCCGCCCGCAGTTATCCGCGTTTTTGAGGACATGACCTTGGGCAAGAAGGGCTCAAGGAGTAACATTCCACGATATCTGTATCTGAAAGGCTTTGCATGGCATTTGGTGGCCGCTTTGATGCGATTCTGTTTGCGTTGGGTAACAGGAACTACCGGATCTATACGGCGGGCAATATCTGTTCGCATTTCGGCATGTGGGCGTATCGGATCGCGTTGCAATGGCTTACCTGGAAGTTAACCGGTTCTGCCTTCTGGCTCGGTGCGATCGCGATGGCGGATCTGTTTCCAACTGTTTTTCTCGCGCCGATTGCTGGTGCGATTACCGAACGAGTCAATCGATTAGGCATGATGCGGTTTTCGATGCTATTTTCAGCCGCGCAAGCCGCTGTGCTGGCCTATTGTTGCTTTGCAGGCATTGTCACGATTGAACTCGTCTTCGTCCTCGCGCTCACTCTCGGGTTTGTTCTCGCAATAAATCACCCGGTACGGCTGGTAATTGTCCCCAATATGGTGGGGCGTGAAGCCTTGGCATCGGCAGTTGCGATAAATTCTCTTATTTTCAACGTCGCTCGCGTTGCTGGTCCATCTATCGCTGGTGGTATTATCGCGGTCTCGGGAGAAGAATGGATTGTCGGAGCCGGTATTGTTTTTGCCTTTAACGCTGCAGGAAACGGGATCTTTGCGATTGCCTTGTTTTCCATTCGGCTGGTTCAGGAGGGAATAGCCAGCTCTCGAGCTCCCTTAAAACAAATTCCCACAGAAATTCGGGCAGGGTTTAGCTACACGTTTTCCCACGCCGGACTCGGGACAATGATGATAATTCTTTTTATCGTTGGTGTCTGCGGTCGAACTTATATCGACCTATTCTCGGGGTTCGTTGAAACGATTTTCGACCTCGGCGCGGACGCGCTAGGCATGCTTGTGTCGTCGGTGGGCGTCGGCGCTGTCCTTGGTGGGTTTTGGCTAGCGCAGCGTGGGCATATTGAAGGGCTGACGCGGATCGTTCTGTTAAACATACTGCTCTTGGCTGTTGTTTTGATTGTTTTTGCCCTCTCGACAAATTTTTATGTTGCCGTTGCGGCTGTTTTAATTGGTGGGTTCGCGATGACGGTGGCAGGCACCGGTGAACACACGCTAATTCAGGCTTCGGTTGATGAACATATGAGGGGTCGCGTTGTAAGCCTGTATGGCGCTATTTCTCGCGGTTGCCCTTCACTGGGGTCTCTGATGATGGGTTGGATGGGCGATCATGTCGGGCTCCGATGGCCAATTGCCGGTGGCGCAGTGATATGTATCCTGCTGTGGGCATGGTTCTACCGTCGACGCACAATGCTCGCCAAGGCGCTGGAGACATCGCCACAGACAGGGCAACGCTGATATGTCGTCGCCAACCGGTATCGCCGCAATTGTCAGCGCGTTTTCCAATCGTAATTTTGCGCTCTACGCTTCCACAAATATTCTGTCTCACTTCGGGTCTTGGATTCAACGTGTCGCTATGGGCTGGCTCGCCTGGGAGCTGGAAAAATCCTTCTACTGGTTAGGCGTCGTCGCAGTCGCAGAACTTGCTCCGTCTGTTGTCCTGGCCCCCTTCGCCGGCGCGTTCGCTGATCGCGTCAATAGGTTGCGCGGGATTCAGGGAACCCAATCATTGGCGATGGTTCAGGCAATCATTCTCGCCGGAATAGCATTTTCCGGTGATGCGACTATTGGCTGGTTGGTTGGACTGGCCTTTGCGCGCGGTGTCATCATGTCATTCAATCAACCCCTACGCTTTTCTATCTTGCCTAGCTTAGTAGATCGTAAGGATTTGTCCTCAGCAATTGGGATAAACTCACTATCGTTTAACTTAGCGCGCGTGTTGGGACCTGCCGTGGCGGCTTTTATTGTTGCGCAGTGGGATGCCGGTACAGCATTTGCCGTGAATGCAGCTTCCTATTTCATCTTCATTACGGCTTTATTTTTTATTCGTCTCGATAACCCTTACGTGCCGGAGCCGCGTCCGCTTAAGAACGTGCCCGCAGAGATTGTCGAGGGTATACGCTATTGCCTCCAGATGCCGGGCATCGCGCCGCTATTTGTCTTGCTCAGCGTGGTCGCGATGTGTGGACGTGCTTATGCAGAGCTTCTGCCGGGGTTTGCTGATGTTGTATTCAGTAGTGGCGTTGATGGGCTTGGTTGGTTACACGCCGCAATCGGGGCAGGTGCTGTCCTGGGCAGCATTATCCTTGCGCGGCGGAGTACTGTTGTCGGGTTAACCCGTACTGTAGCCTGGAGCGTTCTTGTCGTTGGGTTGGGTTTGATCGCCTTTACTCTTACGGCCAATCTGTGGGTTGGCATGCTCTGTGTCGGAATAATCGGACTTGGGATGACCTTTGTTGGTGTCGGTGAGCAACAATTATTGCAAAATGCTGTTTCTGGCGAGGTTCGTGGCAGGGTCATGAGCCTCTATGGAATGATTTCGCGCGGTGGGCCTGCATTCGGTGCTTTTTTAATGGGGGCAGCGGCGGATTGGATCGGTTTACAAATCCCGGTCGCCGCAGGGGGGGGGTGTGCTGCATAATCCTGTTTTTCTGGGTCTTGAAAAAAGCACCGGAAATGGCGAAGTCTTTGGAGAAGGAGCCGGACCGGTTTTGAAAAAAATCAGTCTATGTTTAGAGCGAATGATGCGATCTCTGGTGATTTTAACTATTTCGTTTTTAGTGAGCGTGCCGTCGGCGGCGCGTGAAGTTCGGGTGACGGATGTTTCGAGTTTGCTTCGGGCTATTAAAGTAGCACAGCCTGCTGACAGAATTGTTTTGCAGCCGGGTCGGTATCGTTTGAACAAGATATTGATTACCCGTCCTGGTGCGGCCGAAGCCCCAATTACAGTAACCGCCCTTAATCCCGCCCAGACCCAGATCGAGACGAACGCCGTTGAACTGTTCAAACTTGATGCACCTTACTGGGTTTTCGAAAATTTGGATATCCGTGGCAGCGAGAAATCCCATCACGCGTTTCATATTGTTGGGCGCGCAGATCACACTGTGCTGCGTGGCAATCACATTGTTGGATTTCACGCCTCGGTAAAAGGTAATCCGCAAAAGAACGTATCTCCGGACAATGTCGTTATTACGGGAAATGCTTTTTACAATGATGCCCCGAGAAAGACGGCAGAACCGGTTACCCTGATTGACGTTGTTGGCGGTGATAAATGGAAAATTTCCGAAAACTTCATCGCTGACTTTGGCAAAGACGGCGGCAATCGAATTAGCTATGGAGCCTTTCTAAAAGGTGGTGGCAAAGGCGGAATTTTTGAACGCAATCTGGTGGTGTGTGAATGGCGAAATAAAGGTCTGCCCCGTGTAGGGCTCTCATTCGGGGGTGGCGGGACCTTCCAATGCACTGGACCTGATTGCCCCCTCGAACATAAAAACGGGGTCATGCAGAACAACGTGATCATTAATTGCCCGGAAGCGCCGGGTGTTTATATCAACCGGTCACGGGATATATCGATCCATCACAATACGATCTTTAGTTCCTGGGGCATTCTGCTGCGTTTTCAGGACACGTTTGCCAAGGTTCAGAATAACATTATGTCTGGTGCCGTTTCGCTACGGAGGGGCGCTGATGTCAAATCCGATGACAACATCCAGACGGGGTATTCCTTTATCGCCTATATCCCAATCATTGCCCGAAAGCTCAAGGAACGTATTTCAGATTATGACGTGAAATATGACAGCTGGATCGAAAAGGCTGATGTCATAAAGATAAATTCAACAATCGATGGGGTTACCGATTGGTTGTCCAAAAGTTCATTGGGCCGCGGTGACGAAGTGTTGAAATCTCTCTTTCGCAACCCGGGTCAGGCGAACTTCAGCCTGCGAGAGGGCGTTGCGCCACCGACAGTGCCCTACGATTACGGCAAGGTGCAAACAGATTTTTGTGGGCGTGAGCGGGGAAAGGTGATCTTCCCTGGCGCAATCGACTTTAGTGCCGGTCCGTGCGATGTGCTGAAGCTACGAAATAGAATACTGAACCGGTTCGGCATCCGCTATTGAACGCTGTTGGCTTCCCGTACCATAGCGATAAGAGATGATTTCAGTAGATATTCGTGACAGGTATCGTGATCGTCAGTGATGGCACCAAGGGCGTCTAGCTTCTGACGCCGAATATCCATATCGCTTTCCTGCAAGAGTTCTTTATTTTGAATGGATTGTGCTTGCACATATTTCTTGGCCATCGTCCGGCGCTGGCGATCATATTGTGCGAGCAAAGCGTCATCCCCCTCACCACGCCAAATGCGTACTAATTTCTCGGCGATATTCAGGCCGTCGTGGATGCCGCCATTCATACCCATGCCGCCGAGTGGATTGTTCACGTGGGCTGAATCGCCAGCCAAGACCGTGCGTCCCACATGAAAAGTCTCAGCGACACGCTGATGCACATTGTAGAGGTTACGATGAATGATTTCGTAGTTTGTGGAATAGGGCAGGCATTCGGCGTACTTGTCTTTCACCCAATCCAGACTTTTGACATATTCATCCGGCTCATCGCCGGATGCAGGCAATAAAATTCGCCACAATCCGCTCATGTCGTCGCCGGCAACTTTAATTAACGCACACCATTGGTCAGGATGGGCGACATAGTTGCGATAGCGGTGATTGCCAGCGTCTGGTGCACCGAAGTCGAACTTGGTCGTTGCAATGACAAAACGTTCACCCCAGGTGAACCCGGGAAAATCGATATCAAGCGCTTTGCGAATAATGCTGCGACCGCCATCGGCGGCGATTAGATAGCGTCCAGTATGAGTTTCAATTTCGCCATCGGGATTCTTTACCGATAACTCCACACCGTCATCGTCCTGTTTCAGACCGACGGCTTCATAGGGGCGCATTAAAGTGAAATCAGGTAATTTCTCTGCGTGCTCCCGGGCGATGTTGATGACCTTGTGCTGCTCGACCTGAAGCGCGTAAGGAAATGGCGTCTCGTCAGCAATAATTCCATAATCGAATTCGGCAACGACACGATCATCATATCGATCGCGGAACTGAAAAACTGCTGACACCAGCCCTTTGGCTGCCATCTCGTCTGTCATATCGAGTTCTGACAGCATTTCGAGAGTAGATGGATGAACTGTCGAAGCCCGGTGATCTGTTGTTGTTTCTGGCAAGGAGTCAAAAACCGTGACGGGGATACCCTGACGAGCGAGATAGTAGCCGGAAATCATACCGACCGGGCCGGCACCTGCGATAAGAACGCGATTGTCTGGAGTCATTGGACAGAAACACTACTTTGAAATTAAGGTCGCCGGACCTTACAAGCAGGGTACCCCGCGTCAACCCCTCAGGGTTCTTGAGCGCGCATCCCAAGATAAAGGCCGGCAAATATGAGCGCGATGGCGATGCTGTGAAACAGTTCAAAACTCTCATTCAATAGCAAAACGGAAAGAACCGTTCCGAAGGCAGGAATGAGATAGCTCGAGAAACCTGCGGCGTTCGGTCCAGCGACCTCGACGCCTTTATTCCAAAACAAATAGGCGATTACTGATGGAAATATCGCCGTGAAGAGGATGAGGCCGACATTTTTGAAATCCAGGTCAAAGAATTGATCCTGCGAGATTTCCCAGATGTAGAACGGAAGAACCATTGGTAAAGATAAGCCCGTTAAAACAAGGATCAAACCGAACGGGTCGAGACCAGGCGGCAACCATTTTAGGCAAACTGTGTAGATCGCCCAGGAAGTCATAGCAGCGACGATAAATAGATCTCCGACCCCGAATTCCATTGTTGAAATGGCACCTAAGTCAACATTCAGAATAATTACCAGAGAACCAATGATTCCAAGCAAGGTGCCTGCAATAACGGCGGGGGTCAGCCTTATGCGCAAAATGATGAAAGACACAATGACGATTGCAATTGGCGTCGCGCCGCTAAGAACGGACGCGTTAATTGCTGTCGTGATCTGAAGGCCTAGAAAATAAAATATCGTGAATCCGGTTATGCCCGTGAACGATAATCCACACATCATCAACCAATGTTTCTGGTAGATCGCTCGTTGTTGCCAGAAAGGTTTATGAGCAAAAGGCAGAAATACCAGAAACGCGATAGCCCAACGCCAAAATGTAAAGCTATGGGGAGGAATTTCTCCCGCAGAAGCGCGAACGGCAACAGCAGTGGCTGACCAAAATACAGCAGTCATGATGAGCATACCGTGCGCGACCCAAATCGGAATGCTGGGTTTGCTTGATGTTGTTGTCTCAGGGGATGCCATGAGTTTTCTATTTTGTTAGGGAGCTGGATAACGACACGAATTGACCGACAAGGCAATGGACAGACTTGACAGTCTTAGGGCAGGAGATCACGCTTAGAGAGTGACCTGGGGTGTCCGTCAGGACTGAGAGAACACCCATCGAACCTGAACTGGTTGGAACCAGCGTAGGGAGCCGTCACGCAGGGCTTCTTTCCCGGCGTTAGCAAGATGGCTTCTTGAGATATTGGAGCTATTGCAGCGATGATTGCCATAATCGGCGGAGGAATTTGTGGACTCGGTATTGGTTGGCGGCTCGCTCAGGCAGGCGAGGATGTCACCGTGTACGACCGCGGTGTTGCGGGGATGGAAGCGACCTGGGCGGCCGCCGGTATGTTGGCGCCCCAGGCGGAGGCCGAACACGGCGAAGAGGCATTGCTTCCACTGGCTTTGGAAAGCCGCGCCATGTGGAAAGAGTTTGCTGCTGAGCTTCTTGCGGTAACCGGGATAGACGTCGATTACCGGGAAGAGGGCACAATGGTGGTTGGGCTTGATCGTGACGATGTCGAACATCTCGAACATCGCTTCTCATATTTTCAATCGCTGGGTCTCGATGTTCAATGGCTTAGTGGTTATGAAGCTCGCAAACGCGAACCGCACCTCGCCCGTGCCGTTGGCGGTGCGGTATATAGCGCCTTAGATCATCAGGTGGATAATCGGAAGGTTGCTGAAGCACTACGATCTGCCTTTGTAGACGCCGGGGGCACACTCAAGGAAAATGTTGAAATAATCGGGGTTGCAACGGCAGCTGGACGGGTTTCAGCAATTGAAACAGCGGACGGTTCAATTGAAACCGACACGGTTGTGTTGGCTGCTGGTGCTTGGTCGCGCAAATTGGGCGGATTGCCAGAGACTAGCCGCCCGCCGGTTCGTCCGTTGAAAGGACAGATGGTTGCCGTTCAGATGGAGCCGCAATATCCCCTGATCGAAAGCGTCATCTGGGGGCCAGGCAACGGTGTGGTGCCGTCTATTTATCTCGCGCCGAAAAGCAATGGCCGCCTTATCATTGGCGCAACGGTCGAAGAAATGGGGTTCGACATCGACCTCACGGCTGGGGGTGTTATGGAACTCTTGAAACTCGCTTGGGATATGCTGCCAGGCATTTACGATTTGCCGTTGGTCGAAAGTTGGGCGGGTTTGCGACCCGCGAGTCGGGACGATGCGCCTATACTGGGGCCGACCCCGACACCCGGGCTCATCTTGGCAACGGGACATCACAGGAATGGTATTTTATTAGCACCGCTGACGGCGAAGGCGATTAGTGATTTTGTTCGTCAGGGCGAGGTTGGTAGCTCTATTAAGCCATTTCTGCTAGATCGGTTTGAAAAGGCGGTTACTGCAAATGTATAGCGGTGGACTAGATATATTGTTGGGGATGTTCATTTGAGTGACACGATCTCTATAAATGGTGAACTCAGGTCATTAAGCGCTTCGATACTTGTTGAGGTGCTCGAAGAAATCGGTGTCGATAGCAGTAAAGGCGGTGTTGCTGTAGCACTCAATGGAGAGGTTGTACCGCGGGCCGATTGGCCTCAAACTTCAATGAAACCCAACGATAAAGTGGAAATCGTGCACATCGTGCGCGGAGGATAATATGGACGCTAAAGTCGCAAACAACGAGTTTACTATCGCTGGCAAAACGTTTTCCTCGCGTTTTCTAATCGGTACCTCACGATATCCAAATCAACAAATTATGATGGATGCGATTGAGGCAAGTGGCGCTGAAATCGTTACCGTTGCCGTGCGCCGCGTTAGCCAAGATAGCGGCGGCGAAGGGCTATATGACCTTCTTGGTGACAGGTTTCATCTTCTCCCGAATACGGCGGGATGTTTTACCGCCCGAGATGCCGTGGTGACAGCTGAGTTGGCGCGGGAAGCCCTGGAGACGAATTGGGTCAAGCTTGAGGTCATTGGCGACGATGAAACCTTGTTCCCCGATGTCGAGCAGTTATTGCGAGCTGCTGAAGAGTTGGTAGGTAAAGGTTTTATCGTTTTGCCCTATTGCAATGATGATCCGATAACCTGCAAAAAGCTTGAAGACATTGGTTGCGCGGCGGTTATGCCGCTTGCGGCGCCGATTGGTTCTGGCATGGGTATTCGGAACCCCTACAATCTCAGAATTATTCGTGAGCAATGTTCAGTTCCAATCATTGTCGATGCTGGGGTTGGGACGGCATCCGATGCCGCGGTCGCGCTTGAGCTTGGGTGCGATGGTATTCTGCTGAATACAGCGGTTGCTGGCGCACGGGATCCCGTAAAGATGGCGACCGCCATGAAGCTTGGGATCGAAGCTGGCCGATATGCATATGAAGCGGGGAGAATTCCACGTCGATTATATACAACGGCGTCCACGCCCACCGACGGCGCCATCGAATTGTGACCAATCCGATTCCGGTCCCAGCTGTCTTGGTCATAACTGATCCGCCCCCGGTACCGCGAACAATCGAAGATGCTGTCTTGCAAACCCTTGATGCCGGTTGCCGCTGGATCATGTATCGTGAAAAAGAAGCGTCTGCAGAGAATTTCCGACTTGTAGCCAAAATTCTTGCCGATCTCTGCCTTTCGTATGGCTCTGTACTTAGTATCAACGGCGACATCCAAGTAGCTCGAGAGGTTTGTGCTGGAGGTGTTCACCTTCAATCGACCGACGAAATTGGTCTTGCTCGGACGGCATTACAATCAGGTGCTCCCGTTGGTGTTTCATGTCATTCGATTGCTGAAGCCCAATGCGCAGAGTTGGCAGGCGCCGACTATGTAACCCTAAGTCCGATATTTGAAACAGCCAGCAAACCAGGATATGGCCCCGCATTAGGCTTGGGTGGATTGGGAGAAGCGACGGAATGCCTCACAATTCCCGTCATCGCACTTGCTGGCATTTCGTCCAATAACGCTGCTGATTGTATTCATCACGGCGCGCAAGGCGTCGCCGTGATGGGTGGCGTTATGCGTGCTTCTGACATTGAAGTGGAAGTTAAGGGTTTGATTTCAGCGCTGGCTTAAAAGGCCACGTACCTGTCCTTCTCGCGGTCTGCAGAAGAAATCGTGTTCGTGTTTACGGAATGAATTGCTCATTCAAGATTCGTTCTTCGAGATCGTGCTCTTCGTCGAACAGTAGTTTTAATGAAATGTCTTTTTGTTGAAGAATGGTTACGGATTTTACATTCCGGACTTCAGTGTAGTCGGCAACGGCACTGACGGGCCTTTTCTTAGGCTCCTGAATTTCCAATTTTATTTTTGCACTGTCGCGAAGCAAGGCGCCACGCCACCGGCGCGGTCGAAAGGCACTTATTGGTGTAAGCGCCAGCAACTCGGCCCCAAGTGGGATTATCGGTCCGTGCGCCGAAAGATTGTAGGCAGTGCTGCCCGCTGGCGTGGCGACGACCGCACCATCGCAAATCAGCTCTTTCATTCGTACTTTGTCGTCGATACTGACGCGAAGGTTTGCGGCCTGGCGTGTCTGCCGCAAAAGGGCGACCTCATTAATACAATAGGCGTCCTTTTTGACGCCGGTCACCGTTTTCACTTTCATGAGGAGCGGGTGGAGTTCAATTGGCCTCGCTCTTTCAAGGCGCTTGAGAAGGTTAGCTTCCTTGAACTCATTCATAAGAAAACCGACTGTACCCCTGTTCATGCCGTAGATCGGGATGTTCAGTTCAAAACACTGATGCATTGTTTGCAGCATTGTTCCGTCACCACCTAGGACGACAGCGATCTCGGCCTTCTTGAGGGAGACATTCCCATAGCGTTTACGAAGGCGCTGGCAAGCGCTTCGCGCTGCAGGTGTGCTTGAACTAATGAAGGCGATACGGTCGACGGTCATGATGGATTTGAATTTTGCAGGAAAACGACTTTATGTACAGGAGCCTAAAAATTTTCGTTTGAGGACGAAGCCTAGTCGTGATGTCACTTGATTGAAAGTTTTAGACGTTTGACAATTTCTTTGTGTCCTTCACGTTTTGCATGGTCAAGGGCCGATACACCATTATCGTCACGTCGGTTTGGATTGGCTCCTGCAGCGAGCAGCTGGTTGACGATTTTCGTGTGACCGTTCCAGGCGGCTCTCATTAACGCGGTTACATTCTCGTCATCGGCGATGTCAAGTTCTGCCCCGGCTTCGATCAGGGTTGTAACCACTGGTGATTGTCCGTTGATCGCGCCCCACATGAGCGGTGTCCTTTTCTTTTGATCTGCGATCTCGATATCAGTTCCATGATCGAGCAATATCTCGATAATTTCTCGACGACCGCGCCAGGCGGCGTTGATCATCGCGGTCTTCCCGTCGATATCCTGACCGTCGACGTCAGCGCCTTGTAACAGCGCATCCAAGAGGTCTTTAACTTCACCACGCGATGCTGAACTGCGCAATTTGTCATTAGATTTCGTTCTTTCATCTCCTTCACTGCCACCGCCAAAGGAAATGGGTAGCAAAGAAAATAAACCTTTCAGTTCCCTTCTCAGTCTGCGCGATTTTAAAATTTCGGAAGCCCGCATAATTCTTTCGAGTGGTTTGCGAGCGGCTGCGGCAAATCTATTTCCTTGTTGGGCAGCCGCCCAAAACCAGGCGTCCGCTTGTGCAAGATCCCGGTTTCTCCCCGGTTTCAAGGCAAGGTACCCAAGCAATACATGCGCTTTGGCATAGCCACGGTCAGCAGATTTTTGTAACCACTCTTGCGCAGTATCAAAGTCTTGCTCAGCCCCTTGGCCTCGTAACAGCAGTTTGGCTATGTTGTACTGGGCATTTGCGTGTCCGGATTTAGCCGCCACCTCGATCCGCTTAAAATTTCTTTTTTGGCGCTCGACTCTCTCCGCCGTCTGATTTCCTGCGGGCGTTCTACTGACTTCAGATAGTAATTGCGGGTTCTGTTCTTCGATTACGTCGATAAGAGCCTTCGCTGATCGAATGGGGCGGCTTGGCGTCAATAGAGCTCCGAATTCTTTACCTTCGCTACTCCCTGATTCGCCGACTTTGCCGCCACCAGCACCGCTACTATCGGATCCATCGGCTCCACCACCGCCGCGTCTGGTGCGCGGTTTTTCAATAATGGAATTCTTTTTCACAGAGTTGTCCGACTGTTTCTTTGGTGCTTGAGCGAGCTTGATGGTCTCCGATTTTTGAGTATTGCTTTTGGGTGGTGTCGGTTCTGTGATAGCCGGTACTGGATGTGACGGCTTGCGCTCTGCTGTTTGTTTCTTAGGTGGTGTCTTCTTCTTGTGGTTTGCTTCGGTAGCCGTGGTTTCTTGGGTCTTTGACGGTTCTGGTTTGGTTTCTGTCTTCGTCGGAGCAGGTGTCGGTTTCTTTTGCGCTGGCTGCTGTTTATTTTTGTTTATTGCAGCTGTCTGTTTTTCGATAACCTTTTGTACGGCTGTTGGTACTTTTGATGCTGAGATGATTTGGATGTCAATGCTTGGTGCGCTTTGACCGGTATCGTCGGCAACCTTTTCGTCGATTTCTTGGCCTTTTGCAGTATCGCGGGTGACCTCTATCTTTTCCGACTTTGTCTTGGCAACGGCTTTTGCCTTGCGGGCACCTGCCTGAGACTTTGTATCGACTGTTTCAGGTTCTTTCTTATCCTGATTCAGAGCGAGCGTCAGGACTGGTAGCCCAACTAGAAGCAAAACTATCGGGCCAACATGGAGAAGCGTTGAAAGTGTGGCTCCGAGCCACATTTCCTTAATACTGCGTCGCATAGCCATAAGGCGGTTATTAAAGCAGAGCTTTAGCTAAATGTCCGATACATAAGTTGCGTAGCGGTGAAAAATTTCCCGCCGTTATTCTGCGGCTTTCTCTTCCGTTTCCGCGGCATCTTCACCAGAAGTGTCTTCATCGGTGGTGTCTTCAACGCTTACTTCTGTTGCAGTATCGTCAGAAACAGTTTCATCTTCTTGCTGTGCTGCTTCGATTTGATCGTCTTCATCGAGAGAGCGACCTTCGACCTGGGCGATTGCTTCTTCTTCAGAGCGGGCAACGTTTGCGGTCACTGAGACGCTTACTTCAGGGTGCAGTCTGACAATAACCTCATGCATACCGACGGTTTTGATTGGGCGTGCCATTTGGACTTGCTTACTATCGACAGTAAACCCGGCATCGGTGATTGATTGAGCAATGCTGCGAACTGTAACGGATCCATAAAGTTGGTCGTTGTCGCTCGCTTGACGAACGATTGTAATCGAGAGGCCGTCGAGTTTCTTCGAAACGGCATCAGCTTCGTTCTTAAGCTCAAGGTTTGATGCTTCGAGTTGTGCCCGCTGGGTCTCGAATAGGTCCTTATTTTCCTTGGTTGCTCTTAAAGCCTTTTTTTGGGGAAGGAGATAATTCCTTGCAAACCCGGGGCGTACGGCTACGACGTCGCCCATTTGGCCAAGTTTCTCAATCCGTTCAAGAAGGATTACATCCATCACTCATTCTCCTGATCTCTGTCCGGCGGCGCAAAGCGCTGCCGTAACGATACCCATTGTTCCAAAACACCTAATAACACAACTAACGCCGATAACCACCCAACTACGACCAAGAGGAAATAAGCGCCGAAAAGGACCGGTCCGCGAGCGGAAACGCGTCGCGAAAGCGTGTGTATAACCGCTAGGCCCAAAAGAAAAAAGGGTGTTGATAGCAATGGTGACGCATTCCTACCAAAATCCCCGATTACTCCCGAAAAAAAAAGACATTAAAATTGCCATTGCTAACGCGAGGCTCATCCAATTCGGTAGCTCAATGCTACTGTAACTGGGTATTGGTCTAATTGCATGGCCAAGACGGGCTAAAACATTCTGCGCCAAAGTCGCGTTGACAATTGAAATTAGAAGCCACACTGACAGCAACATTCCTGGGAGAAAGCGTGCAATTCCTTCGAACGGAATAGTAATTTGCGGATTCGCCGCAGTGACTCGTGAAAATACCGTCCCAAGCAAGCGTTCCGATTTGCCGGTGAGGCCGCCTTCGTCGCCAAGAAAATAAAGTGAGATAATTGCAAGAACGATGAGGCCATAAGCTGTTAGACAGCCGAGGGTCAATCCGATGGGGTACCATTCCAGTTTCCCGGGGGTGGAACCAGGTCGTGAGAATAAGGATTGGCGGATGACGATAAGGGCAGGGATGGCAGCAATTGCTATGTAAATACCTGACGCCGTTGCATGAATACCGAGCATAATCGCAATTGCGGCTATTAGCGCCGCGATGGCTGAATTTAGAAGCCCTTGGGATAAACCGACTGCTAAGACCGGTACCGACGCTAAATAGGTCAAGGCAATTGCTCCGGGCGCACCGGTTCTGACGGCAAGAAAGAAGGCAGCACTTGCCAATCCCCCAACGAGGGCGATGAGAAGCCCTCTGGTCACGATGAGGTGGTCCCTAGGAGCTTATTCGACAACGAAGGGTAAGAGCGCAAGGTTGCGCGCACGTTTGATGGCACGGGCCAATTCACGCTGTTTCTTGGACGAAACTGCTGTAATTCTCCGAGGAACGATTTTTCCGCGCTCGGAAACGAACCGCTGCAACAGCTTTGTGTCTTTATAATCGATTTTCGGAGCATCAGGAGAAGAAAAGGGGCAACTCTTTTGCCGCCGAAAGAAAGGTTTACGACCGCCTCTCATTTATCTTCTCCTTCGTTTTCGCTAGCGGCAGGAGCGTCGGCTTTTGCTTCGGCGCTTTCCGTTTCTATTTCCGCTTTAGCTTTAGATTCTGGTGCTTCGTCCGTTTTATTTTCGCTCCGGTCGTCGCGTCGACTACGCTCGTCACGTGAATTCTTGTTACGCATCATGATAGATGGTTCAGCATCCAGCTCATCGACACGAATGGTCATAAGACGCAGTACATCTTCATTTAACCGCATGTTACGTTCAAATTCTTTGACCGCTGGAGCCGGAGCGTCGAGGGCCAGCATCGTATAGTGGCCTTTTCGGTTCTTTTTTATCCGATAAGCGAGACTTTTAAGCCCCCAATATTCGGTCTGGGCAACGTTCCCACCACCTTCAGTGACAATAGCAGACATACTCTCAGTCAGTGCCTCTACTTGGGCAGCTGAAATATCCGGTCGTGCTATGAACACGCTCTCATAATAAGGCACGTTCGAAACTCCTCGTTTATGCCATATAGCCAGAAACAAGCCTGGCTAAAAATCCGTTTAAAAACAGTCATTTAGAAAATGACACCCTGAAAACCCACCAAAAATGAGCTTTTAGGCGCTTCAGGGCGCGCATATATACACGATTGAGACCTGTGTGCAAGCATATGAAATGCCTTTCGGTCGCTTGACAGATTAGCGCTCTCCGCTATCACTGGCGCTATCGCGCCCCCATACCTAGAGGAGAGAGAAGGAGATGACGATTGCGTTAGTTTTTCCCGGTCAGGGATCACAAGCCGTTGGTATGGGAACCGCTCTTGCAGAAGCCTTTCCGGTAGCGCGGGAAACGTTTGAGGAAGTCGACGAAGCCCTGAAGCAAAATATGTTCAAGCTGATGTCAGAAGGTCCTGTAGAGACGCTAACCTTAACAGAAAATGCCCAGCCGGCCCTGATGAGCGTTAGCCTGGCAGTCATGCGTGTCCTGGAGAGCGAAGGGAAGTTTGATATTTCCTCTGGCGCCGCTTGTGTTGCGGGCCATTCTCTTGGCGAGTATTCGGCATTGGCAGCGGCGGGCAGTTTTACGATTGCGGATACAGCCAAACTTTTGAAAACAAGGGGGCAAGCTATGCAACAAGCTGTTCCTGTAGGTGAAGGTGGCATGGCGGCTTTGTTGGGTGCGGACTTGGAGGCGGCAACAAAATTGGCAGAAGCAGCGTCGGAGGGAGAGGTCTGCTCTCCTGCTAATGATAATGCTTCTGATCAAGTTGTTATATCCGGCGCAGCAGCGGCAATTGATCGTGCAGTGGCCTTGGCTCCAGAACACAAGATCAAACGAGCAATACCGCTACAAGTTAGTGCGCCTTTTCACTGCAGTATGATGGCACCCGCTGCCGACGTGATGCGCGATGCCCTTGCGAATGTAGATGTCGCACCACCTTTGGTACCCCTTATAGCTAATGTAACCGCAAAACCAGTTCAGGAACCGGATACGATCTGCCGGCAGTTGGTTGATCAAGTTACCGGTCTGGTCCGCTGGCGTGAATCCGTGCTGCAAATGAAGGCGGATGGCGTTGATACAGTAGTTGAGATTGGTTCTGGCAAAGTCTTGGCGGGGTTGATGCGACGTATTGATCGCGAGATGTCAGGCTTATCAGTCTCGAACCCCGAGGGCGTCGAAAATTTTCTCGGCACCCTTTGATAGTTTTAGAATGGAGTTAATTCATGTTTGATCTAACAGGACGGTCGGCACTGGTGACCGGTGCAAGTGGCGGAATTGGCGGTGCAATTGCTAAGGCCTTGTACGATCAAGGGGCGACAATAACCCTCACGGGTAGAAACGAATCCGCCTTACAGAATATTGCTGAAACCCTTGGCGAACGAGCGCACGTTTTAGTCGCAGATTTATCTGACAGCGATGCCGTCAATGGTTTGATTGGTGCAGCCAATGACGCAATGGGAGGCCTGGATATTCTGGTCAACAACGCGGGTTTGACACGTGATGGTCTCATGATGCGTATGAAGGACGACGATTGGGCCGAAGTTCTCGAGGTCAATCTAACGGCTGGCTTTCGTCTCGCCCGGGCTGCTTTGAGAGGCATGATGAAATCCCGTTATGGCCGGATCATCAACATCACGTCGGTCGTTGGTCAATTGGGTAATCCGGGTCAGGCAAACTATGTCGCGTCAAAGGCAGGCATGACGGGGATGTCTAAAGCGCTCGCTGCTGAAGTGGCATCGCGCGGCATTACAGTAAACTGTGTCGCCCCGGGATTTATCACGACAGCTATGACAGATTCGTTAAACGATGATCAGAAACAAACTATGCTAGATAGGATACCTGTCGGGCGATTTGGTGCTCCCGAAGACGTCGCAGGTTGCGTCAGCTTTTTGGCTAGTGAAGCAGGTGGTTACTTGACAGGACAGACTCTGCATGTAAATGGGGGCATGGCGATGGTATAGGCCTAGGCTTGGCTCATTCAGGGCTGTGCGACTAGACCCGATTCGACATAAAATTATGGATTATTATTGGCCTGAAAGGGCCATCAATTTAATGAGGGAAAGCTGGTATGAGTGATGTAGCGGAGCGCGTCAAAAAGATCGTCGTAGAACATCTGGGTGCAGATGAGGATAAGGTTACGGATAGTGCCAGCTTTATCGAAGATCTGGGCGCCGACAGCCTTGATACGGTTGAGTTGGTAATGGCGTTTGAAGAAGAGTTTGGCTGCGAAATTCCAGATGATGCTGCAGAAAAGATTCTGACAGTTAAAGACGCTATTTCGTTTATCAGCGAAAACTCAGACGGTTAAGTTAATCACGGTTTCGGGTTCGTCGGATAATTTCGGCGACCCGAATGCACGTGACTTTTAACGACTGAATGAACCGAATGAGACGTGTCGTAATCACCGGCATCGGGATGGTCAGCCCGCTGGCCTCAGGCGCAGAGCCTAGTTGGCAGCGGTTGACGAACGGCGGCTGCGGAATTGACAAAATCGAATCATTTGATGTTTCCGACCTCCCGGTAAAGATTGGGGCGGAAGTACCGCTTGGTGATGAAGCCGATGGCTATTTCGATTTTGATCGTTGGGTTGATTCGAAGGATCGTCGGAAGAACGACAATTTTATCATTTTTGGTATTGGGGCTGCTTCCCAGGCGATTGCCGATTCTGGCTGGCAACCCGACGGTGAAGAAGACTGCGCCCGTACCGGTGTCATGATTGGTTCTGGGATTGGTGGATTGCCGGGAATTTATGACGCTTCGGTCGCGCTCTATACCAAGGGGCCGCGTCGGGTCACGCCATTCTTTATTCCGTCCACGCTAATTAACCTAGTGTCAGGTCAGGTTTCCATAAGGTATGGCTTCACTGGGCCGAACCACGCGGTAGCGACGGCGTGTGCAACAGGGTCACATTCGATAGGCGATGCTGCCCGATTAATTCAGTTTGATGATGCGGATGTTATGGTCGCTGGTGGTGCCGAAGCAGCCATCTGCCGTATTGGTATCGCCGGATTCGCCGCCGCGCGAGCTCTTGCGAGTAATTTTAACGATGATCCAAAAGGAGCGTCACGTCCTTGGGACAAGGCTCGTGACGGTTTCGTAATGGGTGAAGGTGCTGGTGTTGTGGTTCTTGAAGAACTTGAACATGCAAAGAAACGCGGTGCTAAAATTTATGCGGAAGTTGTTGGCTATGGATTGTCTGGCGACGCGCACCACGTTACCGCTCCAGCCGAAAACGGTGCTGGCGCAACCCGCGCGATGAAAATGGCGATAAAGCGCGCTGGCATCAACTTAGAAGATGTCGATTACGTAAATGCTCATGGAACATCGACGCCACTTGGCGATGAGATTGAACTGGGTGCGGTGAAACGTTTGTTCGGTGAACATGCCTATTCACTATCTATGTCTTCTACTAAATCGGCGATCGGACATTTGCTGGGCGCTGCCGGAGCGGTTGAGGCCGTTTTCTCTGTCTTGGCTATTCGCGATAATATTGTGCCCCCTACGCTCAATTTAGATGATCCGTCTGATGGCTGTGATATCGATCTGGTGCCGCATACGGCGAAGGAGCGTCCGGTTAGTATCGCGATGTCTAATTCGTTTGGCTTCGGCGGTACAAACGCAACTCTCATCTTTAAAGAAGCCCCCTGACGATGATGCAGCGGACATGGGTCCGCATGCTCTTGGTGATGAGCAGCGTAATTTTACTCCTCGGAGTAGGAAGCTATCTGATCGCGCAAGATCGGTATGTGCGCCCAGGGCCGCTAAAGAATTCAAAAACTATAATTATAGAAAAAGGTGGTAGCGTCGCAAAGATAGCCTCACACCTTTTGGCCTTAGACGTCATAGACAATGCGGTAATATTTCGACTTGGTGTTGAATATGATGGCTTGTCCGCAAAGCTTCGTGCGGGGGAATACTCGATCCCCGCTGGTTCTAACATGCGGTCTGTTGCCTCGATACTCGCCTCGGGTAGAACCGTTAAACGGCGTCTCACAATTGCTGAAGGGCTTTTGACCTTCCAAATTTTGGAAGCGGTTCGAGTGGCGCCTGGCCTTACGGGTGAAGTACAAAGCACCGTTTTACAAGAAGGTGTTTTTCTTCCAGAAACATATTTTTATTCCTATGGTGACAGCCGTGAGAACTTACTTATACGGATGCGCCACAAGTTAAGAAGTGAGTTGACGCGTATTTGGCAACAACGCCCAGCAGGATCTCTGCTGAAAACGCCTAATGAGGCGCTTGTTTTAGCATCCATCATCGAGAAGGAAACCGGAAGGCAGGCTGAACGCACGCATATATCTGGCGTGTTCCATAATCGCTTGCGACGCCGTATGCCGCTGCAATCCGACCCAACCGTGGCATATAGTGTGACATTAGGGAGGTCCGTTCTCAAACGTCCACTTACAAAGTCAGATTTACGGACCACATCGCCCTTCAATACCTATCTCAGTAGGGGGTTGCCACCGAAGCCAATTGCAAATCCGGGCATTGCGGCAATACGCGCCGCCGTTCTGCCAATGAAAACTTCTAATTTGTATTTTGTTGCCGACGGAACAGGTGGCCATGCTTTCGCACAAACGCTGCGAGAGCATAACCGTAATGTTGCGAAGTGGCGCAAATCGAACAAAAAGAAGCCGTGACAAAATTTGGCTTAAATTGACAAACCCCATTTCGATGAGTATGCCCCCTACGGGATAAATTTTGACTATTGGTGAAAACGGGTTGGGACAACTATCAGCATGAGGAATTCATGAAAAACGAAGCGGAAGCTGCGACGCAGCAAGTAATGGAGTTAGCAACGACGTACGGTATGGATGTCGTTGCGGCGCTCGCGATTTTAATTATTGGTTGGATGTTTGCGGGTTGGGCGGGCAAAAAAACTCGATCAGCCCTGACTAAATCCCAAAAAGTCGATGATACGTTGGTGCCATTCCTGAGCAACATCGTGCGCTATCTCATTCTGACTTTCGTTCTCATCGCCGTTCTAGGAAAGTTCGGTATTCAGACAGCGAGCATTATTGCTGTTCTTGGCACGGTCGGTCTCGCGGTTGGCCTCGCATTACAGGGAACGTTGTCGCATTTTGCAGCTGGCGTTGTTCTGTTGATTTTACGTCCTTTCAAAATAGGGGAAGTCATCGAAGCAGCGGGCAAGATCGGGGCCGTTGAAGAAATTGGGCTGTTTGCGACTAACCTGAAAACCGCCGATGGTATCTTCGTCTATGTCCCAAATGGACAATTGCTTGGTGCGGCGATGAGTAATTTCTCACGCAATCCAACGCGACGGATTGATATTACCGTCGGGATTTCCTACACGGATGATATTCCGAAATCGCTTTCGGCGGCCCAGCAGCTGATGGACGCGGACAGTCGTATATTGAAAGACCCAGCGTCGCAAACGATGGTTATGTCGTTGGGTGATAGTTCCGTGAATATTCATATGCGCTGTTGGGCTACCGGTGGAGATTACTGGGATGTCCTGTTCGATCTTAATAAGGGGATCAAAGAACGTTACGACGCTGAAGGAATCTCAATTCCATTTCCACAACGCGATATTCATATCGTTGAGCACAAGAAAGACTAATGCTCTCCTTCCAAGGTTGTTGGATACTGCTATTCCTTTTCGGCGACCTTGGGCATGAGCCTGTCAGATAGCGTTGGTGGCAACACCCCTAGCAGCCAGGCGATGAAATACATCCGCCAAGGAAACGCGATTCGGGCGGTGTTTTTTTCGAGACCATGACGGATAATTCGTGCGGCCTTTTCACCAGTCATCATAAGCGGCATTGGAAAGGGGTTATTGGCCGTCATGCGGCTTTCAACAAAGCCCGGGCAAATTACTGACACCTTTATTCCTTTTTCAGCGTAGCGGCCACGCAGTCCTTCTCCCCATACGCGTATGGCGGCTTTTGATGCTGCATAGGCGGGTGTACCGGGGAAGCCTCTGAATGAAGCGAGGGAGCTTACGATAGCGATCTGGCCGGTTCCTATAGCTTCCATCGATTTAAGGGCTGGTATGACTGTGTTATGGACGCCATCAATATTGGTTCGAAATATTTTCCGGGTAGCCTCTGGCCCAAATCCAGCTCCATCATCGCCTCCGGCGACCCCGGCATTTGCGATAACGAGGTCCAGGGCTCTCTTTTCGTTGGTTTGACAAACCCAATTTGAAACCGATGCTTCGTTAGTAACATCGAGTAGCTCTATAGCGACAGAAGCGCCTTTCTTCCTGCAGTTGTCAGCAACTTCACTAAGCCTTTCCTGACTTCTTCCGCAAAGTGCTAGGAAAATTCCCTCTTGGGCGTACTCCAGGGAGAGGGCCGCGCCTATACCACTTGAGGCTCCTGTTATTAGAATAGATTTAGGGGTGTTCATTGCTTTCCAAGCCACCGGCCTTGTTGGGGAGTTATCTCGACATTATAGTGCGCGACCAAGTTGAAATTACACGTTACGGGGTATTTGTGACCGTATCCAGTATGACAGGATTTTCCCGGGTTGAAGGAACAGAAGACGGCTATAGCTGGGTTTGGGAACTCCGCAGTGTAAATGCTCGTTCTTTGGATGTTAGGCTTCGGCTTCCTTCCGGAATGGACAGGCTCGAAGCAGGTTTTCGAAAAGCTGTCTCGGAACACTTAAATCGCGGCAATGTGTCGGCAACCTTGACAGTGATGCGCCCGCAGCGCGGTCAGGTAGTTTCGGTGAATTCCGAGATACTTGATCAGGTGCTGAAGTTATCGAACGATTTATCAAATTCAGAAAATGTATCTCCTCCAAGCGTTGATGGATTGCTTTCCGTCCGAGGTGTTCTAGAAGTCAAAGAAGAGGATGAAACGGAAGAGCAGCAAAGTAAGCTAGATAAGGAGATTGTCTCTGCCTTTGCAAAAGCCACAACTGGTTTGGTGGATAATCGAATTGCGGAAGGGGAACGTCTCGCAATTACGATTAATGGACATCTCGACGAGATAGAACAATGTGTTGAAGAGGCAGCCTCGATAGACGCTGCTCAACCGGCAGCTATTGCGCAGAAGATGCGTGAGCAAGTTAGGGCACTATCTTCTGAGGCTTCCGCAATATCGGAAGAACGTTTGGCGCAAGAAGTTGCGCTCCTGGCGGTTAAAGCAGATATCTGTGAAGAGCTTGACAGTCTTGGTGCGCATGTTGATGGTGCGCGGGAGCTGCTTGCAGAAGGCTCCCCTGTAGGCAGAAAACTGGACTTCCTGTGCCAGGAGTTTAATCGCGAAGCAAATACCGTTTGTTCGAAATCCTCTGATTTGGATCTGACACGGGTAGGTCTGGAACTGAAAGCTGTAATTGAACGGCTTCGCGAGCAAATTCAGAACATCGAGTAGTATGGAAACAGAAATGGCTGCGGATCGAATTGCACGACGGGGAGTAATGTTGGTTCTTTCTTCGCCATCTGGCGCTGGGAAAACCACGATTTCCCGGATGCTCCTTGAGAGCGATCCAAATTTGTCGATGTCGATATCGACGACGACCCGCCCAATAAGGCCCGGTGAAGAAGACGGACGGGATTACCATTTTGTTGACCCTACAGAATTTAATCTGATGATTAACCGGCAAGAGTTTCTGGAACATGCGAAAGTGTTTGGAAATTATTACGGAACACCACGCCCAGCGGTTGAAGGAGCGCTCGCTCGTGGCTCCGATGTCATTTTTGATATTGATTGGCAGGGCGCTCAGCAATTAGCTGAGAAAGCCCGTCAGGACCTCGTGAGTGTCTTTATACTGCCCCCATCAACGGACGAGCTGGATCGTCGGTTACATAGTCGTGCACAGGATTCGGATGACGTCGTCGCGGCCAGGATGGCAAAAGCGCCTGATGAGATGAGTCATTGGGCAGAATACGACTTTATCGTGATCAATGAGGACATCGAAGAGAGTGTTGCACAGGTCCAAGCTATTCTGTCGGCTGAGCGGTCTCGCCGTGAACGGCAAATTGGTCTATCCGAGTTCGTAAAGCGACTTCAGGAAGGCTATTAGGCACCGCCTGCCTTTTTTATATGCCTGTAATTCTCAGCAATCTGACAAAATTGTACGACGGTTAATGTCTCTGCCCGTGCTTCGGGGTTGATGTCCGCTCCGGTCAGAAGCGAAATGGGGTATGCGACAAGCGATTTTAAAGCGCTTCTCAACATTTTTCGTCGTTGACCAAATGCCGCAGCGGTCACTCTTTCTAAATCTTCAAATGTTGCCTCAGCCTGTGGTTGATGCCTGGGTGTTAGTCTGACGACTGACGAAGTGATTTTCGGTGGTGGTACAAAGGCACGTGCAGGTACCGTGAAGGCAGTATCAATGTCGCAGAGCCATTGAGTGATGACACTGGTGCGCCCGTAACTCTTGCTGCCAGGGGCCGCGGATAAACGGTCGGCAACCTCCTTTTGAAACATTAGGGTCATTGATTTGATGGAAGATAGCTGACGAAGCCAACCGATCAGGAGCGGAACAGAAATGTTATAGGGGAGGTTTGCGACAATCGTAACCTTGCCATCGGTAGGTATCGTTTGAAAATCAAACTTTAACGCGTCTTGTTCAATGATTGTAAGGCGATCCGGATAGGCTGTCGTCAAGCTCTGCAATGCCTCGATACAGCGTTTGTCGCGCTCAATCGCATATACGTGCTTGGCGTTTGTCTCCAATAGGGCGCGAGTCAGTCCCCCTGGCCCAGGGCCAATCTCTACAACGGTCTGATTTGCCAAATCTCCCGGTGTACTGGCAATCCGCCTAGTCAAGTTGAGATCAAGCAGGAAGTGTTGTCCGAGGGCGCGTCGAGCGCCCAAACCATATTGTGCAATTATTTCCCGTAAGGGAGGGAATGAAGTAGCGGGCTCCACGTCAGACAATGGATCCGCCGTTTAAGGTGTTTTGTCTTGCTGTCGCTAATTGTTCCGCGATCGTAATTGCAGCGATCAGACTGCCAGGATTCGCTTTGCCGGTACCAGCTATATCAAATGCTGTGCCATGGTCAGGAGATGTTCGCACGACCGGTAGCCCCAACGTAACGTTGACGCCACTGTCAAAATCCAAGGTCTTCGACGGGATCAACGCTTGGTCATGATACATACAAATGACCACGTCATAATGACGTCTCGCTGCTTCATGGAACAGAGAATCAGAAGGGAATGGTCCGTCAACATATAAGCCAGCACTCTTAAGTTGATCAATGGCTGGCGAAATGATTTCAATTTCTTCTCGGCCCAAATGACCGTCTTCACCGGCATGGGGATTCAGTCCTGCGATGGCGATCCGAGGTTGATTGATCGCGAAATCATTTCGCAATGCTGCTGCTGTCGTAGTTGCGCACTGCATTATGCGCTCGATTGACAAAGCCTCAATGGCATCCCGCAATGACAGGTGGATCGTCACGGGTACGACCCGGACGCTCGGCGACACCAACATCATGACTGGTTCACATTCTGCCTCAGTTTGGGCTGCTAAATATTCTGTGTGGCCAGGATGGGCGAAACCGGCGTCGTATAGGGTCGATTTATGAATTGGATTAGTGACCATGGCGCTGGCATTGCCTGACAGGACGAGCTCCAAGGCACGATCTATCGAACGAACTATTGTTGATGCGAAAGCAGCATTAGGGGTCCCTGGAATAATCATTTCGGGGAGCGTTTCTTCTAATACAGGCAGCGCATTGGAGAAAATTTCATGTGCTTGGTCCGGTCGGGTAATTGTCTCGATAGGTATATTTAAGGATAGGTCGGTGGCGAGCATCTCGAGCCGGTTAGGGTCGTCAATCAGAAAAAACGGAATGCTGTTTGACCGAAGGCTTGTGGCCCATGCTTTGAGCGAGATTTCTCCACCGATACCCGCAGGATCCCCCATGGTAATAGCAATGGGTGGGCATCTGTCATCCATACCACGATTTTGGGGCATTAAACTCGGAGGTCGACAACCGCGGCACTACGAAGGTCCCGCATATAACGCCGGATTAGCACGGAAAGACGCTCCTGAGTCAATCTTTCCTTGATTTGTTCCGGTGTTGGCAAGTTCGACTCGGGCATCGATTTGTCACATACCATGAATATAGAGATGCCACTTGGTGTTCTGACTGGGGCGCTGGCTTTGCCGATACCGAGTTCCCGCACGACGCTCCGGAGTGATTTGCCTAATTTGCCGACTTGCATTTTTCCTAACAAAACTTTGCCAGTCGCGTTTGCCTGTTTGGCCATTGGAACCATGTCATCACAACCAGCGACAGTTTCACCGAGAAGCTTGGCGAGATTTGTCTGTACCCGAATTTCTTCTTTCGAACTCTTGTCGGGCAAGGGTAATTTGATCCGCCGAAGATCGACGAGAGCTTTGTCTTCTGAGGGTTCTAGAATTCTTCGCTTATTATCTAGGCGATAAATTTGGAAGCCAGACAGGGTCCGTACTGGTCCTGCGATTGTTCCTTGTTTCAATTTAGGAATTACACCGGCTAAATTTTCATTCAAGACACTCTCTTGAATCCAGCCAAGGTCGCCGCCAGTTGAAGCACTGGCCGCAGCAGAGAACTGCCGAGCCACAGCCGCAAATCGTGCTCCAGCCCGGAGCTCGTCGGTTAATCTTTGTGCGGTTTTTCTGATAGTGGATTCTTGGTTGGCATTGTCTACGGACAGGAATATCTCGGAAACTCTGTACTCAGTTTGGCCCTTACGTTCTTTGAGACGGGCTAATACTTCGGCTATTTCTTCATCGCCGATCGTTATTCGGGGCACGAGACGGCGCCGGATTAACTTAGACCAGGCGATCTGAGCCCTTATTCTGGCGAAGACGGCGTTTCGAGGTAAGCCCTTTGATTTCAAGAAACTGCTAAATTTTCCAGGCTCAATGTTATTTTGCTTTTCCAGGACAGCCATAGCAGCTTGGACGTTTCGTTTGGAAATTGAAACATTCCGCTTTTTTGCTTCCTGTAGCTGTAGCCTTTCGTCGATTAAGGTCCGCAAAACCTGATTTTTTAGCCGTTGTTGAATGCGACGAGACGGACGAATTCCGGAAGATGCGATCACAACACGCATCCTCGCTTGTAAATCAAAAATCGAAACTACATCGTCATTCACGATGGCGGCAATTCTTTGGACACCCTGGGCCGTCGCAGGTGCGTACGGGTAAGCCAAAAACATACCGATAAGTAGTGATACGAATGGAATGGCTCGCGTTAGTTTAGACTGCTGGACGGTGGGGTTTATCATATCTCGGAATTTAAACCTGCTAGGGCTATTTGAACAGTCACTATCAATTCCCAGACTGAATCTCTCCGAGATTCTTGAAAATCAATCTGACAAAAATTGTGTCGGATGGACGGACATCTCGATCCTGCGTAAAGGTACGGGTGAATGACAGTTTCATCGTAAAGCAGTCACATTCATAGGTGAGCCCGATGTTATGATTGAGTGTACTGGAAGCTTGGAGATCACGTCTCGTTGATGCGTTGACTGACCAAGCCGGGGTTATTTTTGAATTAAATCCATATGTAATTTCTTCCCGGTCTGTAAATTCTCCTGACCCAGATCCTTCGTCAAAGAAACTATAACTGACGTTGAGCCTAAGTGCTGAGGGGCCGACGTTTGCTGATAATTCGTTCCGACGTGGAGAAAAATCATCTTTATCCAACCTGAAACGGTATTGGAGTTTAATGGGTGTGGATGGTTGAACGGATACTCTTCCAACAATATCAGAAAAATGGTCGTTCAATCCTGAAGAGGATGAAAAGTTACTATCTCTCCGAAGCCGATAACTTTGTCCGATGAAACCATCTGAATATCCCGATGCCCCAAACACACCAAACCGCATGCCGTAATAGAGTCTTTGGCCGCCTTCTACCCGATCAAGGCCCGTAAATCGATTGCGGCTAAATAGGTTGGTTTCGTCGAATTCAATATCCTGGCTATCTTCGTTTGAGATTTGACCAGGGTTTCCACCGTTGGGCGCAAACTGGATGCCTGCAACAGGTTCAATGATCTGTGTACTGGACCCTTCGGCACGAGAAAATGGGAACCTCCAGTCAAGACCAATGCGTGGAAAAACGCGGCCTGTAAATCCCGTGGATGTCTCGCCTGTGGCTTTACCAATTTCCTGAACGTTACTGGCGTAATAGGCATCAGTCTGCAGCGAAGCATACAGGTGGTAAACTTCGCCTGTTCGGGCGACGTGCGGTACCTCCCAGGTATTAATAAGTGAAAGGCGTCTGCTATCTGCGCCTTCGCTCCTGGTTAACGAAAGAAGGTTCGCATCGAACGCCCATCGCGCATCTCCTTTTCCAATAGGTGTTATTGCGTTGAAATCTATAACGGGGGCAATTAAGGGTGTTGTCCCGGGATCATCATCGCCACGCAACCCTCGCCAAAAATAGCTTTGGGCCGACGCGTAATTCTGACCTCTGAAGCCTTCTACAAAGGCGTGGTTTGTTAGGGTGTCAATGCTGGTGAAATCATATCGTTGTAGATACGTGTCGTCGGACGTAAGACGAATATCTGCTCCAGCGCGCCAGGTTCGATCTAGGTCTGCTCTGATGTCTGAAAATAAGTGACCACGAAAACCTTGATCCCCCGATTGGGTGGTTCCATGTGTTCCGCTGCCCGTGAGTTTAATTTCGGCATCAACAAACCGTTGCCGATATTCTCCCGCGAGCACTAACCCCTCGTTGGTTGTTATGATCGGTCTGAGCGTTGCGTCTTTATCAGGCGCAATGTTGAAATAATACGGTGTTTCCAAAATGACACCAAGAACGGACTCGGAGCCATAACGTGGGGCGAGGAAACCACTTCTGCGTTTTACCGTTGGGTCGGGATGAACAAAATACGGTGTATACAGCACAGGAACACCGAAGAATTCCATGAAGGCATCACGGTATTCGATGCTTTGCTCGGTTTTGTTGTGAACAACATCGACGGCTTTAATTCGCCAGAGGGGTGTGCCCGATTTGTTTTCGCAACTACGGCACGGAGAATATACGGCCTTCCGTAATTCCGTTCGTTCTCCACCGACCCGTCGTCCGCCGACTGCGGCCATGCGGGCTTCATCGACCATTAAAATTCGAATGTTTTCGACGATACCATCCTTGAAATCGCCAGTGAGCTCGGCATGATCGGCAAAAACAACGTCGCCGCTCGGGTCCATTAAGACAACGTTTCCTGTTGCGGTTACTATATCTTCTTTCTGATTATATGTGACTGCATCGGCCCGAAGAACACGTTCTCCTTCGACCATTTCAACACTGCCAGTTGCGATAACGAGACCTAATTTCTGCTCATGCCTAAGACGATCCGCTTTGAATAATTTATTGCCGGACTTTTGTGTGGTCGTTTGTTGGTGAGCTGGCTGAGAGAAAGACGACGGCGCGTTGCATAAGATCAGCATGCAACTCAGGAATACAGTTGAAATCTTTTGCACTGATCTAGCCGTCTTCCAAATGAAACAACAATCCTGCACTTAATAGGCATCCTACTGTGGCTGGGCTCCAAGCAGCGAGGAATACAGGCAATCGAGAAGAAAGCCCTAATGCGTAAGCGACATCTGTCGTAAAGTAGATCAGAACGCCGGTTGCAACACCAACAATAACAATGGTTGTGGCGCCGCCGCGGCGAGTTGGGCGCATTGTGAACCCGGCTGCAAACAACACCATCGCACATAATAGGAAGGGGTCCGCGAGTTGTGAATGCCAATAAAGTCGATGTCGAAGCCCAGAAAAACCAGCTTTTTCAAGGGTTTTAATAAATCCAGGCAATGCCCAAAACGACATGGTTTCCGGTTTTGCGAAACTGTCTTGTATATTTTCTTGGGTCAGATTGGTTGGTAACGACAGGGTTGGTAGTGTCGTGAGTGGCTTTTCGGGAGCCGTAATTCTCACATTTTCAAGGTTCCATTTCTTGATGCCAAGTGTCGCCTTCTCGGCATCAATACGGGATACGAAATTTTCCGCGCCACGAAACTTAAACGCAATGACATTTCGCAATGACATAGTCGCTGGCGTTATCTTTGACGCATGGAGTATGTAATTTCCACCTGGTACCGGTTGCCTGAGCCATAATCCTTTGCCGGAAATCGCCGCTAGGCTGTGATCGCCCTTAAAGTATCGGGCTTCCAGCTGTTCGTAGCGAAACATCATTGCTGACGCGAACGGGTTATAAACAGTAACTTTTACAACGCCGATCAATGCGGCCACGATGATCACCGGTGTTAAGAACTCCCAAGCGGAAACTCCAGAGGAACGAGCGACAACCAGTTCGTGATGTCGATTGAGACGCCAAAACGCCATCATTCCGCCAAAAAGGACTGTGAATGGAATCGCTTTTTGAGCGAGATGAGGAAGTTTAAACAGGACCATCGCCATTATATCGGTAACCGCCACGTTCTTCAGGCTCGCAGTGCGGCGCATAATCTCGATGGTATCGAATAGGGCAATGAGCCCGACTAAAACGAGAAGGATACCAAACCACCAGGTTAAAAACTGGCGGCTGATATAGGCCGCAAAAGTTGGATGAAGTCGCACTACCGAGATCCCGTTTCTGGTAAAGGTTCGGGAGGCGGTTGTTTAGACTTTAGTCCGCGTTTGATCTTAATGTCACTTAAGAACCAAGCACTGACGATGATTGGAAGGATGGGGATTGCATACATTAAGAATGCAAAATGTGGCGCCTTTTCGGCCATATTCTTGACGCCCAAATGACTGGTTTCGAGGATGAGAACAACCGCAATTGCGACCAGTACCCTCCAAAGTTGGCCGCGGCGGTTAAAGTTACCGCCGAGGAGTAGGGCTATGCCGACAAAGGTGAAGGCCAAAGGAAATAAGGGCGCAGACAGGCGATGATGTCCTTCCATGATCAATTTGTTATAGACCCATTGATCATCTGGATTCGGTTTGAATAAAGTTGTCAGGTATCGTTCTCGTGGTTCGCGCCAGCGTGTAATCGGACTCTTAGTAATAGTACCGATATCAAACGAATATCGGTCAAAATAAAGAAGTGAAAGACGTCCATCTTTGGCATCAACCTGTTGCCGGTTGCCATTCACCATTACGACGCGCGGGCCTTTCTCGGTCGAAACGATGACCCCGCGCTCGGCCATCATTGTTATCGGACTTTTTGGAGAACGTGCGTCGTGGATGACGATACCGGACAACTCGCCTGCACTGGTCTTGTTCCGCACATATACAGTAACCCCTTTCATCACTGGGTTGAAAACGCCCTCTTGGAGAAGCACCGTTGGTAAAGAATTCCGTAGAGAAAATTGAAGGTCCTTAAATTCACGATAAGATGCAGGGATGAAATATGTCGTCAGCGAATAGCAGAAAATCGTTACTAAAGTTGCTAGAATTATTGCTGGGCGTGCAATCATGAAATGACTGCATCCGCCGGCTCTTAGAACGACGAGTTCGCTGTCTACCAAAAGTCTGTTGTAGGTAAACATCACCGCTGCAAAAACGGCGATTGGCAGAATTACGGCAAAAAACGTTGGAAGTAATAGCAGCGTGAAATAGACAAACAGGGGAATCGAAAGTCCTCGATTTACGATCATTTCGATAAATCGCAAAGACTGAGTTAGCCAAACGACGCATGTCAGCGTAGCGGCAACAAAAATTGTTGCGCCGAGGAGCTGGCGAAATATGTACCGGACTATTCTTTTCACGTCTTAACTATAATCCAGTAGCTGGCTCACTGTCATAAGAAACCGCATGATCTACAGAAAAGTAGAATGAGGAGGGACGGCCCGGTTAGGGCTTAGGCTGCGCGAGATAATACATCCGTTTGGCTTCACGTCTTCCACGACACACCGAATCAAGAATTGTTCCACAGGCCAATGAAATAAACGCGAGGAGCATAATACCGGTTGTCAGGATTGCCGTTGGCAACCTTGGAACGAGTCCTGTTTCGATAAATGTTACGATGAGCGGGTATGCGAAAGCGAGGGAGAGCACGAAGAGCGCTAAAAAGATCGCACCAAAAAACTTGAATGGTCGTATTTCCTTAAACAAAAAAATTATCGTCGTCATGATGCGGATGCCGTCGCTATAGGTATTGAGTTTGCTTGCAGAACCTTCCGGCCGAGCAAGATAGACAGCTTGAACCTCATCTACCGGCATCTTCATTTCCAGAGCATGAATGGTCAGCTCTGTTTCGATTTCAAATCCTGTCGCCAAGGCAGGAAATGATTTCACGAAACGGCGTGAAAAAGCACGATACCCTGAAAGGATGTCTGTGAACCGACTACCAAATAACCATCCAGTAAACCTGGTCAGCGTTTTGTTTCCTGCGCGATGTCCCACACGATAAGCGGCGCTGTTTTTATCTTCGTCTTGCCGGGTCGCGACAACCATATCGAGGCTGTCAGATTTGATGAGATTGACCATTTTGGGGGCGATCGTGGCATCGTATGTCGCGTCGCCGTCCACCATAACGTAAATGTCAGCGTCGATATCAGAGAACATTCGTCGAACGACATTCCCTTTGCCGGGCAGTGTTTCGGCGCGTACGACCGCGCCGGCCTCGCGTGCTATTTCTGCGGTTCGGTCCGTGGAGTTATTGTCATAAACGTAAACAGTGCAATCAGGGATCGCTGAGCGAAACCCTTCTACGACATCGGCCACGGTGGCTTCTTCATTTCGGCAGGGAACAAGTATGGCAACACGATCTGGCATAGTCGTCTATTTACCCTGTTTTCTTGATTTTGCCGAATTCATTTATTTTCATCTACCGTAAGAGGATGTGGCCAACTTCCTTGTACGGCCCAGCCGCTATCCTTTCGTTTGAGGAGGTAAGACCTGTTTGTCCCACTTGGAACGCCAACAATAGAACCAAGTTGGGGTAGCACATCGTAAATCCAGATATGAGACACCTTTAGTTTAGCAAGGCGGGTCGATAAAGTTTTGGCATAGGGCCTATGACCAGCAGTCATTTCACTGGCAATAGAAGCGGAGCCAAATAGCCCATATCTCATAACCATTAGATAGCGACCGTCACTATCCAACTCCGCCAACAATAGGCGATCATTTGTCGTTAAATGCGGCCGAATGTTTTTAATGATTGAGCGTGCATACGCAATTCGAGGCTCTAGATCGAAACGAAACTTTTTTGCCAAGGCTATGGGCGTTACGAAAACGATGACAACGGCTAGGGATGCTAGCGCGTTGGGGACTTTGCAGCGTTCGCAACGTTGCCAGGTGTGCGCGATGACACAAGCAGCGAAGATCAGGCAAACACCGCCGAGGTGAGTGTTATACCGCCAATATGAAGCGGCACGGAGGGCTTCGCCTGGTGTAAAGGCCCCGAGATAGGATAGAAGTAAAAAGCCATTATAGCTCAGGAACATAATAGCAGTTATCAGGGTTAGGCGATGAAAAGCCGTTTGAGGCCGCCAGACCACACGCAATGCCAGCAATGTTGCCAACGTCATGACACCGAAGTAGCCGCCTTTCTTCGATGCAATCAATGCCATCCGGGAAAGAATTTCATCTGTTTTGTCGAATATCCAGCCTTCAAATGGGCGGAAGGCGTGTTCACCACCGGCAATGTTATAGGAAACATATATCCGCCAAATGACGTAAACAGCGAGTGGTAGAACGATGAACTTGTGGCTGAGCGCGAGTATATCGCGAAATGAAATAGACCTGTCGCGTAGTACTACAACGCAAATGGCAATCAGCAATGACAGAAAAAAGACAAGATTGACCTGTTTTAGAGCGATTGCTGCAGTTGCCGCTAGGCCCGCTTGCCACGCATAGGAATGCGCCAACATCCTCTCACCAGCGGACAGCGAATTGAGCATTAACCAAACCATTACACTGGCAAATCCGATTGCAATCGTAGTTGGTAAATCAGCGTAGGAGCTCAAAACCAGACGTGTCACATAGGTTGGGCTAAGCGCTGTCGCTATGAGGATTCCTAGTGCGCAAAATGCCCAACCTGCTTTTTGCTTGTTCAACAATTCTGGCGTGGGTCCAGTTTGGGAGGCTTGTGAACTGCTTTGGGCAACTGTCACCGCAATTCGGGCGACGAGGAGGCCATAGCTGGCAACAAGCAGCACGTTAAAAAGAGCAGTCGCAGTATCCACCATGTGCCCCGCAAGTTTGCTGGCGAGGTAGGTAATTAACGCGACACCGTATGGGTAGGCAGGAAATGTCGATGTACTCTTCGGTAGCCCCGAATTGGGGAAGGTATCTTGCTCTAACAGATATCTGGCGTTGGGCAGCCAATGCGTCAGGTCGTCCCATTGAGAGGGAATCATCGCTGCGGCCAAAAAGAGCATTGGCAAAATAAGGAGTACAGCTTTCCACGCACTTTGTGGACCGATCCGTTCCTGACGTCGCCAAAGAAGAAATAAGGTAAGAACTGAAAGCACCCCTAGTCCAAACGCGATGTGGGTAAAGGAGAAGACCTTAAGGGTGCCGATGACTGTGAAGACTGAAGATACGACTGCCCAGCCGAAGATGAGGTCACTTTCTGACCGACGGTTCGGGCCAGCAGCAATGGCACCTAGTGACGCTATGAGAAGTGCAATTCCCAATAGAGCCACCATGCCAAGTAGCTGGCCTGATGACATGGTGAAGCTGTTAATGAGAGTCGCCATTATTCGCGTGATACCGCACAACAGAGAAAACCGTGTCATGCATCTCATGGCCGGACACAGCGGCAATCTACCAAAACACATCGAATCGCGCCAAAACGCCTTTTATTTAACGCGACCCTTGGTAGAGTGATGAAAGCGGCAGATCGCCGATAGCAAATTAGAAAGTTCGGAGAATTAGAAAATGCGTTTGACCTTTGCCACCCCAGACCAGAAGCGCACCGGTGCGTATATCGTATTTGCAACCAACGGCGGCAAGTTGTCGTCGAGTGCAGATCAACTCGATAAGGCCACCGGTGGCGCATTGAAACGCGCTCTGAAGAACAGAAAGTTCACGGGAAAAAAGGGGCAAACCTTGGCCGTTCTTGGGCCCGCTGGAGTAAAGGCCAGTCGTATCCTTCTTCTCGGGGTCGGCAAGGCAGATAAGATTGACGATCTTGCCGCTCAAGCTTTAGGCGGCGCGATATTCCGATCCCTTGGGAACTCCGGTGACAAGACAGCATCGGTCATGGTGGATGCCATCAAAGGAATGAAAATGACTGGAGCGGAGTTCGCAGCCAATCTCGCTTATGGCTGCCAACTTAGAAGCTATCGGTTCGATAGGTACCGAACCAAAGAAAAACCCGAAGATAAACCTTCGCTGAACGCGGTTGCCGTAATGCTCCGCGATGTTGCAGGCGCCCGGCGAAAATTTGCGCCGTTGCGAAAAATTGCGGATGGCGTTTTTTTCACGCGGGATTTGGTTTCAGAGCCTGCGAATATTCTTTTTCCCATTAGCTTTGCATCTCGACTACGTGCTCTGGCAAAGCTAGGGGTCAAATTAAAGGTTCTCGACGAAAAACAGATGAAAAAGCTGGGGATGGGAGCATTGCTTGGCGTGGGGCAGGGCAGTGCCAATCCGTCCCGCGTGGTTGCTATGGAATGGAATGGGGCACCTAAGGCGAAAGATAAGCGCCCGATTGCTTTTGTCGGAAAAGGCGTAACATTTGATACCGGCGGCATTTCGATAAAACCCGCCGGCGGCATGGAGGATATGAAGTGGGACATGGCGGGCGCCGGAGTGGTTTCGGGGCTTATGCACGCCCTCGCTTCAAGAAAAGCGAAGGTAAATGCAGTCGGCGTTGTTGGCTTGGTAGAGAATATGCCGTCGAGCAACGCGCAACGCCCGGGAGATGTCGTTAAAACGATGTCGGGTCAGACGATTGAGGTAATTAACACCGATGCGGAGGGTCGTCTTGTATTGGCCGATGCGCTGTGGTGGTGTCAGAAAACCTTTAAGCCACATACGATAATTGACCTCGCCACGTTGACTGGAGCGATCATTGTTTCGTTGGGGCATCATCACGCCGGTATGTTCGTTAACAATGATAAGCTGTCGGATCAGCTCCTCGCCGCTGGCAAAGGAACAGGTGAGGCGCTGTGGCGTATGCCCCTTGGGGATGCCTATGACAAACAGGTGCGCTCTCAAATTGCTGATATGAAAAACGTGGGCGGCAGGGATGCAGGCAGTATCACCGCCGCGCAAATTCTCCAGCGCTTTATTCAGAAGGACGTCGCATGGGCGCATCTCGATATTGCGGGTGTTGCTTGGTCTAATTCAGATGCCGGAACAGTGCCAAGAGGCGGGACCGGTTTTGGCGTCCGCCTTCTCGACCGATTAGTTGCCGACCACTATGAAAGCAAATAGCTGGCGCTTTGACGCATGACCGATATCGGATTTTACCATTTAACCAAAACGCCACTCGAGCAGGCACTGCTGCGTCTGCTCGAAAAGGCCGTTGAGGCAGGCAACCGTGTTGTGGTTAGAAGTAGTTCCGAAGAGAGGGTTGCCTTTTTAAACGGCGCCCTGTGGACTAACGACGCGGCATCGTTTTTGCCACATGGGACAAAAAACGAGGGCAATGCGGAATGCCATCCCGTTTGGCTCACGTCTGAAATAGAAAATCCAATTGCGGCTGATGTGCTTGTGCTAACAGACGGAGCAGATACGTCTTCCTATGAGAATTATAAACGTTGTCTCGAAATATTTGATGGCAATGACGAGCAGTCGGTGATGGCAGCGAGAGAGCGCTGGAAGACCTATAAAGAAGCTGATTGTTCCCTTACATACTGGCAACAAAATGATCGGGGCGGCTGGGAAAAGAAGGGCGAATAAGCAACTTAGCCTGATTTAGTCTTATGGCGGACAAATGTTTTCCCCAGGCCATATGTAAGAGATGGTTGCCGTGGGGATTTTGAACGTATATAAGGCCGCCGCCTTCAAAGAATCGAGAGTATCAGCCCTATGGCTATTCAAAGAACATTATCTATCATCAAACCCGACGCGACCCGTCGCAATCTTACGGGGCAGATTAACGCCCGATTTGAAGAAAAAGGTCTGAGAATTATTGCTCAGAAACGTCTTCACTTGACACGTGGCCAGGCTGAAGGGTTTTACGCAGTTCATGCCGAGCGTGCTTTCTTTTCAGACCTTTGTGATTTTATGTGCTCGGGTCCGGTTGTCGTCCAGGTTTTGGAAGGCGAGAACGCGGTCACCGCAAACCGCGACATTATGGGGGCAACAAACCCCGCCAATGCTGAAGACGGGACCATTCGCAAAGATTTTGGTGAATCTATCGAGGCGAATTCAGCCCACGGCTCTGACTCGCCCGAAAACGCCGCTATTGAAATTGCATTCTTCTTCAGCCAAACCGAAATCGTCGGTTAGCCATGTTCGTCGGATGGCCCGCTAATTTTGCGGGCCTTACGATGTTCCCCTAAAGCAGGAATATGGCCATGAGGCCAACAATCGCGAGGACGGATGTTGTCCCGATTAACATGAACATCGAAAAACCCTTCCAGCCTTGCCGGGTTTGCTGTGCAACAGTTTCCGTAATATCTGACATAATTAATATACTCCGCCGGGTAATGGTAACGCTTAGCTATAGTTTAAAATTATCGTCGTATGAAGAGTTTGAAAAGGCCTGATTAGACTTAGTCTATCGGGTTGAGAAATGCGATGCCCGGGGCTTCCGCTTCATCGATCATTACTTTCTCGTCGACGATCCGCGTTTTCCCGTCTGCAATGAGCGATAATGCGTGAGGATAACAGCGATGTTCCGCGACGAGCACGCGCATGGCGAGACTCTCCGGGTCATCATCAGGCAATATCGGAACCGCAGCCTGTACAATGATTGGTCCAGCATCCATTTCAGCACGGACATAATGGACAGTGCAGCCAGTAAAGCGAACGCCTTCTGCTAGCACCCGCTCATGGGTGTCCAAGCCCTTGAAAGCCGGTAGCAAAGACGGATGGATATTGATCAATCGATCTCGCCAGTGGTCAACAAATGTGTTTGTCAGGAGACGCATAAATCCGGCAAGGCAAATGAGCTGAATGCCGTGGTCTTCCAGCGTTTGCGTCATGGCTTCTTCGAAGGATTCGCGATCAGTATATAGTTTGTGATCAACGGTGATTGACGGAATATTGGCTTCCGCAGCACGATCTAGTCCGGGGACATCAGGAACATTGGAGAGGATAAGTGAGATTTCTGCGGCAGCATCTGATGTAGCGCAATAGTCGATCAACGCCTGCATGTTGGTTCCACGTCCCGAAATTAGAACTGCGGTTTTCAACCTTGCCATGCCGAGTCCCAATTCTCGATTTTCACACGCGTTTCGCCAGTACACGGTACAACAGTTCCAATATTGAACACGGATTCCTCCGCCTCCGAGAAACCTCTGATTGCCGCGTCACAATTTTCGGGAGCGACAATCACCACCATTCCGATGCCGCAATTGAATGTTCGCGCCATTTCATCTGGTGTCACGTTGCCGATGGTTGACAGCCATTTGAACTGGTCGCTGATGGGCCAGCTGGCGCCATTTAAATTTACGCCAAGCCCATTGGGCAATACTCGGGGAATATTCTCCGTTAGTCCTCCGCCGGTAATGTGAGCTAATCCTTTAACAAGACCGGCTCGATGGGCGGTTAAACAGGACTTTACATAAATCTTAGTTGGCGCCAGGAGAGTAGAGCCTAGAGGCCCGTCCCCAAATGGAGCTTTGTCGCTATAATCGAGTGCTAGATCTTCAATAATTTTTCGAACCAACGAAAATCCATTTGAGTGGACGCCATTGGATGCTAATCCGAGGACAATGTCGTCAGCATTAATGTCCGCACCGGTAAGAACCCCGTCACGTTCAACCGCGCCGACTGAGAACCCCGCAAGATCATAATCTTCACCATGATACATACCCGGCATTTCCGCTGTCTCACCGCCGATTAGGGCACAGCCGGCCTGCCTGCAACCGTCGGCAATGCCCTTGATGACCTCTTCAGCCCGGTCAAGATTCAGTTTGGCGGTCGCAAAATAATCAAGAAAAAACAAGGGTTCCGCGCCTTGGACAACGAGATCATTAACACACATAGCGACTAAATCTATGCCGACGCTACTATGGTCATTTGCGGATAGGGCAACTCTCAGCTTTGTACCAACGCCATCGGTTGCGGCGACCAAAATCGGATCCTTGAAACCCGAAGCAGCAATATCGAACATGCCACCAAAGCCACCAATTTCCACATCAGCGCCAGCTCGGGCAGTAGATCGAACATGTGGTTTTATGGAATCGACGAGCGCAGCACCTGCATCAACATCTACTCCAGAATCTTTGTAACTTCGGCTGTTAATGGCTTTCTCGCATGCTTGAAACGGGATAATCTTAGGCTATGCCATTGCCTCTTAGTTCCGTGAAGATACTTGATCCCGCCGGGTTTGTAACGTCTGCCTTCAGGCTAGTTGTACGGGCCTTTTTGCCAGTATTTTTGGCTCTCTATCCGTTGACAGCTGCGGCACAGTCGAGCGCTGTTTATACTATTGCCGATGTGCGTGTCGATGAAACAGCCGAATCAGCGGCTGTCGCACGAGACATCGCACTACAAAAAGGCCAGGCGGCAGCATTTCGACGTTTAATGGAACGGATTGTTCCGATTGCTGACCGGGCCAAGATACCAGAGGTTCAAGGTGCACAACTCCTGCAGCTGGTTTCAGGATTAGAGGTCGGCGAAGAAAAGACGTCTTCGGTGCGGTATTTAGCGCAAATGACCGTACGGTTTAACGCATCTGCGGTCCGCAATCTTCTGCGTAACTCAGGGACCCGGTTTGCCGAAACGAAAAGCAAACCGTTGATCGTCTTACCTGTGTATCGAGCTCAAGCAACGCTCCAGCTGTGGGATACGGGCAATTTATGGCTAAAGGCGTGGCGCGATTTGCCGAAAAGCGATGGGTTGATCAACTTGATCATACCGAAAGGGGAAACTGCGGATATCGCTGAAATAAGCCCCGAGCAAGCGCTTGCAGGCAATGACGAGCAGATCCAGTCTATCGCCCGACGTTACGAAGCAGATGGAACACTGCTGACTATTGCAACTGTCACACAAGCCCAAGGTGAGAAAATTGTAGAGGTGTCCACCAGCAGACTAGGCCCAGGTGGGGCAGATAGAACTTCTGTACAGAGCTTTGCCAGTAATAAAGAGACTTCGCTTCAGGAAATTCTGACGAGTGCCGTAAATAACTTGCGACGGGAAATTGAAGAAACCTGGAAGCAGGATAATTTGTTGCACTTTGATGACCATCGGGAGCTATTGGCGGAGGCGACGCTACGTGGCCTTCCAGGTTTAATTGCGTTGCAAAAGAAATTAGAGGGGGTTTCTCTGGTTCAAAAAGCTGAATTGGTGAGGCTGTCTTTAAAATCAGCGCTGATCCGGCTTCGATATCTCGGTGACCCTGGTCAACTTCGATTGGCGTTAGCGCAACGAGATATGGCGTTGACGCAAGGCGCAGTCTATTGGAAGTTGCAGTCTTCCCGTCGATAGCGCATCGATATTTCATTTAATTGGCACTATATATCGCGACACAACGCCCACTATGGATTCAAAAGTCTCTTAAAATGAGTGTTCCAAATCTTATTTCGCTTGCACGACTTATGGCTGTGCCTGTTACAATTTATCTAATCCTAAACGGATCTTTTCTTGCGGCATTTTGGCTGTTTGTTGCGGCAGGGGTTTCTGATGCCGTAGATGGTTATATAGCTAAGCAAATGGGGCAGGCGACCGTACTTGGCAGCTATCTTGACCCCCTCGCAGATAAGGCGTTGCTTGTCGGCGTATACGTTACAATGGGACAGGCGGAGCTTCTCCCAATTTGGTTGGTTATTTTAGTCGTTTTTCGCGATATTATAATTATTGGCGGCGTCGTTTTGCTGCACATTTCTACTGACGGCGTAAAAATGCGGCCACTCGTTGTTAGTAAAATAAATACCGCAGCTCAGATAGTTCTCGTTACGACCGTTCTAGCGAACTTAGCCTTTCCGCAGTTGGAATGGTCGCAGTTCGTCGTCGTTTTGGTTTATCTTGTAACCGCGACAACCCTTGCTTCCGGTGGTGCCTATGTCGTGAGCTGGGGTAGGAATGTCGAAAAAGATAAAGGAAACGATACGTAATGACGTCTGAGCGTCAAACCCGATTTTGGATAGGCGCATTCGCTGCATTTTTCTTTCTTTTGTGGCTGCTCAGCGATGTTCTGTTTCCGTTTGTCGCTGGTATAGGGCTCGCCTATTTGTTGGACCCTGTCGCGGATAAGCTCGAAGAATGGAAGTGGCCACGCTGGGTAGCGTCTGCAGTCTTGACTTTGCTGACCGTATTGACCGTCGTCGCGGCGCTCCTCCTCGTAATCCCGTTACTGCAGTCACAACTCGTTGAATTCTCGACACGGGTCCCTGACTATCTCGGCGCTCTTCGCGGTCATGCGACGGAGCTGATCGCGACTGTTCAATCACATCTAACAGACGCAGATATAAACGCTCTTAAACAAAAGGTTAGCGGAGCTGCCGGTCCGGACTTGATCGCCTGGGTGGGACGCGTTCTGGGAAAAATTTGGGGTGGCGGGGTTGCCCTGCTCAATCTGTTGTCATTGTTGGTTATTACACCGATCGTGATGTTTTATTTGCTGCGCGATTGGGATCAGATTGTTGACACTGTTAACGGTTGGTTACCTCAGAAATACGCTGCAATCATCCGAGACCAGGTTTCTGAAGTTAATTCGGTACTCTCTGCCTTCGTACGAGGACAATTTACCGTCTGCATTGTATTGGGAGTTTTTTATGCGGTGGGACTGTCGGCGATAGGTCTCGAATTCGGCTTTATCATAGGATTTGGGACTGGGTTGATTTCCTTTGTTCCCTATTTTGGCATGCTCGTGGGGTTTGTTGCCGGAGTCGGCGTTGCGATTGCTCAATTTGGTGAATGGCAACCCATCGTTTTAGTGGGCGCCGTATTTGTTGTAGGACAATTCCTGGAAGGCAATTTCGTTACGCCCAAGTTAGTTGGCGATAAAATTGGTTTACACCCTGTATGGATAATATTTGCGCTGTTAGCTGGTGGAGCAGTATTCGGGTTTACAGGCATTCTACTCGCAATACCGGCGGCAGCGGTCATAGGTGTCCTAAGCCGTTTTGGTATTGTCCAGTATAAGAAGAGCGCAGCGTATCTTGAGAGTGATCCTGATAATGAAGCACGGTGATGGCTGATCGCCGTCAACTAATCTTGGATTTGCCGTATCGTACGGCCCTCGGGCGTGATGACTTCTTCGTAACATCCTGCAACCAGGAAGCGCTGGCCTTCATTGATCGATGGCCAAACTGGCCAACTCCATTAGCGATCCTGTGTGGCCCCCCAGGCTGCGGCAAGAGCCACCTGTCAGCGGTATGGCAGAAGCAAGTTGGTGCGACATTACTCGATCAATCGGAAATCGCCGGCATGACATCGCGAATTGGTCCGACAAACTGTTGTTTTGTCGTAGATGTGGCAGATGGCATCGCAGACGAAGAAGCATTTTTTCACTTGTTCAATCGAGTTGCTGAACAAAATGGAGGAATTTTGGCGACTTCATATACACCGCCCGCACGATGGACGTTCATCCTAGCAGACCTGGAGTCTCGCCTTCGAGCCGCTCCCGTCTTGAATATTGGTCAGGTAGATGACGATTTACTTGCAGCTGTTTTGGTAAAGTTGTTTGCAGATCGTCAAATTCTGGTTGAACCCGGAGTCATCGGCTATTTGCTTCGTCGCATGGATCGGAGCCTTGGTGCCGCTCGAGACTTGGTGGTATTGCTTGATGAAGCTGCATTGGCCGAGCATCGAACAGTATCGGTGCCGTTTGCTCGATCTATCCTAGAGGCTTCTCAATCAGATTAGTCGATCTTTATGAGTTGAATAGATTTTCCTGCGGACGTTAGTCCAATTTTCCCGTGCTTCAGAGCAATTGCGTCTTCACCAAAAATTTCACGCCGCCAGCCCTTGAGCGCGGGGATGTCGGCATTGTCATTGCGAGCGAGTTCATCGATGTCATCTGAGTTGGCAATGAGTTTTTGTGCTACTGAGTGTTTCTCACATTTCATCTTTAAGAGCACTTTGAGCAGATCGGCTGCCGGCCCGGCTTTTGGGAGATTGGCCCGTGATTTTTGGACTAGCGGGCATTCGTCATTCGGAAGAGACAAACCTCGAGATATTGCATTCAGGATATGTTCAGCAGTATCGCCTTTGGTTTGTCCGCCGTGGAGGCCTCGCATATTTTTTAGGTCTTCGCGCGATTTTGGCTTTTGTATCGCTAACTCAATCACAGAGTCATCTCGAGTGACTCTGTTACGGGGAACGTCACGAGTTTGTGCTTCTTCTTCACGCCAGGCAGCCAATTCACGCAGAACGGCAAGCATCCTTGGGTTTGGGTTTCGAACTTTTAGGCGCCGCCATGCTTCTCGAATTTCGAACTTGTAGAGCCGAGGATCCAAGAGAGCCGCGAGTTCTTCCGCGACCCATTCCTCGCGCTCATTTTTCTTAAGAAGGTCAACTAATTTCTCATAGACCACTCGCAGGTGGGTGACGTCAGCGAGCGCATAGTCGAGTTGCTTCTCCGACAAAGGGCGGCGTTGCCAGTCTGTAAACCGCATCGATTTGTCGATCCGCTGCCCAGCAAGCTGCGAAACCAAGGTTTCATAGCCTACTGAATCGCCAAAACCACAGACCATTGCAGAAATTTGTGTATCGAAAACTGGGGAGGGTAATTCGCCCATCAGCCGGTAGAATATCTCAAAGTCCTGGCGCGCAGCATGAAAGACCTTAAGAACATCAGGTTTTCGCATTAAGTCTAAAAGCGGCGTTAAATCAATGCCTTCCGCTAAAGCGTCAATGGCAGCTTCTTCATCGGGACCCCCTACCTGGATCAAGCAAAGGCGCGGCCAATACGTTTTATCGCGAAGGAACTCTGTATCGACGGTTATAAACTGGGCGTTTGCTTGACGATCACAAAACGCCGCCAGGGCATCATTCTCGGAAATAAGGGACATTAGAGAGCTATACACAACTATTCTGAAGCATGAAAGATTTTGCTATATGCTATTTGCATAAATCCTTGACAAGATAAGCTATTCTGTGGCCATTCCCCCGCTGGTTTGGCGTTTTCTTTTTGCCCGGTGGGGAACTCAATGCATCGATACAGAACACATAATTGCGACGCTTTACGAATGGCTGATTCCGGCGCAACAGCGCGCCTGTCTGGCTGGATTCACAGAAAACGTGATCATGGGAATCTATTGTTCGTCGATCTACGAGATCACTTCGGAATCACACAATGCGTTGTTGATGTGTCGAGCCCGGTTTTTCCTGAAATCGAGACGCTCCGGCTTGAATCTGTAATTTGCGTAACTGGAGAAATTGTTCGCCGCAGTGATGACACCATTAATTCGAACTTACCCACGGGTGAGATTGAGTTGGTCATAGCTGAAATTGAGGTGTTAGGGCCAGCAGACCAGTTACCACTTCAAGTGAATTCGGATCAGGATTATGGAGAAGAAACTCGCCTGCGGTATCGTTTTCTTGATCTCCGTCGCGAAAGACTGCATCGCAATATCAAATTGCGGTCAGACGTTGTGTCGAGCATTCGTCGGCGTATGACGGATCAAGGTTTTACCGAGTTTCAGACTCCGATCCTGACATCAACGTCTCCTGAAGGCGCGCGGGACTTCTTGGTGCCAAGCCGCCTACACCCCGGGAACTTTTACGCACTTCCCCAGGCGCCACAGCAGTTTAAACAGTTAATCATGGTTGCAGGCTTTGATCGTTATTTCCAGATTGCGCCGTGCTTTCGTGATGAAGACGCGCGTGCAGACCGGTCACCCGGCGAGTTCTATCAGCTGGATATCGAAATGTCGTTTGTGACGCAGGATGATGTTTTTGACGCCATTGAGCCTGTGTTACATGGGATATTCGAAGAATTTGGTGGTGGTAAGAAAGTAACCCCGTTGCCGTTTCCACGAATTCCCTACGCGGAATCAATGCTGAAATATGGATCTGACAAACCTGATCTAAGAAATCCCATTGTGATGACCGACGTCACCGACATTTGGCAGGGGACTGACTTTAAGATTTTTGCTTCACAAATTGAAAAAGGGGCTGTTGTTCGGGCGATACCAGCGCCAGGGGGCGCTGAGATGCCCCGCAGCTTCTTTGATAAGCTCAACGATTGGGCTCGTGCTGAGGGTGCTGGTGGTCTCGGTTATATCATCTTTGGTGATGGTGAAGGGAAGGGGCCAATTGCAAAGTTTCTTGATGCTGATCGCACGGAAGCCTTGAAAGCGACGACTGGTGTAGATGACGGTGATGCCGTCTTTTTCGCCTGTGGTTCTGAAGCGGAAGCCTCAAGGTTTGCCGGGCAGGCGCGTGATAGAATTGGGGCAGAGCTTAGCCTTATTGATGAAGACCGGTTCGATTTTTGTTGGATCGTCGATTATCCGATGTACGAGCGCGATGAGCGTACGGGCAAGATCGAATTTAGCCATAATCCGTTCTCGATGCCACAGGGCGGAATTGAGGCACTAGAGAACGATGATCCTCTTACGATTAAAGCCTATCAATACGACATCGTTTGTAATGGCATTGAACTTTCCAGTGGTGCAATTCGGAACCATCTGCCCGAAATCATGTACAAAGCATTTGATATTGCTGGGTACGATCAGAATGAAGTTGATACTCGGTTTAGCGGTATGATTAATGCCTTGAAGTATGGTGCGCCGCCGCATGGCGGTTCAGCGCCTGGCATTGATCGTATTGTAATGCTGTTGGCCGGTGAGCAAAACATCCGCGAAGTAACTATGTTCCCGATGACACAACAGGCACAAGATCTGATGATGAGTGCCCCGGCGGTCGTCGACGAAGGACATCTCGAGGAGCTACATATCCGGGTTGTGATGCCGCCAACCAAGGAAGATTAACCCAAATATCCGATCAATTTTCTAGCAAACTCAATCGTTTGTTGACGGTTTGTTGGTGGTTTGTCGGTACTCTATTTCAGGTTTCCAACAAAATTTTGGTGATATCTGGAAGAGTACCATGAAGCGTTTTATTACACTTTTATTGCTGCCCTTTTTTCTATCCGCGTGTGCGGTACCATCGGCCTTGACCCTAGCCGGGTACGCTGTTGAAAGCGCATCCTTTATGAAAACTGGAAAAACGGTGACTGACCACGCTGTCTCCGCTGTAGCAGGGCGTGATTGCCAGCTTTTACATGGGGTAACCAAGGGGCAAGTGTGCGAGAGCGATGGGCGTTCCAAGAAGATTGATTTAAAGTCCATGCCCATTGCCGACACCGGTAAAGAGACAACAATGCGGTTGGAGGGTGCGAAAACCCACCGTGGCGGAAAAAAATACATCAAGAAGCCCACTGATAGGTGGGTTGTTGTCGTTGGAACATTTCCTGATCTGTATGTTTCGTCGACCTGCGATCATAAATTTATTGCCTAATATATCACGATACATTTGTCATCTTGCATCCACTCCGGACAAACCGGCACCAACGAAACGTGGGGGGTTTCAGACCGGACAAATGTATCTTTCTTGCTTTCAGCGGCGGCAATGCCAAACGGCAGCGACGTAGCTTTGTAAACGACATCGCCATCAACGACGGCCGTCACAATTAACGTCTTTTGTGGCGCCACGGCAGCTGCGGATTTTCTTGCAACTAACAGATCAGGAAATGTTCCAACGACACCCGTTTCACCAAATCGCCGCGCGCGCGCAATGACTCTGTTGAATTGGCCTTCGAAACCACGGCGGTTCGGCAAATTTGTTAAAGGTTCAGTGGACGACAGGCTTTCAAGTTCAGCAATCCTTTCACGCTGAGCCGCGATTTGTTGTTCGGTTTCAGTGGCATATTGTAAAGCGCGCTCAACAATAGCACGCTCACGCAAATCTTCGTTATTTGGAAGATTTTTGATCAAATGTTCTGATAGACCATCGATTCTTTCTGAAAGTGCCGAATCGCTGGCTAATTGGGGTGCCATGATCGTGTCCATAAATTCTACTCTTTGATTACTCATACGTTTGAAAGCAAAATAAACCTAACTTCAGATATGCAAGGTCTGTGCCACAGGAAAACAACGTTAAATCAGATTCTTATGGCAGGGGTGGGAAAGAGAATTCTGCCAATTAGGCAATTATTGCCGGTTAAGCGGCAATATTTTCAGGCATGCTTTGCGCCGGCATACGTCGCATGAGATACTTCCGAAAATCCCTGTAGAGCACGTTGTATCTACTGATTAGTCGGGTGCTGAATTTGTTCCGTATTTGTTTGAATTTAACATCAGTCGTGGTAGCGATTTGCCTGACCGGAAGCGCTATAGCGGTGGAGTTTGCCGCTCATAGAGCTCTTTATCGTTTAACATTGGCATCGGCACCCGCCTCGGGTGACGTAGTCGGCGTCAGTGGTGAGATGGCTGTTGATTGGCAGAATGCCTGCACCGGATGGACGTTTGATTATCGGTCAATTATCGACATTCTAAAAAACGAGGAAGGTAATCTGCGCTTGGCTACTTCAGCCACGACTTGGGAAGCTTCCGACGGTCGACAATATAATTTTGATGTTCGTCATACCACCAACGACTCGGAGAATGAGCAGATTTCCGGTATTGCCCGTATGCCTTTAGGTGGCGGGTTTGGTCGCGTCGATTTTGTGAAACCTAAAAAAAGGAAGCTGTCGCTTCCTCAAGGGACGTTATTTCCAATAGCCCACTCGCAGGTGATCATCGAGGCGATGACAGACAAAAAGGCCCCAACTTTTGTATCTCGCAATGTCTTCGACGGAATGGACACGACGGGGCTTTACCTTGTGAACGCGGTAATTGGGAGAGCAAAAGGTCTTAAAAACCCTTCTAAGATCTTGCCGCCCTCAATGCGCAGCGAGAAATCCTGGTCAGTCGGCTTAGCATATTTTCGACGCGACAGTACTAAAACAGTGCCTGATCATGAGATCAATATGACGATTTATAAAAATGGTGTCGCTGACAAGTTTCTAATGGACTTTGAGGAGTTCGTTATTCGGGCCGAGTTGGTACGATTAGAAATGTCGAAAATGGCAGACTGCAAGCGTTGAAAAACTTTATTCAATTGGCCATAACCAGGCGGCGCCCCGAACACCGCTCGAATCCCCGTGTTTAGGTGGCTTTAGGGGTGTGTCGATGTGATCAGAAAAACACCAATCTTGCCACAAAACAGGTACTGTTTCGTATAATCTTTCGATGTTGGATAATCCACCCCCTAATATTATTACATCAGGATCTAGGAGGTTGATTACACCGGCTAACCCTCTGGCAAGGTGGTATTCATAGGCTGACATAACCGAATTCGCGACTTGGTCACCGGATCTAACGCGCTCCATAATTTCTTGGGGGGAAAGCGATAATCCACTTAGATCGTAAAAACTTTTCGAGAAGCCTGGGCCCGATAGGTAGGTTTCAACGCAATCTTTCTTGCCGCAGTAACACGGTCGCTGGGAAGTACTATTCTCAGAATTTCTTGGCTGGGGAGAATGGCCCCATTCACCCGCCATTCCATTCGCTCCAGATATAGACTGGTTATTAACAACCAAGCCGCCCCCGACACCAGTACCCAATATTACACCGAAGACATTATTGTAATCAGCCCCAGCACCATCGATGGCTTCCGAGAGGGTAAAACAATTAGCGTCATTTGCGACGCGGATCGGACGGTTTAATTCATTTTGGAGGTCGATATCGATTGGTTTACCGATAAGCCAAGTAGGATTTGCACCTTTGATGCGGCCGGTATGGGACGACACGGTTCCCGGTATACCAACACCAACGCTACCAGTTAGTTTAAGAGATTTTTCGAGGGTAAGGACGCCCTCCTTAATTGCCGTTAAAGTGTCTTGATAATTATTTTGAGGCGCAGGAATTCGGTTTCCAGCCAAAAGCGTACCGTCATCTGAGAGGGCAATAAACTCAATCTTTGTGCCCCCTAAATCGACCCCAATTCGCATAGTAAACGTTTCCTGTTAGCATACAGAACTTCACAAATTTTAAGACATTTGCGTTCGAATGTCTGTTCGAAGGGCGATGCTGTTACTGGTGATCATAGCTTGTTAACCTTTTTGCCCCAAAATTCAGTTTGTAAATGCACGACTTTAAGCCATAAAGGTCGAAGTTTGGTGCGATGGTGGAAGTATGGGTCCCAAGAAGATTCTTATCGTTGAAGACAACGAGCTAAATATGAAGCTTTTTCATGATTTGCTTGAGGTCCACGGATACGAGACTTTCCAGACCAAAGATGGTCGGGAAGCGCTCGGTCTTGCGCGGGCTCATAGACCAGACCTTATTTTGATGGATATCCAGCTTCCCGAGGTCTCGGGTCTGGAGGTCACGAAATGGATCAAAGAAGACGACGATCTTCGGGACATTCCCGTAATTGCCGTTACAGCATTTGCAATGAAAGGTGACGAAGAGAAAATTCGAAACGGGGGGTGCGAAGCATATATCGCAAAGCCAATTTCTGTTTCGACTTTTCTTGAGACCATCGAAAAAGTTATCGACTAAACAATTTACCGGAGCTTTGATCCAAGATGTCCGCTCGTGTCTTAGTTGTCGATGACACCCCTGTAAATGTAAAGCTTCTCGAGGCAAAGCTGCTCGTAGAGTATTACGAGGTCCTTACGGCTATCGACGGTCCCAGCGCCCTCGTGGTCGCGGAAGATCATATTCCGGATATCATTCTTCTCGATGTTATGATGCCAGGTATGGATGGCTACGAAGTCTGCAGCCGTTTGAAGAGCAATCCAGTTACTGCACATATTCCCGTCGTTATGGTTACGGCGCTAAATGAAGTAAGGGACCGGGTGCGTGGTCTTGAAGTTGGTGCAGACGATTTCCTGACGAAACCCGTTAATGATGTCGCGCTATTTGCCAGAATTAGATCGTTGGTTCGGCTTAAACGGGCGAGCGACGAATGGCGAGCCCGTGAAGCAACGGCGGTAGAGCTCGGAGTCACCGATGCAGCACAAAATGGTATCGATCAAAATGCGCCAGGGTCAGTTTTAGTGGTTGCCGAAGGCATGTATGATCGCGACCTGGTAACTGAAACCTTGTCATTTCAAGGACACGCGGTTGAACTTGCTGAAAATGACGAGCAAGCGCTCTCCCTGGCTAAGGAGAAGGACTACGACCTCGTGCTGATCAGCGATGGCAATCGAGATCAAGATGCCTTGCGATTGTGTTCTCAAATGCGCTCTGAGCCAGAAACGCGGCATCGACCAATTCTAATCATGGTGGCTGATAACGCCGACGGTCGGCTCGCAAAAGCGTTGGAACTCGGTGTAAATGACTACCTCGTTCGTCCAATTGAACGCGACGAATTGATCTCACGGTCGCGGACCCAAATTAGCCGCCGGCGTTACGAAGAACGTCTTCGTGAAAACTATACATTTAGCGTTAACGCTGCCGTTACAGATAGTCTTACTGGGATGTATAATAGGCGGTACCTTGAGTCCCATTTTGAACGAATTAATGCCCGAATGGCGGAAGTTGGAAAGCCAATCTCTGCCTTGATATTGGATATTGATCACTTCAAAAACGTCAATGACACTCATGGCCATGAAGCGGGCGATGAAATCTTGCAGATCGTTGCAAAACGAATACAAAGTAATTTGAGGGGGTTTGATACTGCTGTTCGCTTAGGTGGTGAAGAGTTTGTTGTTTTACTGCCGGATTCGTCCCTTGCCGCGGCCGCTGCTGCTGCCGAAAGGCTCTGCTTATCTATTTCGGAAACGCCTATTGTTGTATCAAGTGTCGACGCGGGCTTGGATATAACGGTGAGTATCGGCGTAGCATGTTTTCTAGCGGGCGAGAGCGGTCTTGAAAACATGCTCCGACATGCCGATGCCGCGCTTTATGAAGCAAAACGTACGGGACGAAATAAGGTCATGATAGCAAATGCTTGCACGTCCTTACCTGACCCTGGTGAGCCCGTTCACGATACTCTTCCGTCTCCAGAACGTTCGACGTCTCCGGAACGTGTGGCAGGCTGATTGACGTCACATTGTCAGACGGCAATAAGAAAAGCCGCCTCGGAATATGCCGGGCGGCTTTTCTTATTGAGATAGAATGTGCAGATTCTATTTAATCTTAGCTTCCTTAAACATCACGTGTTTACGCACGACGGGATCGTATTTCCGCATTTCTACCTTATCGGTGAGGGTCCGCGGGTTTTTACGCGTAACGTAATAAAAGCCAGTGTCAGCGCTGCTGACGAGCTTAATTTGTATCGAGTTAGCCTTGGCCATAACAATCGGCTCCGTACTCTAAATTCTGATGCGCGCATCATAATCTACAAATGCGCGCTGTCAAGTTTTTCACACCGTAAATGACAGACTATAAATTCAACGTTCCGCAAGGTTTGTCGGTGGGTGTGCAATGGTGGCCTGGTAAATTTTCTTATTCATTAATAATAGTTTGGCGGTCTTTAAATCGTCTATTGGCCGCACGGATGACGGTGGGCATGCCAATTTTCGTTCTCTAGAATAGTGCGGTAATGTCGCTTGCGGTCGGTATATGTTCTGTATTGCGGTGAGATTTTCGCTACTTTCATCAAGAGCTGTTTTTAATTCATTCAAGCGAACCCGCGAAATGTTTGTACAAATAACGGGAACAATTCCTTGGGAATCCAACGTTTGCCCGGAGGGTGCTAATATCCGGGCCCAGGTCAAATGATATTCGGCTGTGTTGGGAAGTCGTACGATCGTTTGTACAGTTCCTTTGCCATAAGATGTTGACCCGATAAGAGCGGCTCGTCCCGAGTCTCTCAAAGCTGCTGCAACGATTTCAGCTGCTGACGCAGATCGACCGTTGATCAAGACTGCCACCGGCATCCCTGCTAATACTTCTCCGGGCGTTGCGTTGAATATTTGATTGCTTTCAGCGTGACGGCCTTTGGTCGAAATGATGCGACCGTTGACCATAAATAAATCGGCAACGGCGATCGCCTGATCAAGTAAGCCACCTGGGTTGTTTCTCAGGTCAAGCACGATTCCTTTAAGACCGCTCCCCATTTCCTTGACAGCCCTTACGATCGATTTCCGAAGGGTGCTTACCGTTCCCTGATTAAAAGACTTGATGCGAAGGATCAGAAAATTCTCTGTGTGTCGGCTGACAACGCTTTGTCGAATGACGTGGTCACGTATAACCGTGAATGAAAGGTTGTTTTCCGAACCCTTACGGCTAACACCAATTTCGACAGGTTTAGAGACCTCGCCTCGCAATAGCTTGGCGACACGTTTGAGGGAGAGCCCTAAGATTGATTTCCCATCGATATGGGTAATCTCGTCCTTTGCGCGAAGCCCGGCCTTGGCTGCAGGATTGTTTGGCGTGACGTCGCGTATTATGACGCGGTCATTCATTTGATCTAAGACCACGCCGATGCCCCCAAATCCATCTCGTGTCGCACGGCTGCGACCGGCGGCATTAGGTGGCAGATAGCGTGAGTATTTGTCCGTGTCCTCGATGATGCCCGAAAGTAACAGTTTGTGCGTTTCCTCCTCGCTTAGTTGGGCGAGTGTCGATGATTGTTCACGTGCTTGATTGACAAGTTTGACAGTCAGATCAGCCCATTCGTGAACATCTGTGTCTTCGGGCGATTTGTATCGGGTTAGGGGTGAGCCCTTGGCATTGAATGTAATTTCGGTTTCTGTTTCTTCGATGCTTAAGGACGGGTCGATAGCGATTAGCTTTCTAAGACCGTTAATCGACATTCCTCTGGGTTGGATAGGTTCGATATACCGGTCGGCAAGATTCTCCAAGGCGACTGTTAGAATGTGTCCAGATTCCAGACGTTTTTGCTTTTCGATATCGTTGGCACAACCATTGACTATCAAAATACTGATAGCGCTAAGCGTCCATCTAACTGTTCGCATCAAATAATTTGACGGACCGGCCGACATTGAGCGCCTCACGTTAACCAAATTTCATCAGGACCATAAAACCAGTAATCAGGATAACCTAAATATCCTAACGACGTCTTTTCGTTCGGGGTCGTTTGTTCCGGGTATTTTTACGTTGGTGATGGGGTTTTGTCCCTTTGTTTTTTTCAGTTTGCTGCTCAGCTGGTTCGATAAGCAATCCACCTGTCGCCACATTGGCTTCCTTAAGGAGAACTCTAAGGAATTGTCCAAGCTTGTATCCTGAATTGGAGCCGTCGAGGAACAGGCCTCTGCGGTCCGTGTCCAATCGATAATACCCACCTTCCAACGTTGAGACGGGGATTAATCCACTCGCACCAATATCGAGCAATTCGGCAAACAGCCCGAAACGTTCTACGCCAGTAATGCGGGCGTTGAATTCTGCGCCAACCCTGTTTGAAAGATAAATTGTCGCCAAACGATCAAAAGCGTCGCGTTCTGCTGCCATAGCGCGGCGTTCAGTCGTCGAGATATGTTCTCCGATTCTGGAGAAATCATCTGCATCCTCAATCCCTAGCCCATCATCACCAAGATTTAGACCCCGTATGAGCGCGCGATGTACGAGAAGGTCTGAGTAACGCCTAATGGGCGATGTGAAATGGGCGTATCGGCGCAATGCGAGTCCAAAATGACCAACGTTATTGGGACTATAGACAGCTTGGGATTGGCATCTGAGGATAGCATCTTGGATGCCCATGAAATCCGGTCGGTCCTTCGCATTTTGTAGGAGGGTTGCGAAGTGTCTTGGTCGTACGGCCTGTCCACCACTAAGGTCTAGATCGATAGTTTTTAGGTATTTTCGTAAAGCTGCCACCCGATCTGCTGCGGGGTCATCGTGGATACGATACATGCAAGGCATTTTGACTGCTTCTAATGTTTCGGCGGCGCAGACATTTGCTAGGATCATGAATTCTTCGATCAGCCGATGGCTGTCTAGCCGTATGCGGACATCAACCCCTGTTATTGCTCCGTCCCTGTCGATAGCGATTTTACGTTCGGCAAGATCAAGATCAATGACGCCTCTTGCATGGCGGGCGTTATCCAAAGCCTTAAAGGCACCGTAGAGATTAGGAACGACGTCTATTGCAATCGGAGGACAGTTATCTTCTAAAATGCCATCGCGCGTATTCTGCACTTGAATGTAGGTCAGACGGGCGGCGGATCGCATCATAGCTCGGCGGAATTTGTGTCCCGTTTTATGGCCATTGTCATCGATCCATATTTCAACTGCGAGACACGGTCGATCTTGGTTTGGAACTAGAGAGCACCAACCGTTGGACAACTCTTCCGGTAACATTGGGATGACAGTGGTCGGGAAATACACAGAGTTGCCGCGTTCCTGAGCGACTTTGTCTAAGGCATCGTCGGAGCGCACATAGGACGCGACATCGGCAATCGCGACAATCAGATGCCAACCATTATCGGATTCGTTTCGTTCTGCCCACACCGCGTCATCAAAATCGCGAGCGGTTTCGTCATCAATGGTTACGAGCGGAATATCTCGAAAGTCATCTCTACCTTCCATTGATGCTGCCTTAGCTTGTTCTGCTTGGCGCAAGGCGGCACTCGGAAAAGTCTTTGGTATTTCATGTTTTGCGATAAGAGCAGGGATTATCGACGATGGGTCTTCGCTGTCGCCGAACCGAGCTATTATGCGGGCGAGGGGGAGGCCGTGTTCGCGACCAGAGACAGTTTCACACTCGACAAGTTCGCCGTCTTCAGCATCGGCGGTGTCTCGGTTATCAATCAGGAAGTTTGTCTTTAAACGCCGATCAGCTGGTTCGACAATGCCGCTGTCAGGTTGTTGTCGAAAGATGCCGATAATATTCGACGGCCTTTGCTCCAGGCGTTTAATAATGTGTGCGAGGTAGCCGCCGCGCTTTTGCTCAAGCCGAGCGAGAACTTTATCGCCGATTCCTGGTGCCGGGCCTTTGAGCCCCCGCGTATTGACGCGAATTCGGGGCGGCGCCTTATCAAATCGTTGATCGGTCGGCCGTAAAATTATTTCGCCATCATCATCGAGGCCGCTGACTTCTAATACTGACACGGATGGAAGATGGTTAGTCGCCATATAGCGCCTGTTTCTACCCCGTCGAATTTTTCCAGTTTCTGAAAGCGTTTCCAATATAGCGCCGAGAGCGCGGCGATCAGATGTGGCGAGTTTGAAATGGCGGGCTAGTTCTCTGCGACCTAAAGCCTTACCGCTTTTGTTAATTAGCTCGACGAGGGCCTCTTCTGTCGGAAGGGAACCGCTCTTTTTGTTATCTGCCACGTCGCTGGCAGATCAGCTACTTGACTTAGGTTTGGCGGCCTTTTTACGTGATGCTTTCTTGCCGGTTTTCTTCTTGGCAGCCTTCTTAGAAACTTTCTTTTTCCCCTTCTTACCTTTTGCGGCGCGTGCAGCGAGTAATTCTACCGCTTGCTCAAGCGTAATCGACTCTTCTGTTTCTGATTTGGGGATCGAGGCATTGACGCTGCCGTGTTTGACGTATGGTCCATAACGACCCTTGAATACACCCACGGGTTTACCATCTGCCGGATGAGCGCCAAGGTCGCGCAAGGCGGTGGCTGCACCGCGGCTTTTAGGCGGTTTCTCTTTAATTACAGTCACAGCACGATTTAAGCCTATGGAAAGCACATCTTCATCGGGGCCAAGCGAGGTATAGGCTGGGCCGACTTTGAGATAAGGGCCATAGCGTCCAATTCCTGCCTGGATCATTTCGCCGGATTCAGGGTGGGGGCCTATATCGCGTGGCAAGGCAAGGAGGGCGAGAGCGATCTCCAATGTCACTTCCATTGGAGAGAAATTCTTAAGAAGAGTGGCTCGTTTTGGCTTTTGCTTGCCTTCAGGTTCCCCCAGTTGGATGTAGAATCCGAAAGGTCCCTTACGCAGGGTTACATCTTTCTCGGTTTCTGGATCGATACCCAAAACCTTAGGAAGGGCCATACCGGCGATTTCATCATCTTCGGCGCTGGCAACGGATAAAGGTCGTGTGTAGTTGCATTCTGGGTAGTTACTACAGCCGATAAAAGGACCGCCCTTGCCAAGTTTGAGACCCAACCGACCATCTTTGCAGGAGGGGCATACCCTGGTGTCGGATCCATCCTCGCGAGGTGGAAAAAAATGTGGCCCGAGGTCAGCATCAAGTGTATCGATGACGTCCGAAATTTTGAGACTTTCGGTACCCTTTACGGCTTCATAAAACGCGTCCCAGAAATCGCGGAGAACCTGTTTCCAGTTCGTGTCGCCGCTGGCGACAAGATCGAGGCGGTCTTCAAGTTCAGCAGTGAAGTTGTATTCGACATACCGTTCGAAATAACCCGAAAGGAAGGCGGTTACGACGCGGCCTCGGTTTTCCGGTTCAAAACGTTTGTTTTCCAACCGGACATAATTTCTGTCTTGCAATACGGAGATGATCGATGCGTAAGTCGACGGTCGTCCTATACCCAGCTCTTCCATTTTGCGAACGAGGCTTGCTTCAGTAAAGCGTGGCGGTGGCTTTGTGAAATGTTGTTCAGGTCGGACCTCACCAGTTGTAAGAGACTCACCCTCCGAGACACGCGGCAGTATTTTTGATGAGCCATCATCATCATCGGACGGGTCGTCCCGATCTTCCTGGTACAGTTTAAGAAACCCATCGAAGACGATAACCGAGCCAGTGGCGCGTAAAATTGATTTACGATCGGCGGTTGCGGAATCAATCGCGACTTGTTCTAGCGCCGCCTTCTGCATCGAGCTTGCCATCGCCCGTTTCCAGATCAGCTCATACAGGCGCCGTCCGTCATCATCCAAATAGGATGCCATGTCTTTTGGCTGTCTCGAGAAATTCGTCGGACGCACTGCTTCATGCGCTTCCTGAGCATTTTTCGAACGGTTACGAAAAACGTTCGGTGTATCTGGCACATATTCGGGGCCAAACTGGTCCCTAATGAGATTGCGGCTTCCGGTGACGGCTTCTTGCGCCATCGAAATACTGTCCGTCCGCATATAAGTGATGAGGCCAACGGTTTCGCCGCCAATATCGACGCCTTCATATAAGCGCTGCGCGATCCGCATGGTCCGGGCGGTACCAAAGCCCAGTTTTCGCGAAGCTTCCTGCTGTAATGTTGATGTTGTAAAGGGCGGTTGCGGGTTCCGAAAAGTGGACTTGCGCTCAATCGAGATGACTCTGAAGTCACCAGTTTTGACGGCGTCAGCGGCCCGGTTCGCCGTTTCAGCATTGGCGAGTGAAAAACGGTTGAGTTTATCACCTTCGAAATGTGTCATGCGCGATGTCATGACGCCGCCCTGACGGGTCGTGAAGTCGGCTTCGAGGGACCAATATTCCTGAGGTACGAATTTTTCGATTTCGCTTTCGCGTTCGCTGATCAATCGGAGCGCGACTGATTGTACACGTCCTGCCGAACGACTACCTGGTAACTTCCGCCAAAGAACTGGCGATAGCGTAAATCCCACTAAATAGTCCAACGCCCGACGCGCGAGATAAGCTTCGATCAGACCATGGTCGAGATCTCGGGGCTCCTGAAGGGCTTGCAGAACCGCGTCTTTGGTAATTTCGTGGAATACGATCCGCTGCACATCCACGCCATCGAGGACATTACGGCTCTCTAGTACTTCTTGGACATGCCAGGAAATCGCTTCCCCTTCGCGGTCCGGGTCAGTTGCGAGATAGAGATGGTCTGCGCCACGTGTCGCATCGATGATTGCATTTAGATGCTTCTCTGAATCATCGCCGACCTGCCAGAGCATATCGAAATCTTGTTCTGGATCGACTGATCCATTCTTTGGCGGCAGATCGCGCACGTGCCCATAACTGGCTAACACCGTATATCCGCTGCCGAGATACTTGTTGATCGTCTTGGCTTTGGCCGGCGACTCTACTACGACAACATCCATGGCGACCCTATTTCTCGCTAAAAATTCTTGTCACGTCTCCTGTGAGCGAACGGATGCTATCTCTTATTTGGTTGCTGGTTCGTTTACGAAATTAACGAAACCAAGTTTCCCGGATGGCGTTCCAATCGCCCCGCGAGTTCCAACTCGAGGAGTACCGTTAGCACAACGGCGGGTGACAATTGGCACTCGCGAAGCAGTTCGTCAATACTTACCGCAACAGGACCTAATAATTCACAAACCCGGTCGCGGGCTTCAGAAGTTTCGATTTCGGGGGTGTTCTCTACGGTATCCGGCAGAAGTTTGACGAACTCCCGAGAAGCAGTGACGGTCTCCAACATTGGAGAAATCTGCGAAATTATATCCTTTGCGCATTCCGTAAGGACCGCTCCATCCCGGATCAGACCATTGGTTCCCCTGTGTCGCGGGTCGCGTGGCGAGCCGGGGACGGAAAAAACTTCTCTTCCCTGTTCCAATGCCATGCGTGCTGTAATGAGAGAGCCGGACCGCAATGCCGCTTCGACCACCAGGATTCCAAATGACAGGCCCGAAATAAGTCTGTTGCGTGGCGGAAAGTGTCGAGCAGTCGGCGATGTCCCAAATGGTTGTTCACTTATGACTACCCCTGATTGCACGATCTTTTCGTACAGCGCTTCGTTTTCGCGTGGATAAACGATATCGATTCCGCCAGCGACTACTGCAATTGTGCCTGTATCGAGAGCGCCGTCATGGGCCGCCGTATCAATCCCGCGTGCAAGTCCTGATGAGACTATGAGGCCCTCTTTCCCAAGGGAGGTTGCGATATCGCGTGCAAAGACCCGACCGGCTGCCGAAGCGTTCCGAGCGCCAACAATGCCTATCGAGGGTTTGTTGAGCAGACTTGTGTCACCAAAAACTTGTAGCAAAGGAGGAGGGTCATGAATTGTGGAAAGCGCCTCGGGGTACTCCGGTTCACATAGGGCAATGGCGGTGCCACCCCGATCTTCGAGGACGGAGAGTTCGTCGTCGGCCTCGAATTCAGGAATGATTTTGATCGCACGCTTCTTGCCACCGCGGCGTGATAGTTCGGGTGCAGCGTCAATAGCGCTTGAAGCTGAGCCATAACGCTCGATCAAACTGCGAAATGTTGTTGGGCCAACGTTTTCGCTGCGGATCAATCTCAACCAATCTCGGTGCTCTGTTCGGGAAAGGGAGCGGCGTTCTGTATTCATGGAAGCGCGACTGTATCAGAATACAAATTTAGGAAGCATCGTCTTCCGACGAAGTCTTTTCTGATTTTGAACCAATCTTGGTTTCTTCCCCTTTCAGCAAACGCCTAATATTTGAGTAATGTCGGATCCAAATGAGAATACAGACGATAGCGAAGAATTCGACAAGTTGCGGTGTTGCTAACCACCAGGCTGCAATTGGAGTGGCCATGGCACCAAGAAGAGCGGCGAGCGAAGAGTAGCGAAATATGGCAGCGGCGAGGCCCCAAATAAAGAGCGCCACTAATCCGGTTTGCCACGATAGCGCGAGAATGATGCCGACAGCAGTTGCCACTCCCTTGCCGCCCCGGAATTTTAGCCAAATGGGGAAAAGGTGGCCAAGAAATGCTCCTAGCGCCGCGACGACAGCGATATCCGGCCCAAACTGTGTTCCTATAAGCGCCGCGAAAGCACCTTTTATGACATCCGCCAATAATGTGGCGGCGGCGATTCCTTTTCTACCGGTCCGTAAGACATTAGTGGCACCAATATTGCCGGAACCGATATCGCGTATATCGCCAAGTCCCGACATTTTTGTAAATAGCATGCCAAAGGGTACTGAGCCGATCGAATAACCACCGATAAAAGCGGTAAGTATGTAAGGCCAGGAATAACCCCAGCTAATTGGGTCGATCACGATTTATCCTTTCGGCAACCAGCCGGAATCTCGCTGTCAATTTGATGGCAAATACTTCTAAAGCTGAACGCTACAAGCAGCAAGCTTATCGCTTTCTGAGGAAATTCGCATTTTTGAGACAGATTCGCATAAAAAACTACACATCGGTGATCTAGTTGACTAAGATATCTCTGTAACTAATCGCTGGTCCAAAAGGGTCGGCATAAAACTAAAAAACAGGCCACGACTGCAATGGTCGATGGTTATGGGGGACATGAGGATGAATTTCGATCCGAGTAATCGGGAGATGACGAATATTGCCACAGTCGCCGGTGAGGTGACCCTGTTCCGCGCGGTAATCGCCCGCGCTTTTCATGACGCTCTTAATCGCCGGGGGATCAATGGCGAAACGGGAGATAGTGAAGCTCGAGAGGCTAGAGTTCTACGGGAAGAAGCCCGGGAATGGTTACTTGACGATGGCGTTGATTTCCGACGCATTTGTCAATGGGCCTTGCTAGAGCCCGAAGCGGTAAGAGACTCCGCAGTTAGGGCCATCGATTCCTGCGATGCAGGGGCGAGCAGAGTAGCAGCTTAGAGTTTGATAAAAGAGCGGGCCTTCGAGCCCGCTTTTTTATCGGCCTGTGCGCAATATCGAAATTAATCGGGCGAGTTCAGCAGCAACTCGACGGTCCTGATTAGATGGCGTTCGCGGTGCAAGCGCTGCGCGCCGTAGCCTTTCCAGCTTGATCAAAGTTACCTTTGTGTTGCCCTGCACTGGTGATGCGTCAAATTTTACGATTCCCGAAATCGCAAATTGCCGATTTAAGGGCCCCTTTACGTAGAAATATTGCGGAAACGAGGCAAAGGGCTGGCCCGTTTGGAAGTGCTCCATCTCATGGCTCATGACTTCCCGATGACGGCGTTGTAATTGCTCCAACAATGCTATTTCCCGGACGGTCAGTCCTCTGGAATCCACAGCAGCACCGCTGCTTTTTGCGCGCGCTTCGTCTCGTAATAGCGCATCAATTTCTATTTGTTGCCGATTGACGCGATTTTGGTGTTCTGAATGTCCCTGTAGATCATCAAGGAGACGCGTACTGTAAGTTTGTTTCTTGGGTATGGGTTGTTGGAGCGGTGGGAATGGCAAGGCGTCGCTGTGTGACGGAGTTTCGATTGTCTCCCGTGGTAGGTTGGGTCGTGAAGTGGAGGGGCCTGTTCGAATGATCTTGCCATCATTACTGCGTTTTAGATCGCCGATATCGCCAGGCGATGGCGGTAAGCGCAAAGGATTGCTGACATCAGTCGCGGGTTCAGCCAGTGCTGACGCGTTTAGCGTTGCGATGGCCAAATATACTGCGCAGATAATCAGGGAGTGAAAACGTACGTTGTTTTTTAACTTCACTCCCATAAACGGATTATTCGGCCGCTTGCGTATTCTTTGTCGGAAGATAGTTGTCTTCTTCCGTCCGCTTGTTCATTGAGAACGTGCTCTCAACGGTTGTGTAGTCTTTGTAGCCGAGGCGGGCGATCACCTTCATCTTTAGTGTATCTACAAGTCCATCTTCGTTGATGTAGTCATCATCGACATGAACACCGACAACGCGACCAAACACAACATGATGTACAGACTCTGGCTTATGGCTTGGTAAGACAACCGTCTGGTGATAGACGCATTCAAAATGAGCTGGCGATTCTTTTACACGAGGCGGTTTGACTTGAATTGAAGGAACGGGTGTCAGTCCCACCTCGGTTAGCTCATCGACCGCGGGGTCTTCGATCCAGCTTGAATCATTCATTTTGTCTTTGTTGGCGTAGGTGGCGATATTGAAGACGAATTCACCGGTCTCCTCCGCGTTAAGAACCGAGTCCTTTTTTGTACCATCATCCCGTGAACCGCCGGAAAACATGACGAAAGGAGGGTTGTAAGACAATCCATTGAAATAGCTGAAGGGCGCGAGGTTGCCGACGCCATCTTTACTGATCGTGCTGATCCAGCCAATAGGGCGCGGCACGGTAAGGGCCTTAATTGGGTTATAGGGCAGGCCGTGATCATTTTTGTCAGCGTCGAAATACATCGGATTTTCCATTCTTTAGTGTGGGGTGCATTATCGAGCGCGACCCACGATTTGAAAAGGCTCAAACTACGGTGCGATGAGCGGGGCGATATAGGCGAGTATTGGTGGCAGCGTTATCGCCGCAAAGATCGTCTGGGCAGATAAAATAGCTGCCATGAGCGGCGCATCGCCCCCCATCTGACGCGCAAGAATATAGGACGCGGGGGATGCTGGCGCACCGCCATAGAGAACAATGATCGCCATTGGAAGGCCTGAGATTCCGTAAAAATGGCAAAGCGCTATGGCAATAACAGGCATAATGCAGAGTTTGAGGATGACGGCAGTCCCCAGCGCGACAATACGCGAGCGCTCCATCACAATGACAAGTCCTGCCCCGATACAGAGCAGGGCAATAGGTAGGGTGCCCCGGTCGAGAATAGAGAGCATCGTCATCAACCAATCGGGCATTGGTATTGAGAGCGTATTAATTACCCAGCCTATCGCACAGCCGATGATAATCGGGTTTTGCATGACCTGAATCGGGACACGGGACCAGTTTGGCTTACCTGACCCTGCATAGGCTGACATTAAAGCAATCAGCGCCGCATTCACGAAGGGCATCATCACGGCAAGAAAATATGCGCAAAGTGCAACGCTCTTTGGTCCGTAGAGCGCGTCGCCAATAGCAAAGCAGAGATACGCGTTGATCCGCGTTGAACCTTGGAGAACTGACGTAAAGGTTGGTCCGTCGACCCGGAGGATTGGTTTGGTGACAAGGGCCAGGACGATCATGCAGGTGCCGAGCGACAAAATTGCAAGGGCCATCGGACCAACAGGCATGGTCGAAAGATCAGATTCAGTGATGCTGCGAATGATTAGAGCTGGAAGAAGGACGTAATAAACGAGCTTCTCAGCGGGTGCCCAGAAGTTATCACCCGGGAACCCGGTTCGTTTGAAAACATAACCAATTACGATCAACAGAAAGATCGGCAGGATGGAACCAGCGATCGCTAACATAGAGTTGAGGCCTTTCTGAGCTCGCTAGAAAAGTAGCGCGGGTGTTTGTTACCGTTCCGATGGGTTGGAATCAATAACCAGCGTCTTTATTGACCAGTTGCAGCAGCTCTTCACCGGCGCGGAGACGTCGGACGTTCTCAACAATTTGTGGCGCGATATCGACAGGGCGGGTTTTGCGCGCGGTGTGGGGCATAAGTGTTATTTTTGGATGCTTCCAGAACGGGTGATCGGTTGATAGCGGTTCCTGACGGAAGACATCAAGCGTCGCTCCAGCGAGATGGCCAGAATCCAATGCCGCTGTTAGATCATTATCGACGACATGCTGTCCGCGACCGATATTAATGATGCAGGCGTCTTTTGGCATCATCGAAAAAGTTCGATTGCATAGAATATCTTCTGTGTTTGGCGTGAGGGGCAGGACGTTTATTAAAATGTCTGTTCTGGCCATAAAAGGCTTCAAGCCATCTTCACCGTGGAAACTTTCTACGCCGTCGAAGTCTTTTTCAGTTCTCGTCCAACTCGCGACCTGGAAGCCGACATCGCGGAGGACAGCCGCACATTGGTAGGCCATTAACCCAAGTCCCATGAACCCGACCCGCCGGTCGCTGGCCTGGAATATCTCTGGTTTCTCCCAGACCAGCTGTCGCTGATTTTCGAGGAAGAATGGCATTTCCCGGTGATGTCGTAAGACGTGAAGCAAGACATATTCCTTGATCATTTGATCGCCCTGCGGTGGGCTGGACCGGACGATAGGCACATCACTGGGCAGGTCAGGATCTTTCAGGAGAGCATCAACGCCAGCCTGAAGAGCAACGATTAGTTTGATATTAGGTAGTCGTGCAAACATGCCGGCTTCCCCATGGGAGAACAAGACAACGTCGACGGATGCAAGGTCACAATTGTTCGGGTCGGTAAATAATTCCTCGTCAGGCAGAGCTTCTCGGATCGGGTCCGCCCATCGCGCAGTTGGCCCCAAACAATTGGCGAGCAGAATGGTCATTTCTCGTCCTTAGTGTAAACGGATTGTGCTTATTGTTGATATGGGGCTTTCATCGAATCCCGATATCGTTGCCAGGCGACATCCAGTGCGGCGAGGCAATCGGGATCCATATGTCCCTTGGCCTCTATGTCCTGTCCCCAATTGCCGTAATTATCAGTGCCACGAACCAATGTCCCTGTCGCACCGTCGAATTGCGTTTGTTTCACATGGGGCCCGCAAAGGTGCACCGCATAGCCGATGCGCGGCATATTTGATGGGTTGGGCATCGAGCTATGCACCGTTCTGTTGTCGTGGATTGACATTTCTCCAGCGTGGAGCTGGAGATCAACGATCTCTGTTTCGTCGACACCTTCTATTGTTTGGCCGCGCGCGAGCAAATTGTCAGGATCAAAGGTTTCGACATGCTTCATAACGGCATCGCCTTTGTGCGATCCGGGGATCACACGGACACACCCAGTCTCTCGCGTACTGTCCGAAAAGGCGATCCAAGCCGTGACTGATTCTGCCGGGTCAAACCCGTAATAGGTTGAGTCCTGGTGCCAGGAGACAAAACGGTGGTCGTTTGCCTTCTTGGTAAAAAAGCTTGAGCCCCAAACAATGATATCAGGCCCAATAAGATCTTCTACGGCATCGAGCATGTTTGAGTTTTTGATCAATTCGGTAAGCCAGGGGAAAGGTAGGTGAGCCTTGATTCGAAACCGGCTCTGCGCTTCAGCGCCAATTTCCTCTTCGAGCGCCTCGAATTTTTTACGAAATTCAAAAGCTTCATCGCTTTCCATGACCTTGACCGGCGCTAAGGCACCTTGCGTGTTAAATCGATCAATCTGTTCTTCGGTAAGCAGCTTTGGCACGATGTCCTCCAATATAATCGTATGGCGGCAATTGCATAACGAGAGTTTGGCAGCAGTTTGGCCTTCCGCCAAGAACCAGGTTCAGTTTGATGTCATTTCCAATTCCATCGTAAGCTTGCATGTACGGGGAGGCGAGTATGCCGGAAGAACAGAAGCCTAAACGCCACAACAAGAATTTACGGGTAAAGTTGATATCACTTGGTGCTGTGGTCAGCGCGCTGATCGTACCTATGGTCGTGTATCTCGCCTATGATCTAATAAAGACAAAGATGTCGCCTTGCGGCGGAATATTTGAACAAACAGCTAGCAGTTTTGAGAGTGAAATCGAATTTCTCAAAACCAAAGGAAAGATCGTTCTCGGTAGCAACAAAATTGCCGACCTCACTGAGCGTGCACAAATGACCGCGCTGAATATGGAAACTTGCTGCGTTGTATTTGGTGCCGGTAAGCGAGATCCTGAGAAGTTCCTGCAATGCAAATCGTCGGCGCGCGAATATGACGGTAATTTGAAACAGGTGGTCACCGTCGTAAAGCAGGCCGTTAGAGCTGAAGCGAAGAAGGCGTCCGTGGCGCTTCGTAAAGCTCGGCGCGATTTGGATATTGCTGTAAAGGCGACCCAAGTCACGTCAAAGAGATTTAATAAACAATTGGTTGAGGCAAGACAAAATCAGGCGATTGCGGAGCTTAAGATTACGCCACCAGCGGAGGTTACGATTGATGCAAAAGAGAAAGAACCGAATAACGACTCTTTGAATACAAATGCGGTAGCACTTGAAAAGTGGGTGACGGGGGCAATTGGACATAACCGCGATACCGACTTTTTTGTGTTCGTTACGCCGGCTAACCATCGCGATGTCATCAAAATTGATGTTGAAAATCGGTCGACAACGCTACGGCCGCGTTTGCAATTATATGGCGCTGACAAAAAGTACTTGAACGAGACCTACAGTGGCACGCACGGCGCCAATCTTTCTCATTATTTTGTAGCAGCGCCAAAGACAAAATTTCTATTCAAGATTGCTAATTATGATCATGGATCCCGGGGCGCTTATCTAGCGAGGGTGACGCCAACGAAATCATATGATGCACATGAACCGAATGAGACAATTCTTTCTGCTGGGACACTAGAACTCAATTCGCCGGTAGAGGCTGGCCTCATGGATGGGCGTGATGTTGATTATTTTAAAATTTCAACGGGGTTGAACGCAGGTACGCTTAGCATCAAGCTCGAAAATCGTTCAGCGAGTTTGCGGCCACGTTTACGGCTTTTCGATGGAAACAAGGTCTATCTTGCAGAGCGGTATAGCGGTACCCGCGGGGCAAATATTGCACTGATGCAAAAGAATGTGCATGGGGACCGTTCTTATTTTGTGCAGGTCCACAACTATGACAACGCGACCGCGGGTGACTATACCCTCATTGTAACCATCAAGTGATCAAGTGCGTTAGCCCCAGCTGTCTGACGGGGGCTCCTCATTGTTTGCAGTGTGATTAGCCATAAAATCGAGCGCGCCCTGAAGGATATAAGCCGCCGCCATTTTATCGACATTCTCCGCGCGTTTGGCACGAGACATATCGGCTTCGATCATGGTTTTTGTGACGGCGACTGTTGAAAGACGTTCGTCCCAGAACCCCATCTCCATATCAAAATGGGCTTCGAGATTGCGAGCAAATTGCCTGACTGACTGGCAACGTGGTCCTTCGGTTCCGTCCATATTTACGGGCAACCCAATGATTAGCGCCGCAACTTCGTGCTCAACGCAAATATCGAGGAGTTGTACGGCTGTCTTGGAGAATTTCTTTAGGATCAGAGTTTCCATCGGCGTCGCTACTGTCCGGGAAATGTCGGACAGGCCTAAACCAACCGTTTTCTCGCCAATATCGAGCCCTAGAAGCCGCCGATTTGGCGGTAAGAGTTCCATTAAGTCTATAAGCTTGCGAACCGTCATGTCCGATGTTACCTTCCGCGCGCTCAAATTAGGGTCAATTTCGGGGGAAAGCTGCCGCTTTCAACCGGATAAACTCAGTGAAAGTGACACCCCTGAACCATAAGCCTTGAGACGAATACGCCATGTCGGTCGACAAATCCACCGTGGCTCGCATTGCACAGCTAGCCCGGATTAAAGTTCCAGAAGATGATCTTGATGCACTTGCGGATGAACTGTCCAAAATTGTTGGATGGGTCGAGCAGCTTGATGAGGTCGATACAGAAGGCGTTGCCCCGATGGCATCCACTGCCGAAGGCACGGTATTGCGCCAGCGCGATGATATCGTAACGGATGGTGATTGCCGAGATGACGTCTTATCCAATGCACCTGAGACCACGAACGGCTATTTCGTGGTGCCGAAGGTGATCGAATAATGGCGGCACTCACCGACCTTACCATTGCTGAAGCGCAGGCGGGCCTCGAAAAAGGCGAGTTTTCTTCAAAAGAAATTACAAAAGCTCATATCTCGGCGATAGAGGAAGCACGCGAGCTGAATGCCTATGTAACGGAAACGCCGGAGCGGGCGCTTGCAGATGCGGAAGCATCGGACAAACGCCGCGCCGCTGGAGATGTTGGTGCGCTGGATGGCCTGCCAATCGCCATCAAGGATTTGTTTTGTACTAAGGGCGTTCAGTCTACAGCGTCATCGCATATGCTCGAAGGATTTGTGCCACCCTACGAGTCAACGGTCTCAGGCAAATTGGTTGATGCTGGCATGGTGATGCTGGGCAAGACCAATCTCGATGAGTTCGCCATGGGCTCTTCAAATGAGACCAGCTATTTCGGCCCGGTGATTAATCCGTGGAAACGGAACTCTGATGACCAACCCTTAGTGCCTGGTGGCTCTTCCGGCGGTTCCGCAGCAGCTGTGGCCGCGCGGCTTTGTCTTGCAGCGACTGGGACCGATACGGGGGGCTCGATCCGACAGCCAGCGTCGTTCTGCGGCATTGTTGGGATGAAGCCTACATATGGGCGTTGTTCGCGATGGGGAATTGTCGCTTTTGCCTCATCGTTGGATCAGGCGGGACCAATGACCCGAACCGTTCGAGATGCTGCGATAATGCTACAATCAATGGTCGGGTTTGATCCGAAAGATACGACATCGGCAGAGGTGCCGGTACCCGATTTCCAGGCGGTACTTGGCCAGGACATCAAGGGACTAAAGATCGGTATTCCAAGTGAATATCGTGTGGAAGGAACTGACCCGGAAATTCTGGCGTTGTGGGATCAAGGCATTAAATGGTTGGAAGATGCTGGCGCTGAAGCGGTTGAAGTAAGTCTGCCGCGGACGAAATACGCATTGCCAGCTTATTACATTATCGCCCCGGCAGAGGCGTCCTCCAACCTCGCACGCTATGACGGCATGCGGTACGGGTTGCGAGAGGATGGCGACTCCCTGGCGGAAGTCTATGAGAACACACGGGCTGCTGGATTTGGTAACGAGGTTCGCCGCCGTATCCTGATGGGGACATATGTTCTGTCAGCTGGTTACTACGATGCGTATTATATAAAGGCACAAAAAGTCCGGAAGCTGATCGCAGATGAGTTCTCAGCGGCGTTTGAGGCAGTGGATGCCATTTTGACACCTGCTGTGCCGAGTGCCGCATTCGCCCATAAGGAAAAAAGTGACGACCTGCTGGGAATGTATCTCAATGACGTTATGACGGTGCCTGCCAGTCTGGCAGGCTTGCCAGGCATCTCTGTCCCCGCCGGATTGTCTTCCGATGGGTTGCCGCTAGGTTTACAGCTCATCACCAAAGCCTTTGACGAAGAAACACTGTTCCGCGTTGCGGATGTGTTAGAACAATCGGCTGGCTTTACGGCCCAGCCTGGGCAGAAAGGGTAGCTCAGCCATGCGTTATCATTTTTGGTATGTCCTTATCCATATTGGCCTCGGTGTTGTTGGGTATCAATATTTCACCTTCACTAATATTGGTGGCATCTACGCTTTTGGCGCGGCGCTGATCGTTCAGGCTTATGCGATCTTTGAAATTCATCGTGATGCACATCCCCATTTCCTGAAGACGCTTCAGAATGCCGAGAGCTTAAAGGCGGGTGAGCAGATGAAAGTGGATTATCGCAAACGTCTTTCACGTGTTTGGCTGATGCGATCCTGTATGTATGCGTTGTTGACGCTTCTTTCGACCATGGCGGTGCGGGGAAGCTCGGTACAATGACCGAAAAGAACATGATCGCGGGTCGCACCGGCGACTGGGAAGTTGTCATAGGTCTTGAAGTCCACGCTCAGGTGATTTCTGAAGCCAAACTGTTCTCCGGTGCGGACACTTCATTTGGCGCGGAGCCGAATGAGCAGGTCTCTCTGGTTGATGCGGCTATGCCCGGCATGTTGCCGGTAATCAATAAAAAGGCGATCGAGCAAGCGGTGCGCACTGGCCTAGGGATCAAGGCGCAAATTAACCGGTTCTCCGTGTTTGATCGCAAGAATTATTTTTACCCAGACTTGCCGCAGGGATACCAGATTTCACAGTTTAGCGATCCGATCGTTGGCACAGGTGAGATCATCATCGATATGGAGGATGGCGAGAGCCGCACGGTCGGCATTACCCGTATCCATTTAGAGCAAGATGCTGGCAAGAGCGTTCATGACATGGATCCCAGTAGCACCTATGTCGATCTCAACCGATCGGGTGTGGCGCTCATGGAAATTGTCTCTGAGCCTGATTTGCGCTCGGCGGATGAGGCGGCGGCCTATCTCACAAAGCTACGCGCCATCGTGCGTTATCTCGGCACCTGCGATGGTAATATGGAACAGGGCAGCATGCGCTGCGATGCCAACGTGTCAGTGCGCAAGCTTGGCGATGAGCTGGGCACACGCTGCGAAATTAAAAACGTAAACTCCATTCGCTTTGCAGCCCAGGCAATTGAGTATGAAGCACGCCGCCAGATCGAGGTGATTGAGGATGGCGGCACAATTGAACAGCAAACCCGTCTGTTCGATTCCAATAAAGGCGTGACGCGCTCGATGCGGTCCAAGGAAGAAGCGCATGATTATCGCTACTTCCCTGATCCAGACCTGTTGCCGGTGAACTTGTCCGAAGATTTTGTCGAAGAAATCCGAAGGTCTTTGCCAGAACTCCCTGACGATAAGAAACAACGCTTTGTCGACGATCTCGGGTTGTCTGGATATGACGCCGATGTGCTGGTGGCTGAACGGGCTACGGCAGAATATTTCGAACAGGCGGCCGATGGTCAGGACGCTAAGACCGTTGCGAATTGGGTGACCAGTGATCTGTTCGGCTATCTCAATAAAGAGGGATTGGAGATCACGGAATCACCGGTTGCTGCCGGTCAGCTTGGCGCGTTGGTCGGATTGATTTCGGATGGTACGATTTCTGGCCGTATCGCTCGCGATGTCTTTGCTGAAATGTGTGCAACGAGCAAAGACCCAGCGGATGTGGTTGAAGAAAAGGGCCTGAAACAGGTATCAGACACCGGCGAGCTGGAAACTATTGTTGATGAAGCTATTGCCAAAGGAACCGCCCAGGTCGAACAGTACAAGTCCGGTAACGAAAAGATTATTGGCTGGTTTGTTGGTCAGGTAATGCAGGCGACCAAGGGCCAGGCCAATCCTCAGATGGTCAACGAAATCTTGCGTAAAAAACTTAGCGAGTAGAGCAGCTTTTACTGTTTAGGTTTATCGCCAGTAACTTCGTCGAATAATCGTCGCACAGCGCGACCGGCAAAGCGCGCCGGTTCTTCGCTCGGTTTGGTCTCTGCCGCGATCTTCTTGATATCATCTCGCGTGTTTTCCAACCGCGGCTTCGTTGCGGACCAGGCCGCTTCAGCGCGAGGTTTAATCTCGTCGTGATAGGCCTCTGCAGCCTTTTGTTGGACACGCTCGTCACTCGCGATACGGCGAGCAGCCTGAAAGAGAAGATTGCGAAGTATCGGCATGATACTGGCAGTCTACTCCGCTTTCTCCATCGCTGTCAGGAATTTCCGGTCACAAACCATTGAGTTTGGTTCCCACCCGGACCATCATTGTTGCAACGCCACTATGTTAGCTAAACACATATACAGGGAAGAACACCATGATCGATCTTTATAGCTGGGGCACTCCCAATGGCCACAAAGTTCATATAATGCTGGAAGAAGCCGGGCTGGAATACGCCGTGCATCCAATCAATATCCGCGCCGGGGATCAGTTCAAGGAAGAATTTCTTGCCTTTAGTCCCAACAACCGTATTCCGGCGATGATTGATCGTGATAGCGCTGGCGGCAACGAAATCTCGGTCTTTGAGAGCGGGGCGATGCTTATCTACCTCGCCGATAAATCCGGTCAGTTCATGCCATCATTGGCAGATGAACCTGTCGGTCATTACGACGTTTTGCAATGGCTGATGTTCCAGATGGGTGGTGTCGGCCCGATGTTTGGCCAAGCAGGACACTTTCGGAATTACGCCCGTGAACGGGCGAGCGATGAGGAGCTGCAATACGGCATCGACCGTTACACCAATGAAGCGCACCGGCTCTATGGGGTGCTCGATAAGCAGCTCGCTAATCGAAACTATTTGGCGGGTGAGTATTCGATTGCCGATATGGCCGTGTGGCCATGGTGCCGGACACCAGAACGCCGTGGGGTAGACCATGCTGATTTCCCAAACGTGTTGCGTTGGTTTGATGCCATCGATGCAAGGCCTGCGGTGCAGAAGGCCGTTCAGGTGCTGGACGCGGAATCTCAGCGCCCGGCTGTCCATGACGACAAGGCCTGGTCGATCATGTTTGGCGACAAGCAGTTCGAGAAGAAGTGAGGTTCAGGCCGTAATCGCTAAGCCACCTTCTTTGGCATCGATCAGGATGATGGCAAGACGGCAGGTTTTGTCGCTGCGGTTCCACCAGGCATGGTTGGTGCCTTGCTGTATCATGATGTCGCCCTTGTTGAGATGGGTTTTGGCACCGTCATCCAGCTCCATGTCGATCTCCCCGTCCATTACAACGATGATGTCGACTGTGTCGGTGCGGTGCATGCGGCCCGGCATACCAGCCGGATAATCATTGATTGTGAAGCGAGAGCCATTACGCGGCGGCTGGGTACCGAGTGCGCGGGCACCGTAATCTTCATCGGTCCAGACTTCTGCCGGGCATTCATCGGTCGACCAGATTAGGGTGGCAACCATACCACGCCCCGACCATTTATGATTTGACGCAGTGCCCTCCCATGCAATGACGGATTTGCCATTAACGCTGTTTGTTGTGACAACGCGGTGCAATGGTGGGTTGGGTAGGTCACCCGTACCGTCATGCGGTTTCATACGGGGTGGCGAGGTGTCGCCAGCGCCGGGCTGCTTTTTGGCATCTAGCATAACAAAGGCGAGACGACAGGTCTTAGAACCGCGATTGATCCAGGCATGGTTGGTGGCCTGCTGGACCATCAAATCGCCAGCCTTCAAATGGGTCACCACACCATCGTCGAGTTCCATATCTATCTCACCGGAGAGACACATCACATAGTCGAGCGTATCGGTTTGGTGCATTTCGACGGGGTTGTTGGGTAAGAAGTCGATATAGCAGATGTTCGTGCCGCGTGATGGTGGCTGGCGCTCTACCTTGCGCGCACCAAAATCTTCATCCGACCAAATTTCAATCGGCATTTCATCGGCGGACCAAATCAGCGTATTGGTAACGCCTTCACGCCCTTTTTGATTAGACGCGAAATCATCGATCGTGACGATGGCCTTGGTGTCTTTGTCGTGGCCGGTGATGATGCGCCGGATCGGCGGGGTCGCCTGGTCAGTCATCTGAATAGTCCCAATCTGTTCCTACAGAGAAAATATGGTAAACTTTACTCAATTGATAGCGGACCTAATGATGGGAGGTTCTCATGGCTACAATGATCGACAGTATGACTGTTAAACCGCTCTCTGATGCGTTGGGCGCGGAAATCTCTGGCATAAATGCTGCAGAGTTGGATGACGTAACGTTCAATGAATTGCGTGATGTGTTCCATGAAAATCTGGTGGTGGTCGTGAAAGACCAGGATATGTCACCCGCCCAGCAGACTGATTTCGCGCGTCGGTTTGGTGAAATCCAGTATCACATTTCACCGGAATATCTGATGAAGGATCAGCCGGAAGTCATGATCCTTTCCAACGAGAAGGAAGACGGAAAGTTTATCGGTCTACCAGATGGTGGCAGCGAATGGCATTCCGATCATTCTTATGTCGATCAACCGACCGGCTATACCATGCTGCAGGCGATCAAGGTGCCAAAGGACGGCGGTGATACCGAATGGACCAATATGGCCCGCGCCTATGACGCCCTCTCAGACAAAATTAAATACCGGCTTGATGGAATGATCGGCATTCACAGTTTTAATCGGATGAAAAACAAGCGGCTGACTGTGCCGGTACGTCATATGAACGACCCCGATTACTACAAACGTTCACCGCCGGATGCATTCCATCCGATTGTGCGGACCCATCCCCATACCGGCAAAAAAGCATTGTATATCTCGCCGCGTTTTACGATTGGCATTAAGGGTATGGACGATGTTGAGGCACAGCCGTTGCTTGATGAGCTGTTCGCCCATATTCAAAACCGCGACTTTATCTATCACCACCGATGGACAGTCGGCGATCTGCTGATGTGGGATAACCGCGCGACCATCCACCTCGCATTGCTCGGAGTGCCCGAAGGTCAAGCGCGGCGCATGCATCGCACGACGGTTCAAGGCGAAATACCTTTTTAAAGTTGATTGTTTGCTGTTCCAGCCCGCTCCCCCACCCGGCCTCCCCAAGGATACTGTCGCTGGGAGGCCGGGTGGGGGAGCGGGCTGGTGCCGGTATCAGCCTTTTTTAAAAGAAGGCGAAAACAAGACCCAAAGCGATAGCGCACCCAGGGCGACGACACCTGCGATACCGACGATGTAGAATGCGTTGGCTAGCCCACCGACGGCGTCCATGTCAGCAAGAGCCCCCATGCCGGGTGGCACCAGCAAACCACCAAAACGATTAAACGAGATTCGAAGTGCCGTGACGCGTCCTTGCAAATGCGGTGCGACGTTGCGCGATAGGATAATCATCATGAGCGGCAGGTTTAGCCCTTGCGCGAAGCCGCGCACGCAGATCCCGCCGAGCAATGCCATAAACAGCAGAGTCGAAAATGTCGTACCGAACATCGGAGTAATAGCGATGGCGACAACGGAAATGGTCACCATCAGGATCAACACCCAGTGTGCCTGATATCGTTTCATCAGTGGCCCGGTACAAAGCGCTGCGATTGCCGACGCTCCATTGGCAGCGCCGATCAACCAGCCGATAGTGCTGCCTTGAATGCCGACATGCTCGCTGAGCCAGACGACATAGAACGAGCTCTGTACGCCGGAGCCGGTTTGCCGCATCACAGTCACCATGATGACCATGGCGACCGCAGGTATCAGCAAGAGCCGAAGCGTTTGGCCATAGGTGGATTGCTTTTCGGGCGTTTCTTTTTCGGAGGACGATTCCTTTGACTCCGTCTCTTCGTCGCGAGACGCCTGAGTGGCGGCTCGTGTATCAGGTAGAAACGACGCTGCGATCATGCCGCCCATAACCCAAACAGCCAGAAAACCAAACCCGCCCCAGGGTCCCCAAAAATCCCAGGCATAGCCAATTGCCGGTGGACCGAGAAACCCGCCAATGCGAGCCACAAAGGTCATTCGCCCGGCATAAACCGGATGGCCCTTCATCAGCTGGCCGACCAGAGTCTGGCTGCCAATCCAGGCGGTGGCTTCCGACCAGCCCGAAATCATTTGAATGAAGATGATGGACAGAATGAGGGCGATGCCCGGGTTTTGCAGGCTGGCGCCAATCGGTATGCCGAATATCATTGAGACTGAAGGATAGGCGAGCGCGGAAAGCACGCCGGCGACACCAAAGGCAATGATGACCCGCTTAGTGCCGAAGTTATCCATCAGTGTGCCGGAATATACCGACATGGTAACGGTTAGAAATTGGCGCGAGGCGAGGATGACTCCAACCAAAAGCGCGAGGTTTTTATCGATCAGCGCGACCACGAGTAGGGCGACAATGGTCGATGCCATTGATTGCACCGTGCCATTGAAAAACGCGGTGCTGTAGACCGCGCTTTGGATGCTGATCGAATAGGTCGGGTGCTGTTCGGTAGCCATGTGGTGGGTGGAATGCTCTCAAATTTTGGACGTCGTTCATTGTACCACTTCGATTGTGGTTAGCGCCAATCCAGGCAGACAGATTGTTTTGCTAGTTTTTGTTGCCGAAAGTTGATGAACGCAACATCCAGATTGAGATAAAGACAAGACCAAGAAGCCCGATCCCACCAATCACATAGAAGCTGATTTCAAGACCGAAAACCTGTGCAATGGCACCCATGGCTAACGGGATAATGGCGGAGGTTAGCCGGTTTACGGTAATCCGGAGGGCGACGATCTTGCCCTGTTCATGGGCGGCTACAGCCTGCATGCCAATCGACATCATGAGTGGCATGTTGAAGCCTTGCGCCAGACCTCGGAAACAAATCACGCCGAACAGAATGAAATAGATTTTTCCGACGATCGGCAAAGTGACGTAATCAACGCCAAGCATCGGCGTGACGGCGATGGTAATCACCGAGATTGCGATGGTAATAACCAGCAACCAATGCGCGGTGATCCAGCGCGTCGCCGCTCCAACGGACAGGGATGTACTGGCAGAGAGGATATGGCTACACCCGACCATGAAGCCGATATCTGCTGCTGTAACGCCCAGCTGATTTAGCCAAACAGGATAGAAAGACAGCTGCATACCCGATCCGGTTTGCCGCATGAAGGTGACGGCAACGACCAGTGCAACTGAAGCGATTGTGATCATCCGGAAGGTCGCGACATAATCAGACCAACGCGGCATGATTTCGCTGAAACAGAAGGCGCCTGCGGACTCGGCCCTTGGTTCTTCGCGGACCGGGACCAGCCACCCGGCAATCCAACCCAGGGTGATCCATCCGGCGATACTGAAGAAACCAATGGTGGGGCCGAACTGATGCCAAGCGACGCCGCACAACCAGGGACCGAGAAACCCGCCAAGTCGCAGCGCAAAACTGAGGCGTCCGGTGTAGGTGGAATGGCCTTTCAATGCGGTGCCTACTAGCGTCTGGCTACCAACCCAGCCCAAGGACTCCGCCAGTCCGCTGAGCATTTGCAGGGCGATCATTGCGGCAACAAAAGGAAAGAATGGGAACGCCGCCATGCTGATGATGCCGATGGCACCAAACACCAGCATCACGCGTCGTGCACCAAACCGGTCCATCAGCGCGCCACCATGGATTGCTAACAAGACCGGCAATACCTGGCGGGAAGCGACGATAAGCCCAATGAGAAAAGCTTGATCTTCACCGACAACGATCAAGGCCCAAAGCGGGATGAGGATGCCGGTCAGGAAATAGACGTTGCCATTGAAGAAACCGCTGGCATAGATCGGTAGCTGCAGCCTCCAGGGGTAGATTTCCGGCGTTGATTGAATCTTTGGATTAGTCATTAGTCCGGAAAGTATGTCCTACGTGATGAGGGTCGCTAGAATGATCTTCGTCCGGCGGGTTCGCAAGGGGAGGGCTCAAACCAGCTGGGTGAACTAAATCAGCAGTCTCTCTATCTTTGATCAGGTTTCAGCCGTAGCGTGCGGCGATGAATTTAGTAGAGAAGAAACCTGCGCATGATTTCCGGTTTGCCTGACCCGGTCCGTGGTGCCCTGTGGATGATGGGGTCGATGGCGTCGTGGGCCTGTATGGCGGCAGTTGCGCGCCATTTTACCGGCGAGATTCATACGGCTGAGATCGTTTTCTTTCGTAGCCTGTTTGGCGGGCTGTTCCTGTTGCCATGGCTATTTAAAGTAGGCCTCGGTGGTTTAAAGACTGAGCGTGTTGGCATGCATCTGGTGCGTGGGTTCACCGGGCTGGCGGTAATCTATTTGTTGTTTGCCGCTGTTGCTGTGGCGCCGTTGGGAGAGGTCGCGGCCATTATGTCGACCAGACCCATGGTGGCATCTCTGGCGGCGATCATCATTCTGCATGAAGCAGCGCATGGCCGCCGTTGGGCAGCAACTATCGTCGGTTTTATCGGCGCGCTGCTGATCATCCGTCCTGGTATGGAGGATGTGTCAACGGGGGCGATCTATGCCTTCGCGGCGGTGATCCTGATGGCGGCGTTGACGATAATCATGAAGTCGCTGGCGCGAACTGAAAAACCTGACACCATTGTCGTTTGGCAGATGATGGTGTTTACCCCGTGTGCTTTGATCCCGGCAATTCTGGTCTGGAAGACGCCTGATCTTTGGCAATTTGTGTTACTCGCCTCGACCGGGTTGTTCGGTACGATGACGCAAAGATGCCTGACCCGTGCCTACGCTGCGGCGGATGCCACGGTGATCATGCCGTTTGATTTCACGCGCCTGGTGTTCTCAGCTCTTCTTGGCTTTATTCTGTTTCAGGAATTTCCGGACATCTGGGTCTGGGCTGGGGGACTGATAATTCTGATTGGTGTGCTGTGGATGGCACGACAAGAAGCCAAGGCGGCGAGCTGAAAAGAAGAAGGAGAGGGTGATGATTACACTCTATAGCAAGGCGACATCGAACGGCCGAAAGGCTTCCATCATGCTCGAGGAATCCGGGTTGGAATATACAGTTCGACCGATGGCACTGGAGAAAAAAGAGCAAAAGGAAGATTGGTATCTGGATATCAATCCCAATGGCCGCGTGCCGTGCATTGTGGATGATGACGGGCCGGGCGGAGAGACGGTCTCGGTCTTTGAATCCGGAGCAATCCTGCAATATCTCGCGGAAAAATCCGGCAAGTTCCTGCCGAAGGAGGGTGCCGCGCGGATTGAGGTTCTTAACTGGCTATATTTTGCCGCCGGGCACATAACCCATACCGGGCTCTGCGTACATTGGCAGGTACGCAACCGCGATAGCGGGAAAGAACATGCCCATCTTGAAATGTGGCAGGAAGAAAACAACCGGGTCTATGGCGTGCTTGATCGTGGGTTAGAGGGACGGGAGTATCTCGCAGGCGACCTTTCGATCGCCGACTTTGCTGCTTATCCGTGGATCTATCGCTACGACATGCAGGAAATCGATTTAGAGAGCTACCCTAATGTCCGTAACTGGCTCGCGCGGATCGGCGATCGGCCTGCCGTGAAACGGGGTCTACAAATTCCGCCGCGCGACGATGGGTTTTAGTGTTCCTTGACCGCGTCGCTTCCCCTAGCAAACAATCCATTCACGCGGATATGCGTTTAGCCGTTCGCAGCCAGTCTTGGTGACCATTACGGTTTCGCCAAATTGCAGTCCCATCTTCTCATCGAGGGTCATGACGTTGGGCTGAATGGTGATTGCCATATTCTCGCGGAACGTTATTTCGGGGCTTTCATGGCGTTTGGTCGTTTTAGTTTGAATGATTGGTGGTGATTGGTTCACGCCATGCAGCAGATCGTCGAGGATTGTATAGCCTCGTTCGTGGATGATATCAGAGGCTTCTTCGACGTCAGTCGTCGTGGTGCCGTCTTTAATCGTGTTCTCTATGGCAAGATAGCACTCAACCGCGGCTTCATGCATTTTGAGCCATTCATCGGTCGGTTCGCCTAACGAAAAAGTGCGGTGGATCTGGCCGCTGTAGCCCCACCAGGCGCCAGATATTTCCGTAATCAGGCAATCGCCTTGCTGCAACTTTCGGCCGGAATGAAATTGTGAGGGAACCGGGAAGTCGGGGTCGGCCATCGACATCGATGTCATAAAGTGAATACCCGCATAGCCACCTTCTTCGAGATACGCGCTTTCGATCAAAAGCGGAATTTCGTCTTCCCGCATTCCTGCTTTGAGTCCGTTGGCGACGGCGGTGATAGATTTGTCGGTGAGTTCTGAGGCTTTTTGTAGTCGGGCGATTTCTTCCGGGCGTTTGATGGTGCGTATCATCCGAAACGGGTTGCTTACATCAATGAATGTCGTTTCTGGATGGTTTTCGACAAATCGTAAGTAGTGGCGGTAGGGGATAGAGCCGACGAGGCCGACCTTTTTGCCGGACAGACCTCGTTGCCCTATGGCTTCTGATACCGTTGCGGCAGTATTGGCACCCGCCCAACGGACGTCGTCTATGATAGAAAGGACGCGGGCCATGGGGACATGGTTGAACAGCTGGTTGATCACGACTGGTTCGGCATCGTTTTGGAACAATACGTACGCTTCACGTCCGCCTGGCCAGTCGGTCAACCAGTAGATATCGGTTGAAAACTGTCCGGCACCGAAAAACAGAATGGCATCAAGATCGTTGTCGGCCATCAAGCCCATAACTCGTTCATGACGACTCGCCATTTCGGCGTCAGAGAATCTGGGAAACTGGGATGCGTCGCGCATGGCGTCCTCCGCGATGAATTTGGATAAAATAGCCTAGCCCTATGTCGGCGTGTCGCAAAGGGGCGAGGGGCGCTTGTACGCTGGCGCTGGTTACGACACACTTCGAGCCTGAAATATAACAAAATGCGAGCTTAGGCCGGATGATTGATCTTTATACCTGCGATACGCCTAACGGGCGCAAAGTATCCATTTTGCTTGAAGAAACCGGTTTCGATTACACGACCCATGTCATCGATGTTCGAGCGGGGGAGCAGCACGACCCCAAATATCGGGCGATAAGCCCCAACGAAAAAATACCGGCAATCGTTGATCAGGACGGCCCGGCCGGAGGACCAATTCGAGTTTTCGAGTCGGGTGCCATACTGCAATATCTCGCGGAAAAATCTGGGCGCTTTATGGGCAATGACGCGGTAACCAAGCTCGAGTGCCAACAATGGCTTTCGCTCGTCGTCACCGGATTAGCACCGACATTCGTTCAGGTGTTTTATTGGCTACAACACGCGCCCAACGCGACAACTGAAGAAATCACGGCTTTCGGACGAGAACGGTATAGCGAGGAAATGAAGCGCCTCGTTGGTGTCCTGGACTTTCGCCTACGCGAGTATGAGTATCTCGCCAAGACATATACCGTTGCTGATATGGCGGCCTTCCCATGGATAGATCGGCATGAGTTCTTTGGGTTCTCACTCGATGATTTTGTTGGCGTCCAGAACTGGTATAATCGCTTATCGAAACGCGCCGCAATCCAACGCGGTATGAAAGTTCCCAGCTAAAACGAGCGCTATCGGCGCCTCAAGACAAGGAAAGACAATGTACGATATTTATAACTGGCCAACGTCGAACGGTCGCAAGGTCAACATCGCCGTTGAAGAGCTCGAGGTCGACTACAAGATACATCCGATCGCCATCGGCAAAGACGACCAGTTCACGCCGGAGTTTACGGCGTTAAACCCTAACCAGAAAATTCCTGCTGTCATCGACCAGGATGGACCGGACGGTAAGCCATATGTGATGTTCGAATCCGGCGCGATCCTAATGTATATGGCCGAGAAGCATGGAAAATTGATGCCAACGGATACCGCTAAACGTTACGAAGTCATCCAATGGCTGATGTTCCAGATGGGAGGGATCGGACCCAACTTTGGGCAGACCCATCACTTCCGTCGTGCGGCACCGGAAAAAGTGCCTTACGCGATTGAACGTTTTACCAAGGAAGCGCATCGTCTGTGGGGTGTGCTTGATAGACGGTTGGCTGACAATGAATGGCTTGCAGCAGGAGAGTTTTCTATCGCTGATATCGCAGTTTTCCCGTGGACCATGCGGTATGAATGGCAGGGTGTTTCGTTGGATGAGTTTCCCAACGCGAAACGTTGGTATGAAGCAATGGATGCTCGGCCTGGCGTGCAGCGCGGCCTGGCGGCCCAAATGCCGGGCTAACTGGCTAACGCCGCACGGCCCGATCCAGATTACATGTGGTGCCGGGCGTTTCCGGTCGGAAACCTTTTAGTGATGGGTTGCCACTGTTTGTGCATCATTAGCGGCGGAGCGTGGACGACCGCGGCGACGTAGAGCCTTGCCTTGACCCCTCATATCGGCCAGTTCATCACGGCAACCTTCTAGACATTTCATTTCGCGTGCGTCTTCTCGGTCCAGCACCTGTAGCGTACTGATTTTGATTTCGACCAGATCAAGCAAGTTTTCAATCGACTGTTTGGAAAGTGACATGGTGTTTCCCCCCTTGGTGAAATGAATTCTCTATGGAGAAATTTTCGACCGGTTATGATTAACAATTGGTTTAACAGGGAGAGGTTTTTGCTTAACCGAATATAAACGGGGAGCCGCCATCATCGGCCTACTGATGAATTTAGAAGGAGGGTGCCATGAGCCCGCTCGACAATTTTAACTATGATGATGCAATGGCAGCCACTGGCCAACGGTCGGAAGCTTGTCGCAGGCTAAGCGATAAAATTTTAGCGGCCTTCACCCATGCGTACGCGGTTGGTGAGCAGGACGTCGCAAAAAAGCTGAAATCGGCTCTCGCTGTGAATGAAAAAATTGCCGGAGCAGCCCAAAATAGGCGTGCCGGAGATGGAGCAGTTGGCCAAGCCGAACTTTGGATTAAGTTTGTCGACACCCGCGACGGCTATAAAAAAGCTTGCGACAAGAAGGGAGCTAACGCGTCATCCGTTGCAGCTGCCCTCGATGATATGAAAGATGCCTATCGTTAATGGTCGATGGGCTAGGCCAGTCCACCCCACTCTATAATTGGCCGGATTCTGTCGGCCAATTCTTGTCTTTTTATTCTGAAATCTCCCGCGTCGTTGACAGGGGGATATGCCTGTCTTAGATAGGCCCTGCATACAGCGTGTAACAACACCACTCCACGGCGGAGGGGTGGCCGAGTGGCTGAAGGCGCTGGTTTGCTAAATCAGTATGCGGGCAACCGTATCGAGGGTTCGAATCCCTCTCCCTCCGCCAGTCTCTTTTTTAAATCAGCATCAATGCCCATATGTCTTGCTTACGCTTGTTATAGCGGCATCGATTACGCATTGTGTTACTAGACCATTGGGGGGCGTTTAATGAAGAATATAGGCTTGGCGGCGCTGTTTTTTGTGCTGTTTTCGACATCCGCAAACGCTTCATCAATTCTCCAATCGATCAAAGATACCGGGAAAATCAAGGTCGGTTATCGTGTCGACGCGCCACCATTTTCTTATCGTAATGAAATTGGCGAAGCGGCCGGATACTCGGTCGATCTGTGCCGTGCCGTATCGGCGTTGATCGGTAAGCGGCTTGGGCGTTCGGTTACGCTCGACTATGTACCGGTCACTGCGAAAAGTAGGTTTGCTGCCATTCAGGCAGGCAAAGTTGATCTGCTTTGCGGCTCAACAACAGAAACGTTGTCGCGGCGGAAGATAGTCGATTTTTCTGTGACGACATTTGTTACCGGTGCAAGCGTTCTTTATCGGGCGAATGGCCCCCGTAGTTTTAAGGCGCTAACCGGTAGAAGAATTGGCGTTACGGGAGGAACAACGACGGAACGAGATCTGTCAACGACCCTGAAGAAGTTATCTCTCAACGCACGTATCTTTCGGGTTACTGACCATGGGGAAGGCCTGCGTGCATTAAAGTCCGGCAACATCGATGCCTACTTTGGCGACCGGGCAATTCTCATGGCGCAGCTGATGAAATCAGGTGAATCATTGGTCAAGCTCAAGCTCTCTAAGCGTCATTTTTCGGTTGAGCCATATGCACTGGCAATGCCACGCGGAAATACGGAATTTCGCAATCTTGTGGATTGGGCACTGGGCTATATCTATAAATCAGGCAACGTTATTAAAATCTTTCGCAATTCCTTTGGAAATGCGGAACCCAGTGATTTTGTGAAGGCTATGTTTGTCATAAACGCTTTGTCAGAGTAACGGTTCGTCCAAACATTCCGGTGGCAGATGCCCCGAGCGCCCCTACCTGCTATGATGTTAGAAATGTCAATATAGTGGGGTCTACAAATATGCCCGATTCAGCATCAACATCATCGCAAAATGAAGCGACCGACCAACTCAAAAAGGCGGCTGATGCAAGTTTGATTTTACCGGCGCAGCTCAAGCTCAAGCGGCGGTTTCCAACGGCGCAGGATCTCCGAGCACACGCCCGCAAACGTCTGCCCAATTTCGCCTTTGAGTATGTTGATGGTGGCGCTGGGGCAGACACTGGCATTGCCCGAAACTGGAGTGCCTTTGACTCAATAGAGATGGTTCCGCGTTATGGTCGGGTGGTGTCGCCGCCACCGACAGATGTTGAGCTATTTGGTAAACCTTATTCGGCGCCAGTTGGTATCGCACCGATTGGTGGACCAGGGACAGGGTTCCCTGGGGCAGAAACCTATTTTGCCAAGGCGGCTCAGGCGGCCAAAGTTCCTTATACGCTTGGCGTTTTGTCTGCGATCACGATCGAGCAGGCAGCAGAACTGGCGCCTGATGTGTTGTGGCTGCAGCTTTATCGGTTCGCCAATAATGAGCACAAAATCGGCATGGACCTCGTGCAGCGCGCAGAAGCCGCAGGGGTTAACGCGTTGATGCTGACTTGGGACTCGCCGGTGCGGACGACCCGACCGCGTGAAGTGAAAAGCGGGATCATGGCGCCGTTTAAGCTAACCAACCGGTTGCGGATGGATGCGATGACCTCACCGCATTGGCTGTTTTCGATGATGCGCAATGGCATTCCTCGGTTTGTAAGCTTGCGGCCCTACATGAATGGTAAAACCAGCATCGAAGATTCCACCAAGTTTATCAGGACCGAAGGCGGAGGCGCTTTTACTTGGGATGAAATTGCTCGCTACCGCGATGCCTGGAAAGGACCGCTTCTGTTGAAGGGTGTATTGCATCCGGCGGATGCCGAACGCGCTGTTGCGGCAGGGATCGACGGGCTGGTTGTGACAAATCACGGTGGTCGTCAAATTGACGCGCTTCCGGCATCGATAGATGCTCTCCCCGCCATTGCTGAACAGGTAGGCGGCAAGGCGGAGATCATTGTTGATAGCGGTGTGCGTTCGGGCGTCGATGTTGCGCGCGCAATCGCGCTTGGTGCCAATGCGGGTTTTGCCGGTAAAGCGTTTCTCTGGAGCTTAGGGGCGTTGGGCGGCGACGGCCCCGGACACATGATCGATCTGTTTAAGGACGATATCAGCGCGACGTTAGGTCAGCTTGGTTGCTACACTGTTGATGAGTTGCGATCTGTAAAGGTCAGACATCTTGGCGCATACAGTTTGGATGATTTTGCTGGCATCGATTAGTCGGCCAATTTCTTTATGCATCCGCTCTAATTATGATACCGTCTTAGCCAAGCGCACTGTGGTCTTCCCCGGTGTCGGCCAATAAAAACAACCCGCTTATAAACAGAACGAGGCAGGCTATGGATTATGATCTGATTATCCGGGGCGGCAATATCGCCGACGGTAGTGGCGACGTTATTTTTGAAGGCGATGTTGCGGTCAAAGACGGCTTGATTGCTGCCGTCGGCCAAGTGTCAGGTAAAGCGACGGAAGAGGTCGATGCCAAAGGTATGTTGGTAACACCCGGTTTCGTCGATATCCACACACACTACGATGGTCAGGCAACCTGGGAAGAAAGGTTGGTTCCATCCAGTTGGCATGGGGTGACGACGACTGCCTTCGGAAATTGCGGCGTTGGGTTCGCGCCAGTGCGCGAACAGGATCGTCAAAGCCTCATCGATTTGATGGAGGGGGTAGAAGAAATTCCCGGGTCAGCCCTGCATGAAGGTTTGAAATGGGACTGGGAGTCATTTCCGGAATACCTTGATGCGCTAGACCGCCGTAAACACGATATGGATTTGTGTGCTCAGCTCCCCCATGCGGCGCTCCGCGTATTCGTCATGGGAGAACGTGCCTTGCATCTGGAAGATGCCAACGAAGACGACATTTCAGCAATGCGAGTGCTGGCCGCTGAAGCCATGAAAGCAGGCGGGTTTGGCTTTACGACATCGCGATCCCTAAACCACATGACAGTGCAGGGCGACCCAACCCCGACACTTAAAGCGCGCGAAGAAGAGCTGACAGGTATTGCAATGGGTCTCAAAGATGCAGGGACTGGCGTTATTCAGATGATCGGTGAATTTAGCCCTGATGACCGCCACGAAGAAATTGCTATGTGGCAGCGCATCATGCGGCAATCAGGTCGACCATTATCTATCACTGTGACCCAACGCCACCGTGATCCCGATGGTTGGAGGGATATCCTCCACGGGATCGATGCGGCTAGTGAGGAGGGCCTTGAAATGCGGGCGCAGATTGCGCCGCGATCAATTGGGTCTATGTATGGGCTGAGTTTGAGTCAACACGCCTTTTATTTGCACCCCTCTTACAAGGAAATTGCTGACAAACCACTGGAAGAAAAGGTGGCAATCATGCGCGATCCGTCTTTCCGAGAAAAATTGTTGTCGGAAAAGCCGATCCATCGCAGCCAGCGCGTCATTGATCGCTGTACAAACTTTGATTTCACCTTCCGGTTGGGTGATCCGCCGGACTATGAGCCCTCTAAAGATCGTTCAATCCGTAATCTGGCGAAGCAGGCAGGCCGTGATCCGCTGGACTTAACCTACGACCTTCTCCTCGAGAAGGAAGGCAAAGCATTCTTGTTCTCTCCGAATACCAACTACGCCGGCTATAACCTCGACGTTTGTAGCGAGATGATCCGTCATCCACGTAGTTGCTTGGGTCTTAGTGACGGCGGTGCGCATGTCGGCCACATCTCAGATTCGGGCTATCCGACTTTTGTGCTGACACATTGGGGCAGGGACCGTGAAACAGGTCGTATTGATTTACCCTGGTTGGTTCGCTGGATCACTAGCGCGACAGCTGAAGCGATTGGCCTGCACGATCGCGGACGGCTGGCTCCCGGTTATCGCGCCGATATTAATATTATCGATTATGACAAACTGGGTCAGAGTTATCCCTATCTGACCTACGATTTACCGATGGGTGGCCGTCGTTTTATGCAAAAAGGTGAAGGCTATAAAGCAACCTATCTTGGCGGCGTGGCGACCTATCTCGACGGTGAGTCTACGGGAGCGTTACCGGGAAAACTCGTTCGTGGTCCTCAAGTAGGACCAGCCCTCGCAACCGCAGCGGAGTAATGACGTAGATGGCTACCAGAACACTTTCAATTGCACTCGATCGCTATGATCGGCATCTCCCATTTTATGACGGGACTGCGGTTCCACCTGACGGCATCGAATTCGATGTAAAACAGGTTGGTCAGGGGACGAGTTTTCGCGATGGCAGTGATCGCCATGGCCGGATGATCCATAACAGAGAATTCGACATCTCCGAATTCTCTATGTCGAGCTATTTGATGGCTAAGGGGCGTAATATGCCGCTTACCGCGATACCTGTATTTCCGCGTCGGCTTTTCAGCCAAAGCCAGATGTGGGTACATCCAGATTCAAACCTTTGGCACCCAAGAGACCTCATAGGCAAAAAGGTTGCGATTAGTGCTTTCCAGACGACCTTGTCTCTTTTAGCCAAGGGAGATCTCAAATTTTACTACGATGTTCCTTGGGAAGAAATTCATTGGCTGCTGACCTCTGAAGAGAAAGTGCAGTTCGAAGCAAAACCGGGTGTAAAAATTGACCGTATTGGTGACCGAGAACAACTCGGGCATATGTTGGAAGCGGGCGAGATTGATGCTTTCTTTTTGCCACATCCCCCGCATTCGGTGGCGACAGGACAAACAAAAGCACGGCATCTGTTTGCTGACAGCAAAGCGGAAGAGCAGGCTTATTACAAAAAGCACGGCGACTTCCCGATCATGCATATTGTCGCGATGCATCAAGATCTCGCAGATGCCATGCCCAATCTCGGGAAGGCCCTTATCAAGACATTCAACGATGCGCGCGATTTAGCGGAAGGATACTACGAGGATCCCAACTGGTCGCGTTTAGCATGGGGCCGACACAACTATGAGGAAGAACGAACGGCTTTTGATGGTGACCCATGGCGCAATGGTTTCAGGGAAAACCGCGATAATATCGCTCGTTTTATCAAATACTCCCATGATCAGGGTTTGATCGATGAGCTTTATGAACCAGAAACACTATTTATACCGGATACGTTGGATACCTAGTCCACTATAATTGGCCGACCACCTTTCAGCACCAAACGGCGCGCTAAGGTCTACAATAATGAAATCGCTACTCATCGGCTTCGTGACGATGGGGTGTTTTAACTCTTGGCGTCTTCTTGGGCTTTTTGCTGCGCTTGAGAGATACGATTGATTGCCTGATTGGCTCTTTCGACTTCTTCAAAACTCTCGCGCAACCGGCGAAGATCATCAAATCCACCTGGTGAAACCGGCTGACCATTACTTATGATTTTGGCGATGTTTACCGCCGCTTGCAGCCATTGTTGCTGCATTGTTGTGGCACCCGTGGTTAACAATTTTGATGCTTCCTCCGGCGAAATATTTTCTGTTTTCGGGGCATCTGCGCCGTTCGTTGTTTCTACAGCTTCATTCTGGTCGGCCATCTGACTCTTTCTCCATTTATAAGTGTATCGTCGTGAGACTAATCGTAAGTGTCTTCTGTAGCAAAGCTGAAAATTGTTAAAATTCCTACACACCATGAGAACAATTTTCATTGCGGCCAACTGTTGATTGCTATCTCATCGACAGTAGAAAAGGCGTCCGCGGCCAATAGTTTGGAAAAGATAAATGGTAGGCGAGGAGTCGGGGGACACCTCTGACAGCGAAGAAAAAACGATGCAGCCTTGGGCGCATAAGACTTGGCGAGGGCTTGCCGCCTTTATGACCTTGGCGGCGCTGCTTTGGAATGTCGATTTTCTTGAGTGGTTTGGTTATGCGTTTGTTCAGGAGCAATATTATGCCTTCGTCATGGCATTTGCTTTGGCTGTTGTCTTTATAGAAATCCGTGTGAACCGTGCAGAGAATGCGCGTGTGCCTTGGTATGATATTGTTTTGGCGGCAATATCGTTTGTCGTCTTACTCTATATTTCGGTACATTTTTTGCATTTGCGTGAGTTCGGTCTTGCCGAAAGTACCCCGCTCGCGATTAGCCTCGGTGCCATCGTAATGATCCTGGTTCTCGATGGTCTGCGGCGCTCGGCGGGCTATGTCATGCTCGCCGTTGCAGGTGTTTTTGTTCTTTACGCTCCGCTGGGCCATTTGGTCCCGGGAGATTTAGAGGGCACGCCGGTTGCTCTATGGCAGCTTGCCATTAACATGGGCTTTAATCCGAACGCGCTGTTTGGTATTCCGCTGCAAGTCGGTACGACCATCGTCATCATGTTTATCCTGATGGGACAAATCTTGATGAAGGCTGGCGGCGGGCAGTTCTTTACCGACCTTGCCATGGCGACCGTCGGACGTCGGCGAGGTGGAGCCGCAAAGATTTCAGTTGTTGCCTCCGCCTTATTTGGAACCGTTTCGGGAACCGCCGTCTCTAACGTTGTGACGACAGGGATCATCACGATCCCGCTTATGCAGCGCGCTGGATATAAGGCAACACATGCCGGAGCAATTGAGTCCATTGCTTCGACAGGTGGTCAGTTTATGCCACCCATCATGGGCGCCGCGGCTTTCTTGATGGCGGAAACGCTTGAGATACCCTACGCGGACATTGCCATAGCGGCCTTGGTTCCTTCGGTTCTTTATTACTTTGCTGTATTCATTCAGGTCGATCTGATTGCTGCCCGTGATGATATCAAATTTATCGACCTGGAAATGCCAAGAGCTCGTGATGTATTGCGCGATGGCTGGCATTTCGTTCTGCCGTTTGTCGTGCTGATCTACACATTGTTCGAGCTCAATTTGCCGCCAGAGCGCGCAGCGATTTGGTCCTCAGCCTCTTTGCTGATTGCTTTCTTCAAACCCTATCGGGGTGAATATCTCAAAGTCGCAGACCTGTTCGAAATATTCTGCAGCACGGGCCGGATTGTCATCGAGCTTTTGATGATTACCGCGACTGCAGGGTTCGTCATCGGCATCCTGAATTTAACAGGTCTTGGTTTTGCTCTGACGCAGATGCTGGTCGGCATGGCCGGTGAGAGCCTTATCGTTCTGCTTCTCATCAGCGCGATGATTTGTATCGTCCTCGGAATGGGAATGCCGACGCTCGCGATTTACGTGTTGTTGGCTGCCTTGATCGCGCCAGCGATTGTTGAAGCGGGCGTTGAACCGATGTCCGCCCATCTGTTCATTCTGTATTTTGGGATGATGTCGATGATTACACCGCCCATTGCGCTGGCGGCATTTGCCGCCGCAACGCTGACCAAGGCAAACCCTATGGAGACGGGATTTGTTGCGATGAAGTTTGGTTGGACGGCTTATTTCGTACCGTTCCTGTTCGTATTTTCACCGACGCTCATTATGATCGGTGACCCTAAGGACATCACGATCAATGTGACAACTGCGATTGTTGGTACGTTGTACGCTTCTTTGGCTGTTATTGGATATCTCAAGCGGCCGATAAATCCGATCTTCCGTTGCCTCTTTGCTGCTGCGGGCATTGGAGCGATGTTGCCTTATGAGATTTTCGAACAGGCTGCGGCTGTAAATATTCTGGGCGTAGCGTTAGGGGCGCTTCTGATCATCTACGAGGTGTTTAAGGCGCGGGACGCAGCGAAGGCTGTTTAGATTAGTGACGGCTCTACACTATGTCGCTAAGCTTCTCCCAAGTGAGATCAATTGATAAGAACTAGAACAATTAACCTCGGAGGAATTTATGAATAGGTTAGTATTTACAGCCGCTTTTACAGCGGCGTCAGCGATGGTTGGCGTTGCAGCCGCGCAAGTCGCGGTTTTTGCGACGAACCCGCAGGGTAGCCTCGGATATCGCACCGGGATTGCTGTAGCCAAGACCGTAAGCGCTAAAGCGGCCGGCGTAAAAGGTCGTCCCCAACCAATGGGCGGGTCGACGACATACATTCCAATCGTAAATCGTGGCGAAGTCGACTTCGGTTTCTCCAACGGTATGGAAACACTTTATGCATATAAAGGCATTGGTACTTTTAAAGGCCGTCCTCACAAGAACCTGCGCTTAATTGGCCGTATGTTCCCGCTACGGACTGGTATTGCAACGGTCACTGATTTCGGTGCCAAATCGATCCATGACCTGAAGAAGCTCAAAGGCAAGCGGATTACGTCAAAGTACACCTCTTTGAGCATCATCGAGATATTCATCAAAGGCGCATTGGCTAACGGCAATATGTCCTATAGCGATTTCAAAAAGGTACCGGTTTCAGGGTTTGCCAAAGGTATCTTTGCGCTTGGTGAAGGGAAGACGGATATTTCCTGGATCAGTTTGGGTTCGGGCGCTGGCCGGAAGGTAAACACGCAACTTCGCAAGCGTGGTGGATTTACCTATCTCGATATGGACACGACGCCTGCAGGTATTGCGCGTTTCAAAAAGATTATGCCAGCGGCGGAAATCGTCCTCGAGAAGAACACTAAAATGCCTGGAATTTTCAAACCAACTAATATTGTTCAGATCGACTATGTATTGTTTACGCATAAAGGTATGAACGAAGAGACGGTTTATAAAGTCACCAAGGCGCTTGCCCAGAACAAGAAGCATCTGGCAAAGGGCTTTGGCGCTTTCAATCGCGTTAAGCCGAAGAATTTTGGTGCTCCAGATATGGCGCCATACCATCCTGGTGCGATCCGGGCTCTGAAGGAACTTGGACGTAAAATCGGCGGATAAAGTACTGTTCGACGATAGAAAATGGCGGTCCTTGGGCCGCCATTTTTTATTTGTCCTTCTCAGATTAGAATAGCCTAAAGAGAACTGTTAGGAGTGTGTGATGCCATTCGCTGATTGCAGCGGTGTAAAGTTGTTCTTCGAAGAGTCAGGTGACGGTATCTCCATCGTCTTTGTCCATGAGTTTGCGGACGACTATCGCAGTTGGGCGGCTCAGGTTCGGTTTTTCTCGCGGCGCTATCGTTGTATCACCTTCAATGCCCGTGGTTTTCCACCGTCAGATGTCCCGGAAGCTCAGGATCAGTATTCGCAAGAAATAGCGGCGGATGACATTGCCGCTATTATGCGAGGTGCGGGCATCGATCTTGCGCATATCGTCGGTATTTCGATGGGTGGCTTTGCGGTCCTGCATTTTGGATTGCGGCATCCAGCTATGGCGAAATCGCTGACTGTCGCCGCTTGTGGTTATGGTGCCGCCTACGATGAGCGCGAGCAGTATGCCGATGGCGCGTATCGACAACAATTCAAAGAGAAAGACCCACAGGGCTGGGCTGAATTTCGTGACACGCTGGCGGAGCATTCCGCAACCGGGTCAGCGCTAACAATGCGTGGTGTGCAGAAGGTGCGTCCTAGTCTTTATGATTTAGAAGACGGTTTGCGGGAAATGAAAGTCCCGACATTGATCATTAGTGGCGATGAAGATGATTGGTGTTTGGAGCCTGGGCTGTATCTAAAACGCACTATCCCGGCATCAGGCCTTTGGGTCGTTCCGAAAACGGGCCATACGATTAATCTCGAAGAACCGGCGGCGTTCAACGCGCAATTGGCAGAGTTCTTTGCCATGGTTGAAGCGGGGCGTTGGGCCGAAAAAACGCCATATGAAGGGGCTTCCGCTCTCCTGTCAGGTTTGCAAAAGGACGATTAAGCCACAACCGGCTTGGGCATTCGTTGCCCGGCCTGTTCCATCAAAGGCATGATTTTTTCGATCCATTGCTGACATTCGGTCTTGTAATCAACCCAGGATACGAGAATGCCGTCTATCCCCATTTCAATTAGGTCGTTCATGCCGTCGACGATCTGCTCAGGGGTGCCGATCAACGGATAGCCGCCATGGCCACCAATAAAGTGGCGGCGGAATTGGTCGAGTACTTCTGATGGCAGGGTTTCTGACTGCATGCCAAAGATCTCCAACAGATTATTCACCGCGACATAGTCGCCCTTTTCCACGATGTAGTGTTCGGCGTAATCCTGCGCTTCCTTTTCTGTATCGCGGCATACAATGTAAGCGTGGATCCATACCTGAATGTCACGCCTTGCTTCCTTGGCCATGCTTTTGAGATGATTCATTTGCGCTTTGCCGCCATCGATATCGCGCTCCTTTAACAGAACGAAATTCATATCAGCTTGAGTAGCAGCAAATTTCTGCCCTGCCGGTGATCCACCAGCGTTCATGACGGGCGGCATTGGTTTCTGGATCGGTTTGGGTTCACTCCAGACGGCTTTGGATTGAAACCAACGCCCCTCGAAATCGAATTCACCCTCGGTGGTCCAGATTTCGCGAACGAATTTCAGCCATTCCGTTGCGTATTCGTAGCGTACTTCATGCTCGTTCCAGGTCGCACCGAACATCTCAAATTCGTTTTTGAACCAGCCACACACGACATTGAAGGCGAACCGGCCCCCCGATATGTGATCAATAGTGGCGCATTGCTTTGCTGCGGCGACAGGATGGACGAGGGGGACGTGGGCGGTTGAAAAAATGCAGCTGTAGTCGGTAATGGCTGAAACCGCCGCTGCCCAGTTAAAGGTCTCAAATGTTCGATTGTTGAAGTTCGTTTTGCCACCATACCCTTTCCAGCGCGCAACGGGCAGCAGGACTTCGAATCCAGCCTGGTCCGCCATCTTCACGACTTCTTCGGTTTCGGGCCATGTCATGTCCCAAGTGTTTTTGGCAGTTGTTATCGTCGAACCATGAGAACAGTTCATGGCGATGATGCCGATCTTCATTTTGTTTTCGTTGAAGAGCGGGTTGAGCGTTTCTGGAGCGGTCATAACGGTCTTTTTTGTTTTACGAACTGTAGAGGAGTATGGTGCGCCAAATTTTAGGCATCAACCCCGTGCAGAACTGTCGGTAGCTGGTGTCGAGTCATATGCAGGTGTAATTTCTTTTCATGGATAGCACGACTTCAGCAAAAGAACCCCAACAGCTGAGTTCCAGGATTTACGCCAGATCATATGCCGGTCTAGAGATTGATCCTGATCGAAATATTAGTGACGACGCGATCGTTTTTTGGCGCATTGTAAAGCTCGCCTTCAGCAATCGAATTCGGATCACCTTGGCGCTTGTCGGTATCGTTGCGGCAGCTTGCTTTCAGCTGATGATCCCTCAGCTGCTTGGCGATGCGGTTGACGGTGCATTAGGGCTCGTCGGTAAAGGCAATGTCTCGGTGGAGGCGGGGCGTGATGCGCTGTATTTTGCGGCCTGGCTGCTTATGGGAGCTGCGGTTATGCGCGGTCTCTTTACATTACTGCATAACTATTGTGGTGAGTCTATCGGCCACCTCTTGGCTTATGATCTCCGCATCGCTTTCTATGCCAAGCTACAACAGCTCAGCTTCTCGTTTCATGATCACGTGCATACTGGCGAGTTGATTACCCGGGGGATGCTGGATCTCGAAGGCATTCGGTCCTTCATGAATACCGGACTGTTGCGCGTCTTCTTGTTGATTATACTGGTCGGGGTCGGGGCCTACCTACTAATTTCGACAGACCTCGTTATGGGGTTGTTGGCCCTCAGCTTCGTACCTTTCGTTATGTGGAAATCAGCTGTCTCACGTTTAAAACTCCGTGGGCTGTGGTGGACTTTGCAGGAGAAGATGGCGGTTCTTGGCCGTATCATGGATGAAAACCTGACGGGTATTCGTGTTGTGCGGGCGTTCGGTGCAGAGCCTTACGAGCTCGAGAAGTACGACGTCGCTTCTGAAGAAGCCCACACGTTGGCGGCGGAACGCATAAAGACACGGGTGGCATCTACGACGGCAATGACGTTCGCGTATTTCATTGCGATGGGATTAGTCCTATGGGTAGGTGGAACCCGGGTCATTGAAGGCCAGATGAGCGTCGGCACGCTGACAGAATTTCTTACCTTTATGACAATCCTGCAGTTGCCAGTGCGCCAACTGGGGCTTGTCGTCAATTCATTCGCTCGGACCTTAACCTGCGGCGCGCGTATGTTTGGCGTTCTCGATTTGGAGCCGGTTATAGGTGATCGGTCTGAGGCGCAGGAATTGCCTGCCAATATAACGGCGGTGAAATTTGAGAATGTGAGCTTTGCCTATCCCGGTGAAGGGTTGCCGACTGTTTTTAACGGAATTTCCTTTGAAGTCAGTCGTGGTAAGACCCTTGGAATTGTCGGTCCACCGGGTAGTGGGAAGTCGACTATCGCGCATCTGATACCTCGGTTTTATGACGTCACTGGCGGCCAGATAACGATTGATGGGTTGGATATACGTGACATCAAGCTTTCGTCGCTTCGCAGCAAAGTAAGCGTTTTGGCGCAGGATCCGTTTCTGTTTACCGCATCGCTTGAAAACAATATTACCTACGGTAATCCTTGGGCTGAAGATGCCGATATTCGTAACGCTGCGGCGATTTCCCAGATCGACGGGTTTATCGATGGATTGCCGAAGGGGTATGAAACACTGGTTGGTGAGCGTGGTGCATCGCTTTCAGGCGGACAAAAACAACGTGTCGCAATTGCTCGAACGGCGATGCTACAGCCAGAGATACTTGTCCTTGATGACTCGACGGCAGCAATTGATGCCGGAACGGAACAACGTATTCGCCAGGCGCTGAAAGAACAGGCACGGAGCGCGGCGACGATCATTATTTCCCACCGGCTTGGTACCCTACGCCATGCTGATGAAATCCTCTTTATCGAGAATGGCTCGGTCGTTGAGCAGGGTTCGCATGACAGTCTCGTGGCACTAGGCGGCAAATATGCCGCCTTATTCGCTCTACAAAGTCGCGAGGGTGAAGAGACCGTCAAAGCTGCGAAGGGGGCGGCGGAATGACGTCTGTTTCTCGTACCGCAGCTGATCCTAACGCTGTTCGGCCCCCGCGCGCTGTAGTCGGATCGCAAATCAGCCAGGATGAGGTGATCTTTGGTGCAGCGTTTGATCGCAAGGTGGTGCGGCGCTTTGCGGAATATTTGAAACCTTATCGTAAGACCATGTATATCGCGCTGGTAACGGTGTTGGTCTTCACGGGAGCGCAGCTCTCCATACCGTTGGTCATTCGCTATGCAATTGATAAAGCGCTCGTTGGGGATACCGGAGGCCAGGCGCTACTGACGCTTGCTGTTGCAGTCTTCGCAGCCGTGATCATTGTGAATTATGCCGCTAACTATCTGCAGGACCGGCTTGTCGGGCTCACCGGTGAGAGGGTGATCTTTGATCTGCGAAGCGCGATGTACGCGCATCTTCAGAATGTTGCTCTAACCTTTATGGACCGTACAGAGGTCGGGCGGATGATGTCGCGCCTGCAGGGTGATGTGAACTCTTTGCAGGAGTTTCTTGAGAACTCGATTACAGCCTTTGGTGACCTGGTTCTATTGTTTGGCATTGTCATCATTATGCTAACGCTTAATTTTGAACTCGGCTTGCTGACGCTTTCCGTTGTGCCGACATTGTTCTTTGTCAGAATGGTGTGGTTACCTCGGGCGAGGAAAGCATTTCGCCGCGCGCGCGAGACCAATTCGATCAATAATGGCGCGCTTGCTGAAGGTATTCACTCTATCCGCACGGTGCAGGGTTTGCATCGCGAAGCTGTAAATTTAGAACTCTACGGCGATAAGTCTCAGGAAAACCTAAGGGCGCATCTAAGCTCGGCGAAGTTTGCCCAAGTCATGGTTCCTATTGTTGATACGCTGACGGGTGCTGCTATGGCGATTGTCGTTGTGATCGGCGGCACGTTGGTACTCGATAAGGAACTGGATGTTGGCGTGATGGTGGCGTTCCTGTTTTACGTTCAGCGCTTTTTCGACCCGATCCGCTCGCTGACCATTCAATACAGTGTCATGCAGCGGGCAATGGCTTCCGGCCAGCGGATATTTGAGGTGCTCGACGTACCGCTGGCGATATCTGACAAGCCTGATGCGGTTGACCCCGAGACTGTTGAAGGGGCATTGGAACTCCGCAATGTCACGTTTGGTTACTACAAAGATCAGCCAATCCTGAAAGAGCTGAGCTTTAAGGTTCAGCCCGGTGAAACCGTTGCCCTTGTTGGGCCAACCGGGTCGGGCAAGACCAGTATAACGGCGCTTCTCAATCGTTTTTATGATGTTTGGGAAGGTGAAATCCTGATCGATGGGGTCGATGTTCGTGACTACGCCAAGGCGGCATTGGGTCGACATGTTGCGATGGTGCTACAGGACCCGTTCCTTTTCACGGGTAGCATATTTGAAAATATCCGTTACCGAACAACGGGGGCGAAACGGGAACAAATCGAGGAAGCTGCCAAAATTGTTGGAGCCCATAAATTTATCATGGCGTTGCCCTTCGGGTATGACACGGTTCTTGAGCAGCAGGGACACAATCTGTCGATGGGACAACGGCAGCTACTGAGTTTCGCTCGCGCATTAGTGGCTGACGCGAAGGTCCTGATCCTGGATGAAGCGACAGCGAATATTGATAGCTACACCGAGCGTCAAATTCAAATCGCGCTACAACGATTGCTCGAAGGTCGTACTGGTATTGTGATTGCCCACCGTCTGGCAACAGTGCGTAATGCGGATCGAATTATCGTCTTGCAGGAAGGCCGCATCATCGAAACGGACACGCATGATGCGCTGATCGCCAAGAATGGTCTTTATGCCAAGCTTTACGAATTGAACTACGCCTCGTTTGATGATTTGCCGGAAGATATCGTCAATAACACACTGACGGCACCAGTTCGCTCATAAAACCTGTTCCGAGCCTTGGTTGCGGTTGATCAGGTGATTGCCTATCCTTTTCCCAACTACAGGGGAAACGTCATGGCAACTGTGGCGGCAAAGCAAAAACGGCAAAAATCACGGGTTCTCGTTGAGAAACTTGGTGCCGCTCTTGGTGCTGAAATTTCCAACGTCGATTTATCGCAATCCGTTGCCTCCGCAGACATGACCGCGATTCAAAAGGCCTTTGTTGATCATGGGCTGCTGATATTTCGGAATCAGGACCTATCCCAAGACGAATATATCTCGTTTGGCCGCCAATTTGGTGAACTGACGGTTCATCCTTTCGCAACAAGCCTTCCCGATCACCCAGAGCTGATTGTGTTGGATAATGACGGCGATAATCCACCTCTCTCGACCGATCAGTGGCATAGCGATGAAATGTTTCGCGATGAGCCTCCGGCAGCAACGATCATTCGTTCGACGATAACCCCGCCAATCGGCGGTGATACATTGCTGGCCAGTATGACGGCAGCTTATGAGGGGCTTAACCCAGCATTGCAGGATTTTTATGCCAATCTTGAAGCAGTCAATGACTTCAAGGTTTTTCGCGCGCTTTATCAGGGTACCTATGAGGGGCGTAAGAAGCTCGTCGAGATGGAGGAGCTATTTCCAAATATGGCGCACCCCGTCGTGCGAGTGCATCCGGTTAGCAAAAAGCGTTTGATTTATGTGAGTCCGCAGACGACGAAATACATTAGGGGTGTCCGGGATTTCGAGAGCGAACAGATACTCCAGATGCTGTATCAACTCCCAGAGGTGCCCGAATATCAGTACCGAGTCCGCTGGGAACCCAACATGATCATCATTTGGGATAACCGGTCCACACAGCATTACGCACCGCGTGATTACCTGCCGCATCGCCGCCGAATGGAGCGTTTGACCGTCAGAGGTGATAAGCCGTTTGGTATCAAGAAAAAGATGAAATCAACGAGCGTGAAAATGAATATTCGGGGCACCGACAAGGCAGAAAAAACTGGTAGTCATCGTAAGAACCTTGCGCGTCCGGCAACAACAATGACCAAAAAGAAATAGGATTCCCAATGACAGAGTCAAAATTTCCACCCGATGTGCATGAAGAATCCGGCTTTCGCATTCCACTTCCCAAACGGGAAGAGTTGGAGGATGAAGCAAAAGAAATCTTCGACCATTTCATGGATCCCGACGGTGGAACCTATGTCGGTATCCGTGGACCAGGGGGCATCAGGCTGCATAGTCCAAAGCTGTCGAAGCTAACGCAGGACGTGAATTATTACCTTCGACATGAATCCGGGATCAGTAAACGGGTCCGTGAGCTCGTTATTCTGGCGACGGCGCGGGAACTCAATCATCAATTTGAATGGACAGCGCATGAACCAGCAGCGTTGAAGGTCGGCATTTCTCAGGAGATAGTCGATCTAATCAAATTCCGAAAATCAACGGACGATCTGGATGAACCTGATGAGGTCGCCATTCAGTTAGGACGTCAGCTTATTGGCGACCGTAAACTGACTCCCGAAACTTTTGCGGCGGCGCAGCGCATTTTCGGTACTAAAATGCTGGTTGATATCGTGTCGGTTATTGGGAGTTATGCCGCCACTGGCGCGTTACTCACTGCCTTTGATATTCAACCACACCCCGGCAAAGAACCGTTGTTGCCACTAGATGATTGACCGAAGTCAGCTGTCGTCGTCCCACGGTATGGCGCGCATCTTCTCGCCTATATCACAGCCCTTTTCGTAGGCCGGTCGTTGCGCCCCAAATCGACGCTGTGCGAGGTACGATGCGGGGATGATTCTTGCCGGTTTCGCGGCAATTTCGAGGATTAATTTGCGACGCACCGCCCGGGCGAAGTCTTTGAAATTATTGGCGACAACCAGGAATGCACCTGGTCCACCGATTACGCAGCCAACGTAGTATTTATCGAGATCGGGTAGATAATACCGGCTTTGGAACCGGCCGCGGTCATTTATGATTGGTAGGCCATTGATAGTAATGCGCTTTTTAATGACAGCGTCGCGAACGAAATTAACTTGCCCACCCCAATTATTAGGGCCGTCACCGGAAACATCGATAACGCGTCTTGTGCCCTCTATATCGTTGGTTTCAATCATTCTTACGGCGAGTTCGAGCGCATCACTGATCGAGGTCCTGCGTCCGAAGGTCGGTGGCGCTTTTAGGAGTTCATCAGCAAAGTCATTCGCCGTTTTAGCATCGTGTAGAATTCGCCAATCGATTACGATTTTATTGTGAAACGCGCTGGAATAATCGACATAGGCGACTGCGATACGGTGTAGAAAACCGGAGGAAATAGCCTTGATGATTTCTTTGCTGCGAAAGGCGGCGGCTATTCCCTGTCGTTGTAAAAGAGCTTCGTCCTGGTCGATACTCCGCGAAACATCGGTCGCCATAACAAGCTCCAGGTCGACTGCCTGTTTTGACCATGCAGGAATACTGATAACGGTTGTCACGAGCGTGACTAACAGCATTGTTGGAATATATCGTGCGGACATATTGAGCCTCAAAAGAGTGCGGCACGTGTTCATCAAAGCGTAGCCCTAAGGCGCTAAACCGGGCAAGATGTATCGCGACACAAGTAAGGGATGAGAAACACGATGGAACTCAGTGCAATGGCGGGCTCAGTGGCGGCCCTGCTAAAAGAACGGAAGTGTACGGTCTCTGTTGCTGAATCGTCGTCGGGGGGCTTGATTTCGGCGGCTTTATTGTCGATCCCGGGCGCCTCTAACTATTTCGTCGGCGGTGGTGTGATCTACACAAGGGATGCACGGCGCAGCATAATGGGCGTTTCAGAAGAAATCGCGACGATGCCGGGGGCCAATGAAGAGTATGCCTTGATTATGGCGCGGCAGATGCGTGAAAAATTGGGTACTGATTGGGCTATTTGCGAAACTGGGGCGAGTGGCCCAGGTGGCAATAGTTATGGCGATGATGCTGGACATTGCTGTGTGGCTGTCGCTGGCGCCATCGAAATCGCGATCACGATAGAAACTGAGAGCAGTGAACGTGAGGCCAATATGTGGCACTTCGCCTCGGCAGCGTTGGAACTCCTGGAGGCTACCTTGCGCGAAACTGGCGGTGACTGAAGGCTTTCAGAATAACGCCAAGCGAAAGGGGCCTAGAAAGCCCCGAAAGATGACGCCCGGGCGATTACAGAATATCGCTTTGTATTATTGCCAACGCTATGTCGTCTCAGAAGCCAAGCTCGCGGACTACTTAAAGCAGCGTATTTATCGTGAAGTTAAGGATAGCGAAGTTCGACAGGAAATGTTCGAGGCTATTCCGCCTTTGGTCGAGAAAATGGCCAGCTCCGGCTATGTAAACGACAAGGAAGCAGCATCGGCAAAACTTCGGTCTGCACTGCGATCCGGCTATGCCGCGAACAGAGCCGTTTATATGGCATCGCGATCCTCCATGGTTGAAGGCGAAAAGGTTGAGCTGGAGCTAGAGGCGGCTGTGGAAGACGCCCTGCCTGATGTCGGGATTAATGACCTTGAAGCCCCGGAAAGTGCTGCCGCTATGGCGCTATCGGCGCTTCAAAAGGCGAGGCGAGGGCCGTTTCGCACGGGGCGGTCAGATGAGACGACCGAGCGCCGTGATATTTCCTGGCTGCAGCGTCGTGGCTATAAATTTGATGACATAAAAAAAGCGATGGGACTGGATCAGTCTTACTGATTTTCTTTTTTTTCATCCGGGTAAACTTCCAAGGATTCCTCCAGCATCTTAAGCCTGTGTCGTGACCAAGCCCAAACTCCAATGCAGATAACCGCGCCGGCAATGATGGGCTGTTGCAAGCCGTGGAACGTTGATAACCAGCCCATAAGAAGTGCCCCAATAGAGGGAAACCCTCGTGCAATGAGCGTATAGAAACTCAACATTCTACCACGCATCGAGTCATCGACAGCGACCTGAATAAGTGTTTGTTCAATGACGCCGATCGCGACAATGGCGTACCCGACTGCCAACATAAATACCAAGGCAATCCAGAAATTATCTGTTGCCGCAAATCCAATAGTCGCGAGCGAGAGGATCAGCGTGTTGAAGACGAGAATGCGTGTCAGGCCTTCCACACCCTCTCGTTTCGCTAGGGAAATGCTGCCAATAAACGATCCAATTCCGAGCGTTGATGTGAACCACGCGAATTCATTTACGTTGCCATTAAATATTTTTTCCGCAAATGCCGGTAGTAGTTCAATAAATGAGCGACCAAATACAGCCATCATAATTAGGATGATGAGTAGTCGGCCTATGCCAGCGTGATTGTAGGCATAGCGAAAACCGTCCATGATTTCTGTGCCTAGAGTTGTCGCTTCTTTCGCGGCCTTTTTCGTTTTACTCAGAAGTTGAACTTTATAGAGGGTGAAGACGAACACGAGGTCGGCAATGACAGTGAAAACCAAAACCGGTCCGACACCCCAAAACGCAATCGCTGGCCCGCCAAGGGCGGGGCCCCCAATGCGAGCGATATTAAAGACAATCGCATTGATGCTAACCGCGGATGTGAGAGCTTCGCGCCCAACCAGGGAATGGATGAGTGACAGACGTACGGGGTAGTTGAACGACATCGCAATGCCGTTCATCAGGACCAGGACTAAGAGTAGATGTACGGTGATTTGGTCTGTGATGGTCAACCACACGATGGCTGTTGAAATAACCGCGGAGATCGTGACGTATAAACGGACGGCTTTTAATCGGTCCATGCGATCTGCTAGCGCTCCGGCGAGTGGTGCAAAAATAATATTTGGAAAAAAGTCGGCCATCGCCATGGCACCGAGCCACGTCGCATTCTTCGTAAGCTCCCAGGTTAACCAGCCGACAGCAATCCGCTGGACCCACATGCCGGCCTGCGAAAAAAAATTTCCGATCATGAAATTCCGAAAGTTCGGAATTTGAAGGGTGCGGAAAGCAGCGCTGCTGCCGGGATCGGCCATTGGGTTGCCTTGGTTGGTTCCGACCGGGTTCTAATCGTTTTCTTCGTCGATACGGGCGGTGGCGGCATCAGGGAATACCGTGTTGATTGCATGTAGGGCAATTTGCTCGTCCTGAATGGCTCTCACGCCCGAAACGCCCATAGCGCCAACCAAGTGCCCGTCGATGATGATCGGCACGCCACCGGCTGCGGCAACGAGGCCGAAAGTCGCATAGGCTTTGTGATCATTCTGGATCCAGCGTTCCCAAACACCACTAGGTCTCGCTGTCATGGCCGCAGTATTGGCTTTGCCGAGTGAAATATCATCATTGCCAGGACGGGCGCCGTCCATTCGGTGTACTGCGACGATCCGCCCACCATCATTGAGGACGGAAATCACAACTTCCCAGCCCTGTCGTTGAGCTTCCCCCTCAGCTGCGGCGAGGAGTTGTTTAGCATCATCCAGCGTAAGAGCGGGTTTCATAAACATCTGTTGGTCCTTCGATTAGTCTGGCGCTCGTTGATGTCTGGCGGGGTTGCCGCGCAGTATTTTCTTTATTCTGAACCCTGGCAGAGAGTGCGTCAAAAGGGTGTGATCGAGCATTAGGTACTGTACAGGTTGATAATAGTTAGCTAACTTATTATTAGCTTGCTTAATATAATCTAGCTTACTAAATCTCAATCCACCTTTTATCAGAGTATTTGAAACGATGAGTTTTCGCGAACCCCCTGATCATGTTGGGTATTTAATCGGTGACGTTTCCCGTATGCTGCGGACGGTTTATGACCGTCGCGTTGAGCCATTGGGATTAACGCGCGCGCAATGGCGTGTTCTTGCACGCCTTAGTCGGATTGAAGGCTGTACGCAGACTGAACTCGCTGCTGAGTTGGAGATTAAGACCCCTACGCTTGGGAAGTTGATCGAAAGACTGGAAGAAAATACCTGGGTAGAACGACGCCCTGATGAAAATGATGCCCGGACCAAGCGGGTTTTCCTTACCAAACGTGCAGCGCCGGTTTTGGATCAGATGTTCTCGCTCGCTGATGATGGTCTGGATGCTGCTATTGCAGGGCTAAGCCGCAAAGAGGCTGATCAGCTAAACGCGTCCTTGTTGCAGGTTAAAATCAATCTGTCCGAGCTCTTGAATTCTGATGGTGAAGCGGAGTAGGCCATGCGCTTCCGGTCGAAAATTCTGTTGCGCTTATGCCTTCTTGGCGTTGTCCCAATTGTGGCCATTGTTGTCGGCGGACATTACTGGGTCAAAAGTACCCGCTATGTGACCACCGAAAATGCCTATGTCAAAGCGCATCATTTAGCCGTGAGTGCCGACATCGACGGCCGGGCGATCCGTGTCCTGGTCAAGGAGAATGATCGAGTGAAACGTGGCGATCTTCTATTCACGCTTGACCCAGAGCCGCATCGCATCGACGTCGCTAAGGCGGAGGCAGAGTTGGGCAGTATTCGCAATACATTACAGGCGTTGCGCGCTGAATATCGTCAGGCCATTGCAGAACGTGCCGATGCCCGACAGGAAGTCGCGTATTTTAAACGGGTATTTGATCGGCAGCGAAAGTTATCAGCGCGCGGGGTTGCGTCTCGGGCACGCTATGACGAAGCGGAACGGAATGTGACTAAGGCGCGCCAATTCGCCCGAACATTGGAACAGAAAATATTGCAGGTCCTGGCTAGATTGGGTGGAAAGCACAATACGCCGTCGACCCTGCATCCGATGTATCTCGAAGCTGAAGCCAAGTTGCACAGCGTGGCTCTCAACTTGCGGCGGACGCAAATACGCTCTCCGGCAGATGGTGTCGTTGGGAAGGTGTCGCTGCAGACCGGCGAATATGTTGAAGAGGGCAAAGCAGTCATCCCGATTATTCAAACCAGTGAAACCTGGGTTGAAGCCAACTTAAAGGAAACCCAGCTTACTCATGTACGCCAAGGGCAGACAGTTAGTCTTATTGTAGATGCCTACCCGGATGTCGAATTTGAGGCATCCGTGAGTTCGATTAGCCCGTCGACGGGCGGAGAGCTCTCAGTCCTGCCACCGCAAAATGCGAGTGGGAATTGGGTAAAGGTTGTTCAGCGCGTGCCGGTTCGTATCGAGTTAGATCAGAAAAGCAAAGGACCCGCGTTACGTGCTGGAATGACGGTTTCTGTGATCATTGATACCAAACGAGAACGAACCTTGGTTGGGGTCATTGGTTCCGCCTTTGCTCGTATCGGCGATAAAGATTGATCGGTTGACGCAATGGCGTCTATTTCACAGGAAACAGAAAAGTTCGCGGGGATTAACCGACCGCTGATTACCGCGACGGCTATGATGGCGACGACGGTTATCGTGCTCGATATCAACATCGCCGCAATAGCTTTGCCCCATATGCAAGGTGGATTGTCCGCCAATCAGGATCAGGTCTCTTGGGTCGTCACGACCTACTTTATGATGCAAGCGTCAACAATGGCCGCGACCGGCTGGCTGGCTGCCCGCATCGGCCGCAAGCGGTTGTTTATTGGCGCGCTGATGGGTTTTGCATTCTGTTCTTTGATGTCGGGCAATGCCGAATCCATCCCGGAGATTATGTTTTATCGTGGGCTACAAGGCATGTTTTCGGCACCCATTGTACCGATTTCGCAAGCCCTCATGCTGGATTCTTACCCGAGAGAACGTCATGGACAGGCTCTTGCGATTTGGGGCACCGGGGTAATGTTTGCGCCTGTCATGGGACCGGTAATCGGTGGCTGGCTCACAGATGAGTTGAGTTGGCGCTGGGTATTCTATTGTTCAACGCCCTTCGCAATTCTTGGCGTTCTTGGAGCGATTTTCTCCGTTAAGGAGACAGATACGGATCGGAACAAGCCATTCGACATGTTCGGCTACTTGTTTCTGGTGCTTGCCTTAGCATCGCTACAGCTAACGCTGGATCGAGGGGAGATCGAAGGCTGGTTTGACTCCAACTACATCATAATAACGATGAGTTGCGTTGTCCTCGGACTTTATCTGTTTATCACCCATAGCCTGACGACAGAAAACCCGTTTATCAGCCGCGGTATTTTTCGCGACCGAAACTTGATGTTGGGTATTTTGTTTCAGTTCATGCTCGGATTTTTGGTTCTGTCCATGAACGTCATCATGCCACTATTTCTCCAAAATTTGCGGGAGTTTCCGATTCTGTTAGCGGCGATGGTGATGATGCCGCGTGGTATCGGAACATTGATAGGTCTCGTCGTTGCAGGGCGCTTGTCGAACAAAGTGGATCCACGCGCTGTCATCATCTTTGGTTTCTGTTGTGAGGCGTTTTCCGCTTGGCGAATGTCGAACTTTACTGTTGATGTTGGGCTCTGGGATTTCATTATTGCTGCGGTCTTTAATGGCATTGGTATTGGTGCCATATGGGTGCCGTTGACAGCGGTGTCGTTCTGGACACTGCCGTCTAACCTGCGAACCGAAGCCTCGACCTTTACCAGCCTGTTTCGGAACTATGGCAGCGGTATAGGTGTCTCGGTCGTCATCAGCATCTTGTCCCGGTCGCAGTCCACCGCGCATGCTCACATGACGGAGCGTGTCACACCGTACACAGATGCAATGAGAGAGCCGTGGCTCCCCGAACAGTGGAGTTTAAATTCGGTGGATGGTTTGCGGCTTTTGGATTCCGAAATATCCAGACAAGCCATGTCGATTGGGTTCTTCAATGATTTCTACCTGATTATGATTGGTGCGTTGGCATCAATCCCCATCGTGATGCTGCTGTCGCGGGGGGCAACGAAATAGGCCCGGTTTCAAATTAAAAATAATATGGTCTAAGCTACCCAAAACAGGGAGAGGCAACATGATTCCCGAGACCAAAGTCAAAACCATAAACGTTTCTGAAACGCGGACTTGGAACACCTACGGCGTCGATAAAGAAGCGCAGATAATCTTCGAAGAAGATGTCGCGGCTGAAATGCGCGATGGCATTCGGCTGATGACCAATGTCTTTAGACCGGCGAAGCCGGGTAAATTTCCGGCGATCTTGAGCCTCGCACCCTACGGCAAGCATTCCTATCCGCCAGACAAACAGTTTGAACGTATCCCCAATGTCGGGCCGTTGCCGTTCTCTGAATATACTGGCTGGGAAATGCCGGACCCGGTTTATTGGGTGCCGAATGGTTATATCGTCGTCGGCGCTGATTGCCGGGCAACGAACCAGAGCGAAGGTGAACACTTCGCCCATTTTGATCCACAGATTGCGCAAGACTTTCATGACCTCGTTGAATGGGTCGCCGAACAGGAATGGTGCGATGGCAATGTGGGCTCCAATGGGGTCTCCTATTTGGCCGCAACGCAGTGGCTAGGCGCATCGGAAAATCCACCACATTTGAAAGCCGCAATTCCGTGGGAAGGGTTTAACGATTTTTATCGTGAGCACGTCACCCATGGCGGTATGCCTGATACCAATTTCTATCGCGAGATCTGGGGCCGGCGGATGAATTCCCAAACCGGCTTTATCGCCCACGACGCAACGGCAGAAGACTCGATCGCTGAACAAAATGATCGTCCGTTGATGGATGATTTCTGGCGGGCCAAGCACCCTGATCTGACCAAGATCGCTACGGCCATTCTGGCTGTAGCGAGTTGGGCAACAGCGGGTCTCCATACGCGCGGTTCTGTTGAGGGTTACAAGCAAGCGAGTTCAGAAAATAAGTGGCTCTATGGTCATGGCCGCAAGGAGTGGGAAACTTATTATGCCCGCGAAGGTCTCGAATTGCAGAAGCGCTTTTTCGACTGCTTTCTGAAAGGCCAGGAAAATGGCATGCGGGAGACGCCGCGGGCGCGTATCGAAGTACGAGATTATTTCTACGATGGCCGTGAGCGTTATTTCGATGATTTCCCGGTCCCAGAAACTGACTATCGACCGCTCTATCTCGATGCTTCGAACAACTCCCTAAACAGCGCGCCGGTTACCGATCAGGCGCAGATGCAGTATGCGGCGCAGAAATCAGAGTCTGAGAACGACAGCACGACGTGGGAATATGCCTTCGATGAAGCTATTGATCTCATCGGTCATATGAAGCTCAAACTCTGGGTTAGTGCCGAGGGTGCTGACGATCTCGATCTTCACGTGGCGATCAAAAAATTCGATAAGCATGGCAATGAAATCTACTTCCCGGACTTTCAGCATATAGAAAATGGCTTGGCGGCGAGTGGCTGGCTACGCGTGTCGCACCGCGAGTTAGATGAAGAGAAATCTACGCCGTCGCAGCCCTGGCTCAAACTCGAACGGCTCCTCAAGCTAGAACCCGGTGAGATTGTGCCCTGCGAGGTGGAGATTCTCGCATCCGCCACCGGCTTCCGGGCTGGTGACAAGTTGCAGTTGATCGTTCAAGGCTACGACATCATTGATGTCTTCAATCGCTTCAAGCATGAGGACACGGTGAATGCCGGTCACCACGTTATATACACCGGTGGCGATTATGATTCACATCTGTTGGTGCCGGCGGTAGCTGTTTAAATCAGCTCTTCGGTTTTGAGCCGATCAGCGCGAAGACTATCCGGCAAGTTTCCAGTCCTGAATTGATCCAGCTGTGCAAATTCGCCTGCTGAATCATCACGTCACCGGCACTCATATGCACCATCTCACCATCGTCGAGTTCCATATCGATTTCGCCGTTAAGGCAGATGACATAATCAACGCTCTCGGTTCGGTGCATACGACCTGGGCCCGGCGGGTAGTCGATCACGCGGCACCATGACCCCAAAGCCGGTGGTTCAATCTCATTTTCGCGTAGCCCGAAATCTTCATCTGTCCAGATTTCCGCCGGTGTTTCGTCGCTGCCCCAGATCAGAGTCGAGACGTTTCCGCGCTGTCTTAGTAACCTTTGAGGTGCGAGACCGTCGTTCATAATAACCGCTTTGCCGTTTTCGTCGTGGGTGGTCACGATCCGTCGAACGGGTGGTAGCGGTGGCTCTTTGCCTTCGGGGTAGGGTTCGACGGATGCGAGAGACTGTGGGCCAGGGCCTTTTAGCGCGCCATCTGGTGAACGTTTCGCATCGATTAACACAAACGCCACGCGACAGGTCTCGGTACCGCGATTGAGCCATGAATGGATCGTGCCCTGCTGGACAAGGATATCGTGCGGTTTCATATGGACGGTAACGCCATCATCCATCTCCATATCAATCCTGCCTGACATGCAGATGGCATAGTCCAACGTGTCAGTACGATGCATCATGCCGGGAGCGCCAGGCGGGAATTCGACAATCCGAAAACCGGATCCGTTGGGCTCTGGCTGGATAACATTCTCCCGCGCGCCGAAATCTTCATTGCTCCAGACTTCAGCGGGAGCTTCATCTGAGCTCCAGATAAAAGTCGAGACATGACCTTGTTCACGAACTTGCTGATTGGGAGCGGGACCGTCCATGATAATGGTGGCGCGGCCCTTGTCGTTGTGCCCGGCAACAATGCGACGAATGTCGTAATCGGTCTCACTCATAACGTTATCCTTGTTCTAGGACGCGAAGGGGTTCTCGCCGCCCGGCCCATCGACATCGAAAGACACCAGCAGAACAGCGACGGAAATATAGAACCCGAGTAAAATGATGAACTCGACTAGAGGCTCTTTGCCCAATGCTGCTTCGGCTTGTTGATACAACCCATCGCTAACCTTTTTAGTGTTGAGCATTTCTTTAGTGATGTCATAGACGAGCTTCTCGTCAGATTCGGAAAAGTTGGGAGTGTCTCCTGCTTTGAGGGCCTCAATGACGGCATCATCCAATCCAAAGCGTCGCGCGCGACGCTCGTGGACAACCCATTCATAGGGCGCCTGATATTCTTGGGCGATCGTCAGGATGGTTACTTCCTTGAGTTTATGAGGAAGCGGCGAGTCCGACATAAGTTGGTCGATGAATTGTGATACCGGGTCGCAGATATTCGGCGCATGCAGCATGACGGCAAAGGGGCCGCCGACCTGGCCGCCGGTTCGCTCCGCTGCAATACGGTCGTGCAGCATGCCTTGAAATTCTGTCATTTTATCGCGTGGAATTGGCGCCAATCTGGCCATTAGTCTCTCCCTGAATTTATTTCTCGCAGATTGCACGACGGAAGGGGTTGCAGCAACGGTAGCGGCAGTTCTAATTGTGAGTCATTCTACGATTATAAATTTGCGCAGAATTGGATCAGAGATGAAAGCGGTTGAGATTGATGCTTATGGTGGGGCCGATGTCCTAACGTATCGCAATGTTATGGATCCGGTGCCGGGACCGGGAGAGGTTGTCGCCGACATCTATGCGGCCAGTGTCAATCCGGTAGATTGGAAAGTTCGCAATGGCGAGCGACAAGCAAATTTACATTTGAAATTTCCGCACGTCCTCGGTGTCGATTTCTCGGGGATCGTTCGATCTGTGGGGGAGGGCGTTACAGAGTATACAGTTGGCGATGAAGTCTACGGTACGACGGCGCAAGATCAGCGTGGCTGTTATGCCGAGGCGCTCGCTGTACCGGCCGACCAGCTCGCCAAGAAACCAGCTTCGATGTCTCATAAGGAAGCGGCGGCGATTGCCCTCGTGGGATTAACCGCATTGGTCTCATTGGATGATGTTGCCGGGCTGAAATCTGGTGAAACGATACTGGTTCATGCGGCGGCGGGTGGTGTCGGTGGTTTTGCTGTGCAGTATGCGAAGTATATCGGTGCAAAGGTTTACGCGACAGCCAGCGCTGGTAATCATGACTATGTCAAAAGTCTCGGTGCTGATGTCGTCATCGATTATCAGAATCAAGACTTCACCGAAATTGGCAGGATTTGTGATGTGGTCTATGAGACTGTTGGCGGGGAGGTGCAGGTGCGAAGTGTTTCCGTTCTAAAACCCGGCGGTCGATTGGTTTATATAACCAAACCGCCGGAAGGTTTTTCGGCACCTGACGATATCGAGTATTTGCGTCCAAAAGTGCCACGCGATGCTGGCCATATGAAGATAATTTCTGATTTTGTGGCGCAAGGCGCAATTTGGGCGCCCGAGATCATCGAAATGCCTCTCGATCAGATCAAAAAGGCTCATGAATTGAGCGCAACGGAGCATGTTCGGGGAAAAATCGTCATGGCTGTGCGCTGAGCTCTAGATCGATGAGTGATGTCCTTCGAATAGAACGAAACGGTTCGCTTCTTCGGCTGACGATGAACCGGCCTGATAAACGCAATGCGCTCAATTCCGAATTGGTTGAGGCGTTAAATGAAGCACTTGAACAGGCGGAAGCTGATGACGATGTTCGGGTAGTTATATTGGCGGCGAAAGGTTCTGTATTTTGCGCTGGAGCGGATTTTAAGGAATTTGCCGACCGAACGGACGATACCACCGCATTGTCGGCAAAACGGTCTGCGGGGATGGGTCGTCTTTTTCAAATGTCGCCAGTAAAGACCAAGCCAGTCATCGCTGTTGTAGATGGCGCTGCACTGGGCGGCGGTGCCGCACTGGCTATAGCTTGTGACGTCGTCATGGCAAGCAACGAGGCAAAGTTTGGCTATCCCGAAATCAAAGGTGGTTTCACTGTCGCAGGTGTTCTGCCGCTGCTGACAAGGCATGTTGGTACCAAGGCGGCGTTTGATCTGTGTGCGACCGGTAGAACTATTGATGTTGCTGAGGCCCAGACGCTTGGATTAGTGACCTATGAGGTAGATTCTGAGGATATTATGTTGGATGCGGAACGTCTTGCGGAGTTACTGGCAGGTTATTCAGCGGATGCCCTTTCGATCATGAAGCAGATCGTCAACAAATCGACTGACTTACAGCTTGATGAAGCTATTGCGTTTGCACGAACCGTAAAAGCATTCGAAAACGACTAGCTGTTCGCTTTCCTCTTATTCCTATAATCAATTACTTGTATGAAGTGAATTAATTTGGTGAATAAAGGGGTGGTCGATGGCCGATCTCGCAAATCTTGATATGAACCTGCTCAAGGTCCTGAATACCTTGATCGAAGAGCAGAGTGTTACCCGGGCAGGTGATCGCCTCGGCAGAACGCAACCGGCGATCAGTAATGCTTTGAGCCGATTGCGAAATCTACTGGGTGATGAACTTCTGGTTAGAGGGCCAGGAGGTCTCACCTTAACGCCACGTGCCGAAGCGCTCAGAACCCCGCTGCATGATTTGATGCAGCTTGCCGAAATTTGTGTTTCTGAAACGGCACAATTTGACCCCTCGACGGCGACAGGCGTTCTACGAATCGGTCTACCCGATCGACTTAGTTTGCCCGTATTACCACCGCTGGTGAAACGGTTTGGGGAAGAGGCTTCCGGATTAAGCCTTCACGTCAAGACAGCTGATCGGGACCAGACGATTAGTCTTTTTGACGATGATGAGATTGATCTGGCGTTGGGGTGGCCTGATAACTTGCCATCTCATCTGCAATCTGAGTGGTTGTTTGATGAAGAACTAGTCTGCGTTTGCCGCAGCGGTCATCCTGTCTTGGCCGATGCTAATCCCTTCGATGCCGAAGCGCTGGTTTCCTACCCCCATATTGTCGTGAGTGCGACAGGTGGGCAAAGAGCGGCGTTTGACAATCTTTTGGCAGACCGAGGGTTGGAGCGGACCGCCAAGGTTTTCGTCGCAGGATTTTCTGCAGTGCCTGAACTATTGTGTACTTCTGATATGATTGCTGTTTTTACCAAACGATTGGCAGTCATTTTTGGTAAGAGTCATGATCTAATCCATATGGAGTTGCCGTTGGAACTCGGGCCGCTGGGGCATTTTCTGGTCTGGCCATCACGGTATGATGGTGATCCTCGCCATAGCTGGTGCCGGGACCAAGTACGCGAGATTTGTGGCACCTTGGACGTACCTGCTGGACGAGGGTAGAATGTCTACCTTCAAGGCACCATGGCCATGCCACAATTGACGTAAAATATAATCAGGTTTCCCTTTCGTGAGTAACTCCAAAAGTAGTTCCAAAGAGATCGTGCTCGTTCATAGCTCTGATATTCATGTGGATGATGGCTATACGGCACGAGCCAATGACGGTGATGGTACCAACCCACTGTTAGACGTTCTGAGAACAGCTGAGGCGGTAAAGGCCGATATTGTTATGCTCGTAGGCGATGTTTTTGAACACAATCGTCTTGCCAGCGACATTGTTACGAAAGCGGCGAGCCACATGGGTGATGCGCCAATGCATGTGGTAGCGCTTCCTGGGAATCATGATCCCGTGATGCCGGATTCACCCTGGTACCACCGATCAATGGCGAAAGCAGATCGGCTCCATATTCTCGGCGTAACTCACAAGCGGGCAGTGCAATTCCCGGAGTTTGATCTGGAGATATGGGGTCAGGCGCATCGGAGCTATGACGATATGAACCCGCTGTCTCGACCTAGAAAGAGGAAGACTCGTTGGCAAGTCGCACTCGCGCATGGCCATTACGAGCCTGTTGCAGATAGAAGAACCACCTTGCGTGCCTCCTGGTTGCTGGATGATGCGGAACTCGCTGCGAGCAAGGCGGATTATGTTGCTTTAGGGCACTGGAATCAGCCTATCAAGGTCGGTGACGGCGCTGTTCCGGCTTATTATTCGGGGTCACCTGATCTGGCGAAAACGGTTAACGTTATACGACTGACGGCGTCTGGCGACGTTAAGGTAAAACGTCAGAAGATTGTTTAACGAACGCAGAGAATAATTGTGAGAATTTGGCGTTTTGAGAAATTGCCAAATATGGCAGAATAGCTCTACAAATTTGCGGAATAGGACTAAGATATGGCTGAAAATAGATGGAAGCGCAGCAGTCTACCTCGTGAGCCGGCTGCATTAGGCGAGCCGCTGGTTGACCCTGCGCTCTGGTATCCAAAAGATATTTTGGCCAATGATGACTGGATCTATCGCCTGTCAGATAGCGAGATCGCTGAAGTTAAATCTGCTGTTGATGGCGTTGAAAAACGCGGGCTCGATATTAAGGACATCACGAAAGAGGATTTTCCGCTGCCGACATTGGGTGCGCGCTTGCAGGATGTGCAAGACGAGCTGATGGAAGGGCGGGGGCTCGTCCTGATCCAAGGGTTGCCAATTGACGATTTTAATCGCGCGCAATATGCCGCAGCCTTTTGGGGTATCTCCGTTTATGTCGGTCGGCCTCTGTCGCAGAACAGACAAGGCCATCTTTTGGGCCACGTAAAAGACGTTGGTGGCGATTACGCCAAGACTCGCGGTTATCGTACCCGCGCGCATATGGCTTTCCATTGCGATCAGGCAGACGTGTTGGCACTCGGTTGTATTCATGATGCCAAATCCGGAGGGGAACACCTAGTCTGTAGTGCTGTGGCCCTTTACAATGAAATGCTGAAGCGTCGTCCTGATTTGGCAAAGGAACTTGGTTGGAAGTTTTACCGCCAGCTTTCGACTGAGAAACATCCGGGGCAAAAAGATCCCTTTATTCGTCAGGGAATTTTCAATTTCCATGAAGGTTATTTCGCCGTGCGTGGCGTTAGCTCAGCCCTAAACAAAGGGCAGACAATCCCGGGCGTACCAAAATTCACCGAAGCGCAAAAAGAAGCACTACAAATGTTCCGCGACATTGCGCCGGAAATTGCTATTGAGGTCCCGTTGGGGCGGGGCGATATCAGCTATGTGATGAACCATGTGACCCTGCACTCGCGGTCTGATTTTGAGGATTGGCCGGAACCGGAACGCAAGCGGCACCTTCTTCGTTTGTGGATGAATGCAGGTGACCGACGTCCATTACCGCCAGAAATTCACAAGTTCTCACAAGGCATTTACGACGAAACTACAAAATTTGTGGCCCCTCTGGACGCCGAGTAATTTTAAGAAGCCGGTAATCGGAACGAACTCAGTTCCTTAAGGTTGTCTGCCTGCGTCATGCTTTCGCAAAACGCTTGAAGACGGTCCGCTGTACTTTCAGACGATCCTCCAAACGCAATGTTGGCTTTAAACTTAGCGATAAGCTCGTTGTGGGGGAGGGCTTCGTGGGCGCCGCCTCGCATATGTGGTTGTTCGATTTCTCGGACGCTGCCGTCTTTTAATGTCGCCCGAAGATGCCCACTGTAATTTGTGGGATATTCATTTTTCAGATCGATTTCATATGATACGCGATTGGCTAACTCCCGAATGGCCTGATCTGCAACGCGTTCCTCTGTGAATTGCGCGAGGCCAGCAGCCTGATCAACGATACCGACCGCAACGCAGTAAGGGACGCTGAATTTTGCGGAATAGGCCGTCGACGGATTGCGTTTTTCTGACAAAGGTTCCCATAGTCGGTGAACGGTACCTTCGCCGACGTCGCAGATGATGTCAGTAATGTCGTCGGGTGAAATGCCCTGTTGCGCAAGTTGAATAGCACAATCGATAAAGGGTTGGGTCATTGTCCCGCAAGCATAGGGTTTGAAGGCGATCGTTGCGGCGTGCCAGCTCTGTCCAAGATCATCGGTAATCTTAGTAAAATCATTGGGGATGGTTGTTGAGGAGAAACCAAAGAAGAAGCCATGCTCGCCCTCCATCACGGTGCGCGGTCCCATGAACTTCTCCCGTCCGAGAAGGGCCGCACGAATGCCTGATTGCGCTGCCCAGCCGGCGTGGAGCCGTTTGGTCCAGCTGCCTTCCGCAAGATATTCGATAATGCCCGAGGCAAAGCTACCAGCAATGCCAATCGAGTCGGTCATTTCTTGTTTTGTTGAGCCGAGCGCAGCACTGACCCCGGCGGCAGCCCCAATTGCGCCAATGACCGCTGTTGGATGGAACCCGGCGCGGTGGACGCCGGTCGGAGCGACCAGAGCCATACGGCACATAAGTTCTGTACCCACGGCGATCCCGCGTAACGTGTCTTGGCCCGCCAAGTTGAATTTCTCAGCAGCGGCGAGAACAGCGGGCATGATGACAGCACCGGTATGAACCGGCGTGCCCTCAAAAGTGTCGTCGTAGTCCTCACCATGGGCTGCGGTTCCATTGATCAACGCGGCAGAAGCAATATCTACTGGCTCCGCTTGTCCGATCGCTGTGCAGTCGCCGGGTGCGGAACAGGCTGTGATCATCGCCTGTACGTAGTCTAAGTCTCGGGCAGCAACACACAACCCGGTGAAATCGAGTAAGGCGTTATTGAGGGCCGTTTGAACGTCGGTTGGAATCGCGTTGGCATCTAGAGCTGTTGCCCAGGCGCAAAATTCTTGGGAAACGGATTGGTCGAGGAGACTGTTGGCATCAGACATTTTAGATTTAGCCCATCCATGTTTCAAACTGACCTTACAGGGGACTTCCGAATATTGTCCAATCTGAGGCATCCCTTGTTGGCAGATGGTTCACCGTATAAAAAGTTACTAATCCATCTTTTAAGAATATTGCCGTGGAGTATTTGGTATGGCGAAGGACGAGGCGCCTCGGCGCAACGAAGGGTATCAAGACCTGCGCGATCTGTTAGAGCAGTTCGAGGAGATGGGGGAGATCGCCCATGTCGATGGCGCTGACTGGAATTTGGAAGTCGGCGCTCTCGCTGAAATGACGGCAGCGGAAAAGCCTGGGCGCGCAAAGGCGGTATTGTTCGACAACATTAAAGGCTACCCCGAAGGCACCCGTATTCTGGCTGGCGGCGCGAATGCGTTCAAACGTCTTGCCGTCGTTCTTGGCCTCCCGGAGCCGAAAGACGAGATTGATCTGGTCAAAAGCTATCGCGAACGCTCAAAGCGCGAATTTAAGCTCATTCCGCCGATCGAGGTTAAAACCGGCCCGGTGATGGAAAATGTCATGCGGGATGATGACGTAGATGTTTGGAAGTTTCCGGCACCTTTCGTTCATGAACTCGATGGCGGTCGCTATATCGGGACCGATGACGCGGTCATCATGCGCGATCCTGATACGGGGTGGGTGAATTCGGCAACATACCGGGTCATGGTACATGATGAGAAGACCGTCGGTATTTGGATGTCACCGGGTAAGCAGGGGCGTCTGATTAGTGAAAAATATTTTGCCAAAGGCGAACCGTGCCCGGTGTTAATCTCTTGCGGTCACGATCCACTTCTCTTTTTGGTCTCGCATCAGGAGATTGATCATGAAGTTGATGAGTTCGCCTATGCCGGTGGTATGCGGGGCCGAGCACTTGAGGTTATCCCAAGCGAACTCCACGGCCTACCGATCCCGGCTCATGCCGAGATTGTGCTCGAAGGCGAAATCTACGGCGACGAGTTGCGTGAAGAAGGTCCGTTTGGCGAATTCATGGGGTATTACGCCTCGACCTCCAGCCAGCTGCCAGTGGTCAAAATAAAGCGTATTTATCACCGCACCAATCCCATCCTGACCTTGGCGACCCCGTCGCGCCCCCCGGAGAATTTCACCTTCGCGCGCGCTGCGGTGAAGTCAGCCATGATCTGGGACGAATGCGAAAAGGCAGGGTTGAATGGCATCAGTGGGGTTTGGTGTCATGAGGCGGGTGCCGGGCGTTTGTTTAATGTCATTTCGATCAAGCAGCTTTATCCCGGGCATGCTTCGCAGGCGGGAATGTTGGCGATGAACTGTCATGCTGGCAACTATGCTGGACGATGGGTGGTTGTGGTCGATGACGATATCGATCCGTCCAATATGTTTGATGTGATTTGGGCAATGTCTACCCGATGCGACCCGCCGGAAGATGTGCAGTTTGTTAAAAGGTCCTGGTCCACGCCGCTAGACCCAATTTTGCGTGAGCCGCCCTGGCAGAATAATCGTGGGCTTATCGATGCATGCAGACCTTACGGTTGGAAAGATGAGTTCCCAACAGTCGCCGAAGCCAGTCCTGAGCTCAAAGCGGAGATGCGGGAGAAATTCCCGCATTTGTTTGATTGATCAATGGCTGATCCTGCTGATCCTGTATCGTCCCGTATTTTGCATATGTGCGCCAGCGCGCGCGGTGCGTTCACCAACGAGGAGTGCGACGCTGTCATTGAGCTTGCCCGTGAGCAGGGGCTTTCAAAAGGTGTTGTTGGGGAAAGCAGTGTTGAGTTGGAGGTTCGCGATAGCGATATCGCCCGAATCGCGCGAACTGAGAAAACAGAATGGCTCTACAAAAAAGTCTTCGACATTGTTCTTCACCTTAATTCTGAAGCCTGGAAATTTGATCTGTTTGAGTCGGAAGATTTCCAGATCGCAGAATATACCAACGCCGGGCATTACGACTGGCATTTGGATATAAGCTCTCAACATCCCTTTACCTTGCGCAAGCTCGGTGTGACCGTTCAACTAAGCGATGGCGATAGCTATGAAGGTGGAAACTTCGAGGCACTATATGGTCCTGAAACCGATATCGCCCCACGTGATCGGGGAACAATTGTGATTTTCCCGAGTTTTGTACTTCATCGCGTAGCGCCTGTTACCGCCGGATCGCGCTTCTCTTTGACGGCCTGGGTTCTGGGCAAAGAACCCTTTAAGTAGAAAGTAAATTAGATGGCTCGTTCCAAACCACCGTTTCGCGCTGATGTTGTTGGCAGTTTTCTTCGCCCCGAACGTTTAAAAGAGGCGCGTCGCAATGCCGGTCTTGAACTGGAGTCGACTCCGGATTTCAAGGAAGAAGAAGGTATATCGTTGAACCAGCTGCGCGCGATTGAAGATGAATGCATTCGAGAGCTGGTTGATTTCGAAAAAGAGGTTGGTTTGCAGGTAGCAACCGATGGCGAGTTTCGTCGGGGGTCGTGGGCTTATGATTCAATCGGCCGGTTTGAGGGTGTTGAGTTACGGCGATTGGCGGACGGCGCCGCGTTTGCTGGAACCGGCTTCCAGCCTCCCGTTGCGCATACAGATTCAAAGATCGGCCGGCAGCACGGTGGCATCGTCCTGCAGGACTATCTGTATTTGAAAGACCTGACGGAAAGCACCATCAAAGTTACGGTGCCCTCGCCGACACTGTTTTATGTACGTGGTGGCCGCGAAGCGGTGAACGAAGAAGTTTATCCCGATATAGAAGAATTCTTTGAAGATTTGACCCAGGCCTATCGCGACGAAATTCAGGATCTTTCCGCAGCTGGGTCAACTTATTTGCAGATAGATAATACGGATGCAGCGATGTTATGCGATCCGAAATTTCAAGATGCCGCCAAGCGTAAGGGCTTGGACCCTAAAGATCAGATAGAGCTGCAAGGCAAGTTAGTCAGCATGGCAACCCGTGGCCGCCCGGACAATATGACAATTAGTATGCATATGTGTCGTGGCAATAACGCCGGTGCCTGGCTCGCGGAAGGCAGTTATGACTTTGTGGCTGAGGCCTTGTTTACGCAGTTCGATGTCGACGCATACTTTATGGAGTATGACAGTGAACGAGCAGGGGATTTCACACCGTTACGTTTTGCGCAAAAGGATTCGTTTGTCGTTCTTGGATTGGTCACAACAAAAACGCCGGAAAATGACTCGAAAGACGTTCTGCTGCGCCGCATTGAAGAAGCATCCGCTTATGTCCCGATCGAGAACCTCGCCTTAAGCCCGCAATGCGGTTTCGCCAGTGTAGCGCGTGGCAATCCGATTACGTTTGATGATCAGAAACGTAAGCTGGAGCTGATTCTCGAAGTTGCTGACGAAGTTTGGGGTAGCGTCTAGCCAAGAACCTCATCTAGAAATGCCATTGATTGCGTCCAGGACGTTGGCGCGGCTTCCGGGTGATAGCTCGCCTGTTCCGGATTGAAGAAGGCGTGTTTTGCGCCGGGATGGACGTGAATGCGTAATTCTGGATTGGCTTCTCTAATGGTTTTTATTTCTGCCATCGAAACACAGTGATCGATGTCGCCGTAATGGATAACTGACGGGCATTTGGGTTTGTATTCCAATCGCGCCGGGACATGGCTACCGTAATAATTGACCATGGCGTCGAACTTTAGCTTATCTGCGCTCACCCAGGCCCACGTGCCGCCGGTGCAAAATCCAGATATGACGACCGGACCGGCACTTCTCAGCGTTTCGGCACTGGCATCAACGTCCATTAGTATTTTTTCACCATCCAGTGAGGTGAAATTTGCGATTCCTGCTTCGACGCCTGCTGGAGTGTAAGGATTAACGATATTAGGCTCGATGCGATCAAACAGCGATGGCGCCACGGCGATATATCCTTCTGCTGCCCATTGGTCGCAGACATCCGCAAGATGTGTAATGCGACCAGTGATGGCGTGGAGAATGACGACACCACCTTTGACGTCTCCTTCGGGATCACTACGCCATGCGTCCAACACGTGTCCGTCCGGTGCGGTAATTTTGATCTCAGTGCTCATATTCATCCCCTTGAATTTAGGCAGAGTTTAAACCGATTCTCGCATTGCGCCAACTTTCCAGCGTTGACGTCAGTTGACAGGTGCTGAGTCAATGAGGCCAAATGATTGCAAGTAATAAAACGAATTTGAAAGGGAGATGATTAATGACGAAAACGAGTGTTCGAATTGCCTGTATTGCGGCCTTTGCCGCCATTGCGGCATCAACTGCGGCGGAAGCCAAATTGAAACGAATTACCATCGGGTCAAACCGTCAGGGTTCGGTTTTTTATCTATTGTCCAGCACGTTCGCAAAAGTATTGCAGCAGAACATGAAAGTACGTGCGACGGCTCAGCCGCATGCCGGTTCGACTGTCTATTTGCCAGTTGTCAATAAGGGTGAGATGACGTTGGGCCTCAATAACTCAATGGACTCCGGTGCCGCTGTTCGTGGTGGAGCGCCGTTCAAAAAGAAGCTCAAGAATATTCGCGCTATCGCGATGGTGTGGACCATTCCTTATGGCTTCATGGTCAAAGCGAATTCCGGCATCAAGTCGGTTGCTGATCTAAAGGGCAAGAAGGTTGTCACACGGACAGGCCCCATCATTAGTCTTTCGAGCTTGAATGTTGCCTATCTTCATTCTGGTGGGTTGGGCGTTAAAGACATTACAGCCATCAGATCTGGCGGTGTTGTCGATGGCATTACGAAGGTTGTTGAAGGGCGTGCAGATGCGGCCGCTTTAGCACCCGGTATGCCAGCAGTTCGTAAAGCACATGCGACAGTGCCTGGCGGTATTCGTTTCATTCCCCTGGGAGCAGGCGGTTCAGATGCATTTTTGGCTCGCGAAGTCCCAGGTGCTAAATCGAAGATTATGAAACCAAACAAGCGCATGCCGTTCATGAAGCAGAAGACTCGTCTTGCGGCATTCGATGCATACCTCAATGCAGGTAGCCAAGTATCGAACGCTGACGCCTATGCGATTATCAAGGTGCTGCATACTCAGTGGAAAAAGATGCAGAAATCAGTTGGTCCGCTGCGTCCGTTACATATGGACAAGATCGCACCAGCAACAAACCCGCATCCTTATCACGACGGTGTTGTGAAGTATCTTAAAGAAAAAGGACTTTGGACGGCTGCGAATGCAAAGCAGCAAAAAGCCGTTTTGGCAGTAATGAAATAAGCCATAAGGTTTTTCTAGAGTAACGCGTTAAGCACAGGACTGGGGATGACCGACAAACTTTGTCACCTGGTCCTGTGTACTCTGTTGGCATTAATGCCAACAATCGGGATTCTGTGGATACTTTCCGTTCCCGATTATTTCCAAATGGAGCTGGTTTCAGAGCAGGTGATTGCCACAGTGCTCGGGCTCGCAACCGGCGCCGCTCTTCTAAAATACCCTTATCGTGAAAAAGCAGGCTTAATCGACCTCGTCCTTGCGTTAGTTGCTGCCGGTGTCTGGTTCTGGATGTCGTATAACCTGCAGCAGTGGTATTACGATATGGCGGAGCGTCCGCCCCGTATGTGGGTGCCGGGCATTTTTGCGATCCTTTTGATGATGGAAGGCGTACGCAAGGCCGCAGGTGGCGTGATTGCCGGGCTGGTCTGGATAATTCTAATCTATGGTTTCCTGGGCAATCATTTGCCGGGCGTGTTTGAAGCAGAAGTATTCCCGCCAACCAAAACGATTGTTCATCTCTATGCTGATCCTAATGGCGTCCCCGGGCTTGTTTTGCGGATCGTGGTCGAGCTCGTTCTTGCCTTTATAATCTTTGGCAAAATGATGGATGTCTCTGGCGCTATGAAGTTCGTCAATGACCTCTCCTTATCCTTAATGGGACATCGGCGCGGTGGTCCAGCGAAGGTTGCTGTGGTCGCTTCTTCTGCTTTCGGATCTATCTCGGGATCGACGGTTGCCAATATCATGTCGACCGGTGTCGTCACCATACCGATGATGAAAGAAACTGGGTTCGAGCCTAAATACGCTGCGGCAATTGAAGCAGTGGCGTCGAATGGTGGACAGATTGCGCCACCGGTGATGGGGGCGACCGCCTTTATTATCGCTGAGTTCCTTGAAATACCCTATGGCGAGGTCGCGTTGGCCGCGCTGCTGCCAGCAATCCTCTATTTCCTCGTTTTATTTATGCAGGTGGATGGCGTCGCCGTGCGTTTTGGCATCAAAGGGCTTTCGAAGGAAAACCTTCCTGATGTCCGCGCGGTTTTGATCGCTGGCTGGGTGTTCCTCGTCCCGCTGGCAGTGTTGATTTATGTGCTCATTGGCTTGGGCTATCGCGCGGGATTAGCAGGGATGTACTCCTGCGGCCTTTTACTCCTTTTGATGATTTTTCGTAATCGGCGCTTACCAAGCAAAGAAGAATGGAAAGGCTTCTTTATTGGCGGTGGCGAAAACCTTGTACCACTGGTGATGATCGCCGGCGGCGCTGGGATCATTATTGGACTGTTGAATAGCACCGGGTTGGCATTCCAGCTTTCTCTGGGGCTTACAGAAATCGCGCAGGCCTATGGCATTCTTGCCATGCTGATCTTGACCGCTTTTATTTGCATTCTGCTGGGTATGGGGATGCCAACGGCAGCGGTCTATGTCGTTCTGGTGTCAATTATCGCGCCGGCACTCATCGAAATGAAAATACCCGAATTGTCGGCCCATATGTTCATCTTCTATTACGGGCTTTTGAGCATGCTCACCCCCCCAGTTGCTGTGGCGAGTATGGTCGCAGCTCAGATCGCCGGTAGCGATATGTGGCGTACTGGGCTGATCGGCCTGCAATTGGCTGCTGCGGCATTCCTTATGCCGTTTCTCTGGGCGTTTAACCCGGCTTTGCTGCTCCGCGGAACGACAACTGAAATTGTCTATGTGGTGATTACTACCGTTACAGCGGGAATAGTCATCGGACAGATGACAAAAGTGGTTGGCAGTGGTGGCTTAAGGGGAAGTTTTGGCGTTATCGGTTTGCTTGCTGCCGCTGTCTTTATCGGTGGGGCAACAGTTTGGTTTGGGACAACCGCTCCTGTCGCTTTGATCCCTGCTGGCATCGCGTTGCTTCTCATGTTCTCAATGCGTATTCTCCGGCAGCGAAAATTAGCAGCTGAAACCGAGTAAAATGGTAGAATCAGAAGGACCGGCACGATACCGGCTTGGTGTCGATGTTGGTGGTACCCACACCGACCTTGTTCTCAATGATATCCAAAGCGGCGCTCTCAGAATTGAGAAACTGCCGTCGTCACCCGAAAATCCGGCTCTTGCCGTTTTGGAGGGGTTGAAGCGGTTACTCGATAGTGGCGTGTCGCCGGACGAAATAGCGTTTTTTGCCCACGGCACGACGGTTACGACGAATGCGTTGCTTGAGGCTAAAGGCTCAGAAATAGGCCTGCTGATCAATCAGGGTTATCGCGCGATCTGTGAAGTACAAACCCAGGCACGCGATGAAGGAAACCCTTTTGATCACCTGTTCCAACGCCCGTCGCACTTAGCACCGCCTGCGCTAACGCATGAAATCTCAGGTCGTATGGACTATTTGGGGAATGAAATAGCGCCGCTGGATCGGGACGCTGTCGCGGCTGCAACCGAAGCTCTAATAGCTGACGGGATCAACTCTTTCACCATCTGCTACCTGTTCTCTTATATGAATGATGCACATGAGCGTGAAACGGCTGAGATAATCCGAGAGATTGCGCTGGACCCGTTCGTCTCAATGTCCAGCGAAGTATTGCCGCGTATTCGCGAATGGCCGCGTTATTCAACGACGTTGATCAATGCCTACCTCGTGCCGGTCCTGGCGAAATATATCGCTGATCTGGCCGCTGGGTTGGATGATGAAAAAGTCGTGACGCGCCGGCGCTTCTTGATGCAGTCCAATGGAGGCGTGATGCCGCTTTCGGCTAATGCCGAGGCGCAAACAGTACATACGCTGCTCTCTGGTCCTGCTGCAGGCGTTCAGGGCACAGCATACCTGCTCGGGATTGAGCAGGGCTGGAAGAATATCGTCACGATGGATATGGGTGGCACCAGCTGCGATATCGCCTTTGTTGAAAATGGAGCGCCGCTCGAACATGCAGAAGCGGTCATTGCGGGTCGGATCGTTGCTGTACCAGCGCTTGATGTATCAACGATCTCGGCAGGTGGCGGTAGTATTGCGCGGGTTAATGCTGCCGGGCTGCTGGAAGTTGGCCCCGATAGTGCGGGGGCGTCGCCTGGTCCTGCTTGCTATGGCAAGGGCGGTACATTGCCGACTGTAACTGATGCCGATGTCGTTTCTGGCGTTCTAAATCCTGATTTCTTCCTTGGTGGCAAGATGTCGCTCGATATGACAGCAGCGACGCAGGCAGTCCAAGATAATGTTGCTGCTCCTATGAATATTGATATCGCGACAGCTGCTGCTGGCGTGACTCGCGTCATCAACGCCACAATGGCTGATGAAATTCGCGTTCAGGCAGCCAAGAAGGGCGTTGATCTCTCCGGTTTTACGCTAGTGCCATTTGGCGGTGCTGGTCCAGTTCATGCGGTAGCCGTCGCCGAGGATTTGGGCATTCCCCGTGTATTGGTTCCCGCAAGCCCGGGCGCGTTCTCGGCGCTAGGCCTGCTTTGTGCCGATGTCGTCCATGATTATATCCGCTCAGATCTCCAGGATTTGGAGGGTATCGACCCGGCGCATGTTCAATCAGCCTTTACCACCTTGGAAGCACGTGCGTTAGCTGAGTTGCAGGACGAGGGGCTTGGTGACGAAGACAAACACTTCCTTCGCGAAGTTGATCTGCGCTATGCCGGGCAAGGCTATGAGTTGCGAGTGCCAATCGAAGGTATCCCAACACCACTCGATGAAGGTGGCTTTGCCGCGTTGGCAGAGCGGTTTCATGACCGACATGAGGCGGTGCATGGTCATGCCGCGCGCGGTGCTTTGATAGAGGTTGTCAGCTATCGATTGCGAGCGGTCGTGCCGGTGCCAAAAATTGAAATGGCCTCTGCGATTGATCAAACCGGGTCACGTTCGGAGCAACCCTCCGGGAAGAGAACGTTCCGTGACGCCCGGGCGCAGTCGATAGAGGCAGATGTTTGGCGGCGTGAAGATCTTCCCACTGATAGAGCTATCGAAGGGCCAATCATCGTTGAACAGCTTGATGCGACGACGGTGGTGCCGAGTGGTTGGGCCGTCCGACTGGATAATGCCGGAAATATGGAGCTCTTTCGGGAGGGCACAACATGAGCACTCAGGCCAAACAAGCAGTTGATCCAATAACGGTACAGATTCTACGCAATCGTATCGGCAGCTTAATGGATGAAATGCATCATCATTTCTTCCGCTCTGGCTATTCGACGATTGTTCGGGAATCTCGTGATTTCAGCTGCGTCATTTTGGATGCGCAGGGGCGTCTTCTCGTTGCGCCACCGATGTTTTTCCACTCGACGGCATATCGATATTTCGTCCAGCGTATTTTTGAACTGGTCGGCGATGATGGGCTGTGCGATGGCGATGTCTTTATCTCTAACCATCCCTATGACGGCAGCATGCCGCATGTCCCGGATATGGGTGTCATCGTTCCGATCTTTCAAAAGGACGAACTAATTGGGTTTGCAGGCTCAATTGCCCATAAGGCAGACGTCGGTGGCACCATGCCGGGCTCAACGTGGGGGCAGGCAACGGAGCTGTTTCAGGAAGGCATCGTCTATCCACCGACCCGGCTCTATCGTGCGGGTGTTTATGACAAAGGGATTGAGCGGCTGATTGCCACGAATAGCCGCCAGCCGGAATTAACGTTGGGTGATCTCCGTGGACAGGTTGCAGCCTGCTTTATCGGTTGCGACCGTCTGCGCCAGATAAGCGAAGAATATAGCACCGCTGAACTCACAGCATCGCTGGATGCGATGATAGAGGCGGCAGGTGTTGAGTTTCGCGATGCGCTGTCGCAATTGCCGGATGGGACTCAGGAGGCCGAATCCTATCTCGATAGTGATGGCATCGATCGCAACAAGCCGGTTCGCATGCATGTTCGCATGACGGTTAAAAATGGTGAGGTTGAGTTTGATTTCACCGAAAGCGACCCGCAGGGGCGTGGGCCGGTTAACATCCGCCGCGCTTTGGTAGAGGCATGCTGCTATCAGGTGTTGATCGGGATGATTAACCCAGATCTGCGTTATAGCGATGCGATACGAGACACAGTCAACATCAAACTGAAGGAAGGCACGGTATTAAGTCCGATACCACCGGCGCCGTGCAGCTCCTATATGAAAACCTGCATGACAGTGATCGATATGCTGCTCGAGGCTTTTGGCGCCTTCTCGTCGGATCGGGCAGCGGCCTATAGCGGTGGCAGCGGTGGTGGTCTTACGGTTGATTGGGCCCCTGGACCCCGCAAGCCGCGCGGCAATCAATATGAGATTTATGGGTCAGCGTATGGTGGCTCAGCTTCTCAGGACGGCGCCTCTGGAACGACCGTACACTTGTCGAATATCTATGTGACTCCAATTGAGATTGTTGAGACGGAATTTCCTTGCCGCGTGACTAAATTTGAGATGATCCCGGGATCGGGTGGGGATGGAAAATATCGCGGTGGGCTGGCAATGCGTAGGGAATACGAAATGTTGCAGCCTGGGCTGGTGATTTTCCGTGGTGATCGTGCCGTACGTCCGCCGAGTGGCGTTGCGGGAGGAAAGTCGGGAAGCCCCAGCCGGTTCGTCGTCAATCCAGGCAAAGACACCGAACAAGTGATGCCTATTACCACCAGCGTGAATCTTGATACTGGTGACACGTTGATGATGGAAGCGGCAGGTGGCGGTGGTTACGGGGACCCCGCGGAGCGAGACTTCAAAAAGCGTGAGGAAGACAACCGTCAGGGCTATGTGACGACCGATTAAGGAGAAACTCGCGATGAGCGATGCTGCACCAGGATTCACCAATACCCATTTGATCACGGTTCTTTGGACCGATGCAGACCCGGCTGGAATTACCTTCTACGGCAATTATTTTAAGTGGATGGATGAAGCATCTTACTTTTTGTTCAAAGCAGCCGGTATCCGGTGGGAAGAATGGGGTGAGAAATGGGGAGCGCTCGGTATTCCTATTCTCAGTGCCCACGGTGATTTCAGTTCGCCGAGTATGTTTGGTGATGAATTGGCCGTCGAAAGCTTTGTATCAGAGTGGGGCAACAGCTCTTTCACGGTCACGCATCGCTTTAACATCGGTGACCGGCTGGCAGCGGAAGGTTATGAGAAACGGGTGTTTTGTTTGGGAGACCCGGGGAATCCGGAGACGTTTAAATCAGCGCGTATTCCGGATGATGTCCGAAAAGCGTTGGGCGGTTGAGTTATATCGGCCTAATTTTTTAGGAAAGGTTCTGAGATGAGTGACACCACCCATATGGCCGAAAAGGCTTATCTAAATGATGAGTTCCTTAATAGCTCTGATGCTCGTCCACTGCGACTGCTTGCAGAATATCTGGAACCCTTAGAACGGTTCGAAGACCACAATATTAAGGATACCGTCCTGATATTTGGCTCAGCGCGGCTTATCTCGCGTGAAGCGGCAGAACAGGGATTAGAGGAAGCCAAGAAGAGCGGTGGCGACATCGCGGCTGCCGAGCGGGCCTTGCGGACATCGCGTTATTACGAAGAAACACGTGAACTGTCGTACCGTCTGACGAAATGGTCAAAGAGCCTGTCTGAGTCCGAGTGCCGCTTTGTCGTTTGCTCTGGTGGTGGCCCGGGCATTATGGAGGCGGCTAACCGTGGCGCTTCGGAAGCTAAAGGTGAAAATATTGGGCTTGGAATTTCTCTGCCGTTCGAGCAGAGCAACAATCCTTACATTACTCGTAAACTAGATTTCCAGTTCCATTATTTCTTTATGCGGAAGTTCTGGTTTCTCTACACTGCGAAGGCGGTGGTCGTCATGCCCGGTGGCTTTGGCTCATTTGACGAGCTGTTTGAATCTCTGACCCTGGTTCAGTGTGGAAAGATCAAGAAACACCTGCCTATCGTGCTCTATGGCGATGAGTTTTGGAAAAAGGCGGTGAATTTTGAGGCGTTGGTAGAGTTCGGCACAATATCTCCCGAAGATGTGAATCTGTTTCACAGCTCCGATAGTGTAGACGATGCGTTCGACTATATTACGGCGCAACTTGCGGAGCATTCGATTGATTGTCCGGGGCTTAGTTTGTAGGCAGACTTTTTCAACCGTTTATACAGTATTATTCGCGATTTCCATTGCGCTTGGGGCGCTGCCGCAGCCAGCTTTTTCTCAAATACCACCGCTAAAAAAATTGGTCGGTGGTTTGCCGTGGTCCGGTGTGTCTTCACTGATCGGCTATCGCGGAAAGCTGTGGTTCGCCAATTCAGTGAAGTTCGTCAATCATAATTCCGCTGACCTTTATAGTTTCGATCCGGGTACCGGTACGACCAGATACGAAAAACATATCTTTAGTCAGGATGCGGGACATCCGGTCGTCGCGAAGGGGCTACTTTATTGGCCGTTTGAGGACTCACGTTTTTCTCCTGGTCACGGTGAGTTCATGGTTACCAACGGCAACGACTGGAACTGGCACCTCATCCCGAAAGGGCGGGCATTCCATACGCAAGTTATGCAAGCGCAAGGGGACCGTCTCTATGCGGGAATCTCTGCGTGGGTTGGCAAAATTGTCGTGTCCGATGATGGCGGCACGAGTTGGCGGGACTTTTATGTATTCCCAACGCCGGATAGACGCGTCAGCCGAATAACTGCGATGGCTAGCTTGAAAGGCAGGCTCTTTGCTGGGGTAACCACCTGGTATGACAACCAATCGCCGAAACTTTTGATGCAAACCAAGGATGGGATGTCTCCGGTACCCGATTGGCCCGCAGGCGCTGCGGTTGACGTGCTCTCCGTCCACAAAGGTTGGGTCTATGCGGCGAATGAGGGGCCCAAAGAAAGTGTTTTGTGGCGTACTAACGGTATCAAAGTCGAGCGCGTGGGCGGTCCATTAGGGGTGGTGAATGCCCTCGCTTCTGACGGGAAGATTTTATGGGCGATTACGGCGGGCAAAGGGGCAGGGGCATTATGGCGCAGCGAAGAAGGTTTGAAATGGATTGAAGTCCAGAAGTTTAAAAACGCCCGACCTCTCGACGTCGCGGTTATGCACGGCCAGCCCTTCGTCGGATTACTCTCGGATCAAGGAGGTGAGCTTTGGGGAGCTTTAAACAAGAAACCCATTGCGATGGACCAGCGCCATCCGTCATTGCCGCCAAAGCTAAAACGCCCAGAGGTGGAAATCTCAACGGCGCTCAACCGTTTGGATAATATCCTGCGCGATAGTTCTGAATATCCGCGATTACGTTTTGCCATGCGTCCGTTGGTGGCTGGACAAACTGCAGAGATCAGCTTGGCGCTCGCCAAACGACTCAGAGGACCGTTTCCCAAAGGCACCTCTCGAATGTTTGGTCGCCGTCAAATTCCGAACTCCAGGATGGCGCATTGGTATTTACTGTGGGGCATCGCGCATAACGGTCGCGGTAGAGTGCCGCTGCGTTATTTGCGCGAACATTGGACCGCCAAACCTAACCGCGCGGAGAAATACATTGTGCCAACATTAGCGGCGCTGTGGGCCGTGCGGGAGCTTGGTCAAAAGGATGACAAGACCATCGCCGCGCTGATCTTGCGCCTTGATTTCAAGAGTGATCCTAAATGGCTGACCGGCGATGTCGTCGGTGCCCTAACAGATTTGACGGGAAAACGATTTGGTTATGATCGAAAGGCGTGGCAGCAGTGGTGGCGAACCCGTAATCGGCCCTGATTAGTCCTCGATGTCGTCAAGCGCCGATAAACTTGGCGGTTGGCCGGGTAAATTCATTTCTTCCCAACGAGCCGCGACACGGTCGTGGACGGGCTTTCTGATCATGGTGCGAACGGGGAACTCCGCCAAATGCTTGTGTGGTTTACAGGCATCGATGAGCGCCTTTGATCCATAGGGACGGTTCTCCGGTGGAAACTGACTGGGGTCCAGCCCGGTGGACCAGGTCTTATGTTGTAGATCTATGTCATCTGCGGGGTTTGCCCGGGTACTGAGCGCCCAAAGCACCTGATTGATATCAGTTGGATCGACATCTTCATCAACCGCAATAATCCATTTTGTGAAGTACGATCCCGCCGGACATTGCGCAGCGGCGGCGAGGGTCTGTGCGATATGCCCGGCATATTGCTGTTTGATCGAGACGACGGTCATTCCCCAGCTTGAAGCTGCGGCGGGGTGGCAATAAACCCCTTCAACGCCAGGAATCCCAAACCGATTCAAATCATCCCAAATCGCAGCAGATCGCATGATAGCGTAATAGGCGCCGATTTCGCAGGCTGGGTAATCCGCCATCAACGCCGCTGTCATTATCGGTTGCTTGCGCATATGAAGCGCTTTTACCTCGATAACAGGCTGGGGTTCTTCGGGTCGGCCATAGTAGCCAGTGAACTCACCAAGCGGGCCTTCCATCGCCATGTCACCTTTGGAGACAGTGCCTTCGATTACAATCTCGGCACGGGCGGGGATTGGCAAAGACGTTGCGACGCCGTCGGTGAGTTCCATCGGCGTGCCAATCAACCCGCCAATGATATCCAGCTCTGATACGTCACTACCATAAGATTGCGCTGCGACCATGAAGGGGACAGGGTCGATACCGTAAGCGACGACGACCTCACAGTCCTCGCCGCGATCCCACCAGGCTTCCCTGTCGAGAAGTCCATGCTTGCCAGGCGAGCAATACATGCCGACCCGCCGCGGCCCGTGCAGCATTTGGCGATAACAGCCGACATTGATGCGGCCGGAGTCGGGGTCCTTGGTGAAAGTGATATCGCCTGTGCCAATATACTTGCCGCCATCGCGTGGCCAAAAGTGCGGCACCGGTAGTTCGGTTAAGTCGATATCGTCGCCGGTCAGGATGACCTCGTTCACTGGTGCTGTATCTGCTGGAACCTCAATGGGTGCTAGAGTCCGTTTACTGCGCTCACGGGTGGCGAGGATCATTTCGCGTGTCGGCAGGTCTGGGTCGAGGCCTACAGCCAAAGCATACCGCCGATTGCTGGCACCTAACATGTTGCTAAGAATTCTGGTTTCTGACGTGTCGCCCTCTAAATTCTCGAACAATAGTGCCGGAGAGTTTTCATCCTGGGCAACCATATAGGTTGCGGCGGCCAATTCTTCCTGAACGTCGATCGGGGCCGTCACCCGAAGTAGCCCGTCATCGGCTTCGATAGCGTCCATCCATTCTCGTAAATCGCGCGGTCCCCGTTGATTGTCGGTCGCCGTAGCGGTCGGTGTCTCTGATTTATTTGTCATAGCGGGATTTTGCCATGTGGACTCATCGGACGCAAAGGGCGTTGCAGCTGATGCTTCCTGTTGGAAGCATTCTCTTATAGTCTTTTCGGCAGCATCGTTGCTTCTGGAGGTCTCAGCTATGCCCATCTTGACCCGTGTTGATCATCTCAACGTTCAGGTTCCACCGGACAGGGAAGAAGAGGCGATTGCCTTTTATCGCGACCTGGTTGGCTTTAAACAGTTGAAAAAGCCGGACAGTCTGGGGCCTAAGGGCGGGCATTTCTGTATTTCCGAGAACCCTTGGTACGAGCTTCATGTTGGCATTGCGCGTGGGACAAGCTCGGCTGATATCGATTTCAAGAACACGCTGCGGAATCATTTGGCATTTCAGGTTGCTGATCTGGCCGAAGCCCGCGTGAAGTTTGAAGAGGCAGGCGTTGAAATCATCGAGGCTGAGGCGTCTTACTCGAAAGACCGCGACTTTCACCAGGACCGGTTCTTTATTCGTGACCCCGGTGGGAATTTACTGGAGATTATGGAAGTTCGGCGCGACTACGACGCTGTATCGCATTAAAGCATTGGATTTCTTTGCCTTCAGAGCAAATTCGATATACAGAATGCCATCAAATAGCTGACGGATTATTGTGACTGAATCCCCTTATATTATTGATCAACCCGAGGACATGGTGTTCCGGCTTAACCGCCGCACATTGGCTGATTCGGAAATTTTAACTCGCGAACAGACCGCGATTTTCGACAAATCGTGGATCTATTGTGGTCATGAATCTGAAGTCTCCAAACCCGGTGATTTTTGCACACGGACCGTTTGTGGCCGACCGGTAATCTTTAGCCGCGATAGCGCAGGAGCCGTACGCGTATTTCTCAATGCTTGCCGTCATCGCGCAGCGATGGTCTGCCGTGAGCCTTGCGGTAATACCCGTCGTTTTAACTGCTTCTATCATGGCTGGAGCTATAATCAGGATGGCGAGCTGGTTGGGGTGCCGGGTGAAGAGTCCTATCCACCAGGGTTCGACAAGGCGAATTTCTCCCTAGCCGAGCCGCCGCATGTCGATTCTTATCGTGGTTTCTGGTTCATCAGCTTTAACCCTGAGATTGCGGACCTGAAGGATTATCTCGCAGGGGCAACGGAATATATTGATCTTGTCGCCGATCAATCGCCCAGCGGTGAAATGCAGGTCATCCAGGGGACGCAGGAATATGACATTAAGGCGAACTGGAAGTTGCTGGTCGAAAATAGTTTTGATGACTATCACCTGCTGACGACCCATAAGACCTGGCTCGATTACATGAAAGATTCTGGTGTTCAGGTTGAACCGCCAAAAGGGCAGGGGCTGTTGCTCCCATCCAAGGGCATCGGCAAGGGGCTCGGCAATGGTCATGCCGTAATCGATAATATCAATTTCCGGGGACGTCCGGTTGCGCGCTGGATCTCGATTTATGGAGAAGACGCCAAGGAAGAAATCGAAGAAATTCGTGCTGAACTGGTCGAACGGTTGGGCGACGAACGTGCAGCCCGGGTGGCCGATACAAACCGTAATCTCGTGGTGTTTCCCAATCTCGTTATTAATGACGGCTCGTCGGTAACGATCCGAACTTTCTGGCCTGTCGCGGCTGATCACATGAAGGTCACGGCCTGGGCATTGGGCACGAAAGAAGAATCCGAACGGGCGCGGGCGCGGCGTCTCGACAGCTTCCTGACCTTCTATGGCCCTGGTGGCTTTGCGACGCCTGATGATGTTGAGGCGCTGGAGGCGGTGCAGGCGGGGCTTGCGACATGGCGCGAGACCGAATGGTCGGAAATGACGCGGGGCCTTAACAAAGAAGGCGAGCAGCTCAACACAGATGAAGAGCATTTGCGGGCCTTTTGGCGTGAGTGGAATGCTTTGATGACGGCAGACTCATGAGTGCCAACGATATTACTCGCAGCGACGTCGAAGACTTTTTCTATGACGAAGCGGCATTATTAGATGAGTGGCAGCTTAATGACTGGTTAGAGCTGTTGGCCGATGATGCTATCTACCAGATACCATCGACTGATACGCCGAATAGCGATGCCCGCAAAGCCCTGTTTTTGATTGCCGATGACGCAACCCGTATCAAGGCCCGTGTTAAACGGTTGAACGATACAGAAGCACATGCCGAATCCCCGCGGAGCCGCACGCGTCGAATGATTGCTAATGTTCGGATCACGGAACGCGATGGCGATGAATTGAGTGTTAGCGCAAATTTCTCGGTCTACCGTTATCGCCGAAATTCTGCGCTACGGCATTACGTCGGTCGGTATGAGTACCGGCTCAGGGTCACGGATAAAGGCCTCCGTATTGCTGAGCGGCGGGTCATTCTTGACCCGACAGAACTTGGAACTTTGGGTGCGATCAGCTTTATCCTGTAAAACCTTCAAGATATTATCCGGCTCTCATTGACTTCACTGCCTTTAGGCCAAATCTCAGACTGACGAGACAGCCACGCAGGAGATACCAAGTTGCCCTTTCGAAATTTTCGAATATTTACCATCTGCTCTGCAGCTCTGATCGCTGCGGCTTGTACGCCAACAAACCTGCCGGCAGAAACGGTCAATTCCCAACTTCATAAGTTTCGTGTTGTACCGCTTGCCAAAGGGTTGGAGCACCCTTGGAGCATTGCGTTTCTGCCGAACAAGGACATTCTGATAACGGAAAGGGCCGGTCGTCTTCGCTTGTACAGTGATGGACGCCTCGACCCTAAACCTATCGCAAATGTACCAAAGGTGGTTGATAGCGGGCAGGGTGGTTTGTTTGATGTGACGCTCCACCCGCAATTCGATGGCAACCAGCTGCTATACCTCGCTTATGCGGCGCGTGGGCAAGGTGGTGTTCATACCCGCGTTACGCGGTTTAGGTATGATGCAAAAGCACACAGCCTTGCCGATGCCAAACAGATATTTGATGCCAATCCTAAAGCCTTCGGTGGCCGCCATTTCGGCGGACGTATGGTCTTTGATCGCCAACGGTATCTTTATATTACGCTGGGTGACCGGGGTGATATGGACAGGGCGCAGGTTACCTCTGATCATTCAGGCTCGGTGATCCGACTGCGCGATGATGGGAGGGTACCCAACGATAACCCACTACGCGGGAAAAGTCACTCGAAGCCAGAAATCTATAGTTTTGGTCATCGCAATCCGCAGGGAATGGCACTCCACCCTCAGACCGGAGCTATCTGGACACATGAACATGGCGCCCGCGGTGGTGACGAAATCAATATCATCCGGCCCGGACGCAACTATGGTTGGCCAGTGATTACGCATGGTATCGATTATGATGGCTCAAAGATCGGTATCGGGAAGTCTGCGCCCGGCATGGAGCAACCATTCTATTACTGGGTGCCTTCAATAGCGCCAGCCGGCATGGCGTTTTACACCGGGGATAAGTTCCCGAAATGGCGTAATAGCCTGTTTGTTGGTGCTCTTCGCGGTGAGACCTTGGTAAGGCTTAAGCTCAAAGGCAATGACGTCGTCAAAGAGGAACGCTTACTCCAGAACGCAGTAGGAAGGGTCCGCGATGTGCGAATAGGACCCGATGGGTTTCTTTACCTCGCGACTGACGACAGCGATGGACGTCTGCTGCGCCTGGAACCCGTCAAATAGCGCCTATTACTTGAACATATCCTCAGGCAAGAAGTCTTCAAGGTCGACGCTGTCAAAGTTCTTTGGCATTGCGCGGGCAAACCGTTCCCGTTGATCTGGTTGGCTTGCGGCTGGCATGGTCGCATCAACCAGCCATTTGGTACCCATCCGTTCAAACTGATGACCGCCTTCGGCAACCGGAGACACCTTGTCCAAGGCAAACGTCCGTGTATTGGGGATCAGCGTTACGTCATCGGCAGCGTTGACCCGCGTCGTCATAGACCACATGACCTGTCGTAGGTCGTTGGCATCAATATCTTCATCGACGGCGATGGCCAGTTTGGGATGGAGGTAGGGGCCGGAGAGTGCGGCGAGGAGCGCCGTTTTAGCCTGGCCAGATATTTTGGGTCGAAGCTTTATGACAATCATCATCAATCCAGCAGCGGCATGACAGCGGATATCGAGAATATCCATGCCGCCTTCTACCTTGCTGAGGTGATCCCAAGTTGCGAGTTCAATCCCTATACCTGTTGTCGCCTGAGTACAGGTGATCGGAGCGCCGCAATGCAGAGCATAATAGACCGGGTTGCGGCGATGGGTGATGGCTTTCAGATGGAAGACATCACAATCGTCTGCTTCAGCATAGGTGCCAGGCACTTCACCAAACGGACCTTCATGACGCACTTCGCCAGGAATGACTTCGCCCTCGAGAATGACTTCTGCATCAGCGGGAACTTCGACATCGATGGTCTCGCATTTCACCATACGGACGGCTTCGCCAAGAATGCCGCCTGACACTGAAAGCTCATCAACGCCATAAGTCGTTGTAAAGGCCGAGCCGAAGAAGATGGCTGGATGGGCACCGATGACAACGGCGACCGGCATAGCCTCATTTCGATCAGCATATTTGTCGCTAATACGACGAGCCTGTCGCGGCAACATCAGGAAGCCAGTCGTCTGGGCATCAAATACTTGTTGGCGGTGAATTGAAATATTGCGGATGCCGGTTTCAGGATCCTTCATAATCGCCATACCGGCTGGGATGAACGGCCCACCATCGTCTTCCGAGATCGAGACAACCGGAATATCAAACAGTGATGCTTCGTCGCCAATCTTGATGATTTCCTTACAGGGCGCGCCTTCAGATTCCTGCATTACAGGCTCTATTGGCTTTGCGACCTTACGCAACATGCCTTCAAGAAACTCATCTTCATTAAGGTTTACGCCCAACGAGCATTTCTTGCGGTCGGTAAATATCTGGCTGCAAACCTGCCAATCGGGGTGACCCTTAACATTATCAAAGATCGTCGCCTTGCCATGCTGGTCGTATGTCTTCCACTCAATGGCAGAGAGGTTGGTGGCGGGGTCGACTTCCTTGGTGACACGCACCATTTCACCGGTTTTCTCGAGTTTCTCAAGGTATGAGCGGAGCCCCTGATCCTGAGGGTTACGAGCAGGGGCGGATTTCTTTGCGCCATCCTTGCCCATATCGCGGCGGTCCAAATCACCTGTTTTGCCTACTTCTTTCATAAAGCCGCGCAAGCCGTCGTCGCCCATCAGGGTCTCCTCATCATCAAAAAGTTTGGTGGTAGTGTTTTAAAAGACGAATGGAGGCGTTTCTACCTCCAATTTCAAATTACTGCCCTTTGAATTTCGCACGCTTGCCTTCTTTAAAGGCCTTCAAACCTGCTGCTCTGTCCTCAGAGAAGTTGAGCATATGGGCGAGGTCACCCTCACCAAGGAAGCCGTTAAATCGACTTTCATCCAGACCGCGATTGATGGATTGTTTGCTCATCATAATTCCGAGCGGACCATTCTTGGCGATCTCGGCGGCAATTTCCTTTGCTTTCTTAAGCGCCTGGCCAGCGGGAACGACATGATTGACGATCCGATACTCTTTGGCTTCGTCGGCTTTGAGACGTCGCCCTGTCCAGATCATTTCCTTGGCAAGCGCGGGACCGATCAACCTTGGTAGATTTTGTGTACCGCCACCGCCTGGGATCAGGCTGTGGCGTACTTCGGGAAGGCCGAACTGGGCATTCTCGCCGGCGACGATAAAGTCGCCCCACATCGCCATTTCAAATCCACCGCCCAGGCAATAGCCTTCAGCTGCGGTAATGACGGGCTTGGTATAGAAACACAGAACACGATAGAGCTGGCGGTTCGGCGCGATATTAAAGCGCTCGCGATACATATCGAACCGGTCTTCGGGTTTGCTGCCCATGCGACCGAGGTCCGCACCGGCACAGAAGGCACGTTCATTGCCGCTCAAAATGATGGCGACGATCTTGCGGTCCTGCTCGACTTCAACGAGGACGTCGCAGATTTCCTGCGCCATCTCGATATTCATGGCATTGAGAAAGTCCGGCCGATTGAGCTGAATATTGCAAACACCGCTCCGCTTATTCACCAAAATGAATTTGTATTTTGATTTGCGGGCGGCTTTTTTTGCCGGTGCTTTGTTGGCTTTAGCCTTTTTGGCCGCTGGTTTCCTAGCCATTGAATGTCGTTTCCCTTCGCTAATGATCTTGTCGGTTTATTCGTGAGGCGCGATCTTCGGAGGAGGCGGAAGATCCGTCAAGCTGTTGGAGCCGAAATCTGCTTTGCTGTATGGCGCTTATATTGGGGCTGGGCTATACAGAACTCACCTAATTTGACCGGAGCAAAAGGCGTTATGGAAACATACAAGATGTATATCGACGGCGCGTTCGTGGACGCGGAGAGTGGTGATCGCAATGACTCGATCAATCCTTTTAACGGCGAGGCGATTGCCAGTATCCCACGCGGTGATGCAGCTGATGTGAATAAAGCCGTGGCGGCTGCCCGAAAAGCCTTTGACCATGGTCCGTGGCCGCGTATGTCCGGTGAAGAACGTAGCGAGCTGATTGGCAAGGCAGCAGCACTCCTTAAAGAACGTATGAAAGATTATGCACGACTTGAATCGCTGGATTCCGGTGGCACGATCAACAAAACCGGCGCCGATGCGTTTTTGGCGTCACGCCAACTTGCGTTCTTCGGGGAGCAGGCTAAACGCTTCAATGAAGAAGCCGAGCCTATCGATGGCATGATGCGGGAAGGGCGTTCGTTCAATTACACAATCCGCGAGCCGATGGGTGTTTGCGCCCAGATTATCCCATGGAATTTTCCCTATATGATGGCGATCTGGAAGCTCGGTCCTGCTTTGGCGACCGGCAATACGGTTGTTCTGAAACCAGCCTCCGATACGCCAGTGATGGCGTTGGAACTTGCTCGAGTTTTTGACGAAGTTGGTTTTCCAGCTGGTGTTGTGAATATCATCAGTGGACCGGGCGGGGTGATCGGTGAAGCACTCACCACACATCCTGATGTCGATAAGGTTGCCTTTACGGGGTCTACTGAAGTCGGTCGCGAGATCATGGCTAAGGCCGCTGCGACGCTAAAGAAGGTGACGCTGGAATGCGGCGGCAAAGGCGCGAATATCGTGCTCGATGATGCCGATCTCGATATCGCAATCGATGGTTCGATCTGGGCATCCTACTACCACCAAGGGCAGGTTTGTGAGTCTGGTACACGGCTGATGCTTGATGCTAAGGGGCATGACAACTTTGTCGAACAGATGGTCGAAAAGTTGAATGCGATGACGATGGGTGATCCGCTTGATCCGGCAACGCAGCTCGGGCCTGTGGTATCACAGAGCCAGATGAAGTCGGTCCTCGACTATATCGAGATCGGGAAAAATGAAGGCGCTGCGCTGGCGTGTGGCGGTGGCCGGGCGACAGGTGGCGATCTTGATAAAGGTGCGTTTGTTCAGCCGACGTTGTTTACGGGTGTTAACAACCAGATGCGGATTTCCCGTGAGGAAATTTTCGGTCCGGTTCTTGGTGTTTTGAAATACGACAATGTCGATGACGCGATTGAAATGGCGAATGACTCGATCTTTGGTCTGTCAGCCGGTGTCTGGAGTTCGGATATTGATAAGGCTAAGGGCGTGGCATCTCGGCTCCGCTCCGGCACTATCTGGATCAATGAATGGCATATGCTGTCAGAGCGTTCGCCATTTGGTGGCTATAAACAATCTGGTGTTGGACGTGAATTCGGTGATGAAGGGCTCCACGAATATACCGAGCTTAAGACGCTTTATGTCGATGATGCTAAAACCCGCGATAAAAAGCCGTGGTATGACATGGTCGTCGCGCGGCCTAAATCAGACGCTTAAGACACAATAGTAGAGCAGCTGAGAAAGCTTGGTGCCGTTTATGCGGCGTCGGGCTTTTCGCTATTCCGGGTGCAGTAAGCAAACAAAGCGAGAATTGCGACAAACAGAACCACAACGCTGATCCCCAGTGACCAGTGAATGCCGATATAGCCGCCACCAACCCCAACGGTGAGGCCACTAAAGGTCCGCATGCCGAGACTACCGACGTTGTAGAGACCGATGGCGCGACCACGGAGTTCGAGCGGTGCATGGAGCTGTGCGAGCGTTCGTGTCATGGCGTTAAAGGCCAGGTCAACAAAGCCTGCGAAGAAAAGCAGGCCTACAGCGAGATAGAAATTAGTGGTTACGGCAAACCCGCCAATCGCCAGACACCATATTAAAGCCAGGACAAAGGCGGTGTTTACTTTCGCAGGTAATAGGCTTTTTGATTCCAGAACGACACCGGCGGTAAAGGCACCAGTCGCTGCGGCGGCTAATAAAAAGCTGTAACGAATACTTGTGTCGGAAAATCCAAAGTCATAGGCGAACTCAGGCATCTGTGCTTGATGTGCGTTGCCGACAATCATTGCCGCAACACCGGCAAGCATGGTCATCGAAAATACAACAGGGACGGTGGAGATTTCTTTTACCGCAGCGACGACGTCGGCGAAGCTGTTTACGGGTCGTTGGCGTTTTGGTGGAGCATCCTCTTCTTTGCGGAATTTGGGTCCGTAAGGTGCTTTCCAGAGCCATAGCGCGAGCGGCACGTAAATCAGCACGTTGATGAAAATACCCATTGCTGGTCCGAAGGCGAGCATGAGCCCGCCACCAATTGCAGGTCCCATCAGGAAGCCAAGCATCCGGGCCGAAGACATCATCCGAATAGCGCTTTGCAGTTGCTGGCCGCCAACCATGTCGTGTACGAAGAGTTGGGCTGCAGGATTCCACAAGACACCCGCGATGCCGTGAATGATCAAGAGTATGACAGCGTGCCATTTTTCGAGACTATCGGTGACAAAGAAATAGCCCCAGCCGAGCGATGCGACCATGAACAGCGCCATGCCAATCTGAATTATTCGTCTAGGGTCAAAGCGATCAGCTAGAGCACCTGCCCAAAAGGAGAACAGTAAAAATGGTAGCCAGTGCGAGATAATGGCGAAGCCACCGAGTTCTGGGGACTGGAATTTTTCCCACATAATCCAGTAGCTGATCACGTGCTCAATGCTATCGCCCATCATCGCGAGGCACGAGCCAATGAGATACACGCGTGCCCCCGGATGACGAAGGGCAGCAAAGGATTTGGGCGTTTCTGCGTCTTCTGGCTTTGTGTTCATCTTATCCCAAATTTCGCCGAAAAATAATTCAGCGCTGGCGGTTGTACGTTTGATTGTATTTCGCCATCATCCATAGCGAATGGCGTGTTTAAAATTCCGGGTTGGCTTCGGAAGAAATAAAAAAATCTATAATAAGATTAGGGCATAGCCATTCATTGGGGAAGATCACACAAAAGGATTTATCATGAGACGTTTAATACCTGTCGCGGCAACCGCCGCAGTGGCAGCAATGGCGTGGGCTTTACCTGCGCAAGCTGCAACGACAATCAAGGTTTCGACCTGCCACAATAAGAATCACGATCATGCAGAGGTGTTCTTTAAGGCATTTTTCAATCCCTTGAACACGAACAAGCAAGGTCTGGAATTAAAATATATCGGTGGTCCGGAAATCACACCGTTCCGTAAACAGGGTGCTTTGGTGAAGCGCGGCTTGATCGACATGATCTTTTGCCCAACACCCTATTATGGTGGCTTGCTGGCCGAAGCTCGGATGCCTGGCGTCCATAACAAGTCGTTGGCGGAAATGCGCAAGAATGGCGCTTGGGAGATTTTGCAAAAGGCTTGGAACAAAGGCCTCAATGCCCAGATTATTGCTTGGCCGGCTTTTGATGCGTCGACCTTCCATATCTATACAAAATTTAAGCCCAAGGTCAGCGAGAAAACGGGTCTCGATCTGACGGGCCGTAAAATGCGGTCTACCGGACTCTATAATCCGCTTCTTAAGGCAATGAATGCCCTTCCAATCAACATTTCGCCGAGTGATGTCTTCACAGGCCTTCAACGGGGTGTTGTTGATGGTATTGCGTGGCCAAAGGGTTCTATCGGTAAGTACGGTTGGCAGAAATTCCTGAAATATCGGATTTCACCAAACTTCTATGGCGGAACGTTTTTCGTGATCATGAATAAGAAGAAGTATGATGGCTTGAGCGGTGCGCATAAAAAGCTGATTGCTAAATTTGCCCGTTCTTATGAAAAGAAAAGCGACGAGCTCGTTCGTGCGAAGTTTGTGATTGATGAGGCCAAGCTCAAAGCGGCGGGTGTGGTCGATATCAAACTTAAAGGCAAAGCGGCTACCGCTTTCCTGAATACCGTTTACGGCGCAAAGTGGGCCCAAAACGATAGCAAGAAATACATTGTGAATTACAAAAAACTCAAATCACTGATGTATAAACCCAAGTAAATTCGAGCGCATTTTTTGGAATGATCGGCGCCGCAGAAATGCGGCGCCGTTTTTCTTTTGTAGATAGTCAGGCCTGGGCAACGTCGAGCAAATTGCCATCCGGGTCGGCGAGCGCATAGGTCCCGTAAGGGCATCGTTTGTGTAATGCTAAGCGTGCTTTACCCTCGTCATTAAAACCTATTTTGCGCGGGGCAATATGAGGGTTGTCGTTTGCCAATCGCTGGGCCCTTTCAATAAACGCATCGAGGTCCGGTACTCGAAACCCGATATGATCCATTGCAGGCTGTTCGATACCAGAGCCATCAAAGTCTGAAATTTTCCAGGGCAGGATCGACATGGTGACGCGACCGTCAGAAAACCGGAAGCCGCCGTCTTCGCCGGGGTCGTTTCTGGGTTCTAATCCGAATATCTCGCCATAGAAGGCCGCGACACGTTCTGCCTCGCGAACCCTTATTGCAAAGTGGCTAATCGATGTTTCTTGTTGCCAGCTATCCATGTCGTAAACTTCTGCACGATTAGCGTGGCCGATCTGTGACAGATCGAAATAATTGCCAGCAGGATCATGCGTGCTGAAGCTGGCGAAGGGCCGTCCACTGGGGCGTTCAACGACCTGGATGTCGGGGTAGCGCTCTGCAAGTTTGGCACAGGTCGCGTCGAAATCTTCGACCTCGATACCAAAATGATCGATGCCGGCGCGTCGTCCTGCCCGCCGCGGAATTAGTGTGACACCGACATAGCCATCGCCGACGGAGATCGCGCGTCTTTCACGGTCGGTATCGCCCGACACAGTCATGTCGAAATAAGCCCGATAGAACATACCGAGCGTTGTGTAATTGTCGGTCGTAATCGCAAGGTGATTTAGTTTGGCAGACATCGTCTTCCTCCTAATCCCCGAAAAATAGAGTCTGCGCCCAGATTTTGGTTTCCGCAATGGCGATCGCCCTTGCCGGGTAGGTCATAGAGCGGCACACTTCGGACAACGCAATCCAATCAAATAGGCAGATAAATGATCAACGCAGCAATTGTTGGTATCGGAAGATGGGGTCAATACCTGGTAACTTCAGTTCAGGGGACAAGCGAACACATTAAGTTCACGGCTGGGGTCACCCGAACGAAGAGCAAAGCAGAAGCCTTCTGTAGTGAACAGAGCATTGACTTGCGGGACGACTATGCCGAGTTGTTGGACGATCCAGCAATCGATGCCGTCGTTCTGGCGACACCGCATACGCAACATGAAGAGCAGATCATTGCAGCGGCAAAGGCTGGAAAGCATGTCTTTACTGAGAAACCTTTCACCTTGGATCGCCCGAGTGCGGAACGCGCCGTGGCGGCCTGTAAAGAAGCCGGTGTTGCGTTAGCGCTGGGCCATAACCGCCGGTTTATGGAAAACACGGTCGCCTTGAAGGCGATGATCGACGCCGGTGAACTCGGCACCCTGATGCATATCGATGGCAATCAGTCTTCTGATTTAAATGTCGCTGCGGGGGCGTGGCGGGATTCCCGTGAAGAAAGCCCTGCGGGTGGTATGACATCGCTCGGTGTGCATGCATTGGACTGTATCATTCATTTAGCGGGCAAAATCAGCGCAATTGACGCCTACAGCACGCGTCGCGCCATTGGGTTCGATATCGATGACACGACGGCTGCATTGCTACGGTTTGAGAACGGCATGACGGGAACATTGGTGACCATGGCATCGACAGCTAGAATCTGGCACGTCCGGATTGCTGGTTCAAAGGGTTGGGCAGAGATGAGAGACAACAAGACTCTGACGGTCTGTAAATCGGATGGAAATCCCGAGGACATTGTTTATGCGGACTCACCTTATCCCCATATGGGATCAATCACCGGAGAGATAGAAGAGTTTGCGCTGGCGGCTGCCGGTAAAGCGACTTATCGAATATCGCCGGAAGAGATGATCCATAACGCAGAAGTTCTCGCCGGACTTATTACCAGTGCCGAAACCGGCAATCGGGTAACCTTCGGCTAAATGGAAGATGGTCACCACATTGTCGTTTTGGGTGGTGGTTATGCCGGGCTGACGACGGCGGCCCGGATAGCAGAAGCAAATACCGGTGCTAGCGTCACGTTGATCGATCGCAAGACAGAATTTGTCGAGCGTATTCGGCTGCATGAAATTGCGGCTGGATCAGTGCCACGGGACCTGGCCTATGAAACATTTATGTCAAGTCGTAGCGGAGACTTTCGGCAAGCCAGCGTTTCTGCAATTGACCTGGATCACCAAACATTGTCATTCGAGGGTGAACCCGGTTCCGTAAATTGGGATACGCTCGTTTACGCTCTCGGCAGCCATACCAACCTGGATAGCGTTGACGGTGTTCGGGAACACGCCGTCGTGCTCGACGATATGGATGCCTGCCGATCTCTATATGAGCAATTACGGAAGGCGCCTGTTGGAACGAAAATCCTGATTGTTGGCGGTGGGCTAACCGCGATTGAAGCGGCATGTGAATTCGCCGAGCGGTTGCCCGATTTGGACGTGACGCTAGCGGTAGGAACAAGTTTTGCACCGTCGAATGAGCCTGGTGGGCTTTCCCGACTGGCTGTTGACTATCTCCAGAGTGTTTTTGATCGATTGAAGGTTAGAGTTTTGGTTGGCAGTCGAGTAGCGTCCATACAACGAGACGCTGCTACGTTTGAGGATGGTCCGACTGAAACGTTTGATGTTTGTTTGTGGGCGGCAGGGTTTTCGGTACCGCCTCTTGCGAAACAATCGGGGCTCGCTGTTAACGAAACCGGCCAGATAGAGACCGATGATACGCTGGCGTCGATAAGCCACCCCAACGTCCTCGCTGTTGGTGATGCGGCCGAGGTTATTGCTGATCCTGGCGGTCGTTGTCGTATGAGCTGCGCGACGGGCCGACCCATGGGAGAGTTGGCGGCGAAGACTACTCTCGGACGTGTTATGTCTTCCACCAGTGACCCGTTTAATTTCGGCTATTCATTCCGCTGCGTTAGTCTTGGCCGCAAAGATGGTCTTATTCAATTTGTCGATGCCGAGGATTGCCCTGTTGCGGAAGTGTGGACAGGCGCAAGGGGAGCCCGTTGGAAGGAATATATCTGTCAGCGAACCCTACAAGGAATCGGGTTTGATGTTGATGTTGG
>WLWI01000041.1_pt1 | contig 233546 bp, 224 predicted proteins | sample 6701501 | NCBI WGS metagenome assembly WLWI01 (sample SAMN12718690, study PRJNA515312) | sponge metagenome | isolation source: marine sponge | host: Mycale hentscheli | place: New Zealand: South Island, Marlborough, Capsize Point | collected 2014-11-01 | reverse complement strand
GCTTAGCCCGATAAAGATTTCGTACGTCAGCAGGACTGAGGCCAGAAAGTCCTTACCATTGATCGGCATGGCACCGGCCATTGCCAGATGCGATCCCAGCCCATCGCTGGGGTGTCCACCCGGGTAACGGTCATTGAAATCAAAGTTGCGGATCATGCAGGCATTGATAAAACCAGCGATCTCGACCGGCAGCATCGCGCCATGAAACAGAGTACGACCCGCGAACATGCCCGGCGTCTGACCGGCGGCGAGCCGACGGCCGATTTCTGCAGGCTGGCAATCATGCGCGCCCAGGGCACAGCCCAGCGCATCAATCAAATGCTGGCCGCCCAGATGAGCAATCTCGTCGCCCAAATGATCAAAGGTGAGTTCGGTCGCAAAACTTGCGATTTGTTCCGTCAGGCCGTCCATGGGTTTTCCTTTTTGATCCGGTGATTAGCCGGGTACGTGTTCACTTCGAAATGAGGATAACGGCAGGGGCGGCACCTCATCACCGCCATCGATCCACATGTCAAAGACGATTTCCTTTTCCGGCGTTACCTCGAGCAAGCGCGCGCGGCACATATCGCCACGATTATCGTTGGTCGGCACGCCATCGATGGTACAGACACCGCCGAATGTCATAAAAGTATTACGGGTAAGCGGTAGCCGGTAGGCGCCGCCCTGATAACAACCATAAAGACCCTCACCTGGGCCATCGCCCTCACCAAACGACCAGACCTGCTCAACGGTCATCGCTTCTTCATCAACCTTGAATTCAACGACGCGGCTGTAATTGTTTTCCGCTGGACGTATTTCATCAAATGGCAGGGCACGGTGATTGCCATTATCGAAACACAGGATTGTCCCTGTCGGCGTCACCGAACAATCATGCTGATGGTATTGCCATTCGACGTCGCCAACCGGTTTGAGCAACTTGCCCGACCATGGGGTGCGCCAATTTCCCAGATCACCGAGAATCCATTTGATGTCGCCTGAACTGCGCGAGAATTTGAGGATACAGTCCTGGGTGCGCAGTGACAGCATGATCGTATCGTCGGCCGCATCATAGAAAACCGCGTTGGTATGACACCAGTCATTGCTATCGGGGAAACCAAGTTTGCGCCAATAGCCTGAACAGCTGCCGTAACACAGACGGTAGGGGTCCAGCATATCAAGCAAATGCCAGCGATTGACGATATCGCCTTTGGGCGTCACCTCGAGCACGACATCGCCAACAACTTTTGCCGTTCCGCGCGGCGCATCAGGATCGGTATCGTTTTCTGGCCAATCGGGGAGTTCGCGCATTTCAGCACTCAACAGCAGCAGATTGCCATTCGGAAAGATATTCACCCGGTGATGGGTCAACGGCACATCGATTTCGACAGAGTTGGGCGGCGGCTCTTGGTCTTGCCATTTTCCGGCAACATGCCATTGCCGAACAACCTGGCCAGAGCGCAACACTTCCTTGATCAGCCCGGCGCCGGTAAGCGAAAACATCAGATTACCGTTCGGCAGCGCACAGCTATCCTGTGCCGCAGTATCAAACTTCATATTGAGTGGAAAATTCCCCTCGCGATCGACACCGATAATCCAGCCAACCTTGTTACGGCCAATATCCGCACCGCCGGGACGAATGTTAAACACCATCATGCCCGGCTCTCGGCGCTCCGGAATACAGACATCGACATGATGCGGTGGCAGGTTTCCGAAACTCATTCTTATGATCCATCCTATACGCGTTGATCACAGGATATCACAGCATTCCTGAGGGACCAGAGGACAGGCTTATTGAGGCAATCGCTCCCAAACAATGATTGGTGTGGTCCTGCATTCCAATATATGATCTAGGTTGGGTTGGCGCCTTTTGTTTGTTATTTCGTTCGATTTAAAGAGTTCTTTCATATGAGTCCGTGCCTTCGCGCCCTCACCATTGCTGCTTATTCCGCGCTTACTGTCTCGTTTGCAGGCAATGCAAGCGCCAGCCTGATTGCACATTATTCTTTCGATGGCGCCGTGACCGCAGACAGCAGCGGTAATGGACGGACCTTAACAACGGGCTCCGGTGGCCCAACCCAAGTTGTCGGACAATTTGGCAATGCCGCCAATTTTGCCGGTGCCGGGTTCCTTTATAGTGCAGATAGCGCTTTCAATATCGGTACTGGTAATTTCGCCATTTCACTATGGTACCAGGCATCTGAATCTTTGTTTTCTCCGCTCGTTGGCAAAAACTCATCCTCCAGCAATGCCGGGTATGCCGTATCACAGAGCACTATATTGGCGGGAGATGTCGGCGACACGACCGGCGGCGCGGTTGCCACCGCACGGCCAGGCGATGATCTATCCGTTTTTCATCATATCGTCTTTCAGCAAATCGGAACCACGCTTGAGTTTTATCTTGATGGCATCCTCGCCGACACATTCAGCGGGGCCACTGGCAGCGATTCGAGCAATGCCTTTGCAATAGGATCGCGCAATATCACGTCGGGTGGTGTCGAAGGATCCGGTGGTGGCACCTCTCAAAAATTCAACGGGCTGATGGATGAGGTTTTTGTGTTCGACAACGCCTTGTCGCAAACTGAAATTTCAAACCTTCAACAGTTCAACAGCCTCGACGCGCCAGCAGTTCCTGAACCGGGCATCCTCGCTATCTTCTGCCTAGGGCTGTTCGGTATGGGATATATACGCCGTCGCACATCGGTCTAAAATTAGCCCTATAAAAATTATTCGATGACGACTTCGTCTGACCGGAATGATCCGCTCACCCAGTCGCTTGCGATGTTCGACTAAAGCCTTGATGGGATCACGAATTCGGCAATTCGTGGGGTGATCGCTTATAAGAGGTCCCGTTAATCGAATATTAGCTGTCGTCCACTGCTTCCTTGGTTGGGGGTGACACGGGCGATGGTATCAGAGCAAGCCAGACCAACAACGTTATCAAAAGTGTGATCCGAGGTTCATCAAATAAGCTATCGAACAAGCCTATAAACACAATCCCAGCCAGCGCCGATGCATAGAGAACGGCAAATCCATCACGATCGACCACAATCCGGCGCAAAAGCTGGTATGAGACCAGAGCCAGCACGAGGGTAAATACCACCAGTCCCAGGATGCCGCCTTCGAAATAAGTATAAACAAAGATGTTCTTTATATGCCATCTTAAATGGTCTCCGTATGACATGAACCAGTGATCCAAATCGTTATCAAATGAACCATTTCGCAGGATCTGGCTGCCGTCTGAATCAACCAGTCCTATGCTGGCAATATCGATTCTTTCCCGGACACCCCGATTAAGAATGGCGATGTCCACAGGGCGGGTAAATTGTCCCAATTTACGCCATGTCAGGCCGTATATTTCTTTGCCGATGTGACCCAAATTCACAGCAACATCAAATGTACGCCAATCTTTTGAACTCTCGGGTATCGCTATCTGTCTCCAGACGCATTCAGGGAGAAAATTCAGAACGTGACGCTCGCAGAATTCGATGATCAAAATTTCGTGGCTGTTTTCGCCCCCTCTAACTCGAAGTTGCAGGCGGTATTTGTTGCTTTCGGAAACGTTCAGTCTTTGCCGCAGATAGGTTATGCCTGCATCGATTCCGGGAATCAAAGTTACAAAACTTTCGCTATCGGTATGTGTCAGCGCAGGTGCGACCAGCCGCTTTTTCGCAGCGATGCTGTCGACATAATATTTCAGAGGGAATGTACCGCGTCCAGCGCCAGTCCAATGCCCTGACGGTACCGTTGAGACAATACGTACGGCGTCGGACCAATGGTCGATGCGTGTCTGCATGTCTTCTTTAGTTTGCGCGAAACGCTTGCTAATGGTTGTCCCAATAAGAAGGTGGTATGCCGCGCCAGCAAAAACCGTGCAAACAACGGTGCCAGCTACAATGACACGAGGTCGAAGCGAAAGGCGCCAGGGCGTTACAAACCATACCCCCAACACAAAGACCGAAATTGCTGCAAGAGTGGCTGGATAGTTCGCCCGAGAATATGTGACATAAACACAATAAGCGGCCAGCATCATAACGCCGAAGGCAAGTAAGGATTTTAGATATCCTGGCCGATATAAAACTAGGGCACCCAGGAAGGGTGCTGAGAGCATTAGATAGGCGTCGATCGCGGCGCCGCCCGTCAGCGTTCCGAAAAACATACCGGATACCCGGTAGGCGTTGGTGAAATTCATCAGGTCGGTAAAGAGCAATCTTTCCCAAACAATCGTGGCGCCCGCAAAGACACTGCCAACAATCATGCCGATAGCAAATAGGTGATGGATATTCGTACCTCGCCGCGCCTCAGCCCAAAGGATCGGTAACAAAAAGAAGGCGGCAAGAAACCCTTTGGATTCGCGCAAGCTGTTTAAACTCGAAAGCTGATCGTTAAACATGCCGAGGCCACCGGCGTAGAACGGAAAGAGACCCGTCCATGTGGCAAACACGCTGTAGAAAAACAACACGTACGCAGTCAGAACAAGGGGGCCAGACATACCGTCGAATGAGATGCGCCGACGGCACAAGACGCCCCCGATTGTCACCAAAAGGACGAGGTCGAATTCTGTAAAATAAACCTGACCAGACCAAAAACCCAACTCAAGTAAAGGGATTGCAGCAGGAATTACAATGAGCCAAGCGGAGGGGTACTTCAGCAAAAGTAACAGGTAGAGCAATAGTCCGACAGAAACCAAAAAAGGAGCGGTTGGATACGACCAGGCGGCGAGGAACGCACCGAGGAGGATTACGATACCGACCAAAATCCAAACGACACTGTCGATCAGAGCGCTTGTCGCAACGGCCATAGATTTTTTTACGTTTCCCTTCCTTAAAAATCTGGAGGGCGGTAAATTTTGATCAGGCATAGGGGACATTATAGCATAATTCTTATGTCCGAACGTCAGCCTAGCTATCGACTCTATTCCGATACAGCGTCATTACAGCAATCGGCGCGCTCTCTAATGTGCCTCATCCCAGCTGGCACCTGACCCGGTATCACAGATCAGCGGCACCGACAGGCTGGCGGCAGACTCCATGGTTTTCTTCACCACGTCCTCAGTTTTTTCGAGCTCGGATTCGGGGACCTCAAAGATCAGCTCATCGTGAACCTGCAACAACATCTGCGCTTTGAGATTTGCACCCTGAAGTGCACCGGGCATCACGATCATCGCGCGTTTGATAATATCGGCCGCGGAGCCCTGGAGCGGCGCATTGATCGCAGCACGTTCCATGAAATTGCGACGTGCCGGGTTCTTGTCCTGGATGCCAGGAACGTGGACGCGGCGGCCATAGATGGTCTGAACATAGCCGTTTTCGCGCGCGAATTCCTTGGCGTCATCCATATAGCCCTTCACGCCTGGATAGCGTTCAAAATAGGCCTCGATGTATGATTTTGCATCGCCCTGGGCGATACCAAGCTGACGTGCGAGACCAAACGGGCTGATGCCATAAATAATGCCAAAATTAATGGCCTTGGCACGGTTTCGCGTTGGGCCATCCAGCTCATCAATGGGAATGCCAAATACCTCACTTGCCGTCATCGCATGAATGTCAGCACCATCTTTGAAAGCTGTTTTCAGGGCATCAATATCAGCGACATGCGCCAGCAACCGCAGCTCAATCTGTGAATAATCCGCCGATAGCAGGACGTTACCTTTATCGGCAACAAAGGCGGTTCTGATCTTGCGACCTTCCTCGGTACGGATCGGAATATTCTGCAGATTTGGGTCGTTTGACGATAGCCGCCCGGTTGAAGCAATGGCCTGAGCATAGGAGGTATGCACCCGCCCAGTTCGGGCATCAATCTGCCCCATTAACGCATCAGTATAGGTGCTTTTGAGTTTGCTGAGCTGGCGCCATTCCAGGACTTTCACCGGCAGGTCGTGACCCAGCGCAGCCAGCCCTTCGAGAATATCGGCCCCGGTTCCATAGGCCCCGGTCTTACCTTTCTTGCCACCGGGGAGGGCCATTTCATCGAATAGGACCTCACCGAGCTGCTTCGGCGATCCGATATTAAACTCGTGCCCGGCAAGCTCGTGGATGTCATCACCCAGTGTCCCGATGCGTTTCTCAAAATCATCGGACAAAGACTTCAGGACATTGACGTCAACCTTGATGCCATTGCTCTCCATCATCTCCAACACATCGATCAACGGCCGTTCAATGCATTCATAGACCGTCGCCATGCGCTCATAGACCAGCCGTGGCTTGAGCAGTCGATGCAGCCCTAATGTTACGTCGGCATCTTCTGCTGCGTAATCCAGTGCTGCTTCCAGATCGACCTCGGCAAAGCTAATCTGTTTTTTGCCAGAGCCCGCGACCTCGCTATATTTGATATTGGTACGATCAAGATGCAGCCGCGTCAGATCATCGAGATTGTGATTGTGCGATCCGCCATCCAGCACATAAGACAACAGCATAGTGTCATCAACCGGGGACATATCAACGCCATAGCGGGCGAAGACCTCGCTGTCATATTTTGCATTATGCGCAACCTTCAAGGTACCGCGGTCTTCAAGCATCGGCTTGAGCAATTTGACGGCCTTTTTCAGCACGATCTGCTTTGGTGCTCCATCCGCACCGGGGTCTTCGGCATCACCACCAAGATCCAGCGAGCCCTGGCTTTTGGGCGCGACATGACCAACTGGAATATAGCAGGCCCGTGCCCCCTCTACTGGTGTCGCCAATGAGAGTGACACACCGACCAAATCCGCATTCAGTGAGTCCAGTGAATTGGTTTCGGTATCGACCGCAACTGTACCCTGCTCCATCGCAGCGGTAATCCAGGCCTTTAGAGATTTCTCGTCTTGCACGAGCGCATAGCCTGCTTCATCCCGACCACTAACATCGACGACAGGCACGGGCGCATCTTCTGGGACATCATGACCAGCCGCCGCAAGGCGGGCTTTGACCTTGGCGAGTGTCGACTTAAATCCCTGCTCTTCAAGAAAGGCTATGAGCTTCTCGGGATCTGGGTCTTGAATCCTGAAACTGTCATAGCTCTGCTCAACCGGGGCATCAACCGCCAGCGTCACCAGATCACGCGAAATGCGCGCCTGATCCGCAAACTCGATCAGGTTTTCGCGACGCTTGTTCTGTTTGATCTCACCAGCGCGTTCCAGCAGCGTATCAAGATCACCATATTCGTCGATCAGCTGCGCTGCGGTTTTGACACCTATCCCTGGCACACCCGGTACATTATCGGCTGAGTCTCCTGCCAAAGATTGTATGTCGATTACCTTATCGGGCTTTACGCCAAACTTCTTCTCAACTTCTTCGTAACTGATTTGCGTCCCCTTCATCGGGTCCTGCATCGAAATGTTGTCGTCGATCAGCTGCATTAAATCCTTGTCAGAGGACACAATGGTTACCCGATGGCCGTCGGCGGCAGCCTGTTTGGCATAGGTGGCAATCAAATCATCGGCCTCATACCCGGCCATCTCGGCCTGTGGCAATCCAAACGCCGTAACAGCATCGCGGATAAGCGCAAATTGCGGAATGAGATCATCGGGCGGCGGCGGACGGTGCGCCTTGTATTCGGGATAGATGTCGGAGCGAAATGTCTTGCGCGCGGTATCAAATATGACGGCGAGATAATCAGATTCTGAATCTTCAACCAACTTGGTCAGCATCGAGGCAAAGCCATAAACAGCGTTAACCGGCGTGCCGTCGGGTCGGGTCATCGGCGGCAAGGCGTGATAGGCCCTGAAGATATAACCAGACCCATCGATCAAAAATAAATGTTTGGAGTCCCCGTCACCCGGTTTGCTTGTCGTCGCCATCATATCGTCCCCTGTTTCGGTCTCTAAAACATGCCGCAAGGCGGCTGGGGAGTCGAGGGAGAGTCGGGACCCCGTTAGGGGATATCCACAGAAATCTGTTGTGTCTGACTCGATTTACCGCCGTTGGTCTCGAAAATTAGTTTTGCAGTCCCGCGATACCGACCCGACGGCCACCGCTTCCCGGCCTTTCGCTTGCGTCCGATATACACCATGCGCCAGGCCTGGTTCCGGGTGATCGAGATATTCTTGTCTATAAATTTGCCGCCACCCGGCTTCTTTATGATGAGGTGCATCCTGCTCCCCTTCGCCGCCCCAAATATCGCCGCCCAGAAAACGAGCGCGGGTGCGTCAACCGCGATCATCTTCGGGGTTCGCGCATCTGTCTTAATCTTGGTGCCCGTTGGCACAGAGGCCGCAAATCCAGCGGCATAAAGCCGCGACCGGTGATAGCGGAAATTCGTTTCGGTTCTAAAAAGCGATTTTTCTTTTGTACCACACCCTTTCCCGACTCCACGGCCATTAGCTGGGTCAACAAGCTGCCGATCTTTTCGCAGTGAGAGATGAACATGCGGAAAAGCTGTACGGCCTGACATGCCAATCTGGCCAATCGTGTCGCCGCGCAGAACCTTATCATCGAGGTCTACATAAATACTGCCGCGCCGAAGATGACAATATTGGCTCTCCCAACCATCCGCGTGGCGAATGACAACCCCATTACCGCATTCCTTCCTTTCAACCTCGGACATTGAAAAGGTCAGACCATGATCATTGGCATCATTCCGCAATCGCCAAACAGTTCCTGCAGCAATTGCCCGCACATCGACTCCACGGCTCATCTTCTTTAGATCACGGATCGCAAAATCGGTGCCGGTATGTCCGTCGTAACTACGCGGGCCACAAGCACTATCCGCTACATTAGGCCCAGGCTGATGATCGGGATAATTCATGACCCAGCAATTCTCGCCGAGCTGACAATTCAAGGGTAAATCAAACCCTTCTGCACTTGCCACGAGCGGCAATCCACTAACCGTCAGGGATATAACGAGAACACGACGCGTGTGCTCAACGCCCTGCTGGAATTTATGGAGCGCCTTAATGACCGCCAGAGATTTTAGTGCCGGGCTTAAGGACATACATCCGGTCGCAATAGCCGCATTCGACCTTACCGTCGACAAGTGTCAGATAAACCCGTGGATGACCAAGCGCCCCACCGCCGCCATCACAAGCAACCGTAATGTCTTCAACTTCAATGGTCTCAGGTGGTTCCGGGGCTGTTCCGGCCATATCTCAATCCTTATTCGCTGGACGCAGTTCATTGACCGCGAAGGCTGCGCGATGATACCCAATGTGCCGCGAAGTGCAAACTAACTTGCACCTCCGATGGCTGCCCGACATACAGGACCTTACAGCGATGGATACCTCCGAACCGACCCCACCCGATGAGATGCCGGCCCTCGCGGTTGAAACCGAGAACTTGACCAAAATTTATAGCCCCTCTTATGGCCCAACGGTCCGGGCGCTGGACAATGTCAACTTGCAGGTACCGCGTGGATCCGTGTTCGGCCTTCTCGGCCCCAACGGTGCCGGTAAATCGACGCTGATCAACATTCTCGCCGGCTTGGCAATCAAAACATCTGGCAGTGCACGCATTTGGGATTACGACACAGAGAAACAATTTCGCCGCGCGCGGTCCGCAATTGGTGTCGTGCCGCAAGAGGTCAATCTTGATGCGTTTTTCTGTCCGCGCGAAGTGCTGGAACTCCAAGCCGGTCTCTATGGTGTGCCCAAGAATGAACGTCGTACGATGGAAATCCTCGAGGCCGTCGGGCTGGCCGATAAGGCTGATGCCTATGCCCGGTCGCTCTCTGGGGGCATGAAGCGTCGCTTGCTGATCGCCAAGGCCTTGGTCCATACACCGCCGGTCGTGGTGCTTGACGAGCCAACTGCCGGTGTCGATGTCGAACTGCGGCGGCAGCTCTGGGCTTATATGCGTATCCTGAACGAAGCGGGTACGACTATTCTGCTGACCACGCATTATCTCGAGGAAGCCGAAGAGATGTGCGATACCATCGCGATTATTGATCATGGCAAACTCATTGCCTGCGAACCGACCCCAGCACTGGTCGGACGCCTCGATCAACGAACCCTGACGATCACGGTAACGACCCCTCTTGAAACCGTGCCAGGCAATCTCGTCTCCCTGTCCGCCAGCTTGGCGGCGCCCAATGAGCTCACCTTCTGTTTCTCGCCGAGCAGCATGACCGTTGGTGAGATCCTTGAGGCCATCCAGACTGCGGGGCTCACCGTCGCTGATCTGGCGACCCAGGATGCCGATCTTGAAGATGTCTTTCTGCGCCTTACCGGGATCGATGATGAAACGCGCGTGATCGCGACCGACCCGCCGTCCAGCGTTATTCAGGACGCCCGCAGCAACCCACCCTTGTAACCAACAATGCGCCTCGTGGTTCTCTCTCTGCTGTTGCTGTGCGTCGGGTGTACTACGCCGGTCCTCAAACCGATGGGCCCCGCCACCGTATCGCCGACGATCAGTAACAAGATCCTCACTGCAGCAGATGGCGCACAATTACCACTCCGCATTTGGCAAGCTGAAACACCTCAAGAAAAACCACGCGCAGTGATGATCGCCCTGCATGGCTTTAACGATTATGCCAATGCGTTTTATTTGCCCGCGCCGTGGTGGGCCAAGAAGGGCATCACGACCTATGCCTACGACCAGCGAGGATTTGGTGGCGCTCCAGGACGTGGCTTTTGGCCTGGTACCAAGACGCTCACAGCCGATCTGCGAGCAGCGGTAAAAGCGATCCGCAAACGCCATCCAGAGACACCGCTATTTGTTCTCGGTGTCAGCATGGGTGGCGCGGTGGTGATGGCCACTCTTGCCGACGGACTTATTGACGGGATCGATGGCGCTATTCTCGCGGCCCCCGCCGTGTGGGGTCGATCTCATATGAACATTTTTCAGCGCGCGGCTTTATGGCTGGCCTATCATATTATGCCGGACCTGAAGCTGACCGGACGCGGACTAAAAATCCAGCCAAGCGACAACATCAAGATGTTGCGCAAGATTTCCAAGGATCGAAAGATGATCCGCGAGACCCGCATCGATACCATCAAAGGGTTGGTTGATTTGATGGACATCGCCTTTGCCGCCACGCCAAAGATCAGCCATACACCCCTTCTGATCGCCTATGGTCTCAAGGACGAAATTGTTCCCAAGAATCCCAGCCTTACAGTGATGCGGCGGCTCGACACACGGCACATGACCCGCGCCCTCTACGACACCGCCTGGCACATGCTGCTGCGCGATCTCAAAGCCGAAATTATCTGGCGCGACATAGCCGCCTGGATGAAGGATCGCAAAGCTGTTCTGCCGTCGGGCGCCGACCAACAAGCCAATAAAACGCTTAACGAAAATAACGGTTGAACAGCCGACGAAGACAATTGCCCAAAGGGGGGCGGCTGGAGTAGTCTCCGCCCGACGCACCCGTAGCTCAGCTGGATAGAGCGCTGCCCTCCGAAGGCAGAGGTCACAGGTTCGAATCCTGTCGGGTGCGCCACTTTCCCCCATCTTGCCAATCACCCGCCCTAGAGGCAGGCTCTCAACCGACGATCATCCACCGGGAGCACTATCTTGTCCTCCGAAACGAGTCCATCAATCCAGGTCCTGCGGGAGCGCGATCTGCAACGGCTGCTCGATGTTCCAACAGCCTTGGCAATCATCGAGCAGACCTATCGCAACGATGGCGCCGGCAACAGTCACACGCTCTCTCACCCGACAGCACTTGCGAGTGGCACTGGCGATATCGGCGACGCCCGTTATCGAATCAAAGGCGCGACGCTTCATGCCGAGCAGATCACTGGCATTCGCTTGATCAGCGATCCACCCACTCATGCCGATAAGGCCTCAAAATCCCGACACATGCTGTGGGTCTACGATGATCGCAACGCCAGCCCCATCGGCCTGCTCAATGAAACCTGGCTGCATCGTTTCAGGACCGCGTTGACCGCTGTTGTTGCCGCCAAGTTTCTCGCGCGACCAGATTCAAAGACCGTTGCGCTGATCGGAGCGGGAAACATTGCTCGACATTTATTTCCTGCCCTGACGGATAATTTCGACTTGCAAGAAATTCGTGTCGTGGCGCGCCACTATGAAAGTGCCGAACGATTCTGCCACGAACAATCGGCGACGACATCTGCCGAACTCGTTGCCGTCGAAACTGTCCCTCAAGCAATCGACGGCGCTGACATTGTTATTACCCTGACCATGGCCGACGCGCCTGTCATCCAGCCCGGCATGCTGTCGCCCGGCAGTTTCTTATGCTCGATGGGCGAAACCGAAGAGGTTGAATTCGGCGTGTTGGACGAGACGGACAGGTTCATTGTCGATGAGTTCGAGTACGCGACGGTGTTGGGCGACATGTCTCATTGGCTCAAGAACGAACTCACCACCCGCGAGAAACTTGAACAACAAGTCGATGCCCATATCGGCCAGGTTGTTAGCAGACAGCGCCCCGGTCGCCAAAGCGCCACCGAACGGATCTACGCGATTATTCAGGGCATGGCGATCTGCGACCTGGCACTGGCCAATTTCGCGCTGCAACGGGCCGCTGAGCAGGACGTCGGTGAATCCCTCAATTTGTTCAACGAGATTTAAGGTCTCTCCTATTTCACCTTGAGAATATGTCGCCGGTTGCGCGCATCATCGACCGTCACCCGGCCGGTTTTGATCGACGTAAACATGTGATCAAACACCTTGCCCGGCTTACCACTGTCATCCTGCAGGAAATAGCTGTGACCTTTTGGCGTGTCATAGCGATTGTTGAAATTGTCGCAATCAATGGCATAAACGTTGGTCGGCACGGCCCGCATGTCCTCCGGCCCGGTATGACCCAACCGACGCGACGCCACTTTATTTTTAAGATTTGAAATTTTGCTGGAGCGCAGCGCAAGATCGTCCGAGGTAAAATAGACTGAAACATTCCGCGACGCATGGGTAATCAACTTACCCGTGCCATCTTCCTCCAACGCTTCATTGACGATATCAGCGGCGACCAGAAACGTATTCCGAAACAACAGCGGCACACCCGCCGCGAGATCATACTTCTCCCACTTATTCATGGTTTCACGCAGTACCCGATTGCCCATCGAATGCGCTAGAACGTTAATGCGTTTAAGGCAGGGATCCTCTGCCGGCTCCTGTGTTCGCCAATCCATAAAGCGCTGCAACACCCGAGCAAAGGCAAAGGCGCTTTGATCTGCGGCCTTTTGATCATCCCAGTAATCTTTGACGATGCCAAAGTCGTTGTCACAGGGCCAGATCAGCGGCACGACCTCGATCAGGTTCTCTTCACGCGCATCAAACATCGATTGCAGCGCTTCAACCCGCGGGAAAATATGATCCTCGGGCAGGTTGGAAAATCCGTGGATATAGAGCAACACCTGTTTTGACAGCGAGTCCTTCAGCCGCTTCATAAAACTGCCGGAACCAATCTCAGAATATTTCCGGGCACCTTTCCGTTCGCAAAAAAACACCGAATTGGCTGGCGCGTTCTTATCGAGATCAAATTGAAACTGTTTTGCTTTCTTGGTCGATTTGATCGAGCCCTTAGGCTCGCGATTGGTGATAAACAGCATCGATGCCTCCCCCTAAGCTATACGGCGGAACATCACCGCACGTCATGAGAGGAAGCCTAATAGCAAATTACAATCTTGAATAGCGGTGACAAATATGGGGCATACGATCGGGGAACCACGTTAGTGATTAACCCCCCGATAGGCCTGGTCTCCCCAGACTTCTTTGACACGCGCATCACGGCCGCAGGACCGGCGATAGAAGCCATAGCGGATCGGGTTTTTCTTATAATAATTCTGGTGATAGCCTTCAGCCGGATAGAATTTCGCCGCTTTCAGGATCGGTGTCTTGATTGGGCGTTTGAGCACGCCTGACATTTTAAGCGTCGCCAGCGACATCTCGGCAATCTTTTGCTGCTCTGGCGTATCGACGAATATTGCCGGTGCATAGCTTTGTCCGCGATCACAGAACTGACCGCCACCATCGGTCGGATCAACACTGCGCCAAAACACCTCAACCAGCTGCGTATAGGTAATGATTTTAGGGTCGAACTTAACTTTCAGCGCCTCATAATGGCCACTTCGCCCGGCCGTCACCTGCCGATAGGTTGGGTTGAGAAGGATACCGCCGGTATAGCCGGACGTTGTTTCAACAACGCCTTTGACATGATCAAAGTCTTTTTCAATACACCAGAAGCAACCGCCGGCAAATATCGCTGTTTCCAGACCTTTTTTCATCTTATCCGCCGCCTGAACCGCGCCTGCTGATAAGATCAATGCCGCGAGAAAGCCCGCCTTTATTAATTTTTTGCCCATTATGCGCTCCTGGTATCACTGATTGCCCGAACTTCCTCTAGAAAGTGGGGCACCAGGCGGCAAAGCGCAATATGCGGATCATAACGGTTTTGTGAGGTCGTTTTCGAGGAATTTGGGCAGCCCTTTGTGTCCCGGACACAGTCTCTATAGACTGCGCGCCACATTCTACGTTCAACGCTATTTGTTCAGGAGATTTCGATGACTTTTAAGGTCGCCCTACCCGATTTGGTTTCCAATTCCTATTTCCCGGCGATTGCCGCGGTCGAGCTGGGGTACTTTAAAGAAGAAGGCATCGATGCCGAAATTGAGCTTATTTTCCCTGTGCCAGAATCCTTTGCCGCATTGCGCGATGGCAGATGTGATTTTGTTGCAGGCTCGGCGCATGCACCGCTTTGGGCGTTTCCGCGTTGGGAAGGGTCGAAAGTTCTCTGCGCGCTATCGCAGGGCATGTACTGGTTCTTGGTTCTGCGCCACGACATTGATGTCAAAAAGGGTGATGTGAACGGGCTTAAGGGATTACGGATCGGCGCGGCACCAGGTGTCGATGTTGGGCTGCGTCAGCTCCTGATCGCTGCCGGGATCGATGCCGAAGCCGAAAACATCACCATCGGTCTGCCGCCAGGTGGCATTCCCGAAGGTAAATCATTCGGCGTCGTCGCGGCACAAGCATTGATTGATGGCAAGATTGATGGGTTTTGGGCCAATGGCATGGGTGCCGAAGTGGCGATCACCAGCGGTATCGCCAAATGTATTATCGATGTCCGCCGAGGTGACGGCCCGCCAACCGCCTTCAACTTTACCCAACCGGCATTGGTCACCTCCCAAAAACTGGTCGATGAACAGCCAGAAATTGCCGCCGGGGCGGTCCGCGCGATCGTTAAAACACTGAATGCGCTGAAGGCTGATGCGTCACTGGCCACCAAGGTTGCCCAAGACCTGTTCCCGGAAAAGGAAACCGGATTGATCGAGACATTGATCAAGCGCGACCAACCTTATTACGATGCTAATATCAGCACTGATTTGGTCGATGGTATGAATGCGTTTGCCGGCAACGCAGGATTACTCGAGGGTGAACCAGTGGCCTATGACGATATCATCGCCACCCAGTTCCGCGATCTTTGGAAAGGTTAGACTTTACACCGCTCACGCGGTTTCACTCCAGCCGCCACCCACATGGTACTGGCGATGGGTGACCGGGTGGGGGAACGAGCCTGGATACGTCAAAACATAAAAGGTCGTTATTCAGCGGCAGCAGCGGTCGGCAGAAATTGCGACGCCCAGCGGCCCTTTTGCCGTAAAATGTCGCGCCAATATTCCTCAAAGTCCGGCACCACACCCGCTATGACCGATGGCCGGGCCACCAGCGCGTTGCGCCATGCTTCAACCAACGGGAAGTCCTCAATGAGGCCAAGCGGATGGATGCGGTCAAAATAGGTGAATCGCAGCAGTGCCGGCGCATAAGAGGCGTCCGTCAGAGAGAAGTCTGCCCCATTGAAATACGGGCCATCATTATCGCGTTTTGCCAGCGCCCCTTCGAGCTTGCCAAAAATTTCCCGAACTTCATCACAACGCTTGGCGAGATCATCGGCGTCATCGGCATCGGTCAGATGCGTAATCTTGCTGCAAACCGGGACATAATCATTCCAGGCCCGGTTATAGGCACGGTCCAGCGGGTCTTTGGGGTGCAACTGTGATTCAGTAACCTCATCGAGGTACTCGGCAATCGCATTAGATTCGAATAGAGCTGTTTCCTCATCAACAATTAACACCGGCACTTTTGAGTGCGGTGAAATCGCCAGAAACCAGTCAGGCCGGTTATCACGATCAATATACTCAATGTCATACTCGATGCCCTTTTCCTGTAGCACAATCGCGGCGCGATGCACCCAGGGGCATGTCTTGAAACTGCACAGTTTAAACTTCGTGGCCATACGAGCCTCCAAATATTTGATTTAGCGGATCGTCACATAAGCGTCGTCTGGATTCAATTACAGATTAGGCAGTATGATGCCCCAACACGGGAAACAAGGAGGCTGATATGTGTGCAAGCCCAGTGATTAGAAAGTTAGAGACTGCCGATAGCGCAATGAGCGACGCGGAATGGGAAATGCGGGTCGACCTCGCAGCCTGTTACCGGCTGGTCGCGCATTACGATATGGATGATTTGTTTGCGACCCACATTTCGGCGCGGGCGCCAGGAGCAGACGAGCATTTTCTGCTCAATCCATATGGCATGCATTTCAGCGAGATTACTGCCTCAAGCCTGGTGAAGGTCGATCTCGACGGCAACATCGTTCAGGATACCGAACATGTGATTAACCCTGCTGGATTTGTCATCCATTCCGCGATCCATGCGGCGCGCCACGACGCGAAATGTGTCATGCATACCCACACCGTAGCGGGCATGGCCGTTGCCACCATGGAAGAAGGGCTGCAGCCCTGGTTCCAAAAAGCCACGCGGTATTACAACACTGTCGCCTACCACGATTTTGAAGGGGTTGCCGATAATCTGGATGAGCGCGACCGACTGGTGCAGGACCTTGGTGACAAAGACTATCTCGTACTACGCAATCACGGGCTGCTGGTTTGCGGCCCGACAATCGGGCAAGCCTTCAAGGAAATGTATGCGATGGAGAAAGCCTGCAAAACACAGCTCGCCATTATGCAGGCCGGTGGCAAAATCATCCCAATTTCAGATAATTTATTGCAGCACACCGAGCAACAATTCGCCCGCAACCGTGCCGTCACCAAAGAACGGCCAAGTGGGTGGAATTCGATGAAAACAATGCTCGACCGGATCAATCCTGGCTATGACGCTTAAGGCTTCTTGAGAACGAGCGCTTTGGCAATGGTTTCAGCCGCTAGACGATAGCCTGCCTCGCTGTAATGGGTGTTTGCGGCATAGGCAAGATCTCCGGGTTTGGCATAGGCGTCAAAGGCGGGTTCAAGATCAATTGTTGAAACCTCGGCTTTTTTAGCCAGCGCCAACATCTGCTGTTTGCGCGCTGAGGCCGCCTTAACCGCTAGCGCGTCGGGGGCAAAATATCTCGGTGGATAAGGCAGATAAACAAACACCACCTTACCATCCCAACCCGCAGCCATGGTACGGGCCTTGGTTAAAACCTTGCCATATTCAGCAATCAGGTCGCCGCCCGATTGGCCGCGCGCAGGCTTGGGCGGCACGACCCGGTGCCGCAATGTTTGCAGCCGCAGGATACGAAACAACGTGCTTTCGCGCCAATTGGTTTTCTCGCTGAACAACGCCACAAGCTTGGACAATGCTTTATCGATTTCCCGCTGGCGGTCGCTCAGTGACTGTGAAAACGTGTCATTTGCCAGATAGCGGCGCAAGATCGGATTTCGCCGCTCGTTCCGTAAATTCTCGATATCGTTATTATAGAAAAACCACAGGACGGTCTTTGGTTTGAAGCGGGCGCCATATTCACGCAGCCCCGCCAACATAAAGAGTGGGCCATTGCCACCGCCCCCCAGATTGATCAGCGTACCGGTCTTGGGGCGCAGCAGATCGACCATGCTTTTGCCAGGAGGAACGCAATTACCGAGTGTAAAGGAGTCGCCAAGCGTCACCATATCAGCCGTGGCGCTATCCCAAGCTTTATCAGGATTGTTGAAACCATAGCGATCAGAAGGATACCGAAAAAACGCGCCACCTTCGTTGCAGACTACATTTAGGGTCGCCGACACCCCGCCAAGAGACAGCAAGGCTTTGCCGTCTTTGCCCTTTAAAGCCGAGCCCAGATCTTTTCCCTGTGGCCGAAACAGTGTTTCTGGCGGCACGTACAGGGATGCTTTCTTGCCTGCCTTCCGCAAGGCTGCCACGACGTCCGTTTTGCTGCGCGCATCATATTTGTGACCGCTTTTCTGGGCGACTGCTTCCATTGATTTCGAACCGAGATACCAGAGATAAATTTCTGCCATATAGGCAGCCCCGAGAACCGGCAGGCCAATAACCAGCAAGTAACCAAAAATACGACGCATGAATTACAGCTCTTACTTACCCTTAAACACTGGCGGACGTTTTTCCATAAAGGCGGTTCGGCCTTCCTTAAAGTCGTCACTCAGCATGCAGTTCTCGACCAGCTCATCACAATAGGCCACATCGCGATCATCCGGGTCCTTAGCGGCTTCGGCAACAATCACCTTGGTTGCCAGGATTGTCAGCGGCGCATTCGCGGCAATCGTCGAAGCCAACTCATGGACCACCTCATCGAGATCGGCCGCAGGCACAAGCGTATTGATCAGCCCCATCGCCAAGGCTTCCTCGCCAGAGTAACGCCGACCGGTAAACACGATTTCTTTGGTTTTTGCCGGCCCAACGAGGTCGACAATCTTTTTCATATTTCTAAACGGATAGCCCAAGGCCAGCTTTGCTGCCGGAACGCCGAACTGAGAGCCTTCAGCGGCAACGCGAATATCAGCATGCAACGCCGTCCCGACACCAGCGCCCATGCAAAATCCCCGGATCATCGCAATAAGCGGCTTTTGAATATTGGTGAAAGCTTCATTCACCTTGGAGGATAACGCGTCATAGACTTCGCGCTGTTCCGGCGTCGCGCGCTTCTCGGCAAATTCCGATATATCGGAGCCCGAGACGAACGCTTTGTCTTCTGCCCCTTGCATAACAATGACCCGCACTTCGGGATCATTCTCAAAATCTTCAATGATCTCCAGAATTGCTTCGCGCATCGCATAGCCGAGAGCGTTGCGGCGTGCTGGGTTGTTAAAGGTCATCCACCCGATGCCGTCTTTCTTTTCAGCCTTCATTTTTTCAGTGGCGAGCGTCAATTCGGTCATCGGTTTTCCTTGGGTATAAATTAAAGATATCAACTATCGACGGGCCCTTAACGGCTGGCAGACCAAGTCCCTTCACAGTCGCTTCGAGACTCCGACCACGTGCCCTTGAGTGATTTCAAACTGCCATTAATGGTCACAAACGCAGCAGAACTATTGGCCTCTACGTCGGCGATCAATCCATCGGAGCCAACGTTTCCCGAGACCTCCAGTGTTCCGGCATCCGCATGCTGAATTGAGCCAGAGATCTTTCCATTTTTTATGTGAATGTCATCGCTGACCAGGAAGCCACCACATATTGGATTGGGATCATCGCTACTGATCTTCAATGAATATTTGCCGTCATAATCAGCCGCCATCGACGACAGTACCGGCGCGAAAACGAAAATAAATAATAATGTAATGAACTTCATCGATCTTCTATCCATGTTTTACAAACGAGTGCGTTCTGCCGCGTTCTTTCCGGCTTCACGGCTAAAGACGGCATTGCGGGTTTGACCGGTGCAAGACGGGTAGTTATGGAAAAACAACCCAACAATGTCACCTGAGGCATAAAGTCCCGGTATCGGCTGTTCCGTAATATCCAGCACTTCACAGCTGGTATTGATCCGCACACCACCAAAAGAGAACGTCACGCCGCCAGTCACCGTATAAGCCCGGTAAGGCGGTTCATCAATCGGGTTGGCCCAGTTTGATTTCGGTAGCGCGAGACCGGAGGTACCACGACCATCAAGCTGTCCAGGGTTGAACGGGATGTCGGTCTGACAAGCGGCGTTAAACTCATCAATCGTCGCTTCCAGCGCGGCAGGTTCAATTCCGATTTTCCCTGCCAATTCAGCAATCGAAGCTGCCTCTTCATAAACATCAGTATATTCCGCCCCGAGCCGAAACAGATTGATACCCTTTTGATCATAAATTTGATGCGCCAAGCCGCCAGGCTGCGCCAGCACGGCACGCCCAGTTTTGGCATAGGTATAAGAGTGGTTGTTTTCGCCCTCGTCATAAAACCGTTCGGCAAGATTATTGACGGTGATGCCCTGCGTGTAGTCGTAGCGATTGCAGGTATTGCTGTGTCCGTCCTGCCGCAGCGGCGTGCCACCGTCAGGCGCATAGGCATCGATCGGCGTCGCATGCGCGCCCTGCCAGTGACCAGCAGGCTTCACCCCGAGATCAAGCAAGGCGCGGAGAATTTCGCCGGTATTGTGTTTTGAGCCACGTACTTTCATGAGATCGGCGTTGGTCCCAAGATAACGCGCCCGCATTTCTGCGTTAGCCTGAAACCCGCCAGCGCAGACGATGGTAGCGCCGGCTTGAAGCTCATAATCCTCATTGTCAGAGGCCACACACACGCCGTTGATACCGCGGAAATCACCGATAAACTTTGTCACCCGCGAACGATAACGGAGATCGACATCAAGATTTAGCGCGATCTGGCGCCAACGTAGAAGCTGACCCAAACCGCCGCCGACCGTATGAACGATAATACCCGGCTCAAAGTAGAACTTGCCCTCAATCTCGCGGCGTTTCTCGGGCTCAAACTCGATACCGGAATCATACATCCAACGCACAGCCGCGTTCGACTGGCTAACCATGAAATCCGCCAGCTCAGGATCGATCCGGCCCTGCGTAACGCGATTCAAATCGCTTTTGAATATTTCCTCGGTATAGGCGGGTATATGGAAACGGGCGAATTCATCAGCATCCCAATCCGGCACAATGTCGCGAATATCATCTGGACCAGAATAGACAAAGCGAAAACCGGTATGGGAGTAGCGAGCATTGCCGCCAAATTCGTCTTCAGGGGCTTTTTCCAACATGACGACTTTTTCGGCACCGTTTTGACATGCCGAAACCGCGGCCTCAAAGGCCGCACTGCCACCACCGACGATAGCGATGTCGCATTTCTCAGTGCGCACGATTCGCGATCTCCACCGATTTTAAACGAGTCGACTAGGCATCGACTTTCTCTTGCACCCGTTTGACGCCACGTTCGCGGTCGGCCTCATATTCCACTTCCTGGAACCCATGCACGGAAAGATCAAAGTTATTGCCTTCAGGGTCGCAACCTCGCTTTTCGGCATAGGGCCGGTTACGGGGACGATCCCCCGGTGCCTTCAAACCAAACTCTTCCATCTTTTTGGCGATCTCTTCCTGATCATCGATCTGGAATCCAAAATGATTGAGCCCGTTAGGTTTACCTTCGGCCTTTTGTGGCAAGAGAGCGACATTGATATAGCCGTCGGTGAGGTAGGTCGCGCCGCTTTTAGAACTGTGAAGAATCTTCATGTCAAATACCTGCTTATAAAATTCTGCAAGCTTTGGCGGATCCATTGAAACCATCGCAATATGTTTAATTTTAGCCATAAAGGCCTCCTGTTCCTGATTTTGGCTCATATGGCTAAAATCTTTATGGTTATCTTACGCCGGAACCAACTGTTCCAGAACCCATTTCGCAACATCGAAAAGCGCGGCATCTTCACCGTGACGTCCCATGACCTGGATCGCGACCGGCATTCCGTTTGGCCCTTTATGCGTCGGCAATGCATAGCTCGGCACATGCAATAAATTCCACATCCCGATATGGGTGTGATCACCAGTGCTGTTGCGATCGGGTGGCGCTTCGCCCGCCGTACAGGGCGCGATGATTGCGTCATAATCATTGAAGAGAACATCAAGATCGCGGCGGCGCTCCGCACCAACTTTCATCGCGTGCCTGTATTCTTCATATTTCCAAGCGAAACCTTTTGCGACACCTCGCTGCAATGGCGCGCTGAGCAGGTCGCGGTGATTAAACCATTCATGCGCCGTCGCCCGCGCCCGCTCGTAACTGGAAATGATGTCGCGGGCCGGAACCAGCTCATCAAAACTGTCGGGCAAAACCAGCTCGCTGATTTCCGCGCCTTTGGTGGAGAGCGTCTCGCGCGCAATTTCGATCGCTTCCACCGTCTCGGGTTTCACAATATCCCAGAGATGGGTTTTACAAATTGCGATCCGCGGTGCGGCAACCGGTGATCGTTCCAACTGTGCGGGGCGGCCAAGGAGGGCTGCACTCAACAATTCGACATCATCCATCGAGCGGGTCAGCATACCAAGCGTTTCGAGAGATTGTGCTGCCGGCCACACGCCATGAAGCCCGAACGTATCAAAGGTCGGCTTGTAACCAATAACACCGCAATGAGCAGCGGGGCGATGGATTGATCCTGCGGTTTGCGTTCCAAAAGCCGCCGGCACCATAAAATCGGCTACTGCGGCCCCGGAGCCACTGCTGGAGCCGCCCGGTGTACAGTCAAGATTATGCGGATTAGCCGTTGGCGGTGCCGCCATTCCGGCAAACTCGACCGTTACCGTTTTGCCGAGAATAACCGCGCCCGCCGCGCGTAGCAGCGCCACACAAGAAGCATCGTAACCAGCCCGGTGGCCATCATAGATCGGCGACCCCATGCCGGTCGGCATGTCATGTGTTGCGATGATATCTTTGACGCCAAACGGTACGCCATGGAGCAGGCCTTTCCGCTCACTGGCTTGATCACAAGCCCTTGCCTGCGCCAGTGCCAATTCAGGATCGATAAACGCCCAGGCCTGTACATCGCCATCGCGCGCTTCTATCCGGTCAAGGCAATCACGGACCAACCGTTCAGAGGTTATATCGCCACGCTCAATCGCCGCCGCAGCCTCGGCAAAGGAAAGTTCGTTCAACATGAGGTAACTCGACATCAAAACCGACGCCTACGCAAGCTTCGGACAAAAGAAAAGACGGCCCAACATTGCGAGGCCGCCCTTTTAAATTGAAATGTAACGCGCGCTATTCGAGGCGGTTGATCCCGTCAAATGCAGCGGTTTTGTAGCATTCCGCCAAGGTCGGATAGTTGAAGACGGTATCAACAAAATAATCGACAGTGCCTTCATGCGCCATAACCGCTTGGCCAATATGGATCAGTTCAGCGGCCTGCTCGCCAATAATCGACACCCCGAGCAGCTGGCGGGTTTCCATATGGAACATGATTTTCAACATACCCGTGGAGTCACCGATAATTTGACCACGCGCAATCTCGCGATAAAACGCTTTGCCGACCTCATAGGGAACACCCTCTTTGGTAAGCTGCTCCTCGGTTTTACCGACCACGGAAATTTCCGGAATCGTATAAATGCCATACGGAAACAGATCTGCGACGCTATGCGATTCATGATTAAACGCATGACAAGCTGCGAGTCGCCCTTGCTCCATTGATATTGATGCCAGGCTAGGGAAGCCAATTACATCGCCCACGGCATAAATATGTGGGACCGCAGTCTGGTGATTATTATCGACGATCAGCCGCCCTCGATCATCAGCATCGAGCTTGGCCGCTTCTAGGTTCAGTTCTGATGTCGCACCGGTCCGCCCAATACTATAGAGCGCCTTCTGCGTGACAATTTGTTTGCCACTTTCAAGAACAATGCGGACGCGCTTGCCTTTAGAACCATCAACAACCTCGAGATCACGAACCTCCTCGTCAAGCCGGAAGGTCACTCGGTTCTGACGCATCTGATAGACCAGCGTATCGATAATTTCAGCATCGACAAAATCCAACAGACGCGGTCGCTTATCGATAACAGTTACGCGTACCCCCAGAGTCGACAGGATCGTGGCATATTCCAACCCAATGACCCCGGCACCAACAACCGCCAGAGTCTTTGGTAACTCTTGCAATTCGAGGACATCGTCGCTGGTGAAAATACATTGCCCATCAAATGGAATTTTCGGATCTTTTGTCGTCTCAGTCCCTACCGCGATAACAATACGATCCGATGTGATGTCGCGTTGCCCGCGCCCATCAAAAAATGTAAGTCGGACAGTGTGCTCATCAACAAATGAAGCCCGTGCTTCCAATACCGAAATGCCATTCCGATGCAGTTGATGGTTCGTGACATCGATCTCGTTCCGGATCACGTGACCCGTCCGGAATAATAGGTCCCTCATCGTGATGTCGTTCTTAACCGAATAAGCCGAACCATAGACGTTACGCTCGCGATAGCCGGAAAGATGAACGGCTGCTTCGCGCAAAGTTTTGGAAGGGATCGTCCCGGTATTGATACAGACACCGCCAACAACGGTCTTTTGTTCGATAATGACCGTTCGCTTGCCAAGCTTAGCAGATTGAATTGCGGCGCGCTGTCCGGAAGGGCCGGATCCAATGACCAGCATATCGAAATCATAGAGAGGGGGAGAAACGACACTGGCAGTGTCGGAAGAGTCACTTGGCGAAAAATGTTCCACGTTGCTACCTGCTAATGTCATGGGCGTTCATGCTATTCGCAGGGACTCTGAGCTAGATATGGTAAAGATTTGTTAAACATTCTTGATAGTTAGGGCACATTTTAAAAAATAAATGTCTTTGAAGATTAATACTATTCCGCCAAGATATGGGCGTTATGGGCTGTCGGAAAAGCTGACAACTCAACATTTGTTACAAGCGAGGGCTGTGTGTTCCGTTTTTTGAACGGGTTGCGGTTGGTAGTGTGCTGTACGATTGTCGGCATGGTCGGGCTCGCTCATCCTGTTCTTGCCGCGCCAATTAGTATTCTCAGCTATAACATCCAAAACGCGATTACCAACCTGCCTGTAAATCCCGCCGCGCTGGGCTTCTTTGGTCACACGAATAGCTACACCGGGACAATTACCGATACCGGTGTCCAGGCGGATACCGGGTTTTTTGGCAATGGCGCGTTAGTCAATTACAGCGGCGGTACCGGTACGCTGATAGATGGAAATATCAGTAGCGGGTCGCAAGATAATCTGTTTTTTACAACGTCAGGCACCCTGTCATCCGATCCAGGTGCTGGGGTTCAATCCGTAGGGCTAACAATTACGTTATTTCTCGATGCGTTCTACACCATTAATACGGTTGAATTTTACGGCGCCAATAATCCAACCAGCAGCATTCCCGGTCGACTTAATGGCGTTGATATTGAGGTTCAGGAAGGTCCTGTCACGGGCTCTGAATCATTCTCGCCGACAACGCCCTTTGGTCCATTGAATTCCCAAGGTGTCCCGGTAAATGATCGCGCGACATTTTTGGGCACTGCTATCGATGGCCTGGTAACCGACCGACTCATCCTCACCAACTTCTCCTCAACCGGAAATGATATTTTTACAATTACTGAAATCTTGGCTGATGGCATTTTCGTTAAGGGGCTCCCGGCCCCTAACCAAATTGTGATATTTCTCGCCGCTCTTGGTCTGATTGGTGTCACCCGTGCCCGCACAAAAACACTCTAATTTCTAAAACAAACAGCGTTTCAAATTTCTAACAAATCGACTAGAGAGGCCTTGTGCGAAACGCAGGGTTTTGTCAAAGTCGCGCCGCAATTTCGGGAAGAGCAAGATGCTATCCGTTATACGGAATTCAAATGACGAAGCCATCTGGAAGCAGAAAGAACTGACAGCAAACGAAAGAAGTAGATGAGCGTATTTGATATTCAAGGCGATGCCCGGCGAGCGATGGATGTCATCCTGGACGGCGGTATCGCAATTATTCCAAGTTACGTCGGTTATGTAATTCTTGGCGCCACAACAGAAGCTATCAACAAGACCATCGAGGTCAAGGAACGTGGGCCGTCGAAATTAAACGCCGTTATTGGTTGCGCCTCGATGCATGCAGCCTTGCATCAGCTGGACGGCCACAATCGCGAAATTGTTCGTACCATTACGCAAGGCTATGACCTGCCAATGGGGACCGTCGCACCTGCAGACCTGGATCATCCTATGCTCAAAAATCTTGAGGCAGAAGTGCTCGAACGCACGACGCTCGGCGGCACCTTGGCGATGTTGCTTAGTGCCGGACCGCTGATGGATACAATGGCACAGCTCAGCTTTGAAGCCGGACGATTGGTCGTCGGCTCATCCGCCAACCTGTCGCTGCATGGCACAAAATTCCGCGCCCAGGATATCGAGCAACAGGTCCTTGACGCCGCTGATATTGTGATCGATTACGGATTGATGCGCTGGGCCAATTACGGCCGGTCTTCCACCATGGTCAACGTGCATGACTTTAGTGTTGTCCGTTATGGGAGTTGCCTCGATCTGATCAACGACGTTCTTCAGCGCCATTACGACTTCGCCCTGCCACCGGAACCGGAGCGTTAATCGGCTTTCTGAAAGACCCAGATATCACCAAGAACCGGCTCACCATATTCGGTGCGCAGCTGCTCAATATTGACGGAACGTTCAAGCAGATTAGACGTCTGTGCAACGCTACGAACATAGTTGCGTCCATGGGAATAGCGGCCCGATGCAGTTAGCTCATATCCCGCCGTTTGTTGATCCTCCGGTTGCGCTTCAAGCGAAAAGATTACGAAGCCTCCCGGTTTGAGAGCGCCGGTAATGCCGCTAAACAACGCATCGAGCGATCCAAAATAGATGAAGACATCGGCGCCCAGCACGAGATCATATTGTCGCGGCGCGTCATCCAAATAGCTGATGATATCTGATTTAGTGAGTTTCTTATAAATCCGCCGCTTACGCGCTAGCTTTAACATTTCACCCGACAAATCGACCCCATCAATCCGCTTAGCCAGGTCTTTAATAGCCACACCGCTAAGACCGGTTCCACATCCAAGATCAAGAACATCCAGGCCGCCATTTGCTTCCGGGAAACAATCCTTGGCCGTTTCGGCAAGAACAGCGGGCACCTGATATTCAAGTTCACCTGTAAGCTGTTCATCAAAATCCGGGGCAAATCGATCAAACAACGTCGCAACATAACCATTGCTCGCGCGATCTGGTACATCGGTCATCCCCATGGCGGACAACATGTGGAGGGCTTCGGGCTCACCAGGTTCAATATCGAGATAACGCTGATACCAACTGGCTGCTTCAACGCGTTCATCAAGGGCCGCATAACATTCTGCGGTGCCCCAAATCGCGTCCAGGTTTTCCGGCTCTACAGAAAGGGCCTGCTCATAAAGAGTAATAGCCTTTGAATAGAGTGCATCATCGCTCGCTTTCTCCGCGGCTTTACAATGAGTCTCTATCTCTTGTTCATTTGCGTTTTGGGTAAATTTTGCAGCCCGTTTCGTTTGTCCACGGTATTCAGCCACGGCCGCCCGGCCCCGCAACGCCATAAAGCTATTTTTGTCTTTTTGTAAAACTTCGCTGAAAAGCGCGTCGGCATCCCCAGCTTGTCCATCTGCCAGAAACCTCTGCGCCCATTCAATTTTGGTGTCTGCGGACACAAAATTGGGGTGAGTACGAGAACTGATTTTAGCCACCGGGAGAATGGATCCTGCAATCAAATTGATTGCATGGTCTTACACCAATTCTGTCGCCCTCAGAACCGAAATCGAGTTACCAGCGACTGCGGTTATTTCCACGGCTGTTCCCTCGATTATCGCGTCGGTTATTTGTATTACGGCGACGCCTGTTGTCATCATTTCTACGGCGACGAGTATCATTGCGCTTTTTGTTATTGTTACGGCGCGCACGATCACTCGTCGTTCTGCGGTTATTGCGACGACTCCTGCCTTTACCGCTCTTCCCGCTCTTCCCACTCTTACCGCCTTTGCCCTTCTTGCAGCGCCGTCGACGTCGCCCACGTCCGCTTGAACAAGGCGAGGGCACGACGAATGCTTGAGCATCCCGGTCAATATGCAGAATCGTCGGGGCGACATAAACAGTCGCCGCAGTAAGCCCAAGCCGGGCTAACGCGGCGCGGCGGGATAGTTTTGGTTCGCCGGTTTTATCTATGTCTTCTGGCACTTTGCTATCAGTCATCTCAATCCTACGAGCCAAACTAGCAAGTTGAATCTGCTCTAGAAATTATAACAATCGGTAAACCTTAAAGGGAATCCGAACGTGCGAACAATTACTTACTCTTTTTCTTCTTCTTCTTTTTCTTCTTTTTGCAACGCCGTCTACGCCGTCCGCGCCCACTTGAGCAAGGCGAAGGCACGACAAAGGCATGAGCACTGCGGTCGATATGCATAATCGTCGGCGCAACATATACAGCTGTAGCCGCCAACCCAAGGCGCGTTAACGCGGCGCGACGGGACAGCTTGGTCTCTGGAACATCTTCCAGATTCAGCTCGGTTTCCTGCTTAACTTTTTTATCAGACATGACACACCATCTGTATGACTTTACTAAACTCAGGTTTTACTACACATTGCGGAGCACTATATACGAGAAAATATTTGTTTTTCAATGACATAAGTCCACCTCAACAAAAATTGTCGCCAATGACCGTTGACGGCAGAAAGCAGCACAAATTCCCGCATTATTGTTAAAAAGTGAATTTGCCCGCGCTGGGGCAGGTAGGGGAGCAAACGACATTAAACCGTCCTTTTTCGGTACACATACTCAACCGACTCTCCCAACGCATGGATTTTGCCGTAATTTATGCAAGAATGCAAATTCTTAATCGTTTCACAAATTGGCGCCGATAGTTTTGATGTTACCGCTCGATCTTCCTTACGCCCCCGTCAACGATGGCCGCCGTGATCGGTTCAACAACCAAACGCCTTTGACCCGCGCGTTAACGCGCGGTGTATGCCGTCTCTTTGCCGACAGAGGATATGGACCGGTAACCGAGTTTCGCCTGCCGAATGGCCGTCGGGTCGACATTATGGCCCTGAGTAGCGGCGGTGAATTCTCGGTTGTCGAGGTCAAGAGTTCGGTGGCTGATTTCCGCAGCGATGCGAAATGGCCAGAATATCTACCCTATTGTGATCATTTTTATTTTGCTGTCCCTGATCATTTTCCTGTCGATATCTTGCCGGAGGACTGCGGCGTTATTGTCGCTGACTCATTTGCCGCGGTCATCGAACGCGAGGCACCAGAACGATCTCTCAACGCCACAAGGCGTCGGCATCAATTACAGCGATTTGCCCTGACGGCCAGCGAGCGACTGCAACGTCTGTCTGACCCCAGGTCATAATTTTACCAAAATTTTTAGTCGGAAACTTACGGCGCCATTCGTTCGATGGTACCGGTCGTGCTGTGACCTTCTTCGAGGTCAACCAGCAGAATTTCGCCGCCATAAGATTGAACAAATTCTGCGCCGACAACTTCGTCGACTGTGTAGTCCGCACCCTTAGCGAGCACATCGGGGCGTAGCGCTTCGATCAAGTTAACCGGCGTGTCTTCTTCAAACAGCACCACGAGATCAACGCTTGCTAAAGAGGCCATGACGGCAGCGCGCGACGCTTCATTCTGAACGGGGCGCGTCTCTCCCTTGAGCCGTTTTACCGACTCATCAGCATTTAGGCCGACGACCAGCCGGTCGCAAGCCGCTCGCGATTTTGCCAGGATCGCCACATGGCCAGGATGGATCAGATCAAAACACCCATTGGTAAAACCGACCCGCTCCCCCTGCTGGCGCCAAGCCGCCACCTGCTCAGCGGCAGCGGTAAGCGGCATAACCTTAAGCTCACCAGATATCTGCAAATCCTGACGCCGGAGCGACCCGGCAATTTCAGAACCATCAGCAACGGCAGTTCCGGTTTTGCCGACGACAATACCCGCCGCAACATTGGCAAGCTGCGCCGCATCAATTAACGAGCTGCCCGCCGCCAACGCCGCCGCCAGTGTCGCAACAACCGTGTCGCCGGCGCCCGAGACATCAAAGACCTCACGGGCTTCGGCGGATAGATGGTCAACACCGGCACGGGATACCAATGTCATACCTTCAGCGCTGCGGGTCACCAAAACATTGCCTATTCCGTATTCACTGGCGATGAATTTTGCCGCGGCAGCAGCGCTGTCATCATCAAAGATGTCCTTCCGGCTTGCTTCACAGAGCTCTCGCCGGTTGGGCGTTATTAGGGTCGCGCCGCTATAGCGGCGATAATCAACGCCTTTAGGATCAATAATTACCGGGCAACCAGCATCGTTCGCCGCGCCAATCAGCTCTATGATGCTCCCCGCCGACAAAACCCCTTTGTCATAATCAGAAAGGATGAGGGCCCCTGCGCCCGGAAGCGCAGCACAAACATGCTTGATGAGTTGATCACAAATTTCGGGTCCAACGTCTTCGGTTTCCTCGCGATCGACTCTCAACAATTGCTGTGGGCCAGCGACAAAACGTTCCTTGATTGTCGTTTGTCTCTCTGAATCGGTTATAAATTCTGCTGATATCTGATCATAATTCCCGACCAAACTACGAATTTCATCCGCTGCCTTATCGGCGCCAACAACACTGATAAAATCCACCGAGGCACCAAGGACCGCCAAATTCCGGGCGACGTTCCCAGCCCCACCAACCATGGCGTTCTCGCTAACCACCCGGCAAACCGGAACCGGTGCCTCGGGTGATATCCGCGATACGTCACCATAAACGAACCGGTCGAGCATGATGTCACCGACGCAAACAACCCGCGTTTCCCCCAACTTTTCAATCAGATCGAGAAGTTGTCGACTGTCGCTCATGTACCGCACCGCTGTTCCAAAACATCACACAACATGTGACCCAATATAATATGCATTTCCTGAATGCGGCCTGTAACATCCGATGGCACGACCAACACAGGATCCGCGAGTCCAACAAGTTTGCCGCCATCATTGCCGGACAATGCCGCCGGTGTAACACCAATTTCTTTGGCGGCCTGCAAAGCATTCAACACATTTGGACTATTGCCTGAAGTTGTAATCCCAATCGCCAGATCTCCCTCACGGCCCAATGCCCTGAGCTGTGATTCAAAAATGGAATCATAGCCAAAATCATTACCACCTGCCGTCAACGTCGAGCTATCTGTCGTCAACGCAATTGCCGCTAACGGCGCACGATTGATTTTGTAGCGAACGATTAGCTCAGCTGCGAGATGCTGGGCATCGGCCGCACTGCCGCCATTGCCAAAGAACATAATCTTGTTGCCGGCTTTAAGCGCGGATTCCGCGACGGCGCAAAGCGCCATAAACGGCTCGGCCAAGGCCTTGCGCGTTGCATGCATAACAGTTTCATGCTCGGAAAATTCTCGATCAAAGAATGACTTCAGGTCCATAATTCCCTTTCCATGAAATAAATACGCTGGCAGTGCAAGCACGAACCGCGTTGCCGATTCATAGTTAGCGCACGTTCAGAATAACCGATTAGGGGTTCCAGGGTTGAAAATGTTTGCTCAGCGCAAGTCCCTGGCATTGATATGAAGACCCTGATTCAGCGCCATAGAGCTGATCGGGTGTATCCGTCAAATGTTCGTATTTCAGGCGACCCACGAGTTGCCCATCCTCAATGATGAACGGTACGCCGTAAGATCGCACTTCGAGAACCGCGCGGGTCCCCGCGGCCTCGACATCGGCATGGCCAAAACCGGGATCAAAGAAGCCCGCATAATGCGCCCGGAACTCGCCGGTAAAAGCGTCGTAAGGGACCATCTCGGCGGCATGGTCAAAGGGGACTGATACCGCTTCTTTAGAGGCCAAAATATAGAAATCATCCGGGTTTAGAATTACGCTATGACCTTCCTCGCGGTAAATTGGGTCCCAATAATCGACCGGGTCGTAATGTCCGATCTTGTCGATATCGATCAAAGGTGCGTGCGGTTTGGCTTTAAATCCTACCAGATCGGTATCGCCAATTCCGGCAAGATCAACTGACAACGGCACACCACGGAACAGGGTATTGACCTCGCGTTCCGTGAGGTCACGATCAAGGACCGGTTGATCCTGCAAAAGTCTTTTTAGTTCTGCTTCCCGTACATCCGGGGTTCCCCGGCTCAGACGAAGTTGATTCAGCCGCGTACCGGTGCGCGCAATGACGCTAAACGTCCGCGGAAAGATTTCGGCATAGAGAGGCCCGTGATATCCCTTGGTCACGACGTCAAAATCTGGCGCCTGGTCAGTGATCAACCGGGTAAAAACGTCGAGCCTGCCTGTCGAGCTCTTGGGGTTGGCAACACCGGAAAGCCCATCGCTCAGCGCCAATGATTCCAGCAACGGCACAAGATAGACACAACCAGTTTCCAGCAGCGCGCCGCCCGTAAGATCAACTTCATGCAATCCAAAGTTCTCAATCTGCTCATGAACGGTACGGTTGGGCCCCGGCAAAAAACTGGCGCGCATTCGATAAGCCGTCGCTCCAAGTCGCAGATCAAGGCTAGCAGGCTGCACCTGCTGCGATCCTATCGGGTGCTCTGCGGTAATCTCGCCGTCCCGGATGAGGGCTGTGAGAGACTGATACGGCAAAACACCAGTATCGCGGCGCCCGCCTTGTGGCTCAGTATTTAACGGATGGCTCTGCTCATTCATGATCTAACGCCATAAGAAGGTCTTTCAATCGGAGGGCATTTTGGTCGGTTTCGACACCAATCAAAATCCCTTTCTTTCCCCAATCTATCCACAGTTTTACTATTGTTTTCTGATGTTTATCTAATTGTTTTTACTTAGAAAAACAACTTATCCCCAATTCTCGGGTTATCCACCGCCGAAAATGCGAATCAATTACCCTCGGCTTGGTCACTATTTTGATCAGCTAGCTCGTCAATGGCCACAAACATTTCTGCCTCTAGGCGCAGGAAATGGGCCTCCCAGGTCCAGTTTTGTTCGACAAACTTCCTCGCTGCCGTGCCAATAGTCTGGGCGCGGGTGGGCTCCGCAAAGAGATCGAGAATTTCTTTTGCCATGTCTTCGGGTTGGTCTGCCAAAACAACATGCGCCCCTGGTTCAGCGCCGATCCCTTCATTGGCAACCGTGGTCGCGACAATTGGTTTCCCCATTGCCATAAATTCGACCATCTTATTCTGCATCCCCGCACCTGCCTGCACCGGGTCGATACATAGTGCTGCCTTGGAAATATAGTCCGCTGGGTTCTCGACTTCGCCCGTTACTATGATGCCATCCGTCTCGCCAAGCGCGATCACTTCAGGCCGAGGGTCACGACCGACAATCATCAATGTTGCTTTGGGTTCCGCCTTTTTGATAAGCGGCCAGACATGGGCGACAAACCACGTAATAGCGTGGACGTTGGTATAAGTACGCAACACACCATTGAAAACCATCGAACAAGGTTCCGGCGTCACGTCCTCGCGCGGCGCAAAGCGCGAAATGTCGGTTCCGTGCGGTCCAAAGAAAACATTATCGATTTCTGGGAGTTTTTTTTCTTGGCAAATAGAGCGTATTTCAGCGACGTCCTGTTCACCGATCAGAACGGTGCGCGAAAAATCAGACCATACGCGCGCCTCATAATTCCGCACTAATCGACTTTCGACCGCATAGAGCAGCTTTTCTTTGAGATTACGATAATGCGCAACCATCCGGCGGGTGTTGAGGGATTGCGATAGCTGCATTGCAACAAATGTTGGCTTCGCGGGATATATCCGTCGCATCGTCTCTGCGCTGCGAATGTAGTAGCTATATCCAATATCAACATCATTGATGCCCTTTGCGATAGCAGCACGTTGGGCACCGTTAATGAACCAGCCAACCTGTAAGGGAAATCCCTGAAGGAGGCCGAACATCGCCCCCAGGGCACTCCGCAACAAACCGTGCGACTTTAAATGAACAGTCCGACAATGTTGCCCCAACCATTCTTGTTGCTGATCGGTCATCGGCTCACCGATATCGAGACCGTAAAGATCAATCGCATGGCCACGCGCTGACAAAAAAGAAATCAAATGGGCGACTGTCATCTGATCCGCGCGCGTCATCGGCAATGGCGTCCGCGAATAGGCGATAGCGATAGAAAATGTACGCGGCGACGGTTCAACTTGCATCTGACCAGGCAGATTGCCGGAAGCTGGTGTTGGTTTCTTTGCCATGACGCCGACCGCCGCCTAGAGCAGCGCCAAATTGATTACCGCAAGGGATGGGTCAAGTTTCTCGGTAACCGCTTTCATTGGCTTGCCAATAACCACAAGGGTGGGATCGGCGACATCACTGACCTCTTCGACAAGCAGCCTCGACAAATGCGGTAAATGTTCTTCGACAAAACGCAAGTTCGCACCAACGAGCGTTCGACCTTTAAGATCAGGGTCAAAAATACGCAGGTCGTAACCCTTGCCAAGCAATGTCTCTGCGAGATCAATTAACGGACTCTCTCGCAAATCATCAGTGTCAGATTTGAAAGAAAGTCCGAGCAACAGGATCGTTGCCCCCGGCGCGGCTTCGCTCATAACGCGATCTGCGAGAAAAGATTTATGGGCGGCATTTGACGGTAACGCCGACGCGATGACCGGGATTTGGATACCCCGCGAACTCGCAAGCGCGTTTACCGCCCGCAAATCCTTTGGCAAGCAAGACCCACCAAACGGCCCGCCAGGGCGGAAATAGGCGGGCGAAATATTGAGGCGTGTATCCGCCAGAAACGCGTCGATAACATGTTGCGGGTCAACTGACAGGTCGAGTGCGAGACGACCGACTTCGTTGCCGAACGCCACTTTCAATGCATGGAAGGAATTATCCGTTAGCTTGACCATTTCCGCAGCGGTAAACGGCATTTCAAATATCGGTGCCTCAATGCCCGCATAGAGACCGCGCAGTTGATGCGATGCCCCGGCTTCGCGTTCACCGATAACGATCTTTGCCGGCGCGTAATAATCGGCAATCGCTGTTGATTCCCGCAAAAATTCTGGGTTGAAAGCTATTTCATAGCGTTCGCCGGGCGCCCCAGCCAACGTCGTCAGCGTCGGAATGATCTTACTTTCCATTGTGCCCGGCGGCATCGTGCTGCGGAAAACAATCAGAGGGGCTTCATCACGGGCCGGCATTGCCGCCAATGTTTCGCCAATTTCCTGTGCTACCGCCATGATGTAACCAAGTTCAAGATTTCCGGACGCGTCCGACGGCGTACCGACACAAATAAGTGCTATGTCGGCGGCCGCCAAATGATCTGCGACGGATGTTGCTGTCTCTAAACGACCTTCAGAAACGCCCTGAGCAAGAAGCTCGCCGACACCGGGTTCTGAGACCGGTGATCGGCCTGCCGCAACGTCCGCTACTTTGACATCATTGACGTCTACGCCAACGACGTGATGACCATCTTTAATGAGACAGGCTGCCGCGGTTACACCGACATACCCAAGACCGCAGATTATTACTTTCATACTCGTCCTCGCAATCTACGCGCCTTTTAACAAGCCGAGAGCGTATCGAACAGCCCTGATAAATCTTCGGATTTTGGCGGCGCAGCGGTATCCGACCAGCTGAGCCACAACGCTGATTGACGCCGCTCGCCATTTTCTGCGGGAGAAATCGAAAAATTGTGCGCCGGTGTTTCAACACCAAAGCGCGGCCAATAACGTCCAGCTCCCCTAACCGAAAGCTCACCAACGAGCGCTTCTACCGAAACCGTATCGTCATTCTGACTAAACGATAGAACGTCAGTTGCCGTCTGCTCCCACGTCTGCGGCACCAAAAAATTGCTCATGCATTCAGCGGTGAGATTTCCCTGCATAACGTCACAGATCAGCATGGCCGCCCCTGGCCAAAGAGCGATATAGCGGCGCGTATCACCTCCAACATGGGCATAGCCATCATGACGACCAGCACACCAAATAGGGGCAAATTCGGCCAAAGCCTCCGACGTCAACTCCACAGCCCTGCCGCGACGGCCAACGCGAAATGACTTCCAGAATTCAATCGGCTCAACCCCCGCGAGATGCGGGCCATTATGTGATGCCGCAGAACGTGAGACGTCACGCAATTCGCCCGCCGTATAGGTCGGGATTGCGGGATCGACGATCAGCCGGTGACCGCCCACCGATGTCTCAACTGACAAAAAATCCGCGTGGGCGTGACCAGGATTGTCGTCGGGCCCGCAGAGACCGCAATCGAAGATCACAACGTCACCGTCCCGACCCAACCGAACATAGCCAGCCTCAGGCAGCCGAATTGTCTCTGGAGTCTTATCGAAATCGACCACCTGCGCCGCCGGTGGCGCCTCACCGATCCAAGAGTCATTAAACAACGCCACGTCTCCATCGGGATGGCTCATCACCAGCAAAGCATGGGCCATCGCAGATTTTGTATCAGCAAGCAGTATGGCGAGTTGGTCGTCGAAGACTCCGCTCGCGCACAGCACTTCAAAATCTAGGATTGAGAGGACGTGGTACATCGGACAGCGTTCAGCGTGCCCACCATCCGGTAGAATATTTTGGGCAACAGATTTACGCAGTGCCTTTGGCAAAAACTCAAACCCACTTGGCAAGCCACCAGCTGCTGCCGAGAATACTGTGAGCGCGACATAATTTTTGAGCAGATGATTATATTGCAAATCGCGTTCGAGATTCTCTCTAATGAACGCCGTGCATAATCGAACATGTTCAAGAATGCGCGTTTCGTTTTTTGCATCAGGCGTCGCACTTGCCTGTCTAAAGAGCGACAGCCCGGATAAGAGATTGATCATGCGGTGGCTAGCGGTATAAGCGTTCCACACATCGCGAAAGACGCCCGGGGCTGACCACGGGTTTTGTTCCTCTAGCCCATCGAGAATGCCGCAAACAATATCCAGATCGCCTTCTTTGCCTTCGGCGAGCAACGGTACGACATACCCCATATAGGCGAGGTTCATCCGGCGGAGCGGGTTGTTGCCTTCATGGAACTCGCCACGCCAGGAAATCTGATCGGCACTGCCGAATTCAAAATCTTGATTGAGCAGGCTAAACTTCCCCACCCGAACGCCGCTTGGATCATCACCATGAACGGTGCGCTGGAGTAACAAAACAAACTTGGCGAGCGCTTGAAGTTCAACAGTATCAGCACGCGGCATCGGCAACGCATTCGCCGCCCGGACTATCCGTTTGCGGGTGGCGTTCGGGAACAGCCCCATACGTGCTCGCGCACCCCGGCAAATAAAGCGGTAAACCCATTGCTCCGCGCTGAGATACTTAACGGTGCGCCATAGGCGGGGGAGATTCATCGAGAACTGTCTTACAGCGACACAGGAGCGCCAGTGCGGAGCGATTCACCAATCGCAATCGTCGCCAGGCTGACCTCAACGATCTCAGCCTCATCGACAGGGGCCGGACCACCCGTTGCTGTCGCCTCTACAAAGGCTTCAAGTTCACCTTTGTGACCTTTATCTTGATCAAGGCCTGCGCCAGTTTTGTTTTCTTTACCATCGGCGACAACGGTGATTGATCGGAAATTATCGATCATCACGACCACGCCGCCAGCATAGGCTTCGAACAATTCCTTAGAAAAGGCGGTATCCCCTTTTGCCGTGTAGGCGATTGTCGCCAAGCTGCCATCGGTGAAGTTCAGCGTTGCTGTCAGGTCGTCACAAGCACCGCGTGTCGCCGACGCGGCTGCCGCCTGTACCGACGAAATGGGAGACCCAATCAAGAAACGGGCGAGATCAACAAAGTGGCACATCTCGCCTAGGATACGGCCATTGCCTTCTTCTGGTGCATTTTGCCAACTATCAGAGGGAAGCTGTCCGGCATTTACCCGTAGCAGCACTACCCTCGGCGCTGGCAATTCAGCGAGCCGATCACGCATCTTGATCGCCATCGGTGCAAATCGACGATTAAACCCGACCTGGAAGAACGCATCCGAGCCATTGCGAGCATCAATGACGGAATTCAGCTGCTCCCGATCTAGGGCCAGCGGTTTCTCGACCAGAACATTTTTTCCAGCCTTCAAAGCCGCCGCTGTGAGCCCTGCATGACTTGAATGCGGCGTGGTAATGAGCACGGCATTGATGTCATCATTTTCAAACACCGCTGCTTCATCAGCAGCAGAGAATTCAAATCCGAAGGCACCCTGACTGTGTTCAGCAGAGATGCCACGCTGTGTTGCGATGGTATGAAGGCGACAGTTCTTCATATTCTTGAGACGCGGCAACAGCATAGTGCGCGCGAACGACCCGGCGCCAACAACACCCAGAACACAGTCACCAGCTTTTTTGCTGCCGGAAACCGTAATGGGAATCCGCAAACCCGACATCGGATTCTTTTCTTCGTTTGCATAATTCAGAACAACACCGAGGTGGGGCTCAGTATTGTCGGTCACCATGGCATATGCATCTTCAGCTTTGTCAAAGTCAAAACGATGCGTAATCAACGGCTCAACCGCGAGACGGTGATCGCTGGCGCGCGACATACGGCGTACAACCTCTTCGAGATTACGGGTTTCGGTCCATGGCACCCAGCCTAGCGGGTACTTCATACCGCGGCCTTCAAAATCGGGATCGTAGCGGCCCGGCCCATAAGACCGCGAGACGACCACCGACAATTCTTTATGCATAAACTCACGATAAGGAACTTCGGTGCCCGTTATGCCAACGAGACTAACCCGGGCCCGGTCCCGCGCGATACTGGCAGCGAGATTAAAGGGCTCGCTAGAATCAGTCGCCGCTGCAATCAACACGCCATCGCAACCGCGCCCGTCGGTGAAATCCATCACTGCTTCGGTGGGGTCACCAATGCCAAGATTCCAGGTCAGTTCGGCCCGACCGTAACGAGCGAGTTCAAGACTCCCCTCATTGTAATCAAAAACCGCTACCCTAATGCCCGCTAGGTCTAGTAGCTGAGCCGCCAGCTGGCCGACCAAACCAGCGCCGATAACGGCCGCACAATCACCAAACTCCAACCCCATGTTACGGACGCCATGCAGTGCAATGGAGCCCAGCGTGCCGAAGCAGGCTTCCTCATCATTAACGTCTTCCGGCACTGGCGATGCGAGGTTCAGAGGCACCACATTAAAGTCGGCGTGATTGGCGAGCCCTGCCCCTGCAACGGCGATGCGCTGACCAACACGGAATTTTCCTTCGGCGCCATCACCAACAGCAATCACATCACCGCAAGCGGAATAGCCCAACGGCAATGGCTCATCGAGCCTTGCCAGCACGGCGCGCATGGTAGAGGCAATGCCATCGCGCTTGGTCTTATCGAGGACCTTACGCACCAGATCCGGGCGCGCCTTTGCTTTGGCTGCAAGGCTCTTCTTGGCAAACTGAACGACCATGCGTTCGGTACCTGCGGATATAAGAGAAGACCGCGTCCGAACGAGGACATGACCCGACCGAACCTTGGGATCCGGAACTTCTTTGAGAGCCAGCTTTCCTGACCGGGCACTTTGGACGATCTGTTTCATACGTTTACACCTTCACACACTGTATCACGCCGGCGACTGCCGCTTTACAAATACTGCATCTTCCTGCCGGACACGTCCGGTATGTTTCGACGTCAATGTTCCCAGAGGCCCGGCATAATCCATGCCGCGATCCGCCAAGTAACGGTAGATATCATCAAAACCGCCAGCCCCATCATAGGCCTCCTCGAACGGCGCCTCGATAATAAGAGTTTCGATATCTCCGAGCCGGTCGCCAAAGCCACGGAGTACATCCATCTCTGCGCCCTGGACATCAATCTTGACGAAGAACGGCCCCGCCTCATCCTTTAAGATATCATCCATGCGGCGCAGCTGGACGGTTTCCGTCCGCAACAGCCCATCATCTGGGCGATCAGCCACAAAGCTCTCAGATGGCTCCAGCAAAGAGCTGTTCTGGCTGTCCTTTGTAATATGAAAATTCGCCTCACCGTCGTGATCACTCGCCGCACAGGCTTCCACGATAACGCTGGGCTCGTCTTTATATAAGGTCGCCATTTTATCGGCGAGATCGGCTGTCGGCTCGACACCAATAATTTTAGCCTCAGGCCACAGCCGATAGGCAAGATGCAAAAACTGCCCAATATTAATGCCGACGTCGATAACCGCCGCCGGACGCTGATCAATAATCCAGGGTTTGAGATATTCGTATTTTGGCCAGGCACCGTGCGAACGCGGAAAGCGCCAAAACAACTTTGCCGCCAGGAACAGCTTTTCAATTTTTCTGAAACTGAAGGAAGGGTCGGCATTAAGGCGGAAGCTCATGCGGTCACCGCCTGTCCGGACAGATCAGCAACGGGAGCTTCATCAAGCGCCCGACACCAGGCTTCTATTGCCATCAGCGGAAACAATGTCATCGCCGCATCAATCCTTCCCGCTAAAAAATCCTCGCGCAGGGATTTGACAGATTTAGCATCAAACAGACCCCGCTCCTCAATTGCGGTGGCCGCTGTCAGCTCTTCCATCAACGGTCGCGCCGGTCCTTTTAACCAACTTCGCACCGGAACACCAAACCCTTGTTTCGAACGGGTCAGCACATCATCCGGCACTCGCCCCTGTTGCGAGGCACGTAATATCTTTTTTGTTTGGCGGCTATCAATAAGCTGGTTAAGCGGCAGATCCCGTGCAAATTCTATAAGCTGCGGGTCGCAAAGCGGCACCCGCACCTCAACACCAGCCTGCATCGCCATCTTATCAGTGTAGTTGAGATTATGATCGGGCATGAAGCCGTTGAGTTCCAAATCAAGCAGGCGTTCGACCGGATTGAGACCTGCGGTCGCCGCAAATGATTTTCGAAATGCCGCCGGTATGCCATCCGCTGGAACTTCGGAACGCAAGCCGGGCGCGATCAAACCCAAAAGACGGTCCGCCCCAACTGCCGAGAAACTCATGGCGTCCGCCAGCATGGCTTCTTCATCAAGTCGCAAGAGGTCGCCAGTTCGTTTAATGCGTCGTCCGATGATCGAGGTCGGCGGAAATAATCCCGCGACCGTGCCAATCACATGCCGCAATCCTGGCACTTTACTGAATGCTGCATAGGCTAGCGCGGCCGTATGGCGTCCATATCCGGTAAACAGATCGTCACCGCCAACACCGGAGAGCAGCACCTTGATGCCGTTCTCACGCGCCGCCCGGGCGAGGAACAATGTTTGCAAAGCCGAGAAGTCCGCCGTTGGCTCATCCAGCGACCACACCATATCCTGCAAGGATTCGATCAGATCGGCGTCGGTCGGTACTTTAATCAACTTAACGCCAAAGCTCTCCGCCACCGACGCCGCAAAATTCTCGTCATCACCGAAATTGTCGGCACCGGTATCTGGTGTCTCGACCGTCGCGCAAAAGGTGGTGATGTTTGACGGCTCGGTCACTCGGCACATGGACGCAACAATCGCGCTTGAATCGACACCGCCCGAGAGCAGTGCCCCAACCTCAACATCGGCGACCATCTGTTCGGTCACGATATCATCAATGAGTGATCGCAAATCATCCGATGTTGCCGGGTTGGACGCACCCGCAACCGGGGTCCGATAATACTGATTAATACGGACACCTGTGGAATCGACGGTGAGGGTACAACCTGGTCGAAGCTTGCGCACTTGACGCAACATTGTCGCTTCGCCAGAGGTCCACAGGAACCCGAGATGGTCAGCGACAGCAACAGGATCAATCTCACGCGAGAGATCAGGGCAGAGCACGAGCGATTTTAGCTCACTGGCAAACAAAAACCCGTTTGCCAATTCTGCTAAATACAGTGGTTTAACACCTAGGTGATCACGAGCAATGAACAGACGCCGCTCATCACTATCCCAAATGGCAAAGGCAAAAATACCGTGCAACCGGTTCAGACAGTCTGGGCCTTCCCGTAAGTAAAGGTGAAGGAGAACTTCAGTATCACTGCTCGTCTTAAACGCCACGCCGGCATTTTCCAGAGATTTTTTGAGCGCGCAATAGTTATAGATCTCACCATTGAACGTCAGGGTATAGCGCCCATCAGGGCTAACCATCGGCTGTGCCGCTGCATTGGAAAGATCAATAATTGAGAGCCGCGCATGGCCGAGAGCGACGCCCGCCTCTGCATCAACAATGCGGCCATCGCCATCAGGCCCGCGATGACGCAATGACGCCACCATGGCGTCGATCAGTTGCTCTGGCCAAGGCCCGAGGAATCCGGCAATACCGCACATAGGCTTTACTGTAACTCTACTTTATCTGTCGACTGGAAGAATATAGAAAAAGTTGTTTTTTTTCAATATCTTGCGTGGCTACTCAAGAATGTCTTTGTGTTGTTGGTAAAGCGGCGAATTTGGATCCCGCATTTCCTTTACCTTGATGACAATCTGGTACTCAAAAAACATCTTGAGCAAGCAGTAGCGCAACCCCATGCGACCGTCGAGGAACCCTAGCTTTAAAATGTACATGAAGATAAACAGAAACATTGGCCGAAACGGCAGATAACGCTGCGCGAAATTCTTAAGCGCCCGACGGCGTTGTGGGCCACGTTCAAAGAAGTTACCACCGAGTTTCTCACCACCAGACTTTAACCGCGCGCGCGCAATCTCCACCGCCTCAAGTGATGTGTAGTGATTATGGCGGTCAAAAAACCGTTCGATTCCCTTATCGTCATCATGAAGCAGATGGTCCTTCAGGTACCCTGCCGGGCCATCAACAATCATGTGCTCGTGAACGATGCGATCTTCGTAGCGGCCATGCCCGGCCTGAATCAGCCGCAGATTAAAGTCTGGATAGACGCCACTATGTTTCATCCAGGTGCCGCAAAACACTGTCTTGCGTGCAATATGATACCCGACCGGTCCGTCTTGGGTTTTTACAGCATCTTTTATTTCCGCAGCCAGCAAGTCTGTAACACGCTCATCTGCATCGAGGAGCAAAACCCATGAATTTCGGAAATCAATATTGTCCAGTGCCCAATTCTTATGAACCGCAAATGTATCAAACACCCGTTTTACGATTTTCGCGCCAGCCTTCTCTGCAATCGCGATGGTGCCGTCGGTACTATGAGAATCATAGACAATAATTTCATCCGCCCAGGCAACAGACGCGATACATTCTTCGAGATTTCGCTCTTCATTCTTTGTCGGAATGAGAACAGATAACGGCGCTTTTTCAGAAGACGACATAAAAATTCAGCTATACTCGTATACTAGGTGCCGATACATCATAGACTATTGTAATGGCTGATATAATAGATAGCGGCCAACTTGTAGAGTATTTGTTCATGTCGCTCCAAGCCGCGTTCATACGAGACGCACCATGAAAGTGTTGAGACTGATTGGCGGGTTGGACCCCAGCCATGGCGGCCCCGCCGTATCCTCGATGAACAGCATTATCGCGACGCAGCGTGCGGGTGCCGACATAACATTTGCGATTCCCCTGGAACCCACGGGTCGCGCCGCTATTGAACCTGCGATTGCGCGGTTGGAACAGGAAGGGGTTTCTGTAATCACTTTCGACTGTGCCACCGGATTTGAAAAACTCTTCCCCGGATGGGGGGTAAACCCAAAGCTCGCTTCGTGGATCAGGCAAAACCGGCAGGACTTCGACATCATCCATTGTCATGGCGCATGGCAAATGGTGACGTTGCTTACGTCTCTCTTCGCTAACCGCGGTCCCGCAACAGCCCTGACGCCACATGAAAGCCTGACGAACTTCGATATCGCGCAATCGCCCAACGCCGTGACCAAGTTTCTCAAACCGCGCCTAAAGGCTCGCTTTCTAAAAATGTTCGACCTATTCGTCATGTCCTCTGGCCTCGAAGCCCGCGACAGTTTGCCGGAGAATATTGCCGCCTCACCGCGAACTGCTGTCATATCGCATCCAGTTTACGATGACATGTCACGTCACCTTTCTGCGCGAACTGAGATGCCGACTGATGGCTCCTTGCGGCTCGGCTATCTTGGCCGGCTCCATCCAAAAAAGAATTTGGCTCTAATGATCGAAGCGCTCTCCAAGCTGGAAGCCAACGTAACTTTGACTATCGCAGGAACAGGCCCCGAAGAAGAAACCTTAAAAGCCATGGCTGAAACGCTTGGCGTGACGGGGCGTATTAATTGGCTCGGCTTTATTCAGGACAAAGAAGCGTTCTTCAGCCAAATCGATCTATTGGTCATGCCATCGGAATATGAATGCTTTGGTATGGCCGCCGCGGAAGCAATCGTCGATGGCATTCCCGCCATTGTCTCGCGAGAAACCGGGATCGCTGAAATTGTTGAACGTCACGGTGGTGGCATAATTATTGCCCCTACCACTGATCAAGTGATCTCAGCCATTGAGAAATTACTGGATCGCCCTGATCAGTGGATCACCCTTTCCGAGCACGCTATCAAATGCGCCGAACAGGCATTATCCTTCAAAAAACATGGTGAAGCGACGGTTGAAGCCTATCGGGAATTATTAGTGCGAACAGAAAAACACTAGCTATAACAGCCAGTTCGCGTTAGTGACGGGGCTAATTATGTGCGATCATTGAGCCCTGACCCTTTTATTAGACATGTTTTAAAATGACCGCGGACAATCAGCCCGAATATCGCAAGCGCATTTATGACCGCTACCTCACCGCGGGCTCTGCCGATATTCCATTTGAAAATCCCGACGACGCACCGGGTGGTCTGCTCGATTTGTTTCGGACTGTTATCCGCAATCATTTTCCTGCATCCAAAGAGGCACGTATTCTCGACCTTGGCTGCGGTGCCGGATTGCTCGTTCACTGCGCCGCACAAGCGGGCTACACGAATATGTCTGGTGTCGATATTTCACCACAGCAAGTCGAAGCGGCACAACGTCTCGGTATTGAGGGCGTTCGTCAGGGCGACGCGATGGGCGCTCTTCTTGCCCTCGAACCCGATTCCCACGACGCGATTGTCAGTTTCGATGTATTGGAACATATGACGCGCGATGAATTAATTGCCCTGATCGATGGCGTTCGTGCAGCGTTAAAACCTGGGGGTCGCTGGATCATCCATACCGCAAATGCCGAGGCGCCTTTTTATGGCCGGGTCCGATATGGCGACCTCACGCATGAGCAGGCTTTTACGCGAACGTCACTGCCACAGGTTCTGCTCGCCAGCGATTTTTCACGCGTCGCCTGTTATGAAGATCCGCCGGTACCCGGACGCCTTGGCGGGACCGTCCGATGGCTTATGTGGAAGCTTGTCCGCCTGCCCGCACTATTATGGCTCATCGCAGAATCTGGCGGTGACGGGAAAAACGCCATCCTCTCGCAGAACCTGCTGGCCGTTGCTGAGAAATAGAGCCACGTCATGTGTGGATTAGCCGCCCTATTTTCCTATGGGGCGAGTGCACCCCCCATTGATCGCAGCCAGCTTGACGCCATTCACGACCGGCAAGCCGCGCGCGGTCCTGATTCAGAAGGAATCTGGATATCGGAGAACAACCATGTCGCCATGGCACATCGGCGTCTGTCGATCATCGATTTATCAGATGCCGGGGCGCAGCCCATGGCTTCAAAAGACGGCGCCTATCGCATCGTCTTTAACGGCGAAATTTATAACTATCGTGCTCTCCGGCAACAGCTGATCGAAGACGGCGTAGCGTTGACGTCAAACTCCGATACCGAAGTTCTACTACAACTTTATATCCTACACGGCCCGGCAATGGTCGATCTATTGCGGGGAATGTTTGCCTTCGCAATCTGGGATGAGAAACGTCAGGGCATGTTCATGGCGCGTGACGCCTATGGCATCAAACCTCTCTACTTTTCTGATGACGGGACGACATTGCGGATTGCATCTCAGGTGAAAGCGCTGATCGCCGGCGGTGGTATCGATACTTCGCCCGCACCGGCCGGCCATGTCGGATTTTTTATGCTGGGATATGTTCCAGAGCCTCACACTTTGTATAAAGGTATTAAGGCGATACCGGCAGGTGGCAGCCTTTGGGTCGACACCTCTGGGCGCGGCGCACCGCACAATTGGTTCGATCTGACGAAAGAACTCAGTGAAGTCGACCCAGCGCCTTACGACGCCGAAGAATTGCGCGCTGCTTTAGTCGACAGCATACAGCATCATCTTGTCGCCGATGTTCCGGTTGGGGTGTTTCTTTCCGCCGGCCTCGATTCCTCTAGTCTCGTTGCGTTGGCCTCTGAAGCGCAGGGAACTAATTTAAGAACCGTCACTCTGGGTTTTCAACAGTTCAGGGACACTGAAAATGATGAAGCGCCATTGGCAGAGTTCCTCGCGCGACATTACGAAACAGATCACGAGACCCGCTGGATCGAAACCAACGATTTTCGCGACAATGCCGATCACCTCATGGCAGCAATGGACCAGCCCAGCATCGATGGCGCTAACACCTATTTTGTTAGCAAGGTAACCCGCGAGGCTGGATTAAAGGTCGCGCTCTCTGGTGTTGGGGGCGACGAGCTCTTCGCGGGATATCAAAATTTTCAACAGGTCCCCGGTCTTGCACGGGCGCTAGGATTGTTCCGATACTTACCCGGTGTCGGCAAAGCGCTCCGCGTGATAACCGCGCCAGTTATAAAGAAAATGACTTCGCCCAAATATGCCGGACTTTTTGAATATGGCAGCCGGTTGGGTGATGCTTATCTGTTGCGGCGTAGTCTCTATATGCCATGGGAATTGCCCGAGGTGCTTGACCCCGAACTCGTCCGCGAAGGGCTGGAAGCACTCGCAATCACACAACAACTTTCAAAGACCATCGGTGAAATTGGATCACCGCGCATTTCGATGACAGCGTTGGAGTCAGCCTGGTATATGCGCAACCAACTATTGCGTGATGCCGACTGGGCAAGCATGGCCCACTCGCTGGAAATTAGAACACCGTTGGTGGACATCACACTGCTTCGCACTCTTGCGCCAATGATTGCTGGGGATCGCTCACCAACCAAGAATGATATGGCAACATCCTTGGCAAAACCGCTGCCCGATGAAATTCTGTATCGTCCCAAGACGGGCTTCAGTATTCCGATCCGTGATTGGGTCGGTGGCGAGAAGCAAGGGACGCGTGGCGGCGATTACCGTGACTGGGCTAGGTATATATACGACCGCCAATGGAACGGAACTATTCAATGAGCTACGACGAAATGCGGCGGAGAATTCGATTTGTCTGACGTGAAGAAACTGCTGATCTACCGCATGGGCAGCCTCGGCGACACCGTCGTCGCCTTACCGGTCTTTCATATGTTGGCGCAGCAGTATGCCGATGCAGAACGCCGCGTGCTAACCAACAAACCCGTCAATAGCGACGCCGCTGCAATTCAGGCTGTTTTGGGTGACGGTGGGTTTGTCGACGGGTATTTCGCCTATCCGCATGGCACACGCGATTTTGGCGCTCTGAATAGTTTACGGAAGTCGATCCGCAACTGGGGTCCCGATTTGGTCATCTATCTAAACGAGCCGCGCGGAAATCTCGTCCAGTTTCGAGACATAATTTTTCTTAAACTGTGCGGTGCCCGGCACATTGTCGGTGTGCCGGCGATGCCAGATTTACGGACCCACGGTCAAAATAATGAATTAGGTCTGTGGGAACCCGAAGCCTCTCGGCTCGCGCGGTGCATGGCTGATATTGGAGAAGTCGATTTAGACAGTGCAGAAAACTGGTCGCTAAACTTTACGTCAGGCGAAGAAGAAAAAGCTCAAATGTCATTGGCAGGCTGGAGTGGCAAAGACAATTTCATTGCCTTTAGCATCGGTGCCAAGATCGATTTCAAAAGCTGGGGTGATAATCGCTGGGCTGACCTATTGGCTCAAATTTCGAGCAACCATCCCGAGCTAGGGCTGGTATTTCTGGGTGGTCCCAATGACGGAGAACGGTCAGAAGAAGTAGCAAAAGGCTGGACAGGCCCAAAACTTGATCTTTGCGGAACACTGACACCACGTGAGAGCGCCCTGGTTATGGGCAGTGCCCGCGTTTTTATGGGCCATGATAGCGGGCCAATGCATTTGGCCGCCAGTGTCGGCACCCCATCTGTTTGTGTCTTTAGCACCCATGCGAAACCTGGAATTTGGTTTCCCTACGGAGAACAACATCGAATTTTATACCCTGGTTTAAAATGGTCCGGTGGCAACCCGCTGGCAATGCGTGATGCCACTGGTGAAACCAATATCACCCTTATTCCTAATAGTGATGTCGAAGACGCGTTTAATTCCCTCTTGAAGTAGCGCGCGATATAATTCAAACGTAGTCGCGATTTGTTTCGCCACAGGCCGTAACACCCGGTATTCTATCGAGTGCTGTCGCCTGATCGCGTCCAATATTTATTGAACCTGGCGACTTTAGTATGCGTTGTAAAAATGAACCGTAAAATCCGTCTTGCCTATCTTGTCAGCCACCCGATCCAGTATCAGGCACCTCTTCTGCGCCAAATTGCAGCGGACCCGGACATTGATTTAACGGTTTTCTTTTGTAGCGATTTCTCAATACGCAAACATGTCGATGAGGGATTCGGCCAAGTCATCGAATGGGATACGCCCCTTTTAGAAGGCTATAAACATGTTTTCCTGAAATCCTGGGGTGATGATGGACCACCATCAGCAACGCGCCCTATCAATAGCGGCCTGCCCGGCGCTCTCAAAGAGGGACAATTTGATGCGCTGTGGGTGCACGGCTATATGCGGCTGTACCATTTGATCTCGATGCTCCGCGCCAGAACGATAGGGCTTACGGTTCTCAACCGCGATGAGGCCTGGGAGTTCAGCGCCGCCCGTGGCCCAGTCAAAAATTTTATCAAACACCTATTCTTTTTAGCAATGCGCCGAATTTGTCATGGCTGGTTGGTTATTGGCTCCGCCAATAAAGAATATTATCTGGCACATGGTATGAAGGAAGAAACGACCTTCCCGATGCCCTATACAATCGACAATCAATACTTCCGGGATCGGGCAATCGCCGCGGATCAGGACAGTTTACGGGCGGAGTTAAAGTTAGACCCTAATCGCCCCGTCATTTTGTATGCCTCTAAATTCATGGAACGCAAACGGCCGATGGACCTTGTTGAAGCTGTGGCTCGATTGCATCAAGACGCGAAGAACCGGCAGCCCTATCTCTTGATGGTCGGTGACGGTGAACAACGCGACGCCCTTGAACAACAGGTAAAAGATCTCAGTATCGAGGAATCCGTCCGGTTTACCGGATTCCGCAATCAGTCCGAGCTGCCGTCCTTCTACAGTCTATGTGACGTTTTCGTTTTGCCATCATTCTTGGAACCTTGGGGACTGGTTGTTAACGAGGTCATGACAGCGGGCCGTGCTGTGGTCGCCAGCGATCAGGTTGGCGCCGTCTTTGATTTAATCCGAGATGGCGAGAATGGGTTTGTGTTTCCAGCAGGGGATGTCGATGCCCTCACCACGTCACTGGGCCGGATCGTTTCCGATCCTAGCCTTTCTGAAAAAATGGGCCAGCGGAGCCTTGAAATTATCGAGAATTGGGGATTCCGGGAGGATATTGAGGGGTTGAAACAAGGGCTCAATTACTTCCTGACGAAGGACTAACGGTGACCACACCGGATAACTCACCAACACCATCGCCACAGGGGCAGGAGGGCATCCATCGGCGAATTGCGCAGGGTATAGCCGGGAAAACTTTCGGCACTGTTATAAATTTTGGCGAACAGATTCTACTCGTACCGCTGTTTCTGGCATTCTGGACACCAGCCCAGTACGGCGACTGGCTCGTTCTATTATCAACGGCCGGCTTTATCGCGATTTTGGACTTTGGATTGCGAACGTATTTTGGAAATTCTCTTCAAGGCGCTCTTTCTAGGGGCGAACATGAAGAATTCCTGCAATTACTTCGCTACGGTACATTCTTTTATACAATTCTTGTTGCTACCGGTTTTGTCATTGCCCTCTCCCTGAGTTACTTCGTTACGTGGCCAGAACTTCTAAATGTAAAAACACTATCGGCCTTATCGTCGGCGCACGTTTTATCTCTTTTATCAGCATATTTTCTTTTAACACTGCCGTTTGGATTTATTAGCTCGATTTATAGGGCTTACGGTGAATACGCCATCAGCGTGATGGTCAGCAATCTAACGCGGATTGGTCTGTTAGCAGCGATCGCCGCGATGCTTACCATCGAAGCGTCTATTACATCCATTGCCCTGGTTTACGCTGTTATTGCTGGAGTGACGTGGGCATCCGTTGTCATCCATCAGAAACAAAGATATCCAGACTTGGAGTTCGGCATTGCCGTTCCAAATAAGGCCGCCTTTAAAGAAGCTCTGTCGATTGGTCCAGCCTATGCGATGGTGCCGATTGCAACTGCCCTGAGCATCCACGGAACAATTTTGTTGATTTCGTCCCTCGCTTCTTCGGGGGCGACAATTGCTGCATATAATACCATTCGGACTTTGACTGGATTCGCTAAATACGTGTCAGATCAGGCTTTGCAGGTATTCGGCGTGGAGGGAGCGCGTCAGTTTGCACAGCAAGATTGGGAAGCGCTAGCTCGATTATACAAATTCATCGCCAGAATAGCCGGGTGTAGTTGCGGCACGCTTGGCGGCTTTATTGCGGTCATTGGCCCGCCGTTCTTTTCGCTGTGGACAATCGGGAAAATTACGTTCTCGGACGCTGTTTTTTGGCCGCTTCTGGGGGCTACTGTATTTGCCAGCCCGTCGCTCGCCGGGGCGACAATTCTGTCGTTTATCAACAGACCCAAAGGCATGGTGAAAGCACACATCTCAGGCGGTGTAACCGTCATCATATTGTGTTTAGTCCTCATTCCTCAATTCGGCGCAGCGGGTGCGGCCTGGGCAGTTCTGGCAACCGAGATTTGTTTGCTCTCCATCATCGTACCAATCCATGCCGCCAGAGTTATTAAGGAAAATCCGTTGCGCAAAATTCTTCAAGGGCAAAGCTTCGCCTTGATTACATTTTGTATAAGCGCGGGCATCGCGACATTCGCTCTTCAACTGTCCGGGAAACCGGACCTGTTCGGCATCATCATTGCGTCTGTGGTTTGGGTCTTGGCTACGGCTGTACCGTTGTATTTTCTGGCTTTTGATCAGGCCGAGCGAATCTGGATTAAAGATAAATTATCGGGCTCAATCTCACGCCAATAGGCGCTCTCTTAGTCCCCATACACATCATGGCCGCGTTCTTTCGCCAGCGACACGCAGAGTGGAATTAGTTTATCGCCATAACTATCCCAGCCACCAATGTCTTGCGCTTTTTTGGCAGCATTTTCCGACATGGAATCCAAGAGTGTCTTGTCGTCGTGAAGCTGAACAAAACGCTCTGCTAAAGAATCCACGTCAGTTGCTTTGTAGATAAACCCTTCTACGCCATCAGTGTACAGGTCCTGTCCCCCTGTACTCTCGCTTGAAATGACCGGACAACCGCATGCCAGCGCTTCCGACATGACCATGCCAAACCCCTCTTCTATACTCGGTAACACCAGGACGCTCGCACGGGACATGTGGTTCACGACCTCCGGTTGGAATTGTGGCCCCAGCAGCTCAACATTATCCACAGGATATCTTTCGAGCAGAGCCTTGGTTTCAGGTTGCTGGTTACCAACTATCCTCAATGTTGCACCAGGGATATTGGCTTTCTTAAAGGCCTGGAGTAAATAGTGGAATCCTTTCCGAACGCCAAGGTTACCGACAAAAAGGATACAGAATTGAGAATCTCGTTCACATGTTCGTTTAAAGCTCGACAAGGGGACACCAAACGGAATATCGCGAATTCGAGCCGGATCAATCCCTTTTTCAATAAAACTTTGCCGGGCGAAAGAACCCGGCACCAACACGATATCGGCCTGCGCGTACTCTTCCTCTTCCCGATCGATCATGCGTTGTTCTGTCGGGATGAAGGGAAGGCCCAACATGCCATATTCTTCCTGTAGCAATTCATTTTGACTGGCAATATGCGACGCTGATCGCACGCAAATATAGGCCGTCCCCCGCTCTTGTGCCGCCTTACCCGATTTGAGACCTATCCCCGATAACGCCATATAAATATGGCAAGATGGCATCGTTCGACTTATATGATGATCGATAGCTTTTTTGGCCAGCCACGCCATTTTCATGCCGTTCGATATGGATAACACGCGAAGACGTTGCAAAATTTCAAACGGTGTTTGTATCCACGGGTAAGTAAGTAGTAACTCAGGGCGCACTGGATATCGCCTCAGAAAATGCCTTGCTAAACCTGAATAAATCGCTGCCAGTGCATCGCGTTGCTGCAACTGAAGCGCGGCTTCAAAGGAATGGAAGCGACTAATCGTCGACATGCAGATTTTGACTTGTTCTGACAATGCTTCCTACGCAATCAGTTCCAAAAAATGAATGCCGAAAAATCCATAATATACAGTATAGTAGCAGAAATTTACGTTTAAGTCCTATATAGTCAATGACGACAATGGTTCATCAGTTAACCCGAATTTGGCCACCCGTACGGGAATTTCGGCTTCTATAAAGGCGTGACGGTGTACGCAAAATCCCCCATTCCCGGCACACTGTTCTTTTGCGTCGCAATGTCGTTTATCGGTATCCTGAATTATATTCCGGCGTCCGAAGGCTCATATCACCCCGTACACTTTATTCTCGGTATGGCTCAGATCGTGTGCTTTACGCCGATGACACTTTATCTGTTTAAGCCAAGTGAACGACTGCCGTTTTTTCAGCTTATTTGCATTGTTTATTCTGTTCATTACACCTGGTTCCCATTTTACGGCGCGCGACCCTACATACTGTTTGACCATCTGGATCTCGATGATCTTTTCAAACCGGCAATTTTGATATTTTTAGGAATGCTATCAATGGTTGTCGGATATTACTGGCGACCCATTAATCTGATTTTACGCTTCATTCCACCGATGCAACTCGAATGGGAGCCAAAAAGCGCAAAAAAGATTTGCATCGTTTTCATGGGGATCGGCTTCTTCGGCATTCTCGGCATGAAGACTGGCCTCGGATCAGGCTCCGCAGGACAAATCATCAACTTTTTGTCCAACTTCTCAGTAGTTGGAATTCTCGCTTTTTATATTCTCAGAATCCGGCGCCAGATTACATTGACCTCGGCATTGATGGTTTGGCTGCTATACGTGCCCGCCTATATGGGTCTCGCTATTTCAGGAGGCAATTCCGGCCCGATTGGAACCTTTAGCCTCGCTGTCATCATGACGTATATCGGTGAACGGAAAAAAATTCCGTGGGTGGTCATCGTCCTTTGTGTCATGGCGCTATTTCCATTCATGTACGCAAAATTTGAATATCGCGACCAGGTTTGGACTGATACAGGGCATGTCGAACAAGAGGGACTAGGTGACGCTGCCGAGAACACCGCTAAATTTGGCAAGATTGCCGCCAATAGCTTTACCGCAGATCCCAAAGTTGTCAAATTTGCCCTCCACGCCATCGCGATTAGATTCGATATCTCCTTTATCTTCGCCTACATCGTGGATCAGGCTCCGAGAAGGGTGGACTACCTATATGGAGAGAGTTACAGCGACATAATATACAAGCTAATTCCGCGCTTATTATGGCCTGACAAACCGAATCCGTCTTATGGCCAGCTGTTTGGTCATATGTTCCAGTTTCTCGCACCCGATGATACCAATACCTCAATCAACTTCCCACAGCTGGTAGAGATGTACGTCAATTTCGGCATTCCCGGCGTCCTCCTGGGAATGTTCATATTGTCACAGGTGTACTGGACGCTCTGCTATTTTATGAATACGAGACAAGTTGGTGATTGGTTTGCCGTCTTCTCGGTGTCTATCTTCGCGGGCCTGATTCGCGTCGAGTCAAACTTCTCACTGGTAGTCGCCGGAATTTTCTACCATGTCGTCCTATATTACGTGGTCGGCTTCTTTATCCGAACCCAGACCAAGCGTCAGACACGTAGACCTCGTATCCGTGCTATAAATTATTAATCTTCTATTCAGCGGATAAGCGGTCATCGAAGTATGCGATGGTCTTTTGCAGTCCTTCTTTGAGCTGAATTTTCGGCTCCCAATCCAGCATGTCGCGCGCAATTGTTATATCCGGTTGGCGCTGAACAGGATCATCAGTCGGCAATGGCTTGGAGATTATTTCAGATTTCGAACCAATCAATTCTATGACAGTGTCAGCAAGTTCACGGATCGTAAACTCGTTGGGATTTCCAATATTCACCGGACCCGTGAAATCATCACCGGTCGCCATAATCCGAATAAAAGCCTCAACAAGATCATCAACATAGCAGAACGACCGCGTCTGCTCGCCATTACCATAGATCGTTACCGGGTCGTTGCGTAATGCCTGAACGATGAAATTAGACACAACGCGTCCATCATTGGGATGCATGCGCGGGCCATAGGTATTGAAAATTCGGGCGACTTTGATCAGCAAATTATGCTGGCGACGGTAGTCAAAAAATAAAGTCTCCGCGCATCTTTTTCCTTCGTCATAACACGCGCGCGGGCCAATCGGATTTACGCGGCCCCAATATGTCTCCACTTGAGGATGGACTTCTGGATCGCCATAAACCTCGCTCGTTGATGCCTGAAAAATCTTGGCTCTCACCCGCTTTGCGAGGCCGAGCATATTGATAGCACCATGTACGCTCGTCTTCGTCGTCTGAACCGGATCAAACTGATAGTGTACCGGTGAGGCGGGACAAGCGAGATTATAAATCTCATCCGTCTCAATATAGAGCGGAAAGGTCACATCATGTCGCATCAATTCGAAATGCGGATTTTGAATAAGATGTGCGACATTATCCTTTGATCCCGTAAAATAATTATCGATACAAAGGACATCATTGTCGGCGGCAAGCAGCCGTTCGCAAAGGTGCGAACCGATAAAGCCTGCGCCGCCCGTAACCAAAACCCGTTTCTCAGAGGCCATAATTTGTCACCATACTACGCTATAAGTTTGACTAATTTCCCGAGCCCTAATTGATGTTTAACATCAATTATAGCCAGAGGTCGAATTACCATTGTATAGCGCTCACCGGGGCGCCGTCGGGTACTCCAGTTCCCGGCTTCAATATTCCCCGGCCCCGCAACCGCATATTATAAAGCGCGACGGCAGGTTCTGCGCACAATGCCCATTCCCGCCATAAAATTGGTAGTAAATAGGGATCTCCGGGGAATAGACGCTGGAATCGATGAACGACAGTACGGAATGATTTTTCTCTCCATCGTGGCAAAGGCCTCAATAGTTTTCCGGGAATCAGCGTTTGAGGAAAACCCAAAGAAACCAATAGCGAAAAGAAAATTCGTGTGGGCAGCAGAAAGTTCCCCTCGACAGCGAGGTCTATAATCTTTTGCCAATTGAGGTTCTCTGTCGCTCGAATTAACACCATCGCATCAATAACTTTGCGAACGCTAAACACATCAAACTTATCTTTCGCCGTATTCGTGACACATAAAAGCAAAACGTGTTCGGGTGACGGTACTCGTACGGAGACTCCGCCAGCGTCCACAAGTTGAGACTCAGCGAACAACCGCTCGGTCGTCAACGAACAATAAGCAGGATAACAGTCAGGGTGCACATGGATATCAAGCTCGCAACTACCATCCTGCGTCACGAAAGGCATAAAGCTTGCATCAGAAATCGCACCCCAACGATTTAGGGGACTGGAGCGAAATTCAAACCCAAAGGGCGCCAGTAAGTTTATTATTCTCGATAAATCTCGTGACCTCACCAACAGATCAAGGTCGCCCTGCTGTCTTAAGATAGGGTCGGGATAAAAACTGTGGCCATTAGCGAACCCCTTCAGGAAAACAACATCAATTTCCGATTCCGTTAGAATCTTTGCCCAATGACGTTGTTGCGCCAGAGAAAATTTGGCAAGCAGCCGATTATCAGCAACACGTTTCGCATCAAGAACAGGCGCATCCAGCTGGCTTTGTGTGTCAGCCAAGACAAATTCAGCAAGAGTCGGCGAAATGAGGTTGGCAAGCTCATCCGCGGCATCAACTAAATCGTCTATCTTTTCCGGTAAGGGACAATTTTCAGATTGCGCAATAAGGGGCCAGAGGTCGAGAAATCTCTGATGACGGCCCAGCTGCACGATCAATCTTCCTAAGATCAGGTCTGCATAAACCGGCGCTCTTGCCCTTCGAGCACCAAGCACGTCAATCGGCCGCTATAATAGGCGCCGGTATCAATCGCGATTCGATTGGGAAGAAATTCGGGCATATCAACAATTGAATGGCCATGGACAATGCAATGTCCGTGATGCGCTTTCGATCGTAAGAATTCCTCGCGGATCCAAAGGAAATCTTCGCTTCCCTGGTCCTCTATTGGTATTCCGGGTGCCACGCCCGCATGAACAAATAGATAATCCTCTTCTATATGATACAGCCCTAACCGCCGTAAAAACTCGAGATGAGCCGGTGGTAATTTCTCCCGCAAATCCCGTTGCATGCTCCGTAGTTTTTCATCACCTGTCTTATCAGCTGGCATCCCAACCGAATAGCTGAGCAATGTTGTATCACCACCATTGCGGAGCCACATTCCGGCAATCGCGATGTCTTCAAGAAATGCGACCATCATCTGTTCATGATTACCAGACAGATAAATCGGATTTAGATCAGCCAACGGATTTTCAACCAACAAATCAAGAACAGCGCGTGACGCGTCGCCTCGATCTACATAATCGCCAAGATAAATTACTGTTTTCCGAAGTTCCGGGGCAGTCGCCGCATCGTCAATAATCTGTCGATGAAGATCCTGAAGAAGATCAGCCCGTCCATGAATATCGCCGATAACATAGAGACGAGCCGCTGCTGGTGTCGACGGCGGCTCAACTTCTTGGCGCCCCATTCCGAACAGTTTTTTAAACATACCCTTACTATGCCGCGCTCAAATAGATTACGCCAGCATTATGAAGGAGTTATTGCGGCGCGGCGGCCTCCGAAATACTGAGTTCGTGGCGTAAATTGCGGTTGTCTACGAGATTAAGAAGCGCTGACAATACCCGTCGGGCGAACACCGTGTCTGCGTCTCCCATCATCTGCGCTGCAGCCTTATCCATATCGATTTCGGACCGCCAAGAACGCTGGCTAATTAGAGCGACAAAGGCGTTGGCAACCGCAACGATCTGAGCGACCGCAAGAACTTCGTCGGAATCGCGTGTATCTGGATCACAATCGGACCATCGACATTGGACTTGCTGCAGGACCTTTACAACAGGACCATCAAATTCAACGCCTTCTAATAATTCTGCGCTTTTAAGTAGGCCTCCCCTGACAAGTCTGACCTCGTCGTCACCGAGTGCCCCTGCCCGTGTTAATAATTCTTCTGGGATCACAATCTTGCCGATATTCATAAGCCGGCCAGCAATTTTTGCTGTCCGCACTAGAGCGTCATCGAGAGCCATTTCTAAAGCAAGCGCTTCAGCCGTCGCTGCAACGCGCGCGGAGTGATTGCTAGCGAAAGGATCGCGCCGATCTAGAATGGCGACCAATGTATCAGCGAGCTGTTCCAGCGTACGTTCGCGGCGTTCGCGTTCTTTAACGACTGCGCTAATATCCTCTTCGACGACCATGACACCTGGATTAGAGTTTTGCGCCGCCGGAACCGGAATATGTTCCGCCTGCCAAACCCGCAAATCGCCGTTAGACCCAGTCCGATGCAGTTCGCTATGCGGGACGCCGGTTTCCAATACCTCCTGATTGAGCCGCTCGTAACGCAGTGCATTTGCCGGACCGAGAACACTTGCAAGGCTTTTTCCGATCAAATCGGCTTCTGAAATTCCCGCACTCTCGGAGGCTATTTTATTGGCGAATTTATAACGGTTCCGCTCATCGACAATAAACATTGATGTTGGCTGGGTATCCGTAATGAGTTTTAAGAACTTACTTTGGGCTTCAAAACGTTCCGCCATCATTTGAGAGTCCGCGGCATCACGCGCCGAACGCAGCGAAGCACCGTGTCGCCACACCGCAAGCAAAACTGCCGTAATCCCAATCAATCCAAGACACAGTATAATGACCAACCTATTTAGTCTGGCATCGTTTGCGCCCAAGGCCTCTTGGCGGTCAATTTTATAAAGAACCGTCCAGGGCATCTTCGCGACCATACGCCCGGAAACCAAGACGTCGTTCCCTCTATAATCCCGTCGCAGTGCAAACCCCCCCGGCTTTTCTATCGCAAAACGACTGGCAAGACGTAGCGTGTCTGCTGCAAAACTGCGGGCGAGCGCTGCATCTCCTGCCATCGTTGGCGAAAGATACCGTATTAGATTGTTTCGCTTTTGAACGATCAGAGCTTCAGCGGATTTCCACACGGTACCGGGTTGTTTTAGCAATGGGTGCAATTCTTTGGAGACTTGCTTAACGCCAACAGCCCAACCAATTTGATCGGCTGGCGCCCCGCGACCCTGAACCGCAAATATTGGTGCTGCAAATACCATCGCGGGTTCCCCAGCGGCATCAAGCCCGATGTCACGCACAGCGGTTTCCCCAGGACGGGCCGATTTTAGGAAATCGAATAGACCACCATTAATAGGCGGCATGCCAGGCGTGGCAACAATAGCCCGCCCTTCTCGATTCGTAAGCGCAATGCCCGCTACTCCAATACGCCGTACATTTGCGCGGACTTCAGGCCCACGAGCAGTGGCCGCAAACCCCGAACGGTGGGAAACGACCACCAGAAGGTTCCGCAAATAGTCTGCTTGCGCTTCGAGGGCCGGAGAAGATTTCGTAGAATCTGATGTTGAAACCATCTGCGTTAGGTAAAGCTGTAACGCGGCATTTTCCGACAGCTGAACGACAGACCGAATTTGTGCATCTAACCAGTTATCAACAGCTTGCGTTCGTGTATCAGCAATAATGGTCAGGCGGGTTTGCCAGACTTGCAACTCGCGTTCGCGTTCCTCATCTGCAAATCGAAATATTCCAAATATCCCGGCTCCCAAAATTGCCGCGAACAAAATTCCGGCCAGACCGAAACGACGTATTGTTTTTGAATCGGCAATATGGCTTGGCGAAAATTTAAACCACAACACGTTCCCCTCCACCGCAAACATTGATGACCCAGCTCAAATAGGGTTAACGGTCTTCATCATTGGCGAAGTCAGGATAGCGCTCTGTTAACGCAACCAAGATAATTTTAAGAGAGCAAATGGAAACGACAGAGATGTTGGAATTAAGAATTTTTCAGTGGGACTCGATACTCTCTCGATCTTGCCTGGTTGGCGTCATACTCATCAGCTTGATCGGAATATCCAGTAGCACCGCACTTGGGCAAGCCGGCTATCATCCAGCGCTCTTTGGTAGCAAGGAGACGCCGTCGCCACAGACGTCGCTATTTCCCAAATGGCGCGGAACGTTAAAACGGTATTTCAGCGAACGTCACCTTGAAACCAAGCCTTGTGAATCAGGGTTTTTTAGCCGCTGCCACCTGCAGGAATGGACTACCTTTCTTAAGGACATCTCCAAGAAACCTCGACTGAATCAAATCCATGCCGTCAACGCGGAAATGAATCGGACTCGCTACGTCGTTGATCCTCGCAATTATGGGGTACCCGACTACTGGGCAACACCACATCAGTTTCTCCGCCGCGATGGCGATTGCGAAGATTACGCTATTACCAAGTACCTTTCTCTACGAGCACTTGGGGTTCCGCCCTCAGAAATGAGAATACTGGTCGTGCAGGATTTAAACCTGCAATTAGCTCATGCCATTCTAATCGTTTATCATAATGGCCGCGCGTTGATCCTGTACAATCAAATTAAAACCGTTGTCGATACAACTGTTGTTCAGCATTACAAACCCATATATTCGATCAACGAATACTACTGGTGGCTGCACCGGAGTTAAGTACGCACGTCCCAGGCAGTAAGTTTCTTTACCACACCCTCAATCAACGATTATAATCCACTTGGTTGGACCATAGGCGGGCCCATAGATTTCCGCTGTTTAATATCTCGTTTAAGTGGATAAATTGCGTATGCGCGTCGTCCGACGTTCAATGAAAGATGTCCCTTAAATGGGGGTTTGCGAAAGTTGACTGTCCATATCCATGCAATTCCCAAGAATAAACCTCGGCATTGACGACCAGCGGGTAATTACAGGCGCTCTGCGAATTTTCGATCTACTCATCGTTGCTGCGACCGGCTACGTGGCCTATGGAATCTACCATGGGTTTTCCACACACATGCCTGTTCATTACCCGATTGCGATCGGGCTTGGGGCACTGCTTACAGCAAACTTTATGCATTTCGGAAATCTGTACCATTTTGTTGACCTCCAGAAGCCGGCGGCACAACTGGGCTCGCTAACCGCTTGCTGGGGTGCCGTAATAGTCGCCCTCGTGCTCGTTGCCTATTTCGGCAAAGTCTCCAACAATTTTTCTCGTGCATGGGCGACATATTGGTTTATCGCATCCTATATTTCCCTGTCCTGTATGCGCTTGTTTGCGTTTGTGCTTATTAAACGACTGCGGGAAAAAGGCCAGCTTACCTATAACGTGGTTATTGTAGGAGCCGGAGAACTCGGGGAACGATTGGTCCAGCACCTCGATAACCGAAAAGGGTCCGGTGTGAAAATTCTTGGGGTATTCGATGATCGAAAAACGCGGGTTCCTAAAGTCATTGGTTCATATCAGACCAAGGGGACGATTGAAGACTTGCTGCTCTTCGTCAGGAATCAACGCGTTGACCAAATTGCTATTGCGCTCCCGTGGGCAGCGGAGAAACGCCTCGACGAAATTTTTCGGCAGCTCCATACAGTGGCGGCAGATGTTACTCTTTGCCCGGAAAATGCTGCCTTCGAAATCCCCAACCTCGGTTTCGATAATATTGCGGGCATCCCAATGCTCACCGTTTTCAAACCACCGTTGGCGGGTTGGAACCGAATCCTCAAAGGTATCGAGGACCGATTATTCGGCCTGATAATCCTTTTGATAATTTGGCCGATTTTGTTGGCTGTAACGATCGCCATAAAATTGGACAGCTCCGGGCCAGCCCTCTTTCGACAAAAACGATACGGATTTAACAATAATGAAATTACAGTCCTAAAATTTCGCAGTATGTATTGGCAGCCGGATACGTCGACCAAAACCATCAAACAGGCCCAACAAGAAGATCCACGGGTAACAAGGGTAGGGCGATTTATTCGCCGCACCAGCCTCGATGAACTACCGCAAATCATCAACGTTTTACGAGGCGAAATGTCACTGGTTGGCCCGAGACCACACGCTATCGCGCATAACGAGGAATACGCTCAAATAATTGACGAATATCTGATCAGACATAAGGTAAAGCCAGGCATAACCGGTTGGGCGCAAGTCAATGGACTCCGCGGCGAAACCGTGAACCCCGACCAAATGCGTGAAAGAGTACGGCACGACTTATATTACATCGAGAACTGGTCACTGGGGCTCGATTTAAAAATACTGTTTCTGACGCTGTTTACGGGGTTTCTCAATGAAAATGCCTACTAAATCTAGTAGCGACGGTGAGTTTTCTTAATATGCCACCAGAGGTATTTTCTTAAGAGTTGCGGTCTAATTCAATTGCCTCAGTCTGACGGAAAACTTTCCAAACTTGTGTTCTGGGCGTTTCTGCTGCTGCTCGCATGGATCCCCTTACCGCTAGGATCAAACCGGCCGTGGTCGTGGAGCCTGCTGAGTATATGCGTCGGGGTCCTTCTTGTATTATGGGCCGTTGCAGCGCTACGGAACCCTTCGATTGTAAAAGTTGCGGGCCGGGAATTTCTGTTGCCTGGTATTTTATTTGGAACAGTAGTCATCTGGGCAATTATCCAAGGAAGCGTCATAACGCCGGTAAATTGGCATGATCCTGTTTGGCAGGAAGCAGCAAAAGCTTTAGGGCGATCGCTGCAAGGTTCCATCGCAGCTGACCCCGGAATTTCGATAGAACACGCCGCTCGTTTAATGGCCTATGCCGGCATTTTTTGGCTCGCGGCACAATATGGCCGAGACCCCCAATACGCGCGCAAGATCATTTGGTGCATCGTCATTGCCGGGATCTGCTACGCGGCTTACGGGCTTTCCGTCTACACGGGAGGCAATAAAACAATACTCGGGAGTGTCAAATGGGCCAACAGAGATGACCTTACAAGCACGTTTGTAGGACGGGCAGCATATGGCGCATACGCCGGGGTCGTACTCTTAGCAATGCTGGCATTAATATTACACACAGCCTCGCAAACCGTTCGAGCGGCCGCAAAAAGGGACAAACGCTGATCGAGGCCATACCGCCCTCGATATACTGTCTGATTTTCGGATGTTTCACTGTAGCCACCGCTATGATGCTTACTCATTCACGCGGCGCCGTAATGGTAACTGCCCTAGGGGCAGCAACGATGCTCATAATTCTTATCAGCCGGGCGAAAAATCGGCGTGGTTCTCTAATTGGTGCTGCCCTATTAGTTTTTGGTACTGGATTCTTGATCCTGGAAGTAAGCGGGCGGGCAACGCTTGGACGAGTCCTGCAACTTGCCCATCAGGGCACCGGCCGAGATACCGTCCATGAAATCACCTGGCGTATTATAGAGACTGCGCCGTTTACGGGGCACGGGCTTGGTTCTTTCGAAGCGCTTTTTTATCAGTTTCGAGACAGTTCTGTTCCATGGTTCGCCCCGCGCTATGCAAAAGTTCATAGCGTCTATCTTGAGCTGATCGCTGATTTGGGCTTCATCGCATTTGGCGTTTTAACGGTCGTCTTTATGTTGATAATCGGTCGGATTTTAATTGGTATCAAAATTCGCAAACGTGATTCCGTATTTAGTGTTTTAGGAGTGGGCGTTACAGTTCTACTGGGCATACAAAACGCATTGGATTTTACAATCCAGATACCAGCCATCGCCGCGACATATGCGGCAATATTGGGGGTCGCATTTGCACAATCCTGGCCGAGCCAAACCCGGGGCCGGGATAGGAAACGCGATCCTTAAGAATGTCCCGGCGGTGGTAGTCTCAAAAACTCGTTGTAAAGATCACGCAGCAGCTTCGGATTTCCTTTGACCATATCTCTGAGCCAGGGAAGGCTAAACTGTCTCCGGGCAAAAAACGTAAGTTGCCGTGGCTGATGTTTAAGATTCAACCGAATGTCATTTTGAAAATTTGGACGGAATTTAGAGGATATGATATTCCGCGCGCGATAGCCCACCTGAACCCGCGCGACGACAATCTTAGGTTCTTCAGGTGCGGTATAATACGACATCCTGAGTGGAATGTTTAATTCTGAGGAGTGCCTATCCTGCCGGATGTGAGCCTGAACAAACTGTATCCAGGAATACGGATTCCGCGGAGCCAACGCTAGGCCCGTGCGAAAGGCTGACATGCTCTTTTTAATAAGTGACTTCCTGATTTCCCTAGAAACGCTCGGGTTATCAGCCAAGACTAAATATAAACCAGCAATTTCCAAATGTGTCCGTCCCCGTCGAAACCACCTAAGCGACGCTTTGCGGCCAGCAACGGCGATGCCAATTTTATGAGGACTAACCTCTTTACCACGCGCAAGCTCAAAGATCGTCGAGTCACCGCCTTGCATCACTAAATAGCCCATGACCCTTGGCCCGGTCATATAAACAATCAGGGCACCAAATATAAGAATTGTTATGGAAAGAAGATATTGACGACCGGAAGCCATGCGCTAATTACGATGCCGCCTAGTCTGAATAGTACTTAGGAGTATCGCCGTAGTAATAGCCAGAACCGCTCGTATAACCATCGCGTCCCTGCTTCTTCAGGTCGACCTGCGACATAACGAGACCCGCTATTCTAGCACCAGATTCACTTAGCTGACGCAATGCAGCGGTAACGAAATCTCGGCGCGTTTTTTCCCAGCGCACGACAAAGATCGTCCGATCTGCTTCCCGCACCAAGACCAGGGCATCTGATACCGCGAGGAGCGGTGGGGAATCTAAAATAACTAAATCATAGCTCGACGAGAGCTGTTGTAAGAGCCCGTACATTTGCGGTGACCCGAGAAGATCAGTGGGGTGAGGCACTCGAGCACCTGCCGTTATAAAATGCAGTCCGGTTGAAAGTTCAATATCAATGACGTCACTCAGTTCAACCTGGCCAGTCAGATAGTTGCTTAATCCAACATCGTTGGAAACGCCTAGGGTCTGATGTAAGCCCGCGCGACGCAAATCACAATCAACAACAATAACCCGCTGACCAGCGCGCGCAGCCATACTGCTTAAACAAAGCGATATGCTTGTTTTTCCTTCGCCAGGAACCGAGGACGTCACCAAAACGACTTTTGGGACCTGTTCAACTCCAGTCAATAATAAAGACGTCCTAACGCTCCCAACGGCTTCACCAAATTGCGAATTCGGTTTCTTCGCCGCGACATTATGGGGATACTCATGGCGGTCCTGACGCGCCAATTTCGGCACGCTCCCGAGAGTCGGAAAGCCGGTCAATTCCTCTAATTGCTTAGTTGTTCTGAAGCCATTATCCAGAAGGTCAAGAACGATGGCCAAAACTATCCCAAATGCGGCCGCAAAAAACAGGGCCATCGTATAAATCACACTCTTTTGGGGGTAATAGGAAGAGCCTGGCACGACGGCACGCGAGATTACTTTGGCGTCGGCTTGCTGTAGATCATCATCAACCACCGCTGTCTCTTTAAAGCGGGAGATGATGGTTTCGTAAAGTTGCTTATTCGCCTGAACCTCGGTCTGTAGTGCACGGATTGAAACCGCCGCTTCATTTTGTTTTTCAATGCCAGATTCTAGCCGTCTGAGCTCTGTATTAAAGTTTCGCTCCCGCACTCTTGCGATTTGCAGTTCGTTTTTCAAGTTCACAACGATTTTCTTAACTTCACCTGCGATCTTGTCTTGCAAATCTTTGAGCTCATTGCGCGCGAGGACTAAAGAAGGATGAGCTTCTCGCAACTGCGTCTTGAACTCGCCAAGTTTTCTGACGACTTGCGTCTCTTGTTCCCGTAACCGCTGGATTAAGGGGGAGTCCAGAACCGCAGCAGCTGTTTCGATACCACCACCCGATTTCACTAATCTTCTGACCTGGGCGTATCTGGCCTCAGACTCAGACCGCTGCCGCGCGGCAACCAAATCCGTATTGATTTTAGCGATCTGTTCCTGCAACAGACTCGCACCCTTCAGGTCAGCAATGCCGGATTTTCGGCGGAATGCTTCTAACTTCTTCTCAGAATCAATAACCCGTTTCTTGAGCTCCGTCGCGCGTTGCGAGAGCCATTTGGTCGCCTTTTGCGTGACATTGCCCTTACTCTGGATTTGGTCGAGGATATAGACTTCAGCTGTGGCATTGGCAGCTTTCGCCGCCATCTCCGGCGACGCTGAAGAATATTCGATTTCAACGAGTTGGGCCCGCTGAGAAGGTCTGACAGTCAAGCCACCCAAAAATGAATCAATTAATTCTTCGCGCAGTTCTGCGCGTTTTTCTTCTGGTGAGTAACCCTTCCAACGATCATATGTCTCCAAACTTGCAACAGCCTTGAGATCGGGATCTTCTACTTTTACACCAAACCAACCGCCAATAGCTGCTTTAATAACATCCATACTACTTGCCTTCGGGGGGGCAAGATCATCGTTGAAATTCGGATCATTATATAGATCAAGACGATCAACAACTTTACCGATCAGATCGCGGGATTGAATAACGGCGGCCTGTGTTTCATTCGTGTAGTAGTCTGGCGTAATGCCTTGAGCAACGCTTTCAATATTGACGATATTTTGACGTGCGCCTTCGATCAGCATCGTGACTTGAGCTGAATATAATGGGATCAATCGACTTGCATGCAAAACAGCTAGACCAAGACCGATGACCATAAAGCCAACAATCATATATTTACGGCGCAGCAACGCTGTAAATAAGCGCCGAGGATCAAACGCTGGCTCGTCGACATTTGGCGCCGATGGCGGCATTTGATTACCGCTCATATGATTTGGCTCTCCATCAGGAAAACGCGTCACGGTGGCCATATCTAAAAATCCTGTTACTCAAACTAATCCAAAATGTCGCGTCAACTCTCGCTAACATCTTGGTACTCCTCAATCCTACCCAAGCACTACTCGATACATTACATATATAGTTATTACCAAATTGATATCAATTTTAACCACAAATTAAGAAGATATTAACTTTATTTTTTAAGTAAATCAATTAGTTGTTGGATCATGTTACGACAACACTTAAAATAGCCGCCGCTGTATCTCGACGATATCCCCCGGTAATACCGGTTGATCCAACCGTTTTTCCAATGTGGTGACGCCATCCACACTCTCGCGGACCAAGCTGACTGGCGATTGGCGTGCTCGACGGGTAAAACCGCCAGCAATCGCAACTGCGCGTCGAACAGTTAAACCAATTACATAAGGATAACTGCCCGCGCGATTTACTTCGCCGTATATATAAAACGGCCGATAATTGAGCACTTCCACGGAAACCCGGGGATTTACAATGAACTTTTGATCGAGTTGGGTTCGAACGATTTCCTGAAATCCAGCTACGGTCTTGCCTCGCGCTTCAATTCGCCCCAAAAAGGGAAAGGCAATGCTGCCAAGGCTATCGACTTCAAATTCTCCTGAATTTCGAGGATGGTCAAACACTGTGACCTTGAGTCTGTCACCGGGACCTAGCCGATACGCCGCCAATGAACCGAGTTTCTTCTTCGAACTAGTTTTCAGCGTCGAAACAGAGGAACTTTTAGGGGCAGTGTTCGTCGTCCCTTCGGCCATTTTGGATTGTGACGTCGCAACAGCTAGGGAAGAACTATCTTTAGCAGGTGGGGGGTTAGCAGTTTCACAACCCGTTGCAACAACGGACACCACTAAGAGGTGCGATACGAGATTAGTTTTAGAAATTAATACTGCTTTAAAGTTGCGCCAGAAGACAGCACTCTTGTCCAAGTGTGCTAGGGCGCGTCCGGGGACGGACAGACGCGATATAGAGAACATACCTTAACCTCCAGACAAACGAAAACCGGCCTTAAACAAACCACCCCCGTTCCCCAGTGGTCCGTCCAACAGCTCAGCTTTGAACCGGTATTTCACGCGCCCAGCTCGTACGCAAAAAGACGGCTTTATTTAACCACGAATGTTGAAGCATTCAAGTTTATTTAGAACGACGCCAAAATATTGCAATCGATTGCATGCCCCGACCAATAAGAACAAGACACTCTTTCACTGGCGATGTGCAACAGTTTTTAACGAGCGATGCAAATTTGATGAAGGGGCGAGATGCCGCCTATATTTGAGAGCCTATGCGAAATCTAGCGATAAAAGACTCAAAACCGCTACCCGCAGTTGTCGAGCTTAAATCTGTGTAATCAGCATTAAACTCTAAAAAGAAAAATTCATTCAACAAATGCCGTACCGATGCACCGACTTCGATACGGGTATCAGTCTTATCAGAGCCTTGAGTGTCTTCATCCGAAGCGCTAAAGCGACCAGAAATAATCGTATTATAGTAATATTCGAAATCAAGAGAGCCATCAAAAGTCGTAACCAACACGCCCGAAAGATCGGCATCAGCAGTTTCAGATATTGTCCGCGTCAATCCAACTGTCGCCGTCAGTAAATCGGTAGCATTCCACACCGCCTCAACATTGGCGGTCGGCCCTTTAATCGTCGTAAACGTTGCCTCATCGTAGGATTGCTGTTGATACCCAAAACCAGCCTCTGCGAAGGTAACACTTGACGCATCCCACCGAATTCCGGCGAGCACCTCCCAGCCATTATTATCCTGGAGATCACCCGAAGAGTCGCGTTTCAGATCGAACACACGCCAATTAAACTTCGGCTGAACAAAAAACGATGAGCCCTCGGTTACGGCGACCGACGCCCGAGTTGTTACTGTATGCTCGGAGCGGTCGAGATCCTCATTATCAACAACCTCGGTACTCTTAAAATTCAGAGCTGTGCCCTGATAGGCTGCCGAAAATGACAATATACCTATGGTATGCTCAGCGAGCAGATCAAGCTTGGCCTGGGTGAGTGTGGTGACTCCATCTGCAATATTGGGGCTATTAGCATCGAATACTTCACCGCGTTGATTATGCCCACGCTCAAGGGAAAAACCTCCGGTAACTCTCGAACTGTCCCAAACCTCCAGGATTCCATTCACCGAGCCCCTATAATCCTCGTAATCCTCTGCACGATTGCGAGCGTGGCGACCAACATCCGCACCAAAGCTAAATACTAGAGAATGATTAGCCCAATCAGACCTAATTTGAAATTCTGGGGAAATCACCAAAATTTGATCGTCCGTCGCATTCTCGCTACGAAAGATATTCGAATCGTATTGGGTATCGACGTTAATTGTGGGAAACAACTTAAAGCTCGCCAGAGCTGACCGATGATCTGGATCACTGCCGTTGAAATTTGGTAGAAGCCGATCCAGTTCAACTCCTGAAGCATCATATTCGGGGCGCGAACGCCCATTGACGGATTCAGCGACGGCACTCTTCGTTTGCGAATAAGTTCCTGGTGGGAATTGACTCGGCCTCGAAGGTGTCGGCGCGGATGGGCTGGGACCAATCGGCGACAATGGCGCAGGGGAATTTGGCGATAATGGCGTCGGCGTACGATCAATCCGACCGTTGCCCTTCCCATCTGCACCCGAGCCCGTCGCCTGCGCAAATACAGGAGTCGGCAGATGCATCATCCCGAGCACCGACAAGACCGTTAGGGTTAACGCGCTACAATAGCGCAAATTTCTAAAATTCATAAGGACGTCTAATCTCGCCACCCGGCAAAAGGCCGGGAAAAAACCAGTTTATGTTAATAATTCCAGATAGTTAGAGGCTAGCTGTTTGTTGCCGAGTTCTGCGCTTCCTCAACGATTTTTTCGTTGGGCTCAATACCTTCCAGAGCCCGTCCAGCATCCGCTAAAATCCGCGACTCCAACTCAACACGTCTGTTTTTTTGGAACGATCAGTTCGCGGGCTGTCTCGCTTAGAACTACGCTACTGACTTGCTGAATTGGCTCGACGACCAGGCCTGTCAGGTACGAACTTGTCTCTTCAAAGCCACCTCGAAGTTCGGTCACTAGCTTACCGCCGGTTGCGCGACCCTCCAAAATAATCGCGCCACCCTGTTGCCGAGCATAAAGCGCTTGTGCTGTCCCAGAAATATCACCTGTCCGGAACCCTCCTGCATTCTGAAGTTCCTGATTATTAGAATTACCAGACGAAAGCATCGCCTCTTTCTTCCAACTTTCAGTACCGCCCCGTTCGATTAACAACGGCTCGCCATTAACCCTGACCTCGCGCCCAAATGGGTTGGAAACCAAGCTGCTGTCCCCCAAATTCTGGGTCATCAGCACGATACGGTATTCGCCATTTGGAACGTCAACTTCGATCTTTCTAACGCCAGAAAGGCCGTCAGCCAGCAACGAATTATCGTCCGGCCGGCGTAACCCCCTTACACCGTCGCCAGAAATTCGACGATCCGTAGGCGCGACGCGCTCAAATCCTGGCATAACAGTTCCGTCCTGCGGACCAAAATCCAGCGCGATAGATCCTTGCTTAGGCCGAAAATTATCTTCAACGGCGAACTGTACAATGGAAGCAGAGTTAATCTTCCGAGACGCCAGCGTCGCCACCCGGCTAACGGCTGCCAAAATTTGTTGTGCTTTTTCCGAATCTCCTGCGGCATCACCCTTTTCACCGCCAAGAGCAGTGATAAGAGCTGAGGCCCGTCGGGTAATCTCGTCAACTGATTGGTCAGCCGTTCCCAAATATTCACGAAGGGCCTGATTGCCACCAATCCCAGTCAATGCATTATTTAAAATACTAGTTGGTACGCCAGAGGCGCCGGCCGGGGGCAAGGCCGCTGTAGCAGGGTTAGCCGACTGCGCAAACCCGGGTTGGGCTGCGGCCAGCGAAATCAGTGCACTGACGACACCCGTCATCAAATATTTCTGACGAGATCCTTGCACAAAGATTCCGGGAGAAAATCGAGCCATGTTCGTACCTCTCCAAACCAACGAGCAATACTGATATGTACAGTCCTGCTATATTTACAACCACCGCCAAGGACGGTTTATCCACCAGACCCTACGCAATGATTACACATAATAGGGGAATTTATCAAGAAATAGACGGCATTTGGTTAATACAAAGAATCAGCCTTTTTCTCTCTGCAAATGAGCTTAATCGCTCAAAACGAGGCCGCGCCCAAGGAGCTCATTGAGCGCTACCCGTAAGTCTTTGGTGACCTGAACGTTATCGGCATCCGGAAATGCCGCCATATAAACTGTAGAAATCTCGTCAAAACACGATGGTTCCGCCAGCAACCGCCAGAGCCCCGCACTCACCGTATCCATATAAAAGACCTCTTCGGATTCTGGCTCAACGAGAAAAATCTCTTCATCTATATCGGTTTCAGTGACGTCAGGATTCCGCCGAAACGTTTTTTCTTTAGCCATTGCCTGTCTCCGGAGGTCGTTCACGAAATCGCGCCGCAATCATCTGCGCCGCTTCCCGACTATTGGAAAATCGCAACGTAAAACACGGAACAAGAGACGCCAACCGGTTCATTGACGGAACCAAGTTTGAAATTGCCAAATGCGGTGCATAAACCTGCGATAGAAGAGATTTAACAAGCTGTGGTCGTGGCGCTTCCTCAAAGATTGAATCGCCGGTATCTCGTCGGTCGAGGGCGATCAGCGCTTTGATGGGCGCTTCTTCGCCAAATCCCGCGGCTTCCTGGTCTCCAAGCCGTAAATAAGCCGCCTCCTCATCCTGTAATTCAGAAAACCCCTCTATATATTCTGCAAACGCCGCACCGCAATCTGGCGGCAATGGCAAACGCATTTTCGGCATAAGTCCCAGGCATTGCCCGATTGGCAAAGACTCGTCGTCCCAGCGAATGGCAATACGGTCATCACCAAAAAACCGATACCCGGCGCACGCCAGCTGCAAAGAGGTCGTGCTTTTTCCCGAGAATGAATCTCCAACCAAAACAACAAGCCCACCACCAACCAACGCCGTAGACGCATGGAGACAAATAGTATCCGATTGACGAGCGATGTAGGCACCAATCAGGGCGCCTGCGAAATTGTTCGCCGCATCTAACGCATCATCCATTTCCATATCATTGCCGCCCGGTCCCGCTAGTCGAATAACCATGGAGCCATCACTATTTTCTACAATATCGATGTCGTAAGGCTGTTCGGGGGCAGGGCCCAGCCCTTGCATTGGCCAGCCCCCGAGGAATAGCGGCAAATGCACAAGAACAGCCTCAGCATTCCGCACGGAGATCAAATGCTCTTCCGGTCCAAATTGCCATGCCGAAGCAATGGGCCCGCCAGCTTTTTGCGGATGATTTTCGGGTTCAGTCATTAATTACAGGCAGTCTAGGGCATCACATCGTTAGTTTCCCGCGGGGCCCTCTTGGCCAGAATTCTTTGCAATGTCCGGCGGTGCATCTTTAATCGACGAGCTGTTTCCGAAACGTTCCGATCACATTGCTCATAAACCCGCTGAATATGTTCCCAGCGAACGCGGTCTGCAGACATTGGGTTTTCAGGCGGTGGCGGTAAATCTAATCCTTGCGCTAACAAGGCAGCAGCAACCTGGTCCGCATCAGCTGGTTTCGCTAAATAATCAACTGCCCCGGCCTTAACAGCGGCAACCGCCGTCGCGATATTTCCGTAACCGGTTAGAATAACAATACGGGATTCCGCATAGGCTTCCCGAATAATCGGCACGATATCGAGCCCGCTGCCATCCTCTAAACGCAAATCCAACACGGCGTAGTGTGGCGCCTCTAGCTTCGCCACCGCCATTCCTTCGGCGACACTTTCAACAGCCGTGACCAAGAATCCCTGTCGTTCCATTGCTTTCGCCAGCCGTTCCCGAAACGGCCGGTCATCGTCTACAATCAACAATTTCTTCGCAGGATCATCATTACTCGACGTCGTAATATCGTTTTGTGCGTTACTCATTATCCAGCCATCTCGCTGTCTACACCCTCTATGACAGCCCGCGGCCAGCGAATTTCAACAATCGCACCGCCTTCTTGACTGTTCCTGAACGAAAGCTGTGCGCCCGTTCGCGCCAGTAAAGTTTGGGCAATAAATATGCCAAGACCCATGTGATCTTCCTGCGTCATACGAAGAGATATATAGGGCTCTCCAATCCGGTCCAACACAAAAGGCGGAAAACCTGGCCCATCATCCATAATCGTAACCTGTACATTACTTTCCGACCAAGCAGTCGAAATGATCACCTCAGAATCTGCAAACTGCATCGCGTTTTGCGCTAACGAGCCAATGCCATGGATGATTTCCGGCGCAGAGCGAATTCTCGGCTCCTCAGAGTTGTCCAAGCCCGACAAGGGCATTGCGTCATAAATGACTGTAAGGGTCTCAGGTTGATGCCGTATCGCAGCATTTTCTACTACAGCGCTCATCGGCACTGCAGAAAATGGCGCGTCATCTTCCTCGGGATTATGAGCCAGGGCGGCGAGAATATCTCGGCACCTATCCGTTTCCGTCCGCAAGAGCGCGACGTCCTCGGCAATGGGACTGTCAGCAGGTAGATCGCGCGAAAGTTCGCGACTGACCACAGCAATTGTTCCCAGAGGGCTGCCCAATTCATGGGCAGCAGCCGCCGCGATTGTCCCCATCGCCGATAAACGTTGTTCGCGGGCTAGAGCCTGCTGTGTGGCAAAGAGACCATCAGATAATTCACGTGCTGCCTGGGCAACCCGCCAAGTATACGCGGCAAAGAACAAGATCCCGATGGCCAGCGCCGTCCAAACACCGAGCAAGTATATCGTCGGCAACTCCGGGGGAAGACCGCGCCATGGCAAGGCCATATGTCTGACTGATAGGACCGTAATAGCGACAAGGGCCAAGACGCATAGAATAATCGTACTTCTAAGCGACAGAACCGTTGCCGAGATTGCTACCGGCGCTAAAAGCAAAAAGGCAAATGGATTGCCAAGTCCTCCGGTTAAAAACAAAAGGACTGCTAACTGCGCAATATCAAACGCCAGGTAGCCCGCCGCACCTTTTTCCGAGATCGGACCAGAACCACCACCAAATTGAGCAGCTAAATTAACAACGGCGGATGCGATAACCGTCGTCATCGTTAGCACAATCGGTAAATCAAATCCCAGCCCGTAATGCACGACAATCAGAGCCACAACCTGTCCGGCGATTGCGACCCATCGAATAAAAACCAATGTCCGGAGCTGCACCCTGCTGGTCTCGTCGATCGCAGGCATCTACATTTCCTTCCATTGGCTACAGGTCAAAACGGTCAAACCCTTATAACGCAAAATTCCCTGTTAAGCGGTCGTCGTCTTAAATTTTATATCAGACACTGGCGCAAGCCAGACGCGGGCATGATATAGAAGCGTTATGAGCACATTTGCAATCCGGACCAACAAGCTGACAAAGACGTTTGACGACGTGACAGCCGTTGACGCGATTTCCATAGAAGTAAAAGCGGGGACAATCACAGCTCTCCTCGGCGGCAACGGCGCCGGCAAAACCACGACCATCGCGATGCTGCTTGGCTTGCTTTTACCAACAAGTGGCAAAATAGAAATTCTCGGTGAAGACATGGTCAAATCGCGACATCGCGTTCTTGGTCGTATGAATTTTGGTTCACCTTATGTCGACTTGCCGAAACGTCTAACAGTAAGAGAAAATCTCAGGGTGTTTGCGGGACTTTACGGTTTGCGACAGGCTCGCACACGAATTAAGGAGCTGTCTTCCGTTCTCGCTCTCGACGAGTTTATAGATCGCCCGACAGGACAATTATCGTCAGGGCAGCGGACCCGCGTGGCACTTGCGAAAGCCCTTATCAACGCGCCCGCTCTTCTCCTATTGGACGAACCTACCGCTTCGCTGGATCCAGATACCGGTGACTGGATCAGGTCTTATCTCGAAGAATATGCCCGCGAAACCGGCGCAACCATCCTGCTGGCATCGCACAATATGAATGAGGTGAACCGACTGTGCTCAGATGTATTGATGATGAAACAAGGCCAGGTCGTTGACAGCGGAACGCCTGCCGGGCTGGTTGAAAAGTACGGGCACGATACGCTGGAACAGGTCTTCCTCGATATAGCGCGGCGTGACAATAAATTGCCGCAAGAGAACGCGGCGCAATGAAAGAATTCGAACCGGTTCCACAACACGCTGACCAACCATTCGCATTGCGCCGGATCGGTGCCATGGGACTTCGCTATCTTTATCTTCTCCGAAGCTCCTGGACGCGGGTGGTTGAGTTAGCATATTGGCCACTCATGCAGATGATCCTGTGGGGCTTCATGACCCAGTTTCTTCTGACTTCAGAATCGCCGGTCATCAAAGCTGCCGGAATGCTAATTGCCGCTGTTTTGCTCTGGGATGTCATGTTCCGAAGCAATATAGGTGTCGCCATCTCGTTCCTCGAAGAAATGTGGTCTCGTAATCTGGCCCAGCTTTTTGCCAGTCCATTGCGCCCCTATGAATGGGCACTCTCTTTGCTGTTTATCAGCTTGGTAAGAACCATCATCGGCGTCATCCCAGCGGCGTTGCTGGCCATCCCACTCTATAACTATTCGATCTTTGATATGGGACTGCCGTTAATCGCCTTTTTTGTAAATCTCATGATCTTTGGCGGGGCTGTCGGGCTCGCTGTGTCCGCCCTAGTCCTTCGATTTGGGATGGGTGCGGAGAGTCTTGCCTGGGTGGGTATTTTTCTCGTCGCGCCTATAAGCGGCATCTACTACCCAATTGCCATTCTCCCTGACTGGCTACAACCCGTCGCCTGGGCGCTGCCATCGGCTCATGTATTTGAGGGTATGCGTGCCGTTTTGATCGATGGTATTTTCCGGATGGATCTCTTTGTGAATGCTCTTATGTTGAATGTAATCTTTATGGCCGCTGGCTTCGCTATTTTTCTGTATGTCTTTCGCCTCGCCCGGATAAAGGGGATGCTGCTACAAATGGGAGAATAAATCGGTCTTTAGAATACGCCAAGATCGAGACCAGCCGCCATCGCCGCCCCCAATTCTCCACATTGATCGATAAATTCTGGTTGCCAGTCCCCTTTGCAAATCAACGGCTCTTGAATTGCGCGCCAGCGTAACCCCGTCGCTATGGTCTCCACGCCACGACAGGTTCCCGCACCATCCTGACCAGCCCGGACAAAGAGGCAATAAGGGAGGCCCTGTTTCTCTTCAAGGCAGGGATAGTATATGCGGTCAAAAAAATCCTTCAGAGCGCCGCTCATATAACCAAGATTCTCGGTCGTCCCGAGTATTAATGCATCTGCGTGCAGGACATCCTCAGCTGTCGTTTCAAAAGGATTTTGAGCGATGACGTCAATCCTGCCTTCACTCACAGAGTTTGCACCGGCTGTTACTGCCTGCGACAACATTCGTGTATTGTCTGACGGCGCATGGGCAATAATGAGAAGCCGTTTTTTAGGCATGCGGTCTTCTTCCTCGCAACTGTTGCGGAGCGTAAATGCGAATACCGCTGATAAATTTCGTTAAGATGATTGTTTCAAGAATGCGATGCCGCCGGCGATTACCGCCATAGCCAGAAACACAGACAATCCCAATAACCAGGAAGTTCGATGTGTATCGGCACGCATAACCTGAGCACGCCCATCACCGATCCAGTCACGGGAAACCTTTTCCTCGCCAAACTCTTGAGGTCCACCGAGGGCGATTCCCAACGCACCAGCAATGGCACCTTCGCCCCGAAAATCACTCCGGATGGCTCTGGCACCAAAATCCTTCAGCCATCCCGTAAATGCCTTTATGGGACTCGCCCGTGGAATAAAAATCGCCGCCAGCACAAAAACAGGGCCCGCAATAATAGCGGCCGGCAAAGACAAGATGTCATCGAGCCGTCGAGCGGCAAATCCAAAATCGAGATGTTGTGAAGAATTCCGGCCAACCACGTCTGCTATGGCACCAACCACGCGGTAGAGTATGACGGCAGGTAGCCCCAAAAGGAGATACCAGAAAATCAATCCAAACAACCCTACCGCCACGCGCGCCGTACTGCCCCCGATCGCAGCCCGAGCAATACTATGAGCATCCATATTATCGGTTTCAAAACGCACCAATATATAGGAAATCCTGGATGCTCTTTCATTGTAGGCCCCGCGAAGCGCGCCCGTAACCTTCCGCAGCCTGACAATGGGACGACTACCGCCAACAAAAAACAACAGAACGCAGGTATCAATCAATGAGGCATAAGGGCTTTGATCGGCATATCCACTTAAGGCGACTGCGCCAACCCAAACCGGCAAGGCAATGACCAACAGAACAATTGCTCCGCGGAAACGACGTGCGTTTCGACCGCGGTTCTCGCGGTTTAAGCGTCCATCAAACCAACCCGCCAAACTGCGAATTATTCTGAGTGGTAGGGCGAAGACGAACCTAATGCCCAATAGATGTCCTGCGACGGCATCAATGAGCAAAACGGCAAACAGGACAATAAAGGGTATAGGTGTATCCATGTTTTCTATCGTTCTACCCTTTTGCTTATTCCTGAATACCAGCGGCCCGGAGAATCTTCACCGTTTGCGATTTGCGACTCCACTCAGCCCACATAAGGGCCGTCCGACCAGTATAATCGCGTCGCGTTGCGTCAGCTTTTTGCCGTAAGAGTATCCGAACAACCTCGTTCCGGCCCTGGCTTGCCGCAATCATTAGCGGCGTGATGCCGCGGCGATTCTCGGAGTTTATGTCGACACGCCGCTCAATTAATATTTCGAGGGCGTCAATATGGCCGCGGTCAGCCGCGTAATACAACGCTGTATTTCCCAGCTTGTCCTTATGATTCAATGACACCCGGACCTCGGCGAGATAATCGATAATATCGGCACTCCCAAAAATTCCGGCATAGATTATAGGCGTCCGACCATCAAAATCCTCGATCTCCGCCCTCTCACCCCGCGCTATCGCCGCTTTGACGTTCTCCAAATCGTTTGCCTTAATTGCAGCAAATATTGGATTGTCGCCAAAAAGTTGAATCTCTGCAAGCGCCGGTCCAGACACCAACGCCAAAAAGAAATTCAAAAGGAATATAAATCGAGAGAACTTCATCGTAGCAACATTATAGTTAAGAAGACCGTTAAGTTACTCTAAACTAGGATGCAATCCCAGTATGCATCAATTGATCGTTAGTTTTCTGGCGAACTGGACCGACAAACGCTATATCTTCGCAACATGGCTTCCAAAGAGACACAATTATGAATTTGTCTGCCTTTCGTACGGCCTCCCTCGCGGCAATTGCCATTCTTGCCATTGTTCTCATCGCATGGCAGTTTGGTTTGTTATCCCCTGACGGTCGACGCGCCGGTTCAAGCGGCATCGCCAAGATTGGCGGCCCGTTTGAGCTGACCGACCATAACGGGAAATCCCGAAAGAGTACCGAGTTTCAAGGCAAGTTTATGCTAATTTATTTTGGCTACAGCTATTGTCCCGACGTCTGTCCAACAGCATTGCAAATCATGAGCAACGCATTGCAGTCCCTCGGGAAGCGCGCGGAAGCAATCCAGCCAATTTTTATCACTGTCGACCCTAAACGGGACACACCTGCACATCTCAAAGAATATGTGAAAAACTTCTATCCGGGGATGATTGGGCTCACGGGTGACGAAAGTTTAATCAAAGACGCGGCCAAGCAATATCGAATTTATTATGCCAAGGCGTTGCAAGACAAATCGAAACCAGATGCAGATGACTATCTGATGGATCATTCTTCGATCGTGTTCTTGATGGATAAAAAGGGGAAATACGTCACCCATTTTTCTCATCAAACAAACGCAGAGGTGATGGCCAAGATGATCACCAAACAGCTCTGACCCTCGATGGGAAGCGACAGTCCTGTCCCGTTCTGGAAACGGAAAACTCTGCCGGAGATGACCCGTACCGAATGGGAGTCTTTGTGCGATGGCTGTGCTCGTTGTTGCTTACTTAAACTCGAAGACATTGACACCGGCGAGATCGCTTACACGGATATTGCATGTAAACTATTAGATTCCGGCGCCTGCCGCTGTTCCGATTATAAGGACCGGCAACAGACTGTCCCCGACTGCGTCGTGCTAAAACCAGACAATATCGGAGACCTAAGCTGGATGCCGTCGAGTTGCGCCTATCGCATGATCGCCGAGGGCAAAGATCTCGCCTGGTGGCACCCACTAGTATCTGGGGATGCAAATTCAGTCCACGAAGCGGGTATTTCCGTGCGGGGCAAAGTGGTCCCCGAACAAAGGGGCGATGACCCCGAAGATCGGATCGTCACTTGGCCCGAATAGACCAATAGTTATTTAGCGTTTGCCTTGGCGCGCGTTAACCAGCGCAACGCCACCAAGAATCAACGCAATCGCCACCCAGATATATAGGCTGTGCTGCTCACCAAGTAGGACGATGCCGAAAAACACCCCAAAAACCACCGACATAAAGCTCGATTGGCTCATATAGGTTGGGCCCGCAATTCGGATGAGCTCAAATACGGCGTAAAAATTAAATCCGGCGAGAACGAAATGCAGCATCATCGATAATTCACCATTGGTGAATGGCGGTGCAAGAATATGAAACTCACCAACGGCGAGTGAAATCGGGAGCGCCATTACCGCTGCCGCTAACAAGGTGCCTGCAGCCAGTTGCAGGGAGTCAATGTCGGGCGGGCGGTTAGAATCCGACAGGAACACGTAAGCTAATCCGTGCAGTAACGGTGTCCCAAAACCTATGAGAACCCAAATTGCTAAGGCGGGGTCGGGCAAGGATGCTTTGGGTATAACAATGATCAAAACACCGATAAATCCTAACAAAATTCCTAGTAACCGGAGCCATGCCAACTTCTCGATACGAGCAACCAAACTCACGAGATGGGTAAAGATTGGTGTAAACGCCATGATCACCGCCATGACACCAACCGGTAGTTTCCCCTGTGCCGCGTAAAGAATGATGTTGGCAAATGTAAAGCGCAAAGCCGCCGCTTGGAAATAATAGGCAAGATGACGTTTTGACAAAGGCGGGCGGCTGCCGCGCAGCAAACCGATAAACAGCACCACCATGCCGGACCCAAGGCAGAACCAGAAAACATAAGCAGTGGGGTGGATACCGTTCGTGACAGTGTTCTTAATCAAAATAAAAAAGAAACCCCATAATCCGCCAATCATCAGCAAGAGAGCTATAGGGAGGAATCTATTGGGGGGAGACGTCTCTTTCATTGAGCCTGCTATAAAGCAAACATGCCAGGAACGATAGCTGACCCAGTGCAATAGGGGTCCATAGCCCGGTGCATTTTTGCGACTAAGGTTGAGGCAATCGGCGAACCGGCGTTCCTTTTAAAGCGTCTTCCATAAATCTCTTCCACAGGGTCGCAGGAAGCGACCCGCCAGACACTTTTTTCATTGGCGCTGAATTGTCGTTTCCGAGCCATACACCGGTGACCAATTCAGCTGTAAATCCAATAAACCACGCGTCGCGAAATCCTTGGCTAGTCCCGGTCTTCCCCGCCGCCGGTCGACCAAGCCGTGCCCGCCGTCCGGTACCCGTCGTTACCACTTCGCGCAGCATTTCCTGCATACCCACCACGGTCTGGGCGCGCACCAACGTACCGGCCCCGACAGAACTGCGTCGGTACAAAAGTTGGTTAGCCCCATCTCGAATCTCAATAATACCATACGGCCACGCCGCGAAGCCGCGATTGGCAAAGACGGCGTAAGCCGCGGTCATATCCAGCAAATTTGCCTCTCCTGCACCGAGGGCGATTGAGGGGTGGCCTTTGAGTTTGGATGTAATGCCGAGGCGTTCTGCGGCCTTGACGACCCTATGCCTACCAACTTTCTCAGATACTTTGACCGCCGCGGTGTTCACCGATTTCGCTAATGCCTGTCGCAGCGTTATTCGGCCAAGATATCTTCCCGAGTAGTTTCTAGGTGTCCACCCTTTTATGGAGATCGGGCTGTCCACGATAACATCGTCTGGGCGCATACCAGCTTCCAGTGCAGCCAGATATACAAACAGCTTGAAGGCTGAGCCCGGTTGCCGGAACGCCTGGGTTACCCGGTTAAATTGGCTGGCAGCGTAACGGCGCCCGCCGACCATTGCGCGAATAGCGCCATTGGGGGCCAGTGAAACCAAGGCCGCCTGGCCGACATTGCGCCTACCACCGACCCTAGCCAACATCCCACTTACTCGATCTTCAGCTATTTTTTGCAGACGGGGCGTCAAGGTCGACTTGATCACAAGATCCCGATCGGTTCGACCCACAAAACTAGCTGCCCGTTCAAGCAGCCAGTCCGCAAAGTATCGTGCACCACTGCCAGTCGAACGGCCTGCAAACCGCAGGCGTTCTTTTGACGCTGCTGCTGCATCTCGCTTGGTCAAGAACGCCGCAGCAACCATATTAGCCAAAACCTGGTCGGCCCTCTTGAGGCCAAGTTTCTTGTTTCGAAATGGCGAATACCGTGTCGGCGCTTTCAAGAGACCCGCCAATATCGCGGATTCCCGCAACGAAACTTGCCGGATCGTTTTTCCAAAGTATCGTCTCGCAGCGGCGCCAACGCCATAGGTCCCAGCGCCGAGGTAAACGCGATTGAGATAAATCGTGAGAATTTGTTTCTTGGTGAAACGAGCTTCCAGCCAGAATGCCAGCAAAAGCTCTTGGATCTTCCGACCCAAGGAACGCTCGGGTGTCAGAAACAGGTTTTTGGCAAGCTGTTGCGTCAGCGTACTACCCCCTTGTCGTACTCTACCGGCCATAAGGTTGGTAATCGCAGCCCGCGCAATACCAAAAACATCGACCCCGAAATGATCAAAAAACCGGCGATCCTCGGTCGCAATAATCGCCTGAATTAGATAGGGCGGGACTTCATTGAAACGCACCGCACCGGCATGAAGATCACCATAGGTTGCGACGACAGAATTATCTGAGGCGAGGATGGTTACGCTGGGGCGGCGCGATGGCGTTTCCAGCTTCTCAAGATCCGGAAGATCCCAAGCATAGTACGCTAGAATGGCCGAGACGAACAAACTCGACCAGATGCCAAGGATCGCTATCCAGCGCACTACAGCGCCCCACCGAGATTTCTGAAGGGATGGCGGTTTAGAGTCGACCGGGCGCGCGTCGAGATTTGGACGTCCAGAATTTCGCGTCGCGGCCCTTTTTCCACTCTGCTTCTTTGCCGGAGTTTTCTTATTTACTGGTTTTCTCGCCATTCGCCTATCTTGGGCATGTCACCGATTCACAAAAAGTGATTTTGATGTGACACTGATCCGTTGATCGTTCAATTTATACGTAATTACAGGAATCGACAGGCATCATCGACCCATGGGGCTATTTTCGAAATCAAAGGAATCAGCAGAAACGCTTTCGTCGGTTATCGTTCGCGCAGCAACACCGGCTGACGCGCCAGAAATCGTACGCCTAGCGCAATCTTTGAGTATCGCTGATGGCGGCCGCCCGTCACGGCTGACGGAAGAAAGTTATCGGCGAGACGGGTTCGGCGAGACCCCAGCATTTTCGGCATTGGTAGCGGAGATCGATAGCAGAATTGTTGGATATGCCCTCTATTTTTCCGGCTACGATACAGATCGGGCCACACGCGGTGTGTATCTATCAGACCTCTATGTCGATCAGGCTTGGCGACGCCGCGGCGTTGGGCGAGCTCTGATGCAAGGAACCGCGCGCGCCTGTAAGAACTTAAAGGGGGAGTGGATGTTTTGGTCTGTCCTCAAACGCAATAAAAAAGCGCGGAAGTTTTATAAGACGATGGCACCCGAACTTTCAGATGTCGTCCTTTGTGCCGCCCTCGGCGATAGTTTTCGCCGCCTATCGGAATAGCCGCGCTTTTAAGTCAAATATCAAGCGTCAAGATTGACGACCTTCAATGCGTTCGACTGAATAAAATCACGCCTGGGCTCAACGACATCTCCCATCAACGTAGAGAACACTTCTTCCGCCGCATCACGATGATCAATTTTGACCTGTAATAGCGCCCGCACTTCGGGATCAAGCGTCGTTTCCCAAAGCTGTTCAGGATTCATTTCTCCCAGCCCTTTATAGCGCTGGATAGAGACACCCTTACGGCCAGTATCCATAACCGCTTCTACCAAACCTAAGGGTCCATGAATCTTCTGTTCCTGATCCTTGACCTTAAAGGTCGCGGGGCGTCCGTATATTCTCTGCAAATCCGGTACCATCTCATCGAGACGGCGCGCCTCCGCCGAGCGGACCAAAGCGCCATCAATGACATGCCGTTCGGTTACACCGCGTAATGTTCGGGCAAAGGCAAAACCACCCCCCTCGAGAATTTCTGCTCTCCAGCCCCGTTCGTTTTCTACCGTCAATCCATCAAGACGGCGCGCGATTGCATCAGCAATCTGGCCTTCTAGTTCTTCAGACTCCAGCAATTCAGGATTGAAGGCCCCCAATATTGCCGCTTGTTCGGCCACCATTGGATTGGAAAGTTTTTGCAGGATAGGGGTCATCAACCGTTTTGCCCGCATGGCGCCTTCCACGGTATCCCGCAGATCCGCCCCGGCAATTTCAGCGCCATCCTGAACCACCAGCAAACAATCGCGCAGACCGGCATCGATCAAATAATCCTCAAGCTTCGGATCATCTTTGAGATAAATCTCTTCCGCACCCTTTTTGGCCCGATAAAGTGGCGGCTGCGCGATATAAAGATAGCCACGCTCCACCAACTCAGGCATTTGCCGAAAAAAGAAGGTCAGCAACAAAGTACGAATATGGCTACCGTCGACATCGGCGTCTGTCATGATGATGATCTTGTGATACCGAGTCTTTTCAACATCGAAATCTTCCCGCCCGATGCCTGTACCCAAAGCCGCGATAAGTGTCCCGATTTCCGCTGAAGACAGCATTTTGTCAAATCGCGCACGTTCAACATTCAGAATTTTACCCCGAAGTGGCAAAATGGCCTGTGTGCGTCTGTTGCGCCCCTGTTTCGCCGAGCCTCCTGCTGAATCACCCTCAACAATAAAGATTTCGGAGAGTGATGGGTCACGTTCCTGACAATCAGCCAGCTTGCCGGGCAAGCTGGATATGTCGAGGGCGCCCTTGCGCCGGGTCAGATCCCGCGCCTTCCGGGCAGCTTCACGGGCAGCGGCGGCTTCAACCGCTTTCGCAACGATCCGCTTTGCTTCATTTGGATGTTCTTCAAACCATTGGCTCAGTTTCTCACCGACAACACTCTCAACGACGGGGCGGACCTCAGAAGACACAAGCTTGTCTTTGGTCTGGGATGAGAATTTTGGATCAGGCACCATAACCGACAACACGCAGGTTAGTCCTTCGCGCATATCATCGCCCGAAAGGGTGACCTTCTCCTTTTTCGCAATACCTAATTCATTTGCATAAGCATTTATCGTCCGCGTAAGCGCGCCACGAAGCCCTGCCAGATGGGTTCCGCCGTCGCCCTGGGGGATCGTGTTGGTAAAACACAGCGTCGTCTCGTGATAGCTGTCTGACCATTCCAGTGCGACCTCCATAGCAATATCGTCCTGCTCACCATGGATCGCAATGGGTTCATCAAACAACGGGGTTTTACCGCGATCGACGTAGCTCACAAAGGCTGCGAGACCGCCTTCATAGTGCATTTCGACCACGTTCGGCTCAACGCCACGGGAATCGTTTGCGACTAGTGTCACACCAGAGTTCAAAAAGGCGAGCTCCCGAAGCCGGTGCTCAAGCTTGGCAAAATCGAATTCCACATTGGTGAAAGTCTCTGGTGAGGCAAGAAATGTAACCTGACTGCCGGTGGGGCCATCCCAGTCTGCTACCTTTTCCAATGATCTAACTGGGATGCCATGCTCAAAACGCATGCTCCATTCAGCACCTTCACGCCAAATTTTTAGTTCAAGCCATGAGGAAAGGGCGTTAACCACAGAGACACCAACACCGTGCAGGCCGCCAGAAACCTTATAAGAGCTTTGGTCAAATTTCCCGCCCGCATGCAGATGGGTCATGATGACCTCAGCCGCCGAAACACCTTCTTCTTCATGAATCTGAACTGGAATCCCGCGCCCATTGTCCTGGATCGAGACAGACCCATCGCCATTTAGCGTAACCTCAACCCGATCGCAGATTCCAGCAAGTGCTTCATCGATCCCGTTGTCCACCACCTCATAAACCATGTGATGCAGCCCTGACCCATCATCGGTATCACCGATATACATACCGGGCCGTTTTCGAACGGCATCGAGTCCGCGCAGAACCTGGATAGAGTCTGCTCCATATTCAGGATTGGTATCTTCGGCAGGTACTTCAGCAGGAGGTGCCATTGTTAAACCATTTCTTCGTGAGGTTATGCGGCATAAGCACCGAGGGACTGCTCTGTCACCTCTGCATTAGCCACGGTGAAATGTTGGGCCGTACCCGAAAGAGGTACGAATAAGGACGGATCTGTGCCGGTCATCCAGGCCTGGGCGCCCAGCGCCTGAATTTCTGCGAAAAGCGCCTCGCGCCGCCCCTCATCGAGATGAGCGGCAATTTCGTCGAGCAATAAAATGGGAACCGCGCCTCGTTCAAGTGACTGCAACCGGGCATTCGCCAGCACAATACTGATGAGTAACGCCTTCTGTTCACCTGTCGAGCATTGTCCGGCTGGTACATTCTTTAAGATATGCGTCACCGCAAAATCACTTTTCTGCGGCCCTATCACCGCGCTGCGCCCTATCTGGTCCACACCACGAGAAGCCACCAACGCCGCGCGATATTGATCTTCAGCTTCTACCGCCGGCATTGTGTTGAGCCAACCATCGAGGACTCCATCAAGCGCAAGAGAGGCAGACGGGAATGGCCCAATACCCATCGCACAGGCCGGATTTAAACGATCAATTAAAGCGATGCGCGCAGCGGCGATAGCGACGCCCTTTTCAACAATTGTTTCTTCCAACACATCAAGCCAGGCCGGGTCAGCAGCATCGCCATTTGTTGCTTCACGTTGGAGCAGGCTCGATCTTTCTCGCATCGCCCGCTCAAACGCCTTGAGCCGCCCGGCGTGCGCCGGATCAAAGCCAAACACCAAGCGATCGAGAAAGCGCCGGCGCCCCGATGCTCCTTCTGTAAAAAGTCGTTGCATATCGGGCGTCAGCCACAGCGCAGACAGCCGCTCACCCAATGCGGCTTGACCGCGTGCCGGAGCACCATTGATACGCACCGCACGACGCGGATTCTCGACAGGCACCTCATCGGAAACACCCGTACCAACCTCATAAACCCCATCAAGTCCGTCAACGGTGGCAGCAACACCCCAACGCTGAACAGGCTCGGCACCGTCGCCCCCCCGACGAGCTATATCGGTGAGACGTGCCGCGCGGAGACCTCGACCCGGAACCAAAAAGGAAATTGCTTCAAGAAGGTTGGTTTTTCCGGCACCGTTAGCGCCGGTGAGCGTGATCAGAGGCGCGTCAATATTCAGCCGTAGTGAGGCGTAACAGCGAAAATCAGTCAGAACCAGACGCTGGACAGCCATTGACGCGGCTTGAACATCATTTTGGAAAACGGGTTGCGAAGTAGACAGGGGGCCCGCCTTTAAACGCGCATCGGCATCAGGACATAAAGCGCGTTCTCATCTTCAAGGTCTTTAACAAGCGTCGGTGAGGCCGCGTCGGAGAGTGCAAAGCGTGCCTTATCACCCTGTATCTGCTGGGTAATATCGAGCAGATAGCGAGAATTAAAGCCAATTTCGAGATCGCCGTCATCATACTCGACTTCCAGCTCCTCAGTAGCACTACCGGCATCGGGGCTGGTCGCTGAAAGTACCAAGCTATTGGCCCCTAAGCTTAGCTTGATTGCTCGAGATTTTTCCGTGGAAATTGTTGAGACCAAATCGACAGCCCGTTCAAAGCGATTGCAGCTCACTTCAAGAAATTTATCATTCGCTTCCGGGATAACCCGATCATAATCAGGGAAAGTGCCATCAATCAGCTTAGAGCTGAGAACAATTTGATCCACCGCAAATCTAATCTTTGTATCGGACATCATGATGGCAATGTCATCTTCTGTCTCATCGATAAGTTTTCGTAGCTCATTGACCGTTTTGCGCGGCACAATTACCCCCGGAATTCCTTCAGCGCCTGCAGGCACCGGTATTTCCATCCGCGCCAGCCGGTGTCCATCTGTCGCTACAGCTCGTAAGACTGTCCCACCCTCATCGCCTTCAGCAGCGTGCAGATAGATGCCGTTCAGGTAATACCGTGTTTCTTCGGTCGAGATCGCAAATCGGGTGCGATCTATTAAGGACCGCAATGCTGCCGCTTCCAGCGTAAAGCTGTGTGGCATATCGTCGTCGGTCATTGCCGGAAAATCTTCACTGGCAAGTGTTGCCAATTTCAAAGTAGAGCGCCCGGAGCGCATAGCCATCTGACCTTCTTCCGAGCCACCGCCAAGTTCAATCTGCGAACCGTCTTCCAGCTTGCGCACGATATCAAATAATGTGTGCGCGGGGACAGTCGTCGCGCCCTGCTGGCTGACATCCGCTGAAATCTTTTCAACGACGGCGATATCCATATCGGTCGCTGATAATTCGACGGCGCCGTCGTCGGCACGCATCAGAATATTTGACAAAATTGGGATGGTATTCCGGCGTTCAACTACGCTCTGGACATGGGTTAATGCCTTTAACAAAGCACCGCGATCAATCGTAAACTTCATGGCGTCACATGGTTCTCATAAGAATAAAAAACACCGGCTTATCTTAGCCGCCTGCAACAGCTTGCAGTCAGCCTGAATTATAGCATTTCAGCTGACTCGCCGCACGGGTTTAGATACCCAAAAAGAACTAGATTAAATCTATAAAAAACCGCAGAAAACTGCGGTTACCCTTCCAGCATACGCCGCAGGAGATCAACATCTTCACAGAATGCCGAATCTGTTTGCCGCAACTCTTCGACCTTCTTGACCGCATGCATCACGGTAGTGTGGTCCCGACCACCGAATTTCCGGCCAATTTCGGGCAGAGACCGTGACGTCAACTGCTTTGCAAGATACATCGCAACCTGCCGCGGGCGTGCCACCGCACGGGCGCGACGGGCGGAATGCATATCGGCAATTCGGATATTGAAATGCTCTGAAACGCGCTTTTGAATTTCTTCAATCGTTACCCGCCGATCGTTTGCCCTTAGGATGTCGTGGAGGACCTCCTGGCAAGTCTCGAGGGTAATTTCGCGACCCACCAGCTCAGCATGGGCAACAACCCTGTTGAGGGCGCCCTCAAGCTCACGCACGTTCGATGTAATACGGTGCGAGAGGAATTCTTTAACCTTCACCGGAATCTCGACACCCAGTCGCTCGGACTTAACGTCGAGAATACCAAGCCGCAGCTCAAAACTCGTCGCATGAATATCGGCGACCAGGCCCCAGCCAAGCCGTGAGCGCAGCCGTTCTTCCATACCTTCCAAATCCGATGGCGACTTGTCAGCTGAGATCACAACTTGTCGGTTGTTATCAACCAGGTCATTGAATGTATGGAAAAACTCTTCCTGCGTGGCTTCCTTGCCATTGATAAATTGCACATCATCAATCATCAGCAGGTCAACTGACCGAAACTGTTCCTTGAAAGCGACGGTATCCTTGAACCGCAAGGCCCGGATAAAGTGGAACATAAATTTTTCTGCAGAAAGATAGACCACCCGCCGCTCAGGAAATTTCGCGCGCGTATGATTAGCAATTGCATGCATAAGATGCGTTTTACCGAGACCAACACCGCCATAAAGAAATAACGGGTTGAAGGCTGCGTCCTCAGAGTCCGCAACCCGCCGTGCCGCTGCATAGGCCAGCTCATTGGGTTTACCAACGACAAAATTCGAAAACGTGAAACGGGGATCAATCGGCGCGCTTATCTCAGGCCGCGTCTCAGCGACACCGTTTGCTGGTGCGAATTGGGTAGATCCGTTGAGCTGTTGATCAGTAGCGGGCTTTTCAGCCGGTCGGTTCAAGGGCCGGGTCGTTGGCGTCTGCACAAAGACATCAATAACGTCAACGGTCGCGTTTTCACCGACCCACAACTCACGCAACCTGTCGCCATAATGGCTCACAACCCAGTCGCGCATAAATCGCGTCGGCACAGCGATCTTCGCTGTTCCGTCAATAACGGAAACCAGCGTTAGTGGCTTCAGCCAGCTACGGTAAGACGCATCACCAACTTCCGATCTTAACAGCCCACGCACTCTTGCCCATTGAGCCGTAATCTTCGGGTCGAGCCTTGGTCCCGGCATACTTCTTGTCCCCAGTCCCCCAAACAATCCACGAAATAGCGGATCGCGTTACTTATACAGTTCACTTAGAAGCGGAAATCTTCGATCCCGGCATCGGCGGAATCGAAATGTGTCCATAAATTTTGTGCTTCTAGACTCCCTGCCTTTATTTGGGCGCCAACCCAGAACTAGGATTAGATTGAAAACGAAACAATTTTATTATTATAACAACCTAATCCATTACTTAATTTAGAAAGAAAACAGGCATTTTTTACTTAAATTCTTCTGTATCCGTTCCGATACTGATTGCAAATCTAATTGGGCCCGGTGCGGATAGCAAGCGGCTCTCGTCACAAAAATGTAAAAAATTTTATTGACAAATAAGCGGCAGCCGAATCCGGTCATGGAGTCAAGGACTTGCGCGAAAACCCTAAGTTTCTGGGGTATTGACGCGCGCTATGTCTCTCAAACGCAGAAAAGCCGGAATCAAAAAACCGCACCAGGCTGACCTGGTACGGCTTCCAATTTCAGTCTCTCAAATGAGAGAAAATCAGGTGAGGGCGTTAACCCGGGCGGACAAACGCGATACTTTGCGCGATGCCGTGTTCTTTTCCATGATGCCCTTGGTAACACCACGCATCAATTCAGGCTCTGCAACCTTAAATGCTACTTCAGCAGCAGCGCGGTCACCCGCATCAATTGCCGTTTCAACTTCTTTTACAGCGCTCCGAATCCGGCTACGCCGGTCACGGTTGCGTTCTGTCCGTCGTTCGTTCTGACGAACGCGCTTTTTTGCGGAACTTGTATTAGCCATATCTTTCAATCCTGCTCACTTGCAGCGGTCCGGGTTTGTATAGCGCGACACCTTTCCCGTCAAGCGTTTAGCAAGCTTATCTTCAGGTTTATTTGGCGTTCATGATTTCCCAAATTCGGGCTTTCGTTTTTCGACAAAGGCCGCCATGCCTTCGCGTTGATCTGGCGTGCCAAATGAGGCCTGGAACATTCGCCTTTCATACCGCACCCCTTCGGCCAATGTCGTCTCATAAGCACGGTTCACTACGTCTTTGACCATCATCGTCGCTGGACGCGACATGGCAGCGATTTTTTGGGCTGTCGATACCGCATCGTCAACCAGTTCCGTTGCTGGAACGATGCGGCTCACCAAACCAGCTCTTTCAGCCTCTTCAGCGCCCATCATACGGCCAGTCAGGCACATCTCCATGGATTTTGACTTGCCGACTAGCCGGGTCAGTCTCTGTGAGCCACCTGCGCCAGGCCAAACGCCAATCTTGATCTCCGGTTGGCCAAACTGTGCCGTCTCCGCAGCGAGGATAAAATCACACATCATCGCGATCTCGCAGCCGCCGCCCAGCGCAAACCCCGCCACGGCAGCAATAATAGGCTTGCGGCACGCCGCAACTTGTTCCCAGCCATCCGTGATAAAATCATCTACATAGGTATCCGGCCAGGATTTTGACTGCATTTCTTTGATATCAGCACCCGCTGCAAAGGCTTTTTCCGAACCCGTCAACACAATGGCGCCGACATCATCGTTCTTCTCCAAAGCCTGCAAAGCATCCGCCAATTCACCCACGAGAGCCGTGGAGAGGGCGTTTAACGCATCCGGCCGGTTGAAGGTTATCAACCCAACATTGTCACGAATTTCCACGATAATTGTTTCATAGCTCATCACGAGTCGTCCTTGTAAATTTGATCTTTAGTTAGGTGTTAGGGAGAACTGAGCCGTCAGCACGCCCTTTTTAACGAGTACAGCTAGGCGGAGCCTCTCCCCCTCGCGTACCCAGCTTGTGGCACCGGCAGCTTTCCACCCAAGCTGCGGCAGCGTGCGGACATAAAACGCAAGGACTTTTTTCGGCTGCGTTGCCGCACCAGATATGCCTTTTGCAGACACTTCAGCGATCCTGCCCTGGGGTGTTGAGAAGACCAAAGCTGACCCTTTGACCTCCGCAAGCCCCTCCATAAGAGGCAAATCATCAATGACCGACAGAAAACCTTCTGCGGCAATCACTTTTCCACCATTAAAGGCTGCCAGCGCAAATAACACCGCCAATACAGGCAACAAGGCAAAATTGTTTTTAGGGGAAATAGTAATTATCATGGACGCGATTTACCTCAGCGTTGGCAGCTTGCACGGAAGAAACTTGACCGACCAGCCTGTACGATGCGCTGAACCGGTTTGCTACAAGTTGGGCATGGTTCGCCCTCTCGTCCATAGACTTTAAAATTGTGCTGAAAATATCCCATCTCGCCGGTCGCGGTCACATGATCCCGCAACGTGGATCCGCCAGACTTTATGGCATCCCGCAATACCTGTTTTGTGGCAGTCACCAGCCGTTCAGCGCGCGCAGACCCAACGGTGTGAGCACTGCGCCGCGGCGACACCCCTGCTATAAACAACCCCTCGCAGACATAAATATTGCCAAGTCCAGCGACAATGCGTTGATCAAGTAACGCGGATTTAATCGGCGTTTTGCGACCTTTCAGGCGGGCCGCAAGAGAGGCCCCGCTAAATTCATCGCCCAACGGCTCAGGACCAATTGAGGCCAGCAACGGGTGGGTCGCCAGCCCGTCTTCAGTTGACAGATCCATGAGGCCAAAGCGGCGTGGGTCCGAGAACCGAATGACGGTGCCATTTCCGACCGCGAAAGCAATATGCTCATGTTTCCGGGCGGGGACTTCTACCTCGGTACCCTGTTCGATGACCATACGACCCGACATTCCTAGATGTGCCAACACAACGGTCGCGTCATCGAGACGGATCAGCAAATATTTAGCGCGCCGATCAAGCTGCGTAATTGTTCGTCCCGTCAGGGCCTCGGCAAAGTTCTCTGGCAAGGGTCGCCGCAGGTCTGTACGGCGCACGACCACCTGATTAATCCTGCGGCCTTCCATGGCCTTCGCCAATCCCCGGCGAACGGTTTCAACCTCTGGAAGCTCCGGCATCGTACGTCTTACCTCCTTAAATCCTATCGCCCTCATCGTACCCCAAAGCTAGCGCGAAATCTCCGGCTAGGCTATTGTCGCTCCATGGCAAATAGTTCCACAAATGGCGTTGAGGGCGACAACGAAACCAATTTCGGTTTTCGGCGGGTGCCCAGAGAAGAGCACGCAGGACTAGTCTCCAGTGTCTTTGAGTCGGTCGCAGATCGTTATGACATCATGAACGACTTGATGAGTGGTGGCCTGCATCGCCTCTGGAAACAGGCCTTGATCGACTGGATCAACCCTCAACCGGAAATGCGACTGGTCGATGTCGCGGGCGGCACCGGCGACGTTACATTCAGGTTCCTTGAGCGGTTAGAGAGTGCAACTGATAACGATGATACAACGAGCCGGGCAATCATTTGTGACCCCAATGGCGCAATGCTTAAGGTCGCGCAAACCAGGGCAATAGATAAAGGATATGTGCACGGCATCGAATTCGTCGAAGCGCCAGCAGAAAAACTACCTCTTGAGGATCGTTCAGCGGCCGTATGTACAATCTCGTTTGGGCTCAGAAATGTCACGGATCGTGCCGCAGGTCTTGAAGAAATGCACCGGATTCTCGATTTTGGCGGTCATTTCTTTTGTCTGGAATTCTCGCCAGCCGTCGCTCCAATTCTGGCACCTTTATATGATACTTATTCGAACCGCATCCTCCCGTGGCTTGGCGAGCATGTTGCGGGTGACCGGGAAGCCTACGAGTATTTGGTTGAAAGTATTCGCCGTTTTCCGGAACCGGACGCCCTTACAACCGAAATGCAAGCTGCGGGATTCGGGAATATCCAGCACCGCATGATGTCAGGTGGGATTGTGGCTATTCATTCTGGTTGGCGCCTCTAGAACCCATGCTTCGTACCCTTCGCAATCTCGGCCGCGTCACGGGGATCGTACGAACGATCGCAAGATATGAAGCCTTATTTCTATTTGAAGAAAACGATGCACCATTCTTCGTAAAAGTCGGCATGGCGATCATCACCATTGGGGCACGGCCAACGCCCGACCTTGCCGACAAACGAAACGGCGAAAAACTGGCACTGGCGCTACAGAATCTCGGCCCCGGCTTCATTAAACTGGGGCAGGCTTTGTCGGTTCGCTCTGATCTCGTTGGTGAGGAGATCGCCGATGATCTTGCAACCTTGCAGGATAGCTTGCCACCTTTCGCGACGACTCTAGCACGGCAGTCCGTGGAAGATGAATTTGGCAGACCACTCGACGAACTGTTTTCCTCATTCGACGAAGAGGCCATCGCCGCCGCTTCTATTGCCCAGGTCCATTTCGCCATAACAACTGAAGGCATACCGGTTGCGGTCAAAATATTACGGCCCGACGTCGAGGAGGCTTTTGCACGAGAACTGGAGCTCCTGTACTGGCTGGCCGAGGGCGTTGAGCGGCATATACCGCAAGCTCGGCGATTACGGCCCATCGAGGTTATCAAAACGTTGTCTGAATCTGTCGCCATGGAAATGGATTTACGGCTTGAGGCGGCTGCGGGCGATGAATTACGGACCAACTTTGACGGCGACGCGCGGTTTAAAGTACCAAAGATGGACTGGACCAGAACCGGCAAACGCGTGCTCACCTCAGAACGAGTGTCAGGCGTTCCGGTTGACGAAGTCACCACGCTTGAAGAAGCCGGGCTCGATATCGAGACACTCGTAGCCAATATGGCACGAGCGTTCTTTCTCCAGGTTTTTCGGGATGGGTTTTTCCATGCCGATCTCCATCCAGGCAATCTGCTGGTGGATGAAGTGGGGGCCATACAGGCCGTTGATTTCGGAATCATGGGGCGTCTCGACAAACAGACTCGTTATTACCTCGCCGAAATGATGATTGGTTTTCTGACAGCCGATTACGCCAAGGTCGCTGCGGTTCATTTCCGGGCGGGCTACGTGCCATCCACTCAGTCTGAGGAAGCCTTCGCGCAGGCAGCACGCGCCATCGCAGAACCGATCATGGGCCAGCCTTTAAAGGACATATCTCTCGCCCGCCTTTTAGCGCAGCTGTTCACCATCACCGAACGGTTTGAAATGCAGACCCAGCCCCAGCTCCTGCTCTTGCAAAAAACCATGCTCGTCGCGGAAGGGGTTGGACGCCGTTTGCATCCTGACACCAATATGTGGGAACTGGCGCGGCCCTTAATTGAGAACTGGATGGAAGACGCTCTATCGCCAGAAGCGAAAGCAGCTGAGGCCATGTCGGAAGCTGGTAAGCTGATCGAACGTCTCCCGACCTTGATAACTGATATGAGCGACAGTGTTTCAACCATGGCCCGCGACGGCCTCAAGCTACATCCCGACACGGTCGGTGAGATGACAGGGCGCCGACAATCGGCACGCTGGCCGTGGTGGGCCGGCGCTGCTATCGCCGTTGGGCTTATCATCGCCGCGAGCTAAAAGCGTAACGTCATCGATTCTCCGGGTGCTCAATCCACGGAAATTGTAAATTCCCATTTGATTTAAAGGTGTATTTGAGCGCAGACTTGTCGCGCACTCAAATTGTGAATCCGTGCCGAACTGGCATTGAGATAAGAAAATTGAAATCGGTCTACAGATCAGGCCACTCTATAGGGAGAGTTACGTATGAAGTATGGAAAATCAGTTTCACTATTAGCAGCGTTTGCTTCACTTGCTTCGTTCGGCAGTGTTGCTCAGGCAAATGACATCGCAAAATTCTATAAAGGGAAACAGGTAAGTATCGTCGTCGCGGCACGTGCTGGCGGCGGACATCACAAATATTCGTTGTTTATCGCGCGTTACATGAAGAAACATGTGCCGGGCAACCCGACTTTTATCACTCAGAATATGGGTGGCGCCGGCGGAACCAAGGCGGCAAATTATCTGTATAACCGGGCGGCAAAAGACGGAACGGCAATCGGTATTCTGCTTTCCGATACACCATTCGCATCGCGCATGCGGACCACCGGCGTCAAATATGTCGCCAACAACTTCCATTACCTTGGCGGGGTCGACAAACCGCAGGGTGCCTTTGTCGTTCTAAAACGCTCCGGCATCAAAACAATGGAAGAGGCGAAGAAAAAGTCTGTCGTCTTTGCCTCTACCGGCAAAGGATCGCAGACCTACATCTTACCAAAACTTGCCAATAGCATGATCGGTACCAAATTCAAGATCGTAACGGGTTATCGTGGTATGGCCGGTGTCTATAAGGCGCTGGATGGCAAAGAAGCTGATGGTTTCCAATCAGGCTGGTCTTCGGTCCAGTTGATTAGGCCACATTGGCTTAAAGATGGCCGAGTCGTCGTCTTGGCGGCAAACTCTTTGTCACGCCTTAAAGATGCGCCGAACGCCCCAACGTTCCGCGATCTGGTTAAAGACCCCTTGGATCGAAAAATCGTCGAACTGATCAGTAATAACGACGTCATCGGTCGCTCATGGATTGCGCCTCCGGGCATTCCAAAGGCGCGCCTAAAAGCACTTCGGACGGCATTTAAGAAAATGGCGCACGATCCTGAAGCCATCGCAGCGGCTAAAAAACGTAAAATGGATTGGAACTATGTCGATTGGAAACCTCAGCAGCAGCATGCAAAACACATTACCAATGCTGATGATAAGCTGTTCAAACGCGTAAGGGCGCTTATCAATCAGAAGTAACGATAGCGTTGATGGATAGGAAAATGCGGTCCCTCTGGGGCCGCATTTTTTATGATCAGAACGGTATGGGCGTCTTAATTCGTCGTTGCGCTCTTATCTTCTTCCAGAGTCTGACCAGCTTCCGGCTCAATACCCTCTACCGCTTCTGCGGCGGCGGACAGTACTTTTGCCTCAAGCGACAACCGCGATCGAAGTGAAACATGCTTTTTAAAGGCAGGCCTACTGAGAACGACGTCACTTACCTGGTTCAGCGGCTCTACAATGAGGCCGGTCAAATAGGTCGTTTCACGTTTGAAACCGATCAGCTCGATAACCAATTTCCCATCGTTCGACTGTCCCTCGATAATAATAGCGCCACCGACTTGTCTCAACTGTTGACGTCGCAAAATTTTGCTTAAGTCTCCCGACAAATAGCCTCCAGCAACACGAAGCCCGCTCTTATCAAACGAGTCGCTAGCCCCGGAGAGCAGAGCATCCCGCGTCCATTGATCTGGGGCACCACTGGTTACCAAGAACGGGATTTTGTTAATTCTGATTTGGCGGCCTAAAGGTGCGCTATATCGCGGATCACCAAGGTCTTGCGTCATCAAAACAATACGATAGCTCCCAACAGGAACGTCGATGGAGATTGTTTTAATGCCCGCAAGACCATCTGCAAGCAACGCACTGTCTTCTGGGCGTCGTAGAGCAGAAACGCTCTCACCTGCGACTCGTTGATCACCGGGAACGACGCGGGTAAAGCCATCCATGACCTTACCATCGGCGGGACCGAAATCGAGGGCGATCATTGCGTTGCGGGGTTTGTAGTCGGACGCGACCGCCAGCCGCGTGATGGAGGTCTTGGTCAACGCTTTCGTTGCCAGGGTAGAAACCCTACTTACAACCTGAAACAACTCAGCAGGCTTCAACGCTTTCTTTTGATCCCGCAACGACCGCATCAAACTAACCGCACGTTGCACAACGTCGCCGGGCCCCGGATTGCCAACCGAAAGATACCGGGGAATAGCAGCGTTTAACTGTGTTGCCGAAACTGTTCCCTTCGTTACAACAGGAGCAGCGTTCGGTGACGATTTTTCAGTTGCCGGTGCCAACGCCGACAATTGACCGGTTTGTGCCTGTGGCGCAGTAGCCCAAGTCACAGATAGGCCTATCACGGCACTATATAGTGCGAATTTATTAAGAGTGCAGACGGACGTTCGAACCATAATTTTCACCGGATAGCTTTCTCACTACGCGTTACTGCCCGTAGGGGGGCACCTGAAGATATGCAAGAACCATGCCAACGAAGATTACATATTAAATTCAGTTAGTTAACCAACCGAAGAGCTGCAAATTAGCTGCAAATTGTCCAATCCTGATACAGGGTTGGTACGAATCTGCGATTCGCTTATGCCACGAGATATTGAGATGTCATTTTAGAACCGCTTTCACCGACTGCAGCGAATTGTTGCCGTTTAGGCCCTAAATCACTAGTTTACTGTCGAATTCTCAGAATTTTTGTCAGGAACTCATCAATATGCTGCAAAACAAGCGCATCTTGTTGATCATATCCGGTGGTATTGCCGCCTATAAGTGTCTGGAGCTTATCCGTCGCCTGCGAGAGCAGGGGGCTGCGGTGCGCTGTGTTCTAACCAAATCCGCAACTGAGTTCGTCACCCCCCTATCTGTCGCGGCCTTATCCGGTGACAAGGTTTACGGAGACCTGTTTTCACTGACTGACGAACACGAGATGGGGCATATACATCTTTCCCGCGATGCTGACCTACTCATCGTCGTTCCCGCCACCGCCAATATCCTGGCCCGCATGGCGCAAGGCATCGCTGACGACCTCGCAACCACAGTTTTGCTGGCAACCGACAAAAAGGTTATGGCCGCCCCTTCCATGAATGTTCGGATGTGGGAGCATGACTCAACGGTAAGCAATCTAGAAAATTTACGCCGTCGTGGCATCGAGATTCTCGGACCAGATTCCGGAGACATGGCCTGCGGCGAGTTTGGCGAAGGTAGAATGGTCGAACCAGCCGAGATATTGGCTGCCATCCAAGCTCATTTTAAGGATGACGGACGACTTAGCGGCCTACGCGCGCTCGTCACTAGCGGCCCAACACACGAACCTATCGATCCTGTTCGCTATATCGCAAACCGTTCTTCTGGCAAGCAAGGACACGCAATCGCCTCTGCGTTGGCAAGGCTTGGGGCCGATACAACATTGATAACCGGCCCGACACGCGAACATGACCCAAGTAAGGTCGAGGTCGTCCATGTTGAAACCGCCCGCGAAATGTTAGCCGCCTGCGAGAACGCACTTCCTACCGACATAGCTGTCTGCGCTGCCGCCGTTTCAGATTGGCGGGTGACGCAGGAAGCCGATCAAAAAATCAAGAAAGATGGTAGCGAGCCATCACTCTCCCTTACGGAGAACCCCGATATTTTGCGGACGCTCTCTCAACCGGGGAATGATCGACCCCGTCTCGTCGTCGGTTTTGCCGCTGAAACAGGTGACGTGATTGAGAAGGCTGTTCCCAAACGCAAAACCAAAGGATGTGACTGGATCGTTGCTAATGATGTTTCGCCAGGAACCGGTACTTTCGGTGGCGATGCCAATCAAGTGCACCTCATTACTGAAACCGGCAGTGAAAGTTGGCCGCAAATGTCCAAACAGGAAGTTGCGGACATGCTCGTGCGCCGCATTGCCGATCATCTTCATCCCCCCGCCGCCGCAGAATAGAGGTACTAGAATGGTTTCGGTTGCCGTTAAGCGTTTACCCCATAATGCCGACTTGCCACTACCGGCATATGAGAGCGCGGCTGCCGCAGGCATGGATTTGCCGGCCGCCGTCGAACAAAACCTAGTCCTGGCACCGGGTGAGCGAGCTCTGGTTCCAACAGGTTTGGCAATCGCTTTGCCCGATGGATATGAGGCGCAAGTTCGCCCCCGGTCAGGCCTTGCCGCTCGAAATGGTGTGACCGTTCTCAATACGCCCGGTACAGTGGACGCAGATTACCGCGGCGAGGTAAAAGTTATTCTCGTTAACCTCGGTAATGAAGATTTTACAATTGAGCGCGGTATGCGGATTGCCCAGATGGTAATCGCCCCCGTCGTCCAGGCGTCTATGCAGGAAGCCGACGAATTACCCGAAACCGCTCGCGGTGAGGGCGGGTTCGGATCTACCGGCACAAAGACATAAGTCCCTAAAGCGCCCATGGAATTCACCGACGACCAGCTCCAACGCTACGCCCGGCATATTGTCTTGCCCGAAGTTGGCGGCATTGGGCAGGAGAAGCTTTTATCAGGCAAGGTACTTGTCGTCGGCGCCGGGGGCCTCGGGGCGCCCCTCATATTATATCTTGCTGCTGCAGGTGTTGGTACGCTGGGAGTCGTCGATGACGACGTGGTCGATCTCTCTAATCTTCAGCGTCAAGTTATTCACGCGACCGGCAATATCGGCACTCCTAAAGTAGAAAGCGCCGCAGCAGCAGTTACAGCGATCAATCCTGATGTAAACTTCCAGCCTCACTACACCAGACTGACGAGCGAGAATATATATGCGTTAATTGAAGGGTATGACATTATTGCCGATGGGTCGGATAATTTTGAAACCCGCTTCCTGGTAAATGACGCCTGCCATCTTGCTGGTAAAACGTTGGTATCGGGGGCCATCCTGCGTTTTGAGGGCCAGATCGCCACCTTCAAATCGTACAGAGGGGCAGACTATCCCTGTTATCGCTGTTTATATCGAGAACCGCCTCCAGCCGGCATGGTGCCAAGCTGCTCTGAGGGGGGTGTCCTTGGCGCTCTGGCAGGGACAGTCGGGTCAATGCAAGCCACCGAAGTGTTAAAGGAACTTATGGGGATCGGCACCAGCCTATCTGGTCAGCTTATGCTGTATGACGCCCTCGAGACGGAGTATCGCAAAATCTCACTCAAACGAGATAGCGACTGCCCCCTCTGTGGCGATCACCCGACGATTTCAGATCTCTCGATCCACGCGGCTGCTTAATCATGGTGACCCGGAGCCGATTATCCTTAATCGTTTTTTCAGGCGATTTTGATCGAGTACATTATGCGTTCGCCATGGCAAGCGCAGCAGCAGCAACGGATAGGCCCGTCACCTTATTCTTTTCAGGTGGTGCTCTTCGATTTTTCCTGGCTGAGAGTAGTGATGGGACCCCTGGATGGACGACCTTAGGTCCCGCCGAGAATGGGAAACCCGCAATCGAACGTAACACAGAACTTGGCAGTGATGGCATCGGGACGATTGACGAACTTGCTTTGGCCTGCGTTGAACTCAATGTTGCATTTTTTAGATGTGACATGGGCGTTAAGGCGGCCAAACTAGACGTCACCACATTCCGACCCGACATCCCCACCCAAAGCGGTGGGCTGGTCAGCTTTCTGGCCGAAGCGGAGAGAGATAACAGCCAGGTCGTCTTTCTATAGGCACCTGGATATAAACGCCGCACTCGCTTGACGCCTTACCGTCATGGTCCGTACCCTGTTTCCATAATATCCAGCGCCTCAGGGAGACCAACAATGTCACGTACATTTCGCAAACGACTGGAAGACGCGGTCAACGAACGTCACTGCGCGGATCATCCAATGACCGAGAAATGGGCAAACGGTGAGGTAAGTAAACGTTGCATGATGGGATGGGCTGCCGAGCAGTGGCACTGGGTCAGCAAAATGAATGCTCCGACATTCTTTGTCTGCAAGGATGCACCGGACGACGTCATTCACGCGGAAATCGATAACTTTCACGAAGAAATGGATCCCGATCACTCGCATCTCGATATCATGCTCAACTTTGCGAAAGCGAATGGCGGAAGCCCGACAAAAATCAAAAAGGGAGAGGGATTACCAACCACACGGTCCTGGGTACGGTTTTTAACTGACTCGGCTCGTGACAATCCCTGGTATTGCGGAATGTCAGCGCTGCGAATAGGGACAGAGTCTCAGTCACCTCGACTATATTCAAAATTGCTGCCAGCACTGCGAGACATATACAAATTCAAAGAAGAAGAGATCGAACATTTCTGGCTCCACTCTGAAGTTGATATCGAGCATGGTGGCATCGCATACGATCTAATCGTCAAACACTGTAAATCGCGTGAGCAGCAAGATCTCTGTGTCCATTTTGTAAAAGAAAGCGCCAAGATGCGTTGGTTTCATTTCGACGGAATCTATCTGCACTATGAGATGGGCTATGAATTGCACGGCGGGAAATAGCTCGTGGCACTCCCACGAAAACTCCAACTTTCCGCTAACACCGCGTTAACCAATTTTACCTAGGGTCATTGCAACGCTCAGATTCGACTCGGTGGCTTGCAATGGCTCAAACGAAACGATCAGTGAATGCACGGCAGACAAATTCTCTGCCGACGCAGAAAAAGGGAAAGGCAGCGGCTTCAAATCGCGCCGCCCTTGAGCCTGTCACTAATCAGACAACCAAACAGGCTACCCGTATTCTCGTAGCAGAGGACAATCCTACCAACCAAAAGGTTCTAACCTGCCTGTTGCAGCCTACGGGTTGTCACCTGGATTTCGTTGAAAATGGTCTCGATGCCATCGCAGCCGTTGCGCGCTCAGAATATGACTTGGTGCTCATGGATATGCGCATGCCAAAAATGGATGGCGTTACCGCCACCTATCGGATCCGCTCTCTCCCGGAACCGGCGGCGTCAGTTCCGATCATCGCGCTAACAGCTGATGTCGTCACCGGTGCAAAAGAAAAGTTCGAGGCCGCCGGAATGAATGGCTTTGTCGAAAAACCAATTAATAAAGAACTGCTCTTCAAAACGATCGAAGAGCACACGGGTGAACCTATATCTCATCCTGATTTCGCCTGAGGGCGCCAAGCACCCGAACTATGAGCGAACGCGATCCGGCGGCGTATCGCCGCTTAAAAAAGCGCCAATATTTGTCAAGACCTTGTCACCCATCGCCTCTCGGCCTTCATGTGTTCCAGATCCGAGGTGCGGCGCCAACACAACGTTTTCCAGAGCAATGAGTTTTGGATGTATTTCCGGCTCGTTTTCATAAACATCCAACCCAGCGCCAGCAATCGCGCCGCTCGCCAGACGTTCCGCCAACGCCGCTTCATCAATGATGCCACCCCGTGCAGTATTAATAACAACTGCATGGGATTGAAGTAGATCTATGCGATCAGCATTTAACAGATGATAGGTTTCTGGCGTTTTGGGACAGTTGACCGAGACAAAATCCATCTGGACGAGCATCTCATCAAGGCTCTCCCAATAGGTCGCTTCTAAAGCGGATTCTATCTTCTCATCAATCGGGTGTCGGTTGTGATAATGGATTTGCATATCAAATCCACGAGCCCGCTTTGCCACCGCCTGACCGATGCGCCCCATCCCGATAATACCAAGCCGCTTGCCGGTTACACGGTGGCCCACCATAAAAGTTGGTGTCCAACCATCCCACCCCCCTGTCCGTACCAAGCGCGCACCCTCGTCCAAACGGCGTGGCGCCGCCAGCAAAAGTGCAATCGTTAAGTCCGCCGTATCGTCTGTCAAAACACCGGGCGTATTCGTAACAACCACGTTCTTCGCCACTGCCGCCTCAAGATCAATGTGATCAACGCCGGCCCCAAAATTGGCAATCATTTTGATTGTTACAGGAAGGGCATTGATCAAATCAGCGTCAATTTTATCCGTTACCGTCGGCACCAAAATTTGGGCGCCATCACACGCTGCGATAATGTGTTCCGCTGAAAAGGCTAAGTCATTTGGATTAAGCCGCGCGTCAAATTGCTCTTTCATGCTTGCTTCCGTAACCGCGGGAAGACGGCGGGTGACTGCGATAATGGGCTTACTCATTGGACTCCGACTTGGATGACACGACCGATAATGAACTAATTCTCTCACTATTGGCCCCAGAGAATTATGCAGCATCTTGCCGTTCAATGCTGGAGCCGTCCACACCCAGCACCTATAATGCTCGCTGATTCGTCTTGGTGCTGTCTGGATAAATGAATTTGACGATATCATCGAACCACTGCCGGTTATTCGCGATCATACTTCTTCTGATCACGCTTACTGGCCAGGCCGTCGCCCAAACCGGTCTGCCATTGCCACGGTTCGTGTCTTTGCGAGCCAGTGAAGTCAATATGCGCACCGGACCGGGAATCCGTTATCCAATTGAATGGAAATTGATGTACCGTCACATGCCTGTTGAGATTGTTGCCGAGTTTGAGAACTGGCGGAAAATTCGTGAATGGCAGGGCGGCGTCGGATGGGTTCACAAATCAATGCTCTCAGGCCAGCGTTGGGTCATCATTCGTAAGGGTAAGCAAACGCTGAGGCGCAATGCCAAACCGGATGCTCGAGCGATCGCGCGTATAGAAAAGAAAGTCATCGGAAAACTAAAAAAGTGCGATGCTAGCTGGTGCAAAATTGATTTCTCGGGCTACTCCGGGTGGATGCGCCACAATCAGGTTTGGGGCGTATACCCCGGGGAAACCGTGAAATAAACTGCTCGTCGTTCCTATCCAATCTCTCGGTTTAACGTGTTTTTAACCATGCTCAGCCACTGATAGGCAGACGGCACAAATTGACCGTCAGGACTTTCGAGTTTCAAACGGATGCGGAACCATGGCGAATACGGACACGATGGAAGAGTTTGACGAAGACGATCAAGAGGTCTTTGAAATCGAACCGTCAAACTTGGATGACTCTACCCATACAGAGGTCATTGCCTTGTATGCCGATGCCCAGGACAATATCCGGTTCTCAAAAAATCTCCAGTGGCGAGCGATGTCGGGAGCAATTGTTCTCTTCGTACTGCTGGTTCTATCGTGCCGCCTAACCGATAGTGGTGCCACCTTGGTAAATTCAGTGATCTGCGCGAGCTTTCTGGTTTCCGCAGGCGCCATTTACTCGCTTGCGATCCTCCAGTCCTGGCAGGGGACCGAACGTGAAAAGATAAAGGAGGTCGTTGGCAAACTCTCTAATCTCTCCACACTTGTTTATGGGCTGAGGTCAAGAATGGAAGCCAACGTGCACCGCTTTATCCTGCTGACATTTATGATCGCAGGCGTTCTCGGCGCTAATTACTTCGCGGTTGTTTTGCTCATGCCGCTCGTTGAATAGGCACGGCCCGACACCGTAACGTTAGACAAAATCTTTCGATAAGGACGCCCTGACATCGTTTGGCACACCCGCCATATGACGATATTCCGAATGACCTATTGCGAGCACGACATCTGCATTGTCTGCGCTAAAGGCTGCAATCTGCGTATCAGAAAACGGGAAGCGCAGAAACTGGACCGATGATGCTTTGCCATCGGCCGTAGTTCGGTCCACGTCGACCTCAGCAACACCTTGAATGATCTCACCATTCACGGTCAGCGTAATCGTCTCTTCGAAGCCGCCGAGCTTCGCTAGTAACGCAGCCCGTCTGTCCGGATCGCCGACCTCGATCATCACAGTTGCGACAAGCTCGCGACCTTTCGGAATCAAGGGATTGTAGGCAACAAGCTCGCCAGCGATCTGTTCTTCGCCGCCTTTTTCGATATAGAGCATTTCGTGGATTTGGTACCACATCGTGTCGTAGCTCTCGAAGTAGAACGTGCAAGATGGTCCGAGTTCGATACGACGACTCTTCTTGGTCTCTGCGAGGGATTTGGCACGCGCGCGCCTGACGCCAGCATATTCAGCCATCGGCATAATATCATCGCGACGAATTTCATTTTTCATAATCTGTCGCTCCTTTAGAACCCGTAGGCTTTTGCCAAGATTTCAATCGGGTGGGGAGCTGTTTCGGGCACAGTCCCTTCGCCTTTTTCAGCCTTCAATCGATCCATTCCCTGCAGGATATGTAGGCCAGCAAGCGGACACTCTGAAACAACGGCACCAGTTGGTTTTTCAAGAGCATCCCGAGCCACCGGCTTGCCCACCTTCATGCCAGTTTCAAAATTTTCTTTCATCATACCCCAAGATCCACCGTGGCCCGAGCAACGCTCGATCACGTTGACGTCGGTATCCGGCAGAAGCCGCAACATGTCAGCTGCTTTGGGGCCCATATTCTGCGCCCTGGCATGACAGGCCAAATGAACGGTCACACCACCAGCGGCCGGTTCGAGACCCTCAGCGAGACCTTCGTTCCTGGCAATATCAACGACATATTCTGTGATATCGCGGGTCGCCGCAGACAGGCGTTTGATATCGTCACTGTCTGGCAAGATAAGCGGCCATTCAAATTTCAGCATCAGCGCACAACTCGGCACTAATGCGATGATGTCATACCCCTTGTCCACCCAAGGCAGCAGTTCATGGGCAACCGCCTCAGCACTCTTTGCCACGGCGGCGATGTCGCCATGTTCGAGCTTGGGCATACCACAACATTGCGGATAAACGACTTCCGTTTCGACACCGTTCTTAGCCAGGACATTCCGCGCCGCTTCGCCGATATCGGGATTGTTATAATTCACAAAACAGGTGGCGTAGAGAACGGCTTTGCGTCCCATGCCCGGCGCATCCACGTTAACGTCTGGGGCATCTTGCTTTGCCCGCGCTAAAAATGTCTTGCCATGAAATTTCGGCAACACAGCGTTCTTGTCAATACCAGCCACAGCTTGCATCGCAGGACGTGTCAAAACGTTATTTGTTTTGGTTCCCCAGTTCGCGAGGCCCGCGACCGGGGCTGCCAGCTTTCCATTGCGGTCGGTTTTCGAAACTTCTTTTTGTACAAAAGGTATGCCGCCATCACGATTTTCAATTGCCCGGTAGCGCAACATCAAATGCGGGAAGTCGAGGTTAAATTCATGCGGCGGTACATAAGGGCACTTCGTCATGAAACACATGTCACACAACGTGCAAGCGTCTATGACGGGTTTAAAGCCATCGCTCGAAACTGAATCCAGCTCTCCTGTTTCAGAATCATCGATAAGATCAAAGAGTTTGGGGAAAGAGTCGCAAAGATTGAAACAACGTCGGCAACCATGACAAATATCAAATACCCGCCGTAATTCCTGATCCAGTTTTTCGCTATCAAAAAAGTCTGGGTTGTTCCAGTCAATCGGATGCCGGGTTGGGGCTTCAAGACTTCCTTCAGACATTGTGTCCCTGCCTTTGGCCTAAGGCCGCAAAGAACCGCTTCCAGGATACAAGCTATCCCGGTTTGGTAACATTAGAAATTGGGAAACTGGACGGAGGACAATCACCCTCCGTCCGAATTCTCAGATGCTCAGTCGAGCTCGTCAAACGCCTTTTGGAAACGACCGGCGTGGGATTTCTCCGCTTTCGCCAATGTTTCGAACCAGCTGGCAATTTCATCGAACCCTTCATCGCGGGCTTCACGAGCCATACCGGGATACATATCGGTATACTCGTGGGTTTCACCTGCAACCGCCGCTTTCAGATTGTTGGCCGTGGAGCCGATAGGCTCACCCGTTGCCGGATCGCCAGTTTCTTCGAGATACTCAAGATGGCCGTGCGCATGACCGGTCTCGCCTTCGGCAGTTGATCGAAATACGGCAGCGACGTCGTTGTAGCCTTCAACATCAGCCTTTTGTGCAAAATAGAGATAGCGGCGGTTTGCCTGGGATTCCCCGGCAAAAGCGGCCTTAAGATTGTCCTCGGTTTTGGTTCCTTTTAACGCTGGCATCGGTCTCTCCTCTTCCCTTTGATAGTAAACGACCCCTTTAGATAGCGCCGTCGATTAGAATTTTTGACGAAATTGTCTAACGAAAAAGTATTACGTTATGTATTTTTATTCAACTGTTTTTATTAATTCTAAACTGATTTCGTTTTACGCATTACGATTTGGCGCCGCAACCCGGACGACCACATCAACACGATTGAGCTCTGTTCCCTCCGGAATATCCGGAAGCTGCGAAATCGTCACCTGATTGTCAGGAATATCTTCGATCTCACCAGAATCTTCAAAAAAGAAATGATGGTGACTTGCTAGGTTGGTATCAAAATAGGCGCGACCAGGCTCAACGACGACTTCACGTAACAATCCTGCCGCCGTAAATTGGTGCAACGTATTATAAATTGTTGCCAATGACACCGGGATACGGGCCTTTTTAGCATCGCGGTGAAGCTCTTCCGCTGTGACGTGCCGATTGCCTTCATCAAAGAGAAGTCTGGCAAGGGCCATGCGTTGCCGCGTCGGCCGAAGGCCCGCGCTATGCAGGAGTTCAATTACATATGTGAAAGGTCTATCGTTCATTCTGGAAATATAGGCCATATTTCTCAGATTGGAACTGTTAAAAAGAGAAGATTCTGAAAAAACTTCTCAAATCGGCTAAATCAGGGGAGTACTAGGAGTCTTTTTTTCGATGGCGCAGCAAGTCGGGTACACCGACGACATTATAACCAGAATCGACATGCATAATCTCACCTGTAATTCCGGCTGAGAGATCGCTCAAAAGATAGAGGCCAGCGCCGCCAACATCCTCTAGCTGCGTATTTTTCCGCAACGGCGAATATTCTTCATTCCATTTATAGACTTGGCGCGCACCACCAACTGCACTGCCTGCCAAAGTCCGCATCGGCCCAGCAGAAATCGCATTCACCCGAACGTCATCTGCACCAAGATCCACCGCTAAATATTTGACGCTGGCTTCCAGAGCGGCTTTCGCAACACCCATTACGTTGTAATTGGGCATAACGCGTTCAGCGCCAGAATAGGTGAGGGTAACGAGACTACCACCTTCCGACATCAACGCTGCAGCGCGCTGTGCAATTGTCGTAAAGGAAAAACAGGATATATCGAGGGTTAGTTTGAAGTTATCCCGGGTCGTGTCGACATAACGGCCGGACAACTCCTCCTTGTCAGAATAAGCCACCGAGTGAACCAAAAAATCGAGGCCACCCCATTCCTTTTCAATTTCCGAAAAAACAGCATCGATACTGGCATCATCACTAACGTCGCAGGGCAGAACAATGCTCGATTCGACCGATTCCGCAAGCGGTGCAACGCGCTTCGCAAACCCCTCTCCCTGATAGGTGAAGGCAAGCTCGGCACCATGAGCCGCGACTGCGCTGGCAATTCCCCACGCGATAGAGTGGTCATTTGCCACGCCGAGCACCAGCCCGCGCTTTCCCCGCATCAAACTTGAATCAGACATTTGCTATTCCGCTATCAACCGTCCTGCAGGGATTTAAACGCCAGCGACGCATTGGTGCCACCAAACCCAAAACTGTTGGAGAGAGCGCAATTGATCTCAACATTGTCCTGACGTTCCGTCACAAGCGGCATATCACCCACTTCTGGATCGACATTTTCAACGTTGGCGGACGCGGAAATAAATTTGTTCTCCATCATCAACAAGGTGTAGATCGCTTCATGGGCACCGGTAGCGCCAAGAGAATGGCCCGCCAGGGATTTCGTCGAATTAAAAGCCGGAATCCTGTTGCGTTCACCGAACACTGTACGCAGCGCCGCCAGTTCTTTTACATCGCCAACCGGCGTCGAAGTACCATGGGTGTTGATATAATCAACCGAATCGACCCCTTGCAGCGCCATGTTCATGCACCGTACGGCGCCCTCACCGGAAGGCTGGACCATGTCATAACCATCAGACGTCGCGCCATAACCAGCAAATTCCGCGTAGATTTTTGCACCACGTGCCTTCGCATGCTCCAGCTCTTCCAACACAACAACGCCGCCGCCGCCAGCGATCACAAAGCCGTCACGATTCGCATCAAACGGACGAGACGCTTTATCAGGCGTATCATTATAACCACCGGAAAGTGCTGGCATCGCATCGAACAGAACCGTCATGGTCCAGTCGAGCTCTTCACCACCGCCAGCAAAGACGACATCCTGTTTTCCAAGCTGGATAAGTTCAGCGGCATTACCAATACAATGCGCGCTCGTCGCACAAGCAGAACTAATCGAATAATTCACGCCCTTGATCTTAAACGCCGTTGCCAATGTCGCCGAGTTGGTGCTCGACATTGTCCGCGGCACCATGAAGGGACCTACCTTCTTCGCGCTTGAGTTACGCGCAGTGTCGAACGCAATTAACAAGTTTTTAGTCGACGGTCCACCAGAACCCATAATGAGCCCTGTCCGGTCATGAGAAACCTCATTTTCCTCAAGGCCAGCATCTGCAATAGCCTGATCCATCGCCACATAATTATAAGCTGCGCCATCGCCCATAAAGCGCCGCTGCTTACGATCAACATGGTCGTTTAGATCAATCGTCGGTGCGCCATGGACATGGCTCCGAAATCCACGCTCTGCATATTCAGGCGCGAAGGAAATACCAGATTTGCCGTCCCGCAGAGACGCCGTTACTTCATCTTTGTTATTCCCAAGACTGGAGACAATCCCAAGTCCGGTTACCGCCACTCGCTTCATAGCATCCTCACATTTGATCGGTAGAGGTAAAGACCCCGACCCGTAAATCCTGCGCCTCGTATACCGTCTGGCCATCAACGTCCAATGAGCCGTTGGCAATACTAATGGCAAATCCTCTGCGCAACACCCGCTTCACATCGATCCGATAGGTCACCAGCTTCGCATCCGGCGTCACCTGGCCATTGAATTTTAATCCGCCCAGCCCAAGGGCGCGCCCGCGCCCCTGGTCACCCATCCAACCAAGATGGAAACCAACCAGCTGCCAAAGTGCATCAAGCCCAAGACATCCGGGCATAACCGGATCGCCTTCAAAATGACACGGGAAAAACCAAAGATCCGGCTTTATATCGAACTCGGCGACCACTTCGCCTTTGCCAAATTCCCCGCCATCTTCCGAAATATGAGTGATCCGATCGAACATCAACATTGGCGGCAAGGGCAGTTGGGCGTTCCCTTCGCCAAACAGCTTCCCATGACCGCAATCGATCAAGTCATCATATGTAAAACTACTGCGCTCCATCACACTCATTGGGGTCGCGATCCTCATCAAAATACCCAATTAGAATAACGTCCAGACATGCCCAAAAAACCGTCCGGATCGCTTTTTAAAGAAAACGGTCGTGACAGGTCTGCCGACATAGCGGACGTTACCCCTTCTACTTAGTCTTTATATGAAGCGAATTCGAATTGACCAGCCCCGGGAGCAAGTTTTTTCGATAAAACTCAAAAATTAGGCGAAAAAAAGGGCAGCACCCTCAAATCGAAGGTACTGCCCTGATCTTTTCTAGTGCCGGAAAACAACCGGCAATCGATTAAGCGTCCGCTGCAGGAGCCTCTTCTTTTGGCTTACCGCTGATTTCTTCACCGGTTTCCTGATCGACAACTTTCATACTGAGTTTGACCTTACCACGGTCATCAACAGCAAGGACTTTGACCTTAACCTGGTCACCTTCATTGACGATGTCAGTCACTTTACCAACCCGTTGCGGGGCGAGTTCACTGATATGAACCAGCCCGTCTTTGGCGCCGAGGAAGTTCACAAAGGCGCCAAAATCGACAACCTTCACAACCTTGCCTTCATAGATGGTGCCAACTTCAGGTTCCGCAACGATACCCTTGATCCAGTCAAGAGCGGCCGTACCGGCCTCGGCCGTAATCGCCGCCACCTTAATCGTACCATCATCATCGATATCGATCTTGGCACCGGTGACTTCGCAGATTTCACGAATGACTTTACCGCCAGTTCCAATGACATCACGAATCTTGTCCTTAGGCACTGACATCGTCGTGATACGCGGCGCATTATCGCTGACATCATCACGTGCCATCTCAAGCGCTTTGTTCATTTCACCAAGGATATGATTCCGACCGTCACATGCCTGATCAAGCGCAACCTTCATGATCTCTTCTGTGATACCCGTGATCTTGATATCCATTTGAAGCGACGTCACACCTTCAGATGTACCGGCAACCTTGAAGTCCATATCGCCGAGATGATCCTCGTCACCGAGAATATCGGACAGAACCGCAAAACCACGATCTTCCTTGATAAGACCCATCGCGATACCCGCAACCGGACGCGCAATTGGCACACCGGCATCCATCAAAGACAGCGATGTACCGCAAACGGTTGCCATCGAAGAGGACCCATTGGATTCGGTAATTTCAGACACGATCCGCATGGTGTAAGGGAAGTCTTCCTTGGTCGGGAGAACGGCCCGCACGGCACGCCAGGCCAGCTTGCCATGGCCGATCTCACGACGACCGGGAGACCGCAGGAAGCTGGCTTCACCGACCGAGTAAGGTGGGAAGTTGTAATGCAGCATGAAGTTTTCCCGATACTCACCTTCGAGGGCATCAATGATCTGCTCATCCTGTCCGGTGCCAAGCGTCGCAACACACAATGACTGCGTTTCGCCACGGGTAAATAACGCACTACCATGCGACCGCGGCAAAATACCTACTTCCGCTTCAATGGGACGAACCGTCTTGGTATCGCGTCCATCGATCCGATTTCCAGTATCCAGAATGTTGCCACGAACCACGTCTTTTTCAAGATCCTTAAGCAATCCACCGAGCAACTTCTCAGAACTTTCATCAACATCCAGCGCTTCAACCGCAGCTGCTTTAGCAGCCGAGATCTTCTCAACGCGCGCCTGTTTAACAGTCTCCGAATAGGCTTCCCGAATACTTTCTTCGGCAACATCTTTGAGCTTGGCTGCAAGCTCGGCCTTTTCAGGGGCCGGCTCGGGAACATCCCAAGGTTCCTTGGCACACTCTTCGGCCAACTCGATAATTGCCTGGATAACCGGCTGGAACTCGCGATGTGCAAACATCACAGCGCCCAGCATGGTGTCTTCGGAAAGCTCGCTCGCTTCTGACTCCACCATCAGCACAGCGTCAGGCGTACCGGCAACAACCATGTCGAGATCTGATTTCTCTAGATCTTCAGGCAGAGGGTTCAGCGCAAATTCGCCATCAATATAGCCAACGCGCGCGCCGCCAATCGGGCCCATAAAAGGAATGCCCGAAATCGTAAGCGCCGCAGAAGCACCAACCAACGAAACGACATCCGGATCATTTTCCAGATCATGGCTCAAGACGGTGCAGATAACCTGCGTCTCGTTCTGAAAGCCCTTCGCAAATAGCGGCCGGATCGGCCGGTCAATCAATCGTGACGTCAGCGTTTCCTTTTCATTCGGACGCCCTTCACGCTTGAAAAAGCCACCCGGTATTTTACCGGCAGCAAATGTCTTTTCCTGGTAGTTGACGGTAAGCGGGAAAAAATCAATTCCCGGCTTTGGCGCTTTTTGCGCAACCGCAGTGCATAACACCATGGTATCGCCATAGGTCACCATAACGGCGCCATCGGCCTGACGGGCGACTTTGCCCGTTTCAAAGACGAGCTTGCGCCCGCCCCACATCACTTCTTTTCGATGTACGGAAAACATGTATTCCATTCCTTCCTTGCGGATTGACGACGCCAGATGCGCGCCAACCTCGAAGCAGCAGCCCATTTGCCCTGCTTCCTGTTATCCATGAGACCTTGTCACATGGATAACATCAGCCACCCGGCCCCTGCCGGATGAACCAACTAGGTCACTACGACGCTTTTAGCGACGCAGACCCAAACGCTTAATCAAATCCTGATACCGCGCTAAATTTTTACGATTTAGATAGTCCAGCAAACTACGGCGTTGACCGACCATAATCAGTAGGCCTCGACGCGAATGATGGTCTTTTTTGTGCTCCTTGAGATGTTCAGTAAGGTTGTTAATCCGTTCTGTTAAGATCGAAACCTGCACCTCAGGGGAACCTGTATCGTCATCACTTTGACGATATTCTTTAATGAGCTCACTCTTGCGCTCTTGCGTAATCGACATCGTTTTCTCCTATGTCTAAATGTTCAAGACCCGGACCGCACGGATTTCTCCATCGGCGAACCGGGCCAGTGCCACCGGCTGACCATCAGCCATGGCACACAGCACATCCCCTTCAACCAGCGAACCAGTCTCTACAAAGGAACGTCCCCCCGAATCCTGAACTCGTACCGGTCGCCCATGTCTTAGGTGATCGGCCTGAGCTTCGTTCAAGGCCAGCGCCGGGATGTCGTCCAGCGCGGTCTCAACCGCAAGCAGGTAGTCGGAAGGCGGCGCACTATGCACCAGAGTTTCAAGAGTTTCCAGCGAAATCGAAGCTGTTTCTAAAAAGGGTCCGCAGCAGATTCTACGGAGTTCAGAAATGTGGCCAACCGTCCCCAAACGACGCGCAATATCGCGTGCCAGGCTCCGCATATAGGTGCCTTTGCCGCTCATAACCTCAAAGACGGCATGGTCTATATCGGGTTGAGAAACCAGGGCAAACTCTTCTATATGGACCTGGCGTTTCGCAATCGTGACCTGTTCTCCCGCACGCGCTAAATCATAAGCGCGTTTGCCGCCGAGTTTAATCGCGGAAAAGTCTGGTGGAACCTGTTCGATATCGCCGATGAATTCTGGCAAAACAGACACTATGTCTGCTTCAATTGGTCGAATCTCGCTTATTGCCGTGACATCTCCTTCAAGATCATCCGTGGTCCGTTCTTCGCCCCAGCACACGGTGAACCGATAGCGTTTGATACCATCCATGACATAGGAGACCGTTTTTGTGGCCTCGCCCAATGCGATTGGAAGGACTCCCGTTGCAATCGGGTCTAACGTTCCGCCATGTCCCGCCTTCGCTGCATCGAGCAGACGGCGAACTTGTGCAGTTACTTGCGCAGATGTGCGTCCCGATGGTTTATCAATTGAAATCCAACCATGAATTGGTTGGCCGCGTCGTTTCCGCGCCATTATCTGCCTTCGTCGTCCTCATCATCTACATAAACGGAAGATAGATCTTGCGAAATTTCCGCTGAGCGGAGGAGGGCGTCTATTTTAGCGCCTTCTTCATAGGCTTCATCCGCGACAAAGCTTAAGGCTGGCATATATCGCATGGTTGCTGACGCACCCACTTGCCGACGTAAGAAAGGAGCCGCTCGTTTCAGCGCTTCCACAATTCTTGGGACCTCTTTGCCGCCAAGTGGCATGATGAACGCTGTCGCATTCTTAAGGTCAGGGCTAACCCGAACTTCAGAAACGGTAATGGAAACACCTTCAAGGTCAGGATCCCGCAATTCTCCTCGCATCAGTGTTTCCACCAAAGCGTGACGAATAAGCTCGCCCACCCGCAACTGACGCTGCGTTCGTTCGCGACCCGCGCGCTGTCCGCTATTTCGCCGATTTGCCATAACGACTCCGCCGCCCATAATTGGCGTCATGCCCTAAAGTGAGCGCGCAACCTCTTCAACATCAAAACACTCGATGACGTCGCCGGCTTTGATGTCCTGATAATTTTCGAACGCCATACCACATTCCATGCCGTCCCGAACCTCGCGGACCTCGTCCTTAAATCGCTTCAAAGTTCCGAGACTGCCTTCGTGAATGACTACATCGTCACGCAACAATCGCACCGCCGAGCCACGCTTGACCATGCCTTCCGTAACCTTACAACCAGCGATCTTACCCACCTTGCTGATATTGAATACTTCAAGAATTTCGGCATTGCCAAGGAATGTTTCCCGGCTCTCCGGCGCCAACATGCCGCTCATCATGTCTTTAATATCGTCGAGCAGATTGTAGATGATCGAATAATACCGAATATCGATGTTTTCCTTACGGGCAAAATCCCGTGCCTGGGAATTTGCCCGAACATTAAAGCCAACAATAAAGGCATTCGATGCCTGCGCGAGACTTACATCCGACTCGTTAATACCGCCGACACCTGAATGCAGGACCTGCGCTTTAACTTCGTCGGTGCCAATTTTATCTAGGCTCCCGATGATTGCTTCAACCGACCCGTTGGTGTCCGCCTTAATAAGGACAGGTAATTCCTGAAGTTCTCCGGCTTCAATCTCGAGGAACATCTGTTCAAGGGACCCCCGCGGTGCGGCAGCAGATTTTTGTGCCCGGTTGCGACGTGAGCGGAATTCCGTAATTTCACGGGCACGTTGCTCATTTTCAACAACGGCAAATTCGTCACCGGCAGATGGTGCTCCGCTTAACCCCATCACTTCAACAGGCTGCGACGGACCAGCATTCTTAATCGACGCGCCTTCATAGTTCGAGATTGCCCGGACACGACCCCATTCAGCGCCCGCGACAATAATATCGCCGACCGCAAGCCCACCACGTTGGATCAGCATCGTCGCAACTGCCCCACGTCCGGTTTCAAGGTTCGCTTCTATCACAACACCTTCCGCGGGACGTTCTGGGTTAGCCCGTAACTCAAGGAGCTCTGCTTGCAACAGAACCGATTCGAGCAGCTTATCCAAATTCGTTTTTTCGGTTGCCGATACTTCTATTGCGAGAATGTCACCGCCCATCTCCTCAACGACCAGCTCATGCTGAAGAAGTTCGTTTCGAACACGAGTAGCGTCGGCATTTGGCCGATCAATTTTATTAATCGCAACAATGATCGGCACCTCTGCGGCTTTGGCATGATCAATGGCTTCAATTGTTTGTGGCATGATGCCATCATCGGCCGCGACCACCAGAATAACGATATCCGTTACATTGGCACCGCGTGCGCGCATTGCCGTAAACGCAGCATGGCCGGGCGTATCAATAAAGGTGACTTTGTCACCTGATGGAATTTCGACCTGATAAGCACCAATATGCTGGGTAATGCCGCCCGCTTCACCGCTGACAACATCAGTTGATCGCAGCGCATCAAGCAGAGACGTTTTACCATGATCAACGTGGCCCATCACCGTCACGACTGGGGCGCGAGGCTGAAGTGATTCCTCGACATCGTCATCGCCCTTAAGGCCAATCTCAACATCTGACTCACTGACCCGCCGCATATTGTGGCCAAACTCAGCAACCAAAAGTTCCGCCGTATCGGCATCAATCGTCTGTTGTAGCGTCGCCATGACACCGAGCTTCATGAGGCTACGGATAACGTCAACACCACGCTCTGTCATACGATTGGCAAGTTCCTGCACCGTAATTGTTTCAGGCACAACAACATCGCGAACGATTTTGACCGCTTCTTGAGGCTGGGCCCGCATATTGCGGCGTTCGCGCTCACGCGCGCGTCTTACGGAAGCAAGACTTCGGACTCGCTCGTCATCGTTGAGGGCTTGAGCGACGGTCAATTTGCCAGCGCGGCGGCGAGGCTCGGTTCTCCGAGCGACAGGACGTTTTTCCGTGGGACGCGCAGCAGGGCGTTTTGCCCGACCTTCCTGTTCTTTTTCTTCTGCTTCAACAGTCGCAGGATCAACAACGGTTTCACGGCTGGCCTGACGCGCTTCTGCTTTCTTCGCCTGGTCTGCTGCCTTTTTAGCTGCTTTTTCCTCCGCCTGTTTACGCTGTTCTTCCTCTTCGCGCCGCAAACGGTCTTCTTCCTGACGCTTTTCTTCCTCGGCCTGCCGGACTTCTTCCTCCGCACGCGCTGCGGCCCGGCGTGCCTCAGCGCCTTCAGCAGTTTGTTCAAGTATCTTGTTCGCGCCACCGTCATCTGTACGGGCGCCTTCCAGCGCTTTTGCGCGGGCCGCCGCTTCCTGTTCCGTCAACGTGCGCAAAACAGTGGGGCGTTTCGACTCCTCAGTATCAGGTTTATCAATTACTTTCGGTTCCGCTTGCTCGGCAGATGCGGCCTCACTTGCTGCTTTCTCCGCTGCCTGGCGTTTAACTTCCTCCATGGAACCGCCGGCTCCCTGGGTAAAGGTTCTTTTACGACGAACCTCAACAGCGACCGACTTCGTACGACCGTGCGAAAAACTCTGGCGTACCTGACCGGCATCCACCGTTTTCTTGAGTTCGAGTCGGCCAGGGCGTGCTTTTAGAACGCCCTTTTTGCCTTCATTATCATCGCTCATATTTCCAAAACCTTCATACCGTTTCCGCAAGGCGGAAACCCGCCAACCGTTCAGACTCACGTAATATACGCGCACCGAGCGCTTTCTGCGCCACCGCTACATACACCGTTCTCTCACGCCCGAAAATGCTTCCGAGCTCAGCACCTGTAAAAATCTCAATCACTGGCGCATTTTTTGCTACCGCAACGACCTTGCTTCGACCGTCATCCGCACCATCACGGGCGCACAGAATGATCGACGCTGAGCGTCCCTTCAGAAGAGAAGTTACCTTCTGAAATCCCCCCACCGCATCACCTGCCCGCCGCGCCATGCCGAGTAAATCAAGACAGCGTTTGTGGAGCTGTTCTTCAATTGCATCAGCCAAATCTTCACGCACCGTAACGGGACTGCCCGCCGCTTTTGCGAAAAGACGCTTGGCGCAGGCAGTATTCACCGTTTCCCGTGAAGAAGACAGCCAAAGCCCTCGGCCCGGCAAACGTTCTGCCAGGTCGGGAACAATGCTGTTATCTGGAGCTACAACGAAACGAACAAGCTCGTCGGTAGGTTTGCGGGCAAATGTAACAAAACACCGCCGGTCGCGAGAAAGATTTCCCGTTCCCGAGCTAGAGGGTTTTTGCTGATCGCTTTGCGTCGAATACATGATCTGTAAGACCTCATCGCCGCGTGCCTAAGCATTAGCAGCCGGCTCATCACCGGATGCGTCATCTACCGAAGTTTCGGAATCGTCCGTCGCGTCACTTGGTTCTTCTTCATCGTCGAACCAATGCGCCCGAGCGGCCATAATAATCTGATTTGCCTCTTCTTCTGACATTTGAAATTCGCGGAGCAAGCCGTCTTCCGCTGCACATAGTTCATCACCGGCGAGGTCTGCAAGGTCATCCCGTGTTTTAATACCGGCTTCACCAAGCGTTACGATCATCGCCCCCGACAGCCCCTCGACCTCGAGTAGATCGTCGGCGACGCCCAATTCGCTACGGCGGGTAGCGTATTCCTCTTCTTTTTCATTGAGATGGATATGGGCCCTATTACGAAGCTCTTCCGAAAGCTCCTCGTCAAAACCTTCAATTGCCAACAGATCTTCGATGGGAACAAAGGCGACCTCCTCAACCGAAGAGAAGCCCTCGGTCACCAGAAGATGTGCAAGCACGTCGTCGACTTCCAAGGCATCGATAAACATTTGCGACCGAGCCCGGAACTCTTCCTGGCGACGCTCGGACTCTTCTTCCTCCGTCAGGATAACGATATCCCAGCCGGTCAATTGTGAAGCAAGGCGAACATTTTGACCGCGACGACCGATTGCCAAACTAAGCTGATCATCAGGAACGACAACCTCAATGCGGTTCGCTTCCTCATCCAGAACAACCTTGGCAACCTCCGCTGGCGCCAATCCATTCACAATAAATGTCGCCGGGTCAGCGGAATGTTGAATAATATCAATCTTCTCGCCCTGTAATTCGCCAACCACCGCCTGAACACGGCTGCCGCGCATACCGACGCAGGCACCAACCGGATCAATGCTCGAGTCATTAGACGTCACCGCAATTTTAGCGCGGCTGCCAGGGTCTCGAGCAACAGCATTCATTTCAATGATGCCATCATAAATTTCAGGAACCTCCTGCTTGAAGAGCCCGGCCATGAATTGCGGATGGGTGCGCGACAAAAAGATTTGCGGGCCACGCATCTCTTCGCGGACGTCATAAATATAGGCCCGTACGCGATCACCGGGACGGAACGTTTCGCGAGGAATGATTTCATCGCGTCGTAACACCGCTTCGCCACGCCCAAGATCAACGGTCACATTGCCAAACTCGGCGCGCTTGACGATTCCGTTTACGATCTCTCCAACACGGTCTTTATATTCGTTGTACTGTCTAGCGCGCTCAGCCTCACGAACCTTCTGAACAATTACCTGTTTTGCTGTCTGTGCCGCGATCCGACCAAAATCAACCGGTGGCAAGGCTTCGGACAAAAAGTCGCCAACTTCTGCTTCGGGGTTAAGGCGCTTCGCTTCATCGACCGAAATCTGCATCGCGTCATTTTCGACGGGATCCGCAACTTCCATATACCGAGCCAGATTGATCTCACCTGATTTACGATCAATTTCCGCCCGCACATCATTTTCATGGCCGTAGCGCGACCGAGCGGCTTTTTGGATTGCCTGCTCCATCGCTTCGACGACTTCTTCAGATTCAATGCCCTTGTCCCGCGCGACCGCTTCGGCGACCTGCAGCAACTCGCCGCGATCATACCCGGCACCGACAATTGTATCGTTTTCCAAATCCATCCTAATGCTCCGTCTGGGCAGCGGCACTTGCTTCGCGTCGCGCTGCCTCTATTAACTCATCGGTAATGACGAGCGACGCCCGTCGAATATCTTCAAACGGAAGCTCGGCGCTTTCACCATCACAGTCCATCTGAATATTCATACCCTCAACACCGGAAATCCGACCACGAAACTTTTTCTGGCCATCAAAAGCTTGTTTCGTCTCAACCGTCGCTTCAAACCCAGCAAATCTCTCGTAATCGTCGACCTTAACCAGGGGCCGGTCTATTCCCGGTGAGCTAACCTCCAAGTTATAACGGCCAGGAACCGGATCTTCGACGTCCAACAGCGTTGAAACAATGCGGCTCACCGTGGCGCAATCATCTACCGTTACCGGTCGGCGATCACGGCGTTCGATCATAATCTGCAAGGTCTTTCTACGCTCATCCGCAAACTGAACACGAACAATATCATAACCCGCGTCAATAACTGACGGATCAATCATATTCTCGATCGTTTTTGTACCGTTCGCGCTAATCTGCTTAACCATCTATTGCGATCCTCGGGTTTCTAGACGGCGCTAATAAAAAAAGTGGGCCGATGGCCCACTCCCAAAAAAACCGTCTCTCGTAAGAAACCAAAGGAATGTAATTGGCAGCTATATATCGTAATTTGGCCTGCTTCCGCAAGCCTTTTGCTGCCTGACGTCAGTCTCGCCGATCAAACATGAAATAGCTGCATTGCCGACCTGCTGCATTTGCCTTCATCTCATATCTTGTTGATGGCCAATCACCAGGGCGAACACGCCAATCCTGGGGACGACGTGCCCGCCACACAAACCCATCATCAACCAGCATATGCTGCAAAATCCACTCCTTATAGCTTGGGTCATCAGTCGCAATCCGCAACTCAGCATCCACCGGCAGAAGGCGCGCTAAAGAAGGGATCGTAGAAGGACCTATTATACGTCGTTTGTGATGCCGCACTTTGGGCCAAGGATCCGGAAACAGAACGAAAGCTCTGCAAATGGATTGATCCGGCATAGTACGCAGCAAAATTCTCGCATCATCCCGAAATATTCTGACGTTTTTCAGATCAAACTTATCGATGTCTGCCAAGAGACGGGCAACACCGTTAATATATGGCTCACAGCCAATTATGCCGACAGAAGGATTTTCGATGGCTTGCTGCGCCAGATGCTCACCGGACCCGAACCCGATTTCGAGCCAAACTTCCTGCTTGGTCTCGGCGAATAGCTGCGCTGGGTCCAGGGAGTCGCCCTCCTCAGGAACCGCAATCTCAACGGTAGGCAGCAGCGTATCAACCAACTGCTGCCGGGCCTGTCGCAATGGGCGGCCCTTGCGCCGCCCGTAAAGTGTCCGCTGTACGATCAGCCGAATGCAGCCTTTAGCTCAGCGGCAATATCGGTTTTCTCCCAGGAGAAACCGCCATCCGCATCTGGACTGCGTCCAAAATGACCATAGGCCGATGTTCGCGCATAAATAGGTCGGCTCAATTGCAGATGTTCCCGAATACCTCTCGGGGACAGGTCGACAACATCCTGGATAACAGCAGACAGTTTTTCTTCGTCCACCGTACCAGTGCCGTAGGTATCAACATAAACTGATAGAGGTTTCGCCACACCAATGGCATAGGACAGCTGAATAACGCACCGTTCTGCAAGACCCGCCGCTACAACATTTTTCGCGACATACCGCGCAGCATACGCCGCTGAGCGGTCGACCTTCGTCGGATCCTTACCGGAGAATGCACCGCCACCATGCGGCGCGGCGCCACCATAAGTATCGACAATAATTTTACGACCGGTGAGACCGCAGTCCCCATCGGGGCCACCAACCACAAAACGACCGGTTGGGTTTACATAGAATTCTGCTTCGTCACACATCCAGCCTTCGGGCAAACATTTAAGAACGTGTGGCCGAACAATTTCTCGAACTTGTTCGGTCGATAGTTCTTCAGCATGTTGTGTCGACACGACGACAGAAGTTGCCTTAACCGGCTTGCCCTCTACATATTGCAGTGTGACCTGGCTCTTTGAATCGGGGCCCAGACCTTTATCTGCACCTGAGTGACGTGATGCCGCCATCGATTGTAAAATTGCGTGGGAGAACTGAATTGGCGCAGGCATCAACACTTCGGTTTCGGTGCAGGCATAGCCAAACATGATGCCCTGATCGCCCGCACCTTCATCTTTATTGCCGCTGGCATCAACGCCTTGCGCAATATCGGATGACTGCTGATGCAGGTGTATTTCCACTGCTGAATCTTTCCAATGAAAGCCGTCCTGTTCATAGCCAATATCTTTCACGGCAGCGCGTACGACCTGCTCCAGAACATCCTTGGTAATCGATTCAGGGCCCCTGACCTCACCGCCGAGAACAACACGGTTGGTCGTGCACAATGTTTCACAGGCTACGCGGGAAAGAGGGTCTGCGGCGAGAAAAGTATCCAATACTGCATCAGAAATGCGGTCGGAAACTTTATCGGGATGCCCTTCTGAAACGGACTCACTGGTAAAAAGATAGGTACCCTTTGGCAATTTCACACCCTCCTGTCAGGGTTAAATTCTAGCCGACGGGCCGGGGTGCCCGAAGCTTCAACACAAATAGAAATCAACCGCCCTGCAAAAATTTAGAGCAGCAAACAAAATGTCTGGCGGGGTTTTGTGGCAAATCCCCGTTTCAGTCAAGGGGGGGACAGGAGAATTCGGAAACGCTACCACCTGTTAAAGGGGCCGTTTCCGAATTTCCGTAAAAAATTAATCAGTACTAGACTGGTCAGAAGCGATAGATTTCGTTAGTTCAAAAACCCGCTTCCGGACCCGAGGGTCTGTAATGCGATAATAGGCACGAACGAGTTCAAGCGTTTCACGTTTCGCCAAAGGATCGCGTTGAAATTCTTCAGAATCAGCAGTCGGTGCGTCACCCGAATCTGTCATGGCACCAGCGGATGCAGCTTCCGATGACATCTCCTCAAAAAAGAAGGAGACCGGCACATCCAGAATACGACTAATTTCGAAGAGGCGACTTGATCCAATCCGATTGGCCCCTCGTTCGTACTTTTGTACCTGCTGAAACGTCAGCGCTAAGGCGTCACCAAGTTTCTCCTGGCTCATACCCAAAAGCGTTCGGCGCATACGTACCCGGCTACCCACGTGAACGTCTACTGGATGGGGTCCATTTCGACGCCCGCGACGCCCGCGGCGCTCGGGAGGATCTGCAGCTAAATTCATTACCATTCTAACACCCTAGTTTATTTCTTCGCGTGTTTCAATTTAGGACCGTTCTTTGCAATCCATTTATATGTTGATCGCACAACTCAAATTCAACCAATCCGGGTTTCTTTTAATTGTTATTGTTCCATAAAACACGTTTTAGGTGGTAGTGCAATCGTATGCATTGCCAATTATGTAATAATTTTGAAATAATTTCGATATTTATTTGTTTAACGGAAACGACCCCAGATTACCCGCAAACTTGACGCCAAAAGGACAAGCATTGCAAGAAGTAAAGTCGGCCAATCACCAAATTTGCTATAAATAGTTGCGATGTTTGTTGGTTTTGGCAAAGGCGAATCGACCACGCCCTGCGTGTCCAAATCAAGCCTTTGTAAAACCCGCCCATAGGGGTCGATAACACCAGAAATCCCCGTATTGGCAGCGCGAATCAATGGCAAACCCTGCTCCACAGCCCGTAAACGCGCCATCGCAAAGTGCTGATAAGGACCTGAGCTGGTCCCAAACCAAGCATCATTTGTAATATTAAGCAGCCATTCCGGCCGATGGCCTGCAGAAACCACACCGTCAGCGAAAATAACCTCATAACAAATCAGGGGGCTGAACGTTGGGAGCGAACGCACCTGTATAGTTTGCGGTCCTGGTCCGGCTGAGAAATCGGTTCGTCCCGCTGTGATTTTTTTAAGCCCAAAAAAATTTCCTAATATACTTCGAAGGGGGATGTATTCGCCAAACGGCACGAGATGAAACTTATCATGAGATTTCTCAATGGCCCCACTCGCCGATAAAGCATGCAGACTATTCCATAGCTTAAAAGGTTGGACTCCGCGCTCGCTCGTGCGAATTGATCCGGTTAAGAGCATCCCGTCTTTAGGAATAACGGTAGCCATTCTTTGCCGCCGGACAGCGTCACGCGACACTACAAAAGGCACCGCTGTTTCGGGCCAAATTAGGTGGGTTGGAGAAGCGCTAGCGGGTCGCGCGGATAGCGATAGATATGTCGCCAAATGCTTGTCCCTGAGAGTTCGGATCCATTTTGTCTTTTGTGAAATATTAGGCTGAACAATGCGAAGGCGAATGTCTGGGTGAAAGGTCAGCGGTTCTTTAAATTCTGGCCGCAACAAACCCGGCAAAAAAATGATCAGCATACAAATAGCTGAGGGGATCAACCGGCGCCATCGGATGCCGGTTACATCATAGGCCAGCAACGCAAACAAAGCCGCGGTGAGCACTGTTAGCAAGCCTAGGCCTAAAACACCGACATAGGCCGCCGATTGCAGCGCAACATCCGAAACCACCCATACCGAACCGATCGGATTCCAAGGAAAGCCTGTAAAGAGTTGACCCCGTGACCACTCCATAAGAATCCAAGTCACGGCTAAAACGACGATGCGCAAAAAGCCTCGACGAACTACCCGTGCAAGTGCCGTGGCAACACCTATATAAAGCCCTATTACGGCCGGGATACAAAGAACAGCGAAGGGAATGAGCCACGCGAACCGAAGATCAACAACCAGCGAATGAGCGATCCAGTATAGCCCGGCTGCAAAATGGCCAAGACCAAACCACCACCCCACCCCAAATGCCCGACGCCAGTTCTGTGTGCCATCGATTAGCCATATCAAGCACGGAAAAGAAATAAACAGTGCGGGCACAACATGAAGCGGCGCCAAGGCAGCGGTGGAAATTATTCCAGCGCCGACGGCGACCGCTCTGCGCGACCAACCGTCCAAACTGCTAATTTTGTGGGCCCAAGAACAAATCAAACCTGCCTGGCCTAAGGGCCGGTCAGGGGAAGAAATTGTCATTTATCTGTGTCGCCCGTCGACGGCGCCTGACAGACGCGTAAGCGCCGGATCCGTCTTGGATCCGCATCCAAAACCTCAAACTCAACACCAGAGCCATGCCGCACAACCTCGCCCCGAACCGGCACTCTTCCCGCCAAAAAGAACACGAGGCCGCCCAGAGTATCAATATCTTCTTCGCGTTCTTGCGCGGTGAGAATTTCGCCCATCCGATCTTCGAAATCCTTAATCGGCACGCGGGCATCTGCGACCAGAGATCCATCAGCACGCTGCATTATTCGAGGTGTGTCATCATCATCGTGCTCATCTTCGATTTCACCGACGATTTCCTCAACAAGGTCTTCAATAGTCACCATGCCATCGATCCCGCCAAACTCATCGACGACAAGCGCCAAATGGACTCTGCTTACGCGCATCTGTAACAGGAGTTCAAGGATCGGCATTGACGGCGCCACAAACAAAACCGAGCGCACAATCTCATCCAGCGAGACTTTTTGTTCTCTGTTCCAACAGGCCAGGACATCCTTGATGTGGACCATACCAGCGATATCATCAAGCGTTCCGCGATAAACCGGAATTCGCGAATGCGCTTCTTCGCTCATAATCCTGACAAGCTCGGAAAGGGAAATATCAATATCGACGGCAACGATATCGGCGCGCGGCACCATAATGTCATAAACCGTCAGGCCATGAAGATTGAGGATGTTTCGGAGTAAGGTGAGTTCATCGCGGGAAGCCGGAAGCTCCCCGGTCTCTTCTTGCTCGATCAGCTCTTCGATAGTCCCCCGCAGATCACCGCCATTGCGTAACCCAAATACCCGACGAAACCAGTCCGCGATGCCACCAGCAGAAGTCTCTGTCGTCGCCGAAGAAGGACGTGAGGATGAATTATCAGCGTTTATTGTCATGGATTAATTAGTTAGCCCTTTGCAGGATGTGTTGCGTACGGGTCATCAATGCCCAACACAGCAAGCGCCTTTGTCTCAAACGCCTCCATCCGGGTTGCTTCATCATCAGCTATATGATCATACCCCAGCAAATGCAGTGTTCCATGGACAACCATGTGTGCCAGATGGTGACCAACGTCTTTATCCTCGTCTAGAGCCTCACGCTCCACAACACCAGATGCAATAACAATGTCACCGAGAAGTCTCATAGCGTCGCTCGAATGACCGAGTTCTTCGCAAGGGAAGGCGAGAACGTTGGTCGGTTTATCCTGCTGCCGCCAAGATTTATTCAGCGAACGAATAAACGCGTCATTGGCGAGCACGACACTAACCTCTGCCCCTACTGATAGGGCACCAACCGTGTCGAAAGCGGCCATCGCCGCCGAATGACACCGTTCTTGTGCATCAGGCACCAGCTCGTTCCACGCCGAACATTGCAGATCAACAACAACGGATAGTAGATTAGCCAATGGCAAACTCATTTCATTATTTCTCGGCGCTCTTTCGTGACAAGCGCGCTTCGTCGTCTTTGTCGTAAGCTTGTACAATTTGTGTCACCAATCGGTGTCGAACAACATCGGCGCTCGTGAAACGTACAACACTAACACCTTTGATATGGTCCAGCGTATCGACCGCATGAGTCAGGCCTGACGTTGTTCCCGACGGCAAATCGACCTGACTGGGATCGCCGGTAATTGCCATCCTGGAGCCTTCGCCAATCCGGGTTAGAAACATTTTCATCTGTGTTTTTGTGGCGTTCTGGGCCTCATCCAAAATGACATAGGCATGCGACAACGTCCGACCGCGCATAAAGGCTAACGGCGCCACTTCAATCTCTCCTGAGTTCAACCGGTTGAGTACTTGATCAGCAGGGAGCATGTCATGAAGAGCGTCATAGAGCGGCGCCAAATAGGGGTCGATTTTTTCCCTCAAATCACCCGGTAAAAATCCAAGCCGTTCTCCGGCCTCTACAGCGGGACGCGATAGAATAATGCGATCGACTTCGCCTGAAATCAGCATTGACGCTGCTGTCGCAACGGCAAGATATGTTTTACCCGTCCCCGCAGGGCCGATACCAAAGACCATCTGTTCTCGTGCAAGCGCCTGCATATAATCGAGCTGTCCAGGCGACCGCGCCGTGAGCGACCCCTTTGCGGTCTGAATAGAAATATCTGATCCCATATTTGTATTCCTACCACCGTTGACCCTAACGTCGCTCGACAATCGAATAGCAGCATCCACCTCTGCCGGGTTTACAGGCAAATTCTTTTCCAACCTACGATAAAGGGCATTTAACGTTTTGGCCGCTAAAGATACACCTGACTCTGAGCCCACCAAGGAAACCCTGTTTCCGCGCGATGAAACGCGAATCCCAAAACTTTCTTCAATTCTTGCTAAGTGTCGGTCATGTTCGCCAAACAATAACGGCAATAGCCGATTGTCCGAAAAACGCAGGACTGTTGAATTCTCGGAATCAATCTCCGAAGAATTGTGACGATCCCCTAATGTGATATCAGAACTCAAGCGCGTGCGGGCTCCATTTTTGTCGTCTCTGCGACCACCTCATCGTCGAGATTTCCAGCAAGGGAGTTTGCAAAGGCGCCCGTAATTCGAACAGGCATAATTTTTCCCAAATATCGATCCGCTGCCGCAGCATCCACACAAGAAACATGCACCGCCTGCATATAAGGACTGCGGCCAACAATCTGATTGGGGAGTTTGCCACGTCTTTCAAAAAGGACCGGTATCGAAGAGCCAACAGTCTGCTCATTAAACGTAATTTGTTGCTGGTTCAGTAAATTCTGCAATGCAGCAAGGCGCTCTGATTTCACGTCTTCTGGAATCTGGTCATCCATATCCGAAGCCGGCGTCCCAGGTCGCTTGCTGTATTTGAAAGAATAGGCTTGGGCGTATTCCACCTTCTTGATCAATGCCATCGTTGCTTCAAAATCCGCATCTGACTCTCCGGGATGACCAACGATAAAATCAGAGGACAGCGCGATGTCGGGGCGGGCCACACGGAGCGCATCGATGATCTTTAGGTAATCATCGGCGCCATGCTTGCGGTTCATGCGCGCGAGGATGGCATCCGAACCCGATTGAATAGGCAAATGCAGATAGGGCATGAGCTCCGGGATTTCTCCATGTACCGCGATCAAGTCTAGATTCATATCGCGCGGGTGAGACGTCGTGTAGCGGATACGTTCAAGCCCTTCAATATTAGCAAGTTTTCGGATCAGCCCAGCGAGTCCTTGATCATCGCCGTGATACGCATTTACGTTTTGCCCAAGCAACGTGATTTCCGTTGCACCATTACCAACCAATTGATCAGCTTCGGTCAGAACGGCCTCAACCGGACGCGAGAACTCCCCCCCGCGCGTATAGGGGACCACACAAAAGGCGCAGAACTTATCACACCCTTCTTGAATGGTCAGAAAGGCCGAAGGGCCAGAGCTCTGAACCGCCGGCATAAAATCAAATTTCGATTCCGCAGGAAAATCGGTATCAACAACGCGAGACCGGCCTGACGACTTATTTTCCGCCGTAGCGTCAGCAACCAGTTTTGGCAAACGGTGATAGCTCTGAGGCCCGACGACCAAATCAACATACGGCGCACGCCGCAAAATTTCGTCACCTTCAGCTTGTGCAACACAACCGGCGACGGCAATCATGGTCCCGTCTTCCTTTTTGGGCCGTAACCGTCCCAATTCGGAATACACTTTTTCCGCCGCTTTCTCGCGAATATGACAAGTGTTCAGAATAACCAGGTCTGCATCATCAGCCACATCGGTGGCGACATAGCCTACCGGCGCCATGACATCTGCCATACGGGCAGAGTCGTAGACGTTCATCTGACAGCCGTAGCTTTTGATAAAAACCTTTTTCGCCAAGGAGCAATCCGAAAATGCGCGCCGCACCCAAATACACAATCTCAACAAGCGGGAGACATACCGTCGCGGCGTTAAGCGGACACTAGCATCGTCCAGCCATTAGTCAAGAAAAGGCCGGGCGGCTCTGACTCAGACCATCTTCGTGGCCAGCCCTCTTCCGATGGCCTTGCCTCGAACGGCTAGTTCCCGCGGAAACCATGCGATGACAATATTTAGCCATCTCTTTACGGGAGTGAAACTCGTGGCTCAACGCCGACTCGTGAAAGGTTACATTGATAGTAACACGACCCAACCCAACGAGCGTAAAGAGGTGGGGCACCATGGTCATTTCGCCATACCAAGCAAAATGCGGCAATAGACACCGGCCAAGCGGAATTCCATCAAGATGGGTATAGGAAATTGAGACCGGTTGAATAGTAAGCGGGTTTGATTTTCCACGATGTTCAGCAACCGAAAACAGTGCGCTTTTAAAGGGTAATACATGTAACCCATCGGCACTGGTTCCTTCAGGAAACAGGATCAGGCTATCGCCGTTCGTCAATCGTCCGGAAATTTCATCCCGCTGTTCAGCAGCACGCGGGCTGCGCCGTTGAACAAATACTGTCCGGTTCAGTTTCGCCAACTGTCCGAAAAGCGGCCATTTAGACACTTCTGCTTTAGCGATAAACGACGCGTCGAGCAGAGACCCAAGAACCGTAATATCCATGTAACTTACGTGATTGGACACAAACAAAGTTGGGTCTACCGCCGAAGGGCGGCCATGCACCCGAATGCGAAAACCAAAAATTTGCGCACAAAGCCGGTGATAAAGTAATGGCGTGACTTTTGATGCGCGCGTTCGCGTAAGCACAGCCAGCGCCTGAAATGGCAAGAGCAATGATGTCAATGTCAGATAGGCGGCCAGCCGGATTGTCGCCCGGATTGGCGAACTCAACCTGTTATCAATCGGATGACCACTTTGCAGAACGCTCATAATGTCGGAAATATTTCTCAGTTATGAGTTTAGTTTTAACGACGATCGAAGCATCGGTTGTATTAAACTGAGGATCAACGACCGCTCCATCCCCAACAAATCCGCCAAGCCGAAGATAGCCTTTGATCAAAGGCGGTAACGTTTTCCAGGCCGTCCGAAAATCAATGTCTTCTTTCGGAAAGCTGTTTAAATCGACATAGCGTTTCTCAAGAGCCCTCGGGCGGATCTCTTTTGGCGCAAGGTGGTGATGATAAAGATAAGAAAGAGGCAGTCGCAACTCGGTCGGGTCCGTTCCTGGCAGGCAGGCACACCCAAAGAGCACTTCAATCTGATAATGGTGAACGTAAGCGGCAATGGCTTGCCAGAGCAGCCGCATTGTTGGCCGAGTGCGGTGATCAACATCAACGCAGGACCGACCGAGCTCCATGATTTCGCCATCGTTCTCCAGCAACGGCCTCAAATTAAACTCATCCGCGGAATAGAAGCCTTCGCCCCGCATCGCAACGCTACGGCGTAAAATTCGATAGGTCCCGACAACACCACAGGGGAGGTCCGCCCGATCTTCACAGATTACAAGCAGGTGATCGCAAACCTCATCAAAATTATCAAAATCGGATCGGAGGATTCTCATCGCCGGTGTTGGAACGGCATCCATTTCCTCATAGAAGACCCGGTAGCGTAGCGCTTGGGCGGCAGCGATTTCCTGTTGAGATTCTGCCAATCGGACAGTCAGGTTTCCGGCGTTTATCGGAGCAATCGTGTCGAAATCTGCGGTCAATGTGTCCATGATCGCACCCTATTTGAGAATTCGATCTCAGAACGCATAGAAGCGCAGCGCAACAAGCGCGGATATAAAAACGTACTACGTGAACTCGATTTTCCGTTTAGCGGTTTAGCTCTCGCTCTCAGACTCAGACGACTCATCATCTGTTCCGAAAGGAACGCCGTAGAGTTCAAGTCGTTCACCGACAAGCTGGTAGCCCAATTCACGTGCAATACGCCTTTTGATGCTCTCAAGTTCCTCATTCTCGAATTCCAGAACGTGACCAGTTTTCATGTCAATTAGATGATGGTGATGCGAACCTTCTGCGGCAACCTCATATCGTGCACGACCATCACCAAAGTCATGCCGGTCAATAATATTGGCGATATCAAACAATCTAAGCGTCCGATACACAGTCGCGATACTAATTTTTGGATCTATCTCCGACGCCCGTCGATAAACGTCTTCAACATCAGGATGGTCCGTCGAATCCGACAGCACGCGCGCAATCACACGGCGCTGATCAGTCATCTTCATACCCTTTTCGATACAGGCACTTTCAATGCTCGATGGGGCAGCATTCATATCAGACACAGAATTTTCATTTGCCATTGCGTCACTATAGCGAATACGCCCCAAAAAGGGACCGTGAACTCAAAATTTATTTTTCAAACAAAACCATTGGCCATGTGAAGACGCAACCTTATGTTACGCCACCATGCCATTCGCGTATGCTCAGAACGTATAAAACGCCAAATGACCGTAAGCACCGAACATTTTCTTGATATTACCGCCGAAGTCTGTCCGATGACCTTCGTCAAAACGCGATTACTCATAGAGAAAATGACCGCCGGTGAAACAGCAGAAATTCGGCTGGTCGGCGAAGAACCACTCGAAAATGTTCCAGCATCAGTAGCTGAGCTTGGGCATAAAGTTCTGTCCCTTGAGCCCGAGGAAAATGGCGACGAATCAAATTCGGACATTGTTCACCGCCTTAAAATCAGGAAATACTGACGGCGAGCATCGCTGGAACGATATTTGAGCTAGATGTCCGTTATCCTTCGTCGGGCAGGGCGCAGCGCATCGTAAGGGCATTGGTTTTGCTGCCATCTGCGTTTTCGTAATAGTTAAGGCGATAACCGACCTTTTCCATGCCATGCGCTTCATACAAACGAAGGGCGGCCTTGTTGTCCTCCGCTACCTCGAGAAAAAACCACCGCGCTCGTTCCGCTATAGCGCGCGCCATCGCCGTCGCGAGAAGCTGAGCGCCGGTTCCGTTGGCGCGATATTCCGAGGCAACACCGAGAGACAGTAATTCACATTCATCTGCTGCAACCCGCGCCAACGCAAACCCGACAATTGAACTATAATTCTGCCGACGCGCAACGAGACCATAGGTTCCCGGCATATCCAACACTTGGCGGATCATAGAGGGGCCCCAAGCATCAAAAAAACACGTCGCGTGAATCTTAGCGACGATTTCTATATCCGCGGTTCTAAGCGCTTCTACGTTGCTGCGGGAGCTCATGGTCGTAACCTGCCAGCAGCGGCAGGGATCTTTGCGACAGGCGGATGAATATATAGCGGTTCCGCCAGGACCGGGATCGTCACGCGGCTAGCCGCAATCGCCGCGATATCTCCAGCTTCAGGCCGTTCAATGTCGGCGAGGTGATTGATATTCCCCTGCATCACTTCCGAGGCCTCTGCTAGAACTCTGTTGGCCGCATCGCCACAAAGGTTCATTTTATCAGTCAACAGGCCCGCCGCCGCCAATGGCAGTTGAGCCGCAGGTACCCCTTGAGCGACGCCGCGGCCATCAAACTTCTGAACATAAATATCCGCACGTTTTGTTTCGAGCGCTACAATTATCGGGTTGCTGGGGCCCATAGGCACCTGACGGCTCGCCGCAAAAGCGACGGCCTCTAGTGTAGTCACACCATGGACGGGTATATTAAGAGCGAGCCCAAACCCTCGGGCCGCCGCCAGCCCGGCACGCAATCCGGTAAATGAGCCCGGCCCAATCGAAACCGCTATTAGATCTAGCTGATCAAAACCTAAACCCGACGCCGCTACGGTCTCCTGCGTCATCGGGATTAGCTCTTCAACATGACCGCGCGGCATGATCCTATGTTGGCAGTCAATCACGGTTTGATCCCAAACCGCCGCTGAACAGGCCCCAAGGGCCGAATCTAATCCAAGTACCTTCATCTTCCGATTCGCGCCGTTTGCCAGAAGAATAGACGAACATCGTTTCTCAAAAAGAGGTTTCGCCAATGGACCTGATTGAAATTGCAGCGCCTGATTTTAATGTCGATATAACGCTGGCCTATGCGACGTCTGAAAATTTTACAGACGCGCCCATTTATCAGAACGCAATTTGCTATTTGCACATGGAAGCCGCCAAAGCGCTGAAGCGTGCCATAGAGACCGCAGCCCATCTCGGTTATCGGATACGAATTTACGACGCGTTCCGGCCCTCGGAAGCCCAATGGGTTTTGTGGAATCATACACCCGATCCAGATTTTCTCGCAGACCCCAGGCGCGGCTCGCCGCACTCGAGAGGCGTTGCCATCGATCTTACGCTGTTGACATCCGACGGTGAGATTCTCGATATGGGAACTGGCTTTGACGCATTTACGCCAAAATCGCATCACGGAAACAAAAACATCTCGAAAATTGCGCAACAAAATCGACTGATCCTTCTCGGGATAATGACCCAGGCGGGATGGGATTTTTATCGCAATGAGTGGTGGCATTACCAGCTTTTCGATTCGCGACGTTATCCATTGGTCAGCGATACCGAAATTCCAAAACAGATGATGCCACCAGCTTAAACGACGCGGCGTGGCACAAGACTATCGAATCCTGCATAAAAACCTGTCATAAGTGTGTCGTAATTACGATTCGGGTTGGTTGGCTACGATGTTTACTTCCGCTGTTCGCGGTAAGCGTTATTTAATTTGGATTTTATTCGCCTTTTTTGCAGCGCTCGCGCCGGCGGGTGTCTTTGCTGCCGATTCCGCGGTGATCGTCATGTATCACCGTTTCGGCGAAAGCCGGTATCCATCAACAAACACGACCGTCGCGCAATTCAAGACCCACCTACAAGAATTAAAAGACGGCAACTATGTCGTAAAACCTGTACCGGAAATTTTAGCGGCAATCCGGTCTGGCACTGAGCTTCCCGATAAAACAGTCGGCATCACGATCGATGATGCGTTTTTGTCGGTTTATAGAACCGGCTGGCCCATGCTCCGTAACGCTGGCTTTCCTTTTACACTCTTCGTCGCAACGGAACCGCTCGATCATGGAACCGCTGGCTATATGTCGTGGGACCAGCTTCGTGAATTACAAGAGTCCGGGGTAACAATAGGCAGCCAGACCGCAACTCATCTGCATATGCCACACGCAACGGACAAACAGAACCTGGCCGACTTAAAAGCCTCGAATGCCCGTTTCAATACCGAGCTTGGTTTTGTCCCCAAGATCATTGCCTATCCTTATGGCGAATTCAGTCGCGCTGTTGGTAAGGTTACGCGCGCTGCAGGATTTGACATCGGATTCGGCCAACATTCTGGAGCCATCTACAAGAATTCAGATTTTCTTTATTTGCCAAGGTTCGCTTTCAATGAGGCTTTTGGCGACCTGCAACGCTTTCGGCTGGCAGTTCGAGCCTTACCCTTCAAGGTCAGCGATTTAACGCCCGCAGACCCCTACCTGAAAGGGAAACAAAATCCGCCACCGTTTGGCTTTACTGTTGATGGAGATGCGATAAATCGCCTTTCGCGAATAACCTGCTATGCAACGCGGCAGGGAAAAGTAAGTGTCGAAAGATTAGGGGAACGCCGCATTGAAGTGCGTGCGCCTGAAGCATTTCCGCCGGGACGAACGCGAATGAACTGTACATTGCTCGAAAAGAACGGGCGCTGGCGTTGGCTTGGAATGCAGTATTTAGTTCCTAAACCGTAACGCGATTAAGCGTCTGGACTGACCTGTTCCCGTGTCAGGCCTTCGAGTTTCTTGCCTAACGTATCAAGCAATTTTGTATCATCAAAGGCGGTGAAGCGATTTATCCGGATGAGTGTTTGGATAGTCGCAATGTAATCGGCGCCGCGCTCCGAATAGCTAGAGAGTGTTGCCGCCAGTTTCATGCCATCGATTGACCCGCCTGTAGCATTTCTCATGGCGGCCCGACGGGCCCGGAATTCACGATAAGACGGATGTCCATTGAGATTTTGGGCATAGGCTTTCACCCCGTCGAGAAGATGATCAAACGCGCGTACTTTGAATTTTTTTCCCTCTTCTCGCTTCTTCGGAACGATGCCCGTGGTGCTGCGCCACGTCCGCTGACCAAACAAAGCATTTCCTTCCCTGGCAAACCGTGATGTCCCCCAACCACTTTCTTCGGCCGATTGCGCCAAAGCCAGAGAAGGAGGAATGATATCGACGCGCTTCAGGAGTTCGCCCATATCCGGATTTTCGAGACCGTATTCACTCGCGACCTTCTCGAGGAATTCTTGATCCTCAATTGTGATCAATTTGCCTGAAGCTCGTCTTTGGTCGAGCGCTTGGAGCTGTGCGCGCGTTTGCAAGATCAACTCATTAACATGGAGGACCAAAGGCAGCGTCATCATCACAAAGACATTCTTGCGATCCGCTGGCTCACGCAGGGCAGGGAGGTCTTTTGGGACGGCCGCAAGAAAGAACCTGGGCACCTGGCGCTGTGAACGAACGGTATCCAACCGATAGCCAATTTGGTCAAATATCTTTTTGAGCTTTTCGGTAGGAGCTATCGACAAAACACCGATTGGTTTTGCTGCCGATCGAGTGGTCGTGCGGCTTGCCTTTTGCCAGTCCGACTCTGTCAAAGGCCGTATCCCAGCCTGTTCCACACCGGGTTTATGTTTTGCGGATTTTTGGGGTGTCGCGGTCGGCTGGGACAACACCAGCGCATAGAGAGTAATAACGCTAAGCCCCGTAAATACTAATGCAGCGCGTTCAAAACTCAGAGCGCGCCAAACACTTGACCATGCTGCTTTAGACATTTGTTCATCCCTCCGGCGATACCGGTTCCCCCCAACCGGATGTCAGAAATTTAATTCTTTCCAAACTAAACCGAGGTGCCGACCCAAGGCTTGGTTAACAGATCTAACGATCTGTCCACGGCAATAAATCGTTTAAGAAAGTGTTAAGATCAAGCCCCATTTGGGCTACCGATTCGCGAAAACTCACAAGGCATTGATTTGCACCGAAAGAAGAGGGTCATTCCGGATGCGGAATTATGTAAATATAGGGAAAGCTGGCGCCCTGAAATTTCAAAACCAACAACTTTATGGTTAATTCAGTCACCCAATGCCCTAGGTGAGGGCGTCAACCTGCTCCAGGCTCAAATTGCCAGGAACCACCGTAATCGGGACCGGAAACTGTCCGGAAAATTTACCGGCCAGCGATGTCACCAACGGACCAGGGCCTTTCTTACTTGTGCCTGCCCCGAGCACAAGAATGCGTATATTTGGCTCTTCATTGATAAGCTTTTCCAGCTCATCGACAGGGCTACCTTCGCGTACATAGAGGACCGGCATTGAGCCAGTAATATCATTCACGTCCGACGCGAGATCATGCAGAATCCTTTCTGCCTCTTCACGGCGTTCTTCACGCATCTTCTCGCCAACCGCCACCCAATGTTGGAAATCTGCTGGCTCCATCACATAAAACAAGGCCACACGGCCACCAGTATTTGTGGCCCGCTGACAGGCGAAACGTAGCGCCACCTTCATTTCCTCTGACGCATCAACAACGACCAGAAAAAGGCGTTGGTCAGCACCAGTTGAGGTTTCGGGTACGGACTGAGATAAACCCGACAATCCTTCGTTAATTTCCGTTTGAGTATCGGAATCAGACATCAGTCTAAGCCTTTCTGAAAACCACGCCGCCCAGCCAACCTGCAAACAGAGCAATGAGAATTGCTACTATACCGTATAAGGCGGAGTGATCATGAGCATAATTATAGATTGCAGCTTCAACTCCAGCCTTTTGAACAGAGAGGTTCGTACGACTAACGGAGACCGCTTTGCCTGCGTTGAAGTGATAAATTTCTGCTGTGTAAGAGCCCGTTGGCACATTCGAGGGGAATTTTAAATCTGCTCGAAATAATTTCTCTGACCGAATGGAAACAATACCCGGCAGGTCACTGTAGAGCGCCTTGCGTTTTTTGAGATCAATAAGACCGTTTCTGAAACTCGACGCCAGATCCTTGTTTGAAAGATCAACCGGCTGTAATCGCAGTCTTTCTGATCCAATTTGCAGACGTCTTAGCGTCTCTTCTGAAGCAATCTGATCAAGTGGGCGGGAACTCGCAACAAAGTTATACCCCGGCACATCGGCAAATGTGACGGCCGCACGATTAATCCAAATGCCCGCAACGCGTTCTTTGCGCCGAACAACTTCCTGCCGGAGAGGCCCCCGCACGACAACAACGACATCACCCTTGCGATCAATTGCACCGAACAGCAGAAGATTCGTTCCGGTGAAATCGGTCGTGATTTCAATCTGATTGCTCGACAAATCGACAACCAGTGACGACGACGCGACGGCATGCGCGGGAACAAAAATCGTCAGGAAACAAAGGCACAATAACTGTTTGATCGTTTTCATCAGTGCCCCCCTGATACCGCAAAGGAGAAAAGATGGGCGGGTGTTACGATTAGATCAAAGCCAACCTTACAACCAACAGCAAGAACCAGAATGCCAAGCAGCGCCCGAAGTTGTTCTGATTTGAGTTTTGATCCGAACGCCGTGCCAAATTGCGCACCAATGACACTACTAATCACCAGGACCAAGGCCAGCAAGACATCGACCGTCTGGTTATTCACAGATTGCAGGAACGTCACATTGGCCGTGACAAAAATAATCTGAAACAGGGACGTCCCAACCACAACGGATGTCGGCATGCCAAGCAGATAAATCATCGCTGGGACCATGATGAACCCGCCGCCAACACCCATGATCGCTGAGAGGATGCCGACAAAGATGCCAATCGAGAGAGGTAAAAGCGCGCTGATATAAAGTTTCGATCGGCGGAACCGCATTTTGAACGGTAAGCCGTGCATCCAGGTATGTTGATGGAGTTTCTTCTTCGGTGTCGGTTTTGAAGATCGGCTCCGCAGCCACGAACGCGCGCCCTCTGCGACCATCAATCCGCCAACGATGCCCAGGAAGGTAACAAAACACAGCGATATAACGATATCGATGTAGCCCAGGGCCCGTAGTTTAGTGAAAATCCAGACCCCAAAACTGGACCCAAAAAACCCGCCGATGAGCAGAATAAAGCCCATCTTGAAATCCACATTGCCACGCCGCCAATGCGCCAACGCACCGGAGACTGACGCCGCCACCACTTGATTGGCCTCCGTGCCAACCGCGACCGCCGGTGGAACTCCGATAAAGATTAGAAGCGGCGTCATCAAGAACCCACCACCAACCCCAAACATGCCCGAAAGCATGCCCACGCCGCCGCCCAGCGCTAAGAGCAACAGAACGTTGATCGACATTTCAGCGATGGGAAAATACAGGTCCATCGGGGGCCAAATACACAATAATCGGGAACCAAACGCTGGTTCTCATCTTTAGGGGCAGCTTTTTGCGCCTTGCGATCAAAAACTGCAAGGGAAATCGGGGATTTAACGGAATTTCACCGCCAAATTGCCATTGATAGCGTTCTTAATGCTCTATTTCTGCAAAAATCCAACATTTTCGAAGACTTCGTCTCGAATTGGCTGCGCAATTGCGCGGGCACGTACGGCACCATCGGACAAGACACCATCGATATAGCCAGGGTCCGCAGAAAGTCGCTGCATTTCAGCCCCTATTGGTCCAAGTTTCTCAACCGCTAGATCAACTAATGCTTTTTTAAATTCTGAAAACTGCTGACCGCCGAATTCCCTCTGAATTTGCGAAACCGCTTGATCAGCCAGCGCGCCATAAATCTCCAACAGGTTAAAGGCTTCCGGCCGAGAGGCTCGATCCCCGCCATCAGGCGACCCATCGGGCACCGGTTCTGGATCAGTACGGGCTTTGCGGATTTTAAGCGCGATGGTATCGGCATCATCGTTCAGGTTAAGCCGTGAATAATCAGAGACATCCGACTTACTCATTTTACTGCTGCCATCCCGCAAGCTCATAACACGCGCTGCCGAGTCTAGAATTAGCGGCTCAACAATTGGAAAAACTTCCGCGCCAAAATCATTGTTAAACTTCTGAGCGATATCGCGCGCCAATTCCAAATGCTGTTTTTGATCCTCACCAACAGGAACATGCGTCGCCTTATAGGTCAAAATATCAGCCGCCATTAAATTGGGATAGACGTACAATCCAACGCTGGCGTTCTCACGATGCTTGCCAGCTTTCTCCTTAAATTGAGTCATCCGGTTCAACCAGCCCATGCGGGCGACGCAGTTAAAGACCCAGGCAATCTCAGCATGCTGTGGTACGCGACTCTGGTTGAAAACAATGTGGGCTGCAGGATCGATTCCAGCAGCCAAAAAAGCGGCGGTTACTTCACGCGTATTATTTTTAAGCTCCTCGGGATCCTGCCACACCGTGATAGCGTGCATATCGACCACACAATAAAGGCATTCATTGCCGTCCTGAAGCCGGGCAAAATTCCGGATCGCACCGAGATAATTTCCCAAATGCAGATTGCCGGTTGGTTGAACCCCTGAAAAAACGCGCGCCATAGACTTCCCTTTCTACTGGCCCTTCTATCGGGGCCGCGTTATCCCGCCATTAAAGACCGGGGTCAAGCAGATGACGCAGTGTCGTCTGTTTTCTTGCGAGCCAGTATCGATTTTACATCACTGATTGCTGCGGCCCGAAACACCAAAGCCAATGCGAAATAAACCGCCATGCCACCGATGACAAGAACGGCCAACACGGCAACCTGACCGGTCGGCCCATTTTTATAAAGACCTTCGAGCAACGTTAACGCCCCCCAAAGGGCTGCCGCCATGCCAAGGGCTGCGGCCAGTATCCGGACAATCCGTTGGCGCAATCTCGCATCGGTTCGAAACTGTCCGCGGCGGTGTAAAAACCCCGCCAGCAAAAGAGCATTAATCCAGGCTGAGATCGCTGTTGCCAATGCAATGCCGACATGAGCAATAAACTGGATAAGCACTAGGTTTAAGACGACATTAATCGTCACGCAGGTGATGGCGATTTTAACCGGTGTTGCAGTATCTTGCCGCGCAAAAAAACCAGGTGCCAACACCTTCACCAGAACGTAAGCCGGCAGGCCAACAGCATACGCCATCAACGCCTGAGCCGTGGCGAGTGATGTCGCTGCATCAAAGGCACCTCGTTCAAAAAGCACAGACACAATTGGATGCGCGATCACCAGCAGAGCAGCAGCGCCAGGAATGGTGAACAGCAACGCGATTTCAATCCCCCGATTCATACTATTCAGGGCTTCGCCGTCTTCACCCGCACGAAGCTGTCGCGACAACAATGGCAACAGGGCCGTACCAATGGCGACTCCCACAACACCCAACGGCAACTGATTAACGCGATCTGCGTAATACAAAAACGAGATCGCGCCAGTGGGCAGAAGCGATGCGATCACAATATCCACGAGCAGATTAATCTGGACAACGCCCGCGCCAATCGCCCCCGGCAACATCAGCCGGAGTAGGCGCCGCACTGCCGGAGACAGCTTTGGTCTTGGTAGTCGCAATGAGATGCCTTCGCGACGGCACGCATAGACCAACCACAAAAATTGTGCGATTCCAGCCACTGCAACACCCCAGGCGAGAGAGTGCCCAGCACTCGGCAAATATGGTGTTGCCAACAGCATTGCGCCGATCAGAACAAGATTGAGGATCACCGGCGTTGCTGCGGCGGCAGCAAAACGGCCCAAAGAATTTAAGACACCGCCAAGCAGCGATACCAGCGAGATAAATAAAAGGTATGGAAATGTTATCCGTGTCAGCTCAATCGCCAGCGCGAACTTTTCAGTGTCTTCAGCAAAGCCCGGCGCAAAGACATACATCAACCACGGCATGGCGATCTGCAAAGCCGTCACAAAGACCAGCAAGAACACAACCATCACTGACAAAACGGCTGCGGCAAATTGAGCCGCAGGCGACTTTCCGTCATCGGTTAGTTTAGCGGCAAACAGAGGCACAAATGCCGCGTTAAACGCCCCTTCCGCAAAGAGGCGCCTAAAGAAGTTCGGCATCTTGAACGCGACAAAAAACGCATCCGCGATTGGCCCAGCCCCGAGATACGCCGCAACAAGAATATCGCGGACAAAACCGAGTATTCGGCTCAACATTGTAAAGCCGCCGACGGTAACGATGGATCGCAAGAGCACCATAGCAGCGACCTTTAGAGGAATTTTAGGGCCAGAGAAAGGCAAACTCGCGGCAGAGAGCCGCTATCGCTACGAGGCGATATCAACGGGCTGGGACTCTTCATCTAGGTCTTCGTTTTCTGTGATGACCTCGAGAACTGTTTTTCGGATTTGATCGAGCTTCCCTTCATGAGTGACCTGCATGCCAAACGTATCCTTTACATAAAATACATCGACGGCACGTTCGCCATAGGTCGTAATCAGAGCGCTTGAAATTTGTAGGCCGAGCTGGGTTAGCGTTCGCGTTACCTTATGCAACAAGCCTGCCCTGTCACGCCCATTGATTTCCACCAGAGAATGGGTCTGACTGGCCGAATTATTGATGAGAACCCGGGGCGGAACGGTAAACACGTTCGTCCGTGTTGCGTGTAGCGGCGCCTTGTCGAGCTCTCTTTCAACATTAATTTCCCCGGCAAGCGTTTTCCGAATACGCGCCTCTAAACGATCAAGAGAGTTTTTGTCGTCAAAGGCTTTGCCCATCGAATCCTGAATTGAGAAAATATCGAGGGCCATCCCGGTTGTTGTCGTAAAAATCTTTGCATCAACAATATTCGCACCCGACACCGCCATGGCGCCAGCAATCCTCGAAAAGAGACCTGGATGGTCAGCCGTAAAAATTGTTATCTCGGTTACATCATTGTCATCATCTACCCGCACATCGAGCGCAAAGTCCTCCGCATCGTTCTGTGCTGTACGAATAATTTCTGCGTGTCGTAGATGGGTTTTTGTATCAATAGACAACCAGTATGAAGGGTAGCCAAGCCCCACAAAATCCTCTTGCTCTTCTTCACTCCAGCCTGAAAGTCCTTCGCGGACGGCTGCCTTTGCCCCTTCAATCCGTGCACCACGACCTGTGGCATCGTGCCCCCCAGACAGTTCTGCCTCGGTCGCAAAATAAAGCTCACGCAATAACGACGCTTTCCAGTTATTCCAGACGCTAGGGCCAACTGCCCGAATATCCGCGACAGTCAACAAGAGAAGCAATCGCAACCGTTCGAGCGACTGAACGGTATCGGCAAAATCTCGGATACTCTTGGGGTCGGTTAAATCGCGATGAAACGCAATGCGGCTCATTAAAAGATGCTGTTTTACCAGCCAGGCGACGGTCTCGGTTTCCTCTGGGGAAAGTCCCAGGCGAGGGCACATTGTTTCAGCAACCTCGGCGCCAAGAACCGAGTGATCACCGCCCCGTCCCTTAGCGATATCGTGCAAAAACAAGGCGACAAACAACGCCCGACGTGAACTGATTTTATGGATGACGTCGCTGGCAACGGGCATGTCGTCGCGATAAGTGCCTTGCTCAATACCATGTAATATCCCGATCGCGAAGATCGTGTGCTCATCGACGGTATAGACATGATACATGTCGTGCTGCATTTGGGCGACGACCCGTCCAAAATCGGGGACAAACCGGCCAAACACGCTCGATTCATTCAACCGTCGCAAGGTAACTTCAGCACCCTTCGGCGACGTCAGCATTTCCAGAAACAATCGGTTGGCTTCGGGATCATCTCGAATCGTGTCGACGAGCCGAATGTGCTGCGTCACTAACCGTAACGCCTTAGGATGAATGTCGATCTCGCGTTGTTGCGCGGCGTGGAAAAGCTGCAACATGCGGCTTGGCTTTTCAGCAAATTCTTTTCCCGATGCGACCGATAATCTTCCCGCTTCAATGGGGAAGCCTTCGACGTCACGGCGTATCCAATCCCAGTTCATGAAGGATAATGGCAGGCTGCGGCGCTCTTCTGATTCCAACGCTGCGCAGAATATCCGCGTCAAATCACCGACCTCTTTTGCGGTCAGATAATAATGCTTCATGAAACGCTCAATACCGCGTGTGCCCGCGTGGTCTTTATAACCGAGCCGTTCACCAATCTCTGTTTGCAGATCGAAGGTTAGCCGGTCTTCCGCCCGGCCGGTGAGATAATGTAGGTGGCAGCGCACCGTCCACAAAAAGACCTCAGCACGCGCGAAACGTTTCGCTTCCCGTGCCGTCAGAAATCCTTCTGCAACAAGGTCTTCAACGGCGTCGACCTGATACAGATACTTGGCGATCCAGAACAGCGTTTGCAAATCACGGAGCCCGCCTTTGCCGTCTTTTATATTGGGCTCCAATACATATCGGGAATCGCCCATACGGCGATGGCGCGCATCACGTTCATCCAGCTTGGCTTCAACAAACGCAAGTGCCGTATCTTCTACAATCTCTTTTCGGAACTGGCGGCGCAGATGATTGAAGAGCTTTTTGTTCCCATCGACAAACCGCGCCTCAAGAATAGACGTCCTGATCGTAATATCACTAAGCGAAAGCCGGATGCTGTCGTCAATCGTCCGCGTCGCATGCCCAACCTTGAGACCGAGGTCCCATAATAGATACAGCATCGATTCAACGATCTGTTCGACACGGGGCGTCAGTCGATAAGGCAACAGAAACAGCAGATCGATATCAGAAAACGGGGCCATTTCACCACGGCCATAACCACCAACCGCCGCGATGCAAATTCGTTCGGATTCTGTAGCCTCAGCCGTCGGGTAGACATGCGTCGTGGTGACCTCAAAGGCAAAGTGTAAAATCTGATCGATCAAAAACGCGTTCGCCCGAACCGTTGCTTCTCCGAGTCGATTGTCATTTTCAAAGCGTCGCTTGATCTCCTCTCGACCGTCTTTCAAAGCATCACGAATAATCTCCAGCAAAAGCTTACGGACAACATGTGACGGCGCCTCTTCTTCAAGCTGTGCCGCCAAAGACTTCCGCATCAATCTGATGTCGATGATATCGCGCTGTTTTAAAATGGTCGCCATAGGTGACGTCACATTGCTCTAGAAAATTTTGTTATCCCTAACACAGTCCGCCCAGGCAATCGAACGGTTAGTCGTTCCAACCTAATCATCTGCCATAGACTTGAGTTGATACAAGAACTCCAACGCCTCACGCGGTGTCATTGCATCGGGGCTGGCTTGTGAAAGCATTTCAGCCAATTTATCCACTTCTTGAGGAGATCCTGACACGGGTCGCGCTGCCTGAAACAATGGTAAGTCATCCGCCAACCGCGCCGTTGCACCGGCCTGCTCTCCCGATTGAAGGGCCGATAGGACTTCCTCCGCTCGATCAATCACACTAGCTGGAAGTCCCGCAAGCCTGCCGACATGAATGCCATAAGACCGATCTGCAGAGCCCGGCCCGACCTCATGCAGAAATACAACATCGTCCTGCCATTCCTTGACCAACATCGTGTGGCATTGCAGCGCTGCAAGCCGGGAGGCGAGCGCCGTCAGCTCATGATAGTGGGTCGCAAAAAGCGCACGGCATTTATTGACCTCATGGATATGTTCCAAGGCCGCCCAGGCAATCGACAGTCCATCAAAGGTCGCCGTGCCGCGACCAATCTCGTCGAGAATGACCAGGGAACGCTCGCTTGCCTGATTAAGAATGGTCGCGGTTTCTACCATCTCAACCATAAAGGTCGACCGACCACGGGCGAGATCATCAGCAGCGCCGACACGGCTAAACACACGATCAACAACACCGATATGGGCCGCCTCGGCAGGCACGAAAGACCCCATCTGGGCCAGAATAACGATCAGTGCATTCTGTCTAAGAAACGTGCTTTTGCCCGCCATATTGGGGCCCGTCAGCAACCACAGTCGCTTTACGTTCGCGAGATCACAATCATTGGGGACGAAAGCACTTGCACTGGTATCGCTTAAAGCCTTTTCGACAACGGGGTGTCGCCCGCCAGATATTTCAAATGTCAGCCCTTCATCAACGACCGGTCGGGCATATCGATTTTCCAAAGCAAGATCGGCCAGCGCGGTAAAGACATCTAGACGCGCCAATGATTGCGCCGCCAGGGCGATTTCCTTGTCCCGGCCGATGACTTCTGAAACCAGATCCAGAAACAGCTCTTGCTCAAGCGCCAAGGCCTGATCCGCCGCCCGGCTAATGCGACCCGCAAGCTCGCCAAGCTCGACAGTGCTATAGCGCATGGCGCTGACAAGAGTTTGGCGGTGGATAAAGGGTGAGTCTTCACCCACAAGCACCTTGTCAGCATGTGAGGGCGTAACCTCGATATAATATCCAAGAACGTTATTGTGACGGATCTTGAGGGACGGTACGCCGGTCAATTCACAATACTGTGCCTGCAAACCGGCAATAAGCTGTCGGCTTTCATCACGTAGCGTAATCAACTCATCAAGTTCTGGCGCGTAACCCTGGGCGATAAATCCACCATCGCGTGTCAGCAATGGTAATTCCGCAGCAAGCGCTCGATTCAAACGTTCGACAAGTGTCGAGTGTTCGCCGAGCTGGTTAGCCGCCTCAACGATCGCCGCTGACATTTCTGATGAATCCGCACCCTGAAGCAGGGACTGCAGCTTCGCCGCAACGATCAGCCCGTCGCGGACCGCCGCAATATCTCGTGGTCCACCGCGTCCCAACGAAATCCTCGAAAGCGCCCGCTCAATGTCGGCGCTAGCGGAAAGCAACTCCCTCACCTGATCACGGAGGGCGGAGTCCTCACAAAATTGCTGCACTGCATCGAGTCTGGCATTGATAGCCTCTACGTCCGTCAATGGCGCCGACAGCCATGAACTGAGCAATCGTCCGCCGGCGCCGGTCACCGTGCGATCAATTACGGACAGCAATGATCCAGAGCGGTCGCCCGACAAGGTTCGCGTCATCTCTAGGTTGCGCCGCGTCGCCATATCAATTTCAAGAACGGCACCATCTGCAACCTGCCGAGGCTGATCGAGATGTGGCAAGCGACCCTTTTGGGTCAGCTCAACATAGGAGATTAAAGCACCACAGGCGGCGACTTCGGGCCGCGAAAAATCGCCGAACGCATCAAGGGACGCGACACCAAATACAGTCTCTAGTCGTTTGCGCCCGGCCTCACTATCAAACTTGCTCGATGGCTGGGGGACCAAAGCATCCTTCCAGTCATGAAACAGTTCAAAAAGATCTTCAGCCTGAAGCAAACGATCGGGGACAAGCAATTCTCCAGGCTCAACTCTTGAAAGCGCGGCAGCAAGCGATCCGCTATCAACGGTCTGAACGGCGAAAGCACCAGTGGAAATATCGAGCCACGACAGTGCCAGCGCACCCTGCGCCTCTGCCAAGGCCGCCAGGTAGTTGTTCTGCGTCGCATCAAGCAATGTCTCTTCAGTGATGGTGCCAGGCGTCACAACACGCACTACATCCCGGGCAACGACGGATTTCGATCCGCGTTTTTTGGCCTCCGCCGGGCTTTCGGTCTGCTCACAAACAGCGACACGGAAGCCTTTTTTGATCAACCGGGATAGATACGTATCCGCAGCGTGAACCGGAACCCCACACATCGGGATATCATTGCCTTCATGTTTTCCACGGTGGGTAAGCGTAATGTCGAGCGCTGCAGAGGCTACGGCCGCATCCTCAAAGAAAAGCTCGTAGAAATCACCCATTCGGTAGAACAGCAGGCAATCTGGGTGATCGGACTTTATTTCGAGATATTGGGTCATCATTGGCGTCACGGCGGCACCTGCCGACGCCTTTTTAGACGTTTGTTTTGCCGCTCTTGTCTGCCCACCATCTGCCATAGGGACAGTCTACCATTCGGCTGACGCGAGACAAACCGCCCAAAAGCGGGGAATTATTGAAATTAACGTAATTCTATTTCTTCAGGTGTAACTTAATCGTTGCTTGCCTAAATCATTGAAAACCATCAAGTTGTGCTCCGGAAATTTAGGGGTAGGGGGAGTTTATGGCCCGTAAAGCAAAGAAAGCGCCGATCCGCAAATCGGCAAAGAAGAATTCAACAGCGACATCCAAAGCCGCTAACGGAACTGGTCAAAACCGGATCAGTAATCTTGAGCGCGAAGCGCTTGCACTCCATGCCGGACTTCCAGCAGGAAAGCTCTCCATTGCCCCGCTCAAAACCATCAGAACACAGCGTGATCTGTCATTGGCCTATTCACCGGGCGTCGCCGCACCCTGTCTGAAAATTGCCGAAGACGAAGCCACAGCCTACGACTATACCAACAAAGGCAATATGGTTGCGGTGATTTCCAACGGTACGGCCGTACTCGGCCTCGGCGATCTTGGTGCGATAGGCGGTAAACCCGTCATGGAAGGCAAATGCGTTCTTTTCAAAACCTTTGCCGATATCGACGCCGTTGATTTAGAAGTTGATACACGAGACGTCGACGAGTTCGTTAACTGCGTCCGGTTTCTTGGGCCAGGGTTCGGTGGCATCAACCTCGAAGATATCAAAGCCCCTGAGTGTTTCATCATTGAGCAGCGCCTCAAAGAAATCATGGATATTCCTGTCTTTCATGATGATCAGCACGGCACCGCCGTTATTGCCGCTGCCGGCCTGATCAATGCGCTCGACCTCACAGGACGCAACCTCAAAAAAACCAAGATGGTCGTCAACGGCGCGGGCGCCGCAGCCATTGCCTGCCTTGAGCTGTTTGTTGCGATGGGCTTTACCAAGAAAAACATCACCTTGTGTGATTCCCGTGGGGTCGTATATCGCGGTCGCGAAGCGGGCATGAATCAATGGAAGTCAGCGCATGCGGTCGACACAGATGCCCGCACACTTGAAGAAGCAATGAATGGCTCTGATGTGTTCTTTGGCGTTTCAGTTGCTGGGGCTGTGACCAAGAAGATGGTCAAATCAATGGGCGATAAGCCTATAATTTTCGCCCTCGCCAACCCCGACCCGGAAATTACCCCGGAAGACGTCAGGTCGGTGCGCAAAGACGCCATCGTGGCAACCGGCCGGTCTGACTATCCAAACCAAATTAATAACGTCCTTGGGTTCCCCTACATTTTTCGTGGCGCCCTCGATGTGCGTGCCCGGCGGATAAACGATGAAATGAAAGTCGCTGCCGCCAAAGCTTTAGCGGCGCTCGCTCGCGAAGATGTCCCAGATGAAATAAGCGGTGCCTATTCAGGTCAACATCTTCAGTTCGGGCCAGACTATTTGATCCCCACGCCCTTTGATCCCCGTTTGATTTCTGCGGTCGCTCCGGCTGTTGCCGAAGCAGCAATAACCACCGGTGTTGCCCGAAAAAAAATCACTAGTATGGACGCTTATCGGGCCTCTCTGGAAGCGCGACTTGATCCGACGGTCGGCAGCCTTAACGAAATATTTGAGCAGGTCAAAAAGCAACCTAAGCGCGTCGTCTTCGCAGAAGGTGAGGAAGAAAAGGTCATCCGGGCCGCACAGGTATTCCGCACTTCGGGATATGGTACGCCAGTTCTCATCGGACGCGATGACGTTGTTGCGGAAAAAATGACTGCCCTTGGCTTTGAAGGGAGCGAGGCTCTCGAAGCCCACAATGCCCGCCTCTCCAAACGCAACAAGCACTACACGGACTATCTCTATAAAAGATTGGCCCGAAGCGGCGTTCTCTACCGTGATTGTCAACGCATGGTGAACCGGGACCGCAATATATTTGCCGCCTGTATGGTCGCTTGCGGCGATGCAGATGCGATGGTTACCGGGCTTACCCGGAATTCGCCCAGCTGCTGGAACGATCTGGCTCGCGCCATCGATATTGAAAAAGGCCAGCAACTGTTTGGGCTAACCGTGGTTTCGGCCCGCGACAGAACTGTGTTTATCGCTGACACGCTGGTGCACGAACGGCCAACTGCCGAACAGCTTGCGGATTTCGCCGTACAGTCAGCGGCCAAGGCGAGAGAGCTCGGCCATGAGCCACGGGTGGCTCTGCTGTCCCATACGAGCTTTGGCGGACGCTCCAGCGACATCACCGGTGAAATCAAACGGGCGGTCGAAATTCTTGATTCGAAAAAACGCGACTTCGCCTATGAGGGAGAGATGACTGTCAGCGTCGCGCTCGATCCTGATATGAAGGAACTATATCCGTTTAGCCGTCTCAACGGTCCAGCGAATATCTTGATCATGCCTGGGCTTTTCTCGGCAGCAATCTCGTCACGCCTGTTACAAAAGCTCGGCGGCGGTACGGTTATTGGTCCCTTGCTGGTCGGTCTTAGCAAACCAGCGCAGATTGCGCGGCTGGATGCGACGGTTTCAGATATCGTTACGGATGCCGTGCTGGCTACCCATCAGGCGCAAGCCCCGAAGCGGAAGAAGGCACGTCGGCGCAAATAGCCTCAAACGCGGTTCGATGTGCAGCAGCCGATTCTTCGTTAAAGCAAACGAAAATAACGGTTTCTATTTCGGGTATTGTTTTCAACGTCTCCGCCACAGTTGAGACAGCAATTGCTGCCGCCAACGCAATGGGAAACCTGTAGACCCCCGTGCTGATTGCCGGAAACGTAATCGTCTTTAATTGATGCTCTCCCGCGATCTCAAGACACCGGCGATAACAGCTCGCGAGCTGAGCTTCCTCGTTAACCGTGCCATCTCGCCACACCGGGCCGGGGGTATGAATCACATGGCGCGCTTTTAGCTCGTAGCCCGCCGTCATTTTAGCACTGCCCGTCGCGCAGCCACCAAGCGCTCGGCACGCCTCCAAGAGCTTTGAGCCCGCGGCTCGATGTATCGCACCATCAACACCGCCGCCGCCGAGCAAGGTTTCATTTGCGGCATTCACAATGGCATCGACGTCCAGCAGGGTTATATCACCTTCGGTTATCTGTAATTTCTCCATCATAGCCAAATTTGCCTTTGTCATTGTTTCTCCGGCTCGCCGCCAAAACATTTTATCCTCAAGCTCATTATGCTACCTCCTTTAGAAGACAGTTTTGTGAAACATCTGCCAAAGTTTTGTGACAGGGCGTAAACTCCTCGTCACCACTATGAGCCCTATGAACAAATCATCAGAAAACCCCACCATCAAATCAATCCTCGTCTATGTCGGTGGGGACCTGATTGGCGACGCTTTGATGAAGCTGCCCTTTGTCAGAGCTTTGCGGTCGAGCTTTCCAGACGCCCACATTGCATGGTGTGCCGGGAAACATAAAAGCGCTTTCGCCAAAGAACTGAAAACACTTGTTGCTGGTCTGATCGACGAAGTTATCGAAGAGGCTGGATTTGATAACGCCAAGCAGTTTCTCTGGCGTCACCCGATAGATGGCAGACATTTTGATCTCGTGATCGATACCCAGCGCGGCGTCGCAGTGAGTTATTTCGTACGCCGAATCCGTCACCAGGTGTTCGTATCGGGTTCGGCAAAGTTTCTACTCTCCGACCGAAAACCTCTTGCGAGCTACCAGCGTCCAGCGTCAATGATTCAGCAAATGATGGATTTGTTATCGCTGACTGGCGGAGAGATCGATACGGCCAGCGCGCCGCTTTCTCTCGCCGATGCGGAAACAGAATCGGCGCGGGCAGCGCTACCTGAAGGGCCGGTCTATATCGGGATCGCACCGGGGGCAGGTGGGCGGCAAAAATGCTGGCCGCTTGATCAGTTTATCGCCCTGGCACAGCACCAAATAGAGAAAGGCCGCACGCCGGTCTTTGTTCTTGGCCCCGGAGAAGCGGAATGGACGCCCTCTTTGATCAACGCCGTGCCCGGTGCTCTATTTCCAACCGTTGGAGAAAATGGTCGGCCCCAACCTTCGGTCAGCTATTCAATTGCCTTAGGGCGACGACTCAATGCCGCTGTCGCGAATGACGCCGGAGTCGGCCACATTCTCGCCGCCGCCGATACACCGCTTGTTTCTTTGTTTGGCCCAACGCCCGCCGCAAAGTTTGCGCCCGCGGCGTCCAAACTTACCGTGATAGAAGCGCAACAATTTGGCACGAGTGACATGGCCGCTATCCCCATCGACGCGGTAGTTGCAGCGATTGATAAGCTTGTGACTTCTTAATCCCGGGATGGAAAAATTTCAGAAGCGTAGCGCCGGACGACCAACAAAAGAAGCAAGGCCGGGATCGCTAACGCCGTCGACGAAATGAAAAAATTGATCCAACCAATTTCATCGACCAACCAGCCAGAGGGCACCGCCATATAGGTTCGGCCCAAAGCCATAAAGGAGGTAAACAAAGCAAACTGCGTTGCGGTAAAGCGCAAATTACAGAGCGCAGACAAAAAGGCCACAAAAGCTGTCGACCCAAGACCGCCCGTAAAATTGTCTGCCGCGACGACCATAAACAGCCCTGTTTCGGTAGCCATCGTTGGGTCAGCCGCCAACCAAACAAATAGGAGATTCGTCACGGCCTGCAGAATACCGCCAAGCAGCAGCGCCGTAAAAATACCGATGCGCGCGACAACCAAGCCGCCGACAAAGACACCAGCCATGGTCATTGGGACACCATAGGTCTTCACAATCAAAGCAACCTGGGTCCCTGAGAAACCTAGTTCTCGAAAAAACGGGTTAAAGAGCGCACCGGCAATCGCATCGCCGTATTTATAGAGGAGAACAAAAACGAGAACCCAGACCCAGCCCCGCCGCGAACAAAAGTCGGCGAAGGGGGCCACAACGCTCTCACGGATCTGGGTTAAGAAACTGATTCTCGTAGATTGTGAGCCTCGTGTCCCAACGCCGGCCTTGGACGGCTCAGACGCCAGAAACGTTGCGCCAATCCCGATCAAAACGAGAAGCGCCATCAGAAAATAGACCCAGAACCACGAGATGAAATCCGATAACGCGAGCGGCGCAGCCCCCGCGACCAGCAACCCAATCCGATATCCCGCCTGGGTCGCCGCTGCCCCAGCACCTTGTTCAAATTCTTCGAGAATTTCGATGCGATACGCATCAATCACAATGTCCTGACTGGCGGAAAAGAAGGCTACGAGGAATGCGGTCACGGCCATATAGGTCAGCCCCTGTTTAGGGTCGCTCGCGCCCAACGCAATAATCGAGACCATCAATAAAATTTGGATAACCAGCATCCAGCTCCGCCGTTGGCCAAGCCAAGAGGTCAGCAGCGGCAACCGAGCTTGGTCAAGAATGGGCGCCCACAGAAACTTAAAAGAATAAGGTGTTGCGACGACAAGCAGACCAGTAATGACCGTTTTGGGCAGATTCTCACCAGATAACCACCAGGACAAGGTTGAGAAACCGAGCAGCAACGGCAAGCCGCTCGAAAACCCCATTATAAAAATGACGAGCTGCCGACGACCCCAATAAACCGTCAGCGCGTCCTTCCAACTTTGTACTTTCGATTGATTCGTCATCTCGCGGACAATCCTGACGCATCATAGGGTCGAAAGCCATCACTGTAGGTTTCCGGATCAGACAACGCGCCACCACGCACCAGCCCCAAAACGCTATCGCTGCGAAATGGCGGCTTCAATCCAATCGCCTCCAAACTGCGGAGGCCAAACCAGACCAATCGCCAGGGGATTGGTAGGAAAGCCCGCTTTTTTCCAGCGGCGGTGGCAATGCAGGAGGCGAGGTCTCGCATCGACCATGGTGATTTGTCCGCCGCGACGTACGCCATCGAAGAAAATTCATCTTGCGCTGCCAAGTCGCCTATAGTTTTTGCGAGATCCTCCACATGGCACATATAAAGGCTATGAAGATCGCCAGCCAACACCGGCACGACCGGCAAGCGCTTCGTCGCGGCCGCTATCGCCCCGTGAAGTCCTGACCCCGAACCGCCCCATACGAGGCCGGGGCGGATTACCGCACCACCCATTTCTAAAATAGCTGATTCACACTCAAGCTTTGCCTGCCCGTATTTCGACAGACAGTCGGGATGAGCACTCATCGAGGAGATAAAAATTATTTTTTTTACGCCAGCTTCTTTCGCCGCCGCGAGCAGTCTCTCAGTTCCATCAACATTCACCCGGAAATAATCATCGCTGGCGGCCGGCGCAAAATCCCAGGCACAGTGGATCAGAACATCAATGTCTGTAAAATTTTTAGGATCGACAGCCTCCCCAAGCACAAAACGATGTGCGTCAACATCCATCTCATCCGGTCGACGGACCAGAGCGCATACCCTCCAGCCAGCAGCTTTGAGAAATTCGGCAATTGCGCCGCCGAGATATCCGTTAGCGCCGGTGACCGCAACACTTCTCATGCGCTAGCATCCGACAGCTGAGCCACTTGATCAACGATCCGCGCCGCATTCGCCATCGCTGAATAGGTAATTGTGCTCGCCGGAATTGACGGCAACACACTTGCATCCACCGCATGCACTCTAGACAACCCTACCGGTCGACCAAGTGTATCGGTCTCATTACCGGTTGGCGTGGCGCTCATAGGCAAGCTTGCTCCGAGATGTCGGCTGGCCCCCGGCGGCGGAACAATAATCTGACCGGGGATCGGTATTCCGCCAAATTCCCGCCAAGACCGTGCGATAGATTTTTGTGCGTTACGGGCAATTTTAGGAGCTTGCGCGTTAGGTTCGCCGGTGAGCTGAATTTTACCCGATCGGCTAAACGACAGATTCACAGAACCTGAATAATCTGAATGCAGAAAGCCCTGTATTATCATCGCGTGGCGAGCGAGGAGATTAATCGCAAACGGCGCCACCGAATTTATTGCACCCAACTTTTCTTTGAGCGCGTCCATAAAGATGTCGTTGTAACCATAGAGTTGCAGGTGCACCAAATGATCACACAGTGTCGGATCATCAATCTCAACAAAAGCCTGGGCGAGCCGATTTGTTTTCTCAATAGTCGCATCTTTTGTGCCGCGAAATCGCATTAACGGAAAAACGAAGTGCTGAGTATCTCGCAGCTTTATAGGCGCCCCACTATTAGGTCTGGAGCGCGAAATAATTGCTGTTGTCGACACTGCGCCAGCGGCAACAAACACCCGGGCAAACTTTTCATCGAACGGCACGTCGTCAGCGAGCCCCCGACCTTGCACCGAAACACATTCATCGTCTTCAGCCACCCGATCAACGACGCAACCGCCCCGATAGGTAAAACGTTCGCGACCCCGCAAAGATTCCACGATAAAAGCGGCATTAAAAATTGCGCGGTGTGGGCAGCCGATCATGCAATGGCCACAGGCAACGCAACCTTCAGGCTCTTGAGAGTATTTACGCCCCACAGCGACGCGGGCCCGACCAAATACCATACCACGCGCCGCCAGCGTTTCATGACGACGGGTTAAATCTTTAAGCAACGCGGCACCCTGAAGACCAAGCGCGAACGTTGGGGGCCTTACATTCCCCCCAAAAAGAGAGCTGAGCCCGTCATTCTCACCACAAATTTCGATGATCTCATCGAGTGCCTCAAAGTGAGGCGCCAAATCTTCGTAAGTGATCGGCCACCCAACGATATCCCGCGCCGTAATCGGCAATGAAGCGGCACCCCACACATTGCTCAATCCGCCAAGGGCGAGCGATGTACGAATATCAGCACCTTCGACTCCCGCCAATAACATGCGATCAGTGTCGCGATAAACGAAATCAGACCCATGAAATAATTTTTCAGCTAATTCGGGTTTGGTAAATTGTGAGGCCTTAGCGCGTCGTGTGGCAGCACTAATAAGTTTCTCATCGTCTTGGTCTTTATGCCAATCCGCAATGTCTGAGGCGACCTCAGGCTCCGGCATCAACCCGCCATCCAGGACCGTTACGTCAAACCCTGCCTGCCATAAAAAATATGCCGCCGTCGCCCCAGCTGGACCAGAACCTACGACACAAACCGTTTCAGCGCTCACCGCATGCCTTCGGGCTTCTTACCCATTGTCATATAGAACGGCAGCAATGATAGGGTTATCAGTGAGTCAGAGCGAGGTTCAATTGTCGTATCAAAGACCGCTATCCGCCAGGAGGTCTGCTAGTGGCGTTTCCGGGCGGGCACCAAAATGACTAATGACCTCAGCTGCCGCCAACGACCCAATCGCGCCACAGTTGGGAAGCTCAAACCCTCGGGTAAGACCGAACAAGAACCCTGCCGCAAACAGATCGCCGGCACCAGTCGTGTCGACGACATTGTCGACAGGGCTCGCATCGACTTCGTGCATCGCCCCTTCTTCGACAACCACACATCCCTTTGCACCCTGCGTAAGGGCCGCGATTTCGCAATGTCCTGCCGTCAACTTCACAGCTTCGTCAAAGCTCTCTACTTCAAAGAGGGACGCGATCTCGGCCTCATTGGCAAATAAGATATCAACGTGCCCGGAGATAAGATGCTTGAATTCAGCACGGTGACGCTCAACACAGAACGCATCAGACAAAGATAGAGCAACTTTACGATCAGCTGCATGGGCAAGTTCAGCCGCTTTTACAAAGGCCTTCTTCGCTTCCGGCGGATCAAAAAGATAGCCCTCAAGATAAGTGATTTCAGCATTGGCAATGGCTTCTTGTTCAATGTCGTCAGGACCCAACTCAACTGAGATACCGAGGCAAGTCTGCATCGTTCGTTCAGCATCCGATGTCACAAAGATCAGGCACCGCGCCGTCGGCGGACCGTCGACACCAAGCGGCGTGCGGTAATCGACGCCCGTTTTCATAAGGTCGTCGCGGAAGCCACGACCGAGTCCATCTTCCTTTACCTTGCCGATATAAGCCCCGGTACCACCCAATGAAGCGATGCCCGCCAAGGTGTTTGCAGCAGATCCGCCAGAAGTTTCGACCTTGTCGCCCATCGCCGCATAGAGCTGTTCGCCCCGTTCACCATCGATCAGCGTCATGACGCCTTTATCAAGCCCGAGCTCCTGAAGGAGCGCTTCTGGGGCGGCGGAGATCACATCGACGATGGCGTTCCCGACACCGATTACATTATAGTGCGCGTTGGTCATTTAATTTCCTTCAGACAATAAGCGCGGCGAGTATAGCCACCGCGTCGAATCCGCCAAGGGCGAATTGCGTTTTCGTTCCAATTCGCGCACCAAGGGAGCTATAATAATTAAATGATATCCTCATTTTTTAAAGCAATCGGGCAGATCCCTGACCCCGATTTTCGCAGCGTCATAGGGAGGTCACTCCTTTACGCCATTGGCATATTTGTCTTGCTCCTCACTTTTACATGGTGGCTGATCGTTTCGACCCGATTTTTCGGCATCGCGTGGCTGGAATGGATCGTCGATTTCGTTGGCGGCGCAACAGCTGTAATCGTCGCCTTCTTACTATTCCCTGGCGCAATGGTCTTCGTGGTCTCCCTTATGCTCGAAAAAATCGCACGGGCCGTTGAAAAAAAACACTACCCTGACCTACCGCCACCGCGACCTCAAACCGTTTCAGAAGCCGTTCTTATCGGATTGCGATACGCCACAATCGTTGTCGCCCTAAATCTGCTTTTTCTGCCATTGTTCTTTATTCCCGTCATAAATATTTTTGTTTTTGTTGGGCTGAACGGATATTTGCTAGGGCGGGAATACTTTGAACTCATCGCCCTGAGGCGTTTAGAGCCCGTCGCCGTACAGGAATTCTGGCGCCAGCACCGGACCCGCCTTTGTATCTCGGGCATGATTATCACATCCCTTCTGACGATTCCGGTGGTAAATTGGTTTATGCCGGTTGTTGCGGCGGCCTATATGCTCCATATCTTTGAGAGAATTCCCTATAAAGATGCCATAATTGACAGCAATACTTCGTCACCCACCGCAATCGAATAAGTCACTACGTCAAAAAGGATCGCGCAAATGTTCACCAAAAACCCAGATGACCAGTCAGACAATGGTGGTCCCGTCGCACAGGGCACCCCTCCCGGAGAAGCGGCGGCGCCCATTATCCCATCGCGTGCTGAGGGCGCGCGTCCGGCAATTGTACGACGAGCGCGGGAATATTCCGGAACGCCAGCCGATGATCGTTCTGTCGGAAGCTATGGTGACAGCAAGAAACTCATTGTCGGGCGCGAAATTGCCCTCAACGGCGAAATCAGCGCTTGTGAAAAACTCGTCGTGGAAGGCCGCGTCGAGGCAAACATGAAAGATTGTCGTGAAATAGAAATTGCCGAAGGCGGTACGTTCAAAGGCGAGGCAGAAATTGAGATCGCCGAAATAAGTGGCTCTTTCGAAGGAAACATTACGGCTCGTAATCTCTTAATTATTAGATCGACTGGCCAGGTCACAGGAAAAGTTTGTGCCAGACAGTTGGAAGTCGAGCGCGGTGGAGAAATTTCCGGCGAGATCGAAATCATCCCTGAAGCCGATTAGGCCGAATCTGATAATCTCAGCCGTTATTCACGCCTGATATACGAATGCGTTTATTTATTCTAGTCGCGGCCCTAGCGTTGTCCGCTTGCGTCACCGGGGAGCACTCCCCCGAAATGACCAATGCAGATGTGTCTGGAATCGAGTCAGGGAATGCTTCGAGTAGCGGGAACAGTCAGACGACCTCGCGTGCGCCGAATGACGCGCGCAAGGCCTTCAAACCGCTAACATCTAAGACCTTAATAGGTCAAAACAAGGACCGGCTTTTAAGATTGCTGGGCGCGCCGAGCTTTAAACGCCGCGACCCGCCAGCAGAGATATGGCGTTATCGGGATCAGAGTTGCCTACTGGACTTATATTTATACCCGCCCAAGAATTCTGGCACGGCCGCCCCTATGGAAGTGGCCTTTATTGAAGCAAGGACCCCACGAGGCCCGAGCGCCCCCGTCGCAAAATGTCTAAGCGCGATCCGCAAAAAATTTATCGCAAAGGCGACGAGCTAACGCGCTAACCTTCTAGGTCGTCACCGTCGTTTTGGCCTTGAACTGGCAAAGGTCGGCAACGATACAATCGGGGCATTCAGGTTTTCTTGCCTTACAGACATACCGGCCATGCAGGATTAACCAGTGGTGAGCGTGGAGCATATAAGTCTCCGGCGTTCGTTTTAAGAAGCCCTGCTCAACAACATCAACATTTTTGCCCGGCGCAATACCCGTGCGGTTTCCGATGCGAAAAATGTGCGTGTCGACAGCGATCGTCGGCTCCCCAAATGCAATGTTGAGAACGACATTGGCCGTTTTACGACCAACCCCCGGCAGCTTGACCAAGGCATCGCGGTCCTGCGGCACTTCACTATTGTGCTCGGCAATTAAGAGTTCGCTTAATCCAATGACGTTTTTCGCTTTTGTACGATACAGGCCAATCGTTTTGATATGGCTGGTAAGCTTTTTCTCACCGAGCTTCACCATTTTTTCCGGCGTATCAACGATTTCAAAAAGCTTCTTTGTCGCTCGATTTACCCCGACGTCTGTCGCTTGTGCAGACAACACGACGGCAACAAGCAAGGTGTAGACATTGACATAATCGAGCTCCCCTTGGGGCTCTGGATCAGCCTCCGACAGACGCCGGTAAAACTCTTCGATGTTCTCGCGTTTCATAACCATATATTTCTTTTACCCTAATCCGACGAACGGTTCATCCCGTTAACCATAACCATGTTTGTTAACCTTGATTGTTGTTGCGCGGCCCAAGAGTCTGGGTAAATTAAACGCCATGAACAGGGATGCACAAACCTATACGGATGGGCTTGATTTAGAAGAATCACCCGCTATCCGTTTCGATGCGGTGTTACAGCCACACACCAGTCTCGGGGCGCAGGGGTTTCTTCTTTTGATGGCCGTAATCGGCGTTATCAGCTTTACGGCGGGAGTCGCCTTTGTCATAGCCGGCGCCTGGCCAGTCTTTGGTTTTCTCGGCCTGGATGTTGTTCTGGTCTATGTCGCTTTCAAATTTAATTACCGCGATGCCAGGCGCTACGAAACCGTCAAACTAACCGATAATAAGCTCGTTATTGAACGCGTCGGCCATACCGGCCGCCGCCAGAAATGGTCTTTCCAGACCTATTGGCTAAAGATCGATCTCGAAGATCCACCAACGCCAGAAAGTGCTTTAATGCTGCGGAGCCACGGCAAGGTGCTGGAGATTGGCAGTTTTTTAGCGCCGCATGAAAAACACGATCTGGCAGCAGCCCTGCGTTGTGAACTCAACAAATTACAGCGCGACCCGCTTCCACAATAAGGGTCGGCAATTCCGACGGCAAAACCCAACGGTTATATGAGATCAAGCGTCAGGGTTTAACGCCTGTTAATGTTAACGCATTAACCTTTTATACCCTACGCGCCGACTAAGGAATCGCACTTCTCCTCGGGAATCGCGATTGTATTCCAGCTCGCCCGCGAAACTGTCGAGCTGGCCGAAAGTGGTTTCTCGCCATCAAAGAGTTTGTACCCGCTATCAACAAAGATCGCCGTTATTTCATCAGACTGTTCGTCACCGACCTCGCACATAATAATTGGCCGGATTTTAGTTAACGTCTTCATTTGGCCGCGGAATACTTCCACCTCCGCGCCTTCAACATCACATTTGATCAGGTCTGGCCTCGGCTGGTTGTCGATCAGCCAGTCCAGCGTAAATGTTGGCACAGTAAACTCTTCCATCACGCCGCCGGTCTGGCTATGGCCATACTCCGCCAAAGAATTTGACGCCCTGGAGCGGGCCGCAACATTGAATTGTCGAAGACCAATACCACTAGCCACCGCGACCGGGACGATTGTAACCGGCGCACTATTCGCAGGCTGCGCAGAACGAGAGCGCCGCAAAATCTGGAGGAGCCAACTGTCAGGTTCAAACGATATAACCGCGCCACCGGATCCCGATTTAGCGGCGGCAGCAAAAGTCAGCAGCCCAACGTTGGCGCCAATATCCCAGACGACATTCCCAGGCTGAACAAGCTCTTGCACGTTGCGCAAAAGAGGGGGATCGGCTTTTTTCATAGATTTGAAAAGGAATTTCAAGCCCGCCGCCGGCGTGACGAAAATCGGCACATTGTTGAAATCGGACGGGAGTCGTCGTCTATACACCCATGAACGGGTGATGTTTTCGACAAAATTTCGAAACGTCAACGAAAGGGACATGATACTCAAACTCTACCAACAACCGGGTGCATATCGATGCAGCACACCGACATATAGCAACGCTATCAGATTTGAGGCGCGCAATAAATTCTTCTTCGCCCCCAACAAATCTTCCACAAAGAACGCAATATCCGGGTGGGCGAATCCAATTGTGCTCCTTATCCTCTACATTATGAGCCAAAAGAGCGATCAACAGACAAGAGATTATCAGCGCGTCGAGAGAGCGATCGGGTTCTTACACGAAAATTTTCGCGACCAGCCTTCCCTGGACGAAATAGCGCAAGCCGCAAGTTTAAGCCGACATCATTTCCAACGTCTCTTTACACGCTGGGCTGGCGTGAGCCCGACGCGGTTCATGCAATCGCTGAGCCTGGAAGAAGCAAAGAACGCCCTGAGGCGCAGTGAAAGTGTTCTAGAGGCAAGCCTGGATGCTGGTCTTTCCGGGCCCGGAAGATTGCACGATTTATTCGTGTCATTTGACGCAATGACACCCGGAGAATTCAAACTGCAGGGCGGCGGGCTCACGGTCCGTTATGGCACCCATTCCGGCCTCTACGGCGAATTTGTTCTCGCGATCACGGATCGTGGCATTTGTGGCCTGCAATTTATCGAAGGCAAGAATGCCGACGCAGCACTTGCTACAATTCAGACTCAATTTCCTGCCGCAGACTTCATCCATGCCCCGGAACAAACCGAAGAATTTGCCGAGGCCATTTTTAGGTCGCACAACGCCAACGCAAAGATACCGATCTCTGTCGTTGGAACTAATTTTCAGATCAAAGTGTGGCGTGCCTTACTAACCGTTCCAGCGGGAAACCTTGTGAGCTACGGGGGGCTGGCAAATGCCGTCGGCAAGCCAACTGCTGCGCGCGCTGTCGGCAGCGCCATCGGCGCCAACCCGGTCGCCTATCTCATCCCCTGTCACCGCGCGATCAGAGCGACCGGTTTACTGGATACAAAATATCGGTGGGGACCGTCCCGCAAGTTGGCGATGATTGGCCAGGAAGTTACGGCGAAAATAGTCTCGCTGGACGCTTAGCCAAGCTGCAAAACATCCAGCATTGAATAAAGGCCCTTGTCTTTATCCCGCGCCCAAAGAGCCGCTTGTACCGCACCGCGCGCAAAAATTTGCCGCGACCCCGCTTTGTGAGTCAATTCAACGCGTTCGCCATCGGCGGCAAAAATAACCGTATGCTCACCAGCAACATCACCGCCCCGCAAGGTGGCAAACCCGATGGTTCCACGCTCTCGTGGGTCGGTAATGCCTTCGCGAGACAACACGCCCGAATCATCCAGGGACGTCCCACGGCCTGCCGCCGCCGCGCGACCAAGCCCCAATGCGGTACCCGATGGCGCATCTACCTTGTGACGATGGTGCATCTCAACAACTTCAATATCGAAATCTTCGTCGAGAACGGAGGCAACCTGCTTGGTCAGCGCAAAAAGGATATTGACCCCCATGCTCATATTAGGTGCATAGACAATGGTGGTTTTCTCGCCGGCAACGTCTAGGGATGCTTCATCCTCTTTCGTCAGTCCGGTCGTTCCAATGATATGCATACAGCCCGCATCAGCAGCCCGCGCGGCGTGTGCAACGGTGGCCTCCGGCACTGAGAATTCAATGACCGCATCAACTTGATCAAACATCGCCGCAACATCATCAACAATCTCCACACCGAGATGCCCACACCCCGCGACCTCACCGGCGTCTTTACCGATGGCGTCGCTGTCAGGTCGTTCACTCGCTGCAGAAACAACGCAGCCATTGGTTTCTGTCACCTGCCGGATTACAGCGCCACCCATGCGGCCAGAGGCCCCAACTACGCCAATCTTCATATCCGTCATTTCGCAATCCTTTATCTACGAGCGCGCACATTACATCGCCATGACCCTGGGTCGAAACCCCGGATCGACTTAAATTATAGAGTGTGTTTTAGAGACGTCGTCGATAAGACGTCAATCAGTCAGGTCGTCCCACAGCTCTTTCGCTTTGGTGAAAAAACCTTCAGATTCAGGGCTGGTCGATTTTCCACCCCCCTTACCCGTCGGTTTCAACGCGGTCTGAAATTCCTGCAGCTTCTCTTTTTGTGCCTTGGTCAGGTTAACCGGCGTTTCAACCTGTAGGTCGATATACATATCACCACGGCCTTTGCCATGCAGACCGCTCATTCCTTTAGCGCGTAGCCGCATCCGATGGCCCGACTGCGCCCCAACAGGAATCGTCACCTTGGCGCGGCTGCCATCAATAGAAGGCACTTCAACTGAACCGCCGAGAGCTGCCGTCGTCATCGGTATCGGCACAGCGCAGAAAATATCAGCCCCGTCGCGCTGGAACAAAGGGTGAGCACCAACTGCGATAAATATATACAAATCCCCAGCTGGCGCGCCGCGACCACCAGCCTCACCTTCGCCAGAAAGGCGAATTCGCATACCGTCTTCAACACCAGCGGGGATGGTTACTTCTAAAGTCTTTTCTTTTCGGACTGCGCCAGTCCCACTGCAATTGCCGCAAGGTGATGCGATAACGCGACCTTCGCCCTGACAAGTCGGGCAAGTACGCTCAATTGTAAAGAAGCCTTGGCTGGCGCGGACCTTGCCATGTCCCTGACAGGTCCCACAAGTCGATGGCTGGGTACCTTTTTGAGCGCCCGAACCGCTACAGGTTTCACAATTAACCGAGGTCGGAACACGAATTCTGGTTTCACGGCCACGATGTGCATCATTGAGCGAAATCTCTAAGTTGTAGCGAAGATCTGACCCACGGGAAGCCCGGCCACCAGATTGTTGCCGCCCGTTAAAGTCGCCAAACATCTCATCAAAGATGTCCGCAAACCCACCGCCACCGAAGCCGCCGCCGCCATTGCCTTCAAATGCGGCGTGACCGTATTGATCATAGGCAGCGCGCTTCTGATCATCCTTCAGGATGTCATAGGCTTCACCAGCTTCTTTGAATTTTTGTTCAGCCGCTTCGTCACCCTGGTTGCGGTCAGGGTGATATTGCATCGCTTTCTTGCGATAGGCTTTTTTGATTTCGTCGGCTGACGAATTCTGGGCAACGCCCAGAACATCATAAAAATCCTGTTTGGCCATTAGGCGAACTCCGGCACGATTACGACGGGTCTAAAAATATCGCCTTACGCAGACTTGTCTTTCTTGTCGTCGTCAACCTCTTCGAAGTCAGCGTCGACCACCGTCGGGTCGTCAGCAGCGGCACTAGCATCATCTGCAGCACCGGCATCAGTGAAACCTTCTCCACCCTCAGCAGCGCCTTCCTGCTCGGCCTTATACATGGCTTCACCAAGCTTCATGGCCGATTGCGACAGAGCTTCAAGCTTAGCCTTAATAGCCTCACTATCGTCACCGTCCATTACTTCGCGAAGAGCCGCAATATCTGCTTCGACTTGTGCCTTATCGGCCTCATCGATTTTATCACCATGCTCCGTGAGGTTTTTCTCCGTCGCGTAAACCAGGCCATCCGCCTGATTAAACAGCTCAACCTTTTCCTTGCGAGCCTGATCATCTTCAGCATGGCTCTCAGCATCCTGGACCATGGTTTCGATTTCGTCTTCGCTAAGACCGCCAGATGCCTGAATGCGGATCTGCTGTTCCTTGCCGGTCGCCTTGTCTTTCGCGCCAACATTAACAATGCCGTTCGCATCGATGTCGAAGGTCACTTCGATCTGCGGCACACCACGTGGCGAAGCCGGGATTCCCATCAAGTCAAACTGGCCAAGGATTTTATTGTCCGACGCCATTTCACGTTCGCCCTGGAACACGCGAATTGTCACCGCGTTCTGATTGTCTTCAGCGGTCGAGAAAGTCTGGCTCTTCTTGGTCGGGATTGTTGTATTGCGATCAATCAACCGCGTGAACACGCCGCCCAATGTCTCGATGCCGAGCGACAAAGGCGTCACATCAAGAAGCAGAACGTCTTTAACATCACCCGTCAGAACGCCGGCCTGAATTGCGGCGCCGGTCGCAACGACCTCATCCGGATTGACCCCGCGATGTGGCTCGCGGCCAAAGAATGATTTCACAGCTTCGATAACCTTGGGCATACGCGTCATGCCACCAACCAGGATTACCTCGTCGATTTCACCGGCAGAGAGACCGGCGTCCTTCAAGGCGCCCTTACACGGATCAATCGTGCGTGTCACAAGGTCTTCGACCAGCGCCTCAAGCTTGGCGCGGGTGAGTTTAATATTGAGATGCTTTGGCCCAGTGGCATCGGCCGTTACAAAGGGCAGATTGACTTCGGTCTGGGTTGCCGAAGACAGTTCGATCTTGGCTTTCTCAGCCGCTTCCTTCAAACGTTGCAGCGCAAGCTTGTCGGACCGCAGATCGATTGCCTGCTCTTTTTTAAACTCTTCGGCAAGATAATCGATGATTTTAGCATCGAAATCTTCACCGCCGAGGAATGTATCGCCATTAGTTGATTTTACTTCGAAAACACCGTCACCAATTTCGAGAACAGAGACGTCAAACGTACCGCCACCAAGGTCATAAACCGCAATGGTTCCCGTTTCTTTTTTATCGAGACCATAAGCCAGAGCCGCGGCTGTCGGCTCATTGATAATGCGCAAGACATCCAGTCCAGCAATCCGCCCGGCATCTTTTGTTGCCTGCCGCTGCGAGTCATTGAAGTAAGCAGGAACCGTAATAACCGCTTCGGTGACATCCTCGCCGAGATGCGCCTCGGCGTCTTCCTTCAGCTTCATCAGAATAAAGGCAGAGATTTCGCTCGGCGAATATTGCTTGTCCCGGGAATCAACCCAGGCATCACCGTTATCGGCCTTAATGATCGAATAGGGGACGAGGTCTTTGTCCTTCGCCGTCACCGGATCGTCGAACGTGCGGCCGATCAACCGTTTGATGGCGAACAGCGTGTTCTCCGGGTTTGTTACACCTTGGCGTTTTGCCGCCTGGCCAACCAGACGTTCGCCGTCTTCCGTAAACGCGACCATGGAAGGGGTCGTCCGACCGCCTTCGCTATTTTCAATTACGCGCGCTTCGCTGCCCTCCATGACAGCAACACAGGAATTGGTGGTTCCTAAATCAATACCGATAACTTTGGCCATTGTGCCCTCTTGTTTCGTGGCGAACCTCGCCAGCCCGAATATCCGGCGCTCGCTAGATCCCCAAATGGTGATGTTTCAAAATCCATGCCGAGCCTTATACATACGTGGCGACGGCTTATGAGGCCTATATAGGCATGAAATATGGGGGTCGCAAGCACTCTTAGGCGGTGTTTTTACATGTTTTTTTACATTTTGGGGAATTTTTTGCAGCTAATTGTCAAAAAGTCGCAAAAACGCCGGTTTTCCGAGTCCCGTTTCAACAACTTTTTGGCCGCAGAAGCCCATGCTGACGGCTTTCGTTGACCCTCGATATTTGACATACAGCTCATTGAAAACAGTCCCCGTAAATTTCAAGTCGTTTAGAGCAAAGAGTCAGCGAAATTTCCATACTGGGAAACGATATAGCCAACTAAAATTTTTGGCGCGCAGAGCCATTCTGTTTATCGGAATAGCGCAGAGAATAACGGCTTGCGAGGATATACTGTTTTCCAGCATAGCTTCTTCAGCCCGCCTTAGCGGGTTGTTTGGCAGAACTAACAATGAGATTCATACGATATCTCATGATCAACACTAAAACTCGGGCTTAAACTCCTGACATACCACCTAAATAGCGGTACTACCGAGATATTAGCCACCTTCAAGCCAAGCCGTTTTTTCCCAGATTTCCGCGGAAGTTTGTGGTAATACGCCTACTAACCGTAGGGCAACGACTAGATAGCGTTATTAGCCTGGCGCTAAGCCAACCTAAGCCGTCGTATCGACGTTATGGCCCTCGCCTTCGTCGGGTGAGTCTATTGCTTTGGAGACACCTACTTTTGCCGCCCGCAGCAAACGGTCATGAATCATAAACCCATCTTCGAGAACCTGCATGACCGTGCCAGGGGCCGCATCAGCAGTTGGCACCTCAAAAAGCGCTTCATGCTGATCGTGATTAAACTTTTCACCCATTGGTGAAATCCGTTGAATGCCGTGCCGTTCCAGTACGCTGAGCAATTCACGACCGGTAAGTTCTATGCCTTCCAGAAAGGATTTGCTTTGGTCATCGCCATCACCAAGCCCTTCCGGCGTCGCATCGAGCGCGCGCTGGAGATTATCGGCAACGGTCAACATATCGCGGGCAAAATTAGCGGCAGCATATTTAGCGGTATCTTCGCGTTCGCGCTTGGCGCGGCGAATGGTGTTCTCATTATCGGCCAAAGTGCGCAGCAATTTGTCCTTTAACTCAGCGATTTCGGCTTCTGGGCCGCCCTCCCCCCAAGGCGAGTCAGCGGCAGCCTCATCTTCACTTACATCCGCATCTTCTGCTGCTTCTGTGGCCTGTTCTTCCTCGGTCTCAGACATTGCCTCGGTCAACGGGTCTTTTTCTACGCCGCTTTCCTCTGAGTTATTTTGTTGTTCGTTGTCTTTCGTATCCACCATTCAGTCCTATTTTTAGCCAAGCAGTTTTCCGACCACTCGCGCCGTGTAATCAACAATCGGGATTATCCGCGCATAGTTTATGCGTGCCGGGCCGATTACCCCGACCGCACCAACAATCTCTCCGCGTGTTCCTGTAAACTGTGCAGCGATCATTGCGCAACCCGCAACATTAAAAAGATTGTTCTCCGCCCCCAGAAAAATCTGTACGCCATCGCCAGTTTGGGTGAGATCCAACAGCCGAGCCATGAGATCACGCGTATCTAACGCATCAAACAGAGCCCGCACACGCTCAAGATCATCGACCGCGCTCACGTCATCAAGAAGCCGCGCATGTCCCTTTACGATCAGCGCACCACCGTCATCGCCACTTGCTCCACCGGCCCCACCAGCCCAAGTTGCGATACCCGCCTCAACAAGGCCCCGTGTTAACTCGTCAATTTCGGCACGGTGATCGGTAATTTCTTGTGCAATCATCCGGCCGGCATCTTCGAGCGTTCGTCCTGCGAGACGAGCATTCAGATAGTTCGCCGCCTGCACCAACGCTGACGGTGGGGTGCCAATCGGCATGTCGATAACCCGGTTTTCGACAAAACCGTCTTCTGCAACCATCACAACCAGCGCGCGGCCATCGCCGAGGCTGACAAACTCAATATGTTTCAGAGCGCGATCACTTTTGGGCGCGACGACAAGGCCGGCACATCGTGACAGGCCGGAAAGAGCCCCCGAGGCTTCTTCGAGAACTTCATTAACCGTCTTGCCCGCCGAGGTGCATTGGCTCTCAATCGTAAGACGCTCCTCGTCACTGAGGCTGCCGATCTCCATCAGCCCATCAACAAACAAACGCAGACCAAGGTCCGTCGGCAAGCGTCCGGCAGAAGTATGTTCCGAATAGAGAAGACCCAGCTCTTCCAAATCGGCCATAACGTTTCTGACGCTCGCCGCCGATAGCGGGTCCGCCAACCGACGGGAAAGAGTGCGCGACCCCACGGCTTCGCCATCGTCCAAATAGGACGATACGATTTCTGAAAAAACGGTCCGCGAACGATCGTTAAGTTCGCTGATTATGCTTCGTGGAGCGGGTTTCATCGTACTGTCTGGGCCATATTTGGGCCGTCTCTGGCCAATTCCCAATGTTAGAGGAATGTAGTGATGGCGAAATTCAGCGTCAATAAGCTGGATGGCACTATGTCATGGTGGACGACAGCAGCCCCGCGCGATAGCTTGCGCCACAACACCCGAATTTTGGGTTTAAACAGGAGTATTGCCGAGATGAGTAGCCGCCCTTCCGCCCGCGCCTTTGACGAAATGCGAGCCGTTAGCCTTGAGCCAGGTTTCAGCCCCTATGCCGAAGGATCCTGCTTGGCAAAATTTGGCAATACGCATGTCTTGTGCACAGCATCGGTCGAAGAAAACGTGCCCCCGTTTTTGCGGAATTCAGGCACTGGCTGGGTCACTGCGGAATACGGCATGTTACCTAGGTCCACCCACACAAGGACGGGACGCGAAGCAGCCCGCGGCAAACAAAGCGGCCGGACTCAAGAAATTCAACGGCTAATCGGACGATCCCTACGAGCCGTGACCGACCTTTCTGCGATGGGCGAACGCCAGATCAGACTAGATTGCGATGTTATTCAAGCCGACGGCGGCACCCGAACCGCGTCTATTACCGGCGCCTGGGTCGCGTTGCATATCGCGTTTGCAAAACTTGTCTCTGAAGGAAAGCTAAAAGAAATCCCGATGAGCGATTCCGTTGCAGCGGTTTCCTGCGGCATCTACGAAGGCGCCGCCGTTCTCGATCTTGATTACCCTGAAGATTCCAATGCACAGGCTGATGCCAATTTTGTCCTGACCGGCGATGGCGGCATTGTGGAAGTGCAAGGAACAGCGGAAGAAGACCCGTTCAGCCGTGACCTTCTTAATCAGCTGCTCGACCTTGCCTTTAAAGGCGTCGGAGAGCTCACCGCTTTGCAGCGGGCTGCCGTCAACGCAGGATAACGTCCGTCGTGGCACATCATCGTCATTTCTCTGAGCCGAAGCTGATCATTGCCAGCCATAACCAGGGCAAGGTGCGTGAGATCGATGAGTTGTTGCATCCCTACAATATCGACGTCGTCTCTGCTGGAACCCTGGGTCTCGACGAGCCAGAAGAGACGGGAACCACCTTTATCGCCAATGCTGAGCTCAAAGCGCGCGCGGCGGCAAAAGCCGCAAACCTTCCGGCGCTGGCCGATGACTCTGGCCTCGTGGTACCAGCTCTAAACGGTGATCCGGGAATTTACTCGGCCCGGTGGGCAGGACCCGAAAAAGATTTCAACATGGCAATGGGTTTAGTCAATGACGGCCTCAAAGAAGGTGATGACCGCGGCGCTTATTTTGTCGCGGCGCTCGCACTGTGCTGGCCTGACGGTCATTGCGAAACCTTTGAGGGTCGGGTCGATGGCGTGCTCGTCTGGCCACCACGAGGAAATTTAGGGTTTGGTTATGATCCAATGTTTCAGCCTCCTGGCGGCGAGCAAACTTTTGGTGAAATGAACCAGGACGCCAAACATGCCATCAGCCACCGCGCCGATGCCTTTGCCAAACTAACCAGCGCTTGTTTTGCCGACTGACATTCAAAACAACGGGGCAGAAGACGAGGCGCTCGCACTATACGTCCATTGGCCGTTCTGTCTTTCTCGCTGCCCGTACTGTGACTTCAACGCGCATGTTCGCGATACAATCGACCAGACGCGTTGGCACGATGCGCTGCTAACAGAACTTTCGTATTGGGCGAAACAAACCCCCGGCCGAACCTTGACCAGCATCTTTTTTGGCGGCGGCACACCCTCCCTGATGGACCCGGCAACAACCGGCGCGGTCATCAACAGTGCCGCCAACCATTGGGAATTTGCCGACGACATCGAGATAACACTGGAAGCCAATCCAACTTCTATTGAGGCCGCCAAGTTTGCTGATTTGCGCGCCGCAGGTGTTAACCGCGTCTCAATTGGGGTACAGGCCTTGGACGATGAAGCTCTGAAATTTTTAGGCCGAGGGCATGATCGGGACCAAGCTCTCACCGCTCTCAACCTGGCTGAGAAAATCTTCCCGCGATTTTCTTTCGACCTCATCTATGCCCGGCCACAACAAACCGCCGACTCCTGGGCAAGCGAATTGCGGGAGGCGCTAAGCTTCGCTGGCGATCATTTGTCGCTGTATCAACTGACAATCGAAAAGGGCACACCTTTTTTTACCGAGGAACGGGCGGGCGCGTTTACCCTTCCTGAGGAAGACAACGCCGCCGCGCTTTTCGACATCACTCAGGAAATCTGTGATCAACATGGGCTGCCTGCCTATGAAATTTCCAATCATGCCCAACCCGGTTCTGAGTGTCGCCACAACCTGACCTATTGGGAAGGCGGCGATTATATCGGCACCGGTCCGGGAGGCCATGGGCGGCTAACAATCGACAACACGGTTTATGCGACGGAGCAGATACCAGGACCGGAAAACTGGTTGGAAGAGGTGGAGACATCAGGACATGCGACACGACAGCGCACGGCGATTGATGCTGAGGGGCGTGTTGAAGAAATTTTTATGATGGGCCTCCGGCTGTCCAACGGTTTATCGCGCGAGATTTTCTGGGCACAGACCGGGATGGAGCTTGAAGATGCGCTGGAGCCCCGGCGGCTACGACCGCTTCTGACAGAAAACTATTTGGTTTTGGACAGCAAGGGTATACGCACGACCGCAGAAGGCCGCCTTCGACTAAATGCGATATTAGCCGCGTTACTGACCTAGCGATTTAATCTCAACATCTTTCTTTGCGTCCGATGGCGGCTCAGGCGATTGATGCTGTACGGTTTCAAATGAATCTGGCGACGGGCTAACAACTTTCACGCCATCGGGCTGGACTTCAATCACCGCGAAACGATGTTCAACCAATCCGTCCGACCGCAACCGGAACAATCCAACGCTCCCGGCAAATCCGTTTTCGACAGTCAACTGATCAATGCCAAACCCTCCAGCATCTTTGCTGCCTTTTACCGCTGCCAGCGCCGTTACATCATAAGCAAGCGCTGCGAGCGCGTGAGGTGGCGCTTTGTAAACAGCGGCAAATCGTTTCGCAAAATCAGCAAGTGCATCGGGTGATGGGCCAGCATACCAAGCGCCCGCAAGTGACGGCTCTCGCCGCAACGAACGCGACGACCAGTCATCGATCCCAAGAATACGAACCTTTCTCGTATCAATTTCATAATAAGGCAAAAGCGGCGCGGTAGCTTTAAGGGCTTCGCCAATCTCAAGGAGCAGGACAGCGTCAAACGGGACATCACCCAACGTTTCTTTCTTTTCCAATCGCTTTAACGCAAGGCGGGATTCGTCATCATCCTGTTGCGATAGGAGCTTTCGTTCCGCAAGCAACGCGGCGCGGCGCTCACGATAATTGCCAAGTTGTTTTACCGCTTCGGTCACGGACGTCGTCTCGCGGCTATAGCGTTCCGTTCTAATCAAAACGCCCCCTGTTTCCGCCACAACCCTTGCATAATCGGCTGCTATACGATCTCCAAACGGACCGGCCGGAATTAAGGCAGCAAAGCGCTGCACACCCTGCGATGCGGCATAAGAAACAACACGGCGAACCCGGTCCTCAGGCAAAAAGCCGAAAACAAAAGACCCTTTTGCCGCAGCTGTCCGGTCGTTGGTGAATGCGATTAAATTTACAGCCGCTTTTGAGGCCAGCGGTGCGACGGCGCGCGCAGATCGACCAAAGACCGGTCCAATCAACAGTTGCGCACCCATTTCAATCGCTCGTTGAGCTGCTTCAACGGCGCCTTCGGGTGACCCCTTTGTGTCTTGTGGCAACAAAACAAAATTATCATCGGCAACTTCAAACATCGCCAGCTGCGCCGCCCGCAATAATGACTTGCCCAAGGCGGCATGACGGCCCGAAAGCGGCAACAGCACCCCAACAGGGACTTGGTTGCGGATTCCCTTAGGCGGCGTTAGCGTTATTTTCGGCGGCGGCGGTAGAGAAGCCAACGACGGATTGGCGGCGGGTTTGGGCGCGGGCGTTTGATTTTGTGGCGGCACAGATACGACGGCGGGGGTTTTTGCCGGCGCCGCTATCGGCGGACGGGCTTGCGTGGTTTGCGGCGGGTTCTTAACGTTAAGGGGCTCGCAGGCCGCGAGCCCAACGCAGAGAGTGCCCAGCCATGCGGCAGCCGACAACCCGCGCAGGTTCAAACACTGATACCGAGCGCCATGGCGCAGAAAACGAAGCGGATTTACGCAAAACACCCGGTGATCTTCCAAACAAGGTGACCCCCACCGGCCCAACCAGAGGCGAGCCTATCGCCGAGATGCTGGTAAGTAAACTCTCTGCAACACATATTGATCCAGGTCTCCATATTGTCGCCACACCGATCGGTAATCTGAGCGATATCACCCTGCGCGCGATCGCCGTCTTGTGTGCCGCCGACGCCATTGCCTGTGAAGACACGCGAGTCACCGGCAAGCTCAAATCAGAATTTGGCCTCACCGCACAGCTCATTCCGTATCACGAGCATAATGCCGAACGGGCAACGCCCGCGCTGATAGAACGATTGAATTCGGGCGAGATTGTGGCGCTGGTTTCTGACGCCGGGACACCGCTGGTTTCTGATCCCGGATATCGTCTGGTCAATGCCGCGCTCGACAGCGGCATCAAAGTAATACCCGTTCCCGGCGCTTCCGCGCCTCTTGCGGCGTTGAGCGTCTCTGGCCTGCCAACGGACCGGTTCATCTTTGAAGGCTTCCTACCAACCAAAACGGCGGCTCGGCGCAAAGCGTTGGAGCAAGCCTCTTCTGTAAAAGCAACGTTAGTTTTCTTCGAATCGCCTAAGCGACTTGCCAAATCTCTGGCGGATATGGCTGAGATTTTAGGCAATCGTGATGCTGTTATCGCTCGGGAAATCACCAAGCGGTTCGAGGAAATGACGCGCGGACCCCTGTCAGATTTGGCAATGCAGATCGGCAACGCAACGCCGCCAAAGGGAGAAGTGACAATTGTTGTCGGACCACCTGGTAAAGTCGACACCCCATCCGACGACGAAATCAATGGTTTACTAAAGGATGCGCTCACGCATTTAAGCGTTAAAGACGCCGCAAGCGCGGTTGCAGAGTCAACGGGGCTGAAACGACGAGCGCTATATCAACGCGCCCTTAAATTGCAATCGGACGCCGGAGCCCGTTAACAGTGGGTCCGGGTCCGAACAAATCCGAACGACAAAAACGGGAAGCCACCGGACGCTGGGCCGAGACCCTTGCTGTTATAATGCTTCGACTAAAATTTTATCGTATTCTCGCACGGCGCTATCGCTGCCCGGTTGGCGAGATAGACATCGTTGCTGTCCGCAGAAAAACAATCGTCTTTGTTGAGGTAAAGGCCCGACGGACCGTTGAACAGGCGATGGAATCTGTGACGTCCCGTCAACAGCAGCGCATAACCCGCGCAGCCACCGCCTTCCTACAATCTCACCCAAAGTTTCAAGACCTGCTTATGCGCTTTGATGCTTTGCTCATTGTCCCCAAAAGATTGCCGCACCATGTAAAGGATGCTTGGCGCGATTCATGAGCATGTGCAAAATGCGTTGGGCTTTGTTGGGATCGTTTTAATGGCTACCAGGTTCAATTTTCGCGTCTATGGGTTTGCGTTGCTCATGCTGACGACGCCCGCTCTTTTAGGCGGTTGTGTCGGGGCCGTTGTCGGGGCCGGCGCCTCCGTTGCAACAGCGGCCTCTGAGGAGCGCGGTCTTAATAACGCCGCGCGCGATCTCGCCATCCGGGGACGCATTAATGCCTTGTGGCTTGATCACAATGAAACCCTTCTCGCCAAAGCAGATATCTCCATCTCTGAAGGGCGGGTTTTGCTGACCGGGTTAGTTCCAAACCAGAAGATGCGGGGAGACGCCGTTAGGCTTGCCTGGAAAGCAGCCGGCGTCAAAGAAGTTATAAACGAGATTCAGGTTACGTCTTCCGGCGGCACTTCCGGTTTTACGCGTGACAGCTGGATTTCGACTAAACTCAAAACCCGCCTTACCCTGGATAATCAGGTTGTTTCGATAAATTATTCTTTCGATACCGTCGGGGGAACTGTCTATCTGATGGGCATCGCACAGAACGCGGCAGAGCTAGAACGCGTTCGTAACCATGCCCGCCAAATAAAATATGTCCGCCGCATCGTCAGCCATGTAATCCTGAAAAACGATCCGCGGCGCAAGGTGAACCAGGACAAAAATAAATGACGGAAGGCGGTTCAGCGGAGCACGTGGATATCAGCGACGCCCTAAAAGAAATTGGCGACCAGGAAGACGAGGCCGTCGATATCGGAGAAGCGGCATTGCTGCTGGCGGCGCTCGATCAGCCAGATGCCGATTTGTCATTCTATCGCGACCATCTCTCCAAAATCGCTGACGATGTCGCGGCGCTAGTCCCTGGAACTTCAACACATAACGTCACAAAACGAACGCAAGCACTGTCAGACGTGATGATGGGAGACCGTGGTTATAGCGGGGATCACGACACTTATGACGACCCTTTGAATGCCAACTTGATAAAAGTGATTGATCGACGAAAAGGCCTGCCGGTCACGCTTGCGATCATCTATCTCGATGTCGCACGGCGGCTGGGCTGGGACGCAACAGGGATTAATTTCCCCGGGCATTTTATGATCCGGCTCGAGCGCGGAACCGTCCGCAGCATCATTGACCCATTTAATGGCGGCATAGAACGTGACGTGGCTGACCTCCGGGCACTCTTAAAACAGATGGCGGGATTGGAAGCTGAATTGCAGCCTGATCATTATGCGCCGGTCACAAGTCGTGACACGCTGATCAGGCTGCTCAACAATATTAAGCTTCGTGCCCTTTCAGGAAACGATCCTGAAAGGGCTGCGGAGATTATGGATCGCATGTTGCTGATCGCTCCGAGCCGATTATCACTATTACAAGAGGCGGGTATTTTCTATTCGCGCATTGGCAATCTGCGGCGGGCAGCAACTGTCCTGGAAGAGTTTCTGGTACAATCGACAAACGAAACAGACCGACATGAGGCCGCGACACTATTGCATAAGGTTCGCGCGCGGCTTAACTAGGATCAACATTTCCCAGCAAGACCGAGAGACGAAATGAGCTTAGCCGTCGCGATCCAGATGGATCCCATCGAAACGATCAATATTAATGCTGACAGCACCTTTATGATGGCGATGGAAGCGCAGGCACGCGGTCATACGCTTTATCATTATCTTCCCTCCGAACTGGCTTTTCGGGACGGTCAGCTTTTTGCGCGCGCGCGCCCGATTGAACTTCGCCGCGACGTTGGCAATCATTTCTCAGTGGGCACAGAAGAGATCGTTGATCTCTCGACGGTAGACGTCGTCTTGATGCGGCAGGATCCACCGTTTGATATGGCCTACATAACGGCGACGCATCTGCTTGAACATATTCACCCCAACACGTTGGTGGTGAACGACCCGGCGGAAGTTCGGAATGCGCCGGAGAAACTTTTCGTCACTCATTTTGAGGGCGTCCTGCCACCGACATTGATCACATCAGATATTGCTGCAATCCATGCGTTTCGCGATGAGCATAAAGACATCATCGTTAAACCCTTGTTTGGCAATGGTGGCGCCGATGTATTTCACATGACCCCTGAAGACGAGAACATGGGATCGTTGTTGGAAATGTTTGCCGAAAAATATCGCGAGCCAATTATCATTCAGCGCTATCTGCCCGAGGTTAGAGAAGGCGATAAGCGCATTATTCTGGTAGACGGCGCCCCGGCGGGGGGCGTTTCCCGTATTCCTGCAAAGGGCGACGCCCGCGCCAATTTCCACGCAGGCGGCTCCGCGCTTAAAACGTCGCTGACCTCCCGCGAACAGGAAATATGCGAGGCCATCGGACCAGCGCTTAAAGAGCGCGGGCTACTTTTTGTCGGGATCGACGTAATTGGCGATTATCTGACCGAGATTAACGTGACCTCTCCGACCGGCATTCAGGAGATTAACGCGCTCGATGACATCCACATCGAAGCACTGATATGGGATGCGATTGAGACTCAATACGCAGAGCGGCGTCCACAATAATCTTGATTATTGCTCGTCGAGAAGGGTGCGGGCCTTTTCCGCACCGGCATCATCAATCGCCGCAAATTGCGCGATGTCGCCCTCCTTAAGATAATCGGTGACCATCGCCTTAAATGACGGGCGAGCCTGAATTCGACTGTACCAATCAATGACATTCGGCGCAGAATCGGCCCAGACATCCAGTAGCTTGATCGCCGCCAGGCGATTGACATAAGGAGTCGCAGCGGCATCGGCCAACGAATAACCAGGCCCGGCGATAAAGGGGTTTTCATTGAGGGCTGACTCCATGTCACCGATAAATTTATCAAATAGACGGATCGCGTTTTCAACAATCGGCGCTTCCAGGCCGTCTCGGTATACAGCCTCCTGGCGGGCTCGCCGACCGGGGTCAGGCATTCGGTCAAAATGGGCTTTTTGTTCTTCGGGTGATTTATTCAGGAAGATTGGACGAAATGCCGTGGCATGCGTCAGCGTCCCGCAAGCCGGGTGTATGGGATCATCTATCCGCTTGAGCCACAGCCGCATCCGCGCGCGGTCCTTTGGGGTTTTTGGGAGCAGCGACTCTTCGGGCGCTAAATCTTCGAGATATTGCATGATGACAGAGGATTCGAGAATGATGTCATCGCCATCAATTAACGTAGGAACAACCGCGTTGGGATTGAGTTTTAGATAGTCAGGCTCGAACTGGTCGCCTTTGCGAAGATCAAGGTTCCGACTTTCAAATTCCAGCCCCTTTTCAGACTGGGTAATCCGGACCTTGATGCCGCAAACTGATGTCGTGCCGTCATATAGAATAAGCATTTTTACGTCCTCGAAATATTAATGAGCCGACATTATCTAGCCACGCGATTTCAAGAATGTTAGCGCCTTAACGCCAACGCAACAAACTCTTGCAAGAGAAAGAACAAAATGAGAACATGCGTTCTGAACCTTATAGGAGATTGTTATGCCCGAGGGTAGCAATGCAATCGTATTAGGCTTAAAAGAGCCCAGCAAGAATACAGCCATAGGGCGTAGTAGCATGGCCTCCCGTGTTCGAACGGTTGCCTTTTCGGGAATCGATGTCCTGCCTATCGACGTTCAAGTTCAGATGGGTGCCGGACTTCCGTCCTTCACCATCGTTGGGTTGCCTGACAAGGCGGTCGCCGAATCCCGTGAGCGCGTAAGGTCGGCCCTCGCCGCAATAGGGCTCGCGCTGCCGCCAAAACGGATTACCGTAAACCTTTCCCCGGCCGATCTCGCGAAAGAAGGCAGTCACTTTGATCTGCCGATTGCGCTCGGCCTGTTATCTGCTATGGGCGTTCTGAGCAATGACGAGCTGGTTGGCTATACCGTGCTTGGCGAATTGGCGCTCGATGGGGCGATTTCCCCGGTAACTGGCGTCCTGCCAGCAGCGATTGGCGCTTCCGCCAGCGATACCGGGCTGATCTGCCCGGAAGCTTGTGGTGGAGAGGCGGCGTGGGCTGGAGAAATTCCAATCATTGCTGCGCCTAATCTGTTGTCTCTTATCAATCATCTGAAAGGAACACAGCTTTTGGCGGCGCCGGAACCCAAGCTGGCACCTGCCGATGAAGCTGTTCCGGATTTACGGGATATAAAAGGTCAGGAAATCGCAAAACGCGCATTGGAAGTCGCGGCGGCAGGCGGCCACAATTTGCTCATGATGGGACCACCAGGTGCCGGAAAGTCGATGCTCGCAGCGAGACTGCCCGGTATCTTGCCGCCATTAGACCCGGCAGAAGCGCTTGAGGTCAGCATGATCCACTCGGTCTCCGGCACTTTGGGCGGCGGGCGCCTCTTAAGAGTGCGGCCATTCCGTGACCCGCATCATTCAGCGTCCCTCGCCGCAATGATCGGTGGTGGCCGCAAAGCACATCCCGGGGAGGTATCCCTCGCCCATCTCGGCGTTCTTTTCCTCGACGAATTACCGGAGTTTACGCGCCCTACTCTCGAGGCCCTTCGCCAACCGCTTGAATCAGGTCTGGCTGTCCTGGCGCGGGCTAACGCCCATCAAACCTATCCGGCTCGGTTTCAGCTCGTCGCAGCGATGAATCCGTGTCGGTGTGGCTATCTGGAGGATGCTTCGCAGGCCTGCTCCCGTGCGCCACGATGCGCCCAGGATTATCAGGCTAAAATCTCCGGACCACTTTTTGACCGGATCGATCTGCATGTCGATGTGCCCGCCGTTAAAGCCGCAGACCTGTCCCTGCCACCGCCGGCAGAAGGATCCGCCGACATTGCCGCACGGGTAGAAGCGGCGCGGGCAATTCAGAAAGAGCGATACGCAGCGTTTGGAAATGGTAACACCAAGATTCGGACGAATGCAGATGTCGATGGCGAATTATTGGAAAAATTGGCGTGCCCTGATGACGCGGGACGTGCGTTACTGACCGCCGCCACCGACCGGCTGCGCATGTCTGCCCGCGGCTATCATCGGGTATTACGGGTCGCGCGAACCCTCGCTGATCTTACAGGAGAAGAAACCGTAACCCGCCTGCATATCGCCGAGGCACTTTCCTGGCGGCGCACCCAACCGGGGCGCTAGAGCTAACAACCGTAGCCCGGCTTACCGCGATCCGTAATATCGGCGCCGGTATAAACCCGCTCTATGTTTCCCCAATAGGCGGCGGTTTCACACATCCGGCAGGGCAGCGACGTTGTGTAGAGAATGCAGCCCGAGAGGTCGTGTGTTCCAAGTGTTCTGCCAGCATCCCGCAATGCTTCCATCTCGGCATGGCCCGTAGCATCCATATTGGTCAGCACGCGTGAAGGGCCCAGACCAATGACCCGACCCTTCTTTACAACAATAGCGCCATAGGCTTGATCGCCCTCGGCCACCGCCCGGCGGCGCATCGCGAATGCCCGCTTGATAAAACCGCTGTGAGCGTTCGCAGGTTGAGCAAGCGCGTTTCGGAGCGTCAACAAACCGGTCATCATGGCGGCCATGGCGCCCGTCAGCATCGAACGGCGGTTCAACATTTGCCATACTCTGGAACGCCGCCATCCGTTATGTCATCCGCGCGGTGGGCATAATAAATTCTATCCAAATTCGCCCAGTAGCAGGCCGTGGCACACATCGGGCAAGGAGCGCCACCGCTTGTGTAGATAACCGCCCCAGAGAGATCATTGTCACCGATCCGGCGGCAGGCATCTTTAATCGCCTCGACTTCACCATGAGCCGTCGGGTCATGGTGAGCGTAGATGGCGTTTGCCCCTTCACCGATAATCCTGTCCGAACGAACAATCACCGCACCATAGGCATTCCCCCGGCCGGACTTTTGCGTTGCCGCAGCAAGATCAAGCGCACGTTGCATAAAGGCGGCGGGCGATGAAACGGCAGGCTGTTTAATTAGATCTGCCATTGCACCGCGGCTCTAAACAGAGCGTTGCCAGGTTCCGTCGGGAGGAATGTCGCCGCCTTCGAGCATTGGCCCCAAAGGACGCCCACCGAGAATATGAATATGGAGGTGAAAGACTTCCTGATGCGCGTTGGCGCTGTGGTTCGACATGACACGATACCCGCCTTCGACCAGCCCCAGCGCCCGGGCCGCCTCACCGACGGCGCGCCATAGTCCGGCGATTTCATCAGCGCTGGCATTGGCTGCAAAATCATCCATCGAGACATAAGGCCCCTTTGGAATAACCAGCACGTGCGTCGGGGCTTGCGGGTTTATATCGTGGAACGCCAAAGCGTGTTCGGTCTCTAGAACCTTGTTGCTCGGCAGCTCGCCCCGCAGGATTTTTGCAAAAATATTGGTGTCGTCGTAATCAGCCATGATCGGTATCCCGGCAATTCTTTGGTTGCTCTAGCTTTCGCGTGACGCTTTTTCCGCGATGCCCGACGTTCCTTCTCGGCGCGCCAACTCTGCCCAAACGTCATCCGGGGTAACGCCACTTGCCGCCCACACAACGAGCAGGTGATACAGCAAGTCGGCGCTTTCTCCGATGAGTTGTTGTTCGTCGCCCGATGTCGCAGCGATCACCGTTTCAACAGCTTCCTCACCGAGCTTCTGGGCGATTTTAGGCATGCCCGCCCGCATCAACGACGCTGTATAGGAGGAGTCAGTATCACCATCTTTGCGCGACTCAATGACAGAATAAAGCCGCTGCAAAATTTCAATATCGTTTTTAGTATCAGTCATCCGACCGCTCCGCTGGTTGCAAGAGTGTCATACCAGAACCGGCCGGACAGCAACACCGGCAGCGTTCATATGGGCTTTCGCCTCTGAGATGGTGTAGGTACCGAAGTGAAAAATCGAGGCCGCAAGAACCGCTGTTGCATGGCCATCCCGAACACCTTCAACTAAATGATCTAGCGTCCCAACACCGCCAGAGGCGATGACAGGAATCGTCACCGAGTCAGCGACGGCACGCGTCAGCTCTATATCGAATCCTGATTTCGTCCCATCTTGATCCATCGAAGTCAGGAGAATTTCGCCAGCGCCGAGAGAAGCCATCCGCCCAGCCCATTCAACCGCATCAATGCCTGTGGGCTTGCGACCACCATGCGTGAAGATTTCCCATTTTCCGGGATCCATCTGTTTGGCATCAATCGCCACGACGATACATTGCGAGCCAAATTTTTCTGCGGCCTCGCCGACAAATTCCGGATGAGATACCGCCGCCGAGTTAATCGACACCTTGTCCGCTCCAGTGAGGAGAAGCTTGCGGATATCCTCTGTAGCCCGCACCCCGCCACCGACGGTTAGCGGCATAAAACACTGCTCTGCCGTTCGCGCGACGACATCAAAAAGCGTATCACGATTTTCATGTGATGCGGTTATGTCGAGGAAACAGAGCTCGTCAGCACCCGCTGCATCATAAAGCTTAGCCTGTTCAACGGGGTCGCCAGCATCGATCAAATCGACGAAGTTGACCCCCTTTACTGTACGGCCATCCTTAACATCCAGGCAGGGTATGACGCGCATCTTGAGCATCAGGCGCTGTCCTTGGCCTTTGTGTCACGCAACATCGCAATCGCATCAGCGGGCTCGATTCGCCCATCATATAAGGCGCGCCCACAGATAACGCCTTCAATCCCAGCGGCGGATTCTTCCTTGAGTTCTTGCAGGTCATGCAGCGACGACACGCCCCCCGACGCGATCACTGGCGTGGTTAGGGCAAACGCTAAATCAACGGTCGCTTCGACATTTACTCCACCCATCGCTCCATCGCGATTGATGTCGGTATAGAGAATTGCTGCAGCGCCGCTATCCTCGAACCGCAAAGCTAGATCGAGAACACGAACACCTGAGTCTTTCGTCCAGCCTTCGACTGCCACCTTGCCATCACGCGCGTCGATCGCGATAACGATTTTGCCGGGATAATCAGCGCAGGCCTGAGAGACGAAATCGGGATCCGATAGGGCAGCGGTGCCAAGAACGATACGGCTCACACCAACCTCAATCCAGTGATCAAGAATCTCCCGGTTGCGAATACCGCCACCAAGTTGCACCGGCATATCAACTGACGAAACCACCTTCGCGACAGTATCGGCGTTAACCGGCCTACCTTCAATCGCGCCATTTAGATCAACAAGGTGCAGCCACTCAAACCCCGCGGCCTGAAATTCTTGTGCCTGCTGCACGGGGTCGGGATTAAAGATTGTTGCCTGACCCATATCGCCACGCAGCAACCTGACGCAGAGCCCATCCTTGAGATCAATCGCCGGAAACAAAATCATTTAGCGCGTCCCTTTTTCCCTGAGCCATTCTTCAGGGCCTTCGTATAATAGTGTCCGACAATTGTCTTCCCATTGACAACTGCGTAGTTAGGATTAGTGCCCCACCGCTCATATCCAAGCGATTCATAGAGTTGAATAGCAGCATCCTGGGTTTCCCGAACATCGAGATTTATGAAACGAACATCGTGCTGCAGCGCCGCTTTTTCGCAAGCGACGGTCAGGTCGCGGGCAAGACCGTGACCCCGAGCCCAAGGGGCAACGAAATTGGTTGTAATTGTCGCGATGCTGTTCTGGGCCTCATTGTTCCGCGGCGGGCGAACCACTTGGGCGGAGCCAACCACGCGACCATCGAAACGCCCAACAAATAACTCCCGCTCAGGCACCAGAAGCACGCCACGCCAATAGCGTTCCAACAAATCTCTCGGTGGTGGCTTCAGCCAGCCAAAACCACCGCCATCTAGAATTGCTGATTCAGAGGCGTCACACAGATCAGCGATATCGCTATCAGAAAGCTCATATGCCTGATCGACAGAACGACTGGAAACTGTCTTTTTCATCTCAATGTCATCCTCTCCAAGTCGACTTGATCATGGCTGCCATTTAAGAAAGTTTTTGAGAAGAGCAAGTCCCGCGGCCTGGCTTTTTTCAGGGTGAAATTGTGTCCCAATCATATTATCCCTGCCAACGACAGCGCTAACAGCGCCACCATAATCCGTCACTGCTAAGACATTGGCTTCATCTGCGCACCGCAATGAAAAGCTATGGACAAAATAAGCATGCGTGCGATCTACGATGTCATTCAAGACCGGGTGATTTTCCGCCGTCAATCGCAACTCATTCCAACCCATATGCGGAATTTTTAATGACTCTCCGACCGGCTCAATCGGCAGAACGTCGCCACTAATCCACCCAAGGCCCGCATGTTCTCCGTGCTCGATACCACGATCAGCCATAAGCTGCATACCAACACAAATACCAAGGAAAGGGCGACCGCCTATGGCAACGACTTCGTTTAAGGCATCGATCATACCGTCCAGTTGCGCAAGACCAGCGACACAATCACCAAAGGCTCCAACGCCCGGCAAAACGACATAATCTGCTTTACCTACAACCGCGGCATCGCCAGTAACAGTAATGTCGTACTGACCATTAATTTCTGTGGAGACAAGTTCAAGCGCTTTTGCCGCAGACCGTAAATTTCCCGACCCGTAATCGACGATGACAACTTTCATGAATGAGAACCCAAATCAGAGCATTTCACGCTCTTGCAAAACCTCGAAGATCAAACCATCGGCGCAAGGCTGACTCAGAACGGGGCGCCACAACCACGCCGGCCAAAACATAGCCACGCTTGACTAATGCAGCGCTTAACCAGTCATTGCCGCCGAACCCAACTATAATACTAAATGCCAGACTGACGATTAACCGCAATTCGTCAGGTGCGCCGCTCAACGCCAGTGCGGCTTCTAGCAGTATCCAACCACCAAAAATCAGCGCGCCAACAAACCACATGCGATGCCATAGCGCCCAAAGCGCTGTAAACAAAAATGCTAAGAACGAAAACCCGTCCTTTAACAATATCGGGGCTGGATCGTTTAGGCCGACGTCAGGCGCCACATGGACAATATAGACGCGCACCATTAACCGCCGAGCGTTCCTTTGGTTGACGGGATCGCATCTGCCGCCCGCGGATCAATTGTCGTCGCCGTCCGCAAGGACCGCGCCAGACCCTTAAAGCACGATTCCACAATATGGTGATTATTTTCGCCATATAGGTTTTCAACATGCAATGTAATCCCCGCCGCCTGCGCAAATGCCTGAAACCATTCTTTAAAGAGTTCCGTATCCATGTCGCCCAGCTTAGGTTTTGAGAAATCGACCCGCCATATTAAATAGGGGCGCGCCGAAATATCGAGCGCAATCCGCGACAAGGTTTCATCCATCGGAATATAGGCCGAGCCAAAACGCGTTATACCAGCATTGTCGCCCAACGCCTCATTTACCGCCTGGCCTATTGCGATCCCGGTATCTTCGGTCGTGTGATGAAAATCGATATGTAAATCACCTTCCGCTCGGACATACAGATCCATCAGGCTATGTCGCGAAAGCTGCTCCAGCATGTGATCCAGAAATCCAATTCCCGTAGACACATCATAGGAGCCAGTGCCATCAAGGTTGATGCGGACCTCGATCGATGTTTCCTTCGTTTTCCGGGTAACGCTTGCTTCACGCATGGGAACTTCCTTTTACTTCGCGGCGCCGTTTTAGCAGGACGGCACGACCTCGGCCAGCTTTTCGGTTGTTATTATAATAACGCCCCTATGCGTTTTTTTATTGCGAAATTAACCAATTTTCGCAATTCTGCCATGTCGGGCCTTGGGGTGGCACCAATTATTGCAGGCCAACGGGCCTGTGTGGCCGATGCAAGAGCGTTTCTTAAACGATGGTGAATTTGTCTTCAGGGTCGGTGACGCCCCCGATTCAGTCTACATTATCGTCAATGGCTTTATCGTCCTGGCTGCTCCTCAGCCAACAACGAACGGCGCCGAGAGGGTGGCCGGTCAAGGCACCATCTTTAGTGCGGCCGAGGCAATGGGCGGGCCAAACCAGCCGGTTATGGCACACGCCCGGGGACCAGCAACGGTTCAAATTATGTCTTCGGCAGAGGTTCTTAATGCCGTTGCGCCAGGCCAACCGGTCGCCAACTCCTTACCGCCGCCACAAAAGCGGATTACGGATCAACGCTTCACGACAGCACCCGCACCGAACCCACGGCCTACACCAATGCCTGCACCGGCCTCAAGGCCCGATGCCAATACCCAGTCCTTTGCAATGACTCTCGCCAAACAAAACGTCCGGTTTTCCGCAATAAGGCCGGACGTCGTTCGCCAAATAGGTCATGATTCAATTACGATTGATCGGCTTCCATATCTTGTCGGGCGGCAGTCCTCCCGAACTTCAGATGCTATGAGCCCACCAGTTTCACTGGCCATTGCCGACGAGCAGCCCTTTCAGCTTTCGCGACGGCACTTCATGATCGACCAGGATGACGAGGGTATCATCGTTCGAGACTGCGGCAGCCATAACGGGACAATTGTTAATGGTGTAATGCTCGGAGGCAGCAGTATTGGGTTTCGGGCCGTTCTCGTTCCCGGCGAGAATGAAATTGTAGCCGGCACGCTGATTTCTCCATTCCAGTTTTCTTGCTGGATTTAATCCAAAAAGACTGACCGGCTGCCTTGACCCGTAGGCCGCAACAACCACATGGTGGGGAGACGCCCCTTGATCCTCACGCAGATTCAGCATAATTGAGCCCCGGAAGGGACACCAAACTATGGCGAACAACGACCCAAATATCTGGCACGGCACGACAATCTTGTCGGTACGCAAAAACGGCAAGGTCGTTATTGCCGGCGATGGTCAGGTCAGCCTGGGGCCTACGGTCATCAAAGCAACAGCGCGGAAGGTCCGACCTCTTGGCGATGGCTCGGTGATTGCCGGGTTTGCCGGCGCGACCGCCGATGCCTTCACGCTTTTTGAGCGCCTGGAAGCCAAGCTTGAACAGCATCCCGGCCAACTCACCCGCGCCTGTGTCGATCTCGCCAAGGACTGGCGGACAGACCGCTATCTCCGACGACTGGAAGCCATGATGGCGGTGGCAGATAAAGATGTTTCGCTCGTCATGACAGGAACTGGCGATGTTTTGGAGCCCGATCTTGGCCTTATCGGCATCGGCTCTGGCGGCGCGTATGCGCTCTCCGCGGCTCAGGCACTACATGACATAGACGGCATGGAAGCCGAAGATATCGCCCGCAAAGCAATGGGCATTGCTGCCGGAATCTGCGTTTACACAAACACAAATATAACAATCGAAAGTTTGCCGAACAGTGACTAGTTTTAGCCCTCGCGAAATCGTATCTGAGCTTGACCGATTTATTGTTGGTCAAGGGGACGCCAAACGAGCGGTTGCGATCGCGCTCCGAAATCGCTGGCGACGGCAACAGCTCGAGGACGATCTTAAAGAAGAAGTTCTGCCGAAGAATATTCTAATGATCGGTCCCACCGGCGTCGGCAAAACCGAAATAGCCCGCCGCTTGGCACGACTTGCACAAGCGCCCTTTGTAAAAGTTGAAGCAACAAAATTTACCGAGGTTGGCTATGTTGGCCGCGATGTCGAGCAAATAGTCCGAGATTTAATGGAAGTTGCGATCCACGAGACGCGAGAGCGCCTCCGCAAGGACGTCACCGCCAAAGCTGAGCTGGCAGCCGAAGAGCGCGTTATTGAAGCGCTCGTGGGTGAGAACGCTGGCGAGGAGACCAAACAAAAATTTCGCAAAATGCTCCGCGAAGGCGCGTTGGATGATCGCGAGATAGAACTTGAGCTAACCGATACCAGCGGCGGCGGACTCCCAACATTTGAAGTGCCCGGCATGCCCGGCGCCCAAATGGGCATGCTCAACATCAATGATATGCTGGGTAAGGCGTTTGGCGGCCAAACCAAACAGCGCAAGGTAACCGTGCTGGAATCGCACGAACTTCTTGTCGCCGAAGAAAGCGACAAGCTTCTCGATGAAGAGTCAATTATACGCGAAGCGACGGAGTCAGTTGAGCAAAACGGCATCGTCTTTCTTGATGAAATCGATAAAATTTGTGCCGCCAGCGAACGCCACGGCGGGAACGTCAGTCGCGAAGGCGTGCAACGCGACCTACTGCCCTTAATAGAAGGCACCACGGTGTCGACCAAGCATGGACAGGTAAAAACCGACCATATTTTATTTATTGCGTCTGGCGCTTTTCATATCGCCAAGCCCGCCGACCTGTTGCCCGAGCTGCAAGGACGGCTGCCGATCCGCGTCGAGCTCAAGGCCCTCGAAGTCGAAGATCTAAAAGCTATTCTGGTTGAACCCGAGGCAAGTCTAATTCGGCAATACATCGCCCTTCTCGGCACCGAGGAGGTGACGCTGGAGTTTACTGATGACGCCATCAGCGAAATTGCCACAGTTGCCGCCGACGTAAATCGAGCCGTCGAAAATATCGGCGCCCGCCGGCTCCACACCGTCCTCGAGAGGTTGCTCGACGAAATCAGCTTCACCGCCACAGACCGCGGCGGCGAAACGATCATCATCGAAGCGGAAACTGTTCGCGAACGAGTCAGCGATCTGGCCAAGAATGCCGACCTCAGTAAATTTATTCTGTAGTTAGCGAATTCGCCTCAGCAATACATAGAGGGCGCCATCGCCGCCATCACGCGGTTGCGCGGTTGCAAACGCTAAAATACGAGCGCGGATCGCCGGAGTATTTAACCAGTTCGGCGTCTGATTCCGCAGCACACCTCCTCCTTCGCTGTTACGCCCCCGTCCGGTAATAACGATAACGCACCGTTTTCCACCCGCCTGCGCGTCGGCCATGAACGACACCAACGCGCCATGCGCCTCATCCTGTGTCATGCCGTGCAAATCGAGCCGTGCTTCCGGCCGTAGCCGACCCCGTTTCAGTCGATCTAGGGTTCGGCCATCAACATCACCGGAGCGGCCTGGTGCGAGTGGCAAAAGTTTTTTAGGGCCTTTTGGTTGAGGCGCTGCTCGCGGCGCCAGGTTTTCTTTCGGCGGTACCTTTTCCATCGAATCCAGCGTCGGCGGTTCATCACTTTCAGCCACACCGGCAGGGCGTTTTACATCCCGCATCACTGCGTTAAACAACGCCTCGTCATCTAGCGCCAAGCCCGGATGTGACTTTCTGTTTGTGATCGTTTTTTTTGTCTTTTTTCGCCATGGGCCAAAATTACGCGATCAGCAGCCCTAACGGCAAACAATTCCGAAACCGCGGGCTATAATTCCAGCAAAGGCATTACGGATTTCGGAGCTTGAACATCAGGAGCAATGTCGATTGCAACGGGGAAAAATTATCATCTGAAACAATATAGATGATTGTTTCGCCCGTCTTGTTCTTATAGGCAGCGGCGCCCTCAAAGTTTTCTTCAACAAGCGGTGGCTCAAGGCGGGCTATTTCCTGGCTCCGTAATGTCGCCCCTGGACGAATATCGTGTTGCAAAATCACAGCGAGGCGAGACCCAAACCCGCCGAGAAAGGAAAACCGACGCTCTAATATAAGGACATTTCCTGAAGGCAATAAAGCCGCTCCCGATGGCTGAAATTCTCCCGTTCGCGTATAGTCAAAAGGTCGCCAACGCTGTTTTTGCAACACCCAGCCAAAAAGATTCGGTTCGTCCTCGGGGAAATTTTCAGCGAAGACGACCCAGCGCCCATCGTTAAGCGCAACTGCGGCTTCCATACCTTTATTACGATGAGCATCAATTAAATGATGAGGCGCAGAAACCGGGTCTCCACGACCCGAAAATGGTGACTTATTGCTCCGGTACTTCAAGAGGCGGTGATGCGTCTCAAAGGACGTCACGTATCCGCCATTGATTCGGAATAACGATTCTGCGTCTTTTTTATAGGTGCGCTGAATCGGTTGGCCGTTCGCCCCGATTAGCAGCCCCATCGTGGTTTCCTTGAGCCCGATTAAGTGCCCAGTCGAATTGAGAACCGGCCTGGCGCGAATCCAACTTCCGTTGTCCGTGACAAATCTTAACACTGCGCCATTTTGCGAAATTGCCAAACCGGACAACCCACAAAATTATTCATTCTCGGAACGGAGCTTTAAGCCACCAAGATATTCAAGACTGCCCACAACTTTGATGTTCGGGTTGTCCTCAGAAAGCGGGATAGGAGAAAACTGCAAGCTCAATGGGGCCGCTATAAGCTCCAATGAGAACCCTAAAAACACGGCGGCCAATACGAAGAGGCGCGTTTTCATGAGGATGGCTTTGCCAATCTCGGGATCAACACATAATACTTCCCGGGCCGATTCATATGGCCTGCCTGTTTTGCCGCCAAACGACCATGACCAAAGAATATGTCGCCACGGATAGCGCCCTTGATCGCACCACCGGTATCCTGCGCAATCAACAAACGTCGAAAAGGGCGATCTTTCACCAGAGGGTCAAGCGTATCTACCCAAAGCGGCGCGCCATAACGGATAAAATTCGGATCAACTGCGAGACTCCTGCCTGGCGTCAGAGCAACACCCTGTGCCCCTATGGGGCCAGCGCCAGTCAAGCGCCGGAAAAAGACGTAACGTTTATTCTGGTTCATTATGGTGGGCGCTTTTCGGGGGTTTGCCGAAAGCCATGAGCGGATCGACTGCATCGACATATTCTCGCGTTTTATAGCCCCTCGACGAATCAAAACCCGGCCAATCGCAGTATAGGAATGACCGTTATGTCCAGCGAACCCAACCCGTAGCACTTCCTTGTTCGGTAATCGAATCCGGCCTGACCCCTGAATATGCAAAAAGAATGCATCAACTGGATCCGCAACCCAGACAATTGGTTTTGCTGCGCTCTTCAGGCCGCCTTGCTCGATTTGCCGCCTCGAAAAATACGGTTTGGCTGACCGTTTCAAATTTCTAGGCCGACCATAGATCGGTGTTTGGAATTTACCGCCCTGAATAAGTGAGCCAATAATTTCCGGTTCATAATACCCCGTAAAAATACCTTCTGATTTATCCGAAGCCGGGCTACTGACCAGATAGGGGCGAAACATACCCTCAAAGAATCGCTTGGCGTATTTTGGGTCTTCGAGTCTTTGGCGATCCAATTGACGGCAAGTTTTTTGCCAAGCGCTCAATTCACCAAATAATTTGTTTTTAAACCTCGCCGCTGAGGGCTTTCGAAGCAGCTTCTCACAACTACGCAAGAATGGTCTTAAGGAAGAAGCATGATTATCAAGCGACCAACCAGAAAGGTGGTCGAAACTCACCGGTGTGAATTTTATTTTTTTGCCAGATTGTGAGTCTAGCCGATCAGCGCAGCCAACCAAAAGACTGAGGGCGGCAAGAGCAACCGAAAATCGAGTGCCGTTCCTAGTTCGGGCTTCTGGTTTCAACCAGGGTCCAGTTTGGGTCGCGGGCCCGGGTGTTGCGGGCAAATGTCCAAAGATCCGTAACATCAGCAACCAGATTCTCGTCGCCATCAATTGCAGCGCCGTCTTTATCCCGCGTAACATTGACCTGCTCTGACACGACTTTAACAGTAATAAAGGCGGTACGCCCATCGAGACGGGCTTCGATGATATCCGATTTTTTGATACCGATAACTGTCGTTTCAAGCGTTTCTCCGGCTTTTTCACGTTCATCAATTGCCATTGAAAAATTATCAAGGACTTCATCATTTAAGAGGCCGCGCAACGTTTTCGTATCACCTTCTGCGAAGGCCTGAACAACCATTTCAAAGGCGGCCGAAGCCCCTTCGGCAAACGTTGCCGGATCAAAAGAAGGGTCTGCGATTTTGACCTCCGTCAGGCCGACAGCGATTGGATCATCAGGATCGACATCCTCAAACTCCGGCTCTGGTGTCTCGGTGTTCCTGTCAGGCAACTCGACAACATTGTCGTTAGGTTGCGACTCACGACGACTTTCTGTTCCTCCCTCTGGAGGACGCCTTTGATGTCCCGTTCGCTTGCCCAAAACGCTGCGCAATCGCAAAACGAGAAACGCTGCAATCATCGCAAATAAAATAATATCGAGTGCTTGAAACCCGTCGCCCATGTTAGTTTGCCGATCAACCTATTGCCGGAAAGTGGCTGTTACATGATAGCAGGCATAAACTTAACAGTTTAGCCTGCGACTTTTGATCACATAAGACCATTAGAACTAGAAACTAGGGTCTTCTAACCTAAATCGCAAGCATGGCTATCTTTATTCCTCTCGCTTTTATCATCATCCCCGTCGTGGAAATCGCGGTTTTTATCCAGCTCGGCGGTGAAATCGGTTTGTGGAACACCATTCTTCTTATCATTCTAACCGCTATATTGGGGACTTGGTTACTAAAAAGCCAAGGTCTCGCGACGCTCCAACGCGCCCAGGAAAGCCTCGCGCGCCAGGTGTTTCCAATAGCAGAAGTGTTTGATGGACTCTGTCTGGTGGTTGCCGGAATTTTGCTCCTAACCCCCGGATTCGTAACCGACGCCGTAGGGTTTCTGCTTTTTCTGCCCTTTATACGGCTAATTCTACGAACCTGGATCTGGGCCATTTTGGCGCGATCCGGAAACTCTGGTGTTTGGGTGGACGCAGAACAAGGGGGCGTACCGTCCAATGGAAGGGACGGTACAATCGACGGCGATTTTCGTGATGTTACGCCCCAAAAACCAAGTAACGACCCCAAGCTCCCACCCAGCGACAAGGACCCGTCGTAAGATTTCAAAACTTCCTTTTGCGCGCCTGAGAAATCACGTTTCCTTGTTTCAACAATAAAACCATGTTAGCGACCCCATATCTTATCCGCTGGAGAATTTAATGGCCGAAGTACCCCCCGAGGCGCCTGACCAGGACGCCACAATTGATGACGCCGATGAAGAGATGATGCAGCCTCAAATTGGCATCGAAACCCAATACATAAAGGATCTCTCTTTTGAAAACCCCGTTGGGCCCGGTGCGCCGGATATCGTCGCGCAATCCCCTGAAGTCAGCGTTGAGGTAACGACGAGCGCCCGCGCCCTGGAAGACGGCAAATATGAGGTTGCCCTTGTCGTTCGCGGCGAAGCAAAGACACCCGAAACAACTGTGTTTATCGTCGAGCTCACCTATGCGGGCGTTTTAACAATTTCCGAAGTGCCGGACGATGCTATCGGGCCGATCCTCTTAATTGAAGGCGCCCGCCTGCTGTTCCCATTCGCTCGGAATATTGTGGCGGATGTTTCACGAGATGGCGGCTTCCCGCCTTTGTTTATTAACCCGATTGATTTTGTTCAGCTCTATCGCGATCAACATATGGCAGCAGACGGCGCAACAAATGGTGTTGGCAAAGCTTAACGTCGGACAGCTTTCGGAATTATTTTTCCCACATCGGGTCGTTTAGGCGCGCGATAAATTCCGCATGAGCGGCGAGTTCTTCAGCCGTGGGTTGGTGCGGACGCGGCACCCGTGCAACGCGCTCAATTGCTTCAGTGCTGGTATTGTCAGACGCATCAGCACCCAGAATGAGGCCTGGCTGCCGTCCACCAATGAGTTCGAGATACACTTCCGCTAAAAGCTCTGCATCAAGAAGCGCGCCATGTAGTGTGCGGGCAGAGTTATCGATTTCAAAACGTCGACACAAGGCATCAAGACTGGCCGGTGACCCAGGATATTTCTTACGCGCCATTGTCACGGTATCGATAGCGCGATTATTGGGCACCGGATCACGCTTTAGACGTCCGAGCTCCGCGTTGATAAATCCCATGTCAAAGGATGCGTTGTGAATGACCAATGCCGCATCACCGATAAATTCCAAAAAGGCATCCGCGACCTCCGCGAACTCTGGCTTATCGGCAAGAAATTTATCGCTGAGCCCGTGCACAGCCTCCGCCTCTGCCGGCATCGCTTTTTTCGGGTTTATATATTGGTGATAAGTTTCCCCGGTCGGCATATGGTTGACGAGCTCGAGACAGCCGATCTCAACGAGCCGATCACCGTCCCGCGGTGATAACCCCGTTGTTTCAGTATCTAAAACTATTTCGCGCATGGCAGCCTGTTTATTGATCCCGCAACCAGCTGACAATATTGGTCAGTTGGTCTGATGTATGCCTCTTATTAAGCCCGGTTTGAACGACGATGTCTGCCCTTCTTCGTTTCTCAAGATCTGGCATCTGTCGCTGTAGCGTAGCTGTAAGTCGATCCCGAGTCATACCAGGCCGTGCCAAAACGCGTTGCTCTTGAATAAACTTTGGCGCCGAGACAACAAGCGTCAAATCACAAAGCCTATCGGTTTCGACTTCAAACAAAAGCGGTACATCTAAAACAACTGCAAAGACTCTGCGACCGCGACAAATCTTGATAAAGTCTTTTTGCCCAGCTCGAACCAGCGGATGCATAATTTGCTCTAACTGTTTAAGAGCCTCTGCATTTCCAAAAACCTGCTTTCCAAGAGCAGGGCGGTCCACAGCACCATCGGAGATCACGTTTTCAAAAACGTCCCCGACGATCGGTACCGCCGCGCCGCCCTTCGCCAGCATCTTGTGAACAAGGGAGTCAGAGTCACAGATCGGCAAACCCAATCTATGCAACATATCTGACGCTGTCGTTTTTCCCATGCCGATAGAGCCCGTGAGGCCGATGACGGTCGTCATTTTAGAAACCGCTCCGATTCAAGACATGGGCCTGTAGCGCGTCGGTTACCTCTGGCTCACGCCCAAACCATGCGGCGAAACCTGGGCGAGCTTGATGCAACAGCATGCCCACACCATCAACCGTTGGGTTTCCACGTTCCGCGGCTTTCGCTAAGAGGTCCGTTTTAAGCGGGCTGTAAACTATATCATTAACGATAGCCTCCGTCGGCAAGCTATCGAGGTCTAGTTCGAGTGCTGGCTGCCCACCCATTCCTAAGGTCGTGGTGTTAACTAAGAGCATTGCATCCTCAAGCACAGCCGCCCGTTGATCCCAGGACACGACATCAATGTCTCCGCCAATTTCCTCACGCATTTGGTCCGCACGTTCCCGCGTTCTGTTTGTCAACCGGATTGAGCCAACGCCGTAATCCTGAAGGGCAACGATAATAGAGCGGGCGGCGCCGCCAGCGCCCAGCACAACGACGGGTTTTTCTTTGACGGACTGAAGAGCAGCACTACTCGACAAAGATGCGATAAAACCATAACCATCGGTGTTGCGTCCCTCGAGCGAACCATCTTTCAGGACGACGACCGTGTTTACCGCCCCGATACGCGCTGCGGCATCATCAACTTTATCGACTAAACCAATTGCTGCCTCTTTATGAGGGACTGTTAGATTTACACCGACAATCCCTAATTTCGACAAGGCGGATAAAGCGTCAGCCAAGTTTTCAGGCTCGACCGCAAGCGGTATATAGCTGCCATCGATGCCATAATGATCCAACCAATAACCATGCAGTCGTGGCGACAAAGAGTGGCCGACGGGCCATCCGATGACGCCCGCGATCTTGGCATTTCCAGTGATACTCATTCAGCTATCGCCCCTTGCAACCGAAGATAATCGAGAAGGGGTAATAACGGCAAACCCAGGATCGTAAAATGGTCGCCGGTAATCTTGGAAAACAATTGGATCCCCTGACCTTCGATACGATAACTGCCGGGGCCCTGAAATAGTTCGGCGCCGAGCTCGCTCACATAACTATCGAGAAATTCGTCTGAAAATACACGCATTCGAAGAAGTGCTCTATCGGTATGGTGCCACAGTCTTTGGTTGTTTCGGTACACCACGACAGAGCTGATAAGCTCATGGTCTTTTCCGCGAAGGGCAGACAGCTGATCTTTCGCAGCCGCCACATCAACCGGTTTGCTGTAAATGTTATTGCCGCATTCGAGAATCTGATCTGAACCGATGACGAGAGCGGTCGGTAACTTCCGTGAAACGACACGCGCTTTGTGTTCGGCAAGCGCTTCCGCCATAAAAGCGCTATCTGAACCTTCGGCCAGCAACGCAGCTTTAATCTCTTCTTCGTCTATAGCGGCAGGCAGGATTTCAAACGAAACCCCCGCCGCCAATAGCATTGATTTGCGGGTTTCACTTCCTGAAGCGAGAACAACGGTCTCCATTATCTTTTATCTCACGTTTCTTTATTGCTTAGCGGTTGTGTTGCTGGAAGCCGCCCGCATCTCATTATGGGCTCCAAAATGCTCCATGATTTCAGAGGCAGACTCTTCGATTGATTTCCGACTGACATCGATGACCGGCCAGCGCATTTTTGTGAAGAGTTTTCGGGCATCCAAAACCTCAGAACGAACCCTTTCAATATCAATATAGTCCGTTTCCTTATCCTCGTTGAGCTGGAGCATTCTGTTTCGCCGAATTTGTACAAGCCGTTCTGGCGATGTTGTAAGGCCGACCACAAGCCCAACACCCTCGAGAAAAAGTTCTGGCGGCAACGGCACGCCGGGAACAAAAGGAATATTAGCTGCTTTAATACCTCTGTGGTTCGCCAAATATATTGATGTCGGCGTTTTGGATGTGCGGGACACACCGACAAGAATTATTTCTGCCTCTTTAAGCGCCTCAGCGTTTTGTCCATCATCAAGGCTGAGGGCGAATTGCATCGCTTCAATCCGATCAAAATATCCGGCATCCATTTGATGTTGGCGGCCTGGCTGTCTTCTGATCTGTTGCCCAAAGAAATTTTCGAGTTTTGAAATAATGCCGCCGAGGACATTAATGCACGGCACGCTTAAACGGGAACATTCCTGCTCGAGAATAATGCTCAGGCTTTCATCAACCATCGTATAGATGACGGCCCCAGGGCGTTCTTCTATCGCGGCAAGAACACGATCCATCCGGGTCTTATTTTGAATCTGACTGTGCTCAAGCGTATTGACTTCAAGACTTTCAAACTGAACCAGGCAGGCACGCGCCAAGTTGTGCGTCGTCTCCCCGGTAGAATCTGACACTAGATGTAGATGAAATGTCCTGTTCACAAGTCTCTCCAAACTTTCGCCATAGTGGGGATAAAGCCATCCTTGTCCACAGCCTCACTGGGAGGGTGGATTTCACCCCGATTTCATAAACAGAACTTCATCCTGTGCATATCAAATTCACAGGGCTGTAAAACTAAGAATATCCACAAATCTGTTCTACCCAGATCAATCCAATAATTAAAATCAACAAAAATTTATAGCGGCTATCCAGGACTCAATACGTATCAATTGATTCATCCACAACCTATCCCGTATCTATCAACTATTGGCCAAGCGGTGGATAAAACTTGGATCAAAAACAATCCCCGATTTCCAGCGTACTACTACAACTACAATTCTTTTATATATAGAATAATAGTAGTAGGTAGACTGACCTAACTGTGTATCCCTGAATTCTGATCGTGCCCATATCCAATAAATTACTCATCAACGCGCTTAACGGTTTACCAACCACCAGGCCGCCCATTTGGTTAATGCGCCAAGCAGGAAGATATCTGCCAGAATATCGGGAAGTTCGAAAAGGCGCCGGAACGTTTCTCGATCTCTGTTACACACCAGACTTGGCGGCAGAAGTTACATTGCAGCCAATACGTCGTTATGGTTTCGATGCTGCAATTATATTTTCAGATATCCTCGTTATTCCCGATGCTTTAGGACAACCTGTTTCATTCAAGGAAGGTGTGGGCCCGGTCCTGGAAGAAATCAGGACCGTAGAAGAGCTCTCTTCGCTAGATCAGCGTAAATTGTCCCAGCATTTAGACCCTGTTTATGAAGCCCTTCGACGGGTACGAAGTGAGCTTTCAGACGAAACAACACTGATAGGGTTCGCCGGGGCGCCTTGGACAATTGCAACCTATATGGTCGAAGGCGGAACCAGCCGCGATTTTGCTAATACCAAACGATGGGCATTTTCTGCGCCAGAGGAATTTAGTCAGCTTATCGATATCCTTGTTGCCTCGATTACCAATCATTTAGTCGCACAAGTAGAAGCAGGAGCAGATGCCCTGCAAATTTTTGACAGCTGGGCTGGAATGCTTCCCGAAACCGCTTTTGATAAATGGTGTGTTGACCCTATTTCGCGTGTTGTCTCTGGCGTAAAAGAAAAATTGCCAGACGTGCCAATAATTGTGTTTCCACGGCTTGCTGGCTATCGATATTTAAAAGTAGCAGCAATTGAAGGTGTTTCCGCCGTTAGCCTGGATCAAACGGTTTCCTTGGATTGGGTTCAAGAAACTTTGCAGCGAAAAGTAGCTGTGCAGGGAAACTTGGATCCGATCTATCTTTTGGCAGGTGGCGATGCGATGCGTGAGGAAGCCAATCGCATTCTTGAAACTTTATCAGGCGGACCCTTTATTTTTAATTTGGGACATGGTGTTTTACCGCCAACGCCATTGGACAATGTTGCTGAGCTTTGTGAAATTGTCTCAAACTGGCAAGGAACAAGCGCTTAATGTCGCGCACAGCGGTTGTTGTCTATAATCTTGGCGGCCCAGATAGCCCTGAGGCGGTTCAGCCATTTCTATTTAATCTTTTTAACGACCCCCTGATTTTACGCCAGATAGCTCCTGTTCGTTGGCTGTTGGCGAAACTGATATCATCGCGCCGTGCCCCTATCGCAAAAGAGATTTATGCCCAGATTGGCGGACGCTCACCTATTCGAGAACAGACGCAGGCGCAGATTGATGCGCTAGAGGGGGCTTTGAAAACGGCTGGTGATTTCAAAGTTTTTATGGCCATGCGCTATTGGCATCCTTTTGCAGATGAGTGTTTGGATGACGTAATTGCATATCAGCCGGATGAGATAGTTTTACTGCCGCTTTATCCGCAATTCTCGACCACGACAACAGAGTCGTTCTTGCGCGTATGGAGGTCTCACGCGAACCGAAAAGACGTTAAAATTCCAACGACATCGATTTGTTGTTATCCGAAAGAAAATGGATTTATTGAAACGGTTGCTGAGCTAACAAAGGCTAGTATCGATGCTGCTGGCGGGGTTTCGGCTAACCCGAAAGTACTTTTCTCAGCACATGGCATTCCGAAAAAATTTGTCGAGACAGGGGATCCCTATCAATCTCACATAGAAATGACGGTTGATGCCATAGTCGAAAAATTAGCAATCCCAGATTTGGATACAGTAATTTGTTATCAGAGTCGGGTCGGTCCTGTGGAATGGTTAAAGCCTTATACTGATCATGTGATTTCTAAATTTGCTGCTGAGGGTCGAGCAATCATTGTTGTTCCTGTCGCCTTTGTTTCTGAGCATTCTGAAACGATGGTGGAGCTTGATATTGAATATCGTGAATTGGCTCTTAAAAGTGGGGCTTCGACTTATGTTCGGACCCCGACAGCTGGAAATCGTGATACCTTCATTGCAGGGTTGGCTGCATTGGTTAAAAATTCGATAGGCGTAAATACTGTTGTCTCCGCGGAAGGGTCTCGGATATGTGACCAAAGCTGCGTATCTTGCCCGTTGGGTTAAGGGGAGTAGAGAAATGGATTGGCTTGCATTGCTATATCCTTGGACGAAAGCGCTTCATATTATCTCTGTAGTCTCGTGGATGGCGGGGATGCTCTATCTTCCGCGCCTCTTTATTTATCATTGCGATGCCGAAGTTGGATCGGATAAATCCGAAACTTTTAAAATTATGGAACGGCGCTTGCTGCGGGCAATTATCAATCCGGCGATGATCGCCAGTTTTCTTTTTGGCGGAGCTTTGCTAGCAACACCGGGCGTTATCGATTGGGCTAGCTGGTGGATATATGTGAAACTTTTACTCGTTTTGGTCTTAGCTGGAATGCACGGTGTTTTTTCACGCTGGCGCAGGAATTTCGAGGCTGATCAAAATACGGTGTCGACCAAAACCTTTCGCATCGCAAACGAAGTTCCGACGGTTTTGATGATTGCTATTGTGATCTTGGTTGTCGTCAAGCCCGGCGCCTAGCGTTATCATTTAAATGGCGGGTTGATCTGCGATTGACAGCTACCAGGTGATCCGCTAGAGATGCAGCGTAATTTTCTAGCTTGCAACGCGAGCAACATTCCCAAAATCGCACAGAATGAAACAGGCCATCGCTGCCCCAGTGTCATTTTAAATCGCGTAATTTCCCCTAAAAGACCTCATATATAACGACATAACTGTACGAAAATCATGAATTTACAAGAACTTAAGAGAAAACCACCCGCTGACCTTTTAGCTTTTGCTGAAGAGCTTGAAATCGAAAACGCGTCAACGATGCGCAAACAGGAAATGATGTTTGCGATCCTCAAGCAACTTGCCGAAAATGATGTCGTGATATCAGGGGATGGGGTCCTCGAGGTCTTGCAGGACGGCTTCGGCTTTTTGAGAGCCCCAGAAGCGAACTATCTACCGGGGCCCGATGATATTTATGTATCGCCCAGTCAAATCCGACGCTTTAGCTTGCGGACCGGTGACACAGTCGAGGGAGAGATTCGATCTCCAAAAGACGGCGAACGTTATTTTGCGCTTCTTAAGGTCAACCAAATTAATTTTGAAGATCCCGAAAAAGTCCGGCACCGGATTAATTTTGATAATCTGACGCCGCTTTATCCGGAAGAGAAATTCATTCTCGATCACGATAATCCTAAAACCAAAGATATGACGACCCGGATTGTCGATCTGACAGCACCGCTTGGTAAGGGCCAGCGGGCGCTGATTGTTGCACCACCCCGGACCGGTAAAACAATGATGTTGCAGTCAATTGCGCACGCGATTACCGAGAATAACAAGGGCGTATATTTGATTGTCTTGCTAATTGACGAACGTCCAGAAGAAGTAACGGACATGCAGCGCTCTGTTGATGGCGAGGTTATTAGCTCGACATTTGATGAGCCAGCGACGCGCCACGTTCAAGTTGCCGACATGGTAATTGAGAAAGCTAAACGCCTTGTTGAACACGGACTCGATGTTGTTATTCTGCTCGATTCAATTACGCGCCTAGCGCGGGCCTACAACACCGTTGTGCCGTCTTCAGGTAAGGTGCTGACCGGTGGTGTCGACTCTAACGCTCTGCAGCGCCCCAAACGCTTCTTTGGTGCCGCTCGAAACATCGAGGATGGCAGATCCCTTTCGATTATAGCGACAGCACTGATTGATACCGGCTCACGAATGGATGAGGTTATCTTCGAAGAGTTTAAGGGAACCGGTAACAGCGAAATCGTCCTGGATCGGAAACTTGCTGATAAACGTACATTCCCGTCGATGGACATCGCCAAGTCTGGGACGCGAAAAGAAGAGCTTCTTATCGAGAAGGGCGATCTTTCCAAAATGTGGGTTTTGCGTCGTATCCTCAATCCAATGGGGACAGTCGATGCAATGGAATTCCTCATGGAAAAGATGAAGACGACAAAGAACAATGCCGACTTCTTCGATTCAATGAACCAGTAGAATTAATCGAACTCTCTAGACCTGATTGTTACGGAACGAGGATGGTAGACCCAGTGGTCTTTCGCTGTTCTAAATCCCTGTGAGCTTTCGCGGCGTCCTTAAGGGTATATTGTTGGTTTACCTGGATTTTAACGGCGCCCTTGCGAACGACAGTAAAGAGTTCTCGCGCTAGTGAGGTAAGCTCCTCGGTGGTCGTAATATAGTGGTTCAACATCGGCCGGGTCATAAACAGCGACCCTTTTTGCAAGAGCGTGAGCGGCGCCACCGGTGGCACCGGTCCAGACGCGTTGCCAAAGGTGATCCACATCCCGCGCGACTGGAGGCAATCCAGAGATCCGGGATAAGTGTCTTTTCCGACGCCATCATAAACCACGGGAACACCCTGGCCTCTTGTCAGGCGTTTAACTTGCTGAACGAAGTCCTTGTCAGTGTAGATGATCGGATGATCACATCCGTTGGCCTTGGCAAGGGTGGCTTTTTTACGCGAGCTCACGGTCCCAATAACAGTGGCTCCGAGGTGCTTTGCCCACTGACAGAGAATAAGGCCGACCCCTCCAGCGGCGGCGTGGATCAGGACCTTGTCGCCTTTCGCTGGTTTATAGATGCGCTTGAGGAGCATTGCGGCGGTAAGTCCCTTGAGCATCATGGATGCTGCTTGTTCGTCTGAAATGCCGCTCGGTATTTTGATAGCCCGATCGGCTGGAAATAGCCGCCTTTCGGCATAAGACCCCAACGGGTCGGAACAATAAGCAACACGATCACCGACTTTCAGTTTGGTGTCACCTGCTCCGATGGCTTCGATTACACCGGCGCCCTCAACGCCTGGCGTGAAGGGCGTTGGAATGGGGTAGAGACCCTTGCGATGGTAAGTGTCGATAAAGTTCAGGCCGACGGCTGTATTCCGAATCAGGAGGTCGCCTTTTTTGGGTTTGCCTATTTCGACTTCCTGCCATTTTAGAGCGGAGGCAGGGCCAGCTTTGTGAATACGGATCGCATGGGTCATTTTTAGATCATTCTATAGGGGGTTGGCCGGACGCTAACGGTCAAAAGCCTGCTGTTAGCGCCCGTTAGACTTAGCTTAAAGCCGATTTGAAAAGTTCGGCAGTGCGGCCGTTGGCAAGATCGGCAGCAGCTTGATCGAAATTGCCGCCGCCAATGCGTGCGAATGCATGATCAACGCCAGCGTAAGTGTGCAGGCTGACGTTATCGTTTGTGGCAAACGCATCTGCGATGGCAGCTTGAGACTCTGGCGGGCAGAAGCCATCAAGTTCTGCGACATGGAACATCGCGGGGTTTTTTATATGTTCGGCATAGGGCAGGTAATCGTCGATCTGGACAGGATAATAACCGACGGCGGCGTCAACGTCTGAAGAGCAGGCCATTGAGTAGGTGAGGCTGCCACCGAGGCAATATCCGACACAGCCGACTTTGCCGGAGCAATCGTCGAGGTCACGAAGGTAGGAGACCGTGGTCTGGAGATCGGCTTGTCCCTTTTCAAATTCGGGTAGGAACTTGTTCATATATTCAAATGCCTGGTTCCATTCCGCTTCGGTTTTATCGGTCAGTTGTATGCCGGGCTCAATCCGCCAGAACAGATCAGGACAGGCAGCGATATAGCCCTGGGCCGCGAAGCTGTCGCATAGATCGCGCATCACCTGGTTTACGCCAAAGATTTCCTGGATGATGACCAGTCCAGGCCCAGTGCCGGACTCGGGTTTTGCGATATAGGCGCCAAAGCTTCCATCCGCGCCGGAAATCGTAATGTCAGCCATTTGTTTCTTCTCCTTATCTAAATTTAGAGGTGTTTGGTGGTTGTTAGCTTAGCGCGGTGATTTTCTCATGTCATCGAAAAGGCGGTGTGTTACCGGGGAGTCCACGGCGCGTGGTAGTTTTGGTCGTTATGTTCGATTGTATTTATGAAGCACAGAGCAAGCTCCTTGCCAGCAGCTTGGACCTTCTGGGAGATGGATTTTAGCAAATCGTCTCGGGTACAAAAGGTTTGGTATCCGATGGCCTGGTATATTGGTTTTTCAGGGAGCGACGTGCCGTAAATGATCGCGGCGTTCTGAGATCTCATGGTTGACGGCAGCGCTTCCGCCAGCGGCAGCCCTTGAGACGCATTGTTACCGATAGCAACAAGGTCAACAGAGTTGTTTAAGTCGCTAAGGGCGTCTCTCAGGGCGTTCAGATCAACTTTATCCCAGTTCATTTCTTCGCGGTCAGACTCAGCTTTTGTCATGCTAGTGGGATAATTTTTGGCAATTGAATACGCGCCTGATTCATTGACGAGGCGGGCCCATTTTAACGGCGGATCAGTGATAAAAGCATCGAGCGTTACCTCGTTGTCGAGAATGAGGATCGTAAAACATTCAGGGAAGAGCTCGTTGATTTGGTCAGCGATTTTCATAGCGAACTTTCAGTTGGGCTGAACGAGGGGTAGCGCCGCTTGATTGCTTTCAAGGTCGAGTAAAAAGGACTTGGTCTTAGTTCCGCCGGCGCCGGTATAGCCGGTCATGCTCCCGTTGGCGCCCACGATGCGGTGGCAAGGGATGATAATTGGAATTGGGTTTCGACCACAGGCAGTGCCGACGGCTCTAGGTGACGAAGAAAGTCTCTTGGCGACGTCGCCATATGATAGAGCCTCGCCATAGGGTATTTCACACATTTGCTGCCAGACGCTTTTTTGAAATTCTGTGCCAACCGGGTTTAATGGGACAGAAAACGTTTTAAGGGATCCGTTGAAATAGTGGCTGATTTCGTCCGCTGCCGTTTCGAGCAGAAGTGAGCTTTCTTCGTTTTTTGTGCGGCGCCAGTCCAACTCGATAATCGCGCCATCCGCCTCGATGACGGTCAGCGGTCCGAGTGGAGAATTTACGGAAAGCTCTCTCATCTCTTCGTTAGCCAGCGTTTTGCAAATGAGAGATCAAGGCCTCTGGTCCGGTCAGGGGGAGTGAGCAGGTTGTTCCAATACAAACATATGCCGTTGCGGCGCCATCCAATTGTTTCTTGCCAGAAGCGGGGTGATTGTCGGGCAGCGATTCACCCGGAGCGATAACCGAGATGATTTTGTTCATGGCGTTGGTGCTGTAAATGGCCGCTAGAAGAGCCTGGCAATCAGGGTTATCCCGATCGCCTATAATGGCTATTTGTTCACCTTGCTGTAGAAATTCAGCGGCGTTCATCAGCGCCGCATATGGGAAAAAATTCTTAGAAAGCTCGCCAGAGAACGCCGTAGCGGTCTGGTCGGCACGGTCACGGTAAGTGGTGTTGCCGGTAAGATAATATAGTCGGGCGAGGTTAGTGATCATGACGCTGTTGCCAGCGGGTGTCGCATTGTCAGCCGCCGACTTGGTGCGGACGATAAGCGCTTCTGCATCGTCGGCAGTAAAAAAATACCCGCCATCTTGCTTATCCCAGAATTGGTCATCCACTATTGTGACCCAACCTTCGGCCCCCGTTAAATAATCGGTGTCGCCGATTACTTCATAGATCGATAGCCCGGCCCGGATCATACCCGCGTAGTCGTCTAACGTCGCTGCGTGATTGACCTTGCCGTCGCGGTAGGCGTGGAACAATTTGCCGTTATCGCTCATGGCTCCATTGACGAAATCAAAAGCGCGTTTTGCTGCGTCAATCCAGCCCGTTTCGCCCAACGCGACGCCGGCATGTGTCATGGCAGCGATCATCAGCCCGTTCCAGTCTGCGAGGACCTTGTCATCCCACCCGGGTCGAATGCGTTTGTCGCGTTCCGCCATTAATCGATCACGGCAGTCAGCGAGGATTGCTTCGTCCTCCGCCGAATAAGGGCGGTTATTGTTAGTACGGTTGAGGATATTTTTACCCTCCCAGTTACCGGTGGCCTGGATGTCATAGGCCTCGATAAAGAGCGGTGCGTGTTGGTCGAGGACCGTTTCGATTGCGGTCTGATTCCAAACATAGAACTTACCCTCTTCGCCTTCGCTATCAGCATCCAGCGTTGCGGCGAACCCACCACCCTCGGCGATCATCTCCCGCAACACCCAATCGACGGTTTCTTGTGCTCGCAATTTAAAAAGGGGCTCGTTGGTTTCTTGCCAGGCCCAGGTCAGGAGATCGAGAAGCTGGGCGTTGTCGTAGAGCATTTTCTCAAAGTGAGGGGCGAGCCATATTGCGTCGGTTGAATAGCGCGCAAACCCACCGCCCAGATGATCATAAATGCCGCCCTGACACATTTTTTCCAGGGTGAGGAGGACGATCTGTTTGAGGTCCTCATGGCCGCATCTTTTGTGGGTACGCCACAGAAGTTCGAGAATTGAGGGGTTGGGAAATTTTGGCGCGGTGCCGATGCCGCCGTTTACGGTGTCATATTCCTGGGCAAGTCGTTGGGCGGCCCGCTCGACGATGTCGAGGTCGATCTCACCACCGCTTTCCGACAGGGCCATTTCAGACAGCGATTCCCGGAGTGTCGAGACGTTTTGGCTGATGGCGTCCTGTTTGTCAGTCCAATAGCCATGAATGGTGTTTAAGACGTCTGGAAAGCCCGGTCTACCATATTTTGATTCCGGCGGAAAATAGGTACCTCCCCAAAACGGCTCGCCTTCGGGTGTGAGAAACATCGTAAGGGGCCAGCCGCCTTGTTGCCCTAAAAGCTGTAGAGCGTGTTGATAGATCGTATCGAGGTCAGGACGCTCTTCACGATCAACCTTGATGTTAACGAACAGCTCGTTCATCTGGTCCGCGATGTCTTTGTTTTCAAAGCTCTCATGCGCCATGACATGACACCAGTGGCAGGCGGCATATCCGACAGAAAGCAAGATCGGTTTATTCTTGGATTTAGCCTCTTCCAGCGCCTCTGGTCCCCAAGGTTGCCAATCAACCGGATTGTCGACGTGTTGCAGCAGGTACGGACTTGTTTGATCGGCGAGGCGGTTCTTGGCCATTTATCTGCTCATTGCGCGTTTTGTGAGGTCTTATGTCAGAGTAGAGGAGCGCTGGATGCGACGCAATTAATCTTGCTTCACGGTGATGTTTCTCTTGTCGTGATCGTGTTGCTGGGTGATTTTGGTGATATGAGCAGTGTCACTATATTCGCGCCATCAAGTGGCGCCGGGGCGGCCGGACTGGCGGTGATCCGTATTTCAGGCCCCGCCAGCGGGGAAGTCCTGCAGTTACTTTCTGGCAAGATGTTGCCAGTGCCGCGTTATGCGACGCGAGTGACGCTATCTGACCCGAGAAACGACGAAACCATGGATGACGGTTTGGCGTTGTGGTTTCCGGCCCCAGCGAGCTTTACCGGCGAAGATGTCGCCGAACTCCACATTCATGGTGGGCGCGCGACTGTGGAAGTAGTCTGTTCTGTGTTGGGAAGCCTCAATCATTGTCGTATAGCGGAACCGGGTGAGTTTAGTCGTAGGGCGTTTGATAATGAGAAGCTGGATCTCGCCGAAATTGAAGGTTTGGCAGATCTCATCGCTGCCGAAACGGGAGCACAGCGTAAGCAGGCCCTGCGGCAATTATCGGGCGGCATTAGCGAAGTTTATGAAGGTTGGCGCGACACGCTTTTGCGGCTTTTGGCACATGCCGAAGCGGCAATAGATTTCCCCGAAGAGGATCTTCCAGATAATCTTCTCTTTGACACAAAACACAATATCTTGGGTATTTCGCAGAGCATAACCCACTACATAAAGGATAACCGTCGGGGCGAAAGACTTCGTGACGGATTCCAGATCACCATTGCTGGGCCCCCGAATGCGGGTAAATCAAGTCTGTTAAATGAATTGGCGCGCCGCGATGTGGCGATTGTTTCAGAACAGGCCGGAACAACGCGTGACGTTATCGAAGTGCGGTTGGATCTAGGCGGATTTCCGGTGACGATTGCGGACACGGCGGGGATGCGCTCCACAACGGAATTGATTGAGGCGGAGGGTGTTCGGCGCGCTAAAAATCGTGCCGAAACGGCAGATTTAACGATTTATGTCGTTGATGCCTCCATTGAGGAGTTCGATTTAGAGATTCGGCCTTTCGTTAAGGCTGGCGATGTTATTGCTTTTAATAAGGCGGATCTTGTCGATGAAGAGGCTAAATTTCCGCAAATAAACGATGTGGAGACGATCTTGACCTCGGTTAAGACCGGATTTCAGCTAGATACGTTAATCGAGTGTGTAACGGGGAAGGTCCGTGCGGCGCTATCAGAGAATGCTGGTCCGCCGCCATTAACGCGGCTTCGGCACCGCGAGGCTTTACGGGATTGTTGTTCTGCTCTTACCAGAGCCCTTGACGCTGCTGAGGCTGAGCTGATGGCCGAGGATTTGCGGCTTGCCGCGCGGGCGCTTGGTCGAATTACTGGCCGGGTGGACGTCGAAGACATCCTCGATGTTATTTTTGGTGAGTTCTGCATCGGCAAATAAAGTAGTGGAATGTTTCACGTGAAACATTGTCTCAATGCTGGTTTCCTTTGACATGGCAGATGGACGCTTCTAAATACCCGATATGAATAAGTACGACGTCATTGTTATAGGCGGGGGCCATGCTGGTTGTGAGGCGGCGGCTGCATCCGCACGCCTTGGGGCGTCGACGCTTCTGTTGACCCACAAGATAGAGACAATCGGCGAAATGTCCTGTAATCCGGCTATCGGCGGGCTCGCAAAGGGACATTTGGTGCGCGAGATCGATGCTCTTGATGGCGTGATGGGCCGGGTTATTGATCGCGGCGGCATCCAGTTCCGGATCTTAAATAAAAGCCGTGGCCCGGCGGTGCGAGGCCCGAGGGCGCAGGCTGACCGCAAGCTCTACCGCGAGGCAATGCAGGCAGAGCTCGGCGAGCAACAAAATTTGGATATTTGTGCTGGAGCTGTCGAAGACCTTCTGTTTGACGCCGATGGCGCTGTCTCTGGTGTTTGTCTTCTCGATGGATCTGAGATTTCTTGCGGTCGCGTTATTCTGACAACGGGCACGTTTTTGCGTGGTGAAATTCATATTGGCGAGGAACGCCATGCGGCGGGGCGTGTGGGTGAGGCGCCTTGCCTTGGCTTGTCAAAAACGTTGGATAACGCAGGCTTCGCGTTAGGGCGCCTTAAGACCGGTACGCCCCCGCGTTTAGATGGTCGAACGATTGATTGGCAAAGTTTAGTTGTCCAAAAGGGAGATGCGGTACCAGTTCCATTCTCTTTTATGGCGGATACTATTACGACGCCGCAGATTAATTGCCATATAACGGGCACGACGCAGATTGGTCACGAGATCATTCGGGCTAATTTGGACCGCGCGCCGATGTATTCGGGTCAAATTGAAGGAACGGGGCCCCGATATTGCCCGTCAATCGAGGACAAGGTTGTACGGTTTGCCGATAAGGAGCGTCATCAGATTTTTCTGGAGCCCGAAGGCTTGGACGATCACACGGTATATCCCAACGGGATTTCAACCAGCCTGCCCGCAGATGTTCAGGCCGCGTTTCTGAAAACGATTCCCGGGCTGGAAACAGCGGAAGTGATCCGACCCGGTTACGCAATTGAATATGATTATGTCGATCCACGTGAATTACAGCCAACGCTGGAAACCCGCAAAATTGCGGGGCTGTACTTCGCAGGGCAGATCAACGGAACCACCGGATATGAAGAGGCCGCGGCGCAAGGCCTAATGGCCGGCCTAAATGCTGCGCTCGCTTGTGGCGGCGGTGAGCCATTTATTCTTGATCGCGCGGACGCTTATATCGGGGTTTTGATCGACGATCTTATTTCGCGCGGGACGTCAGAGCCCTATCGTATGTTTACCTCGCGGGCGGAATACCGACTACAGCTTCGTGCCGATAATGCCGATCAACGCCTTACGCCAAAAGGGATTGTTGTTGGCTGTGTTTCTCCTGCCCGGGCAACACGCTTTACTAAAAAAGCCAATGCGTTACGCGCTGCACGCGACCAATTGTCTAATCTGACAGCGTCGCCTAAAGCGCTTTCTGAACACGACATAACGGTTACCCAAGACGGCAAGAAGCGCAACGCGCTCAGGCTTTTAGCATATCCCGAGATCACGATAGATCGTTTGTCGGTAATGTGGCCAGAATTGAGGGGGTTGCGGCAGGACGTTGTCGAACAGATGGAAATCGAAGCCCGCTACGCGACGTATCTTGAACGCCAAAATGCCGATATAGAGGCGTTTCGCAGAGACGAAGCCTTGGAAATTCCGCCAGATTTGGATCTGGATGCTGTGGGAGGGCTTTCGAATGAAGTCCGGGAGAAGCTTAAAGTCGCTCGCCCCGCCAGTTTTGGGGCGGCCGCCCGCATTTCCGGCGTTACGCCTGCGGCGCTAACAGCCCTGTTGCGTTATGTTCGCCGTCGCGAACAAGCGCCAGTTTAGCGATTTCTAAGTGACTGACGCGCCTCTGACGGCGGCGGATTTTGCCAAAAAGGCTAATGTTTCACGTGAAACATTAGCGAGGCTGCAGCGCTACGCTGATCTTCTCGTTAAGTGGCAGAAATCCATAAACCTCGTCGGAGGCGATACGTTAAACGACCTGTGGCGCCGGCATTTCTGGGACTCTGTTCAACTTGCATCATTGGTGCCTGCTGATACGCGGGTTATTACAGACTTTGGTAGCGGTGCCGGCTTTCCTGGTTTGGTGCTTGCGATTTTGCTCGATACAGAGATTAATCTCGTTGAGTCCTCCGGAAAAAAGATAGCATTTCTGCGGGAAGCGGCGCGCGTTAGTGGCGCGCGCGTCCATCTCCATCAGGGACGCATTGAGAAGCTTTCTCTTCCCAAAAGTGATTTGATCACTGCTCGGGCGTTAGCGCCGCTTAACCAATTGCTGGATTTTGCGGTGCCCAACCTCAAGCCCCAAGGGTTCTGTTTGTTTTTAAAGGGCGCCCGTGCCGAGGAAGAATTGACCGACGCTGTGAAAACACGGAGTATGACGGTGGAGCGTACTCAAAGCGTTACAGACCCTAACGGGGTTATTCTTTCAATTCGGGAAATCTCGCGAGATGGATAACGGAAATCCCTCAGAACAAACCAATAATGCTGACGTGTCGTTGGAGCGGTCAAAAGGTCGTATTCTCGCGATTGCTAACCAAAAAGGGGGTGTTGGGAAAACGACGACAGCGATAAATTTATCAACCGCTTTGGCGGCTGTTGGCCGACGCGTTATTTTGTTGGATTTGGATCCACAGGGAAATGCGTCAACCGGTGTTGGCGTCGACCGCAACGCCGCAGAAATTGGCAGTTACGAAGTACTCATTGATGGCGCTTCGATCGATGATGCAATTGTGGAAACAGAAGTCCCCAATCTATCGCTGGTGCCGGCTTCAATTGATTTGTCTGGTGCCGAACTTGAGCTGGTTGAAATTGAGCAACGAGAATATCGACTGCAGAAAGCATTTGAAGAATTTTCTGGGGAGTATGATTACGTTCTTATCGATTGTCCGCCAGCGCTGGGGTTGCTTACGCTAAACGCCCTGGTTGCTTCTGACGGGGTTCTTGTCCCGCTGCAATGTGAGTATCTGGCCCTAGAGGGGCTTAGCCAGTTGGTGCGGACCGTAGAACGTGTGGCCGATGCCTTTAATCCGGGGCTTGGGATTCAAGGTATTGTGCTAACCATGTATGACGCCCGCAACAATCTAAGCAATCTGGTTGCGGATGATGTCAGATCCTATTTTGGGGACGTTGTGTACAGCACTCAAATTCCCAGAAACGTGAGGGTTTCTGAGGCGCCTTCTCACGGAAAGCCGGTTTTACTGTATGATTTTCAATGTACCGGAGCACAAGCTTACATCCACCTGGCGGGTGAAGTTTTGCGCCGCGAAGAAGGAGCGCTTTCATGAATCCGCCCAAATCACGCGGCAGCCAACTTGGTCGTGGCTTGTCGGCCCTTCTAGGAAATGAATCGGTAGATATACCTCAGAATAATAACACAACAGGTAAAAGTACCGAGCCCCAAGGCTTCTCTTTGATGCCGGTAGAGTTTCTTGTACAGAGCCCGCTGCAGCCGAGGCGTGTTTTTTCGCAGGAAGATATCGACTCGCTGGCTAAATCGATCAAAGAGCGTGGCATTTTGCAGCCAATTTTGGTCCGCCCAAGCGCAGCCGATGCTGATGAGTACGAGATTATTGCTGGTGAGCGTCGCTGGCGCGCCGCGCAAGTCGCTCAGCTGCACGAGGTTCCTGTCATCATCAAGGAGATGAATGACGAGGAAGTGCTTGAAGTTGCCCTCATAGAAAACATTCAGCGGGCCGATCTAAATGTGCTTGAAGAGGCTTTCGGATATCGACGGTTGATCGATGATTTTAATCATACCCAAGATAGTCTTGCATCGGTGCTTGGGAAAAGCCGCAGCCATATAGCGAATACATTGCGGCTACTCGTATTGCCCGATGGCCTAAAAAAACTGCTGGCGGAGGGCGCAATTTCAGCGGGTCATGCGCGCGCCCTTATTGGCGCTGTAAACCCCAAGTCGATTGCCGACGAAATCGTCAAGCGTGGCCTCAATGTTCGCCAGGTTGAAAACATGGTTAGGTCATCCAAGGAGGAGCCCAAAACGCCTCGGCTGACATTAAAATCAACGGAAAAAGATGCTGACACGTTGGCATTGGAGAGATCACTAACGGATGTGCTCGGTCTCAATGTTGAGATTGATTTTGACGGCAGCGGTGGCAAGTTGAGTGTTAAGTATAAGACCCTCGATCAGCTGGATGATATTATCCGTAGATTGAGTGATAGCGAATAGTGCTAGGACGGCAATTTAACGCCTGGTGTTTCCCAGAGCCCGCCCGATAGCGCCTAGCCGTAAAAGGGTCTGATCACAAACTGTATCGGCTGGCATGCCGGTGGTTTTGCATTGTACTTCAGCTTCCGATAATGCCGTCAGCGCTAAACCGAGTCGGTTCGTTGGCCACATCCGAAGTTGGCCGCGAAACAAATCAGCCTGTTTGAAGAAAACCGGCGGGCGTAAAGACTTCAAGGCCACATCAACAGATTTACCCTCATCAACCGACCCTGACGCTAAATGCAACCGTTGAAAATGTCGTGCCACCGCTCGTAGAATACTGATCGCGGCCAACCCTTCGCGACGCGCCCTATCCATTAAATGGGTCAAACGGTCAATGTTCCCGGCGGCGGCTGCGAACGCAATATCGTCAAGAGTCATCGACGCGCTGTCACCAATACAGGCGATCGCATCTTCTAGGCTGACCTCGCCCCCTTCTCCCATATACAAGCGTAGCTTTTCCAACTCTGACCGGCTCACCATCCGATCACTGCCTAAGTTTTCCAGTAGAAATGCCATGGCGTCGGCTGAAACCCGCATATTAGATTGGCCAAGCGATTCAGAAATAACGTCTCTGAGAGCCCTACCTTCATCTGCATAGCAGGGGATTGCGGCGGCACATTCCGCGCCCTCAAAAGCCTTTCGCAACTTTGATCGGGGGCTCAGATTGCTGGCCTCGACAATCACCAGAGCATCCCCTGTTGGATTGTCACAGAAATCTGTCAACGGACTGGCGACTGTATCTGTAGCGTCCCTTATGCGGACGACGCGCCGCCCCCCCGTGAATGCAATTGCGGCGGCTTCATCCGATAGCCGCGCCGCATCTTCCCGCAGGTCATTGGCGGGAATTTCTGCAATGCGAAATGGATCTTTGAGGTCTTCAACAATTGATTTTGTCAGCAACCCTGCTCGTTCGCGCACCAAGCCCATATCGGGGCCGTATAACAAAATTGCACGGACGGCCTCAGGCGGGGAAGCGACGAAACTTGCGGCTTTGCCGGCAGATATCTTCATTTAGCGGCGACGGGGAACAACAGCTTTAGGTTCGCCGAACGCCGCCGGGTTCCTGAGCGCTGTTGCAACGCGCAACCGAATCTCTTCGGCGAGAGAACGAAGTGCCCGATTGCGGGCATCGTTCTCGGCGCTCAGCGTTGCGAAGTCTGAATCCAATACATTGTAGCTGTTCGTCGACAAGACGCTTCCTGTAAAGGTGCGTTTACCCCCGGCGACGTGGGTTAGGACGAACTTCGCGGTAATCGAAAGATTGGCTCTCGTCGCGGATTCGTCTTTACGGATGTTAATGTTACTCTTTGATTCATTGAGCTCGATTTTTAACGTGTAGTCTGATTTGCGGTCGCTCGCCCGCGGCGCCATCCGCTCAAGTAAAAAATTTCGGAGTTTTTGTCCGCTGCGGTCGTTGATCTGTCCGATCGAAACAGAAGCGAGGGCCTTTGCATTGGCGCCCCCGGCCTGACTGTAAAGCGGGCTAAATCCACAGGCTGTTAAAGCCAAGCACAGGGCGCTAGCCAAAACTATAAATACAGTTCTGGTGACGGATGTCGTGCGCCGTGTGATGGGCCCGCTACCCATGCACAACGTTAATAATCTTGTTGGGAACATATATGATCCTGTTCACGGTCTTTCCTTCAAGGGCGGCGGCGACTGCAGGCTCTGCAAGTGCCGTTGCTTCGGCGGTTTCTTGGTCGACATCATGCGCCAGTTCTATGGTTGCTTTCAATTTGCCTTTTATCTGAACGGCGATCGTTACGGTTTCTTGAACCATTAAAGATTTATCGGCCTGCGGCCACCGTGTTTCAAATAGCGGTGTTTCGTTCCCGAGTTGCTGCCATAATTCTTCGGCTAAATGGGGCATCATGGGGTTAATCAACTGAACCATGGTTTCTAAACCTTCGCGCAAAACCCATTGTTCTGCAGCATCAACGCTTTTCATATTTGAAAGTGTATTCACCAGCTCATAAATGCGGGCAACCGACCTGTTGAAGTGAAACCCTTCTAGATCCTGAGTTACGCCGTTGATCGTTTGATGAACCTGTTGCCTGACTGCGCGTAGGTCTTTGTTGAATAAACTAGGCTCCGCCATTTTTTCGTTATGAGCATTTTCCGCAACGAGGCGCCATAGCTTGTTTACAAAGCGCCATGATCCAGCGATTCCAGCGTCGGTCCATTTGAGATCGCGTTCTGGCGGGCTGTCTGAAAGCATGAACCAGCGAGCCGTGTCCGCGCCATAGGTTGCGATAATGTCTTCCGGGTCGACGACGTTTTTCTTTGACTTGCTCATCTTCTCCGAGCGCCCGACCTGGACCGGGGACCCATCCTCAACGCGTTTGAGTACGCCGTTGCTGCCACTCTCGATTTGGGTCGGCTGCAGCCATTCGCCATCATCGGAACGATAGGTTTCATGGCAGACCATGCCTTGTGTAAAGAGACCTTCAAAAGGCTCGGCGATGTCTAAATAACCGCATTTTTTCATGGCTCGGGTAAAAAAGCGCGCGTAAAGAAGATGTAAAATTGCGTGTTCAATGCCACCGATATATTGATCTACCGGCATCCAGTATTCGATAGCGGCTGTGTCGACCGGCTCGTTGGCGCGTGGACTGCAGAACCGTGAAAAATACCAGGATGATTCAACGAATGTATCGAGCGTATCGGTTTCTCGTTCCGCGGCGGCGCCACACTTGGGACAATCGACATTTTTCCATGTTGGATGCCGATCGATAGGATTTCCAGGTTGGTCGAAATCAATATCATCAGGCAAGCAAATCGGCAGGTCGTCTTCGGGGGCTGGAACGGTGCCGCAATCCTTGCAGTTAATGATCGGGATAGGGCAACCCCAGTATCTTTGACGAGACACGCCCCAATCACGTAGCCGATAATTTATTTCGCGCTGGCCAATATCAACATTTTCTATGGCGACGGCGACAGCTTCTTTGGCGTCAGCCAAATCCAATCCATTTATGAATTCTGAATTAGCGTGCACCCCATCATCGGTATAGGCGAGGTCAGCGACCTCGAATTCATCTGGGTTTGCATCAGCAGGGATAACCACCGGAATGACGTCCAGGTCATATTTGCGGGCAAAGTCCAGATCTCTTTGGTCGTGCGCCGGGCAGCCGTAAATCGCTCCTGTGCCGTATTCCATTAAGACAAAGTTAGCGACGAATACCGGGATCGTTTTGCCCTCAATAAGGGGGTGCCTGGCACGCAAGCCTGTATCGTACCCTCTTTTCTCTGCTTTTTCTAAAGCGGCTTCCGTTGTGCCGATGGCGCGACATTCCTCAATGAAGGCCGTCAGGTCTGCATCGCCTTCAGCAAGTTCTGAGGAAAGCGGGTGGTCGGCGGAAATTGCGCAGAACGTGGCACCAAAAATTGTATCGTGCCGCGTCGTGAAAACTTGTAACCGGTCGTCCCGGCCCTCAAGGCCGAACCATACCTTCATGCCCTCCGAGCGTCCGATCCAGTTTTCCTGCATCACGCGTACCTTGGCGGGCCAGCGTTCCAGTTGTTTTAGGTCTTCTAACAACTCTTCTGAAAAATCAGTGATGCGGAAAAACCATTGATCCAGCTCACGCCGTTCGACTGCGGCCCCTGATCGCCACCCAAGGCCATCGATGACCTGCTCATTCGCAAGAACGGTATTGTCCACAGGGTCCCAATTCACCCAGCTTCGGCGGCGATAAACGAGGTCATGTTCCAAAAACTTGAGGAACATTTTTTGTTCATTCTGATAATAGCCGGGATGACAGGTGGCTAGTTCACGCGACCAATCCAGCGCTAAGCCCATCTTGCAGAGCTGTGATCGCATGGTCGCAATATTTTCATAAGTCCACTTCCCGGGATGGACACCTTGTTCCATCGCGGCGTTCTCCGCTGGCATTCCAAAGGCGTCCCAGCCCATGGGATGGAGAACGTTGAAGCCCTGCGCCCGCTTGTACCGAGCGACGACATCGCCCATCGTGTAGTTTCGCACATGGCCCATATGGATACGTCCTGACGGATAGGGGAACATTTCGAGGACGTAATATTTAGGCTTCTCGGGATCAATTTCGACATTAAAGCAGCCAGTCTCATCCCAGCGTTTTTGCCACTTGGACTCGGTTTCTTTAACGTTATATCGGGTTGCGGTGGATTCGCTCGTCATAATGAAGACGTCTTATAAAATGGGTAGCTCACATCGTAAGCATCTGCGCGGCAGACTTTCTCATGCTCCTGCGAGAGCCGCAAGAACAGAGAGCGTTTTGTACACGATTTGGCTTAGTTGGCTTGAGGTGGGCCTTAATTAGCTTTGGATGCAACCAGTCGAAGTTGGCGCGCTCGTGTCAAAATTTGATTTTCCAGGTTTACGGCCGTGTCTTTTGATACGGCGCCGCTGCGCCAGCTATTGCCGGTTGCGCTCTGCTGTCGAAAAACGGAAACCCGAATGCCGTCTGCGCGCAACTGCCGCCCTAAAATGTAAACGCTCATCTTGTAGCGTTCAGTAGGTGATTCAGGCGGAGAATACCAATCAGTGATGATAACGCCGCCAAATGGGTCGGCGGAGGAAAGCGGCATAAAAGAGACGGTATCCAGTGAAGCGCGCCACAAAAAGCTATTTACAGCGATACCGGAACCGCCACCGCCCTTGTTCTTTGACTTTCCAAGATTAAACAAATCCAAGCCGCCATCACCAAAAACAGTGGCCTCTTTGCCTTTTAGCTCGGATTCATAAATATATTCACCATCCCTTTCGGGATTTTCCACGAGATAATCGTCTACGCCGCCGCTGCAAGCGCTTACAAGGAGCAACGCGCTGCAGAGACCTATGAGCTGCCTGGATTTTGTGAACATATGAGTTCCGATCCGATAAATTTGTAGTTGGCTACCAAATATAAACAGCGAATTTGGACACCCGATTATCTAATTTATGCAGTTGTCACGGAAAACTCAATAAGTAGCGGCGAATTATACGGATTTGTGTATTGGCAGCTATATACAGGCGCCTAGGGGATTAACATTTGACGCGCGCAGGGCTATAAACCACCCATTGGCATAAACAATTGAAAAGACGCCAAAAATCTGCCTGTGATATTTTTGTCACAGCGTTGCGGTTTTGTCGCACGGAGGCGTTTGAATTCTTGACCCCTTAACCTTTCAAAGGCTATGACACACTGCGTGATGTCTTGCCCTCGCTCTGAAGGCAAGTGTCCGTTTTTAAAAGTAAACTAAACTTACCTCAACCTATTTGGAGGGGAATATGAAAAAGCAACTTATGACCACGACAGCACTCGTCGCGGCAGGCGTAATTGCCTCGTCGGGTGTAGCTCTTGGTGCCAGTAAGCCGAAGCTTTCACTCGGTGGCTGGTTCGAGGGTATTGTCGGTATCGCAGACCAGGACGAAAATGCTGTCGGCAATCGTGTCGGCCTTGACGTTCATCAGGACTCTGAAGTTTTCTTCAAGGGTTCCGTAAAGCTCGATAACGGCATTTCGATCAAGACTCGTGTTGAATTGGAAGGTCAAAGCTCCAACTCAGGCGATCAAATCGATGAAGCCTATATGGGCATCAAAGGCAAATTCGGTGAAGTCCGGATTGGTTCTGAAGACAACGCGGCTCACCTTATGACTACCGGTAAAATGGGTTCATGGGCGACTAACGTTGGTCAAAACCTGAACTTTGATGTTGGTGACTGGATTGAGCGTCCGCCGGGACATCGCGGTAGCACGGTTAACCGTCTTGACCTTGGTGAAGGCGATTCCGAAAAGCTTACCTACTTCACACCACGTTTTGGTGGGTTCCAGCTTGGCGTATCCTATATGCCGAGTTTCAACGAAGGTGTTAATAATACCCCTGAGTTGACAACCTCAGCAAATCACACTGGTTATGCTATCGCCGCTCGTTATGACGGCAAATGGGATAGCGTTGGCATTGGTGCGGCTGTCGGCTATGCGGCTGTTAATCCAGCTGCTGGTTCAGATAACCAATCTGATCCGAAGGGTCTTGCTGCTGGTCTGAAATTGACCTTTGGTAAAATCACCATTGCTGGTGGTTATCATCGTGAGATGAACCTTGGCGTTGACAACAATGCTGGCAGTGGTGCAACCGTCACGAATGATGGTCAGACCGCGCTTGATTTTGGTATTAAATATGACGGAGGCAAGAACAAGTTCAGCCTCGGTTATATGACTGCTGAACATAAAGCTACAGTCGCCGCTGGTGATGATGAAGTTCAGGCTGCAATGCTGTCATATCGTCGGGCGCTCGGCCCAGGCGTTCAGTATCGCCTCAATTTCATCTATGGTGATTGGGAAGGTGAAGACATCGGTTCTGCTGATAACAATGATGGTTATGCCATCACGACATCAGTCCGTCTTGCATTCTAAGACGACCGACGTTTAAGCCTTACGGCTATAGATTTTCCCTGCAAAGGGAGATCGGGAGAGGGGCAGCATTAGCTGCCCCTCTTTTTTTGATTAAAGCGATGTCGTTTGAGCCAATAAGCTTAAGCCCATTATTAAAAGCTGGTGATTAATGTCAGCCATTCAGACTAATTTGCAAGACGTCCAGGCGCGTATTGCCGCCGCCGAGAAGGCTGCCCGCCGCCGAGAGGGAAGCGTGTGTCGCTTATTGCGGTTAGCAAATTCCACTCTACAGCCGCTATAGAAACCGTAATTTCTGCCGGTCAAACGCACTTTGGTGAAAACAGGGTTCAAGAAGCAGCTGATAAGTTTCCTGCATTAAGGAAAACGAATGCGGAAATTAAACTCCACCTCATCGGACCGCTGCAAACAAACAAGGTGCGGGATGCGGTCCAACTATTCGATGTTATTGAGACGGTTGATCGACCAAAGTTAGCAGAAGCGCTTGCGCGGGAAATGGATCGGGTCGACCATCGGCCTAATCTGTTAATTCAGGTAAACACGGGCGAAGAGCCACAGAAGGCGGGCGTTTTGCCAGTAGATGTAGATTCATTTGTGGAATTATGCCGTACTTCACTCGGCCTGCCCGTGATTGGTTTAATGTGCATCCCCCCGGTCGATGATGAGGCTGCCATGCATTTTGGGTTATTGGCTGACATGGCGCGCCGCCACGCTTTGACAACATTGAGCATGGGGATGAGCGCTGATTTCGAAACGGCGATTAGGCTGGGCGCGACTCATGTGCGTGTTGGTTCCGCAATTTTTGGGGATCGCCCGTCGTAATAGTCCGACCGAATCCCTCGATTTTTCTAGATCTGAATATCGACCACGCTGGTTTCCGTCCATTCTCTTAGAATTTTCTGCAAGTCCGAAAGCATGAATGCGACACAGCCTTCTGTAGAGGAATACCCTGCCTTTGCGACATGTAAAAAAATAGCACTTCCTGCGCCGGAAACGACGGGTTGATCATTATACCCTATTACGACAATTAGATCGTAAACGGCGTCGGTTCGCCAAAGGATTTCGTGGCGCTTTGTGGATGGCAGCGTGATCCGTCGATTATAGTCAGGATCATCAGGGTCGTCAGACCACCCATCTATTTTTGTCAAAGCGGTAGTTGGCAACACAGTCTCCGGCCGTTCAATGCGGTCAGCTCGAAAGAAGACATGCCGTAGCGAAAATTTACCGGCGGGCGTGATGCTGTCGCCCTCGCATTTAATTTTCGAAATGCCGCCGGCACCCAGCGCACATCGAAAGTTTTGTTCGTTCCAGTTGGCTACGCCAGAAGGGTATACGACTAAATTCACTACAGCGTTATACCGCGTCCTTGGTGTCCGTCAATCTATCAACGATTTGCGTTGTTTGGGGTGGGTGCTGGTGCCCCTTTTTGAATATTCAGGGTGTTATATCTTTCCAGCGCGCGTTCCATCGCTTTTGCAACGAGCGCGGGCGGCGCTCCACGCGGCAACATGTAGGGGTGTGGTTTAAAGAATGGCGTCGCTGGCGCGGCTTGAGTTTTTTGCGGCGCTTTATGTTCCTTATCCTCAGTAGGGGCCAATGTGTTGCTGGCTGCCGTACCGAGATTGGCAAGCAGCAACCCGGTTTGGGCACGTTGAGCTTTTAATATGGCGTCAGAGAGCCGCTGCTTTTCAGAAGCTGTCTTAGTTGCGACTTCCGCTGTGGCATCTTTTCGGTCCGACAGGAATTGCAAAATTTTACGCTCGTCAATTTGCGAAAGCTGCGTTGACCCGGCTTGAGCGACACTAGGTATTTGTGCATTACCGAACATTTGGGCACCAAGCGCTTTTCTGGCGCTTATTGGCATTGTGAGAGATGCAGCAGTGACGGCTGCTGAATTTGTAGAAGTTGCCGAAAGCTGGCCTGCGGCTGTGTTTTCCGTAGGGGGCTCTACCATACCGGGGGAATTTGTGTCGTCTTCCTCTTCAAAAGAAGAATTCGGAACAGCCGCTAGCTGTTCGCTGTTGCCGGGGGAATCATTGAAGATGCCCGCAATGTGTCCTTCAATCTTATCCCCCGTTGCATCTTCGACGGCTGATACAACACCAGCACCGATTAGCCCCAATGGACCGCCGAAAAGAACACTGCCAGCCATTCGCGCGCCCATACTTATCTCATCGCCCGTTATCATTCGGTAGATCGTGGAAACAACGGGTATGTGTTGTAGTGGGTTTACAATATCCAGAACGTCGGAAAAGCTTATGCCTTCTTTCTTATTTTCCCATAGTTCATTGAAAGCTATTTCGTGAGTGTCCGGCGCACCGTCGTCATCGGATGCGTGATGGATCGGTGCAGTTGCTGGGGGAAGGGATGAAATAGATTCAGGCATAGGATTCTCCAAGCCTGTTGCTGCAAGTCTCATGCCAGGAGCGCTTCGTCTTAATTCATTGATATTGTTGACGATTGTTATTTATTGGAACACTAAATCAATAGAGATTGCAGTGTTTACTCGGCAATATTTGCCGCACCTTTCGGTCTGGTGACTATCGGGGCTTTGCCGAATTCACAAGTGGGGTTGTGTTTGGCATGAAATTTCCCATCTAATAGAGCGCGTTGATTGCTGTTAGGGTGCAATCATTCATACTGGCGTCGGGCAGGAGCAGAATAATGGCAGGTGGAAAAAACATACTCCTCGTAGAAGATGATGAGGCGCTACGACAATCTCTTGTTGAACAGCTCAAACTTCATGAAGAATTTGAAACACATGCGGTATCCTCAGGAACAAATGCCCTGGCGCAAATCAAAGAACAACATTTTGATTTGCTCATTCTTGACGTTGGCCTTCCCGATATGGATGGACGGGAATTATGTCGCTTGATGCGGCGCGCTGATGTTAAGGCACCGATCATTATGTTAACGGGTGCTGATAGTGAAGCGGATACAATCCTCGGCCTTGATTCCGGGGCCAATGATTATATTACGAAACCGTTTCGGCTTGGTGTCTTGCTCGCGCGCATTCGAGCGCAACTGCGGCAACATGAACGGAGCGAGGACGCGATTTTCAATCTCGGACCGTATAGCTTTAGGCCGGCGGCAAAACTACTCCTGGAGCCAGATGAAAATAAGAAGATACGCTTGACGGAAAAAGAGACGTCGATTCTAAAATATCTGTTTCGGGCAGGGGATGCGGTTATCGGGCGCGACGAACTTTTAAACGAAGTTTGGGGTTACAATTCCGGTGTGACGACCCATACGCTGGAAACGCATGTGTATCGGCTACGCCAAAAATTGGAGGCCGACCCCTCCAATGCGCAAATCCTTGTTACTGAGCCCGGAGGTTATCGTTTAATACCGTGATCTGCAGGATTAAGACCTTGCACGCATCGTATTGCGAATAACGCCTAGCCTCTCAATTCGAGCTTCGCAAATATCACCATCTTTCAGCCAAATTGGGTCTTTCATCCCTAATGCGACACCGAAGGGTGTGCCGGTGGCGATTAAGTCGCCGGGCAAAAGCGTGATGCCTTTTGTCAAATAAGCGATAAGAGCAGGAATTTTGAAGATTAGATTGGACGTATTCGAGGTTTGCCGGATATCGCCATTTACCGACAAATTTAGATCTAAATCATGCGGGTCTTTGATTTCATCTTTTGTGACAATTGCTGGACCATAGGGGCAAGTTGTGTCCAGGGATTTTCCGATATCCCATTGTCCAGCGCCGCCGAGCTGGAGGTCACGGGCGGAAACGTCATTAACGACGGTATACCCCAACACATAATCCAGCGCGTCTGCCTCGGAAACACGTGACGCCCGTTTGCCGATCACAACGCCGAGCTCTACTTCGTAATCCATGTCGTGACAGGTGTCCTCATACCAGTGAACATCATCATACGGCCCCGTTACAGACGTAGAATATTTGGTAAAAACCACGGGCTCGGTTGGGACGGCCATATTTGCTTCACGGCAATGGTCCAGGTAGTTCAGGCCAATCCCGATTACCTTCGGGGGGTGTTGAATTGGGGCATCGAGCTTTACGGCATCAAGGGCGTATTCGGGTGCTGACCAATCCGCGATTGCAGCGTTAACCTGGTCAAGCGCAGCGCTGCCACCGCGGACGATCGCTGTGAGATCGCCTGTGTCGTCAACCGGCAAACCCGCAGCGTGCAAGTCCAGAACGCGATCGTTTTTTAAAGCGCCTGGTCGTTTAACGCCATCGACAGAGAAGGTTACAAGCTGTGCCATAATGTTTTCCCAATGTTTTCGAAGTGAGCGAGGCTTTCTGAGGTTCTGCGAGGAATACACCGTGCGGGAGTTTCCGTCTACCAGCGGAATTTCTTCCGTAGTAATGTAAGCTACGGCACATTATATCAGTGTAATACGGGTTAAAGTGATGCGTCCGGAGTTAGATTTGTTGTGACCATGGAAAATGATTTTACCGTTAAGTTTTGGGGCGTTAGAGGGTCTATTGCTTGCTCGGGCCCGGAAACGCAACGCTATGGTGGCAACACAGCCTGTATTGAGATGTGGTGCGGCGACCGTCTTCTGGTTTTTGATGCCGGCACGGGCGCGCGTCCCCTCGGACTATCGCTGAGTGAGAAGATTTCAGCCCCGTTTAAGTTTGACCACCTATTCTCTCATACTCATTGGGATCACATCGCAGGTCTGCCATTCTTTTGTCCTGCATATGGTGAAGGAAATAAAATTAACGTTTGGGCAGGGCATTTGCTTCCAGATAGCGATATTGAATCAGTCCTGCGACAGGCGATGACCGAACCATTGTTTCCTGTCCCCTTGGATGTTCTTCATGCTGAAATGTCCTTTAATGATTTTATTGGCGGTGAAACACTTGAGTTTGGTGATGGCATCACTGTTCGAACGGCTGTTTTAAATCACCCCAACGGAGCGACGGGTTATCGGGTTGAATATGGCGGCAAGTCCGCCTGTTACGTGACGGATACCGAACACACGCCAGGACAGCCTGATGAAAATGTGCTTAGGCTTATTCAGGGCGCTGATCTGGTCATTTATGACAGCACTTATTCGGACGATGAGTTGTCCGCTTATGAGGGGTGGGGACATTCAACTTGGCAAGAAGGTGTACGACTTGCACAGCAGGCCGGCGTCAAAAAGCTGGCTATCTTTCATCATGATCCTGGGCGGAGCGATGACGCCCTTGATGCGATAGGCGAAGAAGCCTCGCGCTTGTTTGCAGGGGCTTTTATTGCAACAGAAGGCACCACTCTTTCGCCATGACGGCCGAGGTATCACCCTCTCAAAGCCCAGATACCGTGACCGCAAACCCTGGTCCCGACAATCCTAGTGAAATAAATTATCAGCATCTCCCTGAACGGGTGAAGCGCGCTATTCGCCATCAACAGGATGCCAGCGAGATCCTGATTGGCTGGGTTCAGCTGGCCGTGGTCAGTTTGTTCGGCACATTGTATCTGCTATCGCCCAAGACATTTGCAAATGATGCGGAATTTGCACCGGTACCCTGGGTGCTTGGTGGGTATCTCGCGTTTAGCGTGGTCAAGCTTGCGTTCGTTCATCGCCGTCGCGCACCCGATTGGTTGCTCTATCTTTCCGTTGTTCTCGATATGGGGCTGCTGTTTGGCCTCATCTGGAGTTTTCATTTGCAGTATATGCAGCCGCCTACTTTCTATCTGAAGGTGCCGACGCTGCTTTATGTCTTCATATTCATCGCGTTGCGGGCCCTTCGATTTCAGGCCCGGTTTGTCGTTGTTGCGGGCCTTGTCGCCGCAGCGGGTTGGACTCTGCTGGCCCTATATGCGATGGCGGGTCCTGATGGCGTGAAGATGATCACGCGGGACTACATCCAATATATGACGTCCAATAGTGTGTTGATCGGCGCAGAGATCGATAAAGTGGTCTCTATCCTGACCGTCACGGCAATTATCGCGGTCGCTATTTCTCGGGCGCGGCATTTGCTGGTTCGGGCGGTTGCTGAAGGCGCTGCTGCGCATGACCTCTCTCGCTTTTTTGCGCCGGAGATCGCGCAACAGATCACCGCCGCTGAACAGAAAATAAGTATCGGCGAAGGCCAGGCTCGTGAAGCAGCGATTTTATTCTGTGATATTCGCGGGTTTACGGTCTTCGCAAATACCGTTTCACCGACTGTTTTGATGGCGGCTTTAGCGGAGTATCAATCCCGCATTGTCCCGATCATTCGCGAGCACGGCGGCAGCATTGATAAGTTTATGGGCGACGGCATCATGGCAACATTTGGTGCGGCGGTAACAACAGATAGTTTTGCTGCCGATGCATTACGCGCGGTCAATGATATTATGGTTGAAGTAGAGCGATGGAATGTGGATCGCGTTGGCGCAGAGAAGCCGATTTTGCGGGTCGGTGCTGCTTGTGCCGCCGGGCGGATAATTTTTGGCGCTGTTGGTGATGAAACGCGGCTGGAATACACGGTCATTGGTGATGCGGTCAATCTGGCGGCGAAGCTCGAAAAGCAAACCAAGGAAGAAGTTGTCAAGGCATTGACCGATGCGAAGACGCTCAAAATTGCGGAAGCGCAGGGTTTTGATGCAGGCGATGACATTGAGCGCCTCGCCGCCAGGAAGGTTGAGGGTATCGACGTTCCCGTGGACCTCGTGGTTCTTGCTAAATAGCGTCGGTTATCGGTAGGGGTCGGCGGCGTCCCGCAGACCGTCACCCAAGAAGTTAAACGCCAACACAATAATAACAACCGGTAGGACCGGCAGCATCAGCCACGGATAGAGCGCGACAACATTCATGTTCTGCGCTTCTGCAAGGAGTACGCCCCAGCTGGTGATCGGGGGGCGCAGTCCAAGCCCGAGAAAACTTAGCGCCGTTTCACCAAGTATCATGTTCGGCACGGAAAGTGTCGCCGATGCAATCAGGTGGCTCATAAAGGAAGGCAGCATATGGCGGCCAATGACTCTCTTTGGTGGTGCCCCCATAAGAACCGCAGCAGTGACAAAGTCTTCCTCGCGGACGGCAAGAAGTTTTGAACGCACCGCGCGGGCGAGCCCGGTCCAGTCCAGCAGGCCGAGAATTATTGTGATACCAAAAAATACGATCACCGGGCTCCATGTCACCGGCAAGACGGCTGATAATGCCATCCAGAGTGGAAGTTCGGGAAATGATCGCAATATCTCGATGCCGCGCTGGGTGAGGTTATCGACCCAGCCGCCGTAGTAACCGGCGAGCCCCCCGATGACGATGCCGAGAATAAAGCTAATTGCGATCCCTAGTAGCCCGACGGTTAGGGATATGCGGGCGCCGAGAATAATGCGCGAGAGCATGTCTCTCCCGAGACGATCTGTGCCGAAAAGAAACAATGTTCCCCCTGCTGCGGGACAGACAAAATGAACATCAGATCGGAGTAGATTCCAAAAATCATATGAATCACTACGGCAAAAGAACCTGAGTGGCTGAACCTTGGACCTGTCCTCGGTATATTCGCGCTTCAGATTCTCCATATTAAGCTGGTATTTGAAGCCATACACGAATGGCCCAACAAACTTGCCGTCATGAAACAGGTTCACGGACTGCGGCGGCGCATAGATATGATCGATGTTACGGGTATGGAGGTCGTAAGGCGCGATTACCTCACTGATCAGGATGGATCCATACATTAGTAAAAGCACGATGCCTGAACAAACGGCGAGGCGATGGCGTTTTAATCGCCACCACATCATGGTCCATTGAGACGCCATATAGAGCCGTTCTTGGTCGGCGGTAAGGGTCTCTGCCTCATGGGGCTCGAAGGGCTCAGGGGAGACCCAATGATTGAGTTCGCCGGACTCTTTGCGAGGGCTGTCTGTCATCGCGACGGCCCTCCCTGAAATCGAATTCTGGGGTCAAGAAAGGCGAGTGCTAAATCTGATAGAAAGACGCCGACGACAGTCAGCGCGGCGAGGAACATCAGGAACGATCCTGCGAGATACATATCCTGGCTGCGCAGCGCGTCCAGTAGCATCGGGCCCGTCGTCGGCAAAGAGAGAACAACGGAGACAATCGCTGCACCACTAACCACTTGTGGCAGCAGGCTGCCGATATCTGAAATGAAGGGATTAAGAGCAACGCGCAGGGGATATTTCAACAATAGTTTCCGCTGCGGTAATCCCTTGGCACGACCGGTGACGACATACTGCTTCTGTAATTCGTCCAACAGATTTGCGCGCAGGCGCCTAATCATGGCGGCTGTCCCTGAGGTGCCAATGACGACGACCGGCACCCATAAATGTTCCATGACGGACAGCAGTTTGTCTCCACTCCAAGCGGCGCCGACAAATTTTGGATCCATTAACCCGCCAAACGAAGTACCGAAATAGGTGTTGGATATATAGAGCAAGACCAGCGCGAGCAAAAAGTTAGGCGTCGCGAGGCCAAGAAATCCAATGAATGTTAGCCCGTAATCACCCCAGCTATATTGATGGGTTGCGGAATAAACGCCGATCGGAAAAGACATTGCCCAGGTAAACAGGATGGTCGTGATGGAAACGAGAAAGGTTAGCCATAAGCGGTCACCAACAACTTCTGAAACTGGCAGGTTATATTCAAAGGAATAGCCAAAATCTCCCTGCAACATGCCAAAGACCCAGAAGACATATTGCTCCCACATAGGTTTATCCAAGCCGTATTGCTCCCGAAGGAATGCGATCTTTTTCTCGCTGACTGCTTCACCCTGGCTTTGTAGCTCGGCAACATAGGACGATAAATAATCGCCCGGTGGCAGCTGGATGATGACAAAGACGATCAGGCTGATCGCCAACAAAGTTGGGATCATGACCAGTAGGCGATGGATTAAATAACCAAACATGATCGCCTCACTTCTTTGCGAACCAGAAGGAATCGGGGTGGCTTATGCCGAAATGGGCTCCCGGGTTCCAGTTATAAACGGCATCCTTTGGTACGTTCTGAAGGCGGTTGTTGGCAATCACCGGCTGCGGAACGCCTGCAACAACGCCGATAGAGAAAACCTGGTCGGCGTGAATGCTAAGCATATCGTGCCAGATCTTCTCCCGCTTCTTCGTGTTGCTGGTATTTCGCCAATCTTTGTAGAGCGACATCAATTTCTTTGCTTCAGGTGTTGCGGGTTCCTCCCCGACAGTGCCACCAGATTGAAAATACTGTCCCCATTTGGGCCACTGCAATTGCTGCTGTGATGTTGGCGCAAGCTCTTGCGGGCTAATATCAGCCGTTGGCAATCCGTTTTCGTGACCCGACCAAACCGAGATCAGTGTTTCGCCGGCGAACACCCGATTGCGAAATATTTCGCGCTGGCTGGGCCGGTTATACAGCTTGATGCCAATTTTCCGCCAGGTGTCGTGAATGAGTTCTAGGACAACCGTCTGCTCTGTGTCTTCACCGGGCGTTTCAACGACGATCTCCATTGGACGGCCATCAGGCAGCAGGCGCAGGCCATCGTCATTCCGTTTTGTCAGCCCAAGGCCGTCGAGCAGTGTATTGGCTTTCTTGAGATCAAGCGTTGCCCACCGCTTGCTGTATTCTGGTTTATAGAGTGGGCATTGTGGGAGAACTGTATTGTTCCCCTCGTGAGTCAGACCAAAATACACAACCTGATTAATCTCGTGACGGTCGATGGCAAGGGATAGTGCGCGGCGGAACCGGACGTTTCTGAACAGCTTGCGCCAAGCCTTATCGTTGGCGTTGAGATTGGGGAACATTGCAAAATGCGATCCTTTGGCGGAACGCCATAGCCGTACCTTGTAGCGATCCAGCTTCTCCCCTTTTTTAAGAAAGGTGTAGTCGCTGAATTTCAAATAACGCGCCTGAAGATCGGTTTCCCCGGCCCCTGTTTTGCCAGGAATAATTTGCGCGGCTGCGATATTGATGACCGCCTGATTTATATAGGGCAGTTGCCGCCCATTTTTATCGATACGGTGGAAATAGGGGTTTCGTTTGAACACAAACCGTTGCGCTGGCGGGCGAGTGGTTGCGACCCAGGGCTGAAGGGTTGGCAGCTTGGGGTTGTTGAAGCGATATTGGTCGTCACGTTTGTTGTGCAAAGCTGCCCAGTTTCGCCGACCCGCTTTTTTTACCTTCTTGGCCAATTTCTTGGGGTTGGCATAGCGCTTGTGCAGCGGTTTCAAATAATGCGCCGGACGATAGATGTAGAGAGGTCGGGCGCCAGCAAGGGCAGGCAGAAAATCAGGATTTGGATCGTCCCATGTATATCGGACGGTCGTCGCGTCAATTACTTCAAAGGTTGGCTTTTTTCGATTTACCAACAACCGCTTGGGTGGCCCCAACGGCGAAAGTTCGGCGTTGTTTGCAACATCTTCCCAGTAATATCGGAAGTCCTCTGCGGTAAATGGATTTCCGTCAGACCAACGGTGGCCGGGCCTTAGATACAAGGTAAATCGACGGCCATCTTCAACGGTGTACTTCTCGAGAATATCGGCTTTGAGCTTGTATTTTGGTGAAAATCCAACGAGGCGTGCATATCCATAGACCACCATGAGACGGACATCTTTGGATCGCGACATCAGCATGTTCAGCGAGCCACCGTACTGTCCCTCAACCCAATCTGCGTGGAGCTTGCTGACAACAAGAGGTGCTTTGGGTAGCCGGCTGGCGATCGGCGGGAGCTTCCCGCGCTCGATGCTTTTCGCAAAGATAGGGGGCTCTATCGGTTTGATTTCCGCCAAGGCAACGGAATGCAAAACCCCTTGTGCAAAAATAATTGCCGATAGATTGCGAAGCAACGTCACGATTTCAGGCCTTTCGCGCTTGTAGAAATGTCTGCCCGAACAAAATGATCGTCCCCTAAATCAACAAAGCCGATCTCAGTCTCGGTATCCTCTTCGTCTACCCTAAATGGCATTGGCCATTCTGCAGGATTGGAGGTCCGTCCCGCCATTAAGCTTGTAAGGTCCAGACGTCGCGAAGGGTCGGGCTCCGGCACGGCGGCCAACAGCGCCTTGGTGTAGGGATGGATGGGATTCTTGAATAATGTTTCTCGCGGGGCGGTTTCGACCATCCGGCCGGCACACATAACGGCAATTACGTCGGCAATATAATCAACGACGGCGAGGTTGTGCGAAACAAAGATATAGGTCAGCCCAAGTTCTTGCTGTAAATCCTTGAGCAAGTTTAAAATCTGCGCCTGCACGGATACATCGAGAGCGGACACGGGTTCATCGCAAAGTAACAGGTCGGGCTTTAACGCCAATGCCCGCGCAATACCGATGCGCTGACGCTGACCACCAGAGAAACTGTGTGGATAGCGGTTTAAAAATCTTGGATCGAGGCCAACCAATGCTAAAAGCTCACGGACCATTTCAACGCGATAGGCTTCGTCCCCTATCTTATGAATGATGAGTGGCTCAGAAATTATATCGTAGACGGTCATGCGCGGGTTAAGCGAGCTAAACGGATCCTGAAAGATCAATTGAATGCGCTTCCGGATCGATAACAAGTCATTGGCAGGCATTGAAACGAGATCTAGCAGATTGCCGCGATCGTTATAGGTGATGGTGCCGGCGTTTGACTCCAACGCTCGCATAATCAATTTGCTGACGGTCGTTTTCCCACTACCGCTCTCGCCGACGATACCAAGGCATTGTCCGCGCTCAACTTTAAAGCTGACGTCATCAACAGCGAGGACTTCGCCGCTAGAGCTTGAGCCGAATATCCCGCTTTTTCTAAGTTGAAATTTTTTTGTCAGGCCGGAAACGGTTAGCAGCGGCGTATCGCTGTTTTCGCCTTCCGGCCAGGCGGGTTTGTCAGAGAGTAAATGCCCAGTCGTGTGTTTAATTTCACGTAACGGCTTGAGCCGCTCTCCGGGTTCCATATCAAAACGCGGAACCGCCCGCAGGAGCGCCTTGAGATAGTCATGCCCCGGATTGTTATAGATGTCGTCTAGTGTGCCTTGCTCCAGGACCCTGCCGTGATACATGACGACAATCTCATCGGCGACGTTTGCGACGACCCCCAGATCATGGGTGATCATGAGAACCGACATGCCGAGTTCTTGCTGTAGATCGCGGATAAGCTTCAGTATTTGTGCCTGTATTGTCACGTCAAGGGCGGTGGTCGGTTCGTCAGCGATAAGCAAGGCGGGACGGCACACCAACGCCATCGCGATCATTGCGCGCTGTCTAAGCCCGCCAGATAACTCGAAAGGATACGTTCGCAGGGCCCGCGCCGGGTCCGGAAATCCGACCAGCCGCAGCATGTCCTGGGTGAGCTCCTGCCCTTCAGCTTTTGAAACATCACGATGTAAATGCAGGGCTTCTGAGATTTGATCGCCAATTGTGTGCAATGGCGATAGCGAAGTCATTGGTTCCTGAAAGATGATCGAGATGCTGCCGCCACGGACTGCTCGCATGGCGTTGCTCTCCGCATCCATTTTTGTGATATCGATTTCTGTGCCCAAATTTCTTGGATCACGGAAAAGAATTTCGCCGCCAGTAATGGTCGCCGTTTGCGGCAGGATGCGCATGATAGACTGGGAAACGACGGACTTTCCCGATCCGGATTCGCCGACCAAGGCAACGGTCTTGTTTTCAGGAATACTGAAAGACACACCTTTGACAGCCTGAACGGTCGCTTCGTGCAAACGAAACTCTACCTCCAGATCGGAAATTGTAAGAAGCGCGTTCATACAGCTAGGTCCGGCCTGGATCGGAGGGGTTTAACAATGCCGCGGGCACCGAGATTTTCCATGGTGGGAGGTGACAAGACAAGATCGTTTCTTTGCGCTGCTTTATAGGCTGCCATGGTTATCCCGTCGAAACCCAAACTGTCGAGTCAAATCGTAGCGTCGTCAGGCGATCTTTTATAATGAGCTGCATCCATCCTTGAGACCGATCTTTTTTGACGGCGAAATAGCGTAATTGGAGGTGCGTTAGCTCGCGCCACTCAATTGTCTTTTTGGACCAGCCGGTAGCTGAAATTTGATCTTCCGAAAGTTGGACGATCATACGATAGTGGCCGGCTGTTCGTATGAGAAAAATAATGAATAAGAACGCCATGAAGCCCATGATTGCAGCGGCGGTCGTTGTTACCGGGATGAAAAGTATCGGTCCTGCCGTGACACATAAGCCAGCCGCCCCGCGGCCGAAATCAGCGATAATAGCACTCTGCGGATAGGAATGTTCACTCACGACGTCACCCGTGATTCATGTCCTATGATGTTCGCCAGGATAGCGGCAGACCCAATGGCGCCATTGGTGGCGATGCCGTCTGAGGAAGGCTTGCTTTGTGCCGCCGCCGCGTTGACCGCAATCGTGAGGCTGTCTGTCGAGAGGTCTTCCTCCCATACGACCTGTAGTGTGCTTTTTTCGCTAAGGAGCCGCGCACGCAACGTTTGTTCGGTTTCCTTGCCGCCGGCATATGGCGCGATCACAGCTCTAACTTTCGCGGCGAGAACATCCATAACCGTGTTATAGCCGCCCTGTGATACGGATAATGCGCAATTGGCAAGAAGCGTCGTAAAATCTGGCCGTGCGCGCTCCAGAATGATGCCGTCCGTGATTTTTGATCGTAGTCGGTCGTAGGCGTCCGGGGGTAACGATGGTCCTGCGAGAAGACGCCATACATTATTTGCAAAAACCGTTTTTGGTCGGGCGTCGATGGCTGCGCTGAACAGGGGCTCACTGAGGGCGCCACCGCCTGCCGATACGATAACTTCATTAGCCCCGGCACTATCACCCCCGACAACAGCGCTCGGCGGTGGGTCTACGATATATCCTGTATAGCTAAGATGGTCGGCTATCTGATCGGCGAGCGGGAATGTTTTTTCAAAGGGCACGAGGTTGGGGTCGCCGTGTACGAGGACATGATCGTAATAGCGCTCTACTATTGCGACCATTTCTGGCCCACGCTCTTTTTTGTTTGGCTCAACCAGGATGTCGCGCACTGAACAGACAATTTTTGGTGCCGGAGAAAGGTCGCGAGCGGCCTCGATCATCGGTATGATTTCACCGCGCAGATGGCGTCGTCCAAAGGGGAATAATTCCGTCAGGACTAAACTTGGCTTCAGTGTCGAGACCGCCTTAAGCAGCATATCGCGTCGCGTTGATCGTAAGGCGTCATCTACAGGTTGGTCGTTATCGTCCAGCATTACGGAAAAATGCTCGTCCTTGGATCGCATGGCGGGTAGCTGGATAAAGTCGGCGGCGCCAATGTTGACACCAGGCACGTTTTTTCCGCCAGAGACGATTGTAACATCGAACCCGGCGGCCTCCATCGCACGGCTCAGCGTTGCGGCGCGTTTCAGATGCCCTATACCAAGTAGGTGCTGCACATAAAACAGCGCCTTTGGTTTCTTCGAAATCGGGGCAGCCTTACTTATCATCCGCGATGAGGCTTATATTGAGTTGGTCAATTTCCACTTTGCCGTCAGAACTCATTGAGAAAAGCTGAACAGCATCCCAATCCATTTTTTCCGGCGCCGGATTAATCATATTCCAACCCGTGGCGAGCGATACCATGGCGCGGATTATTCCTTGATGCGCTACCGCGCCAGTGGGCTCTCCGGACTCGCATATGCGGGACACCCATTCTTCGACACGGCTTCGTACATCACGAGGGCTTTCACCATTGTCGGGTCGCAGGTCAATGCCCATTTTTTGGCGTCGAATAAATTCGTCACCATATTGCTCTTTTAGGTCTTTCCCGGTTTGGCCTTCCCAATCGCCCCAGTGCATTTCGATGATTGCCGGCTCGGTTTCGACACTCAGACCCAGGAGCTCCGCAGTTTGTTGGGCGCGGGTTAGCGGGCTGGCATACCACTTAAAATCCGTAAACTCAGTCGGTACTTTCCAGCCTTCCACTCGTTTTCGGCCACCTGGGCTTAACGGAATGTCTGTTTGTCCCTGCAATCTCTTTTGTTCGTTCCAAACGGTAGGGCCATGCCGGATGAGGGCAAGCGATGTCATCGTGCTTTTCCTTTTTTGGATTCAATTAGGATAGAATCAAGTATTTGTGCGGCTTTTTGGAGTGAATGGTCCTTCTTCGTAGTCTGTTTTGCTGCCTCCCCCATGGCCGAGCGCCGGGTCGACTCTGTGAGCAACGTCCCAATGGCATCTGCGAAGTCTTTTATATTGCCCTCTTTGGTTAAAATGCCAGTTTTTCCGTCGCGAATAATTTGCCCGACGCCACCGGAGTTTCCGGCGATTACCGGCAGCCCAGCGGCTTGCGCTTCTAAAATAGCCATTCCATAGGCTTCGTTTAGGGCAGGCCAGACAAACAAATCCGCTGCAGATATTGCAGCAGCGACATCCTTACCAGACAAAGCGCCCAAAAACTTAATGCGGGCGGTTCCTAGGACGCTGAAGTCCTGCTCAACGGCCTGCCGTGTAGCGCCATCGCCAATTATCAACAATTGCCACGATAGGCCGGAAATACGCTTTAGAGCCTCAGCCAAAACCCGGTAGGACGCGTTCTTATCCCCTTCGCGCATCATCGCGACTGTGGCAAGCGTGGTTACATTGGGGTCTAAGCCGTTCGCCCGGAGCAGCTTTTGACGGTTATTTGATATGGTTTCACCCAAAAAGGAATGTTTTATAGGCAGAAAGGGCTTTAATGGCGTAACGGAAGCCGATTTTTTGAGCAAAGGCGTAATACAGGGCGTATCTACGGGATTAAGTGAAATTATGTGATCGGCCCGTCGAATGGCTTGTTCTGCCGTTGTGTGCCCGCTTGCCCACTGCCCAGTCGCCCGTTTCGGCGCGTGTGATGCTTCGGCAACAACGTAAGGAATATTCAGGAAATCACATATTTGGGGCCCAATAAGGTCAGGAGCCTTGTAATAAAGGTGGTATGTGACCCAAATTTCGGGTTTAGACGCCTTATCGGCTGTTGAATATTGCTCAGATAGCCGATTAATAATGTTTTTGGCGCGTTTTTCGAGGGTTTTTTGATGTTTAGGACTGCCCTCCCCGTTCCAACTGCGAAATTTGCTGACCAGAGACACATCATGGCCAGCGTATTTGAGCGCAGCCATTATCAGCCGTGCCATCAAGCGATCACCGGATGGTCTCGGCGAGGTTGGCGGTTTCATTGGTGCATAAAAGGCGACCCGCATTGGTGTTATATGGCTACCTTTTGCGGGCTTGGGGCGCGAAAATCAGCTTTCGATGGTATTTTGGCGCTAAACTTTAGCGCCAAAGCCTCGATACCGCTGAGGTGAGAAAAACGTTCTTCGATGATCTTGCGCCCGGCTTCACCCATTTTTACGCGTTTCAATGGCTCTTTGATCAAATAAGCAATTTTTTCGGCAAACAATTGGGGTTCTTCGGGCGTTACCAGGTATCCATTAACGCCGTCTTCTATAAGTTCCGGCACAGCGGCTTCATTGGAGGCGATGCAGGCCAGTTTTTGGCTCTGCGCCTCCATTAACACGTTTGGCAGCCCGTCCCGATCGCCATTAACGGCAATACGATTGGCTAAAACAAAGAGATCCGCGCGTTGATAGGTGTCTATGACATCCTGCTGAGGAAGGCTGCCGCGCCACTCTATTCGGTCGTTTAAGCCCGCTGCGGTAGCCTGTTTCTTCAGAGATGTCACCAATTCGCCGCCACCGATATGGGTCCATCGCCAATGAAGCTCTTTAGGTAGTGAAGAAAGTGCAGCAATAACGACATCGTGGCCCTTTTTCTCCACAGCCCGGCCAACCGTAACAATCTGGATTGGGTCGTCAGGCCGCGTGCCATCGCGAAGAGACTTTGTTTGAGGTGTGGCGGGAAATCTCTCGAGATCAAGCCCATGATAAATTAGCGTAACTTTTTCCGGTGTTGGCGCTAAACTTTGGAGATTCTCAACGGCCATTTGAGAGCAGCTTGTTGCCCAGGAGCAGTCCTGTAACTTCTCACGCTTTTCCCAGTCGGGCGTTGTCCATATATCGACGGCATGGGCGGAGACCGACCAGGGAATACCAAGTAGGTGTGCGGTATAGCGGGTTACAGACGTTGGTGTGTGCAGAAAATGGGCATGCAGGTGTGTAATTTCTGCTGGAAGCTCAGCTGCAAGCACTACCGCTTGTCCAAAGCGGCGTATTCTGTTGGGCGTAAAATCTCTCTTTAAATCATTGAACCATAACGAGAAAACGCTTTGGTATGACTGTAGTGCCCGGACATACTTCCAGGCCCTAATTAGTCGTACCGGCTCGCGATACAAATATTCTGGCAAATAGGTAACGGGAGCCGAGATCTCTTTGTGGATTGGGTGTTTTCTTGCGTCTGTTGGGTGTCGCAATGAGTATAAATGCAGGTCTAATCCGGTCTTTTCGAGGCCTAAAATTTCTTGAGCGATAAAGGTCTCTGACAGCCGAGGATAGCCCTTAAGGACAAATGCGATCTTGCCCACTGGGGCACTACCCGTTCTGGCGTGCCAATACGACGGGGCGCCGCGGGCGTTTCGACAGAATTCGGTTCGTGAGCCGGTTAACGTTATCAAGTCCGTCCAGAAGGCCGGGCACAACAATATCCGATGGTCTCGTCTGTTGTGGTAAATGCCGTAATGCTGTCGCCATCATGCGCGGGTCTCGGTTGCCATCATCGACCAAACACTTGATCATGCCCAGTTCGGCGGCTCGTTGTGAGCGAATAAGCTGTTCCTGGCGTGGTACCGTGCGTGGGACGATCAGGGCGGGCTTATCAAAGGAGAGAATCTCGCAAAATGTGTTGTAACCGCCCATTGCGACGACACCGGCGGCTTGCTTGATAAAGCCTTCGACACCCGGATCGAATGTAATTGCTTCCACTTTCGGCAAATGTTGAACGCGTTCGAGGAAGCCAGCCTGCATCTCGGGGGGCATAAAGGGTCCTAAGACGACCAAAGCGGGCAAAAGTGTATCATCGTCAAGCTCATAGGCCCGTAAAACCCAGTCAACGAGGGCGTCGCCGTCACCACCACCGCCGGCAGTAACCAGAAGATAGGGGCCATCAATTGGCGGCTCATGGCTAGATGGTCTAGTAGCGCCTTCGTCGACCCGTGGTAAATAGCCGGTATAGACAGTCTTTCTATGGACCGATTGCGGTAAATCTATTTCTTCTAACGGGTTACAAATCTGCGGCAGGCCATAAACCCATATTTCATCATAGAGATCGCGGACCACGGGAAGAGCATTTTTGCGCTCCCATTCCCGTGCCAGGGATGGCGGGTCGTCCATTACGTCTCGTAACCCCAGAACCACCGGAACGCCCCTTTTATTGAGCATTTCTAGCGTTTCACGGACTTCGCCGCGTAATCCCCCAGGCTCTTTATCCACGATAAAGAGGTCGGGATTAAAGATTTCAGCGGTATGGCGGATAATACTTGCGCGCAACGCTAGCGTTTCTTCAACGTCCATATGAAGGCTGAGAGAAGTATATTCTCCATTTCGCAGCTTAATGACGCCTGGAACCCGAACAAAATCGACGCGTGTGCGAAAATCAAAACTGCCGATGATTGGCGACCCCGACAAGATTAGTACGGACATATCTGGATGCGTTTCGACCAAGGCGTGCGCGATTGCACGGCAACGGCGCAAATGTCCGAGCCCGAAACTATCGTGACTGTATATTAATACCCGCTGCGTCATCCCGTGACTTAAGTTTGGCTATGCGCAACAAAGTCGCACAATTTCCGCGCCACTATGGCACATCACGGCTAAATTCGGGTAGCAGTTTGTGTTGATCTTCCTAAATAGAACGTGATGTCGAAGTTACCAGCGATTGCGGGTGCTTTGTCGTTGGCGTACAAAAGAGATAACGGGGAAAGGATCGCTCGACGTGGAAAAGAACATCTACGCCTATATTCTGCGCTACAGCAAACGCCAGCAAATTATGCTGACCATTATGGCGATTGCGTCGTTTCCGTTTCTTTACGCGTTTTATGAAGTCCCAAAACAAATCATCAATCATATTGGCGACGCCGCGGCAAAAAAGGGCGTTTCCTTTAACGTCGATACGTTTGGCTACGAGATGGATTCGATCACCTATCTCTTTGCGGCCTGCGGGGTCTTTCTAATTCTTGTCCTGGTGAATCAGGGCTTTAAATACGTGATCAATATCTATCGCGGCCTCGCGGGGGAACGGATGCTACGCCGTTTGCGCTACGATCTATATGGGCGGGTTCTGCGTTTTCCGCAGCCGACATTTAAGAAAGTTTCGCAAGGCGAAATTATCCAGATGATCAATGCCGAAGTAGAACCACTCGGTGGTTTTTTTGGTGAGGCGTATTCGCTGCCGATTTTTCAAGGCGGCTACTTGCTCGTGATTTTGGCGTTCGTGCTTTGGCAAAACGTTTGGTTGGCTCTGGCCGCCATTATGTTTTATCCGCTTCAGTTCTACTTTATTCCCAAGCTCCAGCGTCGCGTAAACCTGCTGAATAAAAAACGCGTGCGATTGGTCCGCGGCCTGTCTGAAAGAATCGGCGAAACAGTGTCGGGCGTTCAGGAAGTCCATTCAAACAACACAGCCCGTCTGGAACTCGCGGAGTTTTCCAATCGGCTGAACGATATCTTTTTCACTCGGTACAAAGCCTATCTTTGGAAGTTTGTGATCAAGTTTATCAACAATACGGTCAACCATCTCGGGCCATTTTTCTTTTATTCGGTCGGTGGTTATCTGGTCATCCAGGGTGAGCTTGGTATTGGCACGCTGGTTGCTGTTCTCGCCGCAAACAAAGACCTCGCAGCACCCTGGAAAGAACTGCTCAATTTTTATCAACGGCGCGCCGATGCCGCGATTAAGTATGATCAAGTTATCGAGCAATTCGAACCCATGGGAATGATGGACGAAGACCAGCAGATCAGTGAGCCTGACACTGTTGAAGCTCTTGCTGGAGATTTCTCCGCATCTGGTATTCGGCTGGAAGACGAAACCGGCCACGCCCTAATTGACTCTGCCTCTTTCGAAACGACACAAGGTAAACATGTTGCAATTGTCGGTGCTGGGGGCAGCGGCAAAGACCAGCTTGGCATGCTGTTAGCGCGACTGATCGTTTCCACTGGCGGCACGCTGACCGTCGATGGCGCACCGCTCGACAAGTTGTCCGAAGCTGTTACGGGTCGACGGCTCGGCTATGTCGGTCCAACAGCGTACATTTTCTCGACGTCGGTGCGAGATAATTTGACCTATGGCTTAAAGCATCGCCCGCTAGAAGCGCCAGACTATTCTGACGATGAAAAATCGGCCCGCGCCAAACATGACAGTGAAGCGACCCTGTCCGGAAACTCAACAGATGATACAGCAGCGGACTGGATAGATTACGCCGCCGCTGGCGCTGATGACCATGATGCGTTGACCAGGCGGGCTCTCGATGTTCTCGATATGGTTGATCTCAGAGACGACATATATGAGCTCGGACTTCGTGGCGCGATTATCCCTGAGTCCAATCCGCAATTGGTAACGCGTATTTTGGAGGCACGCG